>ERZ894232.26-NODE-26-length-194458-cov-40.555804_pt1 | contig 194458 bp, 178 predicted proteins | sample MGYA00380296_ERZ894232 | MGnify/ENA primary metagenome ERZ894232 (study PRJEB32331, sample SAMN06328433) | human gut metagenome | biome: human gut microbiome; feature: stool | host: Homo sapiens | collected 2014-08-14 ...
TTGGTTTGGGAGAAGGTGCTCCAGCTATTGGCGTTCCGTTCTTCTGGCCGTCCGCAGCAATGCCAGATACCGTAATCGATAGCTGGTCCAGCATGGTGTTTTTGAAGTTCAACGGCGCGAAATTCTCTGCCACTGATTACCCTGTGCTGGCGAAAGTGTTTCCGGCGCTGGCATTACCTGACGCACGCGGTGATTTCATTCGTATCTGGGATGACGGGCGCGGGATTGATGTCGGACGTACCCTACTTTCAGGGCAATCACACACAATTATGGATCATGCACACAATATGGAATTGTGGACGGGGGACGGGCTTGCCGCAGGAAGTGCACGGGAAGGAGTAAACCCAGGAATACTGGCTACATATGGTGACGGGGGAATAGTTAAAACGGACGAACCCGGTCTTAGGGTGCCTTCCTCACTACGAGCTCTTAGCTCTCGTAGTGTTAAACGTTATGGTGAAATTAGTGGAAATGTAGGTACAGAAACCCGTCCACGAAATATTGCATTTAACTTTCTGGTGAGGGCTAAATAATGAAACCTGTTTTTGATGAAAATGGGCTGGCTACAGTACCGGGTAATATGCGTTGTTTTTATTATGAGGCAGTTACGTATGAATATACTGGCTGGTCTGATGAATATATTAATACTGGCGTAAGTATGCCCGCCTGTTCCACTGGTATTGACCCGGGCGAATACATTCCGGGAAGAGTGGCAGTATTTACGGGTAAGGGATGGAGCCATGAAGAAGACCATCGCAATGAGACTGTTTACTCAACAGAAAATGGCGCAGCTGTTACAGTGGATTATATCGGTGCCATCAAAGACGGTTATGTCACGCTTTCACCGTTAACGCCATACGATAAATGGGATGGTGAGAAATGGGTGACGGATACCGAGGCACAGCATAGCGCCGCACTAGACGCGGCAGAAGTAAAGCGCCAGTCGCTGATTGATGCTGCAATGGCTTCCATCAGTCTGATTCAGCTGAAATTACGGGCCGGGCGGAAGCTGACGCAGGCAGAAACCACCCGACTTAACGCTGTGCTGGATTACATTGACGCGGTGGAGGCAACAGATACCAGCACCGCGCCTGATGTCATCTGGCCTGAACTGCCGGAGGCGTAGGCCATTCAATATCTGGCGCACCGGAAGTATCGACCAGTTCCAGTGCGTCCAGATAATCCAGCCACAAATTATATTGCACCAGTTCCTCACCTTTCAGGCGACCAATCGCCGCTTTACCAGGCCATTGCTTACTGTTTATGTATTCGTTGACCTGATTAATCAATTGCTGCTTTTCCAGTTCGGCTGCGGCAATTTGTTCCTCATGAGTTGGCGGTGGAATATCAATCCATGCAGGCATTCCGTCGATGACACCTCTGTATTTTCCTTCTGGTGCTTCCTTCATAAATTCGGCGGCAACAGTGTCGTCAATTTCGATTCCATCATCGGGCCATTCGCCGGATTCCTGATAAGCGATTTTAAGCTCCACAGGGAAAAACGCATTTTTATCGGCACTGAAAATATATTTCTGCATTTCTACCGTCCTATCGAAATATAACTGAATCTGTATTGCTGTGAGATATCACTGGTTGCCACACGCCACGCTGAATTACTGATATGTTCAAAATTTACAGACAAAACCTGCGGGGCAGGATTCGACGGGTCTGACTGAACGGCATCAGACATAACACTGACTGAAACCATCGGCTGATTAGGGAATGGTATAGGGAAGTGTCCACTGATAAAGCGGGTCGTGTTTCCTGAAAAAGTGCCAAACTGAACAATATATCCACCTGGTAGCCTGAACCATCCCGAACCAGAAGCGAATGCTCCCATATCCGGTATCTGATTATCTCCTGTGCCCACATTCCGTTTTGCCGCTTCTCCCAAACCAAGGTATGCGAGAAGACCGGCAACATCCTTTCCACTCAAATGAGTCAGCGTATTGTCCAGCGGTTGTTTACCTGCCAGCGCATTGTTAATGGTGGTGCTGAATTTCGGGTCATTGTTAATGGCCGCGGCAATTTCTTTCAGTGTGTCCAGCGTGGCTGGCGCGCCGTTAATCAGAGCGGTAATAGCAGCCTGAACAAACTCAGTGGTCGCAATCCGCGTGGTGTTATTTCCTGCGGCAGGCGTCGGCGCTTTTGGTTCTCCGGTAAATGTCGGATTATGTTTCTGCGCATACTGGGTATGAGGGTCCTGTGCGGCAATGTGTTTGCTCATCTGGTCATCCACATACAGCCTTAATTCCAGGACTTCATCATCCACATATTTACGGGTCGCCAGTACCACCGACGGGTCGATTTTCAGCGTGATGGCTTCGGTATTCGTGACAACCAGAATCATGCGGATAGTCTGGGTGCGGCCACTGCCTTCCTGTAACAGCGGTTTGTACGTTTCCGGGCAGTTCGCCACCGCAATGAGTACGCCTTCATCATCATAAAGCCCAATCTCACGGATCCAGAATCCGCCCTCGTTCTCAGGGATGATTTGCTCCGCAATAATCTGGCTCTGGTTGTTCGGGTCAACACTCAGAAGATTCAGCGGCGCGATGCGTTTCTGGTTAATCAGTTTTATCTGTGCCGGGTCTGGTGTCGGCAAGACACCATTCGCATCACCAACGGCCATTTGCGTCAGATTCAGCTTACTGCCGAGCATCGTCGCGTTAGCCAGCCGTGCTGCGCCCTGATTAGTCAGAATGGCGTAGTATTTCACTGTCATGCGTTTACTCTCAGGTTATCAATTAAATGAATGGCCGAGGCCGGGAAATAATCCCCTCCGACAATAATGGCCTCCGGGGTGTAGGGATAAACCGTCAGGGCGTCGCCGTGATAGCATCCCGCACCGGCAAAAATGTTGCCGGTTGTACTTAAGCTGATAGCCAGTCCCGTCAGATGGCGGCTTGCCGGTTTTGCATCAGCAACGAGGCGCTCCAGCTCCTGATACATTTCCTCGGTAATACCCTGCTCAAGCACACCAACAACGATACGGAACGTCCCCGGCTCCTCGTTGAGCTGCCACCACTCCCTTACCTCAATCAGATAGCCGAGCGGCTCCACCACACGCCGGATTGCGCCTATAGTGCCCTTATGGCAGTGAATGAAATACGCATCGCGGATAACAGCGCGTTTTGTCGCTTCCGGCCACTTATCATCCCAGCGGTCAACCGAAAATGACCACGCCAGCCACGGCAGCAGATTTGCCGGGCAGGTGTCCGGGTTCCACAGCTCACGAATACTGACCGGTGTTTTTTCAATTTCCGCACAGGCTTTTGCGGCGGCAACTTCAAGCGGCGATGAGCCGGTTGGCAGCAGTCGCGAATCACTCATCCGAGCCTCCGGTCACGACTCTGTATTCGGTACAGAAAGATGCCTGCGTATTGTTGAGCACGATGTCGGCCAGTGGTGCGGCCAGCTCGACACGCTGCACGCCTTCCACATGCAAAGCGGCATAAATGGCAGACAGACGGATGTCGCGCCCCAGCCGGTGCTGTGCCGTGATGTACGCTTCCAGTTTTTTCACGGCGGCAGCGCGTATGGGTTCGCTTTCGGGACCAGGGTAAAGGTAAAGCGTGGCGTTTATCTGGTATTCAACGATGGCGGCAGACTGCACGGTCACGCGGTCGGCCACCGGCCTGACGTCCTCGCCATTAAGGGCGTTACGCACCACCGCCAGCAGGTCTTCGGATGCGACACCGTTATTTTCACGTGACAGCACAGAGATGGTGACGCAGGCCGGAGACGGACTGGTTACAGAAATATCCGCGACACGCCCGTCGGCACTGCGACCATGATACTGATAGGCTCCCACTGACCCGGCGACGCTTAAACCTTCAAACGCCTGCTGAATACGCAGACGATAATCGGTGTCAGATTCCATCACTGCCGGTGTCGGCGGGATAGTCGAATCATCTGCCGGGGTGATAATCAGGCGCGTGGTGTTGTAATTGGCACCAATCACATCAAGGTCATTACCGGCGGCACAGGCCAGCATTACCGCCCGTGCGGCCTCATTCACACGCTGACGCCAGATAAGCTCACGATAAGCATTTTCCTCCAGCAGTTTGACGAGAGGCTCAGATTCCAGCGTCAGGGTACGGGCGACCGCCTCCTGCTGGTCTTCCGGGTAAAGGGAAATCAGTGTCGCCTTGCGTTCGGCAAGAATGGTTTCAAAGTCCAGCTCCTCGACCACATCCGGTGCAGGTAGCTGGTTCAGGTCGATAATCGGCATGGTTTCAACTCACAGGGATGGTTAACGAAAGTGGCTGGCCGGTGTCGTTGTGCTGACCGGTTAACGTGACCGTCATTCGCCCGTCAAAGCTGCGCGTCGTGGTGACGGATGACAGGGTGACACGGGGTTCCCATTTCAGCACTGCCATGTAACAGGCGACCTTAATCTGCAACTCAAGCGCCGGGGTCTGCGGCTGGTCAATCATTGACGCCAGCAACGAGCCGTAATCACGACGCATCACCCGTGAGCCGACCGGTGTGCGCAGGATATCGCCGATACTCTGGCTGATATGCTCAAGGTCAGTGACAGTCAGGCCATCACTGCGATTCATTCCGAGATAACGCGCTGTCATAGAGGACTCCCGGTTGTGCCGCCGCTGTCGCCGGGGTGTTTATGGGTATGCAGTACCTTACCGTTTGATGAGAGTTCACCGCCGGTGTGTTCAATGTTGCCGTGCATCGTCCCGCCCTTCTGCACTTCCAGCGTGCCGGTAATCAGCCTGTTGGTGCAGACCACCTCCGGTGTGTCCAGGGTGACGCGGGTTGATGCTTTCACCGTGACCACCGGCACCGTGGCAGTAACAGAATCAGAAGCCGTCACGCTGGCCGTTTTAATTCCGCTTACCGTGAGTGCACTGGTTTCGGGTTCATACTCAATCACCGCCCCGTCAGGGAAACGGATATGCAGGGCATCCGCCGACGCAGACGGCGCGGGGTTATCGCCGGAATAAATCCCCGGCAGAACAAACGCCGTGTCAAGTTCACCGCCCACGGCCAGAATCAGCACCTGCTCTCCCACGGAAGGTGCCCACCATGTGCGCGAACGCCCGGCACGACAGGTCAGCCACTGAAGCCAGTCGGTGCACATGCCGCCGGTCTGCACACGGCAGCGACCGGCGTTAAGGTCGGTTTCGACGATAATGCCGGTGCGAATCATGTTGCGCAGTGCGCGCGCGAGTTCCTGAATATTTGCGAGAGTGTTCATAACGGGAAGGATGCCGCCGGGTCATACCGGCGGCAATGTGACGATGAGGTGTCAGGAATGGCACAACTAACGGTCGAGGTGAGCCAGGATAATCTCTTCAATCATCTGCACATCCTCACTGGTAAAGCCGAGCAGAGGACGCGCCGGATAATCAATTTTCTTACCGTCTTTCCGGTTTTCTTCCGACAGACCGAACTGATGCACGCTGGCGATTTTCGGTGACTTCCCGCCGTAAAACTCCATTGATGCCTGTTCCGGGCTGGCGCGGATATGCAAAAAACGACTGGTGATAAGTTTCGCAAACATTTTTCGCTTAACGCGACCGGTCTTTTTTCTGGCGCTCTGCTGCTGGCGTGGTGCGTAGGGTGTGCCGTCCGGGGCTTTCTGTGCCATCACCCGGCGCTGCTGACTCTGCCGCAGACGTTTCGCCAGTTCGGCGCTCAGTCGCCGACGCCCTGACGGTGACAGCGATTCAATAAGTCCGGCCAGCCGGTCTTCAAAACGCTTAAACTCATTCATCCCACTTGCTCACCAGTTCGCCATTGATATAAAGCTCCACCGGGCGGGTGACCGGCTCCGGCGGCGGAGGTTCCGGGATATTCTTCACATGCAGTGCGCCGTCCACCTCACTGACCAGCGTGCGCTCGGTCAGCATCAGGCTGATGCTGATATCAAAGCTGCTGTCATTGTTGATGTCCGCATAAAACGTGAAGCCCTTTTTCTGGCCTTCGTCGGTGGTCATGATGTCGGGCTGATTTTCCCGCAGCCACGCCAGCACCGGCACGATGAGCAGGTCAAAATCACCGGTAAAGTCGGTCACAATCACATTGAGCGTGTAACGCTTTTCGAATGACAGCGACGTCGCCAGTGTGGAGGCAATACTCCCGTTATCCACGAATATCCGCAGCATCTCTGGACTGGTTTTCAGCACCGTGACGGCATCAGTCAGCGCCCTGCGCAGGCTGTCGGGTTTGAGCATCGTTTTCGTCCTGACAGTGTTTAATCATTTTTACCTGGCTGGCACAGCGTGCCAGCGCGTTCTCAAGCTGTCGGATATCGGCACTTAAATCGCCGTTCGTCTCCGGGTCACTGCCCGGCATCGGGCAAAGGCTCACTTTCGGGCAGGCGTTGGCGACAATCACTGGCGTCGGTGCAGGCCGGGCGCTGGTGCAACCGGCGCACAGCATCAGGCAGGCCAGCGCCGTACCAGCGGCGAAAATCTTCGTTTTCATTCAGTAACCTCGTGATGGTTTTCTCGCGCTGTGCTTCACGCTTCGCCGCGTTCTCCAGTTCCTGACGCAGTGCCACCTGCGCCAGCTCGTTTTTGTCTGCTCTGGCGAGGGCAACATGAAGCTGATTTTTCAGCATGGTGATGGTCGTCTGCTGCCCGTTGGCGACGTTGTTCGCCCTGTCCAGCGAGGTGCGCAGGCTGGCGTTTTCATGCTTCGCCAGAAACAGACCGGCCACCGCCAGTGATAACAACACAACCAGCACAATCATCAGCTTTGACATGGTTCCCGCCCCTCAAAACGCTGACGACAGGCCGTGCGTATCAACCGGAAGAACACCGACGCCACGAGGTAAATCAGCGCGGTAAAAATCCACCCGGCAGCGATCAGCGAGATAAACGTCGCCACCATCACCACCAGAGCCGCCGCCCGTCTGCGCCACGGCACCGGCTGCAAAAACAGCGACGCGACAATCTTCACGGCCAGCGATTCCGGCGGCAGCTCCCGCCCGTAGCGTTCCAGCACATACTCAGTGGCATACACGCCGACACCACCGGCAACCACACAGATAACCGTCGCCAGAATCGCCCAGGCGGCGACAAAATTGACGGCCACGCTCTGCGGGTAAATCAGGGACAGTGCCAGCATCAGCGCCAGCGACACGTTCAGCATCAGTGAAAGGGATAATTTCTTCATGGTGTTTACTCCGTTTAAGCCGGTACGCCGCCAGCGGTACGCCAGACGGTGACCAGTTTTTCCAGTGAATGCTCACGCTGACCGTAACCGGCACCCGGCAGGGACGCCCAGATATTGCGACAGCGTGAAATGGCGCGCTCAATGCGTCCCGCCCGGATGTCATCCAGTGCACCGCGTTCGCGGATCAACTGAATGGCAAGTCTGTCCTGTGACAACGGACTGAAATCCGGCAGGGCAAGCTGTTTGCGGTAGTGCGGCCAGAACAGGTAAAGCTGCTGATAGCGACCGGAGGCCGTGGACTTTTCACCGCGACGGTTAAACACCTTCGCCGGTCGGCCATGCGCGAACGGGTGGTCACTGTAGTCGGTGAAAATTTCCGGCTTCCCGTCCAGTCCGGTGACTATCACGTCATAGCCCCGGTTTTTCGTCAGCGGATGGTTCGCCGTCCCTTCGGACACCGCCAGCATGTCGAGAAAGGCCGCGATATTCTGATGCGTGTTAATTACCGGCATTACTGTTTCCCCCTGCCCTTAAAACGGCGCTGAATGGCAATCTCAATCACCTGATAACCGGCGATACCCAGCATGGAGCCGATGCCGCACACTGCAGGCAGTGACAGGTCAGGAAACTGCACCAGAACAACACCGGCAACCATCGAGACAAAACCACCGAGCAACATGCGCCCGATAAACAGACGCGGGGTGATGGGTTCACCACCGGCAAGCACCTTGCCGACAACAATCAGCACCCCAATCATGAAAAGCGACAGGACGCTTTTTTCTTCTGCTGTCATGCGTTACTCCCACAGATTGACAGTTTCAGCCACGGGCGCGGTCTGAACGTCGGGCAGTTCGACGGCGGTGCCGTGCGGCAGCACCGCACCCAGTTCAGCCAGTCCCGGATTTGCGGCGAGCACGGTCTCAACCACGCCCTCAGTGCGCCCGTAATACCGGACACAAATGGCGTCGAGCGTGTCGCCCTGTAGCGCAAAGGTCTTCATCAGATTTGACTCACGATGCAGCGCGGCTTGCCCTGGATGCGCGCCACTGCCCAGCGCATATCCCGCCACAGCTCATCAATGGTGCTGTCAATGCTGTCGGCCTTCTTGTCGCCTTTCGCACTGGCATCCACGCCGCGATAACGTTCATAAAGCGACGCGGTCGCCATCGCACACACGGCGCGCTCGTAGTAAAAAACTTTGATGCTTTCACCGTCGATGTCGTCCGCCGGGACGTCCGCCAGACGCGTAAAACCGGCGGCAATTTTCTGTTCGCGGTACTCGTACAGCTCCGCATTCGTCTCCGCCATGCCTGACTTGATGGCCTCACGCAGACGGGCGGGGGCGACGGTCTGCTCAAGGCGCATACGTTCCCGGACGCGCTTCGGGTCGATATCGGGAAAAAAGAACGTGTTTTTAATCACCGGCTCGTCGCCTGCCGGTTGCGGGATGACCACCGTACCCTCACCGGACACGGGGGCCTCCTTTCGCGGAATAATCAGCGTCATCATGACTACCTCTGAAAAGTCGGGCGGTGGACGCCGGTGCAGTGTCAGGTGATTCACCCTCACTGACCGGCGTGCCGCCCTGGCGCGGGGCGCATTCGGTTGTTAACTGGCTTTCTTTTTCGGGCGTCCACGTTTTGCCGGTGTCACGCTCCGGATCTTACGCGGGGCGCGGGTGGCCGCTTTGGGCTGCGGCTCCGGCTTCGGTTTCAGCTCCCGCTCCAGTCGTTCAATCTCTTTTTTGACGCCTGCCTGACAGTCGAGCTGTGTCGCACGTTGCAGGTGCGCCAGCGCACCGGCGGCATCACCACCATCACGCAGAAACAGACCGGTGATTTTGTGCAGCTTTGCGCGCACTTCATCAGGCATGTCAGCCGTGGCGGTCAGTTCAAGGGTCTCCGTCAGCAGGCGGGTATCCACAGACTCACCGGCAGCGTGAGCACGCATGGCCGCGAGCGCCACCTCCTCGGTGAACATGTACGGCGGGGTGCGGCGGTGTTTACCCGGCATGGTCAGACCGTACTTCAGGGCATAACGGGCAATCTCCAGCGCACCGGCAATATCGCCGGTATCCAGACGCCACAGCATGACCGTCATCAGAATGTCATCCTGTGCACCTTTGCCCTGCTCCAGCACGCCGTTCACCCACGGCAACCAGAACGGCAGCAGTTCGCGTTTTTTCGCGGCCTTCAGCTCTTTTGAATAAATCGCTTTCAGTGTGCGCTGGTCTGCGGCGAGCTTAACCAGCATCTGCTCATAGACAGTTGCATGTCGCAGCGGGGCGGCTTCCCGCTGCGCGGTCATCGCTGCCGAGACCCGCATCATGTGGCGCTGTGCGGGACTCGTCATCGGTTACGCTCCCGGCTCTGCGGTCGCCTTAGCCGGTGTGGAGAAATCACCGACCTTAATTTTTTCCACCAGACAACCGGCGGCGTAGTCTTCCACCACGTAATCAATGTTCATTGACTCGTAGTTCTCCACGCGGTCGAGTTTCGGGTTTTCCTCAATCACGCGGCGATGGCTGTCATCCATGTAGTAGATGGACAGGTTTTCCAGCTTCGTGATGAGCATCGCATCCGCCGGGAAGTACGGGACGCGTACCGCTGGCAGGTTACCGATGCGTTTCTGGCTGATGATGACGTCAGCGGCCAGCATTTCGCTGTTGTCCTGCTCCTTGTTGACGATGGGGAAATATTTGTCCGCCAGCAGCTGACGCCCCACAATCACCACAAGGTCAGGGTCTTCCTGATACCACGGCTCAATCAGGTTGTTGGTCGCATCCATCACCAGTGCATCGAGGCTGGCATAATCACCGCCCTTACCCACGCGGATGACCTCAGAGGTGGTGTGCCCTTCCTCGTCAGTGACCTTGCTCATCACGCGCGCCGGTGCTTCATTGCGGTATTTCTGCAGCCAGCCGACCGCCACATCCTGCAGCATCGGATTGCTGCTGCGGTCAGAGGTTTCGGCACGCTTCACGCCGTTAAAACCGGCCATGATTAAATCAAGGGACTGGCGTTTGATAATGGCGTTACGGATACGGAGCTGGAAATCCTGATAACGCGCCCACAGGTCCAGCGTTTTGTAGCGGATATAAAAATCGAAGTTAATCTGGTCGCATTCGTACTTACTGGACGCCAGCTTCGAGAAGTCCTTCGGCTGACGCTCGGTGCCACCGGCGGTGTCGGTGGTGCTGGCGATGGAGCCGGTGACACCGATGCCAATTTTTTCCCCTTTCATTTCGCTGACCGGCACAATGTTGATGCGGGTCAGAAAGTCAGAGGACTCCTGCATGGTGTTCATCAGGGTCTGGGTGACCGACGGTTCAACGGTGAATTTTTTCGACACATCACCGGCGTCGATGCCGTTCAGTTCGGCAACACGGGACAGGTAGGCATTAAATTTAAAGCGGGTTTCCTGGCGCATAGTTTTTCCTGAAATTAAGGGTTAATCGTGAAGGTTTTCCCGGACTGACTGACGCCGGTCAGCAGTTCGTCATCAGGGCGTCACCGCCACCGCCGGTGGCTTTGCTGCGGCGCTGCTGGGTCAGACTTTCGGTGTGGTCGAGACTGTTTTTCAGGCGGGTGAATGCCTGACTGGTTTCATCCGCCCTGTCAGTCACATCCTGCTTAAGTGCGGAAAAGGCGGTTTCCATCTCAGCAAGGCGCTGCTCAGTGGCGCTCAGTTTTTCCTGCACATGCTCAGCGACAGCGGTCACCGCTTCATGCACGTCATTCAGACGGGCGTCATCGCTGGCCTGTTTGCGGCCAAAAATGGATTTCACCTTTTCGGTCAGGGCGGTGAACACGGTTTCAGGCAGGTCTTCAAATTCCAGCTCAACAGGCGTTGCCACTGAAATCAGGTTTTCAGGGCTTAATTTGAAGCGGTTCAGGGGGTTGTGTTTTGCCGTGCGGCAGAATTCCAGGTATTCCGTGCCGAGGCTTGCCGGGTCATCGGTGACGGCCAGACCCACCAGATAACATTTGCCTGTATTGGCAAAGTTCGGCTGAATTTCCATTGAGGTATAGACCTTCTGCGCGGCCTTGTTCATCGCGATAAGGTCATCGGTCGGGGTGATTTTCGCAAACAGCGCCCATTTGCCTTTCAGCGCCGAATCATCGTCAATCTTTTCGGCCTTCAGTTCGGCCACATCGCCATAACGTTTAAAAATACCGTCAGGCAGGATGCCGCGCAGATGTTCCAGGTTAATGCGGCAACCATAGACACGCGGGTCAAAGGTTTCGGCCATTTCCTGAATATCCTGCGCACTGATGACACGCCCGTCACAGGTGTCACCCTCAACGCCGATACGAAAGAATTTTGAGACTTTTTTTGCCATTGTCAGGAGTCCTGAATAGTGATTAGAGGAGTCACATGTCGGCATCAGTTTCCCGACGATGCGCATCCTCCGCCATCAGTCCCGGATGGCTTATCACTGACACAACAGCACCTTAGCGAATCGCGGGGCGCGACTCAGTAGCCTTGCCGTGTATTCATCACGGCGAGGTATTCATGACCATCACCACAGACACCACTCTTTTACACGACCCGCGTCGTCAGGCGGCGCTGCTGTACTGGCAGGGATTTTCCGTGCCGCAGATTGCCGCCATGTTGCAGATGAAACGCCCGACGGTGCAGAGCTGGAAACAGCGCGACGGCTGGGACAGCGTTGCCCCCATCAGCCGTGTCGAAATGAGTCTGGAAGCGCGGCTGACCCAGCTCATCATAAAACCGCAGAAAACCGGCGGTGACTTCAAGGAAATTGACCTGCTCGGACGCCAGATTGAACGACTGGCGCGGGTCAACCGTTACAGTCAGACCGGCAACGAGGCAGACCTTAATCCGAACGTCGCTAACCGCAACAAAGGCGGGCGCCGCAAACCGAAAAAGAATTTTTTCAGTGACGAGGCCATCGAAAAGCTGGAGCAGATTTTCTTTGAGCAGTCTTTCGACTATCAGTTGCACTGGTATCGCGCCGGGCTTGAGCACCGCATCCGCGATATCCTGAAATCCCGCCAGATTGGCGCGACGTTTTATTTTTCCCGCGAGGCGCTGCTGCGCGCCCTGAAAACCGGTCATAACCAGATTTTTCTGTCGGCCAGTAAAACGCAGGCGTATGTGTTCCGCGAATACATCATCGCCTTTGCCCGGCTGGTTGACGTTGACCTGACCGGTGACCCGATTGTCCTGGGCAATAACGGCGCAAAACTGATTTTTCTCGGCACCAACTCCAACACCGCGCAGAGCCATAACGGCGACCTGTACGTCGACGAGATTTTCTGGATCCCGAATTTTCAGGTACTGCGTAAGGTGGCATCAGGTATGGCCTCACAGAGTCACCTGCGTTCGACCTATTTCTCCACCCCGTCCACGCTGGCGCACGACGCCTACCCGTTCTGGTCGGGTGAACTGTTCAACCGGGGACGCGCCAGCGCCGCCGAACGCGTGGAAATCGACGTCAGTCATAACGCCCTTGCCGGTGGGCTTCTCTGTGCAGACGGCCAGTGGCGGCAGATTGTCACCATTGAGGACGCGTTGAAAGGCGGCTGCACGCTGTTCGACATTGAGCAGCTCAAACGTGAAAACAGCGCCGACGATTTTAAAAACCTGTTCATGTGTGAATTTGTTGACGACAAGGCGTCGGTGTTCCCGTTCGAGGAGCTGCAACGCTGCATGGTCGACACGCTGGAAGAATGGGAAGACTATGCGCCGTTTGCCGCGAATCCGTTCGGCTCCCGCCCGGTATGGATTGGTTACGACCCGTCACACCGTGGCGACAGCGCCGGATGCGTGGTACTGGCACCGCCGGTGGTGGCCGGTGGCAAATTCAGAATACTTGAGCGTCACCAGTGGAAAGGCATGGACTTTGCCACTCAGGCGGAATCCATCCGCAAACTCACCGAAAAATACAACGTCGAATACATCGGTATTGATGCCACCGGCCTCGGTGTCGGCGTGTTCCAGCTCGTGCGCTCGTTCTATCCCGCCGCGCGCGATATCCGCTACACACCGGAAATGAAAACCGCAATGGTGCTCAAGGCAAAAGACGTCATCCGCCGTGGCTGTCTGGAATATGACGTCAGCGCCACCGACATCACCAGCTCGTTTATGGCTATCCGCAAGACCATGACCAGCAGCGGACGCAGCGCCACGTATGAGGCCAGCCGCAGCGAGGAAGCCAGCCACGCCGACCTCGCCTGGGCGACCATGCACGCCCTGTTAAATGAGCCACTCACCGCCGGTATCAGCACCCCGCTGACATCCACCATTCTGGAGTTTTACTGATGAGCAAGAAAAAAGGGAAAACACCGCAACCTGCGGCAAAAAAAATGACCGCCAGCGCCCCGAAAATGGAGGCATTCACCTTTGGTGAGCCGGTGCCGGTACTCGACCGCCGTGACATTCTGGATTACGTCGAGTGCATCAGTAACGGCAGATGGTATGAGCCACCGGTCAGCTTTACCGGTCTGGCAAAAAGCCTGCGTGCTGCCGTGCATCACAGCTCACCGATTTACGTCAAACGCAATATTCTGGCCTCGACATTTATCCCGCATCCGTGGCTTTCCCAGCAGGATTTCAGCCGCTTTGTGCTGGATTTTCTGGTGTTCGGTAATGCGTTTCTGGAAAAGCGTTACAGCACCACCGGTAAGGTCATCAGACTGGAAACCTCACCGGCAAAATATACCCGCCGTGGCGTGGAAGAGGATGTTTACTGGTGGGTGCCGTCCTTCCATGAGCCGACACCTTTCGCGCCCGGCTCCGTGTTTCACCTGCTGGAGCCGGATATTAATCAGGAGCTGTACGGTCTGCCGGAATATCTCAGCGCCCTTAACTCTGCCTGGCTGAATGAATCAGCCACGCTGTTCCGCCGCAAGTATTACGAAAACGGCGCTCATGCCGGATACATCATGTACGTCACTGATGCCGTGCAGGATCGCAACGATATCGAAATGCTCCGCGAAAACATGGTTAAGTCAAAAGGCCGCAACAACTTTAAAAACCTGTTTCTCTATGCCCCACAGGGAAAAGCCGACGGCATTAAAATTATCCCGCTCAGTGAAGTGGCGACGAAGGACGATTTTTTTAATATCAAAAAAGCCAGCGCCGCTGACCTGCTGGACGCGCACCGCATCCCCTTTCAGTTGATGGGCGGCAAGCCGGAGAACGTCGGGTCGCTGGGTGATATTGAGAAAGTGGCAAAGGTCTTTGTCCGCAATGAACTTATCCCGTTACAGGACAGGATCCGCGAGATAAACGGCTGGCTCGGTCAGGAGGTCATCCGCTTTAAAAACTACTCACTGGACACTGACAACGGCTGAACATCGCCGCCTGCGGGCGGCTTTTTTACACCCCGCCATCACGCCCTCACACGCTCACCACCGCACAAAACAGCCCGCAGACACACAACGCCCGGCGCACACTCTAAACGCCATCACGACGCGCTCAGACGCTGAAAAAATAAAATCAGCACCACCGCCAGCGCGCAGTGCTTTCCCCGCCTCGCCCGCCCGCTTCGTGGGGCAGTTTTAATGCATATGAATGTAAATTTAGAAACCATACCAAGCCTAGATATAGGCTTGGTATTTATTCAGGAATTGTGAATGCAAAATAATGCAAGAATATGCATTATTTACTACTTAGCCTTGATAACTGGATGAGCCCGGTCATGGCCCCCTCCCAAGAACTTTGAAAAAATCACCTTATCATTACTCACTGGTTTACTACCATACACACTATCGTAATGAAAAAATACTTGTGGTTGGTTTGGTATACGAATGAAACCATAAGCTAGGTTTTCCTTCCGTACCAACCCAATATCAGTAGCTATAGCCACTGGTAAGGTTGAGACACGACGCACTGAGGATGCTATATTTTTTCGATGTAGCCATCCGTGAATATGCTCATGAAGGATTTCGTAAGAATCACGGCTCACATTACCTCCTAGTTACTTTGATAGACCAAAGAGTTAGCTTACAAAAATAGAGCGGGAATGCCTAGTGTTTCAATCGATTTTTGTGAGAATTGGTTATTTAATAACTATATAAAAACATTGGAATTTACCACTAATTCCAGTTAGCAAAAAGCCCCCATTCCTCTTGCGAGCGCTCATTAAAACTATAATATTTTCCTTCGTAAAAGAGTGTAGCTCCGCGAGCTAGAGCAAGAAGCAGCCACCTTTCCACCGCAACCCCCTGCTGAGCGAGGTCTACGCGGATACGGGTAATTTGCATTCGTTCTGACCGGGTCAGTCTGGCCGATGGTGCAATTTCATGCGGTTTTAACGGGCTTCCATTTCTTTGCTGACGGTTTGGCGTTCTCAGGTCGTATTTTAATGCGCCCCTGAGCGCCCTCACGACCTCCGGTTCATTCCATTCAATAACACCGTCATCAACCAGATTAAGCACTGCTGCGGCGTGCTCAGAAGGAGTGGGAGCCGGTAACGAAGTATCACCGCTGGTGAGCTTTCCACAGTTATTGACAGGACTCCGAGGCGCGGCGATGCCGCTTTTTAAAGTCAAAGGCTCAACGACCGGAACTTTCGGCACAATGCGCCAGTCCGTGGTTCTGGTGATATGAATATGACGCGCGCCGAGATGCGGTGCGTAAATGCCGACCACTCTCTCGACTTCTTCCTCGTACTCGTTAACGTCATCCGACGGGCTACGGGCGACTCTGACAGTCTGACAATCGCGCGGAACATTTGCCCCACCCTGCGCGCTGATATACAACGCAAAATCACCACTGTCTGCAGCGGCGCGTGCAGCCTCGACGCGCTCGTCAAACTCATCAGCAATGCTGACGCCGCGCGGCAATTTGCGTAGTTCACGGTAAGCCCCCATTGTCGGCAGGCCAACCGTTTTAAATTGCGGGATGCGCCACGTTGACGCCCATGCGGTAACAGCCGCTGCAGTGTCTTTCAGCGGCCTGCCGGTGTCGTTATCGAGCTGACCATCCAGTGCATAGCCGTCGATGTTTTTTGAAATGTATTTCGCGATATATCCCGCAGCACCGCCCCGGTTAAGGTGTTTTGCCTGAAAACGGTTTCGCGCAGCTCCTCTTTCGTCTCCATCCTCTTTGAGCGCGTAGCGACGCATGATTTCGATAATCTGGTTACGCTGGCGTGGATTACAAAAAAGCATCATATGCCAGTGCGGCGTTCCGTCGTGGTGTGGTTCAACAACACGCAAACCGTAGACCTGTAAATCATTATCCTTGAATGCCGTGCGCATCAGGCTCCAGATACGGCAGAGATAACGCTGCGCATCCTTTGGATTAAATGCCTCATCGTTCCAGCCGTGATTAAGCTGAACGGTTTTACTTTCGCCTTTTCTGACCTGACGTGTCGGGTGATACTTTGACGGCGCGGTCAGCGTGATAAACATCCCCACATCACCCTCTGCGGCGGCGTAACGCTCAATACCGGCAATGGTGTTCATCAGCTCCATCCGGCGAATTTCAGGATTAGAAATACTGCCCATCACCTTACTGATAAGGTCGATGCGCTCGCCGGTTTCCTTGTTTTCAAGGTCACACGATTTAAGAAATTCCAGATTTGCCTGGCGGCGCGCACGCACATCACGAATGGCATGTTTACTGGCATAAGGAGAACGGTCTTTATTGACCTCCCCGACAGCAATCAGTAACGCCTCATGCCAGCGCATACGCTGGCCTTTAAGCTGATGAGTCCACCACTCATCGTTAAACAGGCGGGCAATGGCAGAATATGCCTGCCTCGTGGTCATCTGCCCTTTACGGTATTTTTTCCAGTAAAGCGGGGAAATATTGAAAGCACGTGCAGCGCCAGCAACATGACCATAGAGGTGAGCCTGCGCCTCATCCGTAAACAGCGATTCTTTTTCGCCATGTGCATCAACCCAGGCATCGCAGAGTTCCTCATACATCATGAAAAGCTGCGATGAGATACGGGCAGCAAACTTTTTCAGCTCCTTGTCATTCATCCCCGGCAGGCGCGCATACTGGTCGCGCTCTGCCAGAAACAGCAACGACGCGTCGGTGTTCATTTCATGGCGCTGATTCACACGCTCAATGCGCGGCCATAAACGACGCTGAAAAGTGGATGTGAGGAAATAAAACCCGTGCACCGGGCTTTTATTGCGCCGGATGTAGTCATAGCGTGAAGTAAACAGCGAGCGCAAAAAGTAAGGCAGGCGGTTAATCGTGGATAAAACACCTTGCACCTGACGCATCTCGTCACGTGTAAGGGGTCTTTCGCGCCCGACGGCCTCGCGTGGCGCGTTCCATGCATAAGCACCGGTAAACGTCTTACCGGTGCCTGCGGCAAATGCTGACGGAGGGACAAAATGCCCGGAGGCTTTAACGGCCATATGAGCCAAAAGCCTCTGAACAACGCCTGCTGAGTTGCTCAACCTGCGCGTTTAAATCAGCAAAAGACTTTGCGCTTCCGGTCAGAATATCGTGATGCATCAGGCCGGAAACGAGCTGGCTTAATTTCGGATAATAACCAACCACCGCCAGCCATTCCTGACCGGCGTTTTTACCGCTTTCCGCTCTCTTTTTCTCGTGGAGAATAAACTGAAAGCTGTCACTGGTAACGACATAACGTTCGCCAATTTCAATACGAATACTCATGCCGTTCTCCGGTAATGTTTGTTTTTTGCTTCAAAGACTGACTGGCAGGAAACACAACGCGTGGCTGACGGATAAGCCGCACGACGGGCAGCAGGTATTGGCGCGTCACACTCTTCGCAAACCAGCGCAGAAGCACCGCAATGTTTTACCCTTGCCGCGTTAATCTGACGCTCCAGTAATTCAGCCTGTTGTTCCTGAATAAAATCTACGTTGTCCGGCATTACCAGCTCCTTTTGTCGTTAAGTTTTTTAAATTCATCAGCGCAATAGCTGGCAATTTCTGTCGTTAATTTCGTCAGTTCATCCACGGAGGAGATTTGCTTGTGAAATACAGCGCGTTTAACAAGTAAATTGACCACATCAGACAGGAGGTTTAATTCATTCTGATAAATCGCGATAACAGATTCAGTGATGTCGCGTTTTTCTTTATCAAGACCAAGTTGAATAAGAGACAAATCGCCATTTTTCATAACGGCGATTTTTAAGGTGTTATTCAGTAATACAACTGAATGAGAACAGGACATCAAAGCACCTCCCCGCGAGACAATCCGATATTGTGAAATTTTTCCGACTCCTGACTGAGCAGCTCGACTATCTCCACGCGGGATAACTCCGCCTTTGTGATGTGGCGAATCATGGTGTCAAGATGAGAAGAAAAGCGCGTCGCAGCGTCAGCCTGTGCTTCGGTTCTGGCCTGTTGCAGCAGTAATGCGTATTTACCGCACTGATTTTCAGAAACTGTATGCATGACTTTCTCCAGGCAAAAAGAAGCCCCGCACGATTAAGTGCGTTAAAAACTCTGGTTAATTATTTAATGCAGATATTGCTCTGGTTTTACCGACGTCAGAATTGTCGGTGCATACTCAAACAGACTGAATAATTCACGTAACGCACGGAATAAAGCATCACGCCAGTAACATGACTCTTCATTAATTCGCCAGTATGGCTGGTTAAATTCTTTTTCAGTCAATCCGGCATGCATAAATAAAGTACGGCGCTGACTGACTGTTAAAAAACTAATATATGCATACTCACTTGCACCGACCTGACGGCGTTTTGAGAATGCCCCGCGCAGTTCATCAATTGCACAAACCAGCCGTTCACGTTCGACGTCGTTCATTTCTTCAAAACGCATCGTTGCGTGACGCTGTTTTAACTGCGCATGGAAGCAAACCGTTAGCCGTTCACGTTCCATCATCTGATTATAATAATCGCATGTCTCCTGCCAGCGAGGGACGGCCAGATGCTTACCAATTATCCGGCGCATAGCTGCTGGCTGTTTTTCAACGAGATTGAGCGTCATCACTGTCATTTCCATACCCTCCGGCTTTTCAGAAAGGTCAGAGCCTTTTTTAACGGACTCTGTTTTTTGGTGCGGATAATGATTCCCTTGCGTCCCTTCCCGTGGGTGATGGTAAAGTCAATCGCCCTGGGGCTTTCGTTACGCAATAACTGAGCAATACAACGAGGCTCGTTCATCCTTTCCACCTTAAGCCGCACGGCCATGTCTTGATTTGCTGTAACTAATGCGATTTTTCCAGTCATGCCATTCTGTCGGAGCTTCATCAACCAGTTGGGCTGCGTACTTGTCCCACTCACGGCGATTAATCCATAATTCAGCTTTCCCTCTTGGTTTTAATGGGTCTGTCATGTAGAAGGCTGGCAGCTTTCCTGCTTTAGCCATTTCAGCCACCGCGCGTGGTGTCTTACCGATGTAAAGAGCAAAACCTTCTTTCGACAGCAAATCAGATGGGCGCTCTGAAATCTGAATGCTTTTACGTTTGGCTTCATTTTCGAAACTTGCCTCATCGCTAGTTGGACAAGAAATTTCTACATTTGTCGTCACTTTGCTATCCTCCATAAGATTTGCGATTCACCAACTGGAGCCATCTAGAGCCTTTTTGAGTGAATCACAAATTGCCAAGTAGCAATATAATTGGAGATTAGCAAAATTATGTCAAGTGAACAAAGTGAGAAACTAAAGCTCATCCGTGAATCCGAACGCCTTAAAACTAAGGAACTTGCTGAATTAATTGGAATTAATTACTACACATATCATGGATATGAATCAGGAAAATCAAAAATGCCTATGGAAGCAGGTATGAAGCTGTTTAAGCATCCACGCTTTCGCAAGTATCGTGACTGGTTCATGTTTGATGAAACAGATCCAGCAGCTGGACAAATAGCCCCGGCTCTCGCACACATTGGGCAAGACTCAACAACCTTGCACCACTCAGACCAGAAGACTGGCTGACGATTTATTCAGCATATGTGTGTAGTAAATGTACGAAAGAAAATTGCATTAATTTTCAAGTAGTAGAAGTAAACAGCGTCATCGGAGGGCTTTATGTCTATTAAAAAGCTCGATGATGGTCGTTATGAAGTGGACGTCAGACCGCAGGGTGCAGATGGAAAACGTATCAGGCGGAAATTTAAAACTAAAGGTGAAGCTCAGGCATTCGAACGTCATGTACTGGTTAACTACCACAACAAAGAGTGGTTGGAGAAACCAGCCGACCGCCGAACTCTTACAGAGTTGTTAGGTAGATGGTGGATATATCACGGAAAATCACATGAGCGTGGAGATATTGAACGGGGGCGTTTAACGACAATAATCGCCAAATTTGCAGAAATGGGAGTGTCCAGAGCTGACCAGCTAACAAAGAAAACGATAACTGATTATCGCGTTGTAATGATGAACGATGGTCTAAAACCAGCCAGCGTAAATCGACATCTGGCAATAATGAGCGGGATGTTCACCAAGTTAATTGACGCCGGTGAATACCACTCCCACAACCCGTTCCGTGAGATTAAACGGTTACGTGAAGCTGTTACGGAAATGGCTTTTTTGTCCAGTGAAGAGATTACGCGGCTGTTATCCATGCTTGATGGTGATGAATTAAATGCAACTCTGGTCTGCCTTTCTACTGGTGGACGCTGGAGTGAAGTGTCTAATTTAAAAGCTGAACACATCATTAACCAGATGGTTACGTTTATGAAAACTAAAAACGGAAAACGCAGGACAATTCCCGTTTCGCAGGACCTGATTAAACGGATCAAGACCAAAAATTCAGGCAGGCTTTTTAATGCCAGTTACTACAAAGTGCGTAACGCTCTCAGGGAAGTAAAACCCGATTTACCTGACGGACAAGCAGTACATGTTTTGAGGCATACATTTGCCACACATTTTATAATGAATGGAGGTAACATAATCACATTGCAGCGCATCCTGGGTCATTCTAACATTCAGCAAACTATGACCTACGCACACTTTGCACCGGATTTCTTACAAGATGCTGTGACTCTTAACCCGGTGTCAGGAATGTCCATAATGCGTCCATAAACCAGAGTTAACTAGAGCCAATTGAAGCGATATGAGTAATTTAACTAATTGTAATACAACAGAAAATACCGCTACGGCGGGGGCTACCAAGTCAGTTATTGGTCGCATTCACTCCTTTGAATCCTGTGGAACCGTAGACGGCCCGGGTATTCGCTTTATCACCTTTTTCCAGGGCTGCCTGATGCGCTGCCTGTATTGTCATAACCGCGACACCTGGGACACGCATGGCGGTAAAGAAGTTACCGTTGAAGATTTAATGAAAGAGGTGGTGACCTATCGCCACTTTATGAACGCTTCCGGCGGCGGCGTTACCGCATCCGGCGGTGAAGCAATCCTGCAAGCTGAGTTTGTTCGTGACTGGTTCCGCGCCTGCAAAAAAGAAGGCATTCATACCTGTCTGGATACCAACGGTTTTGTTCGTCGTTACGATCCGGTGATTGATGAACTGCTGGAAGTAACCGACCTGGTAATGCTCGATCTCAAACAGATGAACGACGAGATCCACCAAAATCTGGTTGGAGTTTCCAACCACCGCACGCTGGAGTTTGCTAAATATCTGGCGAATAAAAATGTGAAGGTGTGGATCCGCTACGTTGTTGTCCCAGGCTGGTCTGACGATGACGATTCAGCGCATCGCCTCGGTGAATTTACCCGTGATATGGGCAACGTTGAGAAAATCGAGCTTCTCCCCTACCACGAACTGGGCAAACACAAATGGGTGGCGATGGGTGAAGAATACAAACTCGATGGTGTTAAACCACCGAAGAAAGAGACCATGGAACGCGTGAAAGGCATTCTTGAGCAGTACGGTCATAAGGTAATGTTCTAATTTCCCCGTAAAGCGGCAACTTTTTTGAGTTGCCGCCTTTTTATTCCGCGCTGCATAAATAATTCAGAGCTCTATTTCTAACGCCCTTACAGCACAGCTTCCAAATGTATTACCCAAACCGCCAGTATATGTCCTGCGGCTTGCGCGCATTTCTCGATTATGTAAAAACGGGTCAGATCTGCCAGAGTCAGCGTCACCGACCACAATAATTATTTGCTATTCGCTTTACGCGCCAGCAGCGGGAATATCAGCCCTAATCCTACCAGCACAAACGGCGTTGCAACATTCAGCGCCAACTGGAATGTCCACTCTGCGGTGAAGGCTTCCATTTTCGGGAAAATACCAGTCAGGCAGGCAAAAGCGGTAAAGGCAAAACACCAAATTCCGACGGTCATTGCCAGCGGCTTATTACGAATAAAGACATATTCCGGCTTATATTTCTGCGCCAGGCGAACAACTGCAATAAATGCAACAAATACCCATAAATAACGCAGCGGCATCACTACCGAGTTAAGATTCAACAGCCATTTATAGAGATTGTTCATATCACCAATGCCGAGAGTCGGTAGCATTATCAGGATCGCCACCAGCGCCAGGGTCAGAAAATAGCCATTAACGGGCGTACCAGAAGCGTTGGTACGACATAAACTGGCTGGAATATATTTGCTGTCAGCATCGCCTAATAACACTTTAAGCGGCGCATCAATCGAGAATACCAGCGCAGCTACTTGTCCCAGGGTATTCGCAATGGCATAAATCACCATTAAAGTATTACCCATGTTGTAATACTCGCCCAGCTTCTGAAAGGCGTAATACTGACCGTTAGTCATTAAGTCATCCGGGATATTACGCGAGTCAAACATCATCCCCATCGCCAGTGAGCCCAGAATGGCACAAACCGCAACCATCACCGCCAGGCATAACATCCCTTTTGGAAATTCTTTTCCTGGGTTGCGCGTTTGATTAACGTAAGGAGAAATCTTCTCTGCTCCGCCAACCGCGAAAACCAGCATTGAAATAGTGGTAATGTAGGTAAAGTCGATATGAGGAATGAACGTTTCCCAGGTAATGTTTGTGGTCGCAATATGCACTTCAGTAATCGCAGGCGCGGTTACCGCCATCGCCACATACAGGAGCGACATAACAAACATCGCAATCCCTGCCACAGAACCGACGATTTTCAGCGATTTCATACCGCGTGAAGCAACCCACATAAAGAAGACAAACAGCACCAGCGTTAACCCCTGTAACGCTACGACTGAATATTCTTTGATTAGCGAACCGTCGCCTTTCATCGCCCAACCGAGCGCAATCAGTATTGCCTGGGGTTTTTGTGCCAGATAGGGAATATGCACTACCCAGTAGGTCCACGCGGCGAGGTAAGCCAGTCCGGGTCCCATCGTGTGTTTAATCCAGGTACTGACCCCGCCCTTCCCATCTTTGAAGGTCGAGCCTAACTGACCAACAATTAGCGCATAAGGTGTGAAATAGAGCGCAAAGATAAACACCCATGAAAAAACAACCACCAGCCCCTGGTTGGCGTAGTTATTAACAACGTTGCCAAAACCCCAGACAGTGATAAAAGACATCAGCGCAATGTTGTACCATCGCAGCTGTTTTTCCTGAACATTCCCAGCCATAGACAAATCCTTCGCCAAAATTAAAGGGGCATCTGTAAAACGAGGGATTATGCGCGGCAAATAAGAAGTGCGGAAATAGCGAAATGCAAAATTATAACCTGCTGCACATTTTATTTTGAAACGAATAAAATTTTGAAAAAAGCAAGTCAGATAGAAGAAACAAAAAAGCAGAGTGTGAAACAGTAAGTTCACACTCTGCGTTAATTCATTTACACGTGAGCAACGGGTTTCGGCGTATGACCGGCGTTGCGAAGCAGCATCAGCAAATAGATAAACGATACGCTGGCGATCATGATAAACAATAAATTATCGGAGAAATTCTGCATTAGCATAGCGGTAAATGACGGGCCAAGCAGACTTCCCACGGTATAGCTCAACAGTAAGGCCTGGTTCATCGCCACCAGTTGATGATGTTCAACTTTCTCACAAGCCCAGGCCATCGCCACCGGATATAGCGTAAAGCCAGCGGCACCGAGGATGAATAACGCAGGGGCCATCGCCGCCTGGCTAAGCATCGCGATACTGCCGAGAATGACGACAAAGACCTGAACACGCAACACCAGCAGTCGACCAAACTTATCCGCCAGACGTCCAATCGGCCATTGTCCGAGGATACCCGCACTGACCAGTACCGCCATCCAGAAACCAATGCTGGCATTGCTCACCCCTTTGTGATTGAGGTACAGCGGCATCAGGCCATATAGAGATCCCAGAACGATTCCTGAGATAATGCAGCCATTCACGCCAAGCCGCGCCTGACGGAGTTTTAGCATTGCCGTAATTGACGTCGAATCATGATTTTCAGCCTCCTGATTCAGGACACGCGTAAACAACAGCGGTAAGATCCCTGCCAATGTCAAACCTGTAACCCACGGCAATACGCTCATCAGCTCGGTTGAAACTTTGCTGACCAGTAACTGGCCTAAAAACGTTCCCACGTAATAAATCATCATATACGCAGCAAGCAAACGCCCACGGTTACGTGACGTCCCACTGCACATCAGCGCGCTCTCAACAACCACCCAAATCATGGCACAGCCGACGCCGGCGACAAAACGCCAAGCCAACCAGCTCCAGAATCCAATCATCAGGCCAAGGCCGGCACAGCCAGCGGCAAAAATGAAGGAGGCCAGATAATAGCTGCGGTTAAAGCCAATGCGCTTAATGACATACCCTGTCAGCAATGTACCGACCAGGTTGCCGGTAAAATAGGATGAGCTGACGACGCCTACCTGCCATGTGGACATGTGTTCCTGGGCGAGCCAAAGCGGCACGAGTGTATTTAACACTGCGATCGCCAGAGTCAACAAAAGCAGGCCAGACAGCAAAAGCATGACAGGCCGGGTATACGTGGACATGAATTAAAACCGTGAGGAAGTTCAAATTTCATGCGCATCATGCCACCGCCAAAAACATTGTCAATGGGTGAAAATACGCGCATATCGCAGCGGAGGTATTATCGATTTATATTACTCATTCATAACGCTAATGCTGGAGAGACGATTAATCTCATCTGATTGTTTTTATTGATCTAACACAAATTTCATACGCTTCGTTCAGTCGAAAAATTTCATGGTCAAAGCAAACTCATATTTCCCGTCTATGCTTTCAGAGCAATGCATCGCGTCTGACCGATTTCAGACGTACCACTGACTCTCGAAAGGAGAAGAGGATGACCAAACCGTATGTTCGTCTTGATAAAAATGATGCTGCCGTTTTGCTTGTTGATCACCAGGCTGGTTTACTTTCCCTTGTACGGGATATCGAACCCGATAAGTTTAAAAATAACGTGCTGGCGCTGGGCGACCTGGCTAAGTATTTCAACTTACCTACTATTCTTACCACCAGTTTTGAAACCGGTCCTAACGGCCCATTAGTTCCAGAACTGAAAGCACAGTTTCCCGATGCACCTTACATTGCTCGCCCGGGAAATATTAACGCCTGGGATAACGAAGATTTTGTAAAAGCTGTCAAAGCGACAGGTAAAAAACAGTTAATTATTGCCGGTGTGGTAACCGAAGTTTGCGTGGCATTCCCGGCGCTTTCAGCCATTGAAGAAGGGTTTGACGTCTTTGTCGTGACTGACGCGTCAGGGACCTTTAATGAAATTACCCGGCATTCGGCATGGGATCGCATGTCGCAAGCTGGTGCGCAATTGATGACATGGTTCGGCGTGGCGTGCGAGCTGCATCGTGACTGGCGTAATGATATTGAAGGACTGGCGACGTTGTTCTCTAACCATATTCCTGATTATCGTAATTTGATGACCAGTTATGACACGTTAACGAAGCAGAAATAAAAGAGAACCGGGGCCGAAACCCCGGTTGTTATGATTAGCTTGCGACGGCCATCCCCACGGTCATATGCAAACCATAGAATACGCCACGACCGATTAATTCCCCTGCCAGAAGCAGAATGAATGATACGGAAAGTAGCGGAACCGCAGGCTGATAACCTTTTAGCTGTGGTGCAATCCACAAGCACAGGGCAACAGCCAAAAGCACGATCCGCCAGGACATCAGCGCACCATAGTCCGGCACCAGCGCTGCGGCCTGCTGCACAGAGCTATGAATAGTTGCCAGCTCTGCGCCCTGCATCACTGACATCACACCACTCACTACCAGTGCCAGTACAGAAATGGCTGGCAGCAGACGCATCGCCCAGCCATCGACGCCAGCCAGACTCAGCAACAGGTAACCCAGTAACGGGCCGCCCATGAACATCGTCAGGAAGAAGCCCATCGGCGTCCAGATGCTGTACCAGGTCGGAACGGTATCAATGCTGTTATAGACACGCACCATCATCCAGACAAAGACTATGCCGAGAACCATTGTCACCACCAGCCACAGCGTACGCAATGCCGGTGACAGCTTTTTCAGCATTGCCAGTAACCAGCCGATGCCACCAACAGCAAAAAAGATCGAACCGCTGGCGATTTCGTTACTGAGTGCTGAAGCCCCTACCCGGTTGAGCGAGTTAAAGGCGCGCATCGGTGAACCAAGATGAAGCATAGAGGCGATAAAGCCAATGCCCATCAGCACCCATAAACCAAACATGCAGGCAATAACACGCTGCTGTGCTTCTGCTCGCAGGTCGCCTTTGAGCAGCGCCAAAGCCAGAACGATAAAACCACCTGCTACACATTGCCCGAAGACCGTGAAGATCATCAGCGGCCATTCATGCCATCCACTTCCCATCTCACACCTCCTTCGGGTTTGCCAGATAGCCAGTGGTATCCCCGGTTGGGCGGCTGTTGGCATTGGGTTTGATCACAATATTCGGTTTGGTAAAGTGAGCTCGCGGCAACGGCGCAACGGCCGCCAGATCGCCATGTTTTTTACGCAGCTCGTCGATAGGGCCGAAATCCAGCGCCCGCAGCGGGCAAGATTCAACACAGATCGGCTTTTTCCCCTCCGCAATACGGTCATAACAACCATCGCATTTGGTCATATGGCCTTTCGTTTCGTTATATTGCGGTGCGCCATACGGGCAAGCCATATGGCAGTAGCGGCAGCCAATGCACACATCTTCATCGACCACAACAAAACCATCTTCACGTTTATGCATCGCACCGCTCGGGCAGACTTTAGTACAAGCCGGATCTTCGCAGTGGTTACATGAAATCGACAGATAGTAGGCAAACACGTTCTGATGCCAGACACCGTTATCTTCCTGCCAGTCACCACCAGCATATTCATAAATGCGGCGGAAGCTGACTTCCGGCGTCAGATCTTTATAGTCTTTACAGGCCAGCTCGCAGGTTTTGCAACCGGTGCAACGGCTGGAATCAATAAAAAATCCATACTGGGTTGTCATCGGTTACTCCTTACACCTTTTCAACCTGAACCAGGTTTGTATGTGACGGATTCCCCTTAGCGAGAGGAGACGGACGTTGAGTGGTCAGTACGTTAATACAACCGCCCTTATCGACACGTTTTGCATCCGGGTCATACCAGGCACCTTCACCCAGTGCGACCACACCCGGCATCATTCGTGGCGTCACTTTCGCCTCAATATGAACTTCACCACGGTCGTTAAAGATCCTGACCTTATCGCCGTTGTTGATACCGCGTTTTTGTGCATCAAGCGGGTTGATCCACATTTCCTGACGGCAAGCTGCTTTCAGCACATCAACGTTGCCGTAAGTTGAGTGAACGCGAGATTTGTAGTGGAAGCCAGTAAGCTGCAGCGGATATTGTTTGTTCAGCGGATCCTGATAACTTTCAAAGCCCGGCGTATAGATCGGCAGTGGATCGATCACATCGCCTTCTGGCAATTCCCAGGTAGCGGCAATGTCAGCCAGCGCCTGCGAATAAATCTCAATTTTACCCGATGGCGTGGTCAGTGGATTTGCCTGCGGATCTTCACGGAAGGCTTTATAAGCAACGTGATGCCCTTGTGGGTCGCGCTTTTTAAAGATCCCCTGCTTGCGGAACTCTTCAAACGTTGGCAGTTCAGGAATCGCTTCCCGCGACTGGGCATACAGATGCCGCATCCACTCTTCCTGTGTACGGCCTTCAGTGAACTGTTGCTCAACGCCAAGACGTTTTGCCAGTTCGCTGGTCATCTCATAGATGGTCTTACATTCAAAGCGCGGTTTAATCACCTGATCGTTGAAAATCACGTAAGACATATTCCCGCAGGATGCATCCAGTGCAAAGTCCATCTGTTCGGAAGCGGTGCAGTCAGGCAGCAGGATGTCAGCATATTTCGCCGATGAAGTCATGTGGCAGTCGATAACCACAATCAGCTCGCACTTCTTATCATCCTGAAGGATTTCATGGGTACGGTTGATTTCAGAATGCTGGTTAATCAGGCAGTTACCAGCATAGTTCCAGATCATTTTGATCGGCACATCCAGCTTATCTTTCCCGCGCACCCCATCACGCAGCGCCGTCATTTCCGGGCCACGTTCAATGGCATCGGTCCACATAAACATAGAAATGCTGGTCTGGATCGGGTTTTCGAGGGTCGGCATACGGACAAACGGTAAGCTGTATGAACCTTCACGCGCGCCGCTGTTGCCCCCGTTAATACCAACGTTACCGGTCAGAATCGCCAGCATCGAGATAGCACGGGTTGCGATTTCACCGTTAGCGTGACGCTGCGGGCCCCATCCCTGGCTGATAAACGCCGGTTTGGTACTACCGATTTCACGAGCCAATTTGATGATTTTGTCTGCCGGAACACCGGTGATTTGCGAGGCCCATTCCGGCGTTTTAGCCACGCCATCTGGCCCTTCACCCAGAATATAAGCTTTATAGTGACCATTTTTCGGCGCACTGGCTGGCAGTGTTTTCTCGTCGTAGCCAACGCAATATTTATCGAGGAATGCCTGATCCACCAGGTTTTCGGTGATCATGACATACGCCAGACCGTTAACCAGTGCGGCATCTGTTCCCGGACGAATAGGGATCCACTCATCTTCGCGCCCGGCACCGGTGTCGGTATAGCGCGGATCGATGATGATCATGCGAGCATTAGATTTCTGGCGCGCCTGTTCAAGATAGTAAGTCACCCCACCGCCACTCATTCGCGTTTCGCCAGGGTTATTACCAAACAGCACTACCAGTTTACTGTTTTCGATATCCGACGGGCTGTTACCATCTGCCCAGCCGCCGTAGGTATAGTTCAAACCTTCCGCAATTTGCGCGGAAGAGTAGTCACCGTAATGGTTCAGATAACCGCCGCAGCAGTTCATCAGGCGCGCGACCAGGGTATTTCCCGGCGGCCAGGAGCGGGTCATGGTGCCGCCCAGCGTACCGGTACCATAGTTCAGATAGATAGACTCGTTGCCGTACTCTTTGATCAGGCGCTGCATATTGGTCGCGATGATGTCGTAGGCTTCTTCCCAGCTAATGCGCTCGAATTTGCCTTCACCGCGCGCCCCGACTCGTTTCATCGGATATTTCAGGCGGTCCGGATTATAGACACGGCGACGCATGGAACGCCCACGCAAACAGGCGCGAACCTGGTGCAGGCCGTCGTAATTGTCATCGCCGGTATTGTCCGTTTCGACATATTTGATTTCACCGTCCACGACGTGCATACGTAGCGGGCAGCGACTACCACAGTTAACTGTACAGGCGCTCCAGATAACCTTTTCGTCTGATTTTGTTGGAATGGCGCTATCGACAGCGTGCGCAATCCGACTAAAAGGTAATGTTAATGCGCTGCTGGCCATTGCCAGGCCGCCGATCGCTGTCGTTTTTACCAAACCACGGCGACTCACCTCAGCAGCCAATACCGCATCAGGGATTTTCGTTTTCATAATGGCTCACTCAAGCTTGCTCACGATTGATTCCAGTAACAAACCGTATTGTGTAATTATTTCTATAGCAGTTCGCTATATAGGCTTGTATACATCGAATAATTTGAAAATCAAAGAGATAGGTAGATTTTCACTCGAAAGTAGTATTACGTGTAAGTGAGGAGTAATTATTGTTCGGTATCAAAGGGAGACAAAAAAAGCGCCCGCAGGCGCTTTTTAGATTCAGAAAAATTGGGTATTAGCCAATATATTCCAGTCCGTTCATATACGGACGCAGAACTTCTGGTACTTCAATACGACCATCAGCCTGCTGATAGTTTTCCATTACTGCAACCAGCGTACGACCAACAGCCAGACCAGAACCGTTCAGGGTATGAACCAGACGGGTTTTCTTGTCCGACTTGCTGCGGCAACGTGCCTGCATACGACGCGCCTGGAAATCCCAGACGTTGGAGCAGGAAGAGATCTCGCGGTAGGTGTTCTGTGCCGGGATCCATACTTCCAGGTCGTAAGTTTTGCAAGCACCAAAACCCATGTCGCCGGTACAAAGGATGATTTTACGGTACGGCAGTCCCAGCAGCTGCAGGACTTTTTCCGCATGACCGGTCATCTCTTCCAGCGCCGCCATTGAGTCTTCCGGACGCACGATCTGCACCATTTCAACTTTGTCGAACTGATGCATACGGATCAGTCCACGGGTGTCACGACCATATGAACCGGCTTCAGAACGGAAGCATGGGGTGTGGGCGGTCATCTTAATTGGCAGATCATCTTCATCAATGATTTCACCGCGTACCAGGTTGGTCAGCGGAACTTCTGCCGTTGGGATCAGCGCATAGTTACTGGTGTCTGCTTCTTCTTCCAGCGGACGAGTATGGAACAGATCGCCAGCAAATTTCGGCAGCTGACCCGTACCGTACAGCGTGTCCTGGTTAACCAGGTACGGAACATAGTTCTCACTGTAGCCATGCTGTTCGGTATGCAGATCCAGCATAAACTGCGACAGTGCGCGGTGCATGCGAGCAATCTGCCCTTTCATTACCACAAAGCGGGAACCGGTCAACTTAACTGCGGCTGCAAAGTCCAGGCCAGAGTGCATTTCACCCAGCGTCACGTGGTCACGAACTTCGAAGTCAAACTCACGCGGGGTACCCCAGCGGCTGACTTCAACGTTGTCATTTTCATCTTTACCTACCGGCACTTCATCTGCTGGCAGGTTAGGGATTGTCAGCGCGATATCGCGAATTTCAGCCTGTAAAGCATCCAGCTCGGCTTTTGCTGCATCCAGCTCTTCGCCCAGTTTGTTCACTTCCAGACGTAAAGGCTCGATATCTTCCCCGCGCGCTTTCGCCTGGCCAATGGATTTCGATCGGGAGTTACGCTCCGCTTGCAGGTTTTCCGTTTTGACCTGCAATACTTTACGACGCTCTTCAAGAGCGCCCAGCTTATCTACATCCAGCTTAAAGCCCCGGCGTGCCAGTTTTTCAGCGACTGCGTCTGGCTCATTACGCAGCAGATTGGGATCGAGCATGCTTATCCTGTGCTTATCGAATTAAATGGGAGATGTGGCCACAGCCTGCGACCACAGGGATACAGTAACAACATTACCGCAACGATAACATTAACGGTAGCGTTTTATGGGGCTATTTTGATCCTGTTCAGCCAGCCAGGCGAGCTTTTCGCCAATCTTGCCTTCAAGGCCCCTGTTTGTCGGGAAATAATAGCGTGTTTGTGCTATTTCCGGCGGGAAATAAACCTCACCGGCAGCATAAGCGTTTGCTTCATCATGAGCGTAACGATATTCCTGCCCGTAGCCCATTTCCTTCATTAATTTCGTCGGCGCATTACGCAAATGAACCGGCACGTCATAATCCGGACGTTCGCGAGCATCCGCCAGCGCGGCTTTAAACGCAGTGTAGACAGCGTTGCTTTTTGGCGCGCAGGCCAGGTAAACAATCGCCTGAGCAATGGCGCGTTCACCTTCCGCCGGGCCAACTCGGGTAAAGCAATCCCAAGCCGCAATTGCCACCTGCATCGCTCGTGGATCAGCATTACCCACATCTTCCGACGCTATCGCCAGACAGCGACGCGCGACATATAACGGATCGCCACCGGCAGTAATAATTCGTGCATACCAGTACAGCGCCGCATCGGGTGCGCTACCACGTACCGACTTATGCAGTGCGGAAATGAGATCGTAAAAGCGATCGCCTTTGTTATCAAAGCGGGCGCTACGTTCACCGGCGATTTCGGTCAGTAATTCAGGCTTCAGGACCCGCTTACCGCTATCATCGACTTCGGCCATATCCGCCATCATTTCCAGCGTATTTAACGCCCGGCGCGCGTCGCCATTCACCAGTTCAGCAATGGCGCGTCGTGTTTCATCTGGCAGAACAATATCCTGACCACCATAGCCACGGGTTTTGTCTTCCATCGCCTGAGTCAGTACTTGCTCAATATCCTCTGTACTCAGGGATTTCAGCAGATAGACACGGGCACGGGAAAGCAGTGCCGAATTAAGCTCAAATGACGGGTTTTCAGTGGTTGCACCAATAAAAGTGATGGTGCCGTCTTCAATATGTGGCAGAAACGCATCCTGCTGGCTTTTGTTGAAACGGTGAACTTCGTCAACAAAAAGAATAGTGCGGCGACCAGCATTGCGGTTTTGCCGAGCGCGCTCGATCGCCTCGCGAATCTCTTTCACGCCAGAAGTAACGGCAGAAATACGTTCCACATCAGCGTTCGCATAGCGGGCAATCACTTCAGCGAGGGTTGTTTTGCCGGTACCCGGTGGCCCCCAGAGGATCATAGAATGCAAATGCCCGGCTTCGATAGCACGCGGCAACGGCTTCCCCGCAGCCAACAAATGTTGTTGACCGATATACTGTGCTAAATTTTCTGGCCGCATACGCGCGGCCAGAGGTTGAAAAGTATTATCCGAAAAATCGAGCGACAGATTGCTCACTCAGGTGCCTCTACTTACGTTGATCATCTACCGTGACGCCTTGCGGCGGGGTGAAGGTAAATTTCGCTGCATCCACAGCCCCATTTTGCTGGGATTTCAGTTGATAACTGCTGCGCTGATCGTCCTGCTCCACCGCGCTAAACTGATGGATCGTGCCATCACGTCCCACGTTAATGGTGAACTGCTTCAGATTGCCATTGCTGGCTTTCGGCGTCAGGACAAAGTCATCGCCATTCTGTTTGATATTGTACTGCTGCCAGTCGCTGGACTGGTTGCGGGCAATCAGCATAAACGGCGTATTACCGGTGGCATCTTTCAGCCAGGTTGCCGTAGCTTGCTCAACGAACGGGTTATAGAACCACAGTGTTTTACCGTCAGAAACCAGAATGCTTTCATCAGGTTGAGTCATATGCCAGTTGAATAAATTTGGACGTTTCACCCACAGATCGCCCTGACCTTCCTGCACCGCCGCGCCGCTACCGTCAGTCACTTTTTGTGTGAAGCTGGCGTGGAAGCTGCTGACTTTATCCAGGCGGCTTTTCAGATCGCTTGCGGCATCAGCCCAAACGCTGCTTGCTACTAAGCTTGAGAGTAATGCACAGGTGATGGCAATTTTTTTCATCATTATTCCTCAAATTACGTCACTCCCGACCGGGAGCTCCCTCTACTCTCTATTCCAGGCTAATAATCAGCTTGAGGAAAGAAGAAAATACTGAATTTTCAGTTGATAGAGTGCCGGATGCGACGCTACCGCGCCTTTTCCGGCATACGATGCATTAATTAGTCAAACGGCGGTGGGGCCAGCACTTCACGATTACCGTTGTGCCCCTGTTCGCTGACAATCCCCTGCGCTTCCATCTGTTCGATGATACGCGCCGCACGGTTATAACCTATGCGGAACTGACGCTGTACGCCTGAAATTGACGCTTTGCGTTTTTCAGTGACAAACTGCACAGCCTGATCGAACAACGGATCCAGTTCTTCTGCGCCGTCGAAACCACCCGCGCCACCTTCGCTGTCACTATCGGAGGTGATGCCATCAACATACTGTGGACGACCACGTGCTTTCCAGTCTTGCACCACGGCATGGACTTCCTGGTCACGCACGAATGCACCGTGGACACGCACCGGCAACGTGGAGTTCGGCCCAGAGTAGAGCATATCCCCCATACCCAGCAGTGATTCCGCACCAGCCTGATCAAGGATGGTACGTGAGTCAATCTTACTGGATACGGTAAAGGCGATACGGGTCGGAATATTCGCTTTAATCAGACCAGTAATAACATCAACCGATGGACGCTGAGTTGCCAGTACGAGGTGGATACCCGCGGCACGGGCTTTTTGCGCCAGACGTGCTATCAGCTCTTCCACTTTTTTACCTACCGTCATCATCAGGTCGGCAAATTCATCCACCAGCACCACAATGTATGGCTCTTTTTTCAGCACCGGATGCTGCGCATCCATACTATCACCCGGCTTCCAGTACGGGTCTGGAATCGGACGCATCATGCGATCGGCTTCAGCAATTTTTTCGTTATAACCCGCCAGATTACGCACACCCAGCGCAGACATCAGTTTATAACGACGCTCCATCTCGTTAACACACCAGCGCAGCGCGTTGGCGGCATCTTTCATATCAGTAACAACTTCCGTTAACAGATGCGGAATGCCTTCATAAACCGAAAGCTCCAGCATTTTCGGGTCGATCATGATGAAACGCACATCTTCTGGCTGTGCTTTATAAAGCATGCTCAGGATCATCGCGTTCACCCCGACAGACTTACCGGAACCGGTAGTCCCCGCAACCAACAAGTGCGGCATTTTTGCCAGATCGGCAACCACCGGCTCACCGGCGATATCTTTACCCAGCACCACGGTTAATGGCGACGGATTATCGCGGAATTTGGCGTTATCCAAAACTTCGCGCAGATATACGGTTTGTCGTTTTTTATTTGGTAACTCCAGACCTACATAGGGTTTGCCAGGAATAACTTCAACGACACGCACCGCCACCGTCGAAAGTGAACGGGCAAGGTCCCGTGACAAGTTAGAAATGCGCGCCGCTTTTACGCCCGGTGCCAGGTTTAATTCAAAGCGAGTGATAACCGGCCCCGGAGAGTAATTGACGACATCGGCTTTAATACGGAAATCAGCCAGACGCGCTTCCACCAGGCGCGCCATTTGTTCAAGCGCAAAGGTATCTACCGGCTCCACTTCGCTCGGCGGCGGTGTCAGCAAATCCAGAGAAGGCAGCGGCGTCGTCGGTTTATGCAACGGACGGCTGTCGCCATTACGCATCAACAGCGGATGAAGCAGGGTATCCTGCGGCTGCGGCACAACTGGCTGTTGTGGCTGCTGATACTGCGGCTGCGGTGCAACCGGTTGTTGCGGCTGTTGATACTGCGGCTGCGGCGCAACCGGCTGTTGCGGCTGCTGATACTGCGGCTGCGGCGCAACTGGTTGCTGCGGCTGCTGATACTGCGGCTGCGACGCAACTGGTTGTTGCGGCTGCTGATATTGTTGCTGCGGTGCAATCGGTTGTTGCGGCTGCTGTACAGGTTCAACAATTGGCGTAAACAGCGGTTCGTGTGGACCATCATCCAGCAACGCTTTCATTGGCGAAAATTCAAAATCATCCAGCGTGAACGGATTCGCCCCAGCCGGTTGTTCGCCGGAATAACGTTGTTGTTGAGTTTGCGCAAACTGACGAGCCAGTTCAGCCTCTGCCGCAGCATCTGCATCTTCTGCGTTCACGGGCACATCATGTTGATACTGTTCGCCATAGCGTTGCTGCTGTGTCTGGGCGAATTGACGTGCCAGTTCATCCTGCTGCATCGCATCGATTTCATCATCATTATACTGATCGCCAGAATCATACTGATTGCGCTGGGCTTCACGGGCTTTTTCTTCCGCCGCACGCTGTGAGGGCAGTTTAATACCGTAAGACGCCAGTTCACGACGAGTTGGCACGCGGATACGTTTCGGTCGTGGCAACTGCGGGCCAATCCCCTCTTTGACCTGCGGACGCGGTCCACCGCTATTTGCCAGACTGAAGACTGGCGCGGCAACGGTTGCGGCAGCCCCCGTCGCCAGTGTCGCTTTTTTCACGCCAGATGCCAGCGGAGAAACGGCGGTAGCGGCTTCCACTGGAGGTACTGCTGCAACAGAAGGTGCTTTTAGCGAAGATTTGATCGGTTCTGGTTCTTTAACCGGTTCTGGAATCGGTTGATACCAGGCCGCAAGTTGTTCACGTTCACGGGCTCGCTTCTCTTCCACTTCTTCAAAGTAGTAAAGCGGCGGACGCGCGGGTTTTGTCTCTTCTACAACGAGTTCAGGCTCCACAACAGGCTGCTGTTCAACAGGTTGCGGCTGTTGGTACAACGGTTCCTGAGCGGCTGGCTGCTGATAAGTTTGCTCAGTCTGGTATGTAGACTGTGGAGCAAAAGTGGATTGCTGCTCTTCGGCTTGCCAGGCGTTACCTGCCGCCGTTTGTTCTGGCGCAGGGGCGTAATACGGCTGTTGCGCAGACTGTTCCGCCGCAGTTGCATAATACGGCTGCTGAACAGGTTGTTCCGCCGCAGGAGCGTAGTAAGGTTGTTGCGCAGGTTGTTCAGCTGCAGGCGCATAATACGGCTGCTGTGGCTGTACAGGTTGTTGCAGCGGCTCATTATATTGCACTGCAGGCTGCGCATATTGTAGCTGCTGTGGATAACCTTCCGGTGCAGGAGCAATAACCGGCTCTCCCGTTTGTGGCCCCGGTACAGGCTGCCAGGCTACTGTAGGTTGTGCAGGTGGAACATCAACAGAGGCAACAGGCGGCGTCTGAGTCACAGGTTCAACCGGTGCAGCCCAGCTTTGCGTCGCCGTGGTAGCAGCAGCTGCTACAGCAACAGGTTCGGTAATTGGCGCACCGTTTAATAATGGATCGTATTCGTCATATTCTGGCTGCGTTGCACGATTGCCCGAAAAGAGGACGTCGTCCGGGTCGGCAGCCACACCGCGTGCAGTATAGGTAATCTCTTCTTCATCATCCATCCGCTTACCGGAGAACAACGCAGCATCTGTTTGCCGCCCCATCGGATTAATGAATTTTTCCGCCAACCGTTTACGACGCGCTAACGCGCCGCGAAGAATACGGGCACGGCGTGATTCATGCTGTTTGCCGTGATTTTCATCTTCATACTCTTCGTCGTCTTCATACTCATCTTCATCGACCCAGGTATCATCGCGACGGGTACGATTACTGGCGAAGGTGAGAATATTTAAAATCCAGCCGCCGAGTTTTTCAGCAATGGTCACCCATGACCAACCGGTGAACAGCGTCAGGCCCGCTGCCCAAACGCAGAGCAGCGCAATAGTTCCCCCGCTACTGTGTAGCAGTGGTTGTAGCGTAGTGCTTAGTAAGCTGCCAATGACGCCACCGGAGGCAAAATACCAGATATCGTCAGCGTTGATTGCCGCCAGACCACAGGAGGTAAGGATGAGCGCCAAAACGCCAATGATGCGTAGCGAAACGGCAAAATAATCAATGTATTCGTCGCTGGACTGATGACGCCAGGCAAACCAACAACCGCCGACAATAATGACGGGAATGGTGTAAGCCATCACGCCAAAAATAAAGAACAGCGTATCTGCCAGCCACGCACCGGGCATCCCACCTAAATTATGGATAGGTTCATGCCAGGCCGTTTGCGACCAGCTGGGGTCCGAAGGGTTAAAGCTTAGTAAGGCAGCCATCAACCAGACGGCAAACAGGACAATAAGGATCAGCAACGCCTCCAGAAGGCGGCGGCCGCTACTTAACTTTGTCAATGTGACTTCTTTGTCTTCAGTGTATTCCTGGCTCAAGAAAGGCTCTCCAGGTTACAGGCTTTTCCTGCCCGATGCTAAAACGGACAACAGTACCAGGTTACCCCAGTACTGTTGCTGTATGGATTAACAGGAGTGTAATCAAAATACGCCGATTTTGCACCTGTTCCGTGTTAGCGCGTCTTAATAACCAGACGATTACTCTGCTTGACTTCTTCCATAACAACGTATGTCCGTGTGTCATTGACGCCAGGCAGACGCAGCAGGGTTTCCCCCAACAACTTACGGTAAGCTGACATATCCGGCACGCGTGTTTTCAACAGGTAGTCGAAATCACCGGACACTAAATGACACTCCTGAATTTCTTCAAGTTTTTGTACAGCGGTATTGAATTGTTCAAACACATCCGGTGCGCCACGATTCAGAGTAATCTCAACGAATACCAGAAGTGATGCATCCAGATAATGGGGGTTCAGCAGCGCCGTATAGCCCTGAATAAACCCTTGTCTTTCCAGCCGACGCACACGCTCAAGGCACGGCGTTGGGGAAAGTCCCACACGTTTAGAAAGCTCGACGTTAGAAATACGCCCATCCTTTTGCAACTCATTAAGAATGTTACGATCGATACGGTCGAGATCTTTGCCAGGGCGCTTCTTGCTATCTACCATTATTATTGTCTCTCTGTATTCCTTCCCTACTCCTGTCTGACCCTGATACATCACTGTTCAGAGTCGCTACCCGTCACGATAGACCGAAATCATGAAGATTCACGGCGCGCAATGCCTGGGTCTACGGTGAGAAGACCGTTGCCTTGTGGCAGCTATCGACATCACGAATGGCGTCTGTCCACGCCATACGTAGATTTCACTAGCACGGTAAACATGGTATTTACATGCATGGTTATGCGCATATAAGAATACTGTTTTTTTTCTTCCTCGAATGTTTTCGCAAAACACCAGGGGATTGTCAAAGCAAAACATCGATTTTTAGTACAACATGCCAGATATTCATTACCAGGGGCGTTTATTCATCATTTAATCGGCTTATAAAGCGGGAAATTTAAGTAGCAGAGGTGATAATGACGGGAGAATTTGACCGGCTTATCGATGCTGCCGATTGCACAAATTGTTAACAAAATCGTCATACTCTTTTTTTACGTCTGTAAATTCCCTACAATCCTGCCCATTGTCTGCCAACAACTATGGGGATCTCATGGGCACGACCAAACACAGTAAACTGCTTATCCTGGGTTCAGGCCCGGCGGGATACACCGCTGCTGTCTACGCGGCGCGCGCCAACCTGCAACCTGTGCTGATTACCGGCATGGAAAAAGGCGGCCAACTGACCACCACCACGGAAGTGGAAAACTGGCCTGGCGATCCAAACGATCTGACCGGTCCGTTATTAATGGAGCGCATGCACGAACATGCCACCAAATTTGAAACTGAAATCATCTTTGATCACATCAACAAAGTTGATTTGCAGAATCGTCCGTTCCGTCTGACTGGCGATAGCGGCGAATATACTTGCGACGCGCTGATTATTGCCACCGGAGCTTCTGCACGCTATCTCGGCCTGCCATCTGAAGAAGCCTTTAAAGGCCGTGGAGTTTCTGCTTGTGCAACCTGCGACGGTTTCTTCTATCGCAACCAGAAAGTTGCGGTCATCGGCGGCGGCAATACCGCGGTTGAAGAGGCGCTGTATCTGTCTAACATCGCTTCGGAAGTGCATCTGATTCACCGCCGTGACGGTTTCCGCGCGGAAAAAATCCTTATTAAGCGTCTGATGGATAAAGTGGAGAACGGCAACATCATTCTACACACCAACCGTACGCTGGAAGAGGTGACCGGCGATCAGATGGGCGTCACTGGCGTTCGTCTGCGCGATACGCAAAACAGCGATAACATCGAGTCACTCGACGTTGCCGGTCTGTTTGTTGCTATCGGTCACAGCCCGAATACGGCTATTTTCGAAGGGCAGCTGGAACTGGAAAACGGCTACATCAAAGTACAGTCGGGTATTCATGGTAATGCCACCCAGACCAGCATCCCTGGCGTCTTTGCCGCAGGCGACGTGATGGATCACATTTATCGCCAGGCTATTACATCTGCTGGTACAGGCTGCATGGCAGCACTTGATGCGGAACGCTACCTCGATGGTTTAGCTGACGCAAAATAATTTTACAAATCAGTAACAAAAGTAAAGAAGGCGACACCATGCGACTATGGGTCGCCTTTATTTTTTCCTCGTTGTAACATTGCTCTGCAAATAATTCTGATAACTCACCTGCTAAGCGTGCAATGAATAAATCCCGTCAAAAAGAGTTAACCCGCTGGTTAAAACAGCAAAGCGTCATCTCCCAACGTTGGCTGAATATTTCTCGTCTGCTGGGCTTTGTGAGCGGCATATTGATCATTGCCCAGGCCTGGTTCATGGCGCGAATTCTGCAACATATGATTATGGAGAATATTCCCCGTGAAGCCCTGCTGCTTCCCTTTACGTTACTGGTTCTGACCTTTGTACTGCGCGCATGGGTGGTCTGGTTACGCGAACGGGTGGGTTATCACGCCGGGCAGCATATCCGCTTTGCCATCCGCCGTCAGGTTCTCGACCGTCTGCAACAAGCAGGGCCAGCGTGGATTCAGGGTAAACCGGCGGGGAGCTGGGCGACGCTGGTACTCGAGCAAATTGACGATATGCATGATTACTATGCACGCTACCTGCCGCAAATGGCGCTGGCAGTGTCGGTGCCGTTGCTGATTGTGGTGGCTATCTTCCCCTCAAACTGGGCTGCAGCGCTGATTCTGCTGGGCACTGCACCGCTAATTCCGTTATTTATGGCGCTGGTTGGAATGGGGGCTGCCGATGCTAACCGACGTAACTTTCTCGCTCTTGCTCGCTTAAGTGGGCATTTTCTCGATCGCCTGCGCGGCATGGAAACATTGCGTATTTTTGGTCGTGGTGAAGCTGAAATTGAAAGTATTCGTTCTGCTTCGGAAGATTTCCGCCAACGGACAATGGAAGTGCTACGGCTGGCGTTTTTATCCTCCGGCATTCTCGAATTTTTTACCTCGCTGTCAATTGCTCTGGTGGCGGTCTACTTTGGTTTTTCCTATCTCGGCGAGCTGGATTTTGGTCACTACGATACTGGCGTGACGCTGGCTGCGGGTTTTCTGGCCCTGATCCTTGCGCCGGAGTTTTTCCAGCCATTACGCGATCTCGGTACGTTTTATCATGCTAAAGCCCAGGCTGTTGGCGCAGCTGACAGTCTGAAAACGTTTATGGAAACCCCGCTCGCCCATCCGCAACGTGGTGAGGCGGAATTAGCATCAACCGATCCGGTGACCATTGAAGCCGAGGATCTGTTTATTACATCACCAGAAGGTAAAACGCTGGCTGGACCGCTGAACTTTACTTTGCCAGCAGGCCAACGTGCAGTGTTGGTTGGTCGCAGCGGTTCAGGTAAAAGCTCACTGCTGAACGCGCTTTCTGGTTTTCTCTCATATCAGGGATCGCTACGAATCAACGGGATAGAATTACGCGATTTATCACCGGAATCATGGCGTAAACATCTCTCCTGGGTTGGGCAAAACCCACAATTACCGGCAGCAACACTACGGGATAACGTACTACTGGCACGACCTGATGCCAGCGAACACGAGTTACAAACAGCGCTGGATAACGCCTGGGTCAGTGAGTTTCTACCGCTCCTGCCACAAGGCGTTGATACGCCTGTTGGCGACCAGGCTGCCCGCCTTTCCGTGGGGCAGGCACAGCGCGTGGCGGTGGCCCGAGCATTACTAAATCCCTGTTCGCTATTACTGTTGGATGAACCCGCTGCCAGCCTTGATGCTCACAGTGAACAGCGCGTAATGGAGGCGCTTAATGCCGCCTCTCTGCGCCAGACAACGTTAATGGTCACCCACCAGTTAGAAGATCTTGCTGACTGGGATGTCATTTGGGTAATGCAGGATGGTCAGATTATTGAGCAAGGACGTTACGCGGAATTAAGCGTGGCTGGTGGTCCTTTCTCCACATTGCTGGCCCATCGTCAGGAGGAGATTTAAATGCGCGCTTTGCTACCCTATCTGGCACTGTATAAACGTCATAAATGGATGTTAAGTCTTGGTATTGCGCTGGCAATTGTCACACTGCTCGCCAGTATCGGTCTGTTGACACTTTCCGGCTGGTTCCTCTCCGCCTCAGCGGTAGCGGGGGTTGCCGGACTGTACAGCTTCAACTATATGCTACCCGCTGCGGGCGTGCGTGGTGCAGCAATCACCCGTACTGCCGGGCGCTATTTTGAACGTCTGGTAAGTCACGACGCGACTTTCCGCGTGTTGCAGCATCTGCGCATTTACACCTTCAGCAAATTGCTGCCCCTATCCCCTGCCGGACTGGCGCGCTATCGTCAGGGCGAATTGCTCAACCGCGTGGTGGCGGATGTTGATACGCTCGATCATCTTTACCTGCGCGTTATCTCGCCGCTGGTGGGCGCTTTTGTGGTGATTATGGTGGTGACAATCGGGTTAAGTTTCCTTGATTTCACCCTCGCCTTTACGCTGGGCGGCATTATGTTACTGACGCTTTTCCTTATGCCACCACTGTTTTATCGTGCGGGAAAAAGCACCGGGCAAAATCTGACTCATCTTCGCGGGCAGTATCGCCAACAACTGACGGCCTGGCTGCAAGGGCAAGCTGAGCTGACCATTTTTGGTGCCAGCGATCGTTATCGCACGCAGTTAGAGAATACCGAAATTCAGTGGCTGGAAGCGCAACGTCGTCAATCTGAACTCACCGCATTGTCGCAAGCGATAATGCTGCTCATTGGCGCGTTAGCGGTGATCCTGATGCTGTGGATGGCGTCTGGCGGCGTTGGCGGCAATGCTCAACCCGGCGCGTTAATTGCCCTGTTTGTCTTCTGCGCGTTAGCCGCGTTTGAAGCACTGGCACCAGTAACGGGTGCATTTCAGCATCTGGGGCAAGTCATTGCCTCTGCCGTTCGGATCACTGACTTAACGGATCAAAAACCGGAAGTCACCTTCCCTGATACCCAAACTCGTGTTGCCGATCGCGTTTCGCTGACGTTACGGGATGTTCAATTCACTTATCCGGAGCAATCCCAACAGGCACTTAAAGGGATTTCTCTTCAGGTAAACGCCGGGGAACATATAGCGATTCTCGGGCGAACCGGATGCGGCAAATCAACACTGTTACAACTGCTGACCCGCGCATGGGACCCGCAACAAGGCAAGATTTTGCTTAACGATAGCCCCATAGCCAGCCTGAATGAAGCGGCTCTACGACAGACCATCAGCGTTGTTCCTCAGCGAGTGCATCTGTTTAGCGCCACGCTGCGTGATAATCTGTTACTCGCCTCACCTGGCAGTAGTGATGAGGCTCTGGCGGAGATCTTGCGTCGCGTTGGTCTGGAGAAGCTGCTCGAGGATGCAGGTCTCAACAGTTGGTTGGGTGAAGGCGGACGCCAGCTCTCCGGTGGTGAACTGCGCCGTCTGGCTATCGCCCGTGCGCTGTTACATGATGCGCCGCTGGTATTGCTGGATGAACCTACAGAAGGCTTAGATGCCACAACCGAAAGTCAGATCCTTGAATTGCTTGCAGAAATGATGCATGAGAAAACGGTGTTAATGGTCACCCATCGACTTCGCGGACTCTCTCGTTTCCAACAAATAATAGTGATGGACAACGGGCAAATTATTGAGCAAGGTACTCACGCAGAACTGCTTGCCAGACAGGGGCGTTATTACCAGTTCAAGCAGGGTTTGTAAGCTATTATTGAACGATCCGACTTGCGTGGAGTTTTGCGGTCATGCGCCTGGTTCAGCTTTCTCGCCATTCAATAGCCTTCCCTTCCCCGGAAGGCGCATTACGTGAGCCTAACGGCCTGCTGGCACTGGGGGGCGATCTTAGCCCTGCGCGCCTGTTAATGGCTTACCAGCGTGGTATTTTTCCGTGGTTTTCTCCAGGCGACCCCATCCTCTGGTGGTCGCCCGATCCTCGCGCGGTGCTTTGGCCTGAATCACTGCATATCAGCCGTAGTATGAAGCGATTTCATAAACGCTCGCCCTATCGAGTCACGATGAATTACGCTTTTGGTCAGGTCATTGAAGGCTGTGCCAGCGATCGCGAAGAAGGAACCTGGATCACGCGTGGCGTGGTCGAAGCCTACCATCGCCTTCACGAACTCGGTCATGCCCACTCTATTGAAGTCTGGCGTGAAGATGAGCTTGTCGGCGGTATGTACGGCGTGGCCCAGGGAACGCTATTTTGTGGCGAGTCCATGTTCAGCCGGATGGAAAATGCGTCTAAAACGGCGCTTCTGGTATTCTGTGAGGAATTTATTGGTCATGGCGGTAAACTTATCGACTGCCAGGTCCTTAACGATCACACAGCGTCGCTTGGTGCCTGCGAAATTCCCCGCCGGGATTACCTCAATTATCTCAATCAAATGCGCCTCGGACGATTGCCGAATAATTTCTGGGTACCACGGTGCTTGTTTTCACCACAAGAATGAATGTTTTCGGCACATTTCTCCCCAGAGTGTTATAATTGCGGTCGCAGAGTTGGTTACGCTCATTACCCCGCTGCCGATAAGGAATTTTTCGCGTCAGGTAACGCCCATCGTTTATCTCACCGCTCCCTTATACGTTGCGCTTTTGGTGCGGCTTAGCCGTGTGTTTTCGGAGTAATGTGCCGAACCTGTTTGTTGCGATTTAGCGCGCAAATCTTTACTTATTTACAGAACTTCGGCATTATCTTGCCGGTTCAAATTACGGTAGTGATACCCCAGAGGATTAGATGGCCAAAGAAGACAATATTGAAATGCAAGGTACCGTTCTTGAAACGTTGCCTAATACCATGTTCCGCGTAGAGTTAGAAAACGGTCACGTGGTTACTGCACACATCTCCGGTAAAATGCGCAAAAACTACATCCGCATCCTGACGGGCGACAAAGTGACTGTTGAACTGACCCCGTACGACCTGAGCAAAGGCCGCATTGTCTTCCGTAGTCGCTGATTGTTTTACCGCCTGATGGGCGAAGAGAAAGAACGAGTAAAAGGTCGGTTTAACCGACCTTTTTATTTTGTGATATGTATGAAGTACTTTGGAAGTATAAGTCCATAACTTGTCTCGATGTAGATATACTGCACAACTTGTTTACAGTATGAGCAAACAATAATTATCATTAAAATTCTTCTTGACCGTTTTACTCCAACTCCCTATAGTAGCGCCCCGTTGCCACCCATGAGGTTTGGTAGCAAAACAATTTGGTGAGGTGTCCGAGTGGCTGAAGGAGCACGCCTGGAAAGTGTGTATACGGCAACGTATCGGGGGTTCGAATCCCCCCCTCACCGCCATATTCAAAGAAGAGCTCGTACGAAAGTGCGAGCTTTTTTTTCGCATATTGCACTCCAGGGGGGATGAGAAGCCCCGACCGGGGTTCGACAACTGGCGCAGCCAGTTGGACAGACCACGAACGCAGTGAGTGGGCTGCCCGCAGGGCGAGCGAAGCGAGTCAATCCCCCCTCACCGCCATATTTAAAGAAAAGCTCGTACGAAAGTACGAGTTTTTTTTCGCATTTTATCTGCCTGTACGGCAGTGAACGGTATAAAAATCGAGTTTTTCTTTCGGTTGGCTTTCTAAGCTGCCTGTACGGCAGTGAACTCAAATACTACACGTTTAGCTCGTTGTTAATAAAGCAAAATCATCTCATTTTCCTGCTGGCACCCTTTTTTATTCTTACCTTCCAGCACCATTAATTATCAACAACTTACCTTCACCTCCAAAAATAGGGTTTTCACCGCCCCAGCCTACAAACAAAAAGTCCGTAACCTCTTTCGAGATTACGGACTTCACCAACCTACCTGACAATCAGATTAATGCGCTGCTTCCGCCTTGTGCTTTTGTGCACTCTGGAATCCATAAGTCAGCTCATTTTTCTCTTTATCCAGCGCAACCGTCACCTGACCGCCGTCCACCAGCGAACCAAACAACAGTTCGTTGGCGAGCGGTTTTTTCAGGTTGTCCTGGATGACACGCGCCATCGGACGTGCGCCCATTGCCCGGTCGTAACCTTTCTCGGCCAGCCAGTTACGCGCTTCCTGGCTCACTTCCAGAGAAACACCTTTCTGATCCAACTGAACCTGCAACTCGACGATGAATTTATCCACTACCTGATGGATCACGTCGGTGGAGAGATGATCGAACCAGATAATGTTGTCGAGACGGTTACGAAACTCCGGCGTAAAGATCTTCTTGATCTCTTCCATCGCATCGGTACTGTTGTCCTGGTGGATAAGACCAATCGATTTACGCTCAGTTTCTCGTACCCCAGCGTTGGTGGTCATCACCAATACCACGTTACGGAAGTCCGCTTTGCGTCCGTTGTTATCGGTCAGCGTACCGTTGTCCATCACCTGCAACAGAATATTGAACACGTCCGGGTGCGCTTTCTCGATTTCGTCCAGCAGCAGCACCGCATGTGGATGCTTGATGACCGCATCAGTCAGCAAACCGCCCTGATCAAAACCAACGTATCCCGGAGGCGCACCAATCAGACGGCTGACGGTATGGCGTTCCATATACTCGGACATATCAAAGCGCAGAAGCTCAATGCCCAAAGCTTTCGAAAGCTGTACCGTCACCTCTGTTTTCCCGACCCCGGTAGGGCCTGCAAACAGGAACGAACCGACCGGTTTATGTTCGTGACCTAAACCTGCACGCGCCATCTTAATGGCTTCAGTCAGCGCCTCAATGGCTTTATCCTGACCGAAGACCAGCATCTTCAGGCGATCGCCGAGGTTTTTCAGGGTATCGCGGTCACTCTGCGAAACACTCTTCTCTGGAATGCGCGCAATACGGGCCACCACGGACTCAATATCCGCCACATTAACGGTTTTCTTGCGTTTGCTTACCGGCATCAGGCGTGCGCGAGCGCCCGCTTCGTCGATAACGTCAATGGCTTTATCCGGCAGATGACGATCGTTAATGTATTTCACCGCCAGCTCTACCGCTGCACGCACCGCTTTTGCGGTATAACGCACGTCGTGGTGCGCTTCATACTTCGGTTTCAGGCCATTGATGATTTGAACAGTTTCTTCGATCGACGGTTCAGTAATATCAATTTTCTGGAAGCGACGCGCCAGAGCACGGTCTTTCTCGAAAATGTTGCTGAACTCCTGATAGGTTGTCGAACCAATTACGCGAATTTTACCGCTGGAGAGCAGCGGTTTGATCAGGTTAGCCGCATCGACCTGGCCACCAGAGGCTGCACCCGCACCGATAATGGTGTGGATCTCATCAATAAACAGGATGCTGTTAGTATCCTGCTCCAGCTGCTTGAGCAACGCTTTAAAACGTTTTTCAAAGTCGCCGCGATATTTTGTGCCCGCTAACAGAGAACCGATATCGAGAGAGTAAATCGTACAGTCAGCCATCACTTCCGGCACATCGCCCTGAACAATTCGCCAGGCAAGACCTTCCGCAATCGCGGTTTTACCGACACCAGATTCCCCCACCAGCAGCGGGTTGTTTTTACGGCGACGGCAGAGAACCTGAATAGCACGCTCCAGCTCCTTCTCACGACCAATCAGTGGGTCGATTCCTCCCACGCGCGCAAGCTGATTCAGGTTCGTCGTGAAATTCTCCATACGTTCCTCCCCACCAGCTTGTTCTTCGCTGTTTGGCTGGCTGCCAGGATCAGAAGACTGTGTCGGCTCGTCTTTACGCGTGCCATGAGAGATAAAGTTCACCACATCGAGACGGCTGACTTCATGTTTACGCAACAGATATGCCGCCTGCGACTCCTGTTCGCTAAAAATAGCGACCAGAACGTTTGCACCGGTAACCTCATTGCGACCGGAGGACTGGACATGGAAGACCGCACGTTGCAGTACACGCTGAAAACTCAGCGTCGGCTGTGTGTCGCGCTCCTCTTCACTGGCAGGCAGAACGGGTGTGGTTTGTTCAATAAAGGCTTCCAGTTCCTGACGGAGCGCAACCAAATCCACAGAACACGCTTCCAGCGCCTCCCGGGCAGATGGGTTACTGAGCAGCGCCAGTAACAAGTGCTCGACGGTCATAAACTCATGACGGTGCTCGCGCGCTCTGGCGAAAGCCATATTTAAACTGAGTTCCAGTTCTTGATTGAGCATAGGCACCTCCCCCAATTTTTATGCCTGCATTCAGGCTTTTTCTAGCGTACACAGCAATGGATGCTCATTCTCCCTCGCGTACTTGTTCACCATCGCCACTTTGGTTTCTGCAACCTCGGCGGTAAAGACTCCGCAAATGGCCTTCCCCTGGTAGTGAACAGCGAGCATCAATTGCGTTGCACGTTCTACATCATAAGAAAAGAATTTTTGTAACACGTCAATAACAAACTCCATCGGAGTGTAATCATCATTGACTAATATCACTTTATACATAGATGGCGGTTTTAGCGCGTCGCGAACTTTTTCTTCCGCCAGTTGATCAAAGTCCAGCCAGTCGTTCGTTTTACCCATTGTCAGTTATCATCTTCGGTTACGGTTATCGGCAGAACGCCCTGCCGCTGACAAGAGCTTATTTGCCTGACCAATCTACTCCACATGATAGATAACTATCATCTATCGTTGGCATCAGCGACATCTGTCACATTCCTGTCAATAGCGTTAACTGCTTCAAATTTTTGATTCATACCTGCCCCCTGGCCCCTGTCAAATGCTTGACGGCTCGCCCTAATTCTCTAAATTGTATTTCTAGAGTTGGCGAGGTTTTGAACAGCCCCCTCTCTGACCCCGGTTTATTCCATCTTACTTGTATAAGATTTGCGAAGGATGTCGAAGCATGGAAAAGGGTACTGTTAAGTGGTTCAACAATGCCAAAGGGTTTGGTTTCATCTGCCCTGAAGGCGGCGGCGAAGATATTTTCGCTCATTATTCCACCATTCAGATGGATGGTTACAGAACGCTAAAAGCTGGACAATCCGTTCAGTTTGATGTCCACCAGGGGCCAAAAGGCAATCATGCCAGTGTTATTGTGCCCGTCGAAGTAGAAGCGGCAGTCGCATAGCTCTTCTGTCTCATTGTGTACATCCTAAAGGCAAAATGCCAGCCCGATCGGCTGGCATTTTTATCTCAAAAATTACTCTCGTGCCAGAGCATCTACTGGATCCAGTCGTGCCGCATTTCGTGCGGGTAACCAGCCAAATAAAATCCCGGTGACCGTCGAGCAGAGAAACGCCAGCAGCAGCGCCAACGGTGAAAAACCAATCTCCCAGCCGGGTAAGAAAAGCTGCAAGGTGAAAGCAATTAACAGTGACAGTGTTATTCCCAACGCGCCACCGACCAGGCAAACCAGTACGGCTTCGATCAGGAACTGTTGTAAAACATCGCTTGCTCGCGCACCTACAGCCATGCGAATGCCAATTTCCCGCGTCCGCTCGGTCACTGACACCAGCATAATATTCATTACACCAATACCGCCCACCACCAGCGAAATCACCGCCACCAGCGTCAGAAACAGTTGTAAAGTACGTGTGGTCTTTTCAACGGTTTTCAAGACGCCGTCCATGTTCCAGGTAAAGAAATCCTTCTTACCGTGGCGCAGTGAAAGTAAACGCGTGAGTTGCTGTTCCGCCTCGGCGCTGTCAAATCCTTCTTTCACCCTGACAGTTATGGAGTTCAGCCACGACTGGCCCATAACTCGCCCGGACATCGTGCTGTAAGGTAGCCAGACACGCAGCACTTTACTGCTACCAAACATCGACTGTTTTTCTTCCGCCACACCAATGACTCTGGCGGGCATATTGCCGACCAGAATCACCTCGCCAACCACATCTGCTTTATGGGGGAAAAGCTGGCGGCGAGTATTACTGTCGAGAACCACCACCTGCGCACGACCGTTCAGCTGCTCCTGATTAAAGGTGTTCCCTTCACTGAAGGTCATGCCATAGACATTAAAATAATCGCCGCTCACACCATTGGCACTGGCAGCAACATCAACATTGTTATAACGCAGGCGCAGGTTTTGCGAGACGGCAGGTGTGGCTGAGGCGACCCACGGTTGTTTTTGGATGGCGATTAAGTCGTCGTACTTCAGCGCCTGCTGATATTGCGGATCGTCATCGCCAAAATCTTTCCCGGGATAGACATCAATAGTATTCGTACCAATAGAACGAATATCCGCCAGCACCATTTGTTTGGCGGCGTCGCCCACCACGACAATGGAAACCACCGACGCAATACCGATAATAATCCCCAGCATGGTCAGTAAAGTACGCATTTTATTCGCTGCCAGCGCCCTCCATGCCATCGTCAGCGCTTCGTTAAAACCGCTGACAAATTGCCGCCAGCCAGAGGCCGTGTTGACAACAGGTTCCGTCCCGCCAGCAACATTCACTTTTTCAATGGCGGGAGGATTGCGCACAATTTCACCGTCACGAATTTCGATCACCCGCTCGGCCTGAGCAGCGACCTGCGGATCGTGGGTAACGATAATCACCGTATGCCCGCGATCGCGCAGCTGATGCAGGATCGCCATCACCTCTTCGCCAGAATGGCTGTCCAGTGCGCCGGTTGGTTCATCGGCAAGAATTACCTGACCGCCGTTCATCAATGCCCGCGCGATGCTGACGCGCTGTTGCTGACCACCCGAAAGCTGTGCCGGATAATACTCTGTACGGTCTTCCAGCCCCAGTCGTTGCAGCAACTCCTGGGCGCGAAGCAGCCGCTGTTTCCGCTCAAGACCGGCATAGACGGCGGGTACTTCAACGTTCTGCTCGGCGGTTAAATGCGAAAGCAAATGGTAACGCTGGAAAATAAAGCCGAAGTGTTCGCGACGCAGTTGCGCCAGCGCATCGGCGTCCAGCGTGGCAACATCCTGACCGGCGACGCGATAGGTGCCGCTGGTGGCCTTATCCAGGCAGCCGAGAATATTCATCAGGGTCGATTTACCGGACCCCGAAGCGCCGACAATCGCCACCATCTCACCAGCATAAATATCGAGGGTGATGCCCTTCAGCACCTCAACCTGCTCATCACCGGCAGGATAGCTGCGACGAATATCCTTTAATTCGAGCAAGGGCGTCATTGTGCAGCTCCTGGTTTGGCCTCACCAATCACCACTTCATCGCCCGCTTCCAGCCCTTTGACAATCTCAACATCGGTATCGTTACGTGCGCCAATCGTCACTTCACGCTCGCGTGTTTCACCATTACGCAACAATTTGACTTTATAACGATTATCGCCAACCGGATCGCCTAACGCCGACAGAGGGATCGTCAGCACATTTTTCACATCGGTGAGCTGAATATGCACTTGCGCGGTCATATCCAGCCGCAGCAAACCATTGGGGTTGGGGACTTCAAAACGGGCGTAATAGAAAATAGCGTCGTTAACCTTTTCCGGCGTCGGTAGCACATCCTTGATTTGCCCCTCGTAGCGCGTCAGTGGATCGCCAAGCACCGTAAACCAGGCTTTTTGCCCCGGCTTCAGGTGGATTACATCCGCTTCAGAAACCTGCGCTTTTACCAGCATGGTGCTCATATCTGCCAGCGTCAGAATGTTCGGTGCTTGTTGTGCGGCAATCACCGTCTGGCCTTGCAGAGTGGTTATTTGCGTGACTTCCCCGGCCATCGGGGCAACGATGCGGGTGTAATCGAGATTGGTTTTAGCCGTATCGAGTGAGGCCTGATTGCGCTTGATTTGCGCGTCAATGGTGCCAATTTGCGCCTGTTTCACAGCCATCTCCGTCGCGGCGGTATCGAGATCCTGCTGTGAAACCGCTTGCGTTTGTGCAAGACGTTGCTGACGGGAATACGTCACCCGCGCCAGTTTCAGCTCCGCTTCCGCCTGCTGCCGCTGCGCGCGTAGCTCCATCAGCGTTGCTTCCACCTCCTTAATCTGGTTTTCAGCCTGTTCAGGATCAATAACCCCTAAAAGCTGGTCTTTTTTTACTTTATCGCCAATCGCCACCGACAGCGTTTTCAACTGACCGCTGACCTGCGCGCCCACATCAACCTTACGCAGCGCGTCCAGCTTTCCGGTCGCCAGCACGCTTTGCTGTAAATCACCGGGGCGCACAATCAGCGTCTGATAAGTCGGCACGGGTGCGTTAAGAATTCTCCATAACGTAATCAGCCCGGCGATGACTATCACCAGCGCAATAACGTAACGCTTCTTCACGGTTTTCCGCTTTTTCATAAATATTCTGAATACTCCATATGCCAATCCGGGTCATTAACTTCAACGAAATATCAACAAAACCCTAAAATTTACGTTAGTAATCACACTATTGATGTTTTGTTAAGATACGCAATGGTGAAATCGACGTCATGTATAACCATTGATTTCATGAATATGTCGCAGCTAACTGAACGGACCTTTACGCCATCTGAATCTCTCAGCAGCCTGTCACTTTTTCTTAGTCTGGCACGTGGACAGTGTCGGCCGGGTAAATTCTGGCATCGCCGTAGTTTTCGCCAGAAATTTTTGCTGCGCTCGTTGATTATGCCGCGTTTAAGCGTTGAGTGGATGAACGAACTTTCCCACTGGCCTAATCTCAATGTGTTGTTAACGCGCCAGCCGCGACTGCCTGTGCGTCTGCATCGCCCTTACCTTGCGGCGAATCTTAGCCGTAAGCAATTGCTGGAGGCGTTACGTTACCATTATGCGTTACTCCGCGGGTGTATGTCGGCGGAAGAATTCAGCTTATATTTGAATACCCCCGGGCTGCAACTGGCGAAGCTGGAAGGCAAAAACGGCGAGCAGTTCACACTTGAGCTGACCATGATGATCTCAATGGATAAAGAAGGTGACAGCACAATCCTGTTCCGCAACAGCGAAGGTATTCCTCTGGCAGAGATCACGTTTACCCTGTGTGAATATCAGGGGAAAAGAACAATGTTTATTGGCGGACTGCAAGGCGCAAAATGGGAAATTCCACATCAGGAAATCCAGAATGCGACGAAAGCCTGCCACGGGCTATTTCCCAAACGCCTTGTGATGGAAGCAGCCTGTCTGTTTGCCCAACGTTTGCAGGTAGAGCAGATTATTGCCGTCAGCAATGAAACGCATATTTACCGCAGCCTGCGTTATCGCGATAAAGAAGGCAAGATCCATGCCGATTACAACGCTTTCTGGGAGTCGGTTGGCGGCGTATGTGATGCTGAACGCCATTACCGCCTTCCGGCACAGATAGCACGAAAAGAGATTGCCGAAATCGCCAGTAAAAAACGGGCTGAATACCGTCGGCGCTATGAGATGCTCGACGCTATTCAGCCACAAATGGCCACGATGTTTCGCGGTTAATCCGCGCGACCGCGCGCCAGCCACAGCACGCGTGAGAACATTTTTTTCAGCAGCGTCGGTACGGAATCCACACCACGACGTCCTGCCTCCATTGCCACTTCAATGGCAAGATCGGGTTTGGAAGAGCGATGGATCGCTTTCGAGATAATTTTGCGCAGATTCATCGGTACATTTTCCGGGATTTGCGCCACGCGGTGGAACACATCGGAAAATCCCTGGCGATACATAAAATGTTCCATATCCAGCGCCGGTAACGCCGTTAAATGTTCTCGTTCGGCTTCCCGATCGTTATTCAACAGGCTGCGTACCGTAGCGGCATATTTCTTCCCTGCTTCATCGCCATCGACCAGTACATGCCATTCAATCCCCATTCGCCGGGCAAATTTAACCAGTGGCTTTAGCCCGGACTGGGCAAACTCAATGACCTTGATCCCTTCGGCATCAAAATGATGTCCGCACTGACGCGCCAGTTCATTGATAACCCAAGTTTCCGTTTCCCCTTCCACCAGCAGCCAGCAGCGTGCAAACAGCGATGACGGACGGTTAAAACGAATGTGAAAGGATATGCGTCGGCTATCTTCGGTACTCAAGCCACTCGGCCCCAGACGCCAGGCGGCAACGCGCGAGGACTCACGTACCAGTCGGCAAACATGCTCTACCGGCGTTAACGAAAGCAACTCACCCGAGTTGGTGGTGGCAATGCGCTGCAATGGCAGAAGATTCAACAGATGCCAGGCAACTGAAAGCATAATGGGGTGTAAACGGGTTTCTGGATCTTCGATCAGCAACAATGGACGGGCGTCTTTATCCAGTCGCAATGTGCCTTTTGCCTGCAACAAAGTAGCAAACAGGCCGAGCAAAATAACCCGATACGAGCGCCCACCAGGTCGGTCAATCATCCGGTTGATGATATCCAGATAGCGCCAGCTTCGTTGCTCATTGCTGGCTCGCCGCCGCATTAAACGATATCGCGCCTGTCCGGCCCCCTGCTCAGAGAAATAATGCTCAAGCAGCTGTACCATTGCGGAAAGTCCCTGACGAATCTGTCCATCAGAGAGATTTTGCGGATGTGATGACAACTCACGGGCGAGGAAATCGAGCTGGCGCGCGGTGACTTCCACATTGGGGACATTTGGCACCGTGCCGTTACGAATACGGCGCATAAAACGGGCATCACGCAAGCGCAGCACCGGCATTAAACGCACCAGATGGCGTGCCTGATCGTTAATATCCTCAACATCAATCGGATGTCCGTCTTTATCGAGAAAACTGCGCAGTGTCATCACGCTGCCGTCTTCCGCACTCTCCCCTTCCAGACGATAAAAAATACGGTGATAGCCATCAGTGCATGGCGTCCAGCACGCTTCCAACGGCCGATAACGGCGAACCCGATGTCGGCCTGGCAGCGATTCGCGGAAGGTCAAAATAATATGCAGATGATGTTCTCGCCCGTTGATATCTCCCGGCGGGAACCAGAAATCGTCGCGCTCAAAATGGTAGAGATCTGATTCTGGCGATAGCAGCAAGGTTAAGGCGTCCAGCAAGCTGGATTTACCCCACGCGTTCTCCCCAATCAGGACGTTGTTTTGTTCCAGCATCAACGACAAACGGTTGATACCGCGAAAACCCACAATTTCAACGCGCTCAAGAATCATATCCCCTCCAGAAATATGTGACTTATCCTTTACGCTGGCAGTATAACGGGAAAGGCCTTACTAATACGTGATGACATCACATTTAAGCATGGCAAATGTCTGAAAAATGAGCGAATAATCGCGTTATACTCCCTCTTGCTGATAAGCCTGCAAAAACAACAAAATCAAATAATTAGCATGATAAATTATTTTTTATTACGCCTAAAGGATTAAATCTTTCGCTTGCACTACACTGTCAATCAGACAAATGACTATATGGGGCAACCCGCTGTTGCCCTAAATCAAATTTACTGGATTTATTTATCTGGTGAATGACTCGCCTTCGTTTTTAAAATAGCCGCGCATTATTTCCGTCGTCACTTTTTTACGACGACCCTATAAAACGACCATATTTTTCACAGGGTCAATTTTTAATTGAGGTGGATATGTTCAGAAAATTAGCAGCTGAATGTTTTGGTACTTTCTGGCTTGTTTTTGGTGGCTGTGGTAGTGCCGTACTGGCCGCAGGCTTCCCGGAATTAGGCATTGGTTTTGCCGGCGTGGCGCTGGCATTCGGTCTGACCGTTCTGACGATGGCCTTTGCTGTTGGTCATATTTCTGGTGGTCATTTTAACCCGGCGGTCACTATTGGTTTATGGGCTGGCGGACGTTTCCCGGCAAAAGAAGTCGTTGGCTACGTAATTGCCCAGGTTGTCGGCGGTATTGTTGCGGCGGCGCTGCTGTATTTAATTGCCAGTGGTAAAACGGGTTTTGACGCGGCAGCCAGCGGTTTTGCTTCTAACGGTTATGGCGAGCATTCGCCAGGCGGTTATTCCATGCTTTCCGCGCTGGTAGTTGAACTGGTATTGAGTGCGGGCTTCCTGTTAGTGATCCACGGTGCAACCGACAAATACGCTCCGGCAGGTTTTGCGCCGATCGCTATTGGTCTGGCCTTAACCCTGATTCACTTAATCAGTATTCCGGTGACTAACACTTCTGTTAACCCGGCGCGCAGCACCGCGGTTGCTATCTTCCAGGGCGGCTGGGCATTAGAACAACTGTGGTTCTTCTGGGTGGTGCCAATTGTCGGCGGCATTATCGGTGGTCTGATTTACCGGACTCTACTGGAAAAACGTAATTAATTAACGCAGAAGGCCTGGCGCAATGTCAGGCCTTTTTTAAATATATTGATTCATCTTCCTGTTGCGCTCCTTGATGTGTTAAGCCACATATAGTCACTGGCGCAGGGAGCGCGCAGGGGGCGGCCAATCGCCGCCGCCCCCTGCACCCCCGGGCTCTGGCGAACAAAATCGCCGCTGCGCGGTGCCCTCGGCTTATCCCTTGCGGCTACCGGGTCGGGCGCGAGGTAACATCCCTGTAAAACGCGCCCTCAGCCCACATCCATGTGGGCTGCCCCGGCCTTCAGGGAACGCCTCGGCGATTTTGACGCCACCAACACCGGTGCGGTTTGTAATTAAAGCGCAAGAATATCTTTAAATGAAAATGAATACCCTACCGATCCTTATGCATAACATTTCCTTTTAATTGCAACTTTACTCGTCCTTCCGCTTTCAGTAGTGTGTCATCGCGCATTTCGACTTCATCTTTGCAAGGACTGGGTTTTCATGTTTTCTGGGCTGTTAATCATTCTGGTTCCCCTGATTGTGGGTTACCTCATTCCTCTTCGCCAAAAAGCTGCATTAAGAGTTATTAATCAGCTCTTAAGCTGGATGGTTTACCTTATTCTCTTTTTTATGGGTATCAGTCTGGCGTTTCTCGATAACCTCGCCAGTAACCTGTTGGCAATTCTGCATTATTCCGCCGTCAGCATTACCATTATTTTACTCTGCAATATTATTGCGTTGTTGTGGCTGGAGCGCGGTCTGCCGTGGCGCAACCACCACCAGCAAGAAAAACTCCCGTCGCGTATTGCGATGGCGCTGGAGTCGCTAAAACTGTGCGGCGTAGTAGTGATTGGTTTTGCCATTGGCCTGAGTGGACTGGCTTTCTTACAACACGCGACCGAAGCCAGTGAATACACCTTAATTCTGCTACTTTTCCTCGTCGGTATTCAGTTGCGCAATAATGGCATGACCTTAAAGCAGATTGTCCTTAATCGCCGGGGAATGATTGTCGCCGTGGTGGTGGTTGCCAGTTCATTAATTGGTGGTTTAATTAACGCCTTTATTCTTGATCTTCCCATCAATACCGCGCTGGCAATGGCCTCCGGTTTCGGCTGGTATTCTCTTTCCGGTATTTTATTAACTGAATCTTTTGGTCCGGTAATCGGGAGCGCGGCGTTTTTTAATGATTTGGCCCGTGAGCTGATTGCTATTATGTTGATCCCTGGGCTGATTCGCCGCAGCCGCTCTACTGCACTGGGCTTATGCGGTGCCACATCAATGGATTTCACCCTGCCCGTTCTTCAACGTACTGGCGGGCTGGATATGGTCCCGGCGGCGATTGTTCACGGTTTTATTCTTAGCCTGTTAGTGCCGATCCTCATCGCCTTTTTTTCCGCGTAATACCTCTCTGGCGGTAGATCCCTGCCGCCAAAATTGCGCTAAATCAATCTCCCTTAAAGTTGCATAAAAAATCCCTTTTATCCCCGCGTTAAGCGTCTTAACCTTAAACATGTATATTAAATATAACTTTAAAAGGTGTGATCATGTTTTGTGTGCAATGTGAACAAACTATCCGTACTCCGGCAGGAAACGGCTGCTCATACGCGCAGGGGATGTGTGGTAAAACGGCGGAAACCTCTGACCTTCAGGATTTACTCATCGCGGCGCTGCAAGGGCTTTCGGCCTGGGCGGTAAAAGCGCGTGAATACGGCATCATCAACCACGATATAGACAGCTTTGCGCCACGCGCATTTTTCTCAACCCTGACCAACGTTAACTTCGATTCTCCGCGTATTGTCGGCTACGCTCGTGAAGCAATTGCCCTGCGCGAGGCGCTGAAAGCACAATGCCTGGCTGTAGATGCCAACGCCCGCGTCGATAACCCGATGGCTGACCTGCAACTGGTGAGCGATGATCTCGGCGAGCTGCAACGTCAGGCGGCAGAATTTACCCCTAACAAAGATAAAGCGGCGATTGGCGAAAACATTCTCGGCCTGCGTCTGCTGTGCCTGTATGGCCTGAAAGGTGCGGCGGCCTATATGGAACACGCGCATGTTCTCGGTCAATACGACAACGATATTTACGCCCAGTACCATAAAATCATGGCGTGGCTGGGGACCTGGCCTGCCGATATGAACGCGCTTCTTGAGTGTTCAATGGAAATCGGCCAGATGAACTTCAAAGTGATGAGCATTCTGGACGCAGGCGAAACCGGTAAATACGGTCACCCGACCCCAACCCAGGTCAACGTCAAAGCGACGGCAGGTAAATGCATTCTGATTTCCGGTCACGATCTCAAAGATCTCTACAACCTGCTGGAACAGACCGAAGGCACGGGCGTTAATGTCTACACCCACGGCGAAATGCTGCCTGCGCATGGCTACCCGGAGCTGCGTAAATTCAAGCATCTGGTCGGTAACTACGGCAGCGGCTGGCAGAATCAGCAAGTGGAGTTCGCTCGTTTCCCTGGCCCCATCATGATGACCTCGAACTGCATCATCGACCCAACCGTAGGCGCTTATGACGATCGTATCTGGACCCGCAGCATTGTTGGCTGGCCGGGTGTGCGTCATCTGGATGGCGAAGATTTCTCTGCGGTCATCGCCCAGGCGCAACAAATGGCGGGCTTCCCGTACAGCGAAATTCCGCACCTGATCACCGTGGGCTTTGGTCGTCAAACGCTGCTTGGCGCAGCGGATACGCTGATTGATCTGGTAAGCCGTGAAAAACTGCGTCATATCTTCCTGCTTGGCGGCTGTGACGGCGCACGCGGCGAGCGTCACTACTTCACCGATTTCGCCACCAGCGTGCCGGATGACTGCCTGATCCTCACTCTCGCCTGTGGTAAATATCGCTTTAACAAACTCGAGTTTGGCGATATCGAAGGTCTGCCGCGTCTGGTGGATGCTGGTCAGTGTAACGATGCTTACTCAGCAATTATTCTGGCGGTAACGCTGGCAGAAAAACTGGGCTGCGGTGTCAACGATCTGCCGCTGTCACTGGTGCTCTCCTGGTTTGAACAGAAAGCGATTGTCATTCTGCTGACACTGCTTTCTCTGGGTGTGAAAAATATCGTCACCGGCCCGACTGCACCTGGTTTCCTGACACCAGACCTGCTGGCGGTGCTGAACGAGAAATTCGGCCTGCGTTCTATCACCACTGTTGAAGAAGACATGAAGCAACTGTTGAGCGCGTAAGGAGTTTGTCGATGACGATGCCAACGAATCAATGCCCGTGGCGGATGCAGGTTCATCACATTACGCAAGAAACGCCGGATGTGTGGACGATTTCCCTGATTTGCCACGATTACTACCCATATCGCGCCGGGCAATATGCACTGGTCAGCGTGCGTAACTCAGCGGAAACGCTGCGTGCTTACACCATTTCCTCCACGCCAGGCGTGAGTGAATACATCACCCTGACTGTGCGGCGGATTGATGACGGTGTCGGCTCCCAGTGGCTGACGCGCGATGTAAAACGCGGTGATTATCTCTGGCTTTCGGACGCGATGGGGGAATTTACCTGCGACGATAAAGCAGAAGATAAATTCCTGTTGCTGGCGGCAGGCTGCGGCGTCACGCCGATTATGTCGATGCGTCGCTGGCTGGCGAAGAACCGTCCGCAGGCCGATGTGCAGGTGATCTACAACGTGCGTTCGCCGCAGGATGTTATTTTCGCCGATGAGTGGCGCAACTATCCGGTGACGCTGGTGGCAGAAAATAACGTTACCGAAGGCTTTATCGCTGGTCGTCTCACTCGCGAACTGCTGGCAGGTGTCCCTGACTTAACCTCACGTACCGTGATGACCTGCGGCCCGGCTCCGTATATGGATTGGGTAGAGCAGGAAGTGAAAGCGCTCGGCGTGACGCGTTTCTTTAAAGAGAAATTCTTCACCCCAGTAGCGGAAGCGGCGACCAGCGGTCTGAAATTCACCAAACTGCAACCGGCACGAGAATTTTACTCTCCGGTTGGCACCACGCTACTGGAGGCGCTGGAAAGCAATAAAGTTCCGGTTGTCGCCGCCTGCCGTGCAGGTGTTTGCGGCTGCTGTAAGACGAAAGTGGTTTCCGGTGAATATACGGTAAGCAGCACAATGACGCTGACCGACGCCGAAATCGCTGAAGGTTACGTACTGGCCTGCTCCTGCCATCCGCAGGGAGATTTGGTTCTCGCATAATCGCCTTATGCCCGATGATATTCCTGTCATCGGGCTATTTAACCGTTAGTGCCTCCTTTTTCTCCCATCCCTTCCCCCTCCGTCAGATGAACTAAACTTGTTACCGTTATCACATTCAGGAGATGGAGAACCATGAAACAAACGGTTGCAGCTTATATCGCCAAAACACTCGAATCGGCAGGCGTGAAACGCATCTGGGGAGTCACGGGCGACTCTCTGAACGGTCTTAGCGACAGTCTTAATCGCATGGGCACCATCGAGTGGATGTCCACCCGCCATGAAGAAGTGGCGGCCTTTGCCGCTGGCGCTGAAGCACAACTTTCAGGAGAACTGGCGGTCTGTGCCGGATCGTGCGGCCCCGGAAACCTGCACTTAATCAACGGCCTGTTCGATTGCCACCGCAATCACGTTCCGGTACTGGCGATTGCCGCTCATATCCCTTCCAGCGAAATTGGCAGCGGCTATTTCCAGGAAACCCACCCACAAGAGCTATTCCGCGAATGTAGTCACTATTGCGAGCTGGTTTCCAGCCCGGAGCAAATCCCACAAGTGCTGGCGATTGCCATGCGCAAAGCGGTGCTTAACCGTGGCGTTTCCGTTGTCGTATTACCGGGCGACGTGGCGTTAAAACCTGCGCCAGAAGGGGCAACCTCGCACTGGTATCATGCGCCACAGCCAGTCGTGACGCCGGAAGAAGAAGAGTTACGCAAACTGGCGCAACTGCTGCGTTATTCCAGCAATATCGCCCTGATGTGTGGCAGCGGCTGCGCGGGGGCGCATAAAGAGTTAGTTGAGTTTGCCGGGAAAATTAAAGCCCCTATTGTTCATGCCCTGCGCGGTAAAGAACATGTCGAATACGATAACCCATATGATGTTGGAATGACGGGATTAATCGGCTTTTCGTCAGGTTTTCACACTATGATGAATGCCGACACCTTAGTGCTGCTCGGCACACAATTTCCATACCGCGCGTTCTACCCGACCGATGCCAAAATCATTCAGATTGATATCAACCCAGCCAGCATCGGCGCTCACAGCAAGGTGGATATGGCACTGGTCGGCGATATCAAATCGACTCTGCGTGCATTGCTGCCACTGGTGGAAGAAAAAACCGATCGCAAGTTTCTGGATAAAGCGCTGGAAGATTACCGCGACGCCCGCAAAGGGCTGGACGATTTAGCTAAACCGAGCGAGAAAGCCATTCACCCGCAATATCTGGCGCAGCAAATTAGTCATTTTGCCGCCGATGACGCTATTTTCACCTGTGACGTTGGTACGCCAACGGTGTGGGCGGCACGTTATCTAAAAATGAACGGCAAGCGTCGCCTGTTAGGTTCGTTTAACCACGGTTCGATGGCTAACGCCATGCCGCAGGCGCTGGGCGCGCAGGCAACCGAGCCGGAACGTCAGGTGGTCGCCATGTGCGGCGATGGCGGTTTTAGCATGTTGATGGGCGATTTCCTCTCAGTAGTGCAGATGAAACTGCCGGTGAAAATTATCGTCTTTAATAACAGCGTGCTGGGCTTTGTGGCGATGGAGATGAAAGCTGGTGGCTATTTGACTGACGGCACCGAACTACACGACACCAACTTTGCCCGCATTGCCGAAGCGTGCGGAATTACGGGTATTCGCGTGGAAAAAGCCTCTGAAGTCGATGAAGCCCTGCAACGCGCCTTCTCCATCGACGGTCCGGTGCTGGTGGATGTGGTGGTCGCCAAAGAAGAGTTAGCCATTCCACCGCAGATCAAACTCGAACAGGCCAAAGGTTTTAGCCTGTATATGTTGCGCGCAATCATCAGCGGACGCGGTGATGAAGTGATCGAACTGGCGAAAACAAACTGGCTAAGGTAAAAAGGGTGGCATTTCCCGTCATAATAAGGACATGCCATGATTGATTTACGCAGTGATACCGTTACCCGACCGAGCCGCGCCATGCTCGAAGCGATGATGGCCGCCCCGGTTGGGGACGACGTTTACGGAGACGACCCTACCGTTAATGCTCTGCAGGACTATGCGGCAGAGCTTTCCGGTAAAGAAGCCGCCATTTTTCTGCCTACCGGCACTCAGGCCAACCTGGTCGCTCTGCTCAGTCACTGCGAACGCGGCGAAGAGTATATTGTCGGTCAGGCCGCGCATAACTATCTGTTTGAAGCCGGTGGCGCAGCGGTGCTGGGCAGTATTCAGCCGCAACCCATCGACGCGGCTGCCGACGGCACGCTACCGCTGGATAAAGTGGCGATGAAGATCAAACCCGACGATATCCATTTCGCCCGCACCAAATTACTCAGTCTGGAAAACACTCACAACGGCAAAGTGTTGCCGCGAGAATACCTGAAAGAAGCATGGGAATTTACCCGCGAGCGCAATCTGGCGCTGCATGTTGACGGTGCACGCATCTTTAATGCCGTGGTGGCTTACGGCTGCGAACTGAAAGAGATCACGCAATATTGTGATTCGTTCACCATTTGCCTGTCGAAAGGTCTTGGTACGCCAGTCGGTTCGTTACTGGTCGGTAACCGTGACTACATTAAACGTGCAATTCGCTGGCGGAAAATGACAGGTGGCGGGATGCGCCAGTCCGGCATTCTGGCTGCCGCCGGGATGTATGCCCTGAAAAATAACGTCGCACGCTTGCAGGAAGATCATGACAATGCCGCCTGGATGGCGGAGCAGCTGCGTGAAGCAGGCGCGGATGTGATGCGTCAGGACACCAATATGCTGTTTGTTCGCGTCGGGGAAGAAAATGCTGCCGCGTTAGGCGAATACATGAAAGCGAGAAACGTGCTGATTAACGCCTCGCCGATTGTCCGCCTGGTGACCCATCTCGACGTCTCGCGCGAGCAACTGGCTGAAGTCGCCGCCCACTGGCGCGCATTCCTGGCGCGTTAAGGAGGGAGACGTGCCGCAACGCATTTTAGTTCTCGGTGCCAGTGGCTACATTGGTCAGCATCTGGTGCGAACTCTCAGCCAGCAAGGGCATCAGATCCTGGCGGCGGCACGTCATGTCGACAGGCTTGCAAAGCTGCAACTGGCAAACGTCAGTTGCCATAAAGTCGATCTCAGCTGGCCGGATAACCTTCCGGCCCTGTTGCAGGATATCGATACGGTCTATTTTCTGGTACACAGCATGGGCGAAGGCGGCGATTTTATCGCTCAGGAGCGCCAGGTGGCTCTCAACGTCCGCGATGCGCTACGTGAAGTCCCAGTTAAGCAATTAATCTTTCTCAGTTCGTTGCAGGCCCCGCCACATGAGCAGTCTGACCATCTGCGCGCCCGTCAGGCTACGGCGGATATTCTTCGTGAAGCGGGTGTCCCGGTGACCGAATTGCGTGCCGGAATAATCGTTGGCGCAGGTTCAGCGGCGTTCGAAGTCATGCGCGATATGGTCTACAACCTACCAGTGTTAACGCCGCCACGCTGGGTTCGTTCACGCACCACGCCCATCGCGCTGGAAAACTTGCTGCACTATCTGGTGGCGCTGTTAGATCATCCGGCCAGCGAACATCGCATCTTCGAAGCCGCCGGACCAGAAGTGCTCAGTTATCAGCAACAGTTTGAACATTTTATGGCGGTGAGCGGTAAGCGCCGCTGGTTGATCCCCATCCCCTTTCCGACCCGCTGGATTTCGGTGTGGTTTCTCAATGTGATTACTTCCGTACCGCCCACCACCGCCAAAGCGTTGATTCAGGGGCTGAAACACGATCTGCTGGCAGATGACACCGCGTTACGTGCACTCATCCCACAACGGCTGATTGCTTTCGATGACGCGGTACGTCGCACCCTGAAAGAGGAAGAAAAGCTGGTCAACTCCAGCGACTGGGGATACGACGCTCAGGCCTTTGCCCGCTGGCGACCGGAGTACGGTTATTTCGCCAAACAGGCGGGGTTTACCGTTAAAACGTCTGCCAGCCTTGCGGCTTTATGGCAGGTGGTGAATCAAATCGGCGGTAAAGAGCGTTATTTCTTTGGCAATATTTTGTGGCAAACCCGGGCGTTGATGGACCGCGCGATCGGTCATAAGCTGGCGAAAGGCCGCCCGGGGCGTGAATATTTGCAGACCGGCGATGCGGTGGATAGCTGGAAAGTGATTGTCGTTGAACCGGAAAAACAACTTACGCTGTTATTTGGCATGAAAGCGCCGGGGCTGGGACGACTGTGTTTTACCCTGGAAGATAAAGGCGACTATCGTACTATCGATGTTCGCGCATTCTGGCATCCGCACGGTATGCCGGGGCTGTTTTACTGGTTATTGATGATCCCCGCGCATCTGTTTATTTTTCGCGGAATGGCAAAACGAATCGCCAGACTGGCAGAACAAAGCACAGATTAATCGACAAAACCTGCGTTATTCTTTCATGTTTCCCATTGCATCATGGGGGAAATCACGGAAGAATGCGCACGTCATTTTCTCAACAACAGTGGATTGATATGAAGGTACTGGTTACCGGCGCCACCAGCGGCTTAGGTCGAAACGCGGTAGAGTTTTTATGCCAGAAAGGCATCAGCGTGCGAGCGACCGGTCGCAACGAGGCAATGGGTAAATTGCTGGAAAAAATGGGCGCAGAGTTTGTTCCGGCGGATCTGACCGAGCTGGTCTCATCACAAGCTAAAGTGATGCTCGCGGGCATTGATACGCTGTGGCACTGCTCCAGCTTTACCTCGCCCTGGGGGACACAACAGGCTTTCGATCTGGCTAACGTTCGCGCCACTCGCCGCCTGGGTGAATGGGCTGTCGCCTGGGGTGTGCGTAACTTTATTCATATCTCTTCCCCCTCCCTGTACTTCGATTATCACCACCATCGCGATATTAAAGAAGATTTTCGCCCTCACCGCTTTGCCAACGAGTTTGCCCGCAGCAAAGCAGCCAGCGAAGAAGTGATCAATATGCTTTCGCAGGCGAATCCACAAACGCGCTTTACTATTCTGCGCCCACAAAGTCTGTTCGGACCGCACGATAAAGTCTTTATCCCCCGTCTGGCGCATATGATGCACCACTACGGCAGCATTCTGTTACCGCACGGCGGCAGTGCGCTGGTCGATATGACCTACTATGAAAATGCCGTGCACGCCATGTGGCTGGCAAGCCAGGAAGCCTGCGATAAGCTACCTTCCGGGCGTGTGTACAACATCACCAACGGCGAGCATCGCACACTGCGCAGCATCGTGCAGAAGCTGATCGACGAGTTGAATATTGACTGTCGTATTCGTTCCGTCCCCTACCCGATGCTGGATATGATCGCCCGCAGCATGGAGCGTTTAGGCCGCAAGTCAGCAAAAGAGCCGCCGCTGACCCACTACGGCGTCTCCAAGTTGAATTTTGACTTTACGCTGGATATTACGCGTGCGCAGGAAGAGTTAGGTTATCAACCAGTCCTCACCCTGGATGAAGGTATTGAGAAAACTGCCGCCTGGCTACGCGACCACGGAAAACTGCCGCGCTAATCCTGCCCGTATTTCTCCAGCAACGCTTCGGCAATCGCCTGAGTTTCTGCATCCGCTTCGCCGTTGTATAACGTCGGGCGGAAATGCATCTGGAACGCCATAATCACGCGCCGCTGCTCGCGCGGTGTCATATCAGGTTTAACGTCATAACCGTAGCACGCCAAAAGCTCCAGCAATGATGCGGTATCTACCGGTGTGTGCGGCGCGCGCCCGGCAAGGTAAAAGTTCACCCGTTGCGCATCCGGCCAGGCACCAATCCCCTGCTGCGCCAGTTGTTGCCAGGGGAATAACGGCCCCGGATCGTCTTTGCGCTGCGGCGCAATATCCGCATGCGCCACTACGTTTTCCGGCTTGATGTGATAACGGGCAATAATATCTTTCGCCAGCGGAATAAGCGCCTGAATCTGTGCCTGTTCAAACGGGGCAAAATATTTCACTCCGGATGATTTCTGCCAACCACGGTTTTCCAGCTCAATGCCAATAGAGGTGTCGTTAAGGCGCGTTGCCCCGCGCCAGGCGCTAATTCCCGCATGCCAGGCCAGCTCCTGTTCCGGCACCAGTTGCCAGATGCGCGGTTTACCGTTGTATCGCGGTGGCACAGCAGGCACCAGATAATGCGAACTGACCTGCTTATCGGTCAGTGTCGCCAGCGAGTTATCAAAATCATCTGCGGTGTAGTGGATCACCAGCACTTTAATGCGCGGATACGCCGCCTGCGCCTGGCGTCGGGTATCAAGCTGATATCCCTCTTTCTCGACAATGCCTTTTTCGCCGGCACACCCTGCCAGTAACAGAGCGGCGGCGACCAGCCAGAAGACTCTTCTCATCGACGCGTTTTCACCGCCGTACCGCTGACGCTAACCATCAGCATACTGCCGTTTTGCCCGACCGTTTCGTAGTCGATATCAATACCAACCACAGCATCGGCCCCCAGTGCCCGCGCCTGGGAGCCTAGTTCCTCAAAGGCGATCTCCCGCGCTTTACGTAGCTCTTTTTCGTAGGCACCGGAGCGTCCACCAACGATATCGCGGATACCGGCAAAGAAATCACGGAAAATATTGGCACCTAAAATCGCTTCGCCGGTCACCACACCGCAATATTCGACGATGGTCTGGCCTTCCAGAGTTGGGGTTGTAGAAAATTGCATGATCGATCTCCTTGTTTGTTAAGCCTTCGATCTCTAAAGCATTATCGGACTGATATGCCATGTTGGGAAGAAGGTTTTGATCAGTTTAGGAAATCATCTCATTGTGTCAAAAACACCTACTTAAGCCTTTACGATTATCCGTTGCATAACCCGATATTAGTTTCATTATAGGGCACCGCTTACCTGTCGTATTATGTAGTACCAGCAACATTAATGAGCGGAAAGAGTCAACTTATACTGTAAATTATTCCAAAATTTTTCCGCATCTTGTGGCTGAGGAACATACCTCTGGATTGCTTTTTGATCGACCTCGGCAAAACAAGTAAGTAATAAGATCTCAATGTTTTTGTCATTAATATATGCAAAAATCATTCTTGCAAACTCGTATATAAACGCCCGTTCTTGAGCGTTTAATAGTTTAATACAATATTTATTCTTAAGAGAGAAAAGAATTTCAAGGAAAGCATCCGCTGCAACCTTCACGTTATTCCCCGCATTCATATTAAATATATCTCTTACGCAGATAGAATACAGTGAAAGTAAACAGCCATACAAATAATCATTTATTAATTCTTTTGTCCATTTTACTGGCAACCAGGGTTTTATCTTGACACCATGCATACTACAGTCATGAAAAAGACATTTACTGAAATTAACTCTTATCATATCAACATTGAAAAAATTGCAGTTAATAAATTTTAAAGAATGAGTATTTACGTTGTTAATTTTAACAGATCTAAACGAAATATTTTTGAATACACTGTTTATTACATTGCTATTTGTTATTTTAATATTACCTAAACTGCCGTTTTCAAAGCAACACTTCTTCAATATACTTTCATTCACAACAGTATGTGATAAATGGAGATTATTTATGTTTTGCTTTATTAATGCCACGTCATTAAAATGACTATATTTAATAAAGCATCCATTATTGAGTAGTGTTTTAAGATTGACTAAATTAGTTGCATCTTCACATACCATCGTGGCAACTGGAACAGGCAACGACATGAAAACTTCTTCATTCACCATCAAGTGGATCATGCATTGCGTTCCCTTTGTCATATCCACACTTACGCTACAAATATCGTTGTAATGCGCAGAGTGCATTTCAGGAAACAGATTAAACACGGTATCTTGAAAGGCACTAAATCGTGTTAATAAATCCTGATATTGAACAGGTTTTGTTTCAAAATTATCATCAGCAAATCCAAGCACTATTGCATGCTCTACATCTAACGCAGTTTCAAATGACTCTTCTTCTGTAAAATCATTATTTAAAACCTCACCTGACGTATTTTCACTGTCATAAAAAGTACCCATCAATGCGATATTGTTTGTTACAGCGTCTTTTTCGATATTCTCACTAATTGCATATCGCCTGCTATAATCATAAAAATGAATAAACGCATCCTTTATAAAGGATATATATTGCTCTTTGTTAAAGTCAATACGACTGTATAATTTTTCAAAAATCACATTCGCAATCTTACTACCCATAGTATGCCTGTATAATAATGGGTGCGATTCAATCGTAAAATACTTGTCTAATTGATGTTGTAATTTATTCTCATAGTCCAGTGGGAAAAGAAATTTTTGTCTTTCAAGTTTCCCATTCGATACATTACGTATTCCAATGGTAATTCTTTCATTACTCACTTTTATTTCAACTTCGTTATCTTCTGATTTGCCAAGATATTTTTTAACATCAATCTCGAAAGCATTACTAAAAAATATATTAAATTGATAATTCGCTGATGGAATATTTTCCGCTAGCAACTCATCATTTTTTATGAGATCACTATCAGCATTTATTGCTAATATCAGATGCAAGTAGATGGTGTCCCATGTAGACAACTCACCCTTACGACTGGAATTTAATATCGCGAAAAATTCCCTCAGTGAATCGAGGAAATTATCACTTTGATTCAGTTGTGTGTCTGGAAATGATGATGCTTGATCAGATATATTGTTTATCATATTAAAAATCACCCAAGGGAAAAGATATTCCACTGAACTCCTCGTGCTTTATTATAAAAGCACAACGCATTTATACTCATATTAATTAACGAAACACTGATACAGTTTGATTTATTCTTCGCTCAAACTCATTAGCTTAAATTCTTTACCCACAACTGTAGCATATATAATATTATCAAAAGTCAAAGCTGGGACTATCAAATTTCGCTCATTTTCAAAAATACAATGTAATTTTAGCAATCATCTTAATCGCAGGATCTCTTATTGCATGTGAAAAATTCTGTAATGATTAGACAATAACCGCGTTCATTTATCACGCGTTATAAATGTGAAACTGGCTTCTTGCAGATGCTCTTAACCTCTACAGGAGGATTTATCCCGCCATTTCAGAACTATCATATTTACCTTAAATGATCATTTCAGCCATATAACACGCTCAACCTCACAAATGGTTTACACTGTCTATTGTTTGGGTAATTTAAGTAAGTCAGCTACGAGCAACCTTGAGTGGGTAGCCAGCAATGGACTCAAACCCAATCAGGTGTTCAGATTGTTTCAGAATTGTATTAAAAACAATGTATTAAATAATCTGATAACGTTTGGTCGTAGTGTGACGCAGACAGCAAGCTAATAAGGAAATGATTATGCGCTACCGTTCACTATCTCTACTTATTCCATGTGCACTGCTGCTGAGTGCCTGTACCACCGTCACGCCAGCTTATAAAGATAACGGCCCCCGCACCGGTTCCTGTGTCCAGGGTGGCCCTGACAGCGTGGCTCAACAATTCTATGACTACCGCATTCAACATCGCAGCAATGACATTACCGCCCTGCGCCCCTATTTGAGTGACAAACTGGCAACCCTACTTAGCGATGCCAGCCGCAATAACAGTCATCGTGAATTGTTAAGCAGCGATCCGTTCTCCAGTCGAACCACCTTGCCAGACAGCGCCCACGTTGCCAGTGCATCGACTATCCCTAATCGTGATGCCCGTAACATTCCATTGCGCGTGGATCTCAAACAGGGTGACCAGGGCTGGCAGGATGAAGTGTTAATGATTCAGGAAGGCCAGTGTTGGGTCATCGACGATGTGCGCTACTTAGGCGGTAGCGTTCATGCCACAGCGGGTACGCTCCGTCAGTCCATCGAGAATCGCTAACGCCTTGATCAACCAATAAACCCCGTAAATTGTCCGGCATTTCGTGAGGAATGCCGACATTTATGCTCGCCGACCACCGCCCCCGTTATTTTGTGCTATGTTTATTGAATAATGCGCTTTGCTTTTAACTTTTAAAGCAGAAATATTGCATAATTATTCTGTCAAAGGTACTATCTTCGACCTCAATAGCTATCAGACTGCCAGTATACGAGTGTCAATGAGTATTCAATTAAACGGCATTAATTGCTTCTACGGCGCGCATCAGGCGCTGTTCGATATCACGCTGGATTGCCCACAGGGCGAAACGCTGGTGTTACTTGGCCCCAGCGGCGCGGGTAAAAGCTCGCTGCTGCGTGTACTCAATCTGCTTGAGATGCCGCGCTCCGGTACGCTCAACATTGCAGGCAACCATTTCGATTTCACCAAAACACCCTCTGACAAAGCGATTCGCGATTTGCGTCGTAACGTTGGCATGGTGTTTCAGCAATACAACCTGTGGCCGCATCTGACCGTGCAGCAAAACCTGATTGAAGCGCCCTGCCGTGTACTGGGGTTGAGCAAAGATCAGGCGCTGACCCGTGCAGAAAAACTGCTGGAACGTCTGCGTCTCAAACCTTATAGCGATCGTTACCCGCTGCATCTTTCTGGTGGTCAGCAGCAGCGTGTTGCTATTGCCCGTGCGTTGATGATGGAACCGCAGGTACTGCTGTTCGATGAACCGACCGCCGCACTGGATCCGGAAATTACGGCACAAATCGTCAGCATCATTCGTGAGTTGGCAGAAACGAATATTACCCAGGTGATCGTCACCCACGAAGTTGAAGTGGCGCGTAAAACCGCCAGCCGAGTAGTGTATATGGAAAACGGTCATATAGTAGAACAAGGCGACGCGAGCTGCTTTACCGAGCCGCAAACCGAAGCATTTAAAAACTATCTCTCTCACTAATATTCGGGATAACAACAATGAAAAAAGTTCTGATTGCCGCGTTAATTGCAGGTTTTAGTCTTTCCGCCACAGCTGCCGAAACTATTCGTTTTGCTACCGAAGCCTCCTATCCTCCGTTTGAATCGATTGATGCAAACAACCAGATCGTTGGTTTTGACGTCGACCTGGCACAGGCACTGTGTAAAGAGATTGATGCAACCTGTACTTTCTCTAACCAGGCGTTTGACAGCCTGATCCCAAGCCTGAAATTCCGTCGCGTAGAAGCAGTGATGGCGGGCATGGATATCACTCCGGAGCGTGAAAAGCAGGTGCTGTTTACCACGCCGTACTATGACAACTCTGCCCTATTTGTGGGTCAGCAAGGCAAATACACCAGTGTTGATCAGCTGAAAGGCAAAAAAGTCGGCGTTCAGAACGGGACGACACACCAGAAGTTCATTATGGATAAGCACCCGGAAATCACCACCGTTCCGTATGACAGCTACCAGAACGCAAAACTGGATCTGCAAAACGGTCGTATCGACAGCGTATTCGGTGACACTGCAGTGGTCACCGAGTGGCTGAAAGACAACCCGAAACTGGCGGCAGTGGGCGATAAAGTGACCGATAAAGATTATTTCGGTACTGGCCTCGGCATCGCGGTACGTCAGGGCAACACTGAACTGCAGCAGAAACTCAACACTGCGCTGGAAAAAGTGAAGAAAGATGGCACTTACGAAACCATCTACAACAAATGGTTCCAGAAGTAATTCCTGATGAATGAATTTTTTCCTTTAGCAAGCGCCGCCGGGATGACCGTCGGTCTTGCCGTTTGTGCATTGATTGTCGGGCTGGCGCTGGCGATGTTCTTTGCGGTATGGGAGTCTGCAAAATGGCGTCCTGTCGCGTGGGCAGGTTCAGCGCTGGTAACCATTCTGCGTGGCCTGCCAGAAATTCTGGTGGTGCTGTTTATCTATTTTGGCTCCTCGCAGCTGCTGCTGACGCTTTCGGATGGCTTCACTATCAATCTTGGGTTCGTGCAGATCCCGGTGCAGATGGACATTGAGAACTTCGACGTTAGCCCGTTCCTTTGTGGTGTCATCGCTCTGTCGCTGCTGTATGCCGCCTATGCCTCGCAAACGCTGCGCGGCGCGTTGAAAGCGGTGCCGATGGGTCAGTGGGAATCCGGCCAGGCGCTGGGGCTGTCGAAATCAGCTATCTTTTTCCGTCTGGTGATGCCGCAGATGTGGCGTCATGCGCTGCCTGGCCTCGGTAACCAGTGGCTGGTGCTGCTGAAAGATACCGCGCTGGTCAGTTTGATTAGTGTGAATGATTTAATGCTACAAACCAAAAGCATTGCTACTCGTACCCAGGAACCATTTACCTGGTACATTGTGGCGGCGGCGATTTACCTGGTGATCACCCTGCTCAGTCAGTACATTCTCAAACGCATTGACCTGCGCGCGACACGTTTTGAGCGGAGGCCTGGCTAATGTTTGAGTATTTACCCGAACTGATGAAAGGGCTGCACACCAGCCTGACGCTAACCGTTGCCTCGCTGATTGTGGCACTGATTCTGGCATTGATTTTTACCATCATCCTGACGCTGAAAACGCCGGTTCTGGTGTGGCTGGTGCGGGGTTATATCACGCTGTTTACCGGTACGCCGCTGCTGGTGCAGATCTTCCTGATTTATTACGGGCCGGGCCAGTTCCCGACGTTGCAGGAGTATCCGGCACTGTGGCATTTGCTGTCAGAACCGTGGCTGTGTGCGCTGATTGCGTTGTCGCTGAACAGTGCAGCGTATACCACGCAGCTGTTTTACGGTGCCATTCGTGCGATCCCGGAAGGTCAGTGGCAGTCCTGTAGCGCCCTGGGAATGAGCAAAAAAGATACGCTGGCGATCCTGCTGCCGTATGCCTTTAAACGCTCGCTCTCTTCTTATTCCAACGAAGTGGTGCTGGTGTTCAAAAGTACCTCTCTGGCTTACACCATTACGCTGATGGAAGTGATGGGATACAGCCAGTTGTTGTACGGACGCACCTACGATGTCATGGTGTTCGGTGCGGCAGGGATTATTTACCTGGTCGTCAACGGCCTGCTGACGCTGATGATGCGTCTGATCGAGCGTAAAGCACTGGCGTTTGAGCGAAGGAATTAATTTGGCTGCGTGCTGATGCCGGATGCGGCGCGGACGCCTTATTCGGCCTACATAGTGCATAAATTCTTATAATGAAGACGGACAACTCACTAAGTTGTCCGTCTTTTTTTATTTCATTTAAATTATTTAATCATATTTATTGCATATAAATTCACTTGATGGCATTGTTATCCCATGCCGCAGACACGGCCAAAAATCATAAGATTGACAGACGGGAGTTCCATCATGAAAAAGTTAGTTCTTGCCGCTTTACTTGCTTCCTTTACTTTCGGTGCTTCTGCCGCAGAGAAAATCAATTTTGGCGTTTCAGCCACCTATCCACCCTTTGAATCTATAGGTGCTAATAATGAGATTGTCGGCTTTGATATCGATCTGGCAAAAGCCTTGTGCAAACAAATGCAGGCAGAATGTACTTTTACGAATCACGCGTTCGACAGCCTGATCCCGTCACTGAAATTCAGAAAATATGACGCCGTAATCTCCGGTATGGATATCACCCCGGAGCGTAGCAAACAGGTATCGTTTACCACGCCCTACTATGAAAACTCAGCCGTCGTGATTGCCAAAAAAGATACCTACAAAACGTTTGCCGATCTGAAAGGCAAACGTATTGGGATGGAAAACGGTACTACGCACCAGAAATATATTCAGGATCAGCACCCGGAAGTGAAAACTGTCTCCTATGACAGTTATCAGAATGCCTTTATCGATCTGAAAAATGGTCGTATTGATGGGGTATTTGGTGACACAGCGGTGGTTAATGAATGGCTGAAAACCAACCCGCAACTGGGCGTTGCGACTGAAAAAGTGACCGATCCGCAATACTTCGGCACCGGCCTGGGTATCGCTGTACGTCCGGATAACAAAGCTCTGCTGGAAAAACTGAATAACGCGCTGGCAGCAATTAAAGCTGACGGCACGTATCAGAAAATCAATGACCAGTGGTTCCCACAGTAAGATTCAGAAAGCCGCACCTGCGGCTTTTTTATTGCTTCACCAGCAGCGTCAGCACTTCGTAATGCGCAGTGTGCGGGAACATATCAAAAAGCTGTACCCGTTCAATACGGTAACCTGGCAGTTCGCGGATATCTTTCGCCATGGTTTGGGCGTTACAGCTGGAGTAGATGATAAAACGCGGTGCCATCGTTGAGAGATAATCACACAGCGGTTTACCAATGCCGCGGCGCGGCGGGTTAACCAGCACCAGCTCCGGCACCTCCCCCTGGGCGGTGGCAAACTGAGTGGAGTCCAGCGCCTGAAATTGCAAACGCGTTAAGCCCAGTTCAGCGGCTGACTGCTTCGCACAGGCAATGGCCTCTGGTGCAATTTCGATCCCGGTTAACTGCATGTCAGGCGTCGCGCAGTGTAAACCAAAGCCCCCCACGCCGCAGAAGAGATCCCACATATGGTTTACCGGTAGTTGCCGCACCCAGTCGCGCGCGGTAGCGTAAAGCTGGCTGGCGACCGCCGGATTGGTCTGGAAGAAACTTTGCGGACGGATCCACAGCGGTACGTCGTTAAAACGCTCTGCCAGCGCCTGTTGTTCGGTCAGGTAGATCTCCGTCTCCCCTTCCATGATCGCCATATGTACCGGCTGAATATTGACGGTAATAACTTTTAGCTGCGGCAGTTGTTCCTGTAACCACGGCAGCGCCTTACGCAGTTGCGCCAGTTTGGTTTCAGAACGCAGTACAAAGCGCAGCATCATACCGCCATCGCTCTGGCTTTCGGTCAGCAGAATGTATTTCAGTTCGCCACGCTTACGCGCCACGTTGTAGGGCGTTAACCCCGCTCGGGCGATAAACGGTTTTAGCGCCGCAAAAACGGGCGCAAATGAGGCAGGATAAAGCGGGCAGTCACAAAGGTCTTCTGGTGTGCCGTCTCGATGCAGCATACCGAGCAGTGGTTTTTCAACGCTACCACTCACCACCATTTTGGCTTTATTACGAAACCCTTGTTCCGGGCCTGACACCGGCGCGCACCATTCCTCAACCGGAAAGTCGGCGAGCAGATTTTTAAGATCGGCGGTTTTAGCGGAGAGTTGCTCTGGAATCGGCTGCGTTATCCACTGACAGGAACGACAGCGACCCGCGTCGTAAAGTGCGCACTGCATACATTGACCTTCACATCATCAGGGGCGACGATTATACACATTATTGCAACTGGAAGAACCGCCGACTGGTCGAGGGAACGAACAGCAGCATCAGGATGAGCATATCCGGCAGCTTCTGCAGCATCAGGCTATGGAAGATTTCACGTTTTGATTCACCGGGAATGCTGAACAGCTCCGGATAACCATACCCCAGCGAAGCCGCCCACAAGTAACTTGCGGCCGTGATTTGTGTCAACAGATACAGCCAGCGCGCCCAGCGACGCCCTTTCACCAGTGAAAACGCACACCAGATCTCAATAAAAACCAACACCAGACTGCTTAAAAAGACCAGCGTTAAACTCCAGGTTTGTACGCTGCGATGAATGAACTCGCCAATACCGCGCACGCCCAGCGTATTGAAAATCATCAGCACGTCGAGGCCACGGATCATAATAATGGCGAGCGCCGCCACCTGCACCAGCGCAGGCACATTCAGGCGAGCATGAGATGAAGATGTTTTCTTAAAAAATCCCAACGTTTCGTCTTCCATGAAAACAATGCCGCGACATGCGCGGCATTATGTAGCCAGGTTGGCAAATTTTAGTGTCTTCAGCCACGTCTTGCACGCTGGATGTCGCGTATCCGCTGTTTTTCTGCGCGAGCCATCAGATACCAGGCGATAAATCCGACAATTCCGACCGCACCGAGGATCAATGTTGCCAGGGCGTTGATTTCCGGATTCACCCCCATCCGCACGCTGGAAAAAACCAGCATCGGTAACGTGGTGGCTCCTGGCCCGGAAACAAAGCTGGCGATCACCAGATCATCAAGCGACAAAGTAAAAGCCAGTAACCAGCCAGAAATGATCGCGGGCATGATCATCGGTAGCGTAATGACGAAAAACACTTTCAGCGGCGTCGCACCGAGATCCATCGCTGCTTCTTCTATCGAGCTATCCAGTTCCCGCAGACGCGACGAAATAACGACTGCCACATAAGCCGTACAGAAAGTGACATGCGCCAGCCAGATGGTGAGCATACCGCGGTCCGCAGGCCAGCCAATGGCATGAGCAAGCGCGACAAACAGTAGTAGCAATGACAGCCCGGTGATCACATCCGGCATCACCAGCGGCGCGGTGATCATAAAGGCAAAACCATTTGATCCGCGAAACCTGCCAAAACGCACCAGCACCACCGCCGCGATAGTGCCGAGGACAGCCGCCGCCGTTGCAGCACAGGCTGCAATTGTAAGGCTTAAACCAACCGCACTCATCATCGCGTCATCGCGCAATAATTCGCCATACCAGCGCGTTGACCAGCCGGCCCACACCGTCACCAGCTTCGAGCTGTTAAACGAATAGATAACCAGCATCAGCATTGGCGCGTAGAGAAAGGTGAAGCCCAGCAGCAAAATCACAATCCGCCAGGGCGAACGAACTACCGGTAAATTATTCATCCGTGTTCTCCCACGCTTTTTTGCTGATGCTTGTGGAACCACATTATCGGCACAATTAGCAGCAGCAACATGATGATCGCTACCGCCGAGGCCACCGGCCAGTCGCGGTTATTGAAAAACTCCTGCCACAGCACGCGCCCGATCATGATGCTGTCCGGGCCACCGAGCAGTTCAGGGATCACAAACTCGCCCACCGCCGGGATAAACACCAGCATCGATCCGGCAATAATCCCGCCTTTGGTCAGCGGCACGATCACAGTAAAGAACGTTTTCAGCGGTCGTGCACCGAGATCCAGTGCAGCTTCCACCAGCGAATAATCAATACGAATCAACGCGGTATAAATCGGCAGCACCATAAACGGCACGTAGGCGTAAACAATGCCAATATAAACTGCCAGATTGGTATGAAGAATGGTCAGCGGTTGATCGATAACCCCCAGCCACAGCAGAAAATTATTCAGCACGCCGTTATTTTTTAATATTCCCATCCAGGCATAAACGCGAATCAGAAACGAGGTCCACGACGGCAGGATCACCAGTAGCAATAAGATATTACGGGTCGAAGGCTTACTGTGTGCCACCGCCCACGCCAGCGGATAGCCGATCAGTAAACAGCAAATAGTCGAAATCGCCGCCACCTGTAGCGACTGGAGATAAGCATCGAAATAGAGCGGATCGTCGGTCAGTTGCAGGAAATTACCGAGATTAAGAGTGATGGAAAGTTGCCCGTCAGCCCACTCCATCAGTTCGGTATAAGGTGGAATGGCGCGCGCCATCTCCGCCAGGCTTATTTTAAAGACGATCAGAAATGGCAGCAGAAACAGCAGGATTAGCCAGATATAGGGCAGCGCAATCACCAGTTTGCGCCCATGCTTCATTTGCAACTGCGACAACCACAGCTTAAATCCGCCCGGCGGTTTCGACTGGGCAGCAGGTTCAAGTGTACTCATTTTTGCTCCTTAAACCGTCAGCACCACACAGCTGTCCACTTCCCAGCACAAACGCACTTCATCGCCCCAGGTCGGTAACCCTTTACGATGACGATGGGCGTTTTGTAGCTGGGCGCTGATCATCTGCCCACTTTTCAGACGAACGTGATACACCGAAAGATCGCCGAGATAGGCAATGTGTAGCACCTCCCCCACCGCGAAGTTACAACCATTGGCGGGCGGCTCTTCGCAAAGCATGATTTTTTCCGGACGCAGTGCTACGTGTACCGGCACGTTATCGACCACCGAAGCATCTACATCGACTTTCAGTGGATGCACCAGCCCCGGCGAATAAAGCACCAGACCATCTTCCTGGCGCTCTTTGAGTACACCTTCAAAGACATTAACCGAGCCAATAAATTCGGCGCTGTAGCGGGTGGTCGGATGCTCATAGATCTCTTCCGGTTCGCCAATCTGGACAAATTTCCCACGATTCATAATGGCGATGCGCCCCGCCATGGTCATCGCCTCTTCCTGATCGTGGGTGACCATCACACAAGTCACACCGACACGCTCCAGAATATCCACCACTTCAAGCTGCATCCGGTCACGCAGCTTTTTATCCAGCGCGCCCATAGGCTCATCGAGCAGTAATAGTTTCGGGCGCTTGGCAAGGCTTCGGGCCAGTGCCACACGCTGTCGCTGACCGCCGGAAAGCTGATGCGGTTTGCGTTTGGCGAACTCCTGCATATGCACCAGCCCGAGCATCTCATTGACCCGGCTGGCAATTTCCGCTTTCGGTAGTTTGTCCTGTTTCAGGCCAAAAGCGATGTTCTGTTCCACGGTCATATGCGGAAACAGCGCGTAAGACTGAAACATCATATTGATGGGGCGCAGGTAAGGCGGTACCTGTGACAAATCGACGCCATCAAGCATTATCTGTCCGGCAGAAGGTTGTTCGAAACCTGCCAGCATACGCAGCAGCGTGGACTTGCCACAGCCGGATGCGCCCAGCAGCGCGAAGATTTCACCTTTGTAGATGGTCAGGCTGACATCATCCACCGCATGTTGACCATCGTAGGATTTGGTGAGGTTGCGGATTTCTAATAGCGGCGTCAGCGCCTTACGGGTTTTCGCCTGCGGGCGAGGGATAGCGTCATTCACGGCTGCTCTCCGGCATTGAATGTGTGCAAGCGCACCATAATGGTGCGAATTGCCGGCGGGTGTGGTGCGCCCGTCCGGCAGATTAATTTGTCGCAGAACGTCTATTGCTGGCTATCTGTAGGCTGGAACCATCCCCTCGCCCCTTTGGGGAGAGGGTTAGGGTGAGGGGAAGCCCCGTCATACCTGTTCAGCAATCTGAACTGATTATTTTCCGCTCTTCACTTTGGTCCACGCGCGGGTGCGCACACGGTCGATTTTCGGATCCTGTACTTTCAGAGTGAACAGCTTCGCACGAACATCCGCAGGCGGGTAAATACCCGGGTTATCACGGACTTCCGCACTCACCAGCGGCGTAGCTTCTTTGTTCGCGTTGGCATAGAACACATGGTCGGAAATATGCGCCACCACATCCGGGCGCAGCAGGTAATTCAGGAACTGATAGGCTTCGTCTTTGTTTTTGGCATCCGCAGGCATGGCGAAGACATCAAAGAACGCCATCGCCCCTTCTTTCGGAATCGAGAACGAGACATTAACGCCATTCTTCGCTTCCTTCGCGCGGTTTGACGCCTGCCAGACATCGCCTGCCCAGCCGATAGCGACGCAAATATCGCCGTTTGCCAGGTCGTTAATGTATTGAGATGAATGGAAATAACGAATGTTCGGGCGCAGCTTTAACAGCAGATCGGTTGCCGGTCCGGTGTAATCATCTGCTTTAGTGCTGTTGGGATCTTTACCGAGATAATTCAGCACGGTAGCAAAAACTTCTTCTGGTGCATCGAGGAAAGAGACACCGCAGCTTTTCAGTTTTTCCAGATTTTCAGGCTTGAGGATCAAGTCCCAGCTATCGACGGGCGCGTTTTCGCCCAGTACCGCTTTGACTTTATCGACGTTATAGCCAATCCCGGTCGTCGCCCACATATAGGGCATAGCAAATTTATTATCCGGGTCGTGTTTGGCAACCAACTTCAGCAGTTCCGGGTCGAGATTCTTCCACTCCGGCAATTTGCTTTTATCCAGCGGCTGGAAAACTCCCGCAGTCAACTGGCGTTCAAGAAAGCTTGCTGACGGCACCACCAGGTCAAAGCCGGTGCTACCCGCCATTAATTTGCCTTCCAGTACTTCGTTAGAGTCGAAAACATCGTAGACGACTTTAATACCGGTTTCTTTTTCAAAATTGGCCACCGTGTCCGGAGCGATATAATCAGACCAGTTATAAATGTGGAGTGTTTTTTGTTCAGCCGCGAGCGTGCCGACAGAGACGGCCATCAGAGCACCCGCAACCAGACCCGATAGCCATTTTTTATTTAAGGCGGTCATATCTCTTTCCTTCTGAAAGTTCGTTAACAAACGAACAAAAGTTGTCACACTGAAAGATATGCAATAAACGTGCATATTTTTTATCGGCGCGGTGTAAGAAAAGAGAACTCTCTCCCGGCCAGCACTGCTCGCTATATAAAAGCATCGCAAGAATAACTTTAGCCAGGGTTTGAGACTATAGCTCGGATTAAAAAACGGTATTTAACAAATTTTTATGCGTATTTGCTCTATGTGATAAAGCCAAATCGGCACAAGAGAAGTGAAATAATCTTTAAGAAAAGGTTAAAAACAGCAGATAATTTTGCAGCACGCAGTCACTGCGGCAGCGACTGCGTACTCGAAAGGAGTTATCAGTGGAGGAAATAGTTTTCGGTAACGTTGTTTTGCCCTTCATCGTCAGTCGGTAACAGCAGTTGATGGGCATTAGCTTCAAGAATGACCATCGAAATCTGCTCTTCGCTCTGACGCACGAACCATGCAAACTGCTCATAGGTTACGCCCTGCATAACGGATAAAGACTGGCAAACCACCAGCTTTGGCAGATTATCATCCTGCATATCAAGAAATGCTTTCACGGTCAGCGAACTGGCATTGATGGCAGATAAATCCGCCGCCAGCGGCAATACGGCTGAAGGTCGGACTTCCGCCATGGCAGAAAACAGGATCGTGTTATCGATCAGATCGATTTTGGCATCAAAGACACCGTCGAAATTCTGCATATGGGGCAGATGCAGAGCCTGACAGTTATCACATTCAAAAAAACTCATCCCCAGGTCATCGAGCCATTGACGCAACGTATCCAGACCAGGAACGACCAGCGATGTCATAATTTTGTACAACCTCTTTCGATAAAAAGACCGGCACAGCTTACGCAAAAAGCGCAGGCAAAACCATGATCAGTAATGTGATTGCGACTAACCACCCGTTTTCAGGCAATATTCTGTCGTAGCGTGGCGTTCGATCCAGCGGATCATTTTACCCGCGATGTCGATACCGGTGGTTTTTTCTATTCCTTCCAGCCCCGGCGACGCATTCACTTCCATCACCAACGGCCCGCGATTAGCACGTAGAATATCCACACCAGCAACGTCCAGCGCCATCGTTCGCGCGGCTTTTATCGCGATTTCACGCTCCTGTGGTGTGATACTGGCGACGCTTGCCGCGCCGCCACGATGCAAATTGGAACGAAAATCGCCCTCTTTCGCCCGCCGTTCAATCGCAGCGACTACTTCATCGCCAACAACCAGACAGCGGATATCGCACCCTTGCGCCTCTTTGATATATTCCTGCACCAGAATATGCGCGTTCAGACCGCGGAAAGCGTCAATCACGCTTTCGGCCGCCTGGCGCGTCTCCGCCAGCACGACACCAATTCCCTGCGTGCCTTCAACCAGCTTGACCACCAGCGGCGCACCACCGACCATGTCGATTAAATCGCTGGTATCATCCGGCGAATGCGCAATGCCCGTGACAGGCAGGTCGATGCCCTGACGCGCCAGCAGTTGCATGGAACGCAATTTGTCACGCGCCCGGGCAATGGCGACCGACTCATTGAGCGGATAGCTCCCCAGCATCTCGAACTGGCGCAGTGCCGCCGTCCCATAAAAGGTAATGGCGGTGCCAATACGCGGGATCACTGCGTCAAAATGGGGTAACTTGCGGCCTTTGTAGTGAATAGAAGACGCCGCAGGATTTATGTTCATGTAGCAAGAAAGCGGATCAAGAATTTCAACCAGGTGACCGCGCTGTATAGCGGCTTCACGCAGCCGCTTACACGAATAGAGCGTTCCATCCCGGGACAATATGGCAATTTTCACCCTGCACCTCTCTGTCAGACCTGGTCAAAAGCCCGCGTATCATACATCGATGTGGCGGTTTTAGCGCGTCGCCCAACCCTGTTTGTGCAAATAATCCAGAATAAATGGGCGGCTTTCTTTAATGATTGTTCGGCGGATATGATCGCTCCAGGTATCCCGGCGATTATTGCTGCCACGGGTGAGGTAATATTCCGCCAGTTGCTCGTCATACTGCGCCAGTGCGTCTTTATCCAGCGGTTGATAGTTGTTTTCATGCACCAAAATGGAGGCCGGTAAACGCGGCTTAAGATCCGGATTATCCGCAGGCCAGCCAAGGCACAGCCCAAACAGCGGCAGAACATGCTGCGGTAATTTCAGCAGCTCCGTCACCGCTTCAATATTATTGCGCAGGCCGCCGATATATACCCCGCCCAATCCCAGCGATTCCGCTGCGGTTAACGCATTCTGCGCCATCATTGCCGTATCAACGACACCGAGCAACAGTTGTTCCGCCAGGCCAAGTTGTGCATCCGGACAGATCTGTAAATGGCGGTTAAAGTCGGCACAGAACACCCAGAACTCCGCCGCTTGCGCTACGTGTTTTTGCCCGCCGGTCAGCGTCACCAGTTCATCACGTAACGCTTTGTCGGTAATGCGAATAATGCTACTGCACTGCAAAAAACTGGAACTGGACGTCGCACGGGCGCTGTTAATAATCGCCTCACGCTGCGCTTCGGAAATGGGTTCATCAGTGAAATGGCGAATGGAGCGATGGCCACAAATAAGTTCAATGGTTGGCGTCATTATCTTTTTCTCTTTCTGAACGTGAATATTGCGGTGGACGGTTCATCAGCTGTGGGGCAAGACGTTTTGCCACCTGAAGAATAACCACCACCGCAGCGGGAAGCATGAGCAAAACACCGAGAAAAATCATCAGAATCTGCACTTCTGGCCGAGAAAATGGCTCAGGCAGCGACAGGGAGCCGCTTACCGACAGCAGCGCCACCGCCAGCAACATCATTCCGATAAATTCCAGTATCAACACGCTTTTAGGCAATTTACCGATCGCGCGCATACGCTTCCCTCTGCAAAGTGAGCCTTCAGTCTAAAACTTTTCACTGTATTGTGTTTAACAGTTATAGCTTTTAGCAATTAATGCAACAGGTTAAACCTACTTTCAGCGAATACATTTTAGCGTGATCATTACAGGCATAAATCTATGAGGAGAGAAATAATGCAAACCGTTATTTTTGGTCGTCCGGGTTGCCCTTACTGTGTGCGTGCAAAAGATCTGGCTGAGAAATTGAGCAATGAACGCGATGATTTTCAGTATCAGTATGTTGATATTCGTGCGGAAGGGATCACTAAAGAAGATCTACAACAAAAGGCAGGTAAACCCGTAGAAACCGTGCCGCAGATTTTTGTCGATCAGCAACATATCGGCGGCTATACCGATTTTGCTGCATGGGTGAAAGAGAATCTGGACGCCTGATCGTCTGACAAGCCCTCGCGTTGAGGGCTTTATTGATTTTTTCTGTGCTGTGGTTTAAACAAACTACTGATAAATAAGAAACACAGTGCCCCCAGCGCACACCAGAACACCGCACTTAATAACCATGCCAGCTCTTGCCAGAATGAGCGCGTCGGTGAAAAAAACAGCCGCATAATAAGCATTGAACAGGGTGCCGCCAGCATTGCGCCAAACAGAGGTTTCAGGACTTCTCTACGCTGTGAAAAGAAGCTGGCAACTGCTCCAGGAAGAATGAAAAACAGCAAGCCGATTTCAGGATGCCCGGCAGCCCGAAAAGCGCCTTTCATGTGCGTCGCCAGAAAAAGGCACACCACAATGAAGAGGACAAAACAGCAGATTGCCCCCGCCCAACGTTGTTTATGTTTCACTCGTTCCTCCTGACACTGCGTCTATCGAACACATTTTTCGCCAGTGTGGCGTTCAGTAAGATAAAGCCGCTTCGCATTCCATGCTAATATAGGCCAACGCAATTCATATAGCCGTTGATACCTAATGTGATTACACTAGTAAAATATATTGTTACTTTACTATCGTTTAGGTGCGCTGAATGAATCTGCGCCCTGAATTCTGGTAAAAAACATTATCGTAAATTACCATTTCTTTCAACAGCTTACTAGTAAACAAGAAGTTAGCCTCCGTGAATATAAACGTCGCCGAATTGTTAAATGGGAATTACATTCTGTTATTATTTGTGGTCCTCGCGCTTGGGCTATGTCTCGGGAAATTACGACTTGGTTCGATCCAACTGGGTAATTCCATTGGCGTTTTAGTCGTATCGCTGTTATTAGGCCAACAACATTTCAGCATTAACACCGACGCGCTTAATCTTGGCTTTATGCTGTTTATTTTCTGCGTCGGGGTCGAAGCCGGACCGAACTTTTTTTCCATTTTTTTTCGCGATGGGAAAAATTACCTAATGTTAGCACTGGTGATGGTTGGCAGTGCGCTGGTGATCGCCTTAGGGTTAGGTAAGCTGTTTGGCTGGGATATTGGCCTGACGGCCGGTATGTTAGCAGGCTCTATGACGTCAACACCGGTTTTGGTCGGTGCTGGCGATACACTGCGTCATTCCGGCATGGAAAGCAGGCAGCTCTCACTGGCACTGGATAATCTGAGCCTCGGGTATGCCTTAACCTATTTAATCGGTCTGGTGAGTTTGATTGTTGGTGCGCGTTACTTGCCGAAATTGCAGCATCAGGACTTACAGACCAGCGCCCAGCAAATCGCCCGCGAACGTGGCCTGGACACAAATGCCAACCGTAAAGTTTATTTGCCGGTGATCCGCGCCTACCGCGTCGGCCCGGAGCTGGTAGCCTGGACCGACGGCAAAAATCTGCGTGAACTGGGTATTTATCGACAAACCGGCTGCTACATTGAACGTATTCGGCGTAACGGGATTCTGGCAAATCCAGACGGTGATGCCGTGCTACAAATGGGCGATGAAATAGCGTTGGTAGGCTACCCCGACGCCCACGCCCGACTCGATCCCAGCTTCCGTAACGGTAAAGAAGTTTTCGATCGTGACCTTCTCGACATGCGTATCGTCACTGAAGAAGTGGTCGTTAAAAACCATAACGCTGTTGGCAAACGCCTGGCACAACTGAAGTTGACCGATCACGGTTGCTTCCTTAACCGCGTCATACGTAGCCAGATTGAGATGCCGATTGATGACAACGTCGTGCTTAACAAAGGTGACGTTTTACAAGTCAGCGGCGATGCCCGCCGCGTAAAAACCATCGCCGATCGCATCGGCTTTATCTCGATTCACAGCCAGGTCACTGACTTGCTGGCATTCTGCGCCTTCTTTGTGATTGGGCTAATGATCGGGATGATCACCTTCCAGTTCAGCACATTCAGTTTCGGTATGGGGAACGCTGCCGGGTTGTTATTCGCCGGAATTATGCTGGGCTTTATGCGTGCTAACCACCCGACCTTCGGTTACATTCCGCAGGGTGCATTAAGCATGGTGAAGGAGTTCGGCTTGATGGTGTTTATGGCAGGCGTTGGTCTGAGCGCTGGTAGCGGTATTAATAACGGCCTGGGCGCGATTGGCGGTCAAATGTTGATTGCCGGATTGATTGTCAGTCTGGTGCCCGTGGTTATCTGTTTCTTGTTCGGTGCTTATGTATTGCGAATGAACCGCGCACTGTTGTTCGGCGCAATGATGGGCGCACGCACCTGCGCGCCGGCAATGGAGATCATCAGTGATACAGCTCGCAGTAACATCCCGGCGCTGGGCTATGCGGGCACCTACGCAATCGCCAACGTCCTGCTGACGCTGGCAGGGACAATCATCGTCATGGTATGGCCAGGATTAGGATAAAACTGAAGTTGCCCTGAAAATGAAATTTTTTTGCACAACCGCAGAACTTTTCCGCAGGGCATCAGTCTTAATTAGTGCCACTGCTTTTCTTTGATGTCCCCATTTTGTGGAGCCCATCAACCCCGCCATTTCGGTTCAAGGTTGGTGGGTTTTTTGTTGCCTAAAATTTATCTACTACCCTGCAACCCTCTCAACCATCCTCAAAATCTCCTCGCGCGATAGCGGCTTACGGTCGGTGACAAAATGCAGCGTCATCCCCTCAATAAACGCATCAAGCGCGCGGGCGGTTCCGGGTTCAAACCATTGTTCGAGCGTTTGCTGACTGCGCTGCATCCAGTTTTGCATTACCGTTTTTAATAGCGGTTTTCGGCTAGCCAGCGCGTAGAGCTGGTACATCAGCTCCATATTATCCGGCGTTGCAACCTGTGAGCTGTAGATCATATCGGTGATAGCCTGGCATGCGCCCGGAGCATCACTAACATCGCTAAAAAATGCCTGATATTGCCGGGACATGATCTCAGTAAAACTGCTGAACGCCTCCAGCAACAACTCATCAATTCCTGAAAAATAGTAGGTCATCGATCCCAACGGTACCCCCCCCGGCAAGGGTAGCAATTTTGCGGTGCGTAACAGCATGTATTCCATAAAGTTTCACCGCCTCCAGCGTGGCCTGGATAATTTTTTCTCGCCGTTGCGGATCGTTAGCGCGACGCATGTCATTTCCTCTCTCTGCAATTGTGTACAAATGTACACAACCTTGCTAATGTTGTCTTCCCTCTTCTTATTTTGACGTGATCTATGACCGTAAATTCTTCACGTAATGCATTGAAACGCCGAACCTGGGCGCTGTTTATGTTCTTCTTTTTGCCGGGCCTGTTAATGGCGTCCTGGGCAACCCGTACGCCTGCTATCCGCGATATTCTTTCTGTTTCGATCGCTGAAATGGGCGGAGTCCTCTTTGGTCTGTCGATCGGTTCGATGAGCGGTATTCTCTGCTCGGCGTGGTTAGTGAAACGCTTTGGGACACGTAATGTCATCCTGGTCACGATGTCCTGCGCATTGATCGGGATGATGATATTAAGTCTGGCACTCTGGCTGACATCGCCCCTGCTCTTTGCCGTTGGTCTCGGCGTCTTTGGGGCAAGTTTTGGTTCTGCGGAAGTGGCGATAAACGTTGAAGGTGCCGCCGTTGAGCGAGAAATGAATAAAACGGTTTTGCCGATGATGCACGGTTTTTATAGCCTGGGCACGCTGGCAGGCGCTGGTGTCGGGATGGCACTGACGGCCTTTGGCGTTCCGGCAACGGTGCATATTTTATTGGCGGCGCTGGTAGGCATCGCACCTATTTATATCGCCATTCAGGCAATCCCTGACGGTACGGGCAAAAATGCTGCCGATGGCACCCAGCATGGCGAAAAAGGCGTACCTTTTTATCGCGATATCCAGTTGCTGTTGATTGGTGTTGTGGTGCTGGCGATGGCCTTTGCCGAAGGTTCTGCCAACGACTGGTTACCCTTATTAATGGTTGACGGTCACGGTTTTAGCCCTACTTCCGGCTCGCTGATTTATGCCGGTTTTACCCTGGGGATGACCGTTGGACGCTTCACCGGCGGTTGGTTCATCGACCGTTACAGTCGCGTTGCCGTGGTTCGGGCCAGTGCGCTAATGGGGGCGTTGGGTATTGGGCTGATTATTTTTGTCGATAGCGCCTGGGTCGCTGGGGTGTCTGTTGTACTCTGGGGACTGGGTGCCTCGCTGGGCTTCCCGCTGACCATTTCTGCCGCCAGCGATACCGGCCCCGATGCACCGACCCGCGTCAGCGTGGTAGCAACGACCGGTTATCTGGCTTTCCTCGTTGGGCCGCCGCTGCTGGGCTATCTCGGCGAACATTATGGATTACGTAGTGCAATGCTGGTTGTACTGGCGCTGGTTATTCTCGCGGCTATTGTCGCGAAAGCCGTCGCCAAACACGATACCAAAACGCAGACGGCGATGGAGAATAGTTGATGAGCATTAAATTAATTGCGGTAGACATGGATGGTACTTTCTTAAGCGATCAAAAAACCTATAACCGTGAGCGGTTTATGGCTCAGTATCAGCAAATGAAAGCACAAGGCATTCGCTTTGTGGTCGCCAGCGGGAATCAATATTATCAGTTGATCTCTTTCTTCCCTGAAATTGCTAATGAAATTGCCTTTGTGGCTGAAAACGGCGGCTGGGTAGTGAGCGAAGGCAAAGATGTTTTTAATGGCGAGCTGTCGAAGGATGCGTTTGCTACTGTCGTGGAACATTTGCTGACGCGCCCGGAAGTGGAAATTATTGCCTGCGGAAAAAATAGTGCCTATACACTCAAAAAATATGACGATGCCATGAAAACGGTGGCGGAAATGTATTATCACCGTCTGGAATACGTCGATAACTTTGACAACTTAGAAGATATCTTCTTTAAGTTTGGCCTGAATCTTTCCGATGAACTGATTCCACAAGTACAAAAAGCATTACATGAGGCCATCGGCGATATTATGGTGCCGGTCCACACCGGCAACGGCAGTATCGATCTGATTATCCCCGGCGTACATAAAGCCAATGGCCTTCGCCAACTGCAGAAATTATGGGGAATAGACGACAGCGAAGTGGTGGTCTTTGGCGATGGCGGTAACGATATTGAGATGCTGCGACAGGCAGGCTTTAGTTTTGCAATGGAAAATGCCGGCAGCGCGGTCGTCGCAGCAGCAAAATACCGGGCAGGCTCCAATAACCGTGAAGGCGTACTGGATGTGATCGATAAAGTTCTTAAACACGAAGCGCCATTTAACCAATAAAAACGGCAGCACGCCCGGCAACACAATGCCTGAATGAAGGCTGCATAATTCGCGGAAATTAACCCGCTGCATTATTTCAGGCGAAATGATTATGAAAAATTGTCTACTGTTGGGCGCGCTTTTAATGGGCTTTACTGGTGTGGCGATGGCGCAAAGTGTCACCGTCGATGTGCCGAGTGGATACAAAGTGGTTGTGGTTCCTGATTCAGTCAGCGTTCCACAAGCGGTCAGCGTCACGACTGTGCCGCAAACCGTCTATGTGGCTCCTGCGCCAGCTCCGGCTTACCGCCCGCATCCTTATGTTCGCCATCTTGCCAGCGTAGGTGAAGGGATGGTTATCGAACACCAGATTGACGACCATCACCATTAATTTGAGAATGCCTGATCGCACAAAGCAATCAGGCATTTTTTTATCCTTCGTGCGAATTTCCCATCTGTTTATCTTTTAAAAAGATAACCATCAGCAACAGCCACAAAATTCCGTTGACAAGGTTGAAGAGATTAAACAGTCCGTTGCCCCCGTTCAGCCAGGCATGTTTGCTGATTTCAATACCGACGGTAAAGATCAGCATTTGCAGCATCCCCATCGCCGCAGAAACCGTACCTTTACTCATATCGCTGGCAAACAGGGTTAATCGCACCAGTCCCGCATTCGCCAGACCAATACCGAAAGCATAAATACTTAACCCGGCGGTCATCCATAAATACGCGTGCGATGAGATAACCGTTGCCGCAGCAGCGACCAACAGACCAATCATAATCGGCCAGCCGCCCATAATAATCAGCGAACGTACGGTGCGGCGCGAGGTCAGACGCGCTAGCAGCAAGTTACCCGCAATTAACGCCCCGAAAATAGGCACTTGCAGCAAGCCATATTCATAGCTGCTCAACTGCTCACCGGTAATGATGATAATCGGCGACTGGGCGATCCACGCCAGCAACGGCAGGCTAACGAATCCCAGCGCCAGCGCCCCCGCAACAAAGCGACCGTTCTTCAGCACCAGCTTATAGTCACGACCGAGTTCTTTCAGTGACAGTTTCTCGCCTATACGCGTGGCGGTTTCAGGCATGGCTCGTTGCAGACCGAGAAAGGAGATCGCTGCCAATGCGGCAAACAAGACGAACATCCCTTCCCAGGGCAGCACATGGATCCACGCCGCGCCCACCAGCGGACCAAGTAGCGGAGCAATCAGCGCCACGTTCGCCATCAGCGCGGTGATCTTGATACAAACCGCCTCTTCGAAGGATTCCTGAATTGCGGCGTATCCCACAGCGCCAATGAAACAGAGGCTTATGCCCTGCAAGAAGCGCAACAGAGTGAATTGTTCAATGTTTTGCGCCAGTAATATTGCCAGACAGGTGATGATAAACCACACCACCCCCGCCAGCATCACCGGACGGCGACCAATACGATCCGACAGCGGCCCCAGGAGCCATTGTAAAAACATCCCGCCCGCCAGATAAGCGGTCATCGAAGTAGGAACCCAATCAATGCCCGCCTGATATTGTTCCACCACGGCCAACATACCGGGTTGAATCATATCGTTGCCGATATAGGTTGAAAATTCGTAAAGCACCAGACAGAGAGGGAAAAGTAACGCCTGACGTCCAAGCCTGGCACCGGAAGCTAATTTATTTTGCATGCAATTTCTTCGCCAATAATAATCGCGCAAAGTTTAATAAAAGCGCAGCTAACGAGAAAGCAAATTTTGTAGCTGAAACCACGGTTAAGCACATTCTTACATTATTGCGAGTATAGCTACGCTTTCTTTAAGTTTTATTTAACCTATGCCCGTTACAATCACCCACCGTAAACAGGCCGCTTGAGGGAAATAAGACGATGCCGCTTTACCCAGTTTAACCTGCACTTTATTCTCAACGACTTGCCTGTATTGGCTCCCTTTTAATCACTTTGCGTCGGGAAGTTATGCTGGAAAATTTGAATCTCTCTCTATTCTCTCTTATTAACGCGACGCCAGACTCTGCGCCGTGGATGATCTCGTTGGCGATTTTTATTGCTAAAGATTTGATTACCGTGGTACCGCTGCTGGCCGCAGTACTTTGGTTGTGGGGGCTTACAGCACAACGGCAACTGGTGATAAAAATCGCTATCGCGCTGGCGGTCAGCCTGTTTGTGTCCTGGACGATGGGGCATCTTTTTCCGCACGACCGACCCTTTGTCGAAAATATCGGCTATAACTTCCTGCATCATGCGGCGGATGACTCATTCCCGAGCGATCACGGTACGGTGATTTTCACCTTTGCACTGGCATTTTTATGCTGGCATCGCCTGTGGTCCGGCTCACTTTTAATGGTGCTGGCCGTTGTCATTGCCTGGTCGCGCGTTTATCTTGGCGTCCACTGGCCGCTGGATATGCTCGGTGGATTGCTGGCAGGTATGATTGGCTGCCTTAGCGCCCAGATTATCTGGCAAGCGATGGGGCATAAACTCTATCAACGTCTGCAATCGTGGTATCGTTTCTGTTTTGCATTACCGATCCGCAAAGGCTGGGTGCGTGACTGATCTCTGCTAAAAAGTGTAGTATTGAGCGGCTCGCTTCAATAACTATTCAGAGGGATTATGGAAACACGTCGCGAAGAGCGTATCGGGCAGCTGCTGCAAGAATTAAAACGCAGCGATAAGTTACATCTTAAAGACGCCGCCGCCTTGCTTGGGGTTTCGGAGATGACGATTCGTCGCGATCTGAACAACCACAGTGCGCCCGTCGTTTTGCTCGGCGGCTATATTGTTCTGGAACCGCGCAGCGCCAGCCATTACCTGTTAAGCGATCAAAAATCCCGCCTGGTGGAAGAAAAACGCCGGGCGGCAAAACTGGCTGCGACGCTGGTAGAACCCGATCAGACCCTCTTTTTTGACTGTGGCACCACCACACCGTGGATTATTGAAGCGATTGATAATGAAATCCCTTTCACCGCCGTTTGTTATTCGCTAAATACCTTTCTGGCACTGAAAGAGAAACCCCATTGCCGCGCGTTTCTGTGTGGTGGTGAATTTCACGCCAGCAACGCCATTTTCAAACCCATCGATTTTCAGCAAACGCTGAATAATTTTTGCCCGGATATCGCTTTTTATTCCGCGGCGGGGGTGCATGTCAGTAAAGGCGCTACCTGTTTTAATCTTGAAGAGTTGCCGGTAAAACACTGGGCCATGTCGATGGCGCAAAAGCATGTGCTGGTTGTCGACCACAGTAAATTTGGCAAGGTGCGTCCGGCGCGCATGGGTGACCTGAAACGCTTTGATATTGTTGTGAGCGATTGTTGCCCGGAAGATGAGTATGTGAAGTACGCGCAGACGCAGCGTATTAAGTTGATGTATTAATGACGTATAACCGGATGACGTTTCGCGCCATCCGGTTATCAGAAGATTAAGAGAACCAGCTGCCGAACCACTGATGGAATTTCATCATCACGAAATCCCACATCCGACCAAAGAATCCGCCCTCTTCCACATTTTCCATCACGATCAGCGGACGCTGCTCAATGGATTTACCGTTAAGCTGGAAATCAATGGTGCCGACAACCTGACCTTTTTTCAGCGGTGCGGTAAGCTGCGGTTCCGTTAACGTATAACTCGCCTTCAGGTTTTTCAGCTGCCCACGTGGTATGGTCACTGAGCCCGCTTCGCCTGCCCCGAGATTCACTTCGCTCTTATCACCAAACCAGACGCGCTGAGTCACAAAGGTGGCATCAGGTTTAATTGGCGTCACGGTTTCAAAGAAGCGGAAACCCCAGGTCAATAATTTCTCAGACTCATTAAAACGGATACGGTCAGTTTTCGCCCCCAGCACTACGGAGATTAAACGCATATCACCCTGGGTAGCCGAAGCAACCAGATTATATCCCGCGCCTGCAGTGGTTCCTGTCTTCATGCCATCAACATTCAGATTGCTGCTCCACAGCAGACGGTTACGGTTAGGCTGACGAATTTTGTTGAAGGTGAACTCTTTCTCTTTATGAATGGCATACTCTTCCGGCACATCGTGGATCAATGCTTTACCCAGCAATGCCATGTCGCGCGCGGTACTGAACTGCCCCGGCGCATCCAGACCGTGCACCGTCTGGAAGGTAGTGTTGGTCAGGCCCAGTTTTTTGGCATAACCATTCATCAGACCAATAAATGACTCCTGGCTCCCGGCAACGTAATCGGCCAGCGCAATACAGGCGTCATTACCGGACTGGATAATCACACCTTTGTTCAGGTCTGCCACCGAAACCTGATCGCCCGGTTTAAGGAACATTACCGATGAACCACGCAGTGCCGGATTTCCCGTCGCCCAGGCATCTTTACCGACCGTCACCATATCGGTGAGTTTAATCTTATCGGCCTTAAGCGCCTGCCCAACCACATAGCTGGTCATGATTTTAGTCAGGCTCGCGGGGTCCAGTTTTTCATCCGCATTGCCTTCTGCCAGCACTTTACCGCTGGCGTAATCCATTAAAATCCATGCACGCGCATCCACGCTCGGCGCTTCAACGGTTTGTTCCGCCGCGAATGCCGTTGGGGCAAAAAGGAATAAAAATGCAGAACCCGCTGCAAGACCACGAAGGAGAGAGGAGTATTGCGTCATAAATGCCACCCGAGTATCCATTCAAAAAAAATACGTTATATCGCCGTATGATAAGTTCGGTGATTAATAACGCACACACAAACTTAAAGAAACCGTAAGTTGGTAAAGTTTTTAAAGTTTATGCAATATCCTGCCGCTTCGCTGCTTCTGGTGTCATTTTTTTGCCAGCTGTTGCTTAAAAGTTAACTTTACTTCACCATCGGAGTCCTGTTCAGCCTGTGGCTGCCTGTCGGAAAAGGGGTGAGTATGATTACGCTGTGGGGTCGGAATAATTCAACCAACGTAAAAAAAGTATTGCTGACGCTCGAAGAACTGGAACTACCTTATGAGCAAATTCTCGCGGGCCGTGAGTTTGGGATAAATCACGATGCTGATTTTCTGGCGATGAACCCTAACGGGCTGGTGCCGTTGTTGCGTGACGACGAAAGTGATCTCATTCTTTGGGAATCAAACGCCATTGTCCGCTATCTGGCGGCACAGTACGGGCAAAAACGCCTGTGGATCGACTCACCGGCACGTCGTGCGGAAGCAGAAAAATGGATGGACTGGGCAAACCAGACGCTCAGTAATGCCCATCGCGGGATCCTGATGGGATTAGTCAGAACACCACCGGAAGAGCGCGATCAGGCCGCCATTGATGCCAGTTGTAAAGAGTGCGACGCCCTGTTTGCCCTGCTCGATGCGGAACTGGCAAAAGTAAAATGGTTCTCCGGCGACGAGTTTGGTGTGGGCGATATCGCTATCGCACCGTTCATCTACAATTTGTTTAACGTTGGCCTGGCCTGGACACCGCGTCCAAATCTGCAACGCTGGTATCAGCAACTCACTGAACGCCCAGCAGTGCGCAAAGTGGTGATGATTCCCGTTAGCTAATTGCGTGGGCTAACTTTAAGTAATTCCCCACTGGACTCGTCGGTGAGAACGTATAAATAACCGTCGGGTCCAGTGCGAACATCACGAATTCGCTGCCCTCTGTCCGTTAAAATACGGCCATCTTCTGTCACTTTGTCGCCGTTGACGCTCATCACAATGATATCTTTATCTTTCAGCGCGCCAATAAATAATTTTTGCTGCCACTGGGGGAATTTATCGCTGTTATAGAAGGCCATGCCGCTCACGGCGGGCGAATCTTTCCAGTAAAAAACAGGTTGCTCGGTCCCGGCGACGATCTCCCCTTTCGCTTCCGGTATCTTAAAGCCTGAATAGTTGATTCCCCAGGTTGCCAGCGGCCAGCCGTAGTTTTTGCCTTTTTGCGGGATATTAATTTCATCGCCACCGCGCGGGCCATGTTCATTCAGCCATAGTGCATTACTCCACGGATTCATCGCCATTCCTTGCGGATTACGAATGCCATAAGACCAGATCTCGGCGCGCACACCGGATTCCTTTATAAAAGGATTATCATCCGGGATTTCGCCCAGGTCGGTCAGACGCACCAGTTTGCCCTGTAATTTATCCAGATCCTGCGCCGTCGAGCGCTGATTGTTTTCGCCCAGAGCAACAAAAAGATAACCTTTACCGTCGAATACCAGCCGCCCGCCAAAATGGTTGCCGGTAGACAGTTTTGGCATCTGGCGAAAGACGGTGCGGAAGTCGGTCACTTTTGAGAGATCATCACTTAAGCGGCCATAACCCACAGCAGTTCCGGCTTTGCCATCATCGCCAACTTCGGAATAACTTAACCAGATGCGGCGAGACTGAGCAAAATCAGGCGCTAAAACCACATCCAGCAGGCCACCCTGCCCGTGCGCCCAAACTTCCGGTACTCCGGAAAGCGGCGCAGATAATCCTTTTCCTGCTTGCCAGTGACGCAACTCGCCGCCGCGCAGAGTGATTAACATACCGTGATTGTCGGGTAAAAAGGCCAGCGCCCAGGGATGGTCGAGTTTGTCCTGCAGTACTTCGACATTTACCGTTGCAGGAGCCGCCCAGAGAGCGGAAGAAAGACAAATAAGGGGCACAAGGAAAAAGGATTGTCGATGCATAACGCCTCCGGATTGACTCTGGCTTAAAGCGTAGTCAGTGGAGGAGATAACAAATTCATTTTTACAAAAACTTAAACATGAAGGGGGAGACGCTTTCTCCCCCTTAGTTTTCAGGCCTTCTCAAGCATGGCGTGCTTCTGCAGGCTCTGGATACTCAGCGTTAAGCTCATCAGACAATTTTCAAGCTTATCGGCGTTGACGGTAATAACAGTCGGGCAATCATGGTGCCCACTCATCAAACATACTGCGGCTGTCGCTAATGCTTCTTCAGCATGATGAAGAGCACTCCACTCTTCCTGATCCAGATGAAGATTCAACCGCAGCGATTTATCGTGCAGTTCGCGATTCAGTTTAAAAAAGTTATCTCGTAGATGATTGCTTTCGCTGACGGACATGTATCCTTTTGCCTTCCTCAGTTGCACGTATGCGGCGAGGTCAACGCGTGCGTCGATCAACCGGTTCAGCAGATCGATTCGCTGTCTGTCAACGAACATACTTCGATCCTCCTCTTTCCAGCCTTGTTGCAATTAAATAGTATGGCTATTTTTTGAGCAAAATGCTGTCCAGGATCAATTCTTCACGCCGAATTAACAAAATTTACATTTCCTTCGCCTCCGCCAGCGAATGAGATTGCGATACAAATTTTATCCAGAACTCTGTAGAATCCCTGCCCTGACCTTTCCTGTAACTGAATATTTTTTAAGCTATGAGCAAAGTAACTCCCCAGCCGAAAATCGGCTTTGTTTCCCTTGGCTGTCCGAAAAACCTTGTCGATTCAGAGCGTATTCTCACCGAACTACGCACTGAAGGTTATGACGTGGTACCGAGCTATGACGATGCGGACATGGTGATCGTCAACACCTGCGGCTTTATTGACAGCGCGGTACAAGAATCACTGGAAGCCATTGGTGAAGCGTTGAATGAAAACGGCAAGGTAATTGTGACCGGTTGTCTGGGGGCAAAAGAAGATCAGATCCGCGAAGTCCACCCGAAAGTGCTGGAAATCACCGGGCCTCATAGCTATGAGCAGGTTCTGGAGCACGTTCATCACTACGTGCCAAAACCGAAACACAACCCATTCCTGAGCCTGGTGCCAGAACAAGGCGTGAAACTGACGCCGCGTCATTATGCCTATCTGAAAATTTCTGAAGGCTGTAATCACCGCTGCACCTTCTGCATTATTCCGTCTATGCGCGGCGACCTGGTGAGCCGTCCGATTGGCGAAGTGTTAAGTGAAGCGAAACGTCTGGTTGATGCGGGCGTTAAAGAGATTCTGGTGATCTCGCAGGATACTTCCGCCTATGGCGTCGATGTTAAACATCGTACTGGCTTCCACAACGGCGAGCCGGTAAAAACCAGCATGGTCAGCCTGTGCGAACAGTTATCGAAACTGGGGATCTGGACACGTCTGCACTACGTTTACCCTTATCCGCATGTGGACGACGTCATCCCACTGATGGCAGAAGGCAAAATCCTGCCCTATCTGGACATTCCGTTGCAGCACGCCAGCCCGCGCATTCTCAAACTGATGAAGCGTCCGGGTTCTGTAGATCGCCAACTCGCGCGCATCAAACAGTGGCGCGAAATCTGCCCGGAACTGACCCTACGCTCAACCTTTATTGTCGGCTTCCCTGGCGAGACAGAAGAAGATTTCCAGATGCTACTCGACTTCCTGAAAGAAGCGCGTCTGGATCGCGTTGGCTGCTTTAAATACAGCCCGGTTGAAGGTGCAGACGCCAATGCCCTGCCTGACCAGGTTCCGGAAGAAGTGAAAGAAGAACGCTGGAACCGTTTCATGCAGCTGCAGCAGCAGATTTCCGCCGAGCGCCTGCAAGAGAAAGTGGGCCGTGAAATTCTGGTGATTATCGACGAAGTGGACGAAGAAGGCGCGATTGGTCGCAGCATGGCAGATGCACCGGAAATCGACGGTGCGGTTTATCTCAATGGTGAAACCAACGTTAAGCCGGGTGATATCCTGCGTGTGAAAGTCGAGCACGCCGATGAGTACGATTTGTGGGGTAGCCGGGTTTAATTAATTCAGGCCGGGCAAAATCATTTGTCCGGCCTGCGAATAATGATTACTGCCAGCTAATCTGCGCCCTGCCGTTTTTCTTACTCTTATACAGTCGCTCATCCGCCAGCATTTTCAAGCGTTCGACGGTAGTACATTCATTTGAATGCGCTACACCGATACTGGTGCTTAAATTAATGCTTCCCACCTGGAAATGAACAATTTCTTTTAGAATCGATAGCAACTCTTCCAGCGTTCCACCCGTATAAATCACCGCAAATTCGTCACCGCCGAAGCGGTAGACTTTACCTTTATCTACGGGGATCTGTGATTTAAGGATTTTCACCACTTTCATCAACACTTCATCGCCCAGCAAATGACCGAAGGTGTCGTTGATGTTTTTGAATTTATCGACGTCAAACAGGCACAAATAACCGCCTTTTTCCGGCAGCGCTTTTAAATCTTCGTCAAAGGATTTTCTGCCCATTGCTTTGGTCAGGTCATCCAGGAACGCCGAGTTATACAGACTGTAGAGTTTTTTGACATCGGCAGCCGAAAAGAAAAGCCCGCCATCCAGTACGCGTTCAAAATGGTTATTAATGATGGCTTCTTTCTCCACAATACCACGATTAATCACTCTGCGTACCAGATAGAGGCAACTGACACCCGATATCACTGCCACCAATGCGGCAAAGAAAATAATCAATGTACAGACCCGCAAATAAACATCTTTTTTATACGCAAATACGTACAATCCGGTCGGCAAATAGGCGAAGTGCTCCATCGCTTCCGAAACGGTGAAGATGGCGTTTTTAGCATTAAATTCATCACCGGTCACCGGTTTACCGTTCTTAAACAGAGAGAACATCAGGTTCTCGCTATCCATCGCCAGCGATTTTGACAGTAAAGAAAAACGCTCCAGACCAAGCAAAAATATCAGACTGCGATTGTGAGTTACCGGATAGAGGTAATAGACGAAGGTTTTACCGTCAAAAGAGATAAACCCTGTATTTTTGACATGTCGATACTTCACAATCTGCATAATATCTGCACAATAATTTTTCTCGAACTCCTTTACCTGAATACATTCGTCACTGGAAATCAGATAAGGACCGACATCGTACAAATAAGAGGGTGAAACCGAGTCGGCGTAAGCTGTGCGCAAACCAACCAACAGCTGTTCCTCCGTGGGGTTTAGCGTGTTGATGAGATCAATTGCCACGCTACGCCGATATTCAGCAATATTTGCCACCGCAAAAGCAGTATCAATAACGGACTGTTTCAGGCCATACACCCGTTCCTTTACCATTTGAGTGTAGATCCCGCAGGCAACTGCTGAAATCATGATAAAAATCAGCAGACTGACTGTAAGTACGAACTTATTGATTCTGGACATACGTAAACTACTCTTTTACTAATTTTCCACTTTTATCCCAGGCGGAGAATGGCATGGGTTTCTGGTACAGATACCCCTGAGCCTGAACACATCCTAATTTGATTAATTCGCGCGCAACGTCTTCGCTCTCTACGCCTTCCGCAATCACCGGGATCCGGTTATAGCGTGCCAGATCGAAAATAATGCGCACAATTTTTCCCGCAGTACCGAAAATATCGCCGGTAAATTGTGAGTCCACTTTTATGCTATCTGGATTAATTTCATAAAAACGTTTCAGGTTTGACAAACCGGTGCCAAAGTCATCAATCGATATCCGTACCCCTTGTTTACGCAGTTGTTCAATATTGAGATAAAAATGTTCATTAATTCGCTCGATCACGGTTTCAGTGATCTCAACACAGAGGCTGTTCTCCTTCAGGCCATTTTCTTTCATGATGGTGGTAAAACGCTCATGAAAGTGTGGTTCGTTTAACTGCCAGGGCGAAACATTAATATGCAGTAAGAAATCATCCTTCAGCGACGCACGCTGACTAAAATGTCTGAATTCACCCATTGCCGTTTTAATAATCTGATAACCCAGCTCATTGATAAACCCGATATCTTCAGCAATGGTAATGAACTTTAGCGGTGAAATGATCCCCCGCTCCGCAGACACCCAACGGCACAACGCCTCCGCGCCCAGAATGGTGCGGGTGTTAATATCAACGATCGGCTGATAGACCAGGAATAGTTCGCCAATTTCCATTGCATGGCGAATATTACGCGCAATCCAGATATTCTCTTCTATTTCGTTGAGTTTCGCGTCATCACAGAAAATAAACTCTGAGAACATATGGTCACGGATGCTGGAAATCGCCAGTTTCAGTTTTTCTGCGTAACTCCAGGCGTTTTCCCCCTGCAAAGGTTCACAAATGGCAGACTTATGGATGCGCAGATTGCGGTAGCCAAAGCTGCTGTCAAAATCGTTTACCATCGCTATTTTACGGGTAAATGTCTGTACATTTTCCCGGCACAGAAGTAAATAGAGATCGGCATTAAATGTCACGATATCGCAGCATTGCGCATATTTCTCGGCAATTCGCTGACACAATTTCCTGACGATTTTATTGCGTTCATCAACACCAAACACCGCTTCCACGGCTTCCAGACCACACAGTTTGATGATCCCCACAGCCAGATACTGATTATTGTTGGACTCAATAATCGCCATATTTTTAATAAAACCGCTTTCCTGATCGTAAGAGATCAGTGAGAGCAATTTATTTGACCGTTCAATTTCGGCATCTTTCATTTCCGCGATCGAATTTTTGATGCTGATAATCTCTTTCGCATCGCCTTCGCGAATTTTTAGAGCCTCGATTTGATCCGTGGAGTCAGGCAAAAATGCCAGCGTATTAACCAGCTCTGTCATTTCAGAAAATTGCCGACGGAACACACGAGTGGTCATTAAATAAACCACCAGCAATACGATAATAATGAAAGCAAACGGCAGATAAAAAAGTTTATCTGATGCGTTCAATAAATTACCACCAGGATAATAAAAATAGATTTCGAATAATGCGTTGTTTGGCACCGCTGATGTTTTTTCGATATATTCAGTATCGACAGAATCAATAATATTATAATTACCTTCGCTATTATAAATAATTAGTTTTTCACGAGCGAGTTGATTCTTGGCAATGATCTCATGGCCTTGTTTTAAAAATAGAACTTCATCATTAGCGCTGATTTGATCAAGATACTCGTTCAGATATCGCCAGTTCAAATCGACATGAATTTTATCCACCGCTAACAAATCGTGATCTTTGCCGTTGATGTGTAGCGTAAAAGAGATACATTTTTTACCCGGACGATCAAAGCAATTGTATGCCGGATTCCAGCTGTTGTTAGAGTCATCTGAAGCCATCGACCACGGTCGTTTCGATGGGTTAAAATCGGCAAAAATAACCCGCCCTGACTCGTCGACAAGCGGTCCATTTACTTGTTCCTGATGATAAACAACGATTTTATCATTCGCCCTCCGCGAAAAAAGATAATATTTATTATCATCAAGTACCAGTCCCACCGAGTCTAAAAATGGCATCATTTCCATTTTAAGAATCACGGCGCGTTGAATCTCCTCTGTATTTTTTAATAAATACAGTGAGTCCTTTAATGTCAGGGCCGAACGTTCAATATCTTTAAAGAAATAGCCAACGTTTTTCTGAATAAGTTCAAAGCGGCTATCGGCACGTTTTACCGCGCGCTCCGATACCAGTTGATAGTTAATGATGAAAAAAAGACCAATAAATGACAGTGCTGCCAATAAAAATAAAATTATCAGCCTTATCTTTATCTTTTCGTATAAACTCAGCATGTTAATACATTTAACAAAATAACTATCTGAACGCTGTGCCGCTGCAAAAATTGTCCCTTGCTGCGGCTTTTTAACCAAATTACCCGATTCTACAAAATCAGCAGAAAGTTACAACACTTGCTTAGGGCAATAATTTCCTGTGAGGTGATTACCCTTTCAAGCAATATTCAAACGTAACTATCCTTTAATTTTCGGATCCAGCGCATCGCGTAAACCATCGCCCAACAAATTGAACGCCAGTACGGTCAGAAAAATAGCCAGGGCCGGAAAAACAGCGACATGCGGTGCGATAACCATATCCGCTCGTGCCTCATTGAGCATTGCTCCCCACTCTGGTGTCGGCGGCTGCGCACCGAGGCCGAGAAATGACAGGCTGGCGGCAGAGATAATCGAGGTGCCGATGCGCATGGTGAAAAACACCACGATAGAAGAGACGGTCCCAGGCAAGATATGACGCAATAAAATGGTCATATCGCTGGCACCAATACTGCGTGCTGACTCAATAAAGGTTTGCTGTTTCAACACCAGCGTGTTGCCGCGCACCAGGCGGGCAAACGCGGGGATGGAAAAAATGGCGACAGCGATAATCACGTTAGCAATGCCGCTTCCCAACACCGCAACAACAGCGATCGCCAGTAAAATACCCGGGAAGGCAAACAGCACATCGCAAATGCGCATGATTAGCCGATCCCACCAGCCTTCATAATATCCAGCAAGCAAGCCCAGCAACGTCCCGATCGCCGCACCGATAAACACGGCAAACACACCCGCCGCCAGTGAGATTTGCGCACCAACCAGGACACGGCTGAAAATGTCGCGCCCCAGTGAATCGACGCCAAACCAGTGCTGCAAAGAAGGTCCGTTATTCAGATTGTCATAATCAAAATAATTTTCGGCGTCATAGGGAGCGATCCAGCGTGCAAAAATGGCCACTACAATCAATAAAATAACGAATAATGCGGCGGTCATCGCCATATGCTGACGGCGAAATCGTCGCCAGAATTCATGCCACGGTGTACGTACCTGGTCAGGTTTGACCAGTGGCATGGCGTTTAACACCGCCTGACGTCGCCAGTTAAATAGTCGCATCCTTACTTGTACCTGATAGCCGGGTTAATGGCGGCGTAAAGCACATCCACCACTAAGTTGATAAGAATAAATTCCAGCGAGAAAAGCAGAATTTCCGCCTGAATCACCGGGTAATCGCGCATTTCTACGGAGTCAACGAGTAAGCGTCCAAGTCCGGGCCAGTTGAAAACTTTCTCCACCACGATGGAACCACCGAGCAAAAAGCCAAACTGTAAGCCCATCATGGTCACTACCGGGATCATCGCGTTACGTAGCCCGTGTTTGAGGACAACCCAGGTTTCGCTCACCCCTTTCGCCCTCGCGGTACGCATATAATCTTCGCTTAAAACATCGACAAACGACGCGCGGGTAAAGCGCGCCATCACGGCTGCCACTGCCGCGCCGAGCGTCAGGGAGGGTAAAATGTAGTGCTGCCAACTGTCTGCTCCCACGGTAGGCAGCCAGCCCAGTTCAACGGAGAATACCTGAATTAAAAGCATCCCCAGAGCAAATGCCGGAAACGAGATCCCCGACACCGCAATGGTCATACTCAATCGATCCGGCCAACGATTACGCCAGACGGCGGCGATAATTCCCGCCGCCATACCAAATATCACCGCCCAGACCATACTGGTTATGGTCAGCCACAGCGTTGGCATAAAGCGGCTGGCAATCTCATCGGCAACCGGACGACGCGACACCATCGACAGGCCAAAATCCCCCTGCACAGCATTGCTGATATAGTGCCAGAACTGGTGATACAGCGGCTGATCCAACCCCAGCTGCTGACGCACCAGTTCTATAACCTGCGCATCAGCTTCGGGCCCGGCAATCAATCGCGCCGGATCGCCGGGCAGCATATGGACAAATAAAAACACCAGCACCGAGACGATAAACAGCGTCGGAATCAACCCCAGCAAGCGTTTGATAACGTAATTAAGCATTCCACTCCCTGCGTTGCTTATTGCAAATCCGCGTCTTCAAAGCTGAAGCCGGTGTCTGGCATGATCCAAAAACCGGTCAGGTTTTTACTGTGTGCCGACACCAGTTTTTCTACCACCAGCGGGATCCACGGCGACTCTTGCCAGATGATATCCTGCGCCGCCTTATATAAGCGGGTCTTTTCCGCCGGATCATTAGTTTTCAGTGCCTGAGCCAGGAAGTCATCCACCTGTTTATTGCTGTAAAACGCGGTATTAAACAGCGTCGGTGGCCAGTTTTGCGAGGCAAACAGCGGCGATAGTGCCCAGTCCGCTTCGCCGGTTGAAGCCGACCAGCCAGTGTAGAACATCCGCACGCCGCTCTCTTTTTGCCCTTTACCTTCAACTTCTGCCGCCCGCTGTCCGGCATCCATCGCAGTCACCTGGGCTTTAATCCCGACCTGCGCTAACTGCTGCTGGGTAAATTGCAGCACTTTCTGCGCGGTGCTGTGGTTATGTGACGACCACAGCGTGGTACTGAAACCGTTGGGATATCCCGCCTCTTTCAGTAATTCGCGCGCTTTCACTGGATCGTAAGGCCACGGTTTATAACTTTGCGCGTAGGCGATACTCGGCGGTACCACACCAGTAGCTGGCGTTGCATAGCCCGCGAAGGCTACTTTCACCAGCGCCGGGCGGTTAATGGCGTAATTCAGCGCCTCACGGACCTTCGGGTTATCGAACGGCTTTTGCGTCACGTTCATACTGATATAACGCTGCATAATTGACGGACTGGCCATCAACTCGATATTTTTGTTTTTCTCCAGCAGTGCGGCCTGCTCGTAGGGAATGGGGAAAGCAAACTGCGCTTCACCGGTTTGCAGCATTGCCGCGCGGGTGTTGTTATCCGCCACCGGACGCCAGGTTATGCTGTCCAGTTTGGGCAATCCTGGCTGCCAGTAACCCGCGAATTTTTTCACCTTCACAAAATCAGTCTGATTCCAGGTATCCAGTTCATACGGCCCGGTTCCCACTGGATGAAAACCAATCTCCTTGCCATATTTTTCCAGCGCTGCCGGCGAAATCATCGCGGTCGCCGGATGGGCAAGAATATTAATAAACGCTGAGAACGGCTGTTTGAGGGTAATCTTTACCGTTGTTGGATCGATCGCTTCCGTTTTGGCAATATTCTTATACAGGTTGTAGCGTTTAAGATGATTCGCCGGATCGCTGGCCCGGTCCAGATTCGCTTTTACCGCCGCTGCGTTGAAGTCGGTGCCATCCTGGAATTTAATTCCTTCCCGCAATTTCACGGTGTAAGTAAGGCCGTCATCGGAAACGGTATAACTCTCCGCCAGCACGTTTTTCAGTTTCATCTCTTTATCGAGACCGAACAGCCCCTGGTAAAACGATTTCGCTACGGCCTGAGATAACGTGTCATTCGCGTCATATGGATCGAGCGTGGTGAAGTTCGATCCTACAGCCACCACCACATCTTTGGCAGCGAATGCACAAGATGCCATCAACGCTGTCGCAATGCCCAGCGCCACTAACCCACTACGGTGTACAGCTCTTGCCATTTTATTCTCCGCCTGAATGTTATCTACGCATGAATGCGTATTCTGATTGTGGTTGTGCGACGTAATGCCCCGGCCCGACGCATTGCAACGAGACGGCTGCAACCTCTTCGCCACGCAGATGAATATTGCTGGGAAGATCGTCCGACAGCAGTACACGCTGCGGTCGTTGTCGGGACGGTTCCGCGACCGGAACTGCCGCCAGTAATTTACGCGTATAAGGATGCTTCGGGTTTTCGAAGACCGCGCGCCGTGGACCAATTTCAACAATTTGTCCGAGATACATCACCGCCACACGATGACTAATCCGCTCTACCACGGCCATATCGTGGGAGATAAACAGATACGCAATGCCGAAATCACGCTGGAGATCGAGCAACAAGTTGATAATCTGCCCGCGAATAGAAACATCCAGCGCCGAGACGGCTTCGTCGGCAATGATCACTTTCGGATTCAATGCCAACGCGCGAGCAATGCAGATGCGCTGGCGCTGACCGCCGGAAAACTCATGCGGGTAACGCCAGGCATGTTCAGGTAACAGGCCCACGCGCTCCAGCAACCACGCAACGCGGGCAGCCGCTTCTTTACCTGGCAATAAACCGTGTACGCGCAGCGGTTCGATAATCGAATCACCGATGGTCTGACGTGGGTCCAGCGAAGCGTAAGGGTCCTGAAAAATAAACTGAATATCCCGGCGCAATGCCTGAAGTTTGCCGGGTGACAAGGTATCGATTCGCTGACCGTTAAAGATAATTTCGCCGCCCTGCGATTCGACCAGGCGCAGCAACGCCCGCCCGGTAGTGGATTTACCGCTGCCAGACTCGCCCACCAGCGATAGCGTTTCGCCAGGCCAGAGATCAAAACTGACTTTCTCAACGGCATGCACTTCCCGCGTTACGCGATTCAACAAACCGCTGCGCAAAGGGAAACGGGTGACCAGATTACGCACCCGTAAAACAGGTTCGCCATCCACCACCGTTTTCTGCTCGATGGGGGGTTCCTGTTTCGCTGGATGTTCAAGCGATATCAACGGGAAACGTCGGGGATAATCTAACCCTTTCATCGCACCAAGTTGCGGAACAGCAGCTAACAGCGCACGGGTGTAAGGATGATGCGGCGCATGAAAAATCTGTTCGACGCTACCCGTTTCCACCGCCTCGCCCTGATACATCACCAGTACCCGATCGGCAATCTCTGCCACCACGCCCATATCGTGCGTGATAAAGATAACGCCCATCGACATCTCTTTTTGCAATACTTTGATTAATTGCAGGATCTGCGCCTGAATAGTGACATCCAGCGCGGTGGTTGGCTCATCGGCAATCAGCACCGCCGGGCGGCATGACAGTGCCATCGCAATCATCACTCGCTGGCGCATCCCGCCAGAGAGTTGATGCGGATAACGTGAAAGAATGGTTTGTGCCTCCGGAATGCGTACCTGATCCAGCATCCGCTTCGCCTCGACCATTGCTTCTTCACGACTGGCGTTTTGATGCAGACGAATAGATTCAGCAATCTGTTCACCCACAGTAAATACCGGGTTCAGCGATGTCATCGGCTCCTGAAATATCATCGCCATATCCGCACCGCGCACATGGCGCATTTGTGCAGCGCTCTGCTCGCTAAGTTCAATCACTTCGCGACTGCGCCGCCGCAACAGCATTTTATCGCACTGTACTAAACCGCCCGCCTGTTCCAACAGACGCATCAATGCCAGCGCAGTCACTGACTTACCGGAGCCGGATTCGCCAACAATTGCCAGCGTCTCACCGCGTTGCAGGCTAAAAGAGAGATTGCGGACCACAGCTATTTTCTGCTGGTCCTGCATAAAGGCAATATTCAGATTTTCAACCGCCAGCACATCACCGGCATTAAGTTCATCACTGTGTGGCAACGGTGTCCCCTTTTTCACGGTAGATACCGGTGGTTGGCGTATCGCCTGCGTAGCCCCAGGCGCGATACATTCCTTCGGTGTTAAACAGTAGCGCGACGTTACCTTCATGGTCGATAGCGATTAAGCCACCGCTACCGCCAAGCGCAGGGAGTTTTTCCATTACTACCCGCTCGCAGGCTTCCGCGAGACTTAATCCGCCGTAATCCATTAACGCGGCGATGTCATATGCCGCCAGCGCGCGGATGAAGACTTCGCCCGTGCCGGTACATGAAACCGCCACACTGGCGTTATTGGCGTAGCATCCGGCCCCCACTAAGGGACTATCGCCAACTCGTCCGGGTAATTTATTGGTCATTCCGCCTGTGGACGTGGCTGCCGCCAGATTGCCGTCTAAATCCAACGCCACGGCCCCCACGGTGCCCATTTTCTGTTTTTCATCCAGTGGCGCACCGCTATGGTCGAGGACCATTTCCCCTTCCTCGCGCGCTGCCAGTAGTTGTTCATAACGCAAAGGCGTGGAGAAAATCTCCGGCGAGACGCGCTCCATGCCATGAGCAAACGCAAAATTTTCTGCCCCTTCGCCAATCATCATCACATGCGGGCTTTGCTCCATCACCAGCCGGGCGGCAAGAACCGGATTACGCAGATGACTAACGCCCGCCACCGCACCGGCTTTCAGGGTGTTACCATCCATCACACAGGCGTCCAGTTCATGGGTTTCATCACGCGTAAAGACAGCGCCAATTCCGGCGTTAAACAGTGGACACTCTTCCAGCAGACGCACCGCTTCCGTCACCACATCCAGCGCACTTTCGCCCGCTTCCAGCATTTTCTGCCCGGTTTCAACAATGGCAGACAGCGCCTCGATGTAGCGTAATTCCTGTTGCAGACTCATCTGCGCGCGGCTAATTGCACCTGCGCCGCCATGAATTGCAATGACTGCTTTGCCCATAGTATTCGTCCATTAAGGGTGGCTCGCCACTTTTGCTATAAATATCAGAATTTTTATGAATTACTCATTCAATTTTTGAATATAGAAAGATGGATATGGCATGTAAAGGCAGGAGCCAGCGCTACGCCCGAGGTGGCATACAGTCTGTGGCGTTTTTCTGACATAATAGGCAAATTCGATTTTGCCTCCGCAGGAGTGTTTTCATGGAATTTACCACCGGATTGATGTCGCTCGACACCGCGCTTAATGAGATGCTTTCTCGCGTCACCCCACTGACCGCCCAGGAAACGCTGCCACTGGTACAGTGTTTTGGTCGTATTCTGGCGAGCGATGTCGTTTCGCCACTGGATGTCCCGGGGTTTGATAACTCCGCTATGGACGGCTACGCGGTGCGTTTAGCCGATATTGCCTCCGGGCAACCGCTGCCCGTTGCCGGTAAATCCTTTGCCGGTCAGCCGTACCATGGTGAATGGCCTGCGGGTACCTGCATTCGTATTATGACCGGTGCGCCGGTGCCGGAAGGCTGCGAAGCGGTGGTGATGCAGGAACAGACCGAACAGACTGACGCTGGCGTGCGTTTTACTGCTGAAGTGCGTAGCGGGCAAAATATTCGCCGTCGCGGTGAAGATATCTCTGCGGATGCGGTTGTTTTCCCGGCGGGAACACGCCTGACTACCGCAGAGCTGCCAGTAATTGCTTCACTGGGAATTGCCGAAGTTCCGGTGATTCGTAAAGTGCGTGTAGCGCTGTTTTCTACCGGTGATGAACTCCAGTTGCCAGGCCAGCCGCTGGGCGACGGCCAAATCTACGATACCAACCGTCTCGCCGTACACCTGATGTTAGAACAGCTGGGATGCGAGGTAATCAACTTAGGGATTATCCGCGACGATCCCCATGCCTTGCGCGCCGCATTTATTGAAGCCGATAGCCAGGCGGATGTGGTGATCAGTTCCGGCGGTGTTTCAGTGGGGGAAGCGGATTACACCAAAACCATTCTTGAAGAGCTGGGGGAGATCGCCTTCTGGAAGCTGGCGATTAAACCAGGTAAACCTTTCGCGTTCGGAAAACTCAGCAATAGTTGGTTCTGCGGCCTGCCGGGCAACCCGGTTTCAGCAACGCTGACCTTCTATCAACTGGTACAGCCATTGCTGGCAAAACTAAGCGGCAACACCGCCAGCGGCCTGCCCGCGCGCCAGCGTGTGCGCACGGCATCGCCTCTGAAGAAATCGCCAGGACGCCTTGATTTCCAGCGCGGCGTGCTGCAACGCAACGCCGATGGCGAACTGGAAGTGACGACCACCGGACATCAGGGTTCACATATATTTAGCTCCTTTAGCCTCGGCAACTGCTTTATCGTACTGGAGCGCGAGCGCGGCAATGTGGAAGTGGGCGAATGGGTGGAAGTAGAACCGTTTAACGCGTTGTTCGGAGGCCTGTAATGGCGGAACTCAGCGATCAGGAGATGCTGCGCTACAACCGGCAAATCATTCTGCGCGGTTTTGATTTTGACGGTCAGGAGGCGCTAAAAGATTCTCGAGTGCTGATCGTCGGCCTCGGTGGACTCGGCTGCGCAGCTTCGCAGTATCTGGCAAGCGCCGGTGTCGGCAACCTGACGCTGCTCGACTTCGACACGGTTTCGCTCTCCAATCTGCAACGCCAGACGCTGCACAGTGATGCCACGGTCGGGCAACCGAAAGTGGAATCCGCCCGTGACGCCCTGACGCGGATCAACCCACATATCGCGATTACGCCAGTCAATGCGCTGCTTGATGACGCTGAACTTGCTGCGATGATTGCAAAACACGATCTGGTGCTCGACTGTACGGATAACGTTGCAGTACGTAATCAACTGAACGCAGGCTGTTTTGCCGCGAAGGTGCCGCTGGTTTCCGGCGCGGCAATTCGTATGGAAGGTCAAATCACGGTCTTCACTTATCAGGACGGCGAACCGTGCTATCGCTGCCTTAGCCGTTTGTTTGGCGAGAACGCGTTAACCTGCGTAGAAGCAGGCGTGATGGCACCGTTGATCGGCGTAATTGGTTCGTTGCAGGCAATGGAAGCGATCAAACTGCTGGCAGGTTATGGTAAACCGACCAGCGGGAAAATCGTCATGTACGATGCGATGACCTGCCAGTTTCGTGAAATGAAACTGATGCGCAATCCGGGGTGTGAAGTGTGCGGGCAGTAATTGCCACCTCCAGGCCTGATAAGACGCGGCACTCCGCCACGTCATCAGCAATTTATGAGGATGCAGAACGTCCGGTTAAATCGACGTTCTGCCAAACGCTCCCTGCCAGTCCTGCTCAAACTTCGCCACAGCGGCATCAACCGCCGGATAGCTAATCATCTGTTGTGCCACATCCAGTGGCAGAGTAATTGATTCACATCCTGCCAGTAAGCAGTCCAGCGCCTGACGCGGGGTTTTGAAACTCGCTGCCAGCACTTTCGCCTGCGGCGCATGCATTTTCAATAACTGGTGTAAGTCGGTCACAGTCTGAATGCCGCTACCGCCCTGAGCATCAATACGATTAACGTAAGGCGCAACATATTCCGCACCTGCCAGCGCCGACAGCAGCCCTTGTGCTGCGCCATATACCGCGGTTCCCAGCGTCGGAATCCCTTCCGCTTTTAACATCTTAATAGCTGCCAGCCCCTCGGCGGTCACCGGAACTTTCACCACGATATCCGCAATAATAGAACGCAATTTACGTGCGTCATTCACCATCCCTTCAGCAGTGGTAGCCATTACCTGGGCAAACAGACGCCCCTGACCGCCCATCGCTTCATGAAGTTCCGGAAGCACAACCTCCAGCGGTTTTTTACCCGCGGCGATAATGCTTGGGTTAGTGGTCACACCCGCCAGCGGAAAAATACGTGACAGCGCCTTCACCGCAACAACGTCTGAAGTATCCAGATACAGTTCCATAACCATCCTCAAAATGTACTTTTTGTCTGAATGTAGACTATCACGGGAAAACTCTCTGAACAGTTGACGCACATCAATCTAACTTTCATTCGAAAGTATTTTAATGTTTGAACGAAACAGAGAGGCAACTATGATTTTCAATATTCAGCGCTACTCGACCCATGATGGCCCCGGTATCCGCACGGTCGTATTTCTTAAAGGCTGTTCGCTGGGCTGCCGCTGGTGTCAGAACCCGGAAAGCCGCGCCCGCACGCAGGATCTGCTGTATGACGCACGACTGTGTCTGGAAGGCTGCGAGCTGTGCGCTAAGGCCGCGCCGGAAGTGATTGAGCGCGCGCTGAATGGTTTGCTTATTCATCGGGAAAAGTTAACCCCGGAGCATCTAACGGCGTTAACCGACTGCTGCCCGACACAGGCGTTAACCGTGTGTGGTGAAGTGAAAAGCGTTGAGGAGATCATGGCGACCGTTCTGCGCGATAAACCGTTTTACGATCGCAGCGGCGGCGGCTTAACGCTTTCTGGCGGTGAACCGTTTATGCAGCCGGAAATGGCGACGGCGCTACTGCAAGCCAGCCACGAGGCAGGCATTCATACTGCGGTAGAAACCTGTCTGCATGTGCCGTGGAAATATATCGCCCCTTCTCTGCCCTATATCGATCTGTTTCTTGCCGATTTAAAACACGTTGCCGACGCACCGTTTAAACAGTGGACCGACGGTAACGCCGCCAGGGTGCTGGATAACCTGAAAAAACTCGCCGCTGCGGGCAAAAAAATCATTATCCGCGTGCCGCTGATTCAGGGCTTTAATGCCGACGAAACCTCTGTAAAAGCCATTACCGATTTTGCCGCCGACGAGCTGCACGTTGGCGAAATTCATTTCCTGCCCTACCACACGCTGGGCATCAACAAATATTACTTACTTAATCTGCCCTATGACGCCCCGGAAAAACCGCTTGATGCGCCAGAACTGCTCGACTTTGCCCAGCAGTATGCCTGCCAGAAAGGGTTAACCGCGACCTTACGAGGATAACAACCATGACCACACTGAAACTGGACACGCTCAGCGACCGCATTAAAGCGCACAAAAATGCGCTGGTGCATATTGTGAAACCGCCGGTCTGTACCGAGCGCGCGCAGCACTATACTGAGATGTATCAACAACATCTCGATAAGCCGATCCCGGTACGTCGCGCGCTGGCGCTGGCGCATCACCTGGCGAATCGCACCATCTGGATCAAGCACGATGAGTTGATCATTGGCAACCAGGCAAGCGAAGTTCGCGCCGCGCCGATCTTCCCGGAATATACCGTCTCCTGGATCGAAAAAGAGATTGATGATCTGGCAGATCGTCCCGGTGCTGGTTTTGCGGTGAGCGAAGAGAACAAACGCGTTCTGCATGAAGTGTGCCCGTGGTGGCGCGGTCAGACCGTACAGGATCGCTGCTACGGCATGTTTACCGATGAGCAAAAAGGTCTGCTGGCGACCGGCATCATTAAAGCGGAAGGCAATATGACCTCCGGTGATGCGCACCTGGCGGTCAATTTCCCGCTGCTGCTGGAAAAAGGGCTTGATGGTCTGCGCGAGAAAGTAGCGGAACGTCGCTCGCGCATCAACCTGACGGTGCTGGAAGATTTACACGGAGAGCAGTTCCTGAAAGCGATTGATATCGTGCTGGTGGCAGTCAGTGAACACATTGAACGTTTCGCTGCCCTGGCGCGTGAAATGGCCACGACCGAAACCCGCGAAAGCCGTCGCGATGAACTGCTGGCGATGGCAGAAAACTGCGATCTTATCGCCCACCAACCGCCGCAGACTTTCTGGCAGGCGCTGCAACTGTGTTACTTCATCCAGTTGATATTGCAGATCGAATCTAACGGTCACTCGGTATCGTTTGGTCGTATGGACCAGTATCTCTACCCGTACTATCGCCGCGACGTTGAACTGAACCAGACACTGGATCGTGAACACGCCATCGAGATGCTGCATAGCTGCTGGTTAAAATTGCTGGAAGTGAACAAAATCCGCTCCGGCTCGCACTCGAAAGCCTCTGCGGGAAGTCCGCTGTATCAGAACGTCACCATTGGCGGACAAAATCTGGTTGATGGTCAACCAATGGACGCGGTGAATCCACTCTCTTACGCGATCCTCGAATCCTGCGGTCGCCTGCGTTCCACTCAGCCTAACCTCAGCGTGCGTTACCATGCAGGAATGAGCAACGATTTCCTCGACGCCTGCGTACAGGTGATCCGTTGCGGCTTCGGGATGCCGGCGTTCAACAACGACGAAATCGTCATCCCGGAATTTATTAAACTCGGTATTGAACCGCAGGACGCTTACGACTATGCAGCGATTGGTTGTATCGAAACCGCCGTCGGTGGCAAATGGGGCTATCGCTGTACCGGCATGAGCTTTATCAACTTCGCCCGTGTGATGCTGGCGGCGCTGGAAGGCGGTCGTGATGCCACCAGCGGCAAAGTGTTCCTGCCACAAGAAAAAGCGTTGTCGGCAGGTAACTTCAACAACTTCGATGAAGTGATGGACGCGTGGGATACGCAAATCCGTTACTACACCCGCAAATCAATCGAAATTGAGTATGTCGTCGACACCATGCTGGAAGAGAACGTACACGATATTCTCTGCTCGGCGCTGGTGGATGACTGTATTGAGCGAGCGAAAAGTATCAAGCAAGGCGGCGCGAAATATGACTGGGTTTCTGGCCTGCAGGTTGGCATTGCCAACCTCGGCAACAGCCTGGCGGCAGTGAAGAAACTGGTATTTGAACAGGGCGCGATTGGTCAGCAACAGCTGGCTGCCACACTGGCGAATGACTTCGACGGCCTGACTCATGAGCAGCTGCGTCAGCGGCTGATTAACGGTGCGCCGAAGTACGGCAACGACGATGATACCGTCGATACGCTGCTGGCTCGCGCTTATCAGACCTATATCGACGAACTGAAACAGTACCATAACCCGCGCTACGGTCGTGGTCCGGTTGGCGGCAACTATTACGCGGGTACGTCGTCTATCTCCGCTAACGTACCGTTTGGCGCGCAGACTATGGCAACGCCGGACGGGCGTAAAGCCCACAGCCCGCTGGCAGAAGGCGCAAGCCCGGCTTCCGGTACTGATCATCTTGGCCCTACTGCGGTCATTGGCTCGGTGGGTAAACTGCCTACGGCAGCGATTCTCGGCGGCGTGTTGCTCAACCAGAAACTGAATCCAGCAACACTGGAGAACGAATCTGACAAGCAGAAACTGATGATCCTGCTGCGCACCTTCTTCGAGGTGCATAAAGGCTGGCATATTCAGTACAACATCGTTTCCCGCGAAACGCTGCTGGAAGCGAAAAAACATCCGGATCAGTACCGCGATCTGGTAGTGCGTGTCGCGGGTTATTCCGCCTTCTTCACTGCGCTCTCTCCAGACGCACAGGACGATATCATCGCCCGTACTGAACATATGCTGTAATCTCCTCAGCCCGGCGGCGTCGTCGCCGGGCTAAATCATTCACATCATCAATTTCATCCTTACTTTCATTCGAAATATAATTTGTGCTCTACGTCACATTGTTATTACACTGTTACGGTTTCATTTTCGAGCCAGGAGCACACCTATGAGCGTAAAAGTTATCGTCACAGACATGGACGGTACTTTTCTTAACGACGCCAAAACGTACAACCAACCACGTTTTATGGCGCAATATCAGGAACTGAAAAAGCGCGGCATTAAGTTCGTTGTCGCCAGCGGTAATCAGTATTACCAGCTTATTTCGTTCTTTCCTGAGCTAAAGGATGAGATCTCTTTTGTCGCGGAAAACGGCGCACTGGTTTACGAACATGGCAAGCAACTGTTCCACGGCGAACTGACCCGACATGAATCGCGGATTGTTATTGGCGAGTTGCTAAAAGATAAGCAACTCAATTTTGTCGCCTGCGGTCTGCAAAGTGCATATGTCAGCGAAAACGCCCCCGAAGCATTCGTCGCACTGATGGCAAAACACTACCATCGCCTGAAACCTGTAAAAGATTATCAGGAGATTGACGACGTACTGTTCAAGTTTTCGCTCAACCTGCCGGATGAACAAATCCCGTTAGTGATCGACAAACTGCACGTAGCGCTCGACGGCATTATGAAGCCGGTTACCAGTGGTTTTGGCTTTATCGACCTGATTATTCCTGGCCTGCATAAAGCGAATGGTATTTCGCGGTTACTGAAACGCTGGGATCTGTCACCGCAAAATGTGGTAGCGATTGGCGACAGCGGTAACGATGCGGAGATGCTGAAAATGGCGCGTTATTCCTTTGCGATGGGCAATGCTGCGGAAAACATTAAACAAATCGCCCGTTACGCTACCGATGATAATAATCATGAAGGCGCGCTGAATGTGATTCAGGCGGTGTTGGATAATATCGCTCCTTTCAATAGTTGATCTTCCCCCTGGCCGAAGTGACCACTTCGGCCTCTCTCCTTTTTGCTCGCTTTGTGCACTGACTCAAGATTTTTATCTTGCGTTAACTTATTTTTAACTTAATGCATCAATCGTAATCATTTTACTTTCGAATGAAAGAAGCGAGGTTGATATGACTTTTTCCTGTGAGACGCTGCCCACAGATGCGAAAGCAGCTATCCGAGAGATGAAAGCTGCGCTGCGGGAACAGCTCAGTGATGTGCAACAGGTTTTCGATACACTCTCTGCAAAAATCGAAACGCGTGTTGCTGAAATCGATGCCCTAAAAGCGCAAGGGCTGCCGGTTTGGCCGGAAGTTTCTTATAGTGATATTGCCGCAGGTACAGTAAGCGATGCCACTCGCAATGAAATTAAACGTCGCGGCTGTGCAGTCATAAAAGGCCATTTCCCTCGCGAGCAGGCGATGGCGTGGGATCGTGCCATGCTCGATTATCTTGATATCAATCATTTTGATGATGTTTATAAAGGCCCTGGCGACAGTTTTTTCGGCTCGCTGGAGGCTTCTCGTCCCGAAATCTATCCCATTTACTGGTCGCAAGCACAGATGCAGGCGCGGCAGAGCGAAAACATGGCTGCTGTGCAATCTTTTCTAAACCGACTGTGGACGTCTGAAAGCAACGGCAAACAGTGGTTTAATCCTGATATCAGTGTGATTTATCCAGACAGGATCCGCCGCCGCCCTCCAGGTACTACATCTAAAGGCCTGGGCGCGCATACCGATTCTGGTGCGCTGGAACGGTGGTTATTACCCGCTTATCAGCGCGTTTTTGCCAATGTGTTTAATGGTAATTTCGATGATTACGATCCCTGGGATTGCTGCACACCGGACCGATGTCGAAGAGTACACGGTAGATAACACTACAAAATGTTCGGTGTTCCGCACGTTTCAGGGCTGGACGGCGCTCTCTGATATGTTATCGGGTCAGGGATTGTTACATGTGGTGCCTATCCCGGAAGCGATGGCGTATGTTTTATTGCGCCCGCTGCTGGATGACGTACCGGACGATGAACTGTGCGGGGTTGCACCTGGCAAAGTTCTGCCCATTTCAGAGAAATGGCATCCACTACTGCTTAAAGCGCTGACTTCCATTCCCGCGATAACAGCAGGGGATTCCGTCTGGTGGCACTGCGATGTGATTCACTCCGTCGCGCCAGTAGACAATCAACAGGGTTGGGGCAACGTGATGTATATCCCTGCTGCGCCAATGTGCGAGAAAAATCGGGCTTATGCACACAAAGTCAAAATGGCGCTGGAAAAAGGCGCATCACCTGGCGACTTCCCGCGGGAAGATTATGAAGCAAACTGGGAAGGCCGCTTTACGCTGGAGGATCTGAACATTCACGGTAAGCGAGCGTTGGGCATGGATGTTTGAGAGTTAATGGAAGTGAATTGATGTGGGATTAAGAAAATCGATTCGACGTTACTCAGATTGCTGACAAGTGCGCTTTCTTAATGCCTGATGCGGCGTTAACGCCTTATCTGGCCTACAAAGTCCAGCAGATTCAATATATTACAGGTACTGCCAGGCCTGATAAGCGTAGCGCATCAGGCAATTTTGCATTTGTCATCAGTTTCAGTAGCCCTGACCATATCAGGGCTACTGATAATAACTTACTCGATCCCTTTACTACGCAGGTAATCTTCGTAATTACCGCTAAAGTCGATCACGCGTTCCGGGGTGATTTCCAGAATGCGGGTCGCCAGGGAGCTTACGAACTCACGGTCGTGTGAAACAAAGATCAGCGTGCCCTGATACAGTTCCAGCGCCATGTTCAGCGACTCAATAGATTCCATATCCAGGTGGTTGGTCGGTTCGTCCATGATCAGAATGTTCGGCTTCTGCATCATTAACTTACCAAAAAGCATCCGCCCTTTTTCTCCACCGGAAAGCACTTTAGCTGGCTTTTTGATGTCGTCCTGGCTGAACAGCAAACGACCGAGAATGCTGCGTACCGCCTGCTCGTCATCGCCTTCCTGCTTCCACTGGCTCATCCATTCGAACACGGTCAGATCATTTTCAAACTCATATTCGTGGTCCTGAGCATAGTAACCAATGCGCGCGTTTTCAGACCATTTTACGGTGCCGCTGTCCGGTTGCAGATCGCCCACCAGCGTTTTCAGCAGCGTTGATTTACCGACGCCGTTGGTACCCAGTACCGCAAGTTTTTCACCGACCTCCAGCAGCAGGTTGAGATTTTTAAACAGTGGACCGTTATCAAACCCTTTGGTCAGACCTTCCACTTCCAGCGCGTTACGGAACAGTTTCTTATCCTGTTCAAAACGGATGAACGGGTTCTGACGGCTGGAGGCTTTCACCTCTTCCAGTTTGATTTTATCAATCTGGCGCGCGCGCGAAGTTGCCTGGCGAGATTTCGAGGCGTTGGCGCTAAAGCGGCTAACGAAAGATTGCAGCTCAGCAATCTGCGCTTTCTTCTTGGCGTTATCAGCCAGCAGACGCTCACGCGCCTGGGTCGCCGCCGTCATGTACTCATCGTAGTTACCTGGATAAACGCGCAGCTCGCCGTAATCCAGATCCGCCATGTGGGTACAAACCATGTTAAGGAAGTGACGGTCGTGCGAGATGATGATCATGGTGCTGTCACGCTCGTTCAGCACCTGTTCCAGCCAACGAATGGTGTCGATGTCGAGGTTGTTGGTCGGTTCGTCGAGCAGGAGAATGTCTGGATCAGCAAACAGCGCCTGCGCCAGCAGCACACGCAGCTTCCAGCCAGGAGCAACTTCACTCATCGGGCCGTAGTGCTGTTCCACTGGAATTCCCACGCCAAGCAACAGTTCACCGGCGCGAGCTTCCGCAGAGTAACCGTCCATTTCGCCGTATTTCACTTCCAGATCGGCCACTTTATAGCCGTCTTCTTCACTCATTTCCGGCAAAGCATAGATGCGGTCACGCTCCTGTTTCACTTCCCACAACTCTTTATGCCCCATGATCACCGTATCCAACACAGTGAACTCTTCAAAGGCAAACTGATCCTGACGCAGCTTACCAATGCGCTCGTTGGGATCGAGGGAAACGTTACCCAACGTCGGCTCTAAGTCGCCGCCGAGGATCTTCATAAAGGTGGATTTACCACTACCGTTCGCGCCAATCAGGCCGTAACGGTTGCCGCCGCCAAATTTGACGGAAATGTTTTCAAACAACGGCTTACTGCCGAACTGCATGGTGACGTTACTGGAAACTAACACAGGCGTATCCTGAAAAGAGATATGACAAACCGCACATTATGCCATAAGTCTGAAAGAAGATCCTGCTCCTCGCTTAAGGTCTACACTCAAGCCAAAGGCAAAAAATGTGATTTCGTACACATCTGATTTCACTGTGAGCAGGAATGAACTTATAATGCGCTTCCAATACTCTAATATTCTCAACCCAATGGCCTGCCAGGCACAAAATCTCGCTTAACATGAATATGAAATTGAAAACATTATTCGCAGCGGCCTTCGCTGTTGTCGGCTTTTGCAGTACCGCCTCTGCGGTAACTTATCCTCTGCCAACCGACGGGAGTCGCCTGGTTGGTCAGAATCAGGTGATCACCATTCCTGAAGGTAACACTCAGCCGCTGGAGTATTTTGCCGCGGAGTACCAGATGGGGCTTTCCAATATGATGGAAGCGAACCCGGGTGTGGATACCTTCCTGCCGAAAGGCGGTACTGTACTGAACATTCCGCAGCAGCTGATCCTGCCGGATACCGTTCATGAAGGCATCGTCATTAACAGTGCAGAGATGCGTCTGTATTACTATCCGAAAGGGACCAACACCGTTATCGTGCTGCCGATCGGCATTGGTCAGTTAGGCAAAGATACGCCTATCAACTGGACCACCAAAGTTGAGCGTAAGAAAGCAGGCCCGACCTGGACGCCGACCGCCAAAATGCACGCAGAGTACCGCGCTGCGGGCGAACCGCTTCCGGCTGTCGTTCCGGCAGGTCCGGATAACCCGATGGGTCTGTATGCACTCTACATCGGTCGCCTGTATGCTATCCATGGCACCAACGCCAACTTCGGTATCGGCCTGCGTGTAAGTCATGGTTGTGTGCGTCTGCGTAACGAAGACATCAAATTCCTGTTCGAGAAAGTACCGGTCGGTACCCGCGTACAGTTTATTGATGAGCCGGTAAAAGCGACCACCGAGCCAGACGGCAGCCGTTATATTGAAGTCCATAATCCGCTGTCTACCACCGAAGCCCAGTTTGAAGGTCAGGAAATTGTGCCAATTACCCTGACGAAGAGCGTGCAGACAGTGACCGGTCAGCCTGATGTTGACCAGGTTGTTCTGGATGAAGCGATCAAAAATCGTTCCGGGATGCCGGTTCGTCTGAATTAATCGTGAAAACGTAAAACAGAGGCGGATTCATAATCCGCCTTTTTTATTTGGCCAGACCCTAGTTGGCTGGGAGTATAACCAACAAAACATATCCCACCAGCGCCGCCCACAACAGCATCGGTATTGAATAGAGATGGAAACGCCACCAGATACGGCGATCGTTCGCCATCCGTAACGCAATCAAATTTGCCAGCGATCCGGGTAATAAACCAAAGCCACCCACGTTTACCGCCCATGCCAGTAATAAAGACGGTGGCACATAATTGAGCAGCAAAATGGTACTCGGCACGTTACTGATCACCTGCGATAAACCAATCGCCGTTAACCATAATCCGGGTTCGGATAAATGACTCACGTTACTTAACACCCCCTGCAAAGCTGGCAGTTGGGTTAGTAAATGGACGTCGATAAACATCGCCATAAACACCAGCAGCAGCGTCCAGTCCACACTGAGCACCACGCGACGTGCCAGCAGCGCAAAGCCCGCCGCCACAATCACCAGTCCCCACAGTTCTTGTTTTAACTCCAGCGCCATCAGAAAGACGATATACAGCCCCAGACAACTCCACACCAGCCGCGGTTTCCACTCCGGCGTTTGCGCCCCCGTATGGTATTGCAGCGCCTTTCCAGGGAAACAACACCAGCACAACAGCAGGAGTGTCAGCATCATTGCGCCAGCCAGCGGTGCCATTTGGGCAATAAATCCGGCAAACGAAAGACCAGAACGTCCCCAGATAAGAATATTTTGCGGGTTGCCAATTGGCGTCAGTAGCGAACCAGCGTTGACTGCCAGCGCCTCAAAAATAATCAGCCGATTAACCGGGATCTCACACAGTCTTTTTAGCGTGATAGTCAGCGGAACAACTATAAACAGCGCGACATCGTTGGTCAGAAAGGTAGAAAGCAGCGCCGCCGCCAGCACCATAAACATCGCCAGCCGACGCTCCGTAGCAAAGCGGCGCACCATTTTGCGCCCCAGCACATCAAAATAACCGCTTAGCTCCACACCTTTAGTCAGCAGCATCAGACCGCTTAAGGTGATGATGGTGTGCCAGTCGATAGCAGCAGGCCAGGATTTCGGTGCAAAGGGAACGAAAAAACTTAATCCGATGCCAACAAGAATTAATAACTGAAAAAAACGATCGCCTTGCAGCGTGCGTAAAAAAGGCAGGCTCATTTGGCACCGTGTTTCTGGGTAAACAAACGAAAGGCATCCAGCGTCTCTTCACTAACATGGTGCTCCATGCCTTCCGCGTCGCGACGGGCGATTTCCGGACTGACGCCCAACACCAACAAGAAATTTTCGACTATCTGATGTCGCTCGCGGCTTTCCTGCGCCAGTTTCTCTCCTTCTGCCGTTAAAAACACGCCACGCCAGGGGATCATTTCAATCAGCCCCATGGTTGCCAGCCGCTTAAGCATTTTCGCCACCGTCGGTTGCGAAACCCCCAGACGAGCAGCCATGTCCACCTGACGAGCTTCCCCCACTTCCCTGATCAAGTCAGAAATCAGCTCAACGTAATCATCAATAAGCTCGCGCCGATGCGCCTCTCTGACCTGGCGGAACCCTTCAACGTGCTCTTCCACGTTCACTAACTGCGTCACTTTTTTTGCTGTTGGCGTACCTGCGCGACGACTCATTGTGCTTCCTCATTATGGTGACGCATACATAGCGTTCTCATTTCGTGCGCACATTGTAAACCAGAGTTGCGAAGGTACAAAAAATTAACGTTTTAGCAATAGCTATATAATATAGCCTGTGCTATATCTGTATGTAATGCAATCATCCCTCAAGGATCGACGGGATTAGCAAGTCAGGAGGTCTTATGAATGAGTTCAAGAGGTGTATGCGCGTGTTTAGTCATTCTCCCTTTAAAGTACGGTTAATGCTGCTCTCTATGTTGTGCGATATGGTCAACAACAAACCGCAGCAAGATAAACCTTCCGATAAATAGCGGCGTCGCGGTACGCCGCTTCACTCCTGCTTTTATGCAGGCACAACGCGTTTTGGTCTGAAAAACCCCACTTTTTGTCGGATTTGCAATCCCCTTCGCAAAAGATTTGTTCGTCAGTAGTTGACCTGAACGGCGGCTCGCTCTATCTTCTTGCAGCCCTGCGTATATTGCGGCTCGCGGATGCGGACCCCTTTCCCCTCTTCACGCACTCTTGCAGGTATTGACCCTTGACGCCAGGGTAAGCACATGGCGTTTGTTACGATAGTGGCATATGAATTTAACCCTCAAAGAATCGCTTGTTACCCGTAGCCGGGTATTTAGCCCGTGGACTGCGTTCTACTTTTTACAGTCGCTATTAATTAACCTCGGCTTAGGTTATCCCTTCAGTTTGCTCTACACCGCTGCGTTTACGGCTATTTTGCTTTTGCTATGGCGAACATTGCCTCGCGTACAAAAAGTTCTGGTCGGTGTCAGTTCGCTGGTGGCGGCTTGTTATTTCCCTTTTGCTCAGGCCTACGGCGCGCCTAATTTCAATACATTGCTGGCATTGCACTCCACCAATATGGAAGAGTCGACCGAAATCCTGACGATTTTTCCGTGGTACAGCTACCTGGTCGGCTTATTTATTTTTGCGCTCGGCGTAATAGCAATCAGGCGAAAAAAAGAGAATGAAAAAGCGCGCTGGAATACCTTCGACAGCCTGTGTCTGGTATTCAGTGTGGCGGCATTTTTTGTTGCTCCCGTGCAAAACCTGGCCTGGGGCGGCGTATTTAAACTGAAAGATACTGGCTATCCGGTATTTCGTTTTGCTAAGGATGTCATCGTCAATAATAACGAGGTGATTGAAGAGCAAGAACGGATGGCAAAACTTTCCGGAATGAAAGATACCTGGACGGTCACTGCCGTTAAGCCGAAGTATCAGACCTATGTGGTGGTGATCGGTGAAAGCGCGCGTCGCGATGCCCTCGGTGCCTTTGGCGGTCACTGGGACAATACCCCGTTTGCCAGCAGCGTTAACGGTTTGATATTTGCTGACTACATTGCCGCCAGTGGCTCCACGCAGAAATCGCTTGGCTTAACGCTCAATCGCGTTGTCGATGGCAAACCACAGTTTCAGGATAACTTTGTCACCCTGGCAAATCGCGCGGGCTTCCAGACCTGGTGGTTTTCCAACCAGGGCCAAATCGGCGAATACGATACCGCCATCGCCAGCATCGCCAAACGTGCCGATGAAGTGTATTTCCTGAAAGAAGGTAATTTTGAAGCAGATAAAAACACGAAAGACGAAGCGTTACTGGATATGACCGCTCAAGTGCTGGCGCAAGAGCACTCGCAACCGCAGCTGATTGTTTTACATCTGATGGGCTCACATCCGCAGGCCTGCGACCGGACACAAGGCAAATACGAAACCTTTGTGCAATCGAAAGAAACGTCGTGCTATCTCTATACCATGACGCAAACGGACGATTTACTGCGCAAGCTGTACGATCAGTTACGCAACAGCGGCAGCAGCTTCTCGCTGGTTTACTTTTCTGACCACGGTCTGGCTTTTAAAGAGCGCGGCAAAGACGTGCAATACCTTGCCCATGATGATAAGTATCAGCAAAATTTCCAGGTGCCTTTTATGGTCATTTCCAGCGACGATAAAGCGCATCGGGTGATTAAAGCCCGCCGCTCAGCCAATGACTTCTTAGGTTTTTTCTCCCAGTGGACGGGAATTAAAGCGAAGGAAATTAACATCAAATACCCGTTTATATCTGAGAAGAAAGCCGGGCCGATATACATCACCAACTTCCAGTTACAGAAGGTGGATTACAACCATCTCGGAACCGATATTTTCGACCCGAAACCTTAAAACAAAAAATCCGCCCCGAGAGGCGGATTTTTTATATCACCGAAGTGATTAGAAGCGGTAACCAACACCGGCAATCCAGGTGCCTACGTCAACGCTACGAATACGGCTCTGCTCGTAAGAGAAGTCCAGAGCAACGTTTTCCATCGGGTTGAACTGCAGACCAGCACCGTAGGAGAAACCGTAGTCGCTGGTGTCGTGTTTGTAGGTCGGGTATTCAGTGGTCTGGAATTTACCATAACCCACACCCACTACACCGTAGATGCTTGCCCAGTCGTTAATGCGGTAAGCCGGACCAGCAGTGATGCCGTAGTACTGGTTTTTGTTGTAGTCACCAGAGCTTGCAGTACGGCTTTTCTCGGTGTAAGTGAAAGAACCGATCACACCCAGCGGGCTGTTGTCTTCTTCATAGCGGTATTTCAGGTTGAAACCGCCCATTTTGTTCATTTGGCCCTGAGCGTCGCTCTGTGCGTAACCGCCAGTTACGGTAGAAGTCGCAGCTACGGAAGTACCTGCGGTGAAAGCCAGAACTGCGGCCAGTGCTGAAAGACATGCAATTTTTTTCATAACCACCTCAAATGTGATTCAAATAAGTCCTAAGTTTTAAATATATCAAAAATTAATGGGAAACTCTTCGCGATTTGTGATGTCTAACGGGCCATTTCATGTAACAGAACGTTTCCATACACCGCTATCCATCTAAATTTAAATCACTTTTTCAGAGAACTGCGTAAGTATTACGCATGTTTTCCCTGTCATTCATCCAGATTATTCCTAATCACCAGACTAATGATTCCATCAATCCTGGCGCATTTTAGTCAAAACGGGGGAAAATTTTTTCAACAAATGCTCAACCAGCATTGGGTATATCCAGTACACTCCACGCTTTACTTAGGTTTAGATATTTGTGGGAGAAAGGATGCCTGGTTCATTACGTAAAATGCCGGTCTGGTTACCAATAGTCATATTGCTCGTTGCCATGGCGTCTATTCAGGGTGGAGCCTCGTTAGCTAAGTCACTTTTTCCTCTGGTGGGCGCACCGGGTGTCACTGCGCTGCGTCTGGCATTAGGAACGCTGATCCTCATCGCGTTCTTTAAGCCATGGCGACTGCGCTTTGCCAAAGAGCAGCGGTTACCGCTGTTGTTTTACGGCGTTTCGCTGGGGGGGATGAATTATCTTTTTTATCTTTCTATTCAGACGGTACCGCTGGGTATTGCGGTGGCGCTGGAGTTCACCGGACCACTGGCGGTGGCGCTGTTCTCTTCTCGTCGCCCGGTAGATTTCGTCTGGGTTGTTCTGGCGGTTCTTGGTCTGTGGTTCCTGCTACCGCTGGGGCAAGACGTTTCCCATGTCGATTTAACCGGCTGTGCGCTGGCTCTGGGGGCCGGGGCTTGTTGGGCTATTTACATTTTAAGTGGGCAACGCGCAGGAGCGGAACATGGCCCTGCGACGGTGGCAATTGGTTCGTTGATTGCAGCGTTAATTTTCGTGCCAATTGGAGCGCTTCAGGCTGGTGAAGCACTCTGGCACTGGTCGGTTATTCCATTGGGTCTGGCGGTCGCTATTCTCTCGACCGCTCTGCCTTATTCGCTGGAAATGATTGCCCTCACCCGTTTGCCAACACGGACATTTGGTACGCTGATGAGCATGGAACCGGCGCTGGCTGCCGTTTCCGGGATGATTTTCCTCGGAGAAACACTGACACCCATACAGCTGCTGGCGCTCGGCGCTATCATCGCCGCTTCAATGGGGTCTACGCTGACAGTACGCAAAGAGAGCAAAATAAAAGAATTAGACATTAATTAAATTTACATTTCTGCATGGTTATGCATAACCATGCAGAATTTCTCGCTACTTTTCCTCTACACCGTCTTTATATATCGAATTATGCAAAAGCATATTTATTCCGAAAATTCCTGGCGAGCCAATAAATAAGAATTGTTCTTATCAATATAACTAACCCATTGAATTTTTATTAGTTTTGTTTTTCACGCTTGTTACCACTATTAGTGTGATAGGAACAGCCAGAATAGCGGAACACATAGCCGGTGCTATACTTAGTCTCGTTAATTACTGGGACATAACATCAAGAGGATATGAAATTATGAGTACCGCTAAATTAGTTAAATCAAAAGCGACCAATCTGCTTTATACCCGCAACGATGTCTCCGACAGCGAGAAAAAAGCAACAGTAGAGTTGCTGAATCGCCAGGTTATCCAGTTTATTGATCTTTCTTTGATTACCAAACAAGCGCACTGGAACATGCGCGGCGCTAACTTCATTGCCGTACATGAAATGCTGGATGGCTTCCGCACCGCACTGATCGATCATCTGGATACCATGGCAGAACGTGCAGTGCAGCTGGGCGGTGTAGCTCTGGGGACCACTCAAGTTATCAACAGCAAAACTCCGCTGAAAAGTTACCCGCTGGACATCCACAACGTTCAGGATCACCTGAAAGAGCTGGCTGACCGTTACGCAATCGTCGCTAATGACGTACGCAAAGCGATTGGCGAAGCGAAAGATGACGACACCGCAGATATCCTGACCGCCGCGTCTCGCGACCTGGATAAATTCCTGTGGTTTATCGAGTCTAACATCGAATAAATCCATCGCTGATGGTGCAGAACTTTAGTACCCGATAAAAGCGGCTTCCTGACAGGAGGCCGTTTTGTTTTGTAGCCAGCCTCAACGCACTTATTTAGTGCATCCATCTGCTATCCCCAGCTGGTTAAGTAAATTTTTTGTATCCACATCATCACACAATCGTTACATAAAGATTGTTTTTTCATCAGGTTTTACGCTAAATAATCACTGTGTTGAGTGCACAATTTTAGCGCACCAGTTTGGTGCCCCAGAATGGTGCATCTTCAGGGTATTGCCCTATAAATCGTGCATCACGTTTTTACCGCATCTCGATAAATCAATGAGTTGCAAAACTGGCACGATTTTTTCATATATGTGAATGTCACGCAGGGGATCGTCCCGTGGATAGAAAAAAGGAAATGCTATGAAGTCTGTATTAAAAGTTTCACTGGCTGCACTGACCCTGGCTTTTGCGGTTTCTTCTCATGCCGCGGATAAAAAATTAGTTGTCGCGACGGATACCGCCTTCGTTCCGTTTGAATTTAAACAGGGCGATAAATACGTGGGCTTTGACGTTGATCTGTGGGCTGCCATCGCTAAAGAGCTGAAGCTGGATTACGAACTGAAGCCGATGGATTTCAGTGGGATCATTCCGGCACTGCAAACCAAAAACGTCGATCTGGCGCTGGCGGGCATCACCATTACCGACGAGCGTAAAAAAGCGATCGATTTCTCTGACGGCTACTACAAAAGCGGCCTGTTAGTGATGGTGAAAGCTAACAATAACGATGTGAAAAGCGTGAAAGATCTCGACGGGAAAGTGGTTGCAGTGAAGAGCGGCACTGGCTCCGTTGATTACGCGAAAGCAAACATCAAAACTAAAGATCTGCGTCAGTTCCCGAACATTGATAACGCCTATATGGAACTGGGCACCAACCGCGCAGATGCCGTTCTGCACGATACGCCAAACATTTTGTACTTCATCAAAACCGCCGGTAACGGTCAGTTCAAAGCGGTAGGTGACTCTCTGGAAGCACAGCAATACGGTATTGCGTTCCCGAAAGGTAGCGACGAGCTGCGTGACAAAGTCAACGGCGCGTTGAAAACCCTGCGCGAGAACGGAACTTACAACGAAATCTACAAAAAATGGTTCGGTACTGAACCGAAATAATAACGCTACACCTGTAAAGCGCACTGGCAGTTCCCTCTCCCCTCTGGGGAGAGGATTAGGGTGAGGGGCGCAAACCCGCTCCGGGGCCATTAATTACCCTGAATTTGATTATTTACACCACGGTAACAGGAACAACATATGCAGTTTGACTGGAGTGCCATCTGGCCTGCCATTCCGCTTCTGATTGAAGGTGCCAAAATGACCCTGTGGATTTCGGTCCTCGGTCTGGCTGGCGGCCTGGTGATCGGATTGCTGGCAGGTTTTGCACGCACCTTCGGTGGTTGGATAGCCAACCACGTCGCGCTGGTCTTTATTGAAGTGATCCGCGGCACACCTATCGTCGTCCAGGTGATGTTTATCTACTTTGCCCTGCCGATGGCGTTTAACGACTTACGCATCGACCCGTTTACTGCGGCGGTGGTCACCATCATGATCAACTCCGGCGCGTACATTGCAGAAATCACGCGTGGTGCGGTGCTGTCTATTCACAAAGGTTTTCGTGAAGCAGGACTGGCGCTCGGTCTTTCACGTTGGGAAACCATTCGCTACGTCATTTTACCGCTGGCATTGCGTCGTATGCTGCCGCCGCTGGGTAACCAGTGGATCATCAGCATTAAAGACACCTCGCTGTTTATTGTTATCGGCGTGGCGGAACTGACCCGTCAGGGGCAAGAAATTATTGCCGGTAACTTCCGCGCCCTTGAAATCTGGAGCGCCGTGGCGGTGTTCTATCTGATTATTACCCTGGTGCTGAGCTTTATTCTGCGTCGTCTGGAAAGAAGGATGAAAATCCTGTGATTGAATTTAAAAACGTCTCCAAGCATTTTGGTCCAACCCAGGTGCTGCACAATATCGATTTGAACATTGCTCAGGGCGAAGTCGTGGTGATTATCGGGCCGTCCGGTTCTGGTAAATCGACCCTGCTGCGCTGCATCAACAAACTGGAAGAAATCACCTCCGGCGATCTGATTGTCGATGGCCTGAAGGTTAACGATCCGAAAGTTGACGAGCGCCTGATTCGCCAGGAAGCAGGTATGGTGTTCCAGCAGTTTTACCTCTTCCCGCATCTGACGGCGCTGGAAAACGTCATGTTTGGTCCGCTACGCGTGCGTGGCGCGAACAAAGAAGAGGCGGAAAAACTGGCGCGTGAGCTGCTGGCGAAAGTCGGTCTGGCAGAACGTGCACATCACTACCCTTCCGAACTTTCTGGTGGTCAACAGCAGCGTGTGGCGATCGCACGCGCGCTGGCGGTGAAGCCGAAAATGATGCTGTTTGATGAACCGACTTCCGCTCTTGACCCGGAACTGCGCCATGAAGTGCTGAAGGTTATGCAGGATCTGGCTGAAGAAGGGATGACGATGGTGATCGTGACACACGAAATCGGTTTTGCCGAGAAAGTAGCTTCGCGCCTGATCTTTATCGACAAAGGCCGGATTGCGGAAGATGGCGATCCGCAGGTGTTGATCAAGAACCCACCGAGCCAGCGCTTGCAGGAATTTTTGCAGCACGTCTCTTAACTTCTCAGCCTCCCTTTCCCCCGAAAGGGAGGCACACCAGATTCCTCTCATTTAAAATCGCCCCTCCCCCAGCATCTATACTTATCTTTTTGCTCTGTTTTCTCACTGGAGGAGTCATGCGGTGGATCCTGTTCATCCTCTTCTGCCTGCTGGGCGCACCTGCCCACGCGGTATCCATACCCGGCGTTACAACCACAACGACAACGGACTCAACGACTGAACCGGCCCCGGAACCGGATATCGAACAAAAAAAAGCGGCCTATGGCGCACTGGCGGATGTGCTGGATAATGACACCTCGCGTAAAGAGTTGATCGACCAGTTGCGCACCGTCGCCGCGACGCCCCCTGCGGAACCCGTACCGAAGATCGGGCCGCCGACGCTGGTTGAAGAGCAAACCGTGCTGCAAAAAGTCACCGAAGTCAGCCGCCATTATGGTGAAGCCCTTTCCGCCCGCTTCGGACAACTTTATCGCAATATCACCGGCTCCCCGCATAAGCCGTTTAATCCACAAACCTTCAGCAATGCGTTGACCCATTTTTCAATATTAGCGGTATTAGTGTTTGGTTTTTACTGGCTGATTCGCCTGTGCGCACTTCCGCTGTATCGCAAAATGGGCCAGTGGGCGCGGCAAAAAAATCGTGAGCGCAGTAACTGGTTGCAGCTTCCGGCGATGATTATCGGGGCGTTTATTATCGACCTGCTGTTACTGGCACTGACATTATTTGTCGGTCAGGTTTTAAGCGACAACCTGAATGCGGGCAGTCGCACCATCGCTTTCCAACAAAGTTTGTTTCTCAACGCCTTTGCCCTGATTGAATTTTTCAAAGCTGTACTACGCCTGATTTTTTGCCCAAACGTGGCGGAACTGCGCCCGTTCACGATTCATGACGAGACCGCCCGTTACTGGAGCCGTCGCCTGAGCTGGTTAAGCAGCCTGATTGGCTATGGCCTGATTGTCGCCGTGCCGATTATCTCTAATCAGGTGAATGTACAGATAGGTGCGCTGGCGAACGTCATCATTATGCTGTGCATGACCGTCTGGGCGTTGTACCTGATCTTTCGTAATAAAAAAGAGATTACCCAGCATTTGCTCAACTTCGCGGAGCATTCGCTGGCCTTTTTCAGCCTGTTTATCCGCGCCTTTGCGCTGGTGTGGCACTGGCTGGCAAGTGCCTATTTTATCGTGCTGTTTTTCTTTTCGTTGTTCGATCCGGGCAACAGCCTGAAATTTATGATGGGTGCAACGGTGCGCAGCCTGGCGATTATTGGTATCGCAGCATTTGTTTCCGGTATGTTTTCCCGCTGGCTGGCGAAAACCATCACCCTCTCGCCACATACTCAGCGTAACTATCCGGAGCTGCAAAAACGGTTGAATGGCTGGCTGTCGGCGGCGCTGAAAACGGCGCGTATTCTGACAGTCTGCGTGGCGGTAATGCTGCTGTTGAGCGCATGGGGATTGTTCGATTTCTGGAACTGGCTGCAAAACGGTGCGGGGCAGAAAACCGTAGATATCCTGATCCGTATCGCACTCATTCTTTTCTTCTCGGCGGTTGGCTGGACAGTGCTCGCCAGTTTGATCGAAAACCGGCTGGCTTCGGATATTCATGGCCGCCCGCTACCCAGCGCCCGTACGCGTACCCTGCTGACGCTGTTTCGTAACGCGCTGGCGGTGATTATCAGTACCATCACCATCATGATTGTGTTGTCGGAAATCGGCGTTAATATCGCGCCATTGCTGGCAGGTGCCGGGGCATTAGGTCTGGCTATCTCTTTTGGTTCGCAAACGCTGGTGAAAGATATTATCACCGGGGTATTTATTCAGTTTGAAAACGGCATGAACACTGGAGATTTGGTGACTATCGGGCCGTTGACCGGCACTGTGGAACGGATGTCGATTCGCTCCGTGGGCGTACGCCAGGATACCGGGGCGTATCACATCATTCCGTGGTCTTCGATAACCACCTTTGCTAACTTTGTCCGCGGCATTGGTTCGGTAGTGGCAAATTATGATGTTGATCGCCATGAAGATGCTGATAAAGCCAATCAGGCACTGAAAGATGCGGTAGCGGAATTAATGGAAAACGAAGAAATTCGCGGGCTGATTATTGGTGAACCGAATTTTGCCGGGATTGTCGGCTTAAGCAATACCGCGTTTACACTGCGTGTTTCGTTCACCACGCTGCCACTCAAACAGTGGACGGTACGCTTTGCCCTCGACAGCCAGGTGAAAAAACATTTCGACCTGGCGGGCGTTCGCGCGCCAGTGCAGACTTATCAGGTGCTGCCTGCTCCGGGCGCGGCCCCGGCTGAACCGCTGCCGCCGGGGGAGCCAACGCTTTAACGCTGGCGATTGACAAAACGGCGGCGCTGCTCGTCGTTCATAAAGGTCCAGGCAATAAAGCGGCTCTGCTTTTGCCCCTGGGCCATCTCTTTTTTGACCACTTTCACCGCGCCCACGTCCGTCAGAGCACGATACAACGGCGGCAAGTTTTCGCCACGAGATACCAGCGAGGTAAACCACATCACCTGCTTCGCGAAGCCTTTGCTCTCTTCAATCATCTTTTTGATAAAAGCGACTTCACCGCCTTCACACCACAACTCCTGTTGCTGACCACCAAAGTTCAGTACATCGTCTTTGTTCAGCCCCAAGTTACGGCGTTTACGTTCACTACCTGCCCGTGCCGCAGCGGCGGAATCGTGGAATGGCGGGTTACACAAGGTCGCGTCGTATTGCTCGTTTTTATGGATGATGCCGTTAAAAATCGCCCCACTCTCTTTTTGCCGACGCAGACGAATGGCGCGGCTAAGCCCCGGATTAGCACTGATGATCGCCTGCGCACTGCTTAACGCCTGGCTGCTGGTTTCACTACCAGTAAAACGCCAGCCATATTCATGTACGCCAATCAGCGGGTAAATACAGTTCGCACCAACGCCGATATCCAGAATGCTGGCATTAGCTGGAATTGTTCCGCTTGCTTCTGCCAGTAAATCGGCAAGGTGATGAATATAATCCGCCCGGCCCGGTACTGGCGGGCAGAGAAAACCGTCGGGGATATCCCAGTTCGCTACGGCGTAAAAATGGGCCAGCAACGCCTTATTGAGCGCCTTCACCGCCAGCGGATTGGCAAAGTCTACGCTTTGCTCCCCGGCGGGTGTAAGCGTGAGGAATTGCCTGAGTTCAGGATTGACCTGACAAAGCGTGGCGAGATCGTAGCGGCTGTGATGACGGTTGCGCGGATGCAACCCCGGTTTCTGGGCGGACATAGCATTCTCCTTTAAGCAGCGGCGTAAGATACCCGCATAACGCGACAGGGTAAATATCTGGCTGCGTTTATCATTCCCAAAAACCTTAACATGACTATGGTTTATGGCAATTCACCATAAAAATCAGCATCATGCATGTTATTGATTTGTCTTATTTTGTAAAAATATATCGTTCAAAAAACAAGCACATCTCTGTCAATTTTTTGCGTCATTTTCCTCGTCCAGGCGACCTACACTTATCAGGCACTACCCGTTGTATTTATGAGGATGTCATTATGAAAAAGTGCCTCACACTACTGATTGCCACCGTCCTGAGCGGAATCTCTCTCACGGCTTATGCCGCGCAACCGATGAGTAACCTGGACAGCGGTCAGCTACGGCCCGCCGGTACCGTTTCGGCAACTGGCGCATCAAACCTAAGCGATCTGGAGGATAAACTGGCAGAAAAAGCGCGCGAGCAAGGCGCGAAAGGTTATGTCATTAATTCCGCGGGCGGAAATGACCAGATGTTCGGTACTGCAACCATCTACAAATAACCCCACCAACGTAACTGCATTCGCCTCTGGATGCAGTTTTCGCCTGTTTTGTAATCAAAAAACATCAAATATGAACGCAATGTAAATAAATGTATTTCTTTTTCGCGCAATGGGTGATAGAAAATCGCGCCAAGTGATAATGCTTATCAAAATTATTATCACTTGCACGAACGCTATCACGGGATTAACAGTGGCATCGCATCCGCAGAGATGCTTTCTCGTGGCAGTGAAAATTTCAACATATAAGAAAAAGTCACCTGCAAAATGGAAAACAATCGCAATTTCCCTGCCAGACAATTTCATTCGCTCACGTTCTTTGCCGGTCTTTGTATTGGTATTACGCCTGTGGCACAGGCACTCGCCGCCGAAGGGCAAGCTAACGCGGATGACACGCTGGTTGTCGAAGCATCAACGCCTTCGCTTTATGCGCCACAACAATCTGCTGATCCGAAATTCTCGCGTCCGGTAGCGGATACTACCCGCACGATGACGGTGATTTCTGAACAAGTGATTAAAGATCAGGGCGCAACCAACCTTACCGACGCGCTCAAAAACGTCCCCGGCGTGGGTGCGTTTTTTGCGGGTGAGAACGGTAACTCCACCACTGGCGACGCCATTTATATGCGTGGTGCCGATACCTCTAACAGTATTTATATTGATGGCATTCGCGATATCGGCAGCGTCTCGCGCGACACCTTCAATACCGAGCAGGTCGAAGTAATTAAAGGGCCGTCCGGCACCGACTACGGGCGCAGCGCGCCGACAGGCTCGATCAATATGATCAGCAAACAGCCGCGCAATGATTCGGGCATTGACGCCTCCGCCAGTATTGGCAGCGCCTGGTTCCGCCGCGGCACGCTGGACGTCAATCAGGTCATTGGTGATACCACTGCGGTGCGCCTGAATGTAATGGGCGAAAAAACGCACGATGCCGGACGCGACAAAGTCAAAAATGAGCGTTACGGCGTCGCCCCTTCTGTCGCTTTTGGCCTTGGTACAGCGAATCGTTTGTATCTTAATTATCTGCATGTCACCCAGCACAACACGCCAGACGGTGGCATTCCGACTATCGGTTTACCGGGTTATTCTGCCCCATCTGCGGGAACGGCGGCCCTGAATCATTCCGGAAAAGTTGATACTCATCACTTTTACGGCACGGATTCCGATTACGACGATTCGACCACCGACACCGCTACCATGCGTTTTGAGCACGACATCAACGATAACACCACCATTCGCAATACTACTCGTTGGTCGCGCGTGAAGCAGGATTACCTGATGACGGCGATTATGGGCGGGGCGTCGAATATTACCCAGCCCACCAGCGATGTGAATAGCTGGACCTGGTCACGCACGGCGAATACTAAAGATGTAAGTAATAAAATTCTCACCAACCAGACCAACCTGACCTCGACGTTCTATACCGGTTCTATCGGTCATGATGTCAGTACCGGCGTGGAATTTACCCGTGAAACGCAGACTAACTACGGCGTTAATCCGGTGACGTTACCTGCGGTAAATATTTATCATCCTGACAGCAGCATTCATCCCGGCGGCCTGACGCGCAACGGCGCAAACGCCAATGGTCAGACGGATACCTTCGCAATTTACGCCTTCGATACGCTGCAAATCACCCGTGATTTTGAGCTGAACGGCGGGATCCGTCTGGATAATTATCATACTGAATATGACAGTGCCACCGCCTGCGGCGGCAGCGGGCGCGGTGCCATCACCTGCCCTGCTGGCGTGGCAAAAGGTTCTCCGGTCACCACCGTCGACACCGCCAAGTCGGGCAATCTGGTGAACTGGAAAGCCGGGGCGCTGTATCACCTGACGGAAAACGGCAATGTCTATATTAACTATGCCGTTTCCCAGCAGCCTCCGGGCGGCAACAACTTCGCCCTTGCGCAGTCTGGCAGCGGTAACAGTGCCAACCGCACCGATTTTAAACCGCAAAAAGCCAACACCAGCGAGATTGGCACCAAATGGCAGGTTCTGGATAAACGCCTGTTGCTCACCGCCGCGCTGTTCCGTACTGATATCGAAAATGAAGTTGAGCAAAATGATGACGGAACTTACTCGCAATACGGTAAGAAACGCGTCGAAGGCTATGAGATATCCGTGGCCGGGAATATCACTCCCGCGTGGCAGGTGATTGGCGGCTATACCCAGCAAAAAGCAACCATCAAAAACGGCAAAGATGTTGCCCAGGATGGTTCCTCATCGCTGCCGTATACCCCGGAGCACGCCTTTACCTTATGGAGCCAGTATCAGGCAACCGATGATATTTCCGTTGGTGCGGGCGCACGCTATATCGGCAGTATGCATAAAGGTTCTGACGGCGCGGTGGGAACGCCAGCGTTTACCGAAGGTTATTGGGTCGCCGACGCTAAACTGGGGTATCGGGTTAATCGCAATCTCGACTTCCAGCTAAACGTCTACAACCTGTTTGATACCGATTACGTCGCCTCAATCAACAAGAGCGGCTACCGTTATCACCCGGGCGAGCCAAGAACCTTCTTGCTCACGGCCAATATGCATTTCTGATTCAGATGTGGGGCGCAGGCCCCACTTTTTGGAGAACTTGTATGATGTACCACATTCCCGGCGTGCTATCGCCAAAGGACGTCGCCCGTTTTCGCGAACAACTGGAACAAGCCGAATGGGTGGATGGACGCGTCACCACCGGCGCACAAGGTGCGCAAGTTAAGAACAATCAACAGGTAGACACCCGCAGCGCGTTATACGCCGCACTGCAAAATGAGGTGCTGAACGCGGTTAACCAACATGCATTGTTCTTTGCCGCTGCCTTGCCGCATACCCTTTCCACGCCGCTGTTTAATCGCTATCAGAACAATGAAACTTATGGTTTTCATGTGGATGGCGCAGTACGCAGTCACCCACAAAACGGCTGGATGCGCACTGACCTTTCTGCCACGCTGTTTTTAAGCGATCCACAAAGCTACGACGGCGGCGAACTGGTCGTTAATGACACCTTCGGGCAACATCGGGTAAAACTTCCGGCAGGCGATCTGGTGTTGTATCCCTCCAGCAGCCTGCATTGCGTGACGCCCGTAACCCGCGGCGTACGAGTGGCATCATTTATGTGGATCCAGTCGATGATCCGCGATGATAAAAAGCGCGCCATGCTGTTCGATCTGGACAACAATATTCAGTCGCTGAAAAGCCGCTACGGCGAAAGTGAAGAGATCCTGTCGCTGCTCAATCTTTATCATAATCTGCTGCGGGAATGGTCGGAGATCTGACGCTTGAACTGCCCGAGTTCGTCCCTATATTAGCTACACTTAACTGTACAAGTATTGATATGGGGAGGACGATATGGCATCCGGTTGGGCTAACGATGACGCCGTCAACGAACAGATCAACAGTACAATTGAAGATGCGATTGCCCGCGCTCGGGGTGAAATTCCGCGTGGTGAAAGCCTGTATGAATGTGAAGAGTGCGGCGCACCTATCCCACAGGCCCGTCGGGAAGCCATTCCTGGCGTGCGCTTATGCATTCATTGTCAGCAGGAGAAAGATTTACAAAAACCAGCTTATACAGGATATAATCGCAGAGGTTCGAAAGACAGCCAGTTACGTTAACTACAACTGGCGGGATGTATAGCGAGTATAATTTGTATTTTGCGTGGCATTCCGTGCCTTTAACGCTGTCGTGACTGCCACGCTGCATAAAACAAGTCCATAAGTTCAACAAATAAATGGATTATCAGTATGTTAGATATCAATCAATTTATTTGAACAAGGTGGTCAATTCTCTTCGATTTTATCTCTCGAAAAAAAACGTGATACTCATCACATCGACGAAACAACGTCACTTATACAAAAATCACCTGCGAGAGATTAATTATGAAAACTATCAATACTGTTGTTGCTGCTATGGCTCTTTCAACTCTGTCATTTGGTGTGTTTGCCGCGGAACCGGTAACGGCATCCCAGGCACAGAACATGAATAAAATCGGCGTGGTTTCTGCCGATGGTGCATCCACCCTCGATGCCCTGGAAGCGAAACTGGCTGAGAAAGCTGCGGCAGCTGGGGCGAGTGGATACAGCATCACTTCTGCCACCAACAACAATAAATTAAGCGGTACTGCGGTAATTTATAAGTAATTCGTAAGCCGGATCAGGCGTTTACGCTACGTCCAGCACAAGTATTTCCCTGTCTGTTTGCCGACAGACGCATATGCTCTAACCCTCATTGATCCTATGTTACCCTTGTTTGCCCGTCCGCCACTGGACGGGCTTTTTTTTAGCTGGCTAACTGCTGACAGAAAGCCTGCAACGTCTCTTCCGGCATACCAATCTGCCGCGCCGCATCACAAATGGCCTGCCAGCTTCCCGCATCCAATGGAATCCCCTGCTCCTGCCGTTCGCGACGCGTGTTAACTTCCCACTCGCCCGGTAGCAAAATCGGCTTATCGTCATCATGCGGCGAGGCTTTCACCCACTCGGCAAAGGCTTCGGTCTGCGCGCTACAATCCGGCGCGCCGAACAGTTCCGGGTTGATGATGATAGTGGTCATGCAGTTAAGAATGGCATCGGGACTGGTTTGTAACGTTTCCTGATGCGTCGTTTTACCGCCAGAAAGCGCCCCACCAAGAATTTCACACATTGCTGCAAGGGCGTAGCCTTTATGTTCGGCAAAGGTCAACAGCGAACCCAACGGCGACTCCTGCATTACCGCCGGATTGGTCGTCGGCACGCCGTTAACGTCAATCAGGCAACCTGGCGGCACGGGGACGCCTTTATGCCAGGCGACGCGGGTTTTGCCAAATGCAATGGCGCTGGTGGCGTAATCAAGCAACAGCGGGAACTTATCTTTACGAGGGAAAACCACACAGAAGGGATTGGTGCCAAAGCGGCTGTCGCGACCGTGGAACGGCGCGACCATTGGAATACCGACCACGCTAACAAAGTGGATAGAGACAAACCCCGCCGCTGCGCACTGTTCTGCCCAGTAACCGATACGGCCGATATGATGCGAGTTATGTAGCGCCACGGCAGCAATACCGTGCTGATGCGCTTTCTCAATCCCCAGCGCCATCGCTTCGTGTGCCGCGACCTGACCAAATGCGCGATCGCCATCAAGCGTAACCACCGCGCCCGCCTCTTTAACGATTTTGGCATGATGGTTAATTTGCAGGTGCCCCTGACTCCAGGAGCGCACATAGCTTGGGATCATGCCAATACCATGTGAATCATGCCCTGCCAGGTTTGCCGCGATTAAATGATCGGCAACTAATTTCGCTTCTTGTTCCTCGCTACCCATCTGACGAAATACAGCCTGAATAAAACTGTGCAACGTCTGAGCATCAAAGCGATGACCACTTTCCATGGTTAACTCCTGTTTATGTTATGTGTTTGTTGTTTTTTTATGCTGCACGCCGGGCGCGGGAAGGTCAATAAAGATGCAGGAATTTCATATTGCGGTGGGGTAAAAGCCGGATGACGTGGCTCATCCGGCTGAGATAAAAATTAAAATGCCTGATTAACGCGCGCCAGGCCATCGCTGATAGTTGCCGCTTCACCCGTAGCCACCAGGCAGCAAGCCATCTGGATTTTCAGCGATTCGGGAATCGGTTCGCTGCCAGCCAGGCAACGCTCAATCCACTGCGACGTGGTTTCCGGATCTTTTGCTTGTGGCAGTAACTCGCTACCAGCAGGGTCCTGTTTTTCATACAGCACCCGCATCCCTTCACGGTCAATGAGATTGATCTGCGGGCAGCGCTGCGGATTAGCATACACTTCGCCTTCAGTACCATGCATTAGTAACGCCCGCCCGCCGATATCGCTAAAGAACTTCGCGACTCGCCCGATGTATTCCGGATGCGAAACGCTGGAAAGACGCAGTGCCTCACCTTCGGCAAATGGCGTCGCCAGTTTCGCCAGGGTATGTGCACTGTTACGCACGCCCATCCGCCAGCGCATCGCCAGTTGTTTTTCCAGCGGTGGGCAAAACGCACCGACTGGCATAAACACCGGTTGATGTTCGTCGAGCTTCGCCTGCGCCTGCCCGCCGTGCAACGTTGGCGTAATACCCATCAGTTCGAAAATGGTTTCTGTCAGCACGCGAGTTGGATCTTCGCTAACCCCGTGAACCACCACAGGAAAACCGAGTTTGTGCAGGAGAATCGCCAACAACGGCGTCAGGTTGGCCTGTTTACGCGCGCCGTTGTAACTGGGGATGACAATCGGCATCGGCTTGCCTGCAGGCGGCGTCAGCTTGATGGTGTGATTTTGCATGGCTTCGTAAAAGCCGAGCATCTCTGCTTCCCCTTCCCCTTTGATACGCAGCGCAATCAATACGCCGCCCAACTCAAGGTCAGGGACTTCACCATTGAGCATATGGGCATACAGACCGCGCGCAGTATCCCGATCTAAATCGCGCGCGTGGTTTTTCCCGCGCCCGATCTCTTTAATGATTTTGCGATAGTCCATTTACGACTCCTTACCTGACTCACATCATTAACGCCGCCGACGGCGTGGGGATTTCGTTTTTTCTTTCTTTTTAACTATACCTTCAGGGACTTCCGGTTGCTCTATCGGAAATACCGGTAATGCATCCAGTAGCCGCTTGCCGTAGTTTTTGGTGAGCAAGCGTTTATCGTAAATCACCACTTCGCCCCAGCAACCGTGGCTTCGAATCAGTCGCCCAACCTGCTGAATCAGGTTAAACGAGGCGCTCGGCAGGCTTTGCACCTCAAACGGATAGCGGTTGAGGCTTTTCAGCCATTCCCCTTCGGTGATCACCACCGGGCTGTCGATGGGCGGAAAAGCGATTTTGTGGATATGCACCTGGCTGAGCAGATCACCTTTCAAATCAAGCCCTTCGGCAAAGGACTGTAAGCCCACCAGCACACTACGCTCACCGTTGGCAACGCGTTTGCGGTGCAGTTCAACTAAGCGATAACGCGGCTGATCGCCCTGCACCAGCAACATCAGGCGTAAATCCGTCACATAGTCGAGAAAGCGCTGCATCGCCCGTCCGCTGGCAAACAGTACCAACATACCGAGATGTTTTTTGCTCTCCACCTGCTCACGGAAAAAGGCCGCCATTTCAGCAATGTGCTGCTCTTCGTTGTCGATGGAAGGCTCAAAGCGCATCCGGGGAATAACAATTTTGCCCTGTTCGCAGTGGTTAAAGGGCGAATCCAGCGCCACAAAGCGGTCGCCCGCTTTCTCTTTCAGACCACTCATCTCCTGCAAACGCGAAAAACTGTTCAGCGAACGTAAGGTCGCGGAAGTGACAATAATGTGCGGAATACTGCGCCACAGCAGCCTTTCCAGCTGATCGCTGACACGAATACCCACACAGTGAAACCAGAGATGCAGCTGCCCTTCGCGCTCTTCCCGCGTCGCCCATTTGGTCACCGGCGCACCGGAAGATTGCGCCAGAGACGCCAGCCGCCAGAGTTTGCTTTGCGCCTCGAACATCCCCAACGCGCGATTCATCTGCAAAATCAACCGATGAAGACGTACAATGTCATGGCTGCCGGTTTTCTCACTTAAATCGTTAAGAAATAACTCCGCCAGACCACGCAGCATCTCGGTGAGTTTTGCCAGCCGCTGGCAGATCTCCAGCACTTCATCAGGCAGTTCGCCCATCGCAAAACGGTGCTCTGCCTCCTGCCCGGCAGGCATGTAGAGGTTGAGAATGTTGTTTAATGAGGCGATAAGCTCATACAACTCTTCACAATGCGCATTCAAACGTTCAGGGATCGCCAGCGGCGGGATGGTCTTCGGGCGAAACTGCTCCATGCAGGTAGCGACCAGTTTCGTGAACAAGTCCAGCTGTAGTCGATACCAGGGCGCGGTGATTTCGGCACTCATCTCCAGCGCATCCCGCGCCACATCTGGCAGGTGATGGCCTTCGTCCAGCACCAGCAGCAAATTTTTCGGGTCAGGCAATACGGCTTCGCTTTCCATCGCCGCCATCACCAGCGCATGGTTTGCCACCACCACTTCCGCTTCCTGAATCTCCCGACGAGCGACAAAAAACGGGCATTCACGATAGTAGTAACAGTTGCGGTTGAGGCAGCTGGCTTTGTCGGTACTCAACCGACGCCAGAGATCATCATCAATGGCGATATCCGTATGATCGCGCAGACCATCCCATTTATAAGTGTCGAGATCGCCCTTCAACTTTGCACAACGCTTTTGCTCTTCCTGATTGTTCGGCGTCAGTTCGTCGTCAAGAAACGCCAGCAGATCCTGTTGCGTGGGCTCAGTGCTGGCAAGCGCCGTCAGATTACGCGGGCAAACGTAGCGCCCACGCCCAAAAGCGGCAGTGAATTTAAGATCGGGAATGATCTTTTTCAGCAGCGGTAAATCTTTACTGTAGATCTGATCCTGCAACGCCACGTTGGCGGTACTCACCACCAGCGTTTTTTGCTCTTCGCGGGCAATGGCGATGCCGGGGATCAAATAGGAGAGCGTTTTCCCAACGCCGGTGGGTGCTTCAATCGCCAGATGCCGCCCTTCTTCTCCGGCCAGCGTTTTGGCGACGTCCGCAATCATCTGCCGCTGCGGCGCACGGGGAATAAAGTCGGGGATCTGTTCCTGAAGCGCCTTATACCAGGCGGCAATTTGCGCTTTAAGCGCGGCGGTTAATGCCATGAGAAAACCTGAAATACTGTATAAACAGCCAATATTGTGGCATTTTTCGGTTTTCAGGGGTAATGGTTTTTCTGTTTCTGGAAAGCGGCTCGCAAACACGCCCTATCGCAATATATTTGATTGAAAGTTCGACGGCACAGTGAGCGCCAGTCTTCAGGGCAGAAACCAGCAAGTGATACCGCATTTCGTGGTTACACTTGCCGCCGTCATCGCTTCGCAGGTGCCGGTATTGCCCGCCCTGGCCTGAGCCAGGGCCATCAATGCCATTATCCTGCTGCGATCTTTACAGCCATGCGTCTGGCGTCCACTCGGATAAAACTTTAGAAAAACGATATTGTGCGTAGCGGACCATATCACGATATAACGAACTTATACGCAACTGGTTGGCCTCTTCATTAGACAGATTATTGAAATCAAGCAATACCGTTTTGTATGTATTAAAAGTTTGACTGCTTATCATACTTTCATCTAAAGAATAAGCTTTCGCCAATAAAGCAAATGCATAACGTTTTAAAGTTTTTGACGCATCAGGAATACCGTTAAAGACACTACTGTGAGAAATATTTGCAAATACGGCAGACAGGCAGAAAAATATTTTAGACTTATCACTTTCACTGGCCTCGTTGAGATCCAGCATCGTTAATAGACTAGCGTAATGTTTATCTTTCAGAGTATACTGTTGCCATTGGTCTGAATCGGTCATCAAAGAGGAAAGTGATGAATTAAGTTCTGTTGGCTGATTATTGCATTCGGGCACAAAATCTGTTTTTCGCATTATTGCTGATATAAATATATCACGAATATAACCTTTGAATCCAAGAGCATTGAGAATTAATTGATGTTTCTTATTTTTCTGCGCATATTCCCATCCTTTTGCAAATAAAGGAAATGCACGCATACAAATCGTTTCTGGATCATCTCTGACAACTTCATGGGTATCCTGCAAAGATGGATATATAGAGTAATTATTCCAGATAGTCTTTTTCTTAACCTCTGGCTCAAGCATTGAGATTAACGCCTGGTGCGATAAGCGCATTACTCGCCCAGAGTTATCGGATGATAACAGGATATAACATTTATTATCTTTGTCTAACAATCCTTGCTGCTCATTGAAATTCAATTTTATTTCTTCAGTAACGAATTGTTTTATTTCAGGTAATGCAAGATAATTGTGATAAAGGTCAAATGCTAAGTTTTTCTCTTCAACACTTCCGTTTTCAAAAAGCAAATCAATAAATTGAATAAATCTATAATTTTCAGAAACCATCAACTCTGGTTTCTTTAAAAAGAGAGCATGGAAAAAGTTAATTATTTCCGCATCGTTACTCAGATTTTTATTTCTGAAGTAGCACAGATACGTATCCAATGCGCGCATAACAAGTTCATGATCGCTATTAAGTGGGGATTTTAATAATTTTGCTATTATGGACGATGGGAATGCCACTATGTCCCGCAGCGCGAAGAGTTCCATGCCATCAGTTAATTGCGTTAACAAATCTTTTACTGTTTGTATGTTATCAGTATTTTCATTGAAAGATTCGTCTACCAGAGAATCCAGTTTTTCTATCATTCCTCCGATAACAAATATATCTTTTTCGCTCTCCACATCATGATTAGACATTTCATCGACGATATCTTTAACTTTACTATCACTTTCAAATAGTTTTTCTCTCACACCATTATTGGCGTTTACTGCAGAAGTCGCATCATAATAGGATGGCGGAATAATAACAGAGAATTCGTTAGTGAATATAGAATGATATACAAGATTATCATCATTCAATTTCTCGCCAACGTTTAGCGAATTAACATTCCTCAGAATATGCATCTCAATCTGACTGTCAGAAAGACTTTTAGAAAAACCACTACCTTCAGTCAGTTCAATTTTCATCCTGAGTATTTTATTTTTGAGGTCGGAAAATGTATTTATATAGGGAATAAAAACATCTGACAAAGTAGAGTTGCTTTTCTTTCCATTAATATTATCTATTCGGACGGTGATCCCTTTTTCATCATGAGGAATTGCATCATTCATATTTATAGAGATAACATTTTCATGTCTGGATTGCCCGGTTTTAATCGTCATATTGATATCGTTTGCGCTGATCTCCGAAATCTCACTGACGAATTTTTTAAATGCATTATAGCGCTGGTGGCCAGCATTAAATTTGCCAAATGAAACATAATATGCGAAATGTTCAAGGAAACCATGTAATTCCAGTAAATTAACCGGGTCAGAACCATGCACCATATTTAATAACATCGTCGCATAACCATTGCATTTTGAACAATCCATACACCGCTCCTTTGCACTTGAATGATCTGCGAATCATAAGCCTGGCAAAATGGGGAATCTTACAGAAATCGCTCATTTTTAACTTTTCGTACTGCAAGCTCAGGATCAACCGGGTTATGAAAGTCTGCTGCTGTACGGATCTAAACAGGCTGGCAATCAATCTTTCTATCAATAAGCAGAAATGAGCGATTTTTGATAGTTAATTTAAATTACTTCATTGTAATACTTTGATTATCTATAGCTTGCACATAATGATTACTTATTATTTTTATCAATTTCAATTTGACGTATTAAAGGAGTTAATATGCATAATTTGTTTGAGCAGTGGCCATTATTTAAACCTAACACACCAGGCAATTCCAACTATTTCCCTGACAACTTATCTATTACAGATATGGTTTTCTGGTTCGATAACAATGCCAAAAAACTGTTAGATGTTATTAAAAAAACCACGAACCATGAACAAAAGCAAATGTTCATTCAGCATTTAACATCAACCTTATATAATAACAAGGTATTAAACAATCCTTATCATTTAGAACCGCAAAAAATCTCGAATGAGCAGATAGCCTTACCAATAATTAATATTTTATATGATAACTCTGACGTATTTCATAAAGAAAGCATTTTGTTTTTTTCACAATTATTTATAAAAAATATCGAACTTTTCGATATAAATACTCCGGAAGATTTAATGATTTTTGATAGTCCCGATGCATCTTCTATTTTTGATACCCAGGGATACCTCTCGACGTATCATGTTCAGCCAGATTTACTCGATTATAAGAACAAAATAATCATCCTTTTGGTTAAATTTCTTAATCATATTAATGAGGCAAATAGCAAATACAAAACTGCGGAAAAGAAAGAATTCTATAACAAGTTAGTGGCACCACTACGCTATATAAATAACGACGGAAATAAAATATTGATATTAAATTATCTTATAACGAACATCTTTACATCCACAAATTCAAATCCTGATGGTTTGCTCTTTGATGCTATACTGGATATTGCACATAACTCCGTTTACAGAGGATATTTAAATCAACATAGTTTAATCAGGCATCGCTGCGTCCAACACGCACTGATTAACATCATCTCAAAACAAACAGATATTGACTTAAAAATAAAATGGATAAAAGATATAGTTTTAGTGTTGAAGTTACAACATGATGATTTATCGAAATGTATCAGCCCACTTATTTTCGCTATTGAATCGATAAAAACAACCAGCATTAACGACACGACAATTAAAACCTCTTCGCAAATATTAAAACTGCATAATTATATGGAGATGTGTTATACACTTTTTGATAGCTATCCAAATTTAATCACTGAATGTAATGACTTATTCACGGATTGTATTTCTATTGTTACTCAGTACGATCTGAGAGGATATTTTAGCAGACTTTTTGAGATGATAGAGATTACTGATAATGAAACTAAAAAGAATACAACTGCTTTTTTAATTAGCAGAATTGAATCCCGGCATTTGTATCAACCTAAAATTGCCGCTCAATCTTTGAAATTGTTATTGAATACAGATATTCCTTATGCATATTCATCATTGCCAACATTGCTTAATATTCTACAAAAAACAGTTTATGAACCGGGGCATCTGGAGTTACTCGATAAAGTGTTAAAGTTATGTGCCAAAAATATTCAGGCGTCAGAATTTGATAGTTTATTAGAACTACTAAAAATATACGGTAATGAAACGACTGCACACTTTATTTTGCTTAGGGAGATAGTCGGATACACTATAGACAATGAAAATAATAAAATCAGGGACAGAATCAAGCTAATACTGAATCACATATCTCATAATAATTTCCCAGATGATGAACAAACTCTTTATGCAATAGCATGTTTATTCCAGACTTTCCCAGAATTTGTTTATGAATATCAACCAATGTTATTAACAATAATTCAGATTGCAAGAAGAAATAATTTCATTGCCATTTTAGATACACTAGATAGATCATAAAGCAAATTTATTAAAACAATAAAATCAGACATGTCATGCATGTCTGACCGTGTTACCTGAATAATGGGCAAAAGCCTGTGATACTCTTTTGCCCTTACATGGTATTACTGCGCAGCGGCAGGTTTACGCGGACGGCGACGGCGTTGTTGTTCGCCTGCCGATTTGGCATCGCCAAGACGACGAGATGGTTTTTCTGCGGGCTTCGCGCTAGCTGATTTCACACCACCTTCTCCACGGCGTGGTTGCTGTTGACCGCGACCACCACCTTGCCCACGACCGCCGCCGCCACGTTGCTGGCGACCGTTCTGGATTGGTTCGGCTTTGATTGACGGGTCCGGCTCATAGCCCGGAATCGCAATGCGCGGGATCTCTTTTTTCAGCAGTTTTTCGATATCACGCAGCAGTTTGTGTTCATCAACACACACCAGCGACAACGCTTCACCGGTAGCAGCCGCACGACCGGTACGCCCGATACGGTGGACATAATCTTCCGGTACGTTTGGCAGTTCATAGTTGACCACGTGCGGCAGCTCTTCAATATCCAAGCCGCGCGCAGCGATGTCAGTTGCCACCAGTACACGAATATCGCCCGATTTAAAATCAGCCAGCGCACGGGTACGCGCACCTTGCGATTTATTGCCGTGGATCGCCGCACTGCGGATGCCATCTTTATTGAGCTGTTCAGCCAGATGGTTAGCGCCATGTTTGGTACGGGTAAACACCAGCACCTGCTGCCAGTTCCCTTTCCCAATCATATGCGACAGCAATTCGCGTTTGCGTTTCTTATCAACAAAGTGAACATGCTGGGTCACCTGATCAGACGCGGTATTGCGGCGTGCCACTTCGATTTCCAGCGGGTTGTGCAACAGTTTTTCCGCCAGAGCTTTAATATCGTCAGAGAAGGTCGCGGAGAACAACAGGTTCTGGCGCTTCGCAGGTAGTTTTGTTAACACGCGACGGATATCGTGGATAAAGCCCATGTCGAGCATGCGGTCAGCTTCATCGAGGACGAGGATTTCAACCTGATCCAGCTTCACCGCATTCTGATGTTCCAGGTCCAGCAGACGTCCCGGCGTTGCCACCAGCACATCAACGCCGCCGCGCAGCTTCATCATCTGCGGGTTAATACTCACACCACCAAACACCACCAGCGAACGAATGTTCAGGTATTTGCTGTAATCACGGACGTTTTCGCCAATCTGCGCCGCCAGTTCACGGGTCGGGGTAAGAATGAGCGCACGTACCGGACGACGCCCTTTGGCGTGCGGCTGGCGAGTGATCAGGTGTTGCAACAGCGGCAGCGTAAAGCCCGCTGTTTTGCCGGTACCGGTCTGGGCACTGGCCATCAGGTCGCGGCCTTCCAGCACCGCAGGGATCGCCTGCTGCTGAATAGGGGTGGGTTCACGGTAACCCTGCTCGGCAACGGCGCGCAGGATATCAGGGCTTAAACCCAAAGAATCGAAAGACATAACTACTCCGAACCGCCCCGACCGTTACCGGTGTAGTTTTCAGGGAGATACTGAAAAGGAAAATGACAAAAACCACAATGTCATGAGGGAGCGGAGTGTAGCAGTTTTTGTGACGCAGCGCATAAATTATCCCTGTGACTGGCGTTGCTAAAATTCCTGGTCATACTGGACAACTCCCATATGGAGTCATAATCTTAATCAATCATTTGATTAAGAATGGACTGTGCGATGAATAATCCTGCCATGACAATCAAGGGTGAACAGGCGAAAAAACAGCTGATTGCTGCCGCACTGGCGCAGTTTGGTGAATATGGAATGAACGCCACCACCCGCGAGATAGCCGCCCAGGCCGGGCAGAATATCGCTGCCATCACCTACTACTTCGGTTCGAAAGAGGATTTGTACCTCGCCTGCGCCCAGTGGATTGCCGATTTTATTGGCGAGCAGTTCCGTCCGCACGCCGAAGAAGCCGAACGCTTGTTCGCGCAACCACAGCCGGATCGGGATGCCATCCGTGAACTGATCCTTCGCGCCTGCAGAAACATGATTAAGCTGCTCACCCAGGATGACACCGTCAACCTCAGCAAATTTATCTCCCGTGAGCAGCTCTCTCCCACGGCAGCCTACCACCTGGTGCACGAACAGGTGATTAGTCCGCTACACAGCCACCTTACACGCCTGATTGCCGCCTGGACCGGCTGCGACGCTAGCGATACCCGCATGATCCTTCATACCCATGCGTTGATTGGTGAGATTCTGGCGTTTCGTCTTGGCAAAGAAACCATTTTGTTACGTACCGGCTGGACCGCGTTCGATGAAGAAAAGACCGAACTGATCAACCAGACGGTGACCTGTCATATCGACCTGATTTTGCAAGGATTATCGCAAAGGAGTTTGTAGTGATGAAAAAACCTGTCGTGATCGGACTGGCGGTAGTGGTACTTGCCGCCGTGGTTGCCGGAGGCTACTGGTGGTATCAAAGCCGCCAGGATAACGGCCTGACGCTGTATGGCAACGTGGATATTCGTACGGTGAATCTTAGTTTCCGTGTTGGGGGGCGCGTTGAGTCGCTGGCAGTGGACGAAGGTGATGCGATCAAAGCGGGCCAGGTGCTGGGCGAACTGGATCACAAGCCGTATGAGATTGCCCTGATGCAGGCGAAAGCGGGCGTTTCGGTGGCTCAGGCGCAGTATGACCTGATGCTTGCCGGGTATCGCGATGAAGAAATAGCTCAGGCCGCCGCAGCGGTGAAACAGGCGCAAGCCGCCTATGACTATGCGCAGAACTTCTACAACCGCCAGCAAGGACTGTGGAAAAGCCGCACCATTTCGGCAAATGACCTGGAAAATGCCCGCTCCTCGCGCGACCAGGCGCAGGCAACGCTGAAATCGGCACAGGATAAATTGCGTCAGTACCGTTCCGGTAACCGCGAACAGGATATCGCCCAGGCAAAAGCCAGCCTCGAACAGGCGCAGGCGCAACTGGCGCAGGCGGAGCTGAATTTACAGGACTCAACGTTGATAGCACCGTCTGATGGCACGCTGTTAACGCGCGCGGTGGAGCCAGGCACGGTCCTCAACGAAGGTGGCACGGTGTTTACCGTTTCACTAACGCGTCCGGTGTGGGTGCGCGCTTATGTTGATGAACGTAATCTTGACCAGGCCCAGCCGGGGCGCAAAGTGCTACTTTATACCGATGGTCGCCCGGACAAGCCGTATCACGGGCAGATTGGTTTCGTTTCACCGACTGCTGAATTTACCCCGAAAACCGTCGAAACGCCGGATCTGCGTACCGACCTCGTCTATCGCCTGCGTATTGTGGTGACCGACGCCGATGATGCGTTACGCCAGGGCATGCCAGTGACGGTACAATTCGGTGACGAGGCAGGACATGAATGATGCCGTTATCACGCTGAACGGCCTGGAAAAACGCTTTCCGGGCATGGACAAGCCCGCCGTCGCGCCGCTCGACTGTACCATTCACGCCGGTTATGTGACGGGGCTGGTGGGGCCGGATGGTGCAGGTAAAACCACGCTAATGCGGATGCTGGCGGGATTACTGAAACCCGACAGCGGCAATGCCACGGTGATTGGCTTTGATCCGATCAAAAACGACGGCGCGCTGCACGCCGTGCTCGGCTATATGCCGCAGAAATTCGGTCTGTATGAAGATCTCACGGTGATGGAGAATCTCAATCTGTACGCAGATTTGCGCAGCGTCACCGGCGAGGCACGGAAGCAAACTTTTGCTCGCCTGCTGGAGTTTACGTCTCTTGGCCCGTTTACCGGACGCCTGGCGGGCAAGCTCTCCGGTGGGATGAAACAAAAACTTGGCCTGGCCTGTACCCTGGTGGGCGAACCGAAAGTGTTGCTGCTCGATGAACCCGGCGTCGGTGTTGACCCTATCTCACGGCGCGAACTGTGGCAGATGGTGCATGAGCTGGCGGGCGAAGGGATGTTAATCCTCTGGAGCACATCGTATCTCGACGAAGCCGAGCAGTGCCGTGACGTGTTACTGATGAACGAAGGCGAATTGTTGTACCAGGGAGAACCGACGGCCCTGACACAAACCATGGCCGGACGCAGCTTTCTGATGACCAGTCCACACGAGGGCAACCGCAAACTGTTGCAACGGGCATTGAAACTACCGCAGGTCAGCGACGGCATGATTCAGGGGAAATCGGTACGTCTGATCCTCAAAAAAGAGGCCACACCAGACGATATTCGCCATGCCGACGGGATGCCGGAAATCAACATCAACGAAACTACGCCGCGTTTTGAAGATGCGTTTATCGATTTGCTGGGCGGTGCCGGAACCTCAGAATCGCCGCTGGGTGCAATATTGCATACGGTAGAAGGCACACCCGGCGAGACGGTGATCGAAGCGAAAGAACTGACCAAGAAATTTGGTGATTTTGCCGCCACCGATCACGTCAACTTTGCCGTTAAACGCGGGGAGATTTTTGGTTTGCTGGGGCCAAACGGCGCGGGTAAATCGACCACCTTTAAGATGATGTGCGGTTTGCTGGTGCCGACTTCCGGTCAGGCGCTGGTGCTGGGCATGGATCTGAAAGAGAGTTCCGGTAAAGCGCGCCAGCATCTCGGCTATATGGCGCAAAAATTTTCGCTCTACGGCAACCTGACGGTCGAACAGAATTTACGCTTTTTCTCTGGTGTGTATGGCTTACGCGGTCGGGCGCAGAACGAAAAGATCTCCCGCATGAGCGAGGCGTTCGGCCTGAAAAGTATCGCCTCCCACGCCACCGATGAACTGCCATTAGGTTTTAAACAGCGGCTGGCGCTGGCCTGTTCGCTGATGCATGAACCGGACATTCTGTTTCTCGACGAACCGACGTCCGGCGTTGATCCCCTCACCCGCCGCGAATTCTGGCTCCACATCAATAGCATGGTAGAGAAAGGCGTCACGGTGATGGTTACCACCCACTTTATGGATGAAGCGGAATATTGCGACCGCATTGGCCTGGTGTATCGCGGGAAGCTGATTGCCAGCGGCACGCCGGACGATTTGAAAGCACAGTCGGCTAACGATGAGCAACCCGATCCCACCATGGAGCAAGCCTTTATTCAGTTGATCCACGACTGGGATAAGGAGCATGGCAATGAGTAATCCGATCCTGTCCTGGCGTCGCGTGCGGGCACTGTGCGTCAAAGAGACGCGGCAGATCGTTCGCGATCCGAGTAGCTGGCTGATTGCGGTGGTGATCCCGCTGCTACTGCTGTTTATTTTTGGTTACGGCATTAACCTCGACTCCAGCAAGCTGCGGGTCGGGATTTTACTGGAACAGCGTAGCGAAGCGGCGCTGGATTTCACCCACACCATGACCGGTTCGCCCTACATCGACGCCACCATCAGCGATAACCGTCAGGAATTGATCGCCAAAATGCAGGCAGGGAAAATTCGCGGTCTGGTGGTTATTCCCGTGGATTTCGCCGAACAGATGGAGCGCGCCAACGCCACCGCACCGATTCAGGTGATCACCGACGGCAGTGAGCCGAATACCGCTAACTTTGTCCAGGGGTATGTCGAAGGGATCTGGCAGATCTGGCAAATGCAGCGAGCGGAGGACAACGGGCAGACTTTTGAACCGCTTATTGATGTACAAACCCGCTACTGGTTTAACCCGGCGGCGATTAGCCAGCACTTTATTATCCCCGGTGCGGTGACCATTATCATGACGGTCATCGGCGCGATCCTCACCTCGCTGGTGGTGGCGCGGGAGTGGGAGCGCGGCACTATGGAGGCCCTGCTCTCTACGGAGATTACCCGCACGGAACTGCTGCTGTGTAAGCTGATCCCTTATTACTTTCTCGGGATGCTGGCGATGTTGCTGTGTATGCTGGTGTCAGTGTTTATTCTCGGCGTGCCATATCGCGGGTCACTGCTGATTCTGTTTTTTATCTCCAGCCTGTTTTTACTCAGTACCCTGGGGATGGGGCTGCTGATTTCCACGATTACCCGCAACCAGTTCAATGCCGCTCAGGTCGCCCTGAACGCCGCGTTTCTGCCGTCGATTATGCTTTCCGGCTTTATTTTTCAGATCGACAGTATGCCCGCGGTGATCCGCGCGGTGACGTACATTATTCCCGCACGTTATTTCGTCAGCACCCTGCAAAGCCTGTTCCTCGCCGGAAATATTCCAGTGGTGCTGGTGGTGAACGTGCTGTTTTTGATCGCTTCGGCGGTGATGTTTATCGGCCTGACGTGGCTAAAAACCAAACGTCGGCTGGATTAGGGAGAAGAGCATGTTTCATCGCTTATGGACGTTAATCCGCAAAGAGTTGCAGTCGCTGCTGCGCGAACCGCAAACCCGCGCGATTCTGATTTTACCCGTGCTGATTCAGGTGATCCTGTTCCCGTTCGCCGCCACGCTGGAAGTGACTAACGCCACCATCGCCATCTACGATGAAGATAACGGCGAACATTCGGTAGAACTTACTCAACGTTTTGCCCGCGCCAGCGCCTTTACCCATGTGCTGCTACTGAAAAGCCCACAGGAGATCCGCCCAACCATCGACACACAAAAGGCGTTACTGCTGGTGCGTTTCCCGGCTGACTTCTCGCGCAAACTGGATACCTTCCAGACCGCGCCGTTGCAGTTGATCCTCGACGGGCGTAACTCCAACAGTGCGCAAATTGCCGCCAACTACCTGCAACAGATCGTCAAAAATTATCAGCAGGAGCTGCTGGAAGGAAAACCGAAACCCAACAACAGCGAGCTGGTGGTACGCAACTGGTATAACCCGAATCTCGACTACAAATGGTTTGTGGTGCCGTCGCTGATCGCCATGATCACCACTATTGGCGTGATGATCGTCACTTCACTTTCTGTTGCCCGCGAACGTGAACAAGGTACGCTCGATCAGTTACTGGTTTCGCCGCTCACCACCTGGCAGATATTCATCGGCAAGGCCGTACCGGCATTAATTGTCGCCACCTTCCAGGCCACCATTGTGCTGGCGATTGGTATCTGGGCGTATCAAATCCCCTTCGCCGGATCGCTGGCGCTGTTCTACTTTACGATGGTGATTTACGGTTTATCGCTGGTGGGATTCGGTCTGTTGATTTCATCACTCTGCTCGACACAACAGCAGGCGTTTATCGGCGTGTTTGTCTTTATGATGCCCGCCATTCTCCTTTCCGGTTACGTTTCGCCGGTGGAAAACATGCCAGTATGGCTGCAAAACCTGACGTGGATTAACCCTATTCGCCACTTTACGGACATTACCAAGCAGATTTATTTGAAAGATGCGAGTCTGGATATTGTATGGAATAGTTTGTGGCCGCTACTGGTGATAACGGCCACGACAGGGTCAGCGGCGTACGCGATGTTTAGACGTAAGGTGATGTAACTTCTTATCTTTCGCCAGCAAAGACACTACCGCCGGGCCGGCAAGGATTGCCAGCCCTGCGATCGCCAGCAAAAAGTTGTTTTCCAGTACGCGGGACAACAGCCACAGCACAATCAGCGCTGCGCCAAAATACCAGGTCGTAGTCAGCTCTTCCAGCACGTCTGCCACCTCACGCCAGCGTTGCTCGGGGTGGCGCTGAAACACCAGCATCATCACTACCGTGACACAATACAGTGCGCATAATCCCACGCCGACGTGAACCAGAGTCTTACTCATCCAGCCCACCACCAGCAGCGCCACTACCAGTAAATGCAACATAATCTGCCAGCAACTTAGACCCGTTGCGACACGAACACGTTGTTGCCACTTCATGGCTTCTCTCCTGAAGAATTTATCTCTACTTACTCAGAGTACCGAACTTTACGGAAAATTCCGTAAGACCGCACCTTTTTGTGACGCCGACTACACTATTTCAATGAGATAAGAGGCAAAGACAGGAAAATTATGCCCGATCAAACACAACAATTTTCGTTCAAGGTGCTCACCATCAATATTCACAAAGGCTTTACCGCGTTTAACCGACGCTTCATTTTGCCGGAACTTCGCGACGCCGTGCGTACCGTCAGCGCCGATATTGTTTGCCTGCAGGAAGTGATGGGCGCGCACGAAGTTCATCCGCTGCATGTGGAAAACTGGCCAGATACTTCGCACTACGAGTTTCTCGCCGACACGATGTGGAGCGATTTTGCCTACGGTCGCAATGCCGTATACCCGGAAGGGCATCACGGTAACGCGGTTCTTTCACGTTATCCCATTGAACATTATGAGAATCGCGATGTTTCGGTCGATGGTGCGGAAAAGCGCGGCGTGCTCTACTGCCGCATTGTGCCGCCGATGACCGGAAAAGCGATTCATGTGATGTGCGTACATCTGGGCCTGCGTGAGGCGCACCGTCAGGCGCAGCTTGCGATGCTCGCCGAATGGGTGAATGAGCTACCGGACGGCGAACCGGTATTGGTGGCGGGTGATTTCAATGACTGGCGGCAAAAAGCTAATCATCCGTTAAAAGTGCAGGCCGGGCTGGATGAGATATTTACCCGCGCCCACGGACGCCCGGCGCGCACGTTTCCGGTGCAATTTCCTCTACTACGACTGGACAGGATCTACGTCAAAAATGCCAGCGCCAGCGCGCCAACCGCGTTGCCGCTGCGGACATGGCGACACCTTTCTGATCATGCCCCTTTAAGTGCGGAGATTCATTTATGAAATGTAGCTGGCGCGAAGGCAATAAGATCCAGTTGCTGGAAAACGGCGAGCAATATTATCCCGCGGTGTTTAAGGCGATTGGCGAGGCACAAGAACGCATCATTCTTGAAACGTTTATCTGGTTTGAGGATGACGTCGGCAAACAACTGCATGCGGCACTACTGGCAGCAGCGCAACGCGGGGTGAAAGCGGAAGTCTTGCTGGATGGCTACGGTTCGCCGGATCTCAGCGATGAGTTTGTCAATGAATTGACGGCAGCTGGCGTGGTATTTCGCTACTACGATCCCCGCCCTCGCCTTTTTGGTATGCGCACCAATGTGTTTCGCCGGATGCATCGCAAAATTGTGGTGATCGACGCGCGTATCGCCTTTATTGGCGGGCTGAATTACTCCGCCGAGCATATGTCCAGCTACGGCCCGGAGGCCAAACAGGATTACGCGGTACGCCTCGAAGGGCCGATTGTCGAAGATATTCTCCAGTTTGAGCTGGAAAACCTGCCAGGACAGAGCGCGGCGCGACGCTGGTGGCGACGTCATCACAAAGCGGAAGAAAATCGCCAGCCGGGAGAAGCGCAGGTATTGCTGGTCTGGCGCGATAACGAAGAACATCGCGATGATATCGAACGCCACTATCTGAAAATGCTCACTCAGGCGCGGCGGGAAGTGATTATCGCCAACGCCTACTTCTTCCCCGGCTATCGATTTTTACACGCCTTGCGTAAAGCGGCACGGCGCGGGGTGCGGATCAAACTGATCATTCAGGGCGAACCGGATATGCCGATTGTCAGAGTCGGTGCACGCTTGCTGTATAACTATCTGGTTAAAGGTGGCGTTCAGGTTTTTGAGTACCGCCGCCGCCCGCTCCACGGCAAAGTAGCATTGATGGACGATCACTGGGCGACAGTAGGGTCCAGTAATCTCGATCCGCTCAGTTTGTCACTGAATCTCGAAGCAAATGTCATCATCCACGATCGTCATTTTAACCAGACGCTGCGCGATAATCTAAACGGCATTATCGCCGCAGACTGCCAGCAGGTGGATGAAACCATGCTGCCCAAACGCACCTGGTGGAATCTGACCAAAAGCGTGCTGGCCTTCCACTTTTTACGCCACTTCCCGGCGCTGGTCGGCTGGCTTCCGGCACACACGCCACGTCTGGCGCAGGTTGACCCGCCCGCTCAGCCGACAATGGAAACGCAGGATCGGGTAGAAACTGAAAACACGGGGGTAAAACCCTGATGAGTAAATCACACCCACGCTGGCGCTTAGCAAAGAAGATCCTCACCTGGCTGTTTTTTATCGCGGTGATAGTGTTGCTGGTGGTCTACGCCAAAAAGGTGGACTGGGAAGAGGTCTGGAAGGTCATCCGCGACTACAATCGCGTTGCGTTGCTCAGTGCGGTCGGGCTGGTGGTCGTCAGTTATCTGATTTACGGCTGCTATGATCTGCTCGCCCGCTTTTACTGCGGTCACAAACTGGCGAAGCGCCAGGTGATGCTGGTGTCGTTTATCTGCTACGCCTTCAACCTGACGCTTAGTACCTGGGTCGGCGGCATTGGTATGCGCTATCGTTTGTACTCCCGGCTAGGGTTACCGGGCAGCACTATTACGCGGATTTTCTCGCTCAGTATTACCACCAACTGGCTGGGCTATATTTTGCTGGCCGGGATTATCTTTACCGCAGGCGTGGTGGAGCTGCCGGACCACTGGTATGTCGATCAAACCACGCTGCGCATTCTCGGCATTGGCTTACTGATGATTATCGCGGTTTATTTGTGGTTTTGCGCTTTCGCGAAGCACCGCCATATGACCATCAAAGGACAAAAACTGGTGCTGCCTTCATGGAAATTTGCCCTCGCCCAGATGCTGATTTCCAGCGTTAACTGGATGGTAATGGGAGCGATTATCTGGCTGTTACTCGGTCAAAGCGTAAACTATTTCTTTGTACTGGGCGTGTTACTGGTTAGTAGTATTGCTGGCGTCATCGTGCATATTCCGGCGGGAATTGGTGTGCTGGAAGCGGTATTTATCGCGCTACTGGCTGGGGAGCATACCTCCAAAGGTACAATTATCGCCGCCCTACTCGCTTACCGTGTGCTGTATTACTTTATCCCACTGCTGCTGGCGCTGATCTGTTACCTGCTACTGGAAAGCCAGGCGAAGAAGCTACGAGCGAAAAATGAAGCGGCGATGTGAAGTTTAGTTAAGTTCTTTAGTATGTGCATTTACGACTAATGAAAAAAACGCGTATGCCTTTGCCAGACAAGCGTTATAGCTATCGCGGCAAGTATCCCAAAGAAGCCGATAAAATAGTAATAGAGTGTTAATGCACCTGTAAAAGCGCAACGAACCGGACTCCACAACTCTTCGCTATGGCATTTTCCTGCCAGTTCAAGGAGCTTATTTCGTCCATGCGAGATAATGCCTGACCATAACACAATCATTAAGCAACTTATTACCCAAACGGGTCGTTCACTCATTAATGCGGCATCCATGATGATCACCAGGGCCAGCTCTGCGGTTGCCACCATACCCAAAGCGGTAATGAGCCATATACCGTTTAATATCCTGGCCTCGTGCTGAAAATCTAATTTATTGCTGTTTTGCGAGTATGATTCCATTCTTTTAGTTGTCCTTAGAAAAAATATTAATATTCACCATCAATAAATTTAAAACCACGCATACAAAATATTTTTGTATTTATGGATACGGAAAACACTTCCGCTCGGCCATAAGGCATATTTTATACCTGGTACTTGTTAAGTGTCGTTTTTAGTAAGAAAAAAATCCCGACACATGGCCGGGATATTGATGGTGAAAAAGAATTAACGGCGGTTGCCGAAGATCCGCAACAACATCAGGAACAAGTTGATGAAGTCCAGATACAAGGTTAACGCGCCAAGAATGGAATATTTGCGCAGGTTCGACGTGTCGCGGGTATCAATCTGCTCACCCATATTTTTCAATTTCTGAGTGTCATACGCCGTCAATCCGACAAAGACAATCACGCCGATGTAGGTAACTGCCCACATCAATGCTTCGCTTTTCAGCCAGAAGTTGACCAGCGATGCCAGCACAATGCCGATTAACGCCATAAACAGCATATTGCCAAAGCCGCTTAGATCGCGCTTCGTGGTGTAACCGTACAGGCTCATTGCGCCAAACATCCCGGCAGTAACGACGAAAGTACTGGCGATAGAAGCAGCGGTATAGACAATGAAAATACTGGAAAGCGTAAGACCCGTCAGCGCCGAATAAAGCATAAAGAGCATCGTCGTTACACCTGCGCTCAGCTTTTGAATCATCGCTGATAACACAATAACCAATGCTAATTGCGCGATGATCAGACCGATTAAAAAGACACGGTTAGTGAACAACAGCTCCATCACGGCCGCGGAATTAGCCGCATACCAGGCAACAAATGCGGTCAGCAACAAGCCAACGGTCATCCAGCCATAGACTTGCGCCATATAAGTTTGCAAGCCAGCCCGGGGGTGTACAATTGAATCAGAACGTGGGAATCTGTCCATGACGATCTCCTGAAGATATAAGGAATATCTTAAGGATACTGCAAAATGATGAGGCTGTGCATCGACGCAGCGTAAACGCATGTACTGAGCGGTGAAATTGCCGGACGCAGCGGTGCCTTATCCGGCTAACAAAAAACTACCAGCGTTTTGCCGCCTGCTGATCGCTCTCCCGAGCTTCAACCCAGCGGTCGCCTTCCGGCGTGGCTTCACGCTTCCAGAACGGTGCGCGGGTTTTGAGATAATCCATAATAAACTGCCCGGCTTCAAACGCACTGCTGCGATGCGCACTGGTGACACCGACAAAAACGATTTCATCTCCCGGCCATAATTCCCCGATGCGGTGAATCACCGTGACGCGCCCCAGCGGCCAGCGGTTACGCGCTTCATCGACAATTTCTGCCAGTGCTTTTTCAGTCATCCCCGGATAGTGTTCGAGGGTTAATGCTTTGACGCTGTCGCCAAGGTTATGGTTGCGCACCTTACCGGTAAAGGTGACTACCGCACCGTCTTCATCACGCTCCGCCAGCCACGGATACTCTTCTCCTACGCTGAATGGCTGCGGGCCGACAACAATTTTGGTTTCTGCCATCTTAACCTCCGGTTACCGGCGGGAAGAAAGCCACTTCGTCGCCGTCAGTCAGCGGATGGTCAAGACTCACCAGCGTCTGGTTGACGGCAGCCAGCAATTTGCCATCTTCCAGCGCCAGCGCCCAGCGATCGCTCTGCGCAGCCAGGTGCTGGCGTAACGCTTCAACGGTTGGGAAATCCGCAGCCACTTCGGTTGCATCTGTTCCCACCAACTCGCGCACCTGGGCGAAAAAAAGAACTTTAATCATCCGCTTCCACCTTAAAGTCACCCGACTTGCCGCCGCTCTTCGCCAGCAAACGTACCGGACCAATTACCATATCTTTTTGCACCGCTTTGCACATGTCATAAATGGTCAGCGCCGCCACGGAGGCCGCGGTTAACGCTTCCATTTCGACACCGGTTTTCCCGGTCAGGCGGCATAAGGTTTCTATACGTACCCGATTGTGCTCCGGCTCGGCCTGTAAATTGACTTCAACTTTGCTGAGCATCAGCGGGTGACAGAGCGGGATCAGATCCCAGGTGCGTTTTGCCGCCTGAATACCGGCGATACGCGCAGTGGCAAATACGTCGCCTTTGTGGTGGCGACCATCAATAATCATCGCCAGCGTCTCGCTGCGCATGGTGACAAAGGCTTCCGCCCGCGCTTCACGCACGGTTTCCGCTTTGGCGGAGACATCCACCATGTGTGCTTCGCCAGCGGCGTTGATATGGGTCAGTTGCGACATACTTATTTCTTCAAATGTGGATGGAAATTGCATGGACGTGTACGGGCATCGAGCTGCGGCGCGATGATATTTTCCCACGCGGTGCGGCACGCTTTGGTCGAACCCGGCATGGCGAAAATCAGCGTTTTGTTAGCGACGCCCGCTACCGCACGAGATTGCAACGTTGAGGTGCCAATCTCTTCAAACGACAACATCCGGAACACTTCACCAAAACCTTCAACTTCACGGTCGAACAACGGCAGCAGCGCTTCGGGAGCCTGATCACCTTCCGTCAGGCCAGTACCCCCCGTAATCAATACCACTTGTACATCGTCGCTGGCGATCCACGCAGATACCTGAGCGCGAATAGCGTAGCGGTTTTCTTTCACAATGGCTTTATCGACAACGTGATGGCCCGCTTCCTGCGCCGAATCGCGCAGATAGTGACCGGAGGTATCGTCTTCTTCACCACGACGATTAGAAACCGTAAGAATAGCAATACGGGTCGGGATAAATTCAGTGCTTACCTGACTCATCTGATCTCTCCTTTTGACGTTTTAGCCGCCAATGTACGATAAGTTTTGCGTAATACCGGTGTTGTTTTGATGCAGGAAATGGGTCTGTTTCTTCTCCCGCAGCGCCGCTGAAATACGCGCTTCCAGCGCCTGTTGCTGGGTATCGTCTTCCAGCAGATCGCGCAGGTTAACGCCGCCTTCACCAAACAGGCAGAGATGGAGTTTACCAATGGAGGAAACGCGCAGGCGGTTGCAAGTGGCGCAGAAGTCTTTTTCATACGGCATGATAAGGCCAATCTCTCCGGCGTAATCCGGATGACAAAAGACTTGCGCGGGACCGTCGCTGCGTTGACGTAATTGGTGGATCCAGCCGCGACGCAGTAGCTCGTCACGCAGAACCTGACCAGAGATGTGATGCTTACGGAAGAGCTCGCTGCCCTCACCCGTTTCCATCAATTCGATGAAACGCAGCTGGATAGGGCGATGCTGGATCCAGTTCAGAAAGGTGTCGAGCTGATGATGATTAACATCACGCATCAGCACGGTATTGACTTTGACCTTCTCAAAACCGGCCTCAAATGCAGCATCGATCCCTGCCATGACCTGGTTGAATTTATCCTGCCCGGTAATGGCATGAAACTGGCGAGCGTCAAGGCTATCAACGCTGACGTTGATGCCAGTAAGTCCCGCATCGCGCCAGTTCGCCACATCGCGTTCCAGACGGTAACCATTGGTGGTGACCGCAATCTGGCGGATAGCGTCGTTTTCCCGCACAGCGGCGATGATATCGGTAAAGTCGCGGCGTAAAGATGGCTCACCGCCCGTCAGACGGACTTTTTCGGTGCCCAGACTGGCGAAGGCGCGCGTAACCCGGCGAATTTCATCGACGGTAAGAAAGCCTTTATTGGTGACGCCGCTCGGTTTGTAGCCATCCGGCAGGCAGTAGGTGCAACGAAAGTTACACACATCGGTAATCGACAGGCGCAAGTAGTAAAACTTACGCGCAAATGCATCAGTCAGTTGTGAAGCCATGTACACCTTTCCAGATACGGGAGGCGAAGTCATTTCTTTCTTCGCCCTGGTGGCAATCTTTACGAGCATTGTCACGGCCAAAGCACCGTATCAGTTGACCCAGGTGCAGAGGCTAGAGTGTTTAGTGGTTAAGCCGATACTAGCGTGTAAATGAGATTTTTACCATCCACACTTTCGCTATGTAATCATGTATATAGCGTCATGATCGTGCTATTTCGCTACAGAATAAGGGAAAATGGCGGTTTTACTTTGATATACATCATCAGAGAGGCATAGCGTACATCGTCCTTTAGAGGTAGAAGAAAATAGTTTGTATCCTCAATATTGGCAGGTTAATTGCTGTTTCCCCGCAATTTGCGCTACTGTAGCGCGGATAATCTGACTCCAGGAAACTATATGCGCAATCGTACGCTGGCTGATCTTGATCGTGTCGTTGCTCTCGGCGGAGGGCATGGACTGGGACGCGTTCTCTCATCACTTTCGTCTTTGGGTTCTCGTTTAACGGGTATCGTCACCACCACGGATAATGGCGGATCGACGGGGCGTATTCGCCGCTCAGAAGGCGGCATTGCCTGGGGCGATATGCGAAACTGCCTCAACCAGCTGATAACTGAACCCAGCGTCGCTTCCGCAATGTTTGAATATCGTTTCGGCGGTAATGGCGAACTTTCCGGGCATAACCTTGGAAACCTGATGTTGAAGGCACTGGATCACCTTAGCGTGCGACCTCTTGAAGCGATCAATCTGATTCGCAATCTGCTGAAAGTGGACGCACATTTGATTCCGATGTCGGAGCATCCTGTTGATCTGATGGCGATTGACGATCAGGGGCATGAAGTTTACGGCGAGGTCAATATCGACCAGTTAACTACGCCGATTCAGGAGTTACTGTTAACGCCGAATGTACCCGCAACGCGTGAGGCGGTTCACGCTATCAGTGAAGCGGATCTCATCATTATTGGGCCTGGCAGTTTTTACACCAGCCTGATGCCAATTCTGCTGCTGAAGGAAATCGCACAGGCATTACGCCGCACGCCAGCGCCGATGGTCTATATCGGCAATTTGGGGCGTGAGTTGAGTTTACCTGCGGCTAATTTGAAGCTGGAAAGCAAGCTGGCAATTATGGAGCAGTATGTCGGTAAAAAGGTCATTGATGCGGTCATCGTCGGGCCAAAAGTGGATGTCTCGGCGGTTAAAGAGCGGATTGTGATTCAGGAGGTACTGGAGGCCAGCGATATTCCGTATCGTCATGATCGCCAGTTGTTACATAACGCACTGGAAAAGGCGTTACAGGCACTGGGTTAATGTGGCCGAGATTGCTGACCAGGCTTCTGGTGCAATGCGACCTGTTCCCCTCACCCTCTCCCCGGAGGGGCGAGGGGAACGTTCGAGCACTTTTTTGACTTGATCGTTAATCTGAACCGGAAGAACATTCCGGCTTTTTCATCTTGTCACGACGCGGCAATAAACAGCTCACGCAGCTGATGCAACTGGTCACGAATTTGTGCCGCTTCTTCGAACTCCAGATTCTGCGCGTGTTGCATCATCAACCTTTCGAGTTCATGGATCTTCTGCTGCAACGCTTTAGGCGACATATCCATCGGCACATTATCCGGCTCAACAATCGGGCGCGATTTTCCTCTGCCCTTCGCTTTGGTTTTAGCAATGTTCTGCCCCAGCGCCAGGATATCGACCACTTTCTTGTTCAAGCCTTGCGGCGTAATACCGTGTTCCTCGTTGTACTTCTGCTGTTTCTCGCGACGACGTTCGGTTTCGCCAATCGCTTTCGCCATTGACGGGGTGATCTTATCGCCGTAGAGAATCGCTTTACCGTTAACGTTACGCGCCGCACGACCAATAGTCTGGATCAACGAACGTTCGGAACGCAGGAAGCCTTCTTTGTCAGCGTCGAGGATCGCCACCAGCGACACTTCCGGCATATCCAGACCTTCGCGCAGTAAGTTGATCCCCACCAGCACGTCGAACTCGCCCAGACGCAAGTCGCGGATAATCTCCATACGTTCGACGGTGTCGATATCTGAGTGAAGATAACGCACGCGCTCGCCGTGTTCTTCGAGATATTCCGTGAGATCTTCCGCCATTCGCTTGGTCAGTGTGGTGACCAGTACGCGTTCGTTAATTGCCGCTCGCTGACGAATCTCCGATAGAAGATCATCGACCTGTGTCGCCACTGGCCGCACTTCGATAATCGGATCAAGCAATCCGGTTGGACGCACCACCTGATCCACCACATCGCCGCCGGATTTTTCCAGCTCGTAATTACCCGGCGTCGCCGAAACATAGATGGTTTGCGGCGCTAATGCTTCGAACTCTTCAAATTTCAGCGGACGGTTATCCAGCGCTGATGGCAGGCGGAAGCCGTACTCCACCAGCGTCTCTTTACGCGCCCGGTCACCGCGATACATGCCGCCAATTTGCGGAATGGTAACGTGAGATTCATCAACCACCAGCAGCCCATCGGCAGGCAGGTAATCAAACAGCGTCGGCGGTGGCTCACCCGGTCCACGACCGGAGAGGAAGCGCGAGTAATTCTCAATCCCGGAACAGTAGCCCAGCTCGTTCATCATCTCCAGATCAAACTGGGTACGCTGGGTCAGCCGCTGCTCTTCCAGCAGTTTGTTATTCTCCAACAGCACTTTGCGTCTGGCGGCCAGTTCTTCTTTGATCTCTTCCATCGCCTGTACGATGCGCTCGCGCGGCGTGACGTAGTGCGTTTTCGGATAGATGGTAAAACGTGGAATAGTGGAAACAATCTGCCCGGTGAGCGGGTCAAATAACGACAATCGTTCCACTTCCTCGTCAAACAGCTCCACGCGAAGTGCAATGTCATCCGATTCTGCCGGGAAGATATCAATCACCTCACCACGAACGCGGAAAGTACCACGCTGGAATGCTTGATCATTACGAGCGTATTGCAGCTCCGCCAGTCGGCGCAGGATCGCGCGCTGATCGATAATCATACCGACCGTGAGATGGAGCATCATTTTGAGATATAAATCAGGATCGCCCAGACCATAAATCGCGGAAACAGACGCCACCACAACCACATCACGCCGCTCCAGCATCGCTTTGGTAGCGGACAAACGCATCTGCTCAATATGTTCGTTAACCGAGGCATCTTTCTCAATGAAGGTGTCGGAACTCGGTACATAGGCTTCCGGCTGATAGTAGTCGTAGTAGGAGACGAAATACTCCACCGCGTTTTCCGGGAAGAACTCTTTCATTTCGCCATACAGCTGGGCCGCCAGAGTTTTGTTGGGCGCAAGTACCATGGTTGGGCGCTGAAGGTCAGCAATGACATTGGCAATGGTGAAGGTTTTCCCGGAGCCAGTCACGCCAAGTAACGTCTGGTGCGCCAGGCCATCTTCCAGCCCCTCTTCGAGACGTCGAATCGCCTCTGGCTGATCGCCAGAAGGTTTAAAAGCGGAATTCAGTTTGAACGGTTTACTCATGAGTCGCTACCTGAAGGAGTTGGGCGGGCAGGTATGTAATTTTACTCGTCGTACTTAATTATGCCAACAAATTATACTGGATAAAAAAACAGTTCCTCACCATAATATTTCTGTTACAGCGTAAACTCCGCTGTCAATCATGAGCAAAATTTACTCTGTGGCGAGATAAAACTCCGGCCTTACCGGGTTATCCCCAAAGCAACGGCTTTTTTAACATTTGTCAAGATGAGTGATGACAGTTTTATGGCAAGAGATGCCTCTTCAGTGACTGCCATTGCAATTATCTAACCAGTTAAAAAATAAAAGATATTTCTTTGAGCCGTCTTTAACGCCAATTCGCGTGCAAGCCGCGTATTCTCTCGCTTGCCTCGTGTTTTCTAACTCTAATACACATGGTTATCCACAGGAATAGTGGATAACTGTCTGCAGCCCCTATCCCCCGCCGCCTGGGCAATTCCCACATTCATCGCATGATGCGGAAGTAAAATTTTTTTCGTGATTATTTTAGAATTTAATTGGTTAAATTGCAGTCAATCGAAGACGCGATCTCGCTCGCAATTTAACCAAATACAGGATGGCTACAACAAGGCAAGGTTTATGTACTTTCCGGTTGCCGCATTTTCTGGATTTTCTGCAAGCCAGGGAATTTCGCCCACCAGCGGCGCGGGAATCATGCGGGTGAGCGTGGTCATATATTCAGCGTGACGTTTTCCAGGAGGCGTGACATCATTCGCCACCCAACCCGCCAGAGTCAGTCCGGCGTGTTGTATTGCCTGTGCCGTCAACATCGCGTGATTAATACAGCCGAGTTTCACACCAACTACCAGTATCACCGGCAGTTGTTCCTGTGTTACCCAATCCGCAAAAGTGAAAGTGTCAGAAAGCGGCGTAAACCAGCCGCCAGCACCTTCCACTAACACCCAGTCAGCCTGTTGTTCAAGCGCGCGTAATCCGGCACTCATTACCAATGATTCTATCGGCCTGCCCTCTTGTGCGCTGATGATGTGCGGCGAAGTGGGTTCTGCGAAGGTGTAAGGATTTACCGTTGCGTAATCCAGCTGCAGGCTGCTGTTGTGCTGTAACGCCAGCGCGTCACTATTACGTAAGCCTTCCGGGGTCTTTTCGCTGCCAGAGGCGACCGGTTTATAACCTGCCGTCCGATAACCTGCTGCCTTCGCGGCTTGTAAAAGTGCACAACTGGCGACAGTTTTCCCCACTTCGGTATCCGTTCCGGTGACAAAATAACGTTTACTCACGAGCAATTACTCCCAAAAAAAGATGATACGTCAGAGGATATCGCCCCTGTTGTTGCGGCCAGGCCAGTTGTAATCGCTGCAACTGCGAACGCGTTAATATTCGCGGGTCGCGCCCTTCATGAAGATGCGTGGCACCGATGCCTTTCAGCGAACGCATGGCACTGAGCGCATCATCAAACCACAGCGTGATGGGCTGAATATGATGTTGATAATGCACGCCGTTCAGCGACTGTTCGATTTCATCTGGCGGTAAAAAGCGATTAGCATGCGGGCGCTCGTCCACCGCCTGCCACGCCTGATGTAATTCAGGGAGCGATCCCTGCACCAGCGTGGTAAACGCGACCACGCCTCCGGGGCGCACCACCCTGTATAGCTCGCGGAGTGCCGTGGATAAATTACCGCACCACTGTACCGCGAGATTGCTCCATGCAAGATCGAAGGTTGCAGTCGCTAACGGCAGGGATTCGATATCTCCCGCCAGATAATGGTCTGCGGCATCCTTCTGGCGTGCCTGAACAAGCATTGGCGGCGAGAGATCTAACGCCGTCACCTGCGCGTGACGTTCCCGCCAGTGGCGGCTCATCCAGCCAGGTCCACAACCCGCGTCCAGTACGTGGGTGTATTTACGCTGTGGGAGCATTGCCAGTAAGACGTCAGCACTCTGGCGCTGTAGATCCGCATGTTGCTCATAGTGCGCGGCTGCCCGACCAAATGCCGCTGCAATGGCTTGTTTATTAACCGTTGCCATGCAGCACCTCCAGCAGACGGTCGATATCCTGCATTTCATGCGCGGCGGTTAGTGTTAAGCGCAGTCGCGCAGTACCAGCAGGTACGGTTGGCGGGCGAATCGCCGTGACCCAGCAGCCTTGCTGGCGCAGTTTTTCTGCCAGTTGTAACGCACGGCTGTTATCACCAACAATCAATGGCTGGATGGCGCTGCATGAATCAGCCAGCGTAAACGGCAAATCCTGTACTCCGGCACGAAAACGCGTAATGAGTGCCGCCAGTTTTTCGCGCCGTGCATCACCCTCATCACTGCGAATGACCGCCAGCGATGCACGTAATGCCTGCGCCTGAGCGGGCGGCATACTGGTGCTGTAGATAAGATGGCGGGCGAATTGCAGCAGATAATCCGCCACCGTATCGGAGCAAAGCACCGCTGCCCCACTGACGCCAAATCCTTTGCCAAAAGTCACCACCAGCAATTCTGGTTTTACCTTTTGCAGCCAGCAGCTGCCACGCCCCTGCTCCCCGATAACGCCCGTGCCGTGGGCATCATCGACCATCAACCAGCCATTGTGCTGTTGCGTTACTTTCTGGATTTCCGCCAGTGGCGCACTATCGCCGTCCATGCTGAACACGCCTTCTGTCACCACCAGTTGCTGCCCCGGACAGGGGGAAGCAAGCAGTCGCGCCAGATGAGTGACATCGTTATGGGTAAAACGGCGAAGCTGCGCCGGGCTTAAACTGGCAGCTTCCAGCAATGAGGCGTGACTCAGCCGATCGGCAACAATACGGTCCTCTTTCGCCATCATCGCGGCAATGACTGCCTGATTAGCGGCAAAACCAGAGATAAACAGCAGTGCCCGCGAATAGCCCAGCCACTCGGCCAGTTCTTCTTCCAGCGCCTGATGTGCCACGCTATAACCGCTGACGTGACCGGAGCCGCCGCTACCGACGCCAAATTGCTCCGCACTCTGCTTCCAGGCACGGATAATTTGCGGATGATGGCTTAAACCTAAATAATCGTTACTGGAAAAGTTCAGATACTGGCGATCGTCCGCCACCAGCCAGCGTCCGGCTCCTTGCGCCACTGGATAACGGCGACGCAGGGCGTCGGCAGCACGCCGCGCATCGAGCGCCGCGTTGATTTTATCCTGCCAGCTCATAGCGCTGCCGCGTTGTAATATTCGTCAGTGTCCGGGGTCATCAGTGCCTGCTCCAGACGCTGCTGTTGTTCGTTATCCCCTGCCAGCACGGCAGTTTGCTGCGGATTTAGCCCCAGTTTGCGGAACAGTTGCAGGTCTTTATCTTCTTCCGGATTCGGCGTGGTTAGCAGTTTGCAACCGTAGAAAATTGAGTTAGCCCCGGCCATAAAGCACATCGCCTGAGTCTGTTCGTTCATCTGCTCGCGTCCGGCAGAAAGGCGCACGTAAGAGGTCGGCATCATGATCCGCGCTACGGCAATGGTGCGAATAAAATCAAAGGCATCGACATCATCGTTATCTGCCAGTGGAGTACCTTTCACCTTCACGAGCATGTTGATTGGCACGCTTTCCGGCGGCGTCGGCAGGTTTGCCAGTTGCAGTAATAATCCGGCGCGATCTTTTACCGTTTCGCCTAAACCCACAATGCCACCTGAGCAGACTTTGATCCCGGCATCGCGCACTTTTTCCAGCGTATCAAGGCGTTCCTGATAAGTACGTGTGGTGATGATATTGCCGTAAAACTCCGGCGAGGTGTCGAGGTTATGGTTGTAGTAATCCAGCCCGGCATTCGCAAGGCGCTGCGCCTGAGATTCACTCAACGTACCCAGCGTCATACACGCCTCCAGCCCCATCGCTTTTACTCCCTGCACCATTTGTTCCAGGTACGGCATATCGCGTTCGTGGGGATTCTTCCACGCCGCGCCCATACAGAAACGCGTCGATCCCGCCGCTTTCGCTTTGCGCGCCGACTCCAGCACCTGTTCAACTTCCATCAACCGCTCGGCTTCCAGCCCGGTTTTGTAGCGCGAGCTTTGCGGGCAGTATTTGCAATCTTCCGGACAAGCTCCGGTCTTAATTGACAGCAACGTGCTGACCTGCACCTGACGTGGATCGAAATGCTGACGATGCACCTGCTGCGCTTCAAACAGCAGATCCAGCAACGGTTTTTCAAATAATTCTGTGACTTGCGACAATGTCCAGCGTGGGCGGTGAGCCATGGGGCTTCTCCAAAACGTGTTTTTTGTTGTTAATTCGGTGTAGACTCGTAAACCTAAATCTTTTCAATTTGGTTTACAAGTCGATTATGACAACGGACGATCTTGCCTTTGACCAACGCCATATCTGGCACCCATACACATCCATGACCTCCCCGCTACCGGTTTATCCGGTGGCGAGCGCCGAAGGTTGCGAGCTAATTTTGTCTGACGGCAGACGCCTGGTTGACGGTATGTCGTCCTGGTGGGCGGCGATCCACGGTTACAATCACCCGCAGCTTAATGCGGCGATGAAGTCGCAAATTGATGCCATGTCGCATGTGATGTTTGGCGGTATCACTCATGCGCCAGCCATTGAGCTGTGCCACAAACTGGTGGCGATGACGCCGCAACCGCTGGAATGCGTTTTTCTCGCGGACTCCGGCTCCGTAGCGGTAGAAGTGGCGATGAAAATGGCGTTGCAGTACTGGCAGGCCAAAGGCGAAGCGCGCCAGCGTTTTCTGACCTTCCGCAATGGTTATCATGGCGATACCTTTGGCGCGATGTCGGTGTGCGATCCGGACAACTCAATGCACAGCCTGTGGAAAGGCTATCTGCCAGAAAACTTGTTTGCTCCCGCCCCGCAAAGCCGCATGGATGGCGAATGGGATGAGCGCGATATGGTGGGCTTTGCCCGCCTGATGGCGGCGCATCGTCATGAAATCGCGGCGGTGATCATTGAACCGATTGTCCAGGGCGCAGGCGGGATGCGCATGTACCATCCGGAATGGTTAAAACGAATCCGCAAAATGTGCGATCGCGAAGGTATCTTGCTGATTGCCGACGAGATCGCCACCGGATTTGGTCGTACCGGCAAACTGTTTGCCTGTGAACATGCAGAAATCGCGCCGGATATTTTATGTCTCGGTAAAGCCTTAACCGGCGGCACAATGACCCTTTCCGCCACGCTCACCACGCGCGAGGTTGCGGAAACCATCAGTAACGGCGAAGCCGGCTGCTTTATGCATGGGCCAACTTTTATGGGCAATCCGCTGGCCTGCGCAGCAGCAAACGCCAGCCTGGCGATTCTCGAATCTGGCGACTGGCAGCATCAGGTGGCGGCTATTGAAGGGCAGCTACGCGAGCAACTTGCCCCCGCCTGTGACGCCGAAATGGTTGCCGATGTGCGCGTACTGGGGGCAATCGGCGTGGTCGAAACCACTCGTCCGGTGAATATGGCAGCGCTGCAAAAATTCTTTGTCGAACAGGGTGTCTGGATCCGGCCTTTTGGCAAACTGATTTACCTGATGCCGCCCTATATTATTCTCCCGCAACAGTTGCAGCGTCTGACCGCAGCGGTTAATCGTGCGGTGCAGGATGAAACATTTTTTTGCCAATAACGGGAAGTCAGCGTGAGGGTTTCTGGCTACACTTTCTGCAAACTAGAAAGGAGGGTTCATGAAACTCATCAGTAATGATCTGCGCGATGGCGATAAGTTGCCGCATCGTCATGTCTTTAACGGCATGGGTTACGATGGCGATAATATTTCACCGCATCTGGCGTGGGATGATGTTCCTGTGGGAACGAAAAGTTTTGTTGTCACCTGCTACGACCCGGATGCGCCAACTGGCTCCGGCTGGTGGCACTGGGTAGTTGTTAATTTACCCGCGGATACCCGCGTATTACCGCAAGGGTTTGGCTCTGGTCTGGTAGCAATGCCAGACGGCGTTTTGCAGACGCGTACCGACTTTGGTAAAACCGGGTACGATGGTGCAGCGCCGCCGAAAGGCGAAACCCATCGCTACATTTTTACCGTTCACGCGCTGGATGTAGAACGTATTGATGTCGATGAAGGTGCCAGCGGCGCGATGGTCGGGTTTAACGTCCATTTCCATTCTCTGGCAAGCGCCTCGATTACTGCGATGTTTAGTTAATCACTCTGCCAGATGGCGCTATGCCATCTGGTATCACTTAAAGGTATTAAAAACAACTTTTTGTCTTTTTACCTTCCCGTTTCGCTCAAGTTAGTATAAAAAAGCAGGCTTCAACGGATTCATTTTTCTATTTCATAGCCCGGAGCAACCTGTGAACACATTTTCAGTTTCCCGTCTGGCGCTGGCATTGGCTTTTGGCGTGACGCTGACCGCCTGTAGCTCAACACCGCCCGATCAACGTCCTTCTGATCAAACCGCGCCTGGTACCTCTTCTCGCCCGATTCTGTCGGCAAAAGAAGCGCAGAATTTCGATGCTCAACACTATTTTGCATCCCTGACACCAGGTGCGGCAGCGTGGAATCCTTCCCCGATTACCCTGCCTGCGCAACCTGACTTTGTTGTCGGCCCGGCGGGTACTCAAGGTGTAACGCATACCACGATTCAGGCGGCGGTAGATGCGGCAATTATCAAGCGCACCAACAAGCGCCAGTATATTGCCGTGATGCCTGGTGAGTATCAGGGAACGGTATATGTCCCTGCCGCTCCGGGTGGAATTACTCTGTACGGTACAGGTGAAAAACCGATTGATGTGAAGATTGGGCTTTCCCTTGATGGGGGCATGAGCCCTGCCGACTGGCGTCATGACGTCAACCCGCGCGGCAAATATATGCCAGGTAAACCAGCGTGGTATATGTACGATAGCTGCCAGAGCAAACGCAGCGACAGTATCGGCGTTCTCTGCTCTGCGGTCTTCTGGTCACAAAACAATGGCCTGCAACTGCAAAACCTGACCATCGAAAACACGCTGGGCGATAGCGTAGATGCGGGTAACCATCCGGCGGTGGCACTGCGTACTGATGGCGACAAAGTGCAGATCAATAACGTCAACATTCTCGGTCGTCAGAATACCTTCTTTGTCACCAACAGTGGTGTGCAAAACCGTCTGGAAACCAACCGTCAGCCGCGTACTCTGGTGACCAACAGCTATATTGAAGGGGATGTGGATATCGTTTCTGGTCGCGGCGCAGTGGTGTTCGATAATACCGAATTCCGCGTGGTGAACTCACGTACTCAGCAAGAAGCGTATGTGTTTGCACCGGCTACGCTGTCTAACATCTATTACGGTTTCCTCGCCGTAAACAGCCGTTTCAATGCTTCCGGTGATGGCGTGGCGCAACTGGGCCGCTCGCTGGATGTTGATGCCAATACCAACGGTCAGGTGGTGATCCGTGATAGCGCCATCAACGAAGGTTTTAACACGGCGAAACCGTGGGCCGATGCGGTGATTTCCAATCGTCCATTCGCAGGTAACACCGGCAGCGTTGACGATAGCGACGAAATACAACGCAATCTGAATGACACTAACTACAACCGCATGTGGGAATACAATAACCGCGGCGTGGGTAGCAAAGTGGTTGCAGAGGCGAAGAAGTAAAAAAGAAAACCCGATAGTCTGAACCATCGGGTTAATGAAACTGGGCGCTATATTTCATAGCGCCTTTTTTTACATCTGACGGTTTTTATTGAAGTTAATCAAACTACCCGCCTTGATAATCTCGCGCTCTTCAGCAGTCAGACTTTCCATATAGAGCGTAATCTCTGTTACTGGCGCATCTTCATGGATCACATAACCTTTAAACGTCGTACCCGGATTATCCAGCGCCGCTTTAATGCCTGGGATGTAAATGTAATCACCTACGTCAAAGTTCGGTGCTTCCGCCATTTGCAGCGGTAACATCCCCCAGTTGATGACGTTAGAACGGTAGCGTTTAGTCGCGTACTCCTCGGCAATATTCGCCAGACCGCCAATCACACGCTGGCAGCTCGCCGCCTGCTCACGCGCAGAACCATCGCCTGGTTTCACCGCATAGACCATGCTGCCAATTTCAGTTTGCAGCGGATCAATATGCTCCTGACCAGCAATCTGCTTAATGCGCGCAAACACCTCTGTCAGCTCGCTGACATTCCCCGCCAGACGCTGATTTTCCAGCTCAGCAGTCGCTTTACTTCTGCCAACATAACCTGGATCGCGGCGTGACAGGGTAAACTCCGCCAGACCAATCGGATTTGAACGATAAGAAGAGGTTTCACCGGAAGGGATCAGTTCGTCGGTGGTGGTCACTTCGTCGAGGATCTTCGAGCACACTTTGAGGACGATATTGTCAGTCAGCGCACCTAATTCCGGCCAGTCTTTAATGTTCGGTCCGTAAATCAGCGGTTGCTGAGTTGCCCCTTTCACAAAGCCCTGATAAACACGGTTTTTATACGGCGTTACATCGAAGGCGTACTCCGGCACGTTGTCCCAGCAATCGAGTTCGCTGGCAGAAGTTAAATAGCCACCGTTTGCCGCAGTCGCAGCGATAGAACGAGCGTCCATCAACGCCACCGCTGACATCTGCCCATTGGCTGGCTTAGAGCCTTCGCGGTTCGGGAAGTTACGCGTGGTGTGGCGAATGCTCAAACCGTTGTTGATTGGCGTATCGCCCGCGCCAAAGCATGGGCCGCAGAACGCGGTTCTGATGATTGCGCCTGCGCCAATCAAATCTGCTACCACACCTTTTTTGGCGAGATCCATAAACACCGGCTGTGATGACGGATAAACCGCCAGCGAGAAGGTGTCATTGCCACAGGATTGACCGCGCAGTGCATTCGCCGCCGCGATGACGTTTTCGTAGTTACCGCCAGAACAGCCCGCGATAATCCCCTGCTGCACTTTCAGGCGACCGTTTTCGACTTTATCCAGCAGCGAGAGTTTGGCTTTACCGTGCGCCACGCGCTCGGACTCAATTTCAATCTCACGCAGAATGTCGGTCAGGTTCTGGTTCAGTGTGTCGATTTCATATACGTTGCTCGGGTGGAACGGCAGCGCAATCATTGGTTTGATGGCGCTTAAATCAACGCTGATGCAGCCATCGTAGTACGCCATCGGTTGAGGGTTAAGCTGGCAGTAATCCTGGCCGCGACCGTGCAGCGCCAGCCAGTTATGGACTTCTTCATCGGTTTGCCAGACAGAACTTAAACAGGTCGTTTCAGTGGTCATAACGTCAACGCTGTTACGGAAATCGGTAGAGAGCGCAGCAACACCGGGACCTACGAATTCCATCACTTTGTTTTTGACGTAGCCGTTTTTGAACACGGCACCGATGATAGCCAGCGCCACATCCTGTGGCCCCACATGCGGCGCAGGTTTTCCGGTCAAATGCACCGCAACCACGCCCGGATAGTCGATATCCCAGGTGTCATTAAGCAGCTGTTTTACCAACTCACCGCCACCCTCACCGACTGCCATTGTCCCTAATGCACCGTAACGGGTGTGGCTGTCTGACCCGAGGATCATTTTGCCGCCGCCTGCCATCATCTCACGCATATATTGATGGATGACCGCAATATGCGGAGGCACAAAAATACCGCCATAACGCTGCGCTGCCGATAAACCAAAAACATGGTCATCACCGTTAATGGTGCCGCCGACGGCGCAGAGTGAGTTATGGCAGTTGGTCAGCACATACGGCAGCGGGAAACGTTCCATACCGGACGCTTTAGCGGTCTGTACAATACCAACAAAGGTAATATCGTGAGAGGCTAATGAATCAAACTTAATTTTAAGTTTATCCATATTTCCGGACGTATTATGAGAAGAGAGAATAGACCAGGCAATAGTGCCTTTTTTTGCTTCTTCTTTTTTAATTTCGCCGGTGAAATGTTCTTCGGCAATTATTTCGTTATTACTGGCGAGAAACACGCCTTTTTCAGATAACTTGATCATCAAATGCTCCAGATATCTGCGCACCGGAAAGTGCGCAGAAAGATAATAAATGGATATACTCTAAATAATTCGAGTTGCAGGAAGGCGACAAGCGAGTGAATCCCCAGGAGCTTACATAAGTAAGTGACTGGGGTGAGCGAACGCAGACGCAGCACATGCAACTTGAAGTATGACGAGTATATTTACAGCATGTTCCAGCCGATCAGCATATTCCACCACCACACGCCGAGGGTGATATGCACCAGGAAGGTTAATATCGTCAGTACCGCACCGACCAACCACCAGGATTTAATATCGTTGTAACCCACGCCAAAGATGACCGGACCTGCCGCGCCGCCATAGTGAGTAACCATGCCGCCATAGGAGTTAGAGAACAACAGTGCCAGCGCGGTTAACATTAACGGCGCGCCGGAGACGTTCGCCAGCATGGCAAATACTGGTAACATGGCAACGATATAGGCACTACCGGAAGCGAAGAAATAACGCACGATAATGCTGAGGAAAATAATAACGAAGAAAGCAACGTTACCGTGACCATCAAATGCCAGGTTATTTTTAAAGACTTCAGCTAACCATTCGAAGAATTTAACTTTCGATAATAAGGAGCTTAAGCCGATAATACCGCCGTACCAGATTAAGGTATTCCAGCCGCCTTTATTTTTAACCACGTCTTCCCAGGTAACGATACCCAGCAGCAGCATAGTCGCCATAACAACGATTGCCACGGTGGATTCATCAACCCCCAGTGACTTACTGAAAATCCAGCCCAGCAGCGCCAGCACGAAGACACCGAGCAGCATTTTTTCGCGGATTTTCATCGGTCCCAGTTCGGCAAGGCCCGCTTTGGCGATGGTTTTGTTATCCACCTTCTTAATTTCTGGCGGATACATGGTGTAAATCACCAGCGGGGTGACCAGCAGCATAATGATACCCGGCAATCCAGCGGCCAGCGCCCATCCACCCCAGCTAATTTGCAGGTGCAGAATGTCGTTGATCATTTTCAGCGCCAGAATATTCCCCGCCATTGCGGTAAAGAACATATAGCTGGTGGTTTTGGTGACCATGTAAATGGACATCATCAGGTAATGTCCGACACGACGCGGACTTTTTTCCGGTTCGGACCCCAAAGCCACCGCCACGCTGTTGATGATCGGTAACACAATACCGCCCGCACGCGCGGTGTTAGACGGTGTTGCCGGAGCCAGTACCAGATCGAGAAATACCGTAACGTAACCCAGACCCAGGGTAGTGCTACCAATTTTACCAATCAGCAGATAGGCTATACGTTTACCTAAGCCGGTGGTCACAAATGCGGCGCTTAAGGTAAACGCCGAGAACACCAGCCAGGTGGTACCTGAAGAGTAACCGCTTAATACGGCGGTGGTCTTAAACGCACCGTCGGATAAGTTACCGACCACCACCATTGAGGCAGCAACGGCAATTAACAGTACGACAGGTTCCGGGAAAGGCTTGATAACCAGCCCCACAATGGCCGCCAGGTAAATACCAAAAAGCACCCACGCCAGTTCGCTTAATCCTGCCGGAGCTGGCATAAAGCCAATAATACATGGGATCGCTAATATCAGAATTAGCTTCCATAACGATTTCTTATTCATTTAAAATCCTGTTCTTTCTGTATGACTCATACAGAAGTCCTTTATTGATTGTCCTTATCCTGACAACGAATTTTTTCAGGGAAGATAAACTTCACCGGAAAATATTTTTCTGGTTGTCCGAATAACAGATGCGCGTAACGTCGTGGCATCCTGACCTTCATTACTTAAATGAACGTCGAGCGCACCACTGGGGTGTTCAATATTGATATTGCCGTATCCTACAGAAGGGACGATTTGTCGGGTGACGGTGCCTTCCAATGCACAACTACTGGAAATGGCAATAGCTCCGGTTATCGCCAGCGCGCGATGGCAAGAATGCGGCATAAAATAACGCACATTAATTGCTCCGCCTTTCTGCGCTGGAGAAATAAGCACAGGTTTAGGGATAACCATATTACTGACATCGCCTAAGCCCATTGCTTTACCCGCTTGTAGACGGATAGATTCAATGCGGGCTAATAATGCTTTGTCGGCATCCAGCTCCGCCGGTGATTCATAGCCTGTTTTTCCCAGATATTCAGCAGGAATAATGACAACTGGCATCGCCATATCGATACAGGTCACCGGGACATCGTCAAAATAATCAATCTGATTATCAGTCGGGAAGACTTTTCCGGTTTTGGTTCCGGCGGCATTCAGGAAAGTGAGCGCAACCGGTGCGGCAGTACCCGGTACGCCGTCAATTCTGGCGCTACCCTCGTACTCGACAACACCATTTGGCGTTTGCACATCAGCCTCGATGAACGTACCAGTATTGACGTTGCGGATACGTACGCGGGTAACTGGCGAAGTCGCTGCAATCAAACCATTTTCAATGGCGAATGCCCCAACCCCAGACAGCATATTGCCGCAGTTAGGCGTGGTATCGACACGTTGCTCATGGACGATAACTTGAGCAAACAGATAATCGACATCTGCACGCGGATCGCTGGAACGGCTAATAATGGCGACTTTACTGGTCAGCGGATTACCGCCGCCAATACCGTCAATTTCCAGATCGTTACCGGAACCCATAATTGCCATCAATATTTTATCGCGCTGCGTTTGATCTTCGGGTAGATGTTCCGCTAACAGGAACGCGCCCCTCGAGGTTCCACCTCGCATCATCACGCAGGGTATTTTTTTCATAATAATGCCCTCAATTTAAAAACATAACTTATTGCGATATGGTTACATTAAGGGCAAAGCATCTCTAATGACTTTAGCTCAACGATTAATAACATTTTTTCATTAATTTAAGTTGGCTAAATGCAGTTAAAATTTTTAACGGCCAGCCACCCAAAATCGACGCTTCCATTTTTCGGAGTAATAATGAAGCATGAATTATCAAGTATGAAGGCATTTGTCATACTGGCAGAGTCCAGTTCATTTAACAATGCCGCTAAATTACTCAATATTACGCAACCTGCATTAACGCGAAGAATAAAAAAGATGGAGGAAGATTTACATATTCAACTATTTGAGCGTACAACTCGCAAGGTTACGTTAACAAAAGCAGGAAAAAGGTTGCTCCCGGAGGCGCGGGAATTAATAAAGAAATTCGATGAAACGCTTTTTAATATTCGTGATATGAATGCTTATCATCGTGGTATGGTGACGTTAGCGTGTATTCCGACCGCGGTATTTTATTTTTTACCGCTGGCAATCGGTAAATTTAATGAGCTGTATCCCAATATTAAAGTGCGGATTCTGGAACAAGGCACGAATAATTGCATGGAATCGGTGCTGTGTAACGAATCAGACTTTGGCATAAACATGAACAACGTCACAAATTCATCCATTGATTTTACCCCACTGGTCAACGAGCCGTTCGTGCTGGCCTGTCGGCGTGACCATCCATTGGCCAAAAAGCAGCTTGTAGAATGGCAGGAGTTAGTGGGTTACAAAATGATTGGCGTACGCTCCTCCAGCGGCAACCGACTGTTGATAGAACAACAGCTGGCCGACAAGCCCTGGAAGCTGGACTGGTTTTACGAAGTGCGTCATCTTTCGACGTCATTAGGACTGGTGGAGGCGGGACTGGGGATTTCGGCGCTTCCTGGTCTGGCAATGCCCCATGCACCCTATTCTTCGATTATTGGTATCCCGCTGGTGGAACCGGTTATACGTCGGACATTGGGGATTATTCGCCGCAAAGATGCCGTGCTTTCTCCGGCAGCTGAACGCTTTTTTGCCTTGCTGATTAATTTGTGGACTGACGATAAAGACAATTTGTGGACCAATATCGTCGAACGCCAGAGACATGCGTTACAGGAGATAGGTTAATACACCGGCGCAGAAGAGACTGCGCCGGGTAAATCAGCGGTTAGTGTGCGTTAACCACCACCCACATTGGTCCCTGCCCGACCGCATAGCGGCCTTTTTCATGCAGTAGCCCCTGCTCGCCAACAATTTCGTATACCGAGATGTGGTGAGATTTTTGCCCGGCGGCAATCAGATACTTGCCGCTGTGATCAACATTGAAGCCGCGCGGCTGGGTTTCCGTTGGCTGGAAGCCTTCTTTACTCAACACGCTGCCATCTTCCGAAACGCTGAAAACAGTTATCAGATTGGCGGTACGGTCGCAGGCGTATAAATGACGACCATCCGGGGTGATATGAATATCAGCCGCCCAACGGGTGTCGGAGAAGTTTTCCGGCATCATATCCAGCGTCTGGACACATTCGATATTGCCATGCGGATCTTTCAGTTCCCAGACATCCACTGAGCTGTTTAACTCATTGACGCAATACGCATATTGTTCGTTTGGATGGAATACCATATGACGCGGGCCGGCCCCTTCAACGGTAGTCACTTCCGCAGGGTCCTGTGCCACCAGATGACCATCATCGCTGACCGTAAACAGACAAATGCGATCCTGCTTTAATGCCGGAACCCACAGCGTACGGTTGTCCGGTGAGATATTGGCGGAATGGCAACCGTCCAGCCCCTCGACCACATCGACGACTCCCACTGGCAGGCCATCTTCCAGACGCGTTACGCTCACGTTACCCGCATTGTAAGAACCAACAAAGACAAACTGCCCCTGGTGATCGGTGGAAATATGCGTCGGACTACCCGGCAGCGCAGACTCTGCGGCAAAGGTCAGTGCGCCATCGTCCGGGGCGATACGATACGCCAGGACGCGAAACTCAGGGCGCACACCAACATAGAGATAACGTTTGTCCGGGCTGACCACCATCGGCTGCACCTGCCCCGGCACATCGACAACCTGTGTCAGCGTCAGTGCGCCTTCATGATTCAGGTTCCAGACGTGAATTTGCTGGCTCTCAGGGCTGGCGATATAAACTGTTTGCTTCATGAATGCTCCTTTGCATTTAGCAACTGACTGTAACAGCTAAAATTAGTCGCTTTTGGCGGTGAATGCTGAATTAAAACGCAGAATTTTGTCCGATAGTGGTATCGGTGTACCATTCGCGCAGAAGAAAATTCTTAACCTTAATCTGGAATACGCCATGACCACACGCGTGATTGCTCTCGACTTAGACGGCACCTTATTGACCCCGAAAAAGACCTTGCTTCCATCATCGATAGAAGCCCTGGCCCGCGCTCGCGAAGCAGGCTATCAATTAATCATCGTCACAGGTCGCCATCACGTCGCTATTCATCCTTTTTATCAGGCGCTGGCGCTGGATACACCTGCTATTTGCTGTAATGGCACCTATTTGTATGATTATCATGCAAAAACAGTGCTGGAAGCGGACCCAATGCCCGTTAATAAAGCCCTGCAACTCATTGAGATGCTGAATGAACACCACATTCACGGTCTGATGTATGTCGATGATGCAATGGTCTATGAGCACCCGACCGGGCATGTCATTCGCACGTCTAACTGGGCGCAAACCCTGCCGCCGGAACAGCGTCCGACTTTCACACAAGTCGCTTCTCTGGCTGAAACGGCGCAACAAGTTAACGCCGTATGGAAGTTCGCCCTGACGCACGATGACCTGCCGCAATTGCAGCATTTTGGTAAGCATGTCGAACATGAACTGGGACTGGAGTGTGAATGGTCCTGGCACGATCAGGTTGATATTGCACGCGGCGGCAACAGCAAAGGTAAACGTTTGACGAAATGGGTTGAGGCACAAGGTTGGTCGATGGAAAACGTCGTGGCATTCGGCGATAACTTTAATGATATCAGTATGCTGGAAGCCGCTGGTACAGGCGTGGCGATGGGCAACGCCGATGACGCGGTAAAAGCGCGCGCCAACATTGTGATTGGTGATAACACCACCGACAGCATTGCCCAGTTCATTTATAGCCACCTGATTTAATCAGGCGGTTATCGACACACTTTTAATTTGCGCGTACAGCCACAAGCCTGGTTTGATCGCCAGTTCATCCCTGGCCCACGGGCTGATACGCGCCCACAGCGTTTTACCGCCGACTTCCAGCTCCACTTCCACCTGGCCGTTGTCGTCATAACTATTAACAACTTTTGCCCGCAATACGTTACGAATGCTGGTTTGCTGCGGCGGTTGTAAAACCAGCGAGACATCGGTAGCCTGAATGCGGATGCGTAGCGCAGCTTGCAGCGGTTCGTCCAGCTTATTGACCCACAAATGCTGATCGCCCAGCGCCAGCGCGGTCATCGCGTAATGCGGATGATGCTCAAGCACCGTCACTTTCAGAATGCTACTTTGTTGCTCTTTCGGCAGCCACGGATTCATCACGCTACTGCCCCACACTTCCTCCAGCACGCCAAAGGCTTTCACCTGACCGTTTTCCAGTACCATCACTCTGTCTGCCAGATGGAGGATCTCATCCAGCGAATGGCTGACATACAACATCGGAATGTTGATTTCCCGTGTCAGCCGTTGCAGATAAGGCAACAGTTCGCGTTTACGCGGAATATCCAGTGACGCCAGCGGTTCATCCAGCAACAGCAATTCCGGTGCTGTCAGCAAAGCCCGACCAATCGCCACGCGCTGTTTTTCGCCTCCGGACAGGCTGCCTGGTAAACGGTCAAGCAACGGTTCAATGCCTAAAAGCGCCACCAGCTTATCGAACTGATCGACCATACTTTTCGACATGCCGTAGCGCAGATTGCCACGCACTTTGTAATGCGGGAACAGCCGCGCATCCTGAAAAACATAGCCAACGCGACGCTTTTCTGGCGTCAGGCAGATACCTTTTTCGGCATCATTTAGTACCCGCCCATTGAGGACAATCCGCCCTTTTTGCGGGCGCGTCAGTCCACTGATGGCGTTAATCAGCGAAGTTTTTCCGGCACCGGAGACGCCAAAGATAGCAGTGATGCCATTGGCGGGCAGCGTTTCATTAATGGTCAGGCAATGGTTGCCCAACGTCTGGGAAAAATTCAGTTCCAGCATGATTAGCGCCCCGCCCGTTCACGGCTGATTCTGGCCAGCCATTCTGAAATCAACAGGGAGATCATCGCCAGTGCAATAGAAATAATGCACAGTCTCGCCGCGCCACTTTCCCCGCCGGGGGTCTGGATCAGGGTATACATGGCAGAAGGAATGGTTCGCGTTTCACCAGGAATGTTCGACACAAAGGTGATGGTTGCACCAAACTCACCGAGAGAACGAGCAAAAGCCAGTACCGTACCAACAATAATGCCCGGTAAGGTCAGCGGTAACGTGATAGTAAAGAAAACGCGCCAGCGCCCGGCACCCAGTGTTCTTGCGGCCTGTTCCAGTTTGATATCAACACCTTCCAGCGCCAGACGAATTGCCCGCACCATCAGCGGAAACGACATGACGGCGGCAGCGAGAACCGCGCCGCGCCAGCTAAAGGCGAAGGTAATGCCAAACCAGTCATACAGACGTTCACCGATAAATCCGCGCCGTCCCATCGAAACTAATAATAAGTAACCGACGACCACGGGCGGTAACACCAGCGGTAGATGCAGTACGCTGTCGAGCAGAGCTTTGCCCGGAAACGTGCAACGCACCAGTAACCAGGCAAAAAAGATCCCAAACGGCAGGCTAAACAGCACAGCCAGGGAAGAAACTTTCAGGCTTAGTAAAACCGCCTGCCATTCTGGATCGGTCAGTATCATTACTTGGTTGTAAATCCGTAACGTTTAAAGATTTCCGCAGCCTGCGGCCCTTTCAAATAATCATAAAATGCTTTCACTGTCGCATTGTTATGCCCTTCCACAACAGCAACCGGGTATTCCACTTTTTTATGCGAATCTTCCGGGAAGGTGGCGACCACTTTTACCCCTTTGCTGGCAACTGCGTCAGAACCGTAAACTATGCCCAGCGGCGCTTCATTGCGTTCGACCAACGCCAGCGCGCCACGAACATCTTCCGCCGGAGCCAGTTTCGGGGAGAGCGTATCCCATGCGCCCAGTTTTTGCAGTGCTTCTTTTGCATAAATGCCAGCGGGAACATGTTCCGGATCGCCAACCGCCAGACGACCGCCATTCAGCAGCGAAGTCCAGTTGGTTTTGCTGTCGATGGTGAAATCTTTCTGCTCGCTGGCTTTCGGTGCTACAACGACCAGGCTATTGCCGAGCAGTGTCTGACGCGTAGCTGTATCGATCGCTTTTTTATCAACCGCATAATCCATCCATTTCTGATCGGCAGAAATAAACAGATCCGCAGGCGCACCCGCTTCAATCTGACGGGCGAGAGTAGATGACGAAGCGAAAGAAGAAACCACATCCACGCCTTTCTCTTTTTTATACTGCGTAGCAATGTCCTGCATTGCGTTAGTCAGTGATGCGGCGGCGAACACCGTGATTTTCCCTTCATCTGCCAGTGCATTGCCAGCAACAGCGAAAGAGAGTGCCGCCCCGGCAAACAAGTTCAACCATTTACGAGCCATTGGTAACCCCTTAATGTAACGTTATGTAGGCGACAATATAACGGCTAACTCAGAATTTTCCCAGCAGTTATTGCTAACCTTTGTGAGGTAGATGAGAAAAAATATCGGCAGGAAAAGCAGGAAGTTGAGAAAAAGAAATGCCCGACTAAGCGGGCATTCAGGGAATCAATGATTTTGTCCGGGCTGGTCTTTTTTACCAACACCAGAAAAGATGTTGAATACTTCACCAAGACCGTAAATCAGACCCAGGATGATGGCCATCACGACAGGTACCATGATTACGGCGAATACCAGACTTTTTAATAACTCTAACATGGTCAACTCCAGATATAGTCATGAGACTATTCTAACCGCTAAGCACAGAAAAGCACTCCCCTTTTGTGCGGTCAGCTTTGCGTGGCGTCCGTTTTCCGTCACAATAAGACTTTTGCCAGGATATTGTTATGCAGGCCGAAATCCTTCTCACCCTTAAGCTCCAACAAAAATTATTCGCCGACCCGCGCCGCATTTCGCTACTAAAACACATTGCGCTTTCCGGTTCCATTAGCCAGGGAGCGAAAGATGCCGGTATCAGCTATAAAAGCGCCTGGGATGCCATTAACGAAATGAATCAGTTAAGTGAGCATATTCTGGTCGAGCGCGCAACAGGCGGTAAAGGTGGCGGCGGCGCAGTACTGACCCGCTATGGTCAGCGACTGATTCAGCTCTATGACTTACTGGCGCAAATCCAGCAAAAAGCCTTTGATGTGTTAAGTGACGATGACGCCCTGCCGCTGAACAGCCTGCTGGCCGCGATCTCACGTTTTTCACTGCAAACCAGCGCCCGTAACCAATGGTTTGGCACCATCACCGCCCGCGATCATGATGACGTTCAACAGCATGTTGATGTCTTACTGGCTGACGGAAAAACACGCCTGAAAGTCGCAATTACCGCACAAAGCGGCGCGCGTCTGGGGCTGGATGAAGGCAAAGAAGTGTTGATATTACTAAAAGCGCCGTGGGTAGGCATTACTCAGGACGAAGCGGTCGCACAAAACGCCGACAACCAATTACCGGGTATTATTAGTCATATTGAGCGCGGCGCAGAGCAGTGCGAAGTATTAATGGCGCTACCCGACGGGCAAACACTGTGCGCCACAGTGCCGGTAAATGAAGCGACTTCTCTTCAGCAAGGACAGAATGTCACGGCCTACTTTAATGCCGACAGCGTGATTATCGCCACGCTGTGCTAAGCGTGTTGACAATTTGTTATGAAACACGTATCCCTGTCAGTAATCGCTGCACAAAATGGGATATAAAATGTCATCATTGCAAATTTTGCAAGGCACGTTTCGTCTTAGCGACACAAAAACGCTGCAATTGCCTCAGCTAACGTTAAACGCGGGTGATAGTTGGGCGTTTGTCGGTTCGAATGGAAGCGGGAAATCGGCCCTGGCCCGCGCGCTGGCGGGGGAACTTCCGCTTTTGAAAGGTGAGCGGCAAAGCCAGTTTTCCCACATCACTCGTCTCTCCTTCGAGCAATTGCAAAAGCTCGTCAGCGACGAATGGCAGCGGAATAACACCGATATGCTCGGCCCTGGCGAAGATGACACCGGGCGTACCACGGCTGAAATCATTCAGGATGAAGTAAAGGATGCACCGCGTTGTATGCAACTGGCGCAGCAGTTCGGTATTACCGCCCTCCTCGACCGACGCTTTAAATACCTTTCCACTGGCGAGACGCGAAAAACCCTGCTGTGTCAGGCGCTGATGTCGGAGCCTGACTTGTTGATTCTTGATGAGCCGTTCGATGGCCTGGATGTTGCCTCACGTCAGCAGCTGGCTGAGCTACTCGCCTCGTTACATCAGTCCGGTATTACTCTGGTACTGGTGCTCAATCGCTTCGATGAGATCCCGGAATTTGTCCAGTTTGCTGGCGTGCTGGCGGATTGTACGTTAGCGGAAACGGGCGCTAAAGAGGAACTGCTCCAACAAGCACTCGTTGCGCAACTGGCGCATAGCGAACAGCTTGAAGGTGTACAACTGCCGGAGCCGGATGAACCTTCAGCACGTCACGCCTTACCCGCCAACGAACCGCGCATTGTGCTGAACAATGGCGTGGTTTCTTATAACGATCGCCCCATTCTTAATAACCTTAGCTGGCAGGTGAATCCAGGCGAACACTGGCAAATTGTCGGGCCAAATGGCGCGGGAAAATCGACGTTATTAAGCCTGATTACTGGCGATCATCCGCAAGGTTACAGCAACGATTTAACGCTTTTCGGACGACGTCGCGGCAGCGGCGAAACCATCTGGGATATCAAAAAGCATATCGGTTACGTCAGCAGTAGTTTGCATCTGGATTACCGGGTCAGCACTACCGTGCGTAATGTGATCCTGTCTGGTTATTTTGATTCGATTGGCATTTATCAGGCCGTTTCGGATCGCCAGCAAAAGCTGGTGCAGCAGTGGCTGGATATTCTCGGCATTGATAAACGCACGGCTGACGCTCCTTTCCATAGTCTTTCCTGGGGACAGCAGCGTCTGGCGCTGATTGTCCGCGCACTGGTGAAACATCCGACGTTGCTTATTCTCGATGAACCACTACAGGGGCTTGATCCACTCAATCGCCAGCTTATCCGCCGTTTTGTTGATGTGCTGATTAGCGAAGGTGAAACGCAATTGTTGTTTGTTTCGCACCACGCTGAAGATGCGCCTGCCTGTATTACCCATCGTCTTGAGTTCGTGCCGGACGGTGACTTTTATCGCTATGCGCTGACAAAAATAAACTGAGTCGGTAATGCTGACTGTACCGGAGGCGGCCTAAACGCCCTCTCCGGCCAACGGTTCGACGCATGCAGGCATGAAACCGCGACTTTTTTCAGATAAAAAGCGCAATCATTCATAAACCCTCTGTTTTATAATCACTTAATCGCGCATAAAAAACGGCTAAATTCTTGTGTAAACGATTCCACTAATTTATTCCATGTCACACTTTTCGCATCTTTGTTATGCTATGGTTATTTCATACCATAAGCCTAATGGAGCGAATTATGAGAGTTCTGGTTACCGGTGGTAGCGGTTACATTGGAAGTCATACCTGTGTGCAATTACTGCAAAACGGTCATGATGTCATCATTCTTGATAACCTCTGTAACAGTAAGCGCAGCGTACTGCCTGTTATCGAGCGTTTAGGCGGCAAACATCCAACGTTTGTTGAAGGCGATATCCGTAACGAAGCGTTGATGACCGAGATCCTGCACGATCACGCTATCGACACTGTGATCCACTTCGCCGGGCTGAAAGCCGTTGGCGAATCGGTACAAAAACCGCTGGAATATTACGACAACAATGTTAACGGCACCCTGCGCCTGATTAGCGCCATGCGCGCCGCGAACGTCAAAAACTTTATTTTTAGCTCCTCCGCCACCGTCTATGGCGATCAGCCCAAAATTCCATACGTTGAAAGCTTCCCGACCGGCACACCGCAAAGCCCTTACGGCAAAAGCAAACTGATGGTTGAACAGATCCTCACCGATCTGCAAAAAGCCCAGCCGGACTGGAGCATTGCCCTGCTGCGCTACTTCAACCCGGTTGGCGCACATCCGTCGGGCGATATGGGCGAAGATCCGCAAGGCATTCCGAATAACCTGATGCCATACATCGCCCAGGTTGCTGTAGGCCGTCGCGACTCGCTGGCGATTTTTGGTAACGATTATCCGACCGAAGACGGTACTGGCGTACGCGATTACATCCACGTAATGGATCTGGCGGACGGTCACGTCGTGGCGATGGAGAAACTGGCGAACAAGCCAGGCGTACACATCTACAACCTCGGCGCTGGCGTAGGCAGCAGCGTGCTGGACGTGGTTAATGCCTTCAGCAAAGCCTGCGGCAAACCAGTTAACTATCATTTTGCACCGCGTCGCGAGGGCGACCTTCCGGCCTACTGGGCGGACGCCAGCAAAGCCGACCGTGAACTGAACTGGCGCGTGACGCGCACACTCGATGAAATGGCGCAGGACACCTGGCACTGGCAGTCACGCCATCCACAGGGATATCCCGATTAAGGAACGACCATGACGCAATTTAATCCCGTTGATCATCCACATCGCCGCTACAACCCGCTCACCGGGCAATGGATTCTGGTTTCACCGCACCGCGCTAAGCGCCCCTGGCAGGGGGCGCAGGAAACGCCAGCCAAACAGGTGTTACCTGCGCACGATCCAGATTGCTTCCTCTGCGCAGGTAATGTGCGGGTGACAGGCGATAAAAACCCCGATTACACCGGGACTTACGTTTTCACTAATGACTTTGCGGCCTTGATGTCTGACACGCCAGATGCGCCAGAAAGCAACGATCCGCTGATGCGTTGCCAGAGCGCGCGCGGTACCAGCCGGGTGATCTGCTTTTCACCGGATCACAGTAAAACGTTGCCAGAACTCAGCGTTGTGGCATTGACGGAAATCGTCAAAACCTGGCAGGAGCAAACCGCAGAACTGGGGAAAACATACCCATGGGTGCAGGTCTTTGAAAACAAAGGTGCGGCGATGGGCTGCTCTAACCCGCATCCGCACGGACAGATTTGGGCAAATAGCTTCCTGCCTAACGAAGCTGAGCGCGAAGACCGCCTGCAAAAAGAATATTTTGCCGAGCAGAAATCGCCAATGCTGGTGGATTATGTTCAGCGCGAGCTGGCAGACGGTAGCCGTACCGTTGTCGAAACCGAACACTGGTTAGCCGTTGTGCCTTACTGGGCTGCCTGGCCGTTCGAAACGCTACTGCTGCCCAAAGCCCACGTTTTGCGGATCACCGATTTGACCGACGCCCAGCGCAGCGATTTGGCGCTGGCGTTGAAAAAGCTGACCAGTCGTTATGACAACCTCTTCCAGTGCTCCTTCCCCTACTCTATGGGCTGGCACGGCGCGCCATTTAATGGCGAAGAGAATCAACACTGGCAGCTGCACGCGCACTTTTATCCGCCTCTGTTGCGCTCCGCCACCGTACGTAAATTTATGGTTGGTTATGAAATGCTGGCAGAGACCCAGCGAGACCTGACCGCAGAACAGGCAGCAGAGCGTTTGCGCGCAGTCAGCGATATCCATTTTCGCGAATCCGGAGTGTAAGAAATGAGTCTGAAAGAAAAAACACAATCTCTGTTTGCCAACGCATTTGGCTACCCTGCCACTCACACCATTCAGGCGCCTGGCCGCGTGAATTTGATTGGTGAACACACCGACTACAACGACGGTTTCGTTCTGCCCTGCGCGATTGATTATCAAACCGTGATCAGCTGTGCGCCACGCGATGACCGTAAAGTTCGCGTAATGGCAGCCGATTATGAAAATCAGCTCGACGAGTTTTCCCTCGATGCGCCCATTGTCGCGCATGAAAACTATCAATGGGCGAACTACGTTCGTGGCGTGGTGAAACATCTGCAACTGCGTAACAACAGCTTCGGCGGTGTGGACATGGTGATCAGCGGCAATGTGCCGCAGGGTGCTGGGTTAAGTTCTTCCGCTTCACTGGAAGTCGCGGTCGGAACCGTATTGCAGCAGCTTTATCATCTGCCGCTGGACGGCGCACAAATCGCGCTTAACGGTCAGGAAGCAGAAAACCAGTTTGTTGGCTGTAACTGCGGGATCATGGATCAGCTAATTTCCGCACTCGGCAAGAAAGATCATGCCTTGCTGATTGACTGCCGCTCACTGGGGACCAAAGCAGTTTCCATGCCCAAAGGTGTGGCTGTCGTCATCATCAACAGTAACTTCAAACGTACCCTGGTTGGCAGCGAATACAACACCCGTCGTGAACAGTGCGAAACCGGTGCGCGTTTCTTCCAGCAGCCAGCCCTGCGCGATGTCACCATTGAAGAGTTCAACGCTGTTGCGCATGAACTGGACCCAATCGTGGCGAAACGCGTGCGTCATATCCTGACTGAAAACGCCCGCACCGTTGAAGCTGCCAACGCGCTGGAGCAAGGCGACCTGAAACGTATGGGCGAGTTGATGGCGGAGTCTCATGCCTCTATGCGCGATGATTTCGAAATCACCGTGTCGCAAATTGACACTCTGGTAGAAATCGTCAAAGCTGTGATTGGCGACAAAGGTGGCGTACGCATGACCGGCGGCGGATTTGGCGGCTGTATCGTCGCGCTGATCCCGGAAGAGCTGGTGCCTGCAGTACAGCAAGCTGTCGCTGAACAATATGAAGCAAAAACAGGTATTAAAGAGACTTTTTACGTTTGTAAACCATCACAAGGAGCAGGACAGTGCTGAACGAAACTCCCGCACTGGCACCCGATGGTCAGCCGTACCGACTGTTAACTTTGCGTAACAACGCAGGGATGGTAGTCACGCTGATGGACTGGGGTGCGACTTTACTTTCAGCCCGTATTCCGCTTTCCGATGGCAGCGTCCGCGAGGCGCTGCTCGGCTGTGCCAGCCCGGAATGCTATCAGGATCAGGCCGCGTTTCTGGGGGCCTCTATTGGTCGTTATGCCAACCGCATCGCCAATAGCCGTTATACCTTTGACGGTGAAACCGTGACGCTTTCGCCAAGTCAGGGCGTTAACCAGCTGCACGGCGGCCCGGAAGGGTTCGACAAACGTCGCTGGCAGATTGTGAACCAGAATGATCGTCAGGTACTGTTTGCCCTGAGTTCAGATGATGGCGATCAGGGCTTCCCGGGTAATCTCGGTGCGACGGTGCAATATCGTCTGACCGACGATAACCGTATCTCCATTACTTATCGCGCCACAGTTGATAAACCTTGCCCGGTGAATATGACTAATCACGTCTATTTCAATCTTGACGGCGAGCAGTCTGACGTGCGCAATCACAAGTTGCAGATTCTGGCGGACGAATATCTGCCGGTTGATGAAGGCGGCATTCCGCACGACGGCCTGAAATCTGTCGCCGGAACGTCTTTTGATTTCCGCAGCGCCAAAATCATCGCCAGTGAGTTTCTTGCCGACGACGATCAGCGCAAAGTGAAAGGTTACGATCACGCGTTCTTGTTACAGGCCAAAGGCGATGGCAAGAAAGTGGCGGCGCATGTCTGGTCAGCAGATGAAAAATTGCAGCTGAAGGTCTACACCACCGCTCCGGCTCTGCAATTCTACTCCGGCAACTTCCTCGGCGGCACACCGTCGCGGGGAACCGAACCTTACGCCGACTGGCAAGGGCTGGCTCTGGAAAGCGAATTTCTGCCGGACAGCCCGAACCACCCTGAATGGCCGCAACCAGACTGCTTCCTGCGTCCTGGCGAAGAGTATTCCAGCCTGACGGAATATCAGTTTATTGCTCAGTAATGTTAAGCCCTCGTCATGAGGGCTTTATCCTCATATTGTTCAAATCACCAGCAAACACCGACATATTTGCAACTCAATATTCACAACAACCTTACACTGCGACACTATTTTCGCTATGGTTATGCGTAAGCATTGCTGTTGCTTCGTCACGGCAATATAATGAGAATTATTATCATTAAAAGATGATTTGAGGAGTAAGTATATGGCTGTAACTAAGCTGGTTCTGGTTCGTCATGGCGAAAGTCAGTGGAACAAAGAAAACCGTTTCACCGGTTGGTACGACGTGGATCTGTCTGAGAAAGGCGTAAGCGAAGCAAAAGCAGCAGGTAAGCTGCTGAAAGAGGAAGGTTACAGCTTTGACTTTGCTTACACCTCTGTGCTGAAACGCGCTATTCATACCCTGTGGAATGTGCTGGACGAACTGGATCAGGCATGGCTGCCCGTTGAGAAATCCTGGAAACTGAACGAACGTCACTACGGTGCGTTGCAGGGTCTGAACAAAGCAGAAACTGCTGAAAAGTATGGCGACGAGCAGGTAAAACAGTGGCGTCGTGGTTTTGCAGTGACTCCGCCGGAACTGACTAAAGATGATGAGCGTTATCCGGGTCACGATCCACGTTACGCGAAGCTGAGCGAGAAAGAACTGCCACTGACGGAAAGCCTGGCGCTGACCATTGACCGCGTGATCCCTTACTGGAATGAAACCATTCTGCCGCGTATGAAGAGCGGTGAGCGCGTAATCATCGCCGCACACGGTAACTCGTTACGTGCGCTGGTGAAATATCTCGATAACATGAGCGAAGAAGAGATTCTTGAGCTGAATATCCCGACTGGTGTGCCACTGGTGTATGAGTTCGACGAGAATTTCAAACCGTTGAAACGCTATTATCTGGGTAATGCTGACGAGATCGCGGCGAAAGCAGCGGCCGTTGCGAACCAGGGTAAAGCGAAGTAAACGTCATTCGCTTAAAAATGAGAAAGCCGACTGCAAGTGAGCCGGCTTTTTTGTTTGTCGTTGCTAACAATGGAGCACATTGCCTGATGCGACGCTACGCGTCTTGTCAGGGCTACGGTGATTCATCGGATACGCCACTCTGACGGCGCATCCGACAATTAAACCTTACCCGCGACGCGCTTTTACTGCATTCGCCAGTTGACGTAATAGAGCATCGGTATCTTCCCAGCCGATGCAGGCATCAGTGATGCTCTTTCCGTAGGCCAGCGGCTCCCCGCTCTCGAGGCTCTGATTGCCTTCCACCAGATGGCTTTCCACCATCACGCCAATAATGGCCTTTTCGCCACCGGCAATCTGCTGGCAAACGTCAGCACAAACATCCATCTGCTTTTTGAATTGTTTGGACGAATTAGCATGGCTGAAATCGATCATCACCTGTGCTGGCAGGCCTGCTTTGTTCAGCCCTTCTTTCACTTCAGCAACGTGCTTCGCGCTGTAGTTAGGCTCTTTACCGCCGCGCAGAATGATATGGCAATCGCCGTTACCGCTGGTATTCACAATCGCCGAATGCCCCCATTTCGTTACGGACAGGAAGCAGTGCGGCGCACCGGCGGCATTAATGGCATCGATAGCCACTTTAATCGTACCATCAGTGCCATTTTTGAAGCCTACCGGGCAAGAAAGACCAGACGCCAGTTCGCGGTGCACCTGCGATTCCGTAGTACGTGCGCCAATTGCGCCCCAGCTCATCAGGTCAGCGAGATATTGTGGGGTGATCATATCCAGGAATTCACCCGCCGCTGGCAGACCGCTGTCGTTAATATCGAGCAGCAATTTTCGGGCAATACGCAGACCGTCGTTGATCTGGAAGCTGTTATCCATATGCGGATCGTTAATCAGCCCTTTCCAGCCTACCGTAGTACGCGGCTTTTCAAAATAGACGCGCATCACGATTTCCAGCTCATCTTGCAGCTCTTCACGCAGCGTCAGCAAGCGAGTGGCATACTCTTTAGCCGCGACAGGATCATGAATTGAGCACGGACCAATCACAACCAACAGGCGATCATCATTACCTTTCAGGATCTTATGGATCGCTTTTCGGGCATGGGCGACCGTATTCGCGGCATTTTCAGTAGCGGGGAATTTTTCCAGCAATGCGACAGGAGGAAGTAACTCTTTGATTTCTTTGATGCGTAAATCGTCGTTCTGATAATTCATGTCTGTTCCAGTGTTGCCATACTTATCTTAGTGAATGCAATACTTCCAATCTATATCTTCCGTCAGAATGTGTAAACGGGGTTTTACACTATGAACGGATTAATCCTGGAATTAGCAAGAAAAACGCCAGATTGTCGCGAAAAACGAGATCTCTCCTACAATTTCTAACTGTAACTCCTTTGTTTGTTAATTATTTCAAGATTCTCTGCTGGGTATCTTTGCCTGGCTGAAATCTTAAACCATTGCCTTATATTCACCTGCAAATGCACTGTTGGAAGAGGTTATCCGACATAACGACCATAACAGGAGCATCCTATGAAAATGACAAAACTGGCCACACTATTTTTGACTGCCACTCTAAGCCTTGCCAGCGGTGCCGCACTGGCAGCCGATAGCGGAGCGCAAAGCAATAACGGCCAGGCAAACGCCGCAGCTGATGCGGGCCAGGTAGCCCCTGACGCCCGTGAAAATGTCGCGCCAAATAACGTCGACAATAACGGGGTAAATACCGGTTCTGGAGGCACAATGCTGCATCCGGATGGTTCTTCAATGAACAACGACGGCATGACCAAAGATGAAGAGCACAAGAACACCATGTGCAAAGATGGTCGCTGCCCGGATATCAATAAAAAAGTCCAAACCGGTGATGGCATCAACAATGATGTCGATACCAAAACCGACGGTACCACGCAGTAACCCTGCGAAATAGCCAATAATGGGAGAGCGGAGTCTCTCCCTTTTAATTTTTCCCTTCTAAAAGCAGTATGATGTCATAAAGTTAAGTGAGAATAATTAAGGGATGACTCGTCATGGCGCACTCACACTCACACACTTCCTCACACCTGCCAGAAGATAATAATGCTCGTCGCTTGTTGTATGCTTTCGGCGTGACTGCCGGGTTTATGCTCGTAGAAGTCATTGGTGGTTTTCTTTCCGGTTCTCTGGCATTGCTGGCCGATGCGGGTCATATGTTGACCGATACTGCCGCCCTGCTTTTCGCCCTACTCGCAGTGCAATTTTCCCGTCGTCCTCCCACCATTCGCCACACTTTCGGTTGGCTAAGATTGACCACGCTCGCGGCGTTTGTGAATGCCATCGCCCTGGTGGTGATTACTATTTTGATTGTCTGGGAGGCGATAGAACGCTTCCGCACTCCGCGTCCGGTCGAGGGCGGCATGATGATGGCAATTGCCGTGGCTGGGCTGCTGGCAAATATACTTTCTTTCTGGTTACTTCATCACGGCAGCGAAGAGAAAAACCTCAACGTGCGAGCAGCGGCACTGCATGTGCTCGGGGACCTGCTGGGTTCGGTTGGGGCTATTATTGCCGCGTTGATTATTATCTGGACCGGCTGGACACCTGCTGACCCCATTCTCTCAATACTGGTGTCGCTTCTGGTTCTGCGTAGCGCGTGGCGACTGTTGAAAGATAGCGTGAATGAATTACTTGAAGGTGCACCGGTATCGCTGGATATCGCCGAACTGAAGCGTCGTATGTGCCGGGAAATCCCGGAAGTCCGCAATGTGCACCATGTACATGTATGGATGGTAGGCGAGAAGCCGGTGATGACGCTGCATGTGCAGGTGATCCCGCCACACGATCACGATGCCTTGTTAGATCAGATCCAACACTACCTGATGGATCACTATCAGATTGAGCACGCCACCATTCAGATGGAATATCAACCTTGTCATGGGCCAGACTGCCACCTGAATGAAGGGGTGTCTGGCCATTCACATCATCACCATTAATGGGACAGCGCGCGTGAACCTCTTTCGCGTGCGCTGTTGATCCACATCCGGCTGCCGTTGAGGGCAATAAAGGTCAGGATGATGTACTCCAGAGACATGGCGTAAACGCCCTGAAGTGCAAAAATAACGACGCTAATCACGTTAATAATCACCCACAACAGCCAGTTTTCCACATACTTACGCGTCATCAGAATCATTGCCACGATAGATAACACCATCATGCATGAATCCCAGAACGGGAAAGCGTCCGGTTGCAGTTCAGGCATCACAACCTGTAATCCTAATGCTTGCATGATCATGACTGCCACGCGGGTCAAAAATGCAAACACCGGATTGATAAATACCGTCATCAGACCAATCGAAACAACGCAAACCGCCAACCAGCTTAGCGCCTTCGGCAATGGCAACCAGCGAATTTTCAACTCCGCCTCGTTCTGACTGGTTTGTCGCGACCACGCATACCAACCGTAAATATTCGCGGCAAAGAAAAACACCTGTAATAGCAGGCTGGCATACAGCTGAATCTGAAAGAAAATAATGCCAAACAAGGTGACGTTGATCAGGCCAAAGAAGTAGTTGCTGATCTTCTCCAGACTGGCAAGGCCAATACACAGCAACCCGGCGATCGTGCCTACCGCTTCGATCCATGAGAGATCATAACCGCCTGCCCCTATTGGTATATGTACCAGGATATTCTGCACACTAAAAAAATCCATCTTTCCCCCAAAGCGTAACGTTACGCCTTATTATTCGTTATCCACGTAGTGTAGCCGCAAAATCCAGCATACGATTGAGCGGCACCAGCGCCCTCTCTCGCAGCCTTTCCTCAACATGAACCTCGTGATTGCTTCCTTCCTGTTCTAATGCCTCTGCGATGGCCTGAAGGCCATTCATGGCCATCCACGGACAATGCGCGCAGCTGCGGCAGGTTGCGCCCTCACCCGCGGTTGGTGCTTCCAGTAACTCTTTATCTGGCACCGCCTGCTGCATTTTGTAGAAAATACCCCGATCGGTTGCCACGATAAGTCGCTGATGTGGCAATGTTTTCGCAGCAGCGATCAGTTGACTGGTGGAACCGACCGCATCCGCCATCTCTACAATAGCTTGCGGTGATTCTGGATGCACCAGTATGGCAGCATCCGGGTATTCTTCTTGCAAGCGGGTTAACGCCTGAGTCTTAAACTCATCATGCACAATGCAGGCACCCTGCCAGCATAAAATGTCTGCGTCCGTCTGTTTTTGCACGTAACGCCCCAGATGTTTGTCAGGTGCCCAGATGATTTTTTCACCCAAACTATCCAGATGATCAATAAGTTCGACGGCAATGCTTGAAGTTACCACCCAATCTGCGCGCGCTTTTACCGCAGCAGAAGTGTTGGCGTAGACGACGACAGTACGATCGGGATGGGCATCGCAAAATGCGTTAAATTCTTCAACAGGGCAGCCGAGATCCAGTGAACATTCAGCCTGAAGTGTCGGCATCAGAATTGTTTTTTCCGGACTGAGAATTTTGGCGGTTTCTCCCATAAATCTCACCCCAGCGACTAACAACGTAGAAGCGGGATGCTTTGCACCGAAGCGCGCCATTTCCAGAGAATCAGAAATACAGCCACCGGTTTCTTCTGCCAGTTGTTGAATTTCGGGATCGGTATAGTAATGGGCAACCATCACCGCATTACGTTCTTTTAGCAGACGTTTTATCTTCTCGCGGTAATACGCTTTTTCATCAATGCTTAACGGCGTCGGCTTCGGGGGGAAAGGATAAATCGCCGTGTCTGGATCAAACATCACGCTCATCTTACCATCTCGTTTTACAGGCTTAACGTTAAAACCGACATGAGCGTAATATTCGCTGTTATCGGTGTAATTTGTTTTATATGCTAAACAAGATAGTCGAATGGTGGGGAAAAGTCACTCGAATTACGTATGAGATGCCGAATGCCACACTTTGCGTCTTATTTCTCCGACGTAAAGTTGTTTACGCAGCAAACGCGGAGTATGTCATCTGGGTTAAGAATTGAAATTGAGAGATGCCTGAATAGCAAAAAAGCGCCTTTAGGGCGCTTTTTTACATTGGTGGGTCGTGCAGGATTCGAACCTGCGACCAATTGATTAAAAGTCAACTGC
>ERZ894232.27-NODE-27-length-193605-cov-14.672333_pt1 | contig 193605 bp, 176 predicted proteins | sample MGYA00380296_ERZ894232 | MGnify/ENA primary metagenome ERZ894232 (study PRJEB32331, sample SAMN06328433) | human gut metagenome | biome: human gut microbiome; feature: stool | host: Homo sapiens | collected 2014-08-14 ...
CCGGCTGTCTCTCGGCTACCCGGTGTAGGATGTACAGGAAAACGTCCGCAGTCCCCTCGTTTGTTTCAAAAGGTGGTTTTGTCACAAAAATGGCCTTGGTAATGTGCTTTACCAATGGTTTGAAACGATCTCCGCCGTTTCAAACGGCTGATTTCGCACATCGAGCGGCGATTGCTCGCCGATGCGGCGGTGATCAGGCTACCGGCCATGCGCATCACCGTCCCACAGCCCATCCGAATGGAACGGAGGCTCGCAACGCTACCCTACCGGCTGCGCCGCCAATACGCGACGAGCAGGGCGATAAGCGCGATGGGCAGCAGGATGAGCAGGCTCAATAGAATCGTGTGGACGATCATGGGACTCATTTGCGCACACTCCGCAGCTTGGCGATCATCGCCTCAAACTTCTCGCCGTCATCAGGCGTCTGGGTAATCACGAGGATGGTGTCGTTTCCGGCGAGCGAGCCGAGCACGTCGGGCAGCTCGGCGGCGTCAATCGCCGCGGCGATGCCGAGCGCGGTACCGGGCTGAGCCTTGATGATCACGAGATTCTCGGTGCGCTGCACGCCGATCACCAGCTCTGACACCATGCGCTGCAAGTGGAGGTCCTCGGCAAGGACGTACATGCCCTCGGGGAGCTTGCGCAGGCCCATGTCGGCGATATCGCGCGAGACGGTCGCCTGCGTGCAATCGAATCCGCGCGCCTTGAGCTCATCGACGAGCACCCGCTGCGTGCGCACGTCCTCAGTGCGCACGATCTCGCGGATGGCGTCTTGGCGGCCATTGCGCTTCTTAGCCATATCCCTCACCGTTCCCAGCTGTACCAAGCAATTTCCCAGTAAGCATACCGCCCCCTGCACACAAAGCGGCTAAACAGGAAGCATGCTACCGAATTGAAACATTTTTGTATATAACGAGAGAAAAATACGCCATCTATGCATATGGACGCCAGTGCGCCGGTGCGGAGCCATCGTATGCCGGCATGAGAGCGGGCCTGTGCCGATATGGGCGTCAGCGCGGTCTCGATACGAACGACGATGCATGCCGACATGAGCGCGAGCGAATCGATATGGACGCCAGTGCGCGCCGGGGACGCCCCGCAGCGCTAGGGGCAGACGCTCAGCACGCCCTCGTCATAGGCCACATCCATAAAGCACAGCCCGCGTGCGGGCGCGGTCGGGCCGGCGGCACGGCGGTCGCACGCCGCCAAGACCTCGGCGACCCAGGCCGGATCGCGTCTCCCCGCACCGACCTCGACGAGCGTTCCCACAATCGTCCTCACCATGGAATGCAAAAAGGCGTTCCCGGTGATGGTGAAGGCGAGGTGATCCTCGCCAAGCGCCTGCTCGCGCGCGAACGACACGGAGATCACGTTGCGGCACGTGGGCTTTCCCACCGCGGAGGACATCTTGCAAAAGCTCTTGAAGTCGTGCTCGCCCACCAGATGCGCGGCGCCCGCCTCCATGGCCTCCACGTCCAGCGGCAGGCGGTGCCACCACGTCACATTGCGCGTGAGCAGCGGACGGGCGTCCCCCGTCGCGATGCGATACGTGTAGGTGCGTGAGCGGGCATCGAAGCGCGCCGAGAAGCCCGGGGCCGCATGATACACACCGCCGAGGGCGATATCATCAGGCAGCAGCGCCGCCATGGCGCGCATCCACCGGCGATGCTCGATGGCGAGCTCCTCGCGATGCGCGGGGACGCTCACGTACTGCGAGATCGCATGCACCCCGGCGTCGGTGCGGCCGGCGCACGTCATGTCGATGGGACGGCGCAGAAACGTCTCGAGCGCACGACGAACCTCCCCGGCGACCGTTCGCACATCGGGCTGCTCGGCAAATCCGGAAAACCCGGCGCCATCGTAGCCCAAGCGAAACACCAGCGTGCCGTCGAGCACCTCGGGTTCATCGCAAACCGCCGCCACGGTCGCAGGTTCGATACATGCGGTCATACTGCCTCCCTCATACGCCCTGTCATCCTACCAAAGTTGCGCGAACGCACCCACTGCGGACAACGCGATCGCAAGCCCGGTCCCCACGACGAGCACTCGACGATCCAAGGAGCCGAGCGGGCGAGGCGCGGGTAGACGTCCCGCCGAGACCGCATCGTAGCACCGCGCCGACATCGCCTCGGCCAGACGGTCGGCACGGCGGAACAGACCGATCATGAGCGGAGTGAGCACCGATGCCCACACGCCGATCCGTTCAATAACGGTGCCGTTGTCGAACGATGCCCCACGTGCCCGCTGCGCAAGACGGATACGGTTGAGCTCCTCGCTCACCAGCGGAATAAAGCGCAGTGCCAGCGAGAGCACCGTTCCGAGCGGACCCACGGGAACCCCCCAGCGCGCGCACGGGCGCAGCAGGCGCACGCAGGCGTCGCTGAGCTGCGTGCCCGTCGTCGACGCGGCCACCACCAGGGAGAACCCAACGAGCAACACGATTCTCACCACGGCGAGAAGGCCGCGCAGACCTCCGGCGGGATCGAGCCCCACGGGCCCCGCCAGCTCGATCGTGGCGCGGCCATCGCACGACACGAGGTTGGCGATGAGCGTGAACGTCAAGACGATGGCGACCGGCCGCATGGCGCTCAGGATGCGGCTTGGCCTCATGCGGGCCGCGCCGAGCGCCCCAAATAGCACCACGGCCCAAGCAGACAGCACGACGGGCGATTGCGCAGAGAACACGCCGACCGTGGCAAGCAGCAATAGGATGAGCTTGACGCGCGCATCCACCCGTGCCGCGGGAGCATGAGGCGTGTAGCCTCCAAGCGCCGTCAGCGGCGTTGCAGCGCCCCCAGAGGGCACATGAGAAGAACCGTCGCCCCTCGGCGCCTCTCCCGGCGCGCTCACACGTCCGTCGCACGCAAATGAAGCTGCGCCCGTCGCGCCGCGGCCGCGCTCGTGCAGCGAGCCGTCCGCGAGCTCAACCACGCGCGAGGAGACGGGCGCCCACTCGTCGACATCGTGCGTGATGACGAGCACCGCCCGCCCCTCACGGGACAAGCCCTCCACCATGCGGCGGGCAAACGCCCTGCCCTTCGCATCGAGCGCGGCACTCGGCTCGTCGAATATATATGCGGGTGCATCGAGCGATAGGACCGACGCGAGCGCCACCCGGCGCGCCTGCCCGCCCGAGAGCTCGAACGGAGAGGACGAGAGCAGGCCCTCATCAAGCCCCACGGTGCGCACGGCGGCATGGACGCGGCGATCCACCTCGGCCTCATCGCACGAAAGATTGCGCGGCGCATAGGCGATCTCATCGTATACGGTGTCGAGGAAGAACTGGGCTTCCGGCTGTTGAAACGCCAGACCGACGTCGCCCGGCACGGGAGGCGCGCCGCACAATCGGACCTCACCCGAGCAGGGCGCCACCAGCCCGGCCGCAATGGACGCGAGGGTCGATTTGCCTGCGCCCGAAGCCCCCGCCAACAAGACGACCTCCCCCGCATGCACGCGCAATGAGACGTCGGTCAACACGGGGCGGTCCCCGTAGGAGAAGAAGATGCCATCAAGTTCGAGCACGGGTCGCGCATGCACGATATCCGCGCGTCCACCCCGCGCGCACGTAACGGCCATGAGCGAACCGCCCTCAGACGCGTTGTCCTCACTCACGGCGCACGCGTCACTCGCGCATGCATCAAATGAACGCACGCTATCCAGACTCGCATCGCCCGTGCTCTGGGCGCCCTTGGACGCATCGCCCTCGCACGCGCCGCCCCCGCGCACGTCACCCACGCGCGCATCGTTCGCGCGGTCCCCACCGGCGGATGCATCGCCCGAGCGCACACCCATGCGCGCCACGTCAATCACGCGATCGGCACGCGCGATCTCGGCAGTGTCATGAGTAATCAGCGCGATACCCATATGCGATTCATGGGCGAGGCGCGAAAACAGGTCGCGAAACCCCGCGCGGGCGCTCGGATCGAGCTGCACGGTGGGCTCGTCCAGCACCAGATATGAGGGATGCATGGCAAGGGCGCCCGCCAGGGCGATACGCTGCTGCTGCCCACCGGATAACTCGGTGGTAACGCAATCGGCGAACGACAACATGCCAACCAGGTCAAGGGCCGCAAGAACGCGCCTCTCGACCTCAGCATCATCAAGACCCAAGTTGCGCGGGCCAAAGGCGACCTCGTCGAAAACGAGGGATGAGACGATCTGGTCGACGGGATCCTGGCACACCCGCCCCACCAAAGCGCGCACACGCAAACGCTCCAGCTCACTGACGGAGGGGTCGTGACCGTCGACGACCACGCTCCCTCCGTCAACAAGCTGCGCCGCGCACATAACGCGTCCCAGCGTGGACTTTCCGGACCCGTTGTCCCCCACCAGGGCCACCAGCTCACCGGGGGCAACGGAAAGCGAGGCCCCACTCAGCACCTCGACATCGCCATATCCGAACGTGACGTTTTTAACTTCAAGCATGCATGGACCTCCCCTCGAAATTTACAGCGATAACAACATTGCGACGGCCATCCCACTTGTTGCGAGTTGTGTTTCTAACCGAGTTTATGTGTCTTTCTCGGGCCCGCCCAGGACCGCATCGTCCCGCGCGAGCTCCGCACGCAAAGGAGAGCCCTGTGGGTTCTCCATCTTGCGCAGGACTGTCCGAGCCCGGGATGATACGGCCCAGTCCGGGCCCGAGACAGACAAAAAGGGGCACGCGAACGTGCCCCTCTTCAACGCGATGCAAGAGCAGCAAATGCTACTCGGCAGCCTCCTCGGCAGCAGCCTCGGTAGCCTCGGCCTCGACGACCTCGGCGGTCTCCTCAACGGCCTCGTCCTTCTTGACGACCTTGGGAGCAGCGGCCTTCTTGGCCGGAGCAGCCTTCTTGGCCTTAGGGGTGCAAGGCTCGGAGACGATCTCGATGATGACCATCTCGGCGCAGTCGCCCTTGCGAGGGCCGAGCTTCATGATGCGGGTGTAACCGCCGTTGCGGTCGGCCCACATACCCTGAGCGGCCTTGTCGAAGATCTCGGCAACGAGGTTCTTGTCGCCGAGCTTGGCGATGGCCAGGCGACGAGAGTGCAGGTCGCCCTTCTTGGCCCACGTGATAATAGGCTCAGCGTAGGAGCGGAGAGCTTTGGCGCGGGTCTCGGTGGTCTTGATGCGATCGTTCTCGAAGAGCGCCTTGGCAAGGCTCTTCTTCATGGCCTTGGTGTGGCTGGCATCGGTGCCGAGCTTCAGGCCCTTCTTCTTGTTGTGACGCATGGTCTAGTTCTCCTCTATACCTAGGGTTTAAGCCTTGAGGCTCAGACCCATGGACTCAAGCTTGTCCTTGACTTCCTCAATCGACTTCACGCCGAAGTTGCGGATGTTCAGCAGGTCGTTCTCGGAGAACTCGACCAGCTGACGCACGGAGTGAATGCTCGCGCGCTTGAGGCAGTTGTAGGAGCGGACGGAAAGGTCCAGGTCCTCGATCTGCTTGTCAAGCTCGGCGTTATCGCTCGTCACCTCGGGGGCGAAGATGGAGATCTCCTCCTCCGCCTCAGGCTCGTCAGCCAGGGTCATGAACGCAGCCATGTGCTGGTTGATGATGTTAGCAGCGGAGACCACCGCGTCACGCGGGTTGATCGCGCCGTTGGTCTCGATCTCGAGAACGAGGCGATCGTAGTCGGTGTGCTGGCCAACACGGCACGCCTCGACGAGCTTGGCGCAGCGCTTGACCGGGGAGAAGAGCGAGTCGACATGGATGATGCCGATCGGATCGTTGTCGCGCTTGTTCTGCTCGTAGGACACATAGCCGCGGCCGTACCCGATGCGCATGCTCATGGTCAGGTGACCGCCCTCGGTGAGGGTGGCGATGTGCTGCTCGGGGTTGACGAGCTCGAACTCGGACGGAATGAAGAAGTCAGCGCCGGTAACCTCGCACGGGCCATCGACCGAGATGGTCGCGGTGCCCTCGTCCGTGGTACCGAGCGTGCGGAACACGAGACCCTTCACGTTCAGGACGATGTCGGTGACATCCTCGACCATGTTGGGAATCGTGGTGAACTCGTGCTGGGCGCCATCGATCTGGATGGCCTCGACGGCTGCGCCCTCGAGCGAGGAGAGCAGCACGCGGCGCAGGGAGTTACCCAGCGTGTCGCCATACCCGCGCTCCAGAGGCTCGACGGAGACGCGAGCGGCAGTGTCGCTAATCTCCTCGACGTGAACCTGGGGCCTAATGAATTCGGACATGTAATACCTCCAGCGTAGCGCGCAACCGATTACTTCGAGTAGAGCTCGACGATGAGCTGCTCGTTGATGTCGCCGCTGATCTGCTCGCGGGAAGGCAGCGAGATGACGTTGCCGGAGAGCTTCTCGATGTCGACCTCAAGCCAGCCGGGAACCTCAAAACGCTCAGAGGAGATGAGGGCCTCCTTGATGGGGAGCAGGTCGCGGAACTTCTCGCCGACGGCCACGACGTCGCCGGCCTTCACGCGGTAGGACGGGATGTCCACACGCTTCCCGTTGACGGTGAAGTGACCATGGCGGACGGACTGGCGAGCCTCCTTGCGCGTGCGAGCGAAGCCCAGGCGGAACACGACGTTGTCGAGACGGGTCTCGAGGATGGTCATGAGGTTCTCACCGGTGACGCCGTCCATACGGAGGGCGTGCTCGTAGTAGTGGTGGAACTGCTTCTCGAGAACGCCGTAGATGAACTTGACCTTCTGCTTCTCGCGCAGCTGCATGCCGTACTCGGATTCCTTGCGACGGCGCTTGGGCTGGCGAATAGATTCCTTCTTGGAGCTGTAGCCGAGCTCAACGGGATCGATCCCGAGCTGGCGGCAGCGCTTAAGAACCGGAGTCCTGTCGATTGCCATAATAAATCGATCCTTTCAGTTACACGCGGCGACGCTTCTTGGGGCGGCAGCCGTTGTGCGGGATGGGGGTCTTGTCCTGGATGCTGGAAACCTCGAGGCCGGCAGCCTGGAGGGAGCGGATCGCGGTCTCGCGGCCCGAACCGGGGCCCTTCACGAAGACGGCGACCTTGTGCATACCGTGCTCCATGGCGGCCTTGGCGCAAGCCTCGGCGGCCATCTGGGCGGCAAACGGGGTCGACTTACGGGAACCCTTGAAGCCCACGGTACCAGCGGACTGCCAGGCGATGACGTTGCCCGCGGGATCGGTGATGGAAACGATGGTGTTGTTGAACGTAGAACGGATGTGAGCCTGGCCCACGGAGATGTTCTTACGGTCGGCGCGCTTGATGCGAGTGGAGGCGCCGCGCTTGTTCTTTGCAGTAGCCATGATGCGTCAGTCTCCCTTATTTCTTCTTCTTGGCACCGATCTGACGCTTCGGACCCTTGCGGGTGCGAGCGTTGGTGTGGGTGCGCTGGCCGCGAACAGGGAGGCCCTTGCGGTGACGGAGGCCGCGGTTGCAGCCGATGTCCATGAGGCGCTTGACGTTCTGGGAGCGCTCGCGACGGAGGTCGCCCTCGACCATCAGGCCGTTCTTATCAATGTAATCGCGGATCGCCGAGATCTGCTCCTCGGTGAGGTCCTTGATGCGAGTGCCGTCGACAATGTTCAAATCGGCGCACATCTTAGCTGCGGTGGTGCGGCCGATGCCGTAGATGTAGGTCAGACCAATCTCCGCACGCTTCTCGTTCGGAAGGTCGACACCGTTAATACGGGCCACTGTGGATCTCCTCTCTTAGCCCTGGCGCTGCTTGTGGCGCGGGTTCTCGCAAATGACGAGCACCTTGCCATGGCGGCGGATGATTTTGCACTTATCGCACATCTTCTTGACGGAAGGGCGTACCTTCATCGTTCTTCCTTTCGGGTAGTGCTCAAGCTACAAGGTGGAATGTTATCTACTCGCCCAGCCGCAGGCGTTAATAACGAATGGCTGGAACACACGTATACGAACCGACGGGGCAGAGCACTCCCCTCTCGGTTCGCAAGCATGTGCAATGCGTGTCGCTACTTATAGCGATAGGTGATGCGACCGCGCGTGAGGTCATAGGGGGAAAGCTCCACCACGACCTTGTCGCCCGGCAGGATGCGGATGTAGTTCATGCGGATCTTGCCCGAAATGGAGCAGAGAACCGAATGACCGTTCTCAAGCTCGACGCGAAACATGGCGTTCGGCAGCGGCTCGGTGACCGTGCCCTCAAGCTCGATAGCGTCTTCCTTCTTCACGTGCAGCATCTTTCTCTCAGAAACGACAGCAACAGTGCATGTTACTACATGCAGAACAGGCAATCGAGTATTACTCAATCGCTTCACAAATTCTTCCGCCCGGTGTCGGCCGGGCGTTTACCTCCGCTGCTCGAACAGTCCTGCTCGCACGAAGAGCCCACTGGGCTCTTCGGCTCGTGCGGAACTCGCGACGGAGGTAAATGCCCGGCCGACCCCTACGGAGAATGTACTCGTAGCTCGGGATCGGGCGTATATCGTCCGAGCGCAGTTCCGCACGCAAAGGAGCGTCCAGTGGACGCTCCGTCTTGCGCAGGACTGTCCGAGCAGCGGACGATATACGCCCGATCCCGAGCGGACAGACTACATAGAACCGCCGGACATGGGGCACCAGGGGCCCTGCGCGTCCTGGGTGAGAATCACGGGGCCGTCGTTGGTGATGGCGATCGTGTTCTCGTAGTGCGCGGCGGACAGACCGTCGTCGGTGCTCACGAGCCAACCGTCCGCACCGGTGTGCACGCGGTTGGATCCGAGCGTGATCATGGGCTCGATGGCGATGACCATGCCGGCCTGCAGCTTGACGCCGCGGCCCTTCTTGCCGTAGTTGGGCACGTTGGGATCCTCGTGCATCGCGCGGCCCACGCCGTGACCGACGTAATCGCGCAGCACGCCGTAACCATTGCCCTCGGCGAGCGACTGGACCGCATGGCCCACATCGCCGATGTGGTTGCCCGGCACGGCCTGCTCGATCGCAGCCTTGAGGCAATCCAGGGTGCACTCGCACAGGCCCTTGACCTCGGTGCTGGGGGTGCCCACGTAGAAGGTCCACGCGTTGTCCCCCACCCAGCCGTCGACGATGGCGCCGGTGTCGATGGAGATCACGTCGCCGTCGCGCAGGATGACGTCGGGATTGGGAATGCCGTGGACCACGGCTTCGTTCAGCGACGCGCAGATGGAACCGGGGAAACCGCCGTAGCCCTTAAAGGCGGGGGTGCCGCCATGCATGCGGATGATCTGCTCGGCGAGCTGGTCGAGCTCAAACGTCGATACGCCAGGGCGAATCATGGCGCCAACGTGGCGGAGCGCCATCTTGGACAGCGCTCCGGCCTTCTTCATCTGCTCAATCTCGGCCGCAGACTTGATCTTAATCATAGACCGAGCTCAGCCTTCACATCGCCGTACACGACATCGATGTCGCGGTTGCCGTCGACGACCTTGAGGATTCCCTGACCGCGGTAGTACTCCACCAGCGGGCTGGTATTCTTCTCGTACACGTCGAGACGGTTCTTGATGGTCTCGGGCTTATCGTCGTCGCGCTGGTACATCTCACCAGAGCACTTGGGGCACGTCTGGGTATCGGGACCCGCGGTGTAACCGCAGTCGCGGCAGGTGCGGCGCGAAGACAGGCGATCGACGATGACCTCCGCCGGCACATCGACCAGCAGCGCGCCATCGAGCTCGCGGCCCATGGCGGACAGCTCGGTATCGAGCGTCACGGCCTGCGTGGTGTTGCGCGGGAAGCCGTCGAGGATGAAGCCCTTCTGGGCATCATCGGCGGCGAGGCGCTCCTTGACCAGGTCGATGACGAGCTGGTCGGGCACGAGCTCACCGGCATCCATGTACTTTTTGGCAGCGACGCCGAGCTCGGACTGAGCCTTGACCGCCGCGCGAAGCAGGTCGCCCGTGGAGATGTGCGCCACGCCAAAATCGGCGACAAGGCGCTGGGCCTGCGTGCCCTTACCGGCGCCGGGGGCGCCCAACAGGACGATGTTCATGCGAGACTCCTTACACGTCCTACTTGAAGAAACCGTCGTAATCGTACATCTTGAGCTGGCTCTCGACCTTGTCGATCGTATCGAGCACCACGCCGACCATGATAAGCACCGAGGTGCCGCCGAAGGCCTGGATCAGGGCGTTGTTGGTGAACGAGAACACGATCGAAGGGACGATGGCGATGAGGGCCAGGAACACGGCGCTCGGAAGGGTGATCTTGTTGAGCGCGTTCTTGATGTACTTGGCGGTCTGCTTGCCCGGACGCACGCCGGGGATAAAGCCGCCCTGCTTCTTGAGGTTCTCCGCTGTCTCGTCCGGGTTGAACACCATGGACGTGTAGAAGTAGGCGAAGAACACGATGAGCACGACGTTCAAGATCCAGTTGATCCAGCCGCTCGAGAGCGCGCCGGCAAACGCCTGCATCCAACCCACGTTGGGGAAGAACACGGCGAGCTGAGCCGGGAAGTACAGCAGGGCGCTCGCGAAGATGATCGGGATGACGCCGGCGGTGTTGACCTTGATAGGCAGGTAGGTGGACTGGCCACCCATGATGCGACGACCCACCACGCGCTTGGCGTACTGCACCGGGATGCGGCGCTGGCCGCGCTCGAGGTACACGATGAACGGGATGACGCACAGGATCACCAGGACGACGACGAGCGTGGTGATGATCGCGACGCTGCCACCGTCCATGGACTGGATGATGGCCTGCGGCAGACCGGCCATGATGTTAGCGAAGATGATCAAGCTCATGCCGTTGCCGATGCCGCGCTGGGTGATGAGCTCACCGATCCACATGATGAGCATGGCACCCGCGGTGAGCGTGCCCACGATCATGATGTCGAAGATGATCTCGGGGGCCTCGGCGCCGGTGAACTGGATACCAAAGCTCTTAAAGAGGAAGAGGTAGCCCACGGAGTTCAAAAGCGCCAAGGCGAGCGTGAGGTAGCGCGAGTACTGGGTGATCTTGGTCTGACCAACCTCGCCCTCACGCGCCAGCTCGTGCAGGCTCGGCACGACGGCCTGGAGCATCTGCATCACGATGGAGCTGGTGATATAGGGCATGATGCCCAGGGAGAAGACGGACACGTAGGAAAGCGCACCGCCCGAGAAAAGATTCAACAGGGCCATCGCGCCGCTGGCGAACGTGTCACCGGCGGATGTAAAAAGGGCCGACATCCCCTGGAAGGGGATGCCGGGCACCGGAACGTGCGCACCGATACGGTACACGACGAGCATCGCGATGGTAAAAAGAATCTTTCCGCGGAGTTCTTTGATGCGGAAGGTGTTCTTTAGACCAGTTAGCAAGGGAGCTCGACCTTTCCGCCAGCGGCCTCGATCTTGGCCTTCGCGGAAGCGGAGACCTTGTCGACCTTGACCGTGAGCTTCTTGGTGATCTCACCGTCACCGAGCACCTTGACCGGCTCGAACTCGGACTTGGTGATGCCGGCGGCTTTGAGGGAGGCACCGTCGACAACGGCGCCGTCCTCGAACTTCACCTCGAGGGTGGAGACGTTCACCGCGGTGTACTCAATGCGACGGGGGTTCTTGAAGCCCGGGAGCTTGGGGAGGCGCATCGCGAGCGGGGTCTGGCCGCCCTCGAAGCCGGCGCCCTTGGTGCCGCCGGAGCGGGAGCCCTGACCGTTGAGGCCACGGCCGGCGTAGGTGCCGCCCTTGCCGGAGTTGCCGCGACCGACGCGCTTACGGCTGTGGGTGGAACCCGCGGCCGGAGTCAGATCATGAAGCTGCATTGTTACTCCTCTACAATCTCAACGAGGTGCTTGACCTTGAAGATCATGCCGCGGACGCTCTCGTTGTCAGCGATCTCGCGCGTGTCGTTGATGCGGTGCAGGCCGAGGGCGCGCACGGTGCGGCGCTGGTCCTCCTTGCAGCCGTTGATGCTGCGAACCTGCTTGATCTTGATGGTAGCCATGCCTAGTTCTCCTTCTTGCCGATGAACATCTCGGAGACGGTGAGACCGCGGCGGGCGGCGACATCCTCGGGGCTGGAGAGCTGCTTGAGGCCCTCGGCAGCAGCCTTGATGATGTTCAGGCCGTTGTCGGAACCGAGAGACTTGGACAGGATGTTCTTGATGCCGGCGAGCTCGAAGAGCGGACGCACGGCGCCACCGGCGATAACACCGGTACCCTCGACGGCGGGGCGCATGATGATGCTGGCGGCACCGAACTCGCCCTGGACGTCGTGGGGAATGGTGCCCTCAGCGGTGACGGGCACGTGGAACATGTTCTTCTTGGCATCGATGGAAGCCTTGGAGATTGCCAGCGGCACCTCGGCGGACTTGCCCATGCCAAGACCGACGTTGCCCTTGCCGTCGCCCACGACCACGAGGGCCACGAGGCTCATGCGACGACCGCCCTTGACGGTCTTGGCGACGCGGTTGATGAAAACGACGCGCTCCTCGAACTCGGAGGCCTCGCGCTGCTGCTTCTGCTGGTTACGAGCCATGCTCTTACCTCCTAGAATTCGAGACCGGCGGCGCGGGCACCGTCGGCGAGGGCCTTGACGCGACCGTGGTAGATGCGACCACCGCGGTCAAAGGAAACGGTCTTGATGCCGGCAGCGAGGGCGCGCTCACCCACGAGCTTACCGACCTTCTCTGCAGCCTCCTTGTTACCGGTCTTGGTGCCCTTGAACTCGGCCTCGAGCGAAGAGGCGGAGACAAGGGTGTGACCCTTGGTGTCGTCAACAATCATGGCGTAGATGTTGGCGTTGGAACGCACGACGCGAAGGCGCGGACGGGCAGGGGTGCCGAAGATCTTGCCGCGGACACGGCGCTGACGACGCTTGAGGGCGGCGCGCTTTGCCTGTTGCTTGTTCATGTGAAACTCCTTAAGAAGTCCTGCCAGCACCTGACGGGGTGCTGGTCTTACGACGTGGAAGCGCTCTACTACTTAGCGGCCTTGCCGAGCTTGCGGCGGATGTGCTCGCCCAGGTAGTGGATGCCCTTGCCCTTGTAAGGCTCCGGCGGGCGCTTGGCACGGATCTCGGCGGCAACCTGGCCGACCTGCTGCTTGTCGATGCCCTTGACGTGGATGTGGGTGTTGTCGGGGCACTCGAAGGTGATGCCCTCGGGGGCGGTGTAGATCACCGGGTGGGAGTAACCGAGGGACAGGTCGAGGTCCTTGCCCTTGAGCTGGACACGGTAGCCGACGCCGGCGAGCTCGAGGACCTTGGTGTAGCCCTCGGAAACGCCCGTGACCATGTTCTGGATGAGGGCGCGGGTGAGGCCGTGACGGGCGCGGGTCTCACGCTCGTCGTCGGGACGGGAGACGGTCAAAACGCCGTCGGCGACCTCGATGGTGAGCTTCTCATAGAAATCGGCCTCAAGAGTACCCTTGGGGCCCTTCACGGTCACGTGCGTGCCGTCAACTGCCACTTCGACTCCGGCGGGAATCTGGACAGGCTTCTTACCGATACGAGACACGGTGTTCTCCTTTCCTTCTACTCGCCTAAGCGAATTACCAGATGAGGGCGACGACCTCGCCGCCGATGCCCTTCTTGCGAGCATCGCGGTCGGCCATGACACCCTGGCTGGTGGAAACAATGGCGGTACCCAGGCCACCGCGGACGCGGGGCAGGTCCTTCACGCCGGCGTACTTGCGCAGACCGGGCTTGGAGTAGCGCTTGATGCCGTTGATGACCTTGGACTTCTTGGGACCGTACTTGAGGGTGATGTGCAGGGTCTTGGCGGGGGCGGTGTCCTCAACGGTGTAGCCCTCGATGTAGCCCTCCTCGTAGATGACTCGAGCGATCTCGACGAGCTTCTTGGAGCTCGGCATCGAGACCTCGGCCTTGTTCGCAGCATTGCCGTTGCGGATGCGCGTGAGCATATCTGCGATCGGGTCGGTGAGATTCATGTGGATTCTCCTTCGTTCTTGATGAGTCCATGTCCTCGGTACTCTCCCACCCTTAGCGGGAAAGCCTATAGGACACGTCTTCCGTGCGCGTGTTCCGCACCAATGAGCGGCTCGCGCGCTGGCAGTGACTTACCAGCTGGCCTTCTTGATGCCGGGAAGCTCGCCCTTGAGCGCCAGCTCGCGGAAGCAGACACGGCACAGGCCGAACTTGCGGTACACAGAGTGCGGACGGCCGCAGCGCTGGCAGCGCGTGTACTCGCGGGTCGAGAACTTCTGCTTGCGATTGCACTTGACGATCATCGATGTCTTAGCCACTTATTTCCTCCTCACATATTGATATATGCGCCTTGGGACGGGCGGCACGTGCTCTTCGCGCACCGCCCGTGGGCCCCAGGGCTTTAAGAACCTATTTCTTGAACGGGAAGCCGAAGGCGTCGAGAAGGGCCTTGGCCTCTTCGTCGGTCTTGGCGGTGGTGACGATGGTGATGTCCATACCACGGGTGTGGTCAACGGAGTCGAAGTCGACCTCGGGGAAGATGAGCTGCTCGGTAACGCCCATGGAGAAATTACCGCGGCCGTCGAAGGACTTGGCGGAAATGCCGCGGAAGTCGCGGATACGGGGGATCGCGATGGAGGTCAGGCGATCGAAGAACTCCCACATGCGGTCGCCGCGCAGGGTGACCTTGGCGCCAATGGGCATGCCGGCGCGCAGCTTGAAGGAAGCGATGGACTTGCGGGCACGGGTGACCATGGGCTGCTGACCGGTGATGACGCGCAGGTCGCGGACAGCGCCGTCGATAGCCTTGGAATCGGTGGCGGCCTCGCCGACACCCATGTTCACGACGATCTTCTCGAACTTGGGGATCATCATGACGTTCTCATACTGGAACTTGTCCTGCATGATCTGTTTGACCTCGTCGTTGTACTTGGTCTTGAGACGGGGAATGTACTTCTCCTCAGCCATGTTCACTCCTTACTGGGGTTTTAAGCACGGGGTTGGCCTCTTGCGGACGACCCATGCGCCCGACCTTGCCTCATCAATCGTCGGGCGCCGCACGCAAGGCGCGCACCCTCCTCTTTCAAGGCAATCTCGGGCACTTGGCTCGCCCAACCTTTTGGATGGGTTAGCCTCGTGCCTCCTGCTGCCGTGCACGCCGCATCTGGCTGGTTGCGACATGACGAAACGCGGCAGGAGCCGACAAAACATTCGTTACTATACGCCGATGCGCACGTATGCGCCAGTAAAACTTCATCTGTGCAGGCGATTCCATAACTTTTGCCCGCTTCCGCGCGCAGCACCCGCGGCCCTTGACGGCCACCACGCCACGCGCCACGCGCACCCGGGCACTGCAACGTACAGCGGCTAGCGCATAGCCACCAAAAACGCCTCATCGGCCAAGATGAATTCCTCGCCTGCGGCAAGCGGGACGGGCACATGCGCCGCAAGGCGCTGCCCGCGCACCTGCGTGCCATTTGCCGAACCCAGATCCTCGATCAGGCCCGCCGCCATATCAAGCCGCACATGACGCCGGCTCAGCGCGCCGTTTCCCGCCACCGCGATGTCGCACGTCGCGGAGCGCCCGATCACAACCGGGGCGCAGGGCAGTTCGTAGCACGCATGATCACGCAGGCGCTCGAGCACGAAAACGGACGTGCGCGGCGGCTCATCGGCAGGTGGCTCAGATGCGACAGCATCCCCAGGCGGCTCAGGTGGCCGCAGCAGCGTGGTCCCCTCAACATGCGCAAGCGGACCGGAATCCACCATGCCGCCCACCTCGGTGGCGACCCCATGGGCAACGTGGCGTCGTGGCGCCGCGCCCGTCATCATGGCAACGGGATCGAGCGCCATGGGTCTGTGCGCCGCATCCGCATCGCGCGCCGAGGCGTAAGCTCCCAGCAAGCCGCTCGTGCGTGGGCGCTGCGCGCGCTCGGCCTCCGTCATCACATGCGTGTCCACGGCGGTCGTGGACGTACGGCCCAGCGAACTCGATCCCGCGAGCATGCCAGACCCCAGCCGCGACCCACACGCGCCCAGCTGCTCGCTCGCGGCGCCGGCGCCGAAGCACTCCGTCAAAAACGCGTTGAAATCGGCCGCAGGCAGCACGCTGCGACTCCGGGCAAACGCCGCTACCTTGTCGCGCACGGCCTTGTCTTGCGGTAGCACCATTCGAACGGCGCGCCCACTGATATATTCCAGCAGCTCCAGTGCCGAACTCGTCCCATCCACCCGTTCGAAGGGCACGAACGCAACGTGCAGGGCGGCGCGCTCGTCCACGAATACGCATGAGGGGTCAAAGCAGATGTTGCCTTGGGGCAGCCCCTCGCGCACGCACAGCTCCATCACATCGCGCAGCGATTCCAGCAGCGTGCGGTACTGCACGAGCGAAAGCGGCAGTGCCATGAGTGCATCGAGACGCTTGAGGGCGCCCACGCTGTAGTAAAAGGTGCGATCCCCTTCCTGGTGCACCTCCAACAGGCAGGCGCTTTGCGCCTGCTCCGCCTGCGCCAGCAGGCGGTAGTTCACCGCATCCCGCCTGCCCACTTTGAGCACGAGCGCGTTGAGCGCGGCGCTGTACTTGATGTTGATACCCGCCATGAACCGTCCGCCTTACGCCACGGCAACCAGCGTGCCGTCCGACAGATCCCCGTTTTCCACGAGCACGCGGATCAGATCGCGCGGGTTGAGCATGTTGCCCGGGCACGCGGACAACGGGTCGATAATGGCAAGGTCCGCCTGCGGATTAGCCTCGTATTGCTCGCGCTCGCGAGCGGCCAGCAGCTCGGAGATCATACGCGCGGCGTCCTCGACCGTCATATCGTACGGCACGCGAAACTCGTAGCGTCTCCCCGTCGCCGGCAACAGCACACTCAGCAGCACTTTGTCTTTCATCCAAGCCTCCCCGCAGCAGACCTTATGGGCAGTGTATACCCGTATGCGGCCACGTCCCCTCCAAAAATCAGAAATCGCCTTTTGCTGTTGGATAATGATGCAACGTACCAAAGTGCGGGGGCATCGTATGGGGCATCGTCGCATCGTCTACGTGGGTTCGCGCGACCAGCGGGGTCGGTTTTGGACCGTCCGGCAACCCGACATATAAAGGGTTCGGATTCAGACCATCCAGACCGCAAAAACGCTTCCAGACGGCCCAAACCCGAACCCTCTACGTGCCGGATGGTTCGCACGCGAACCCTTTATCGGCGAGCGACTCACGCGTGAACCGTTTTCACCGGATGCCCCCGCCGGCCTACCGTGCGGCGTCGATGCGGCCCTGCGCCCAGCGCGCGAGCTCGCGCGCGTCGGCGCCGCCGAGGGCGGAGGCGGGGACGAAGGCGTCGCGCAGCCCGTCGCGCGACGCGGCCTGCAGGAGCATGTTGTAGCCCAAAAGCATCTTGAGCCCGCCGCCGCGGCCGCGGCGGCACTCCAGGAGCAGCCCCTCGCGCCCAGAGCGCGCCGCGCGCCACTCCGACCAGGGCACGTCGACCACGAGGGCGCTCTCCGCGTCCTCGTCCGGCGGCCAGCACGCCAGCCCGACCCCGTCCTCGCCCAAGACGACGCGCCGGCCGAAGGGGCCGCCGCCCCGGGGCGCGCCGTGCCGCTCGAGGTAGGCGCGGGCCTGCGGGCGCCGCGCGGACGCGATCCAGGGGGCACGTCCCGCGACGCCGGCCGCCAGACACCCCGCCGACAGCACCGCCAGGGCGGCGAACGCCAGGGCGGCGCGCGCGTCGCCAGCCGAGAGCGCGGAGGGCGCGAGCAGGAGCGCGGGGGACAACAGGAGCCCCGTGGACAGGCCGGCGACGCGCATGAGCCCCCGGTCGCGCAGCGTCACGTAGGCGCGGTACTCCTCCTCGCCGAACGCGAATTCGTACACCATCGGCTCGCTCATCGGGCGGCCTCCCCTTCCCCGGCGGGGCCTGCGGCGCCCTTCAGCTCGGACGCGAGCGCGTCCAGGCGGTCTACCAGCGCGGCAAACTGCTCGTCTTGATATCCCAGGGCAAGAACCCCCTCGATCGCATCGCGATCGAACATGACATCGCTCTCGTCGGGCGACCATCCAGACGGGTACCGCCTGGCAAAGTAGTCCCACACCTTGCCCCCACCGGCGTCGCTCCCGAGATACCCGACGATCATGACCGGGTCCTCGAACCCACCGACATACACAACCGAGCCAATCGGCAGCCAATCATCCGTCGTAACCATGCAGAGCATCCTCCTTCATATGCAATGAACCTTATCGTTCCGAGTAATTCCTGATACGTAGGCGAACCGCGCTCGCCCTCGCTCGGGCGGACGCTGCGTTTGCGGTTGCCGCGCTGAGGCTGCCCTGAGCCGTTGCCAGCGACCCCTCCAGGGTCGCTATCTCCTGCTGCAGGCTTGCGACCAGCGCTTCGCAGGCCGACTTTGCGGCCGACGCGGTATCGGCGTCCCCCGAAGCGATGGCCTCGACCTCGCTTGAAACGTCCTCCCCGATCGCCGACGCCAGGTTCGCACCGAGCTGGCGGAGATCGTCCTCAACCTGGGACACGGCATCGACGACATTCCCGCATTCCGTGTCGGCCGCCTGCGCCAGCGCCAATTGGCCCCGCTTGTAGTCAAGTTGCCCCGCCAGCGTGGACACCGTGGCCCCGAGCCCGGCGGCCTGGTCCTCCCAAAAACGCTCCGCACCCTCATGCTCCGCGAGCGCAGAACGCAACTGTTCCAATCTCATAGATCTCCCCAATCAGCCGTTATCCAAGCAATGGGGCGACTGTCACTCCGAGTCTCCCCCACGCAGCTTGGATGCTATGAACTCGTCTGCCTCCGCAAGCGTACTCACCCCGTCGCCGACCATGTTGCAATGCCTGAGCAGAGCGTCCTGCGCCTGAGTCAGATACCCGCCGACCTCTTCGAACGTCAGGCTTGCCTGGCTGGCCGCCCGGCCCTTCCAAGACCCCTCCAGCGCATCGCGCGCCATGCCGATCTGCTCGCACACGCTGGCGATCTCGCGGGCCTCCGACTGGAACCGCTCGATGGCCTGCAGGCTTTCCTCGCGGTTGAGGCGGATCACACCGGGCAGCATGGCTCATTCACCCTCATCCGCATCGCGACCCTCGCCGCGCATCCGCTCGAAGGCCGGGGTGTTGGCCTCAAGAAATACCTGAAACGCGTAACCTCGGTCATCGAGGTATCCCAACTGGCACAAGCGCTCGACCATGCCCTTGTCGAAGAAATACCCCTCATCCGATCCCGCGCGACCCTCGGGATACGGGACGCCCACATAGTCCCAGTATCGATTCGTTTTTCCGTCGAGCGCCATGACGCCGGCGACCATGAGCGGGCGCAGCGCCCCCTCCACCATCACAACGCTGCCCACCGGCAGCCAGTCTTCCTTCGCGATCATTGCAGTCCTTTCTCCACCGGCCCGCCGCACCCGGTCCTACCTGAACTCCTCGGGGTAGTCGTAGAAGTCGAACATGTAGTCGAGCAGCGTTCCGCCCGAAACGAAGTCGATAACCGAGAACTCGGTGAAACCCCTCTCCTCTGGCGATTTAATCGCCGAGCCATCCGTCGACCTGGCAGGTATCTCTCCTGGCGATTTAAACGCGCCCGCACTGGTCATGAAAGCTCCCGCCGATGGAAAAACGAACGAACACTTCGTCCTCCACTGCTCCCCCGTGGGCGTCGGGATTGTGAAGCCAAGCGATTCATCAAACGTGCTATCGCGCAGGTCGGCAGAAACTACCGAGCGCACCTCGCGCCTGAGTGCGCGATCGGAAGAGAGGCGCGCCGCGAACCCGAATAGGGCCCTGCCGTCGCTACCGTACCTGGCGCATAGGGCGCGCAGGTACGCAACGTCATTTCGTATAATCGACTCTCCAATGTTAGGGTCCGGCCTACACACAATCCTCTCTTGTACAGGCGCCGGAACGATCGGCGGGATTCCGGCGAGCTCGCGGAAGCGCTCGTCCCACCCGGCGGGGTCCCCCAGCGGGTGGACGGTGAAGCCGCCGCGCCGTCCGGGCTCCCGGCGCAGGGCCGTCGCCCGCCCCTCGTAGAAGGCGGCCGACACGGTGCGGCCGTCCCGCTCCCCCGCGGACATACGCGGAGAACCGTCCTCGACCGTGACACCCGGCTTGTTCAGGGGGTAGAGAGCCTCTGCCAACGCGTCGCAGGGCTCGCCCGCGGAGTCGACCAGGCCCGTGGGCGCCAGGCGCGCGGCCATGGCCCGCCGCCAGACCCCCATGCCCTCTCGGTCCAAGCGGTCGAAGTCCACCGTGTACTCGTCGACCGCGAACTGCCCGGCGTCGGCCCCGCCCAGCAGCACGAAGAGGTCCTCGCTGGTGAAGCGCACCCGGGGCAGCGGGACCGCCGCCTGCGCCGCGTGGCGACGCGTCAGGAACCCGAACATGTGAAACCACCTTTCCCGCCGGCACCTACAGGCCGAAGAAATTGCCTATCGCATCGATGCCGTCAGATATCTTATTTGCAAGATCCTTCTTGAAGCCCGTCTTTTCGAGATGCTCCTCACCCATCTTGATTAACTCGCCCACGCCCCAGCCCACAAACGCGCCGGCAGCAATACCGATAGGGCCACCGATGGCGCCGACCATGGCGCCAACGCCAACGCCAGCACCGAACTCGACAAGCCCCTCTGTAACCTCAACGGCCGCGGCGCCGATCTTGTCACTCGTGTCGCCAACGGTCGAATTGTACGCCGCACCAGCCTGCCCCAGCGTGTCGACGACTTGGATCGCATTTCCAAGATAACCGAGCCCTTTCACTGCGCCCGCAGCGTCATCAGCAAGGGATGACATGGCTTTAAATGAACCGTCGAAACCCTTTCCTAGCTTCTGATGGCCAATAACGCCCTTCGCCTGCTCCCCAGCAGCCTTCAGGAAGTCTTTAGCATCACCAGCCGCTTCCGCCCTTTTGCCCGGCTTGATCCAATCGGTCGCCCCCGCAATGAAATCACTTTTTACCATGCTCCCAAATTCACTCCAACTCGATGGAATGATATGGATGCTATTCGACAGACGGAAGCCCAGCCACGCATCGCTCGCGCGCTCCAACAACGGCGCACCTTTGTCGAATCCGGTATTCGCCAGACATGCAAACGCGGTCTTCAAAAATGCGATGTCCTGCTTGTCGACCTCGCCTGCCGCGCCCGCGATTCCCGAAAGAATCGTCGTTATATTCCCATACATCCCAGACACTTGGAATGGGACAGAGCCAAGAACCTCTTCCCTTGCGGCCTCCATCTCTGCCTCTATCTGAGAGACCATCTGCTCAGTCAAGAAGTTCTCAGGCGCAAGCGCCGCGCCATAGGTGGACTCAAAGGTCTCAATAGACTGCGTGTATGTTCTATAGGCATCTGAAACGGACTGGAGCGTTTGCACCCTGCCCGGAAGAACACCAGACAGCGCGTTCAGCTCTGCGGCAATTGCAGAAGAATTGTCCAATCCAGCAAGCGCATCAATGGCAATAGAAACCCCGCTTTGCGCGTCCTTCACCGAATCGCTCGCGTATTGGCAGTAGCCATCGACATTGTTGCCCGCCTCGAACATGAGCCGCTGCTTCACAGCCGACTGCGCCGACACGGACGAAAGCAAAGTGTCACGAGCGGGAATCAAATCGCCCTTGAGATACTCTTCGGCCGATGCATACGTGTCCGCCATACCCTCAAGACCCTTGCTCAACGCACGAAGGGTGAGTTCAAGCACATTGAACGACCTGGCTTGCGCCGAAACCCATGCACCGGACATCAGGTTTGTAAGGCTCATGTTCTCTTGAGAGAGGCGATTGACCAGGTCCGCTTTGTCCATTGATGCATTCTTAATATCGGTGACCGCCGCGGAGAACGTCTCAACATCAACCTCGAACACTGCGCACCTCCTTAGTGCAGTGGTTTTCCACAATATGTCTCCTCTCGACTGGCCTTTCATCTCGCCGAGACATCGTCACACCCCCCTTCTGCCGTCTCTTGTAGTAAACGGGTCCATATGGACTCACCGCGTAGGAACACAAACCCTTCAGACGCGGGGATTGAACGGCGATGCTCCGGCAGGGCGCGCGGCACTTTGAACACCGTCTGATCCAGCACGCCAGATCCAATCCATAGGCCGTTTCCGTATGCCGTAAGGGCCTTAAACCAATCGTCGTATTTCCCCCGGATGCGCCACATCTCGCTCGTTGCGATAACGCCCGTTCTGCCCTTTCCCTTTTCCTGGGCCACATATGCCGCAAGCGCTCTGGATGCCTCCACCGGCAACGAACCAAGCAGGGAGGAGATATCCATCAGGATTAGCATCCGAGGCACTGCCTCAGCATCGGCAGAGAGGCTGTCCACAAACGATGCGATATCCTCAGGTTCGTTCAGCACATGCGGAAGCGAATTCAACTCCCCACTCAGGTCCACCGCGCGATACGGAATGCCCTCAGACTCAAACAACGAACAAACTGCACGCATATACGCACCAATCGGAGTCATTTCATTCGAAACAACCAACATGCTCGGAAGGCGTTCAAGGTCAAACCACAACGGAGCAACACTTGCATGCGCAAACCCGACGGGAACAGAATAGGCACTCGGCGCCTCAGACATATCCCGCTCCGTCACCGCATCGGGCAGCACGGGAATCGTAGTTGCTTGAGTTCCACCGTTTTCCATGCTCAACCTAGAAGCAAGTGCGGCAATTGCCTCGGCTGCTGTTTGGTTCTTATCGCAGAAATCCGCGCCCTGAAACTCATACAAGCTTTTGTCACGCTGCGCGACGCCGCGCATATTCCCTTTTGCAACCTTCACATCAGGTCGATGCCCAAAGATGGTCGCATAGTCCCCTTCATCGTTTAGTACCGTCGTAATGCTCATCGAGAACGCGGAACGGAAACGCAGTCGCGGTACCGTTGCGCCCGTTGCAGTAACCACAAAGTAGATACCGTATCGAGCGGCATCGCGCACCAGGGCGTTGAGCCGATCTTCGAGATCAGCATAGGCCTCATAAAACGCTGCAAGGTTTGCGATCGCCACAACGATGCTGGGCTCGTGCCCCCAACGCGCCCCAGAAGCTATGCGACCCCGACGAACAACTATCTCCTCTTCGAGCATCTTAAAGAGGTTGCGTGCCAATTCGTCATTCCCCGGCAACACAATGCCACCGCAACATGGCAAGGCGCGCAAACAACTCAGCATCCCCGCATCAAAATCAAGCACATAGAAGGAGAACTCTTCCGCTGAATAGCCTCGCGCCAACGAACAGATCGCCGTAGCGATAAGCTCATCGGTACCCGTCCCCTGGGCGCCATATATCATCAGGTTGCCATTGTGACGGAAATCAACAATGTGAGGAGCCCGTCGCTGCTCGGCAGGCATATCGATTTCACCCAGCATAGCAGCAAATCCATTGTCCATACGCGCCGCTTCGAGCTCGCCGGCGTAGCGCCCCTCGAGCTCCGCAAGCCCCAACCAGTCGGGCAGGGGATCCAGCCATAGCCGCGCTGCGGCCAGCCGCTGCCCGGACGCCTGGCGCTGAATCTCGCCCAACGCCGCATTGATCTCGGACAGGCCGCTTTTGACCGCCACCGCTGCCGGACGGGCAGATGCGACGGGGGTACCCTCGTCGTCGATGAGCTCCACGGCGTCGTCGCGTTTGGGCGCGAACCGCTCCACCGGCGCGTAGGGGGCGCCGGCGTAGGCCGCCTGGCCCCCGGTGAAGTACTCGTTGAAGCCCACCAGCAGGTAGAAACGCCCCGGCTCGCGAATCTCGGCGGCGTCCGCACGGCCGATCATCTCCTTGGAGTCACCGGCGTCGGCCACCTTGAGGCAGACCTTGAAGCGCATGTTGGAGCGGATCTGGTCGTTCACCACACCCGAGGGCTTCTGCGTGGCCAGGATGAGGTGCACGCCCAGGGAACGGCCGATGCGCGCGGCGCTCATGAGCTCGTCCATGAACTCCGGCTCCTGCTGCTTAAGCTCGGCAAACTCATCGGCCACGATGAACAGGTGCGGGATCGGCTCGGAGAGCACCCCGCGCAGGTAGTACGAGATGTACTTGTAAATGTCCATCGTGGCCTCACCCGTGGCCTCGCGGGCGCGGTTGAAGGCGTCCTGCCTGCGCTTGAGCTCGCTTTTGATGGACACGAGGCTGCGCGAGATCGCCGCGCCGTCCAAGTTGGTGATGGTACCGGCCAGGTGCGGCAAGCGGAAGCGCTCGTTGTCGAAGGCGCCGGCCAAGCCGCCGCCCTTGTAATCAATGAGCACGAAGGCCACCTGGTCGGGTGGGTAGCACGCCGCCAGGGACAGCACGTAGGTGATGATGAACTCGCTTTTGCCCGAGCCCGTGGTACCCGCAATCAGGCCGTGCGGGCCGTGGACCTTCTCGTGCAGGTTGAGCATGGCCGGCTCGCCTTGCGCGTCCACGCCCACCGGGGCCTGGAGCGTGCGCGAGGCGTCCGCTGCGGCCCAACGCGCGGCGATCCCCAGCTGCCCCACGTTGCCCGCCTCGAACATCTCCAAAAAGCCCAGGGACGCCGGCAGCGTGCTGCGCTGGCCGGGCATGTCCAAGTGCACGCGCGCCATGCAACGCGCGAAAGCCTCCATGTCCTGCGGGGAAACACCGATGTCGCTGGAAAACGGCAGCATGGTGCCCGAGACATCGGCGCGGTCGAACATGCACGCGCCCGGCTGGGAGGCGCCACCCTCGCCAGCCACCGCGCCAGCGAGGTCGATGACGTAGGCGCACTCACGCGGCAGGTCCTTGAGCTCGTCGCCCATGAAGATGAGAGAGACCCCCCGGTACGCGCGCAGGCGCGCCAGCCGCCCGATCGTGTCGGACGGATCGGTCAGGGCCTTGTTGGCACACAGGACAACGTAGCACGGGCCGGCCTCCAGCGCCTCCTCGCCGCGCTGCGCGCCACGACGCTCGAGCTCACGCTCCAAGTGCATGGTGAGCCCCATGAGCCCCTCAGGGCCCGTAGCCAAAAAGCGGGTCCGGCCCGCGTCGTCGAACAGGTGCGGCAACGCGCGCATGCAGCCCCATTCGGCCTCCTCGCCCGCATCGGCCACGAGCATGAGCTTCACGTCCTGGTAGCTCATGAGCGCGCACAGCTGCACCACCAGGCCGCGCGCAAAGGCCCATACCCGCTCAGTGGGACCCACAACGCCCGCCACGTAGTGCTCGGCCGGGTTGAAGGCCAGCGGCACGCCTGCCAGGAACGGCGGGCGGTGCGATGCCTCGATGACTTTCGCCAGCAGTCGGTCGCGGTCGACCGCGAACTGTTCCGCAGGCCAGCGGACGTCGGCCTCCAGCGGCAGATCGCCCGTGCCGACGCGCAGGTCCATGAAGTCACTGTGCGCGCTTGTGCGGTTCATGAGCTCGGGCGACAGCGTCGATGCGCGGTCGAGCAGCGCCGGCACGGTCACGCGGTTCTCGGCCAGCACGCCGCCCTGCACGGCGCACTCCTGCTGCAGAGCGTGCTCGATGGCGTTGAGGTAGTCGGTGTAGGTGCTCTCGCGCCGTGCCTCCTCGCGCTCGTCGCGGCGGCGCTCGTAGCGCCTGGACACGAGCGGCCACACCAGCATGCCCGCGATCATGGAGATCGACATGGCAAGCATGGGCAGCGTGGACGTCACATCCGCCCCGGCCATCAGGCGCGAGACGGTGTTCGCCACCATGAATACCGAGGCCAGGCCCATGATGAATGAGGGGCCGAGCTGCATAATAGCCGGGGACTCATCGCGCTTCCTGCCGGGCGGAGGGCCATCCACGGAAAAGGCGCGCCGATGCACCGAATGCATCAGGCGCGGGGCGGGATAAAACAGGTGCTCCTCCCCCGTCGGCTCGACGGGGTCGGGGCTTGCCGCCCTGAACGCGGCGTGCTCAATGGGGCGAGCGACCTCGATGGACGCCTCCAACGGAACGCTCCGGCGACAGTTGGCCACCACGTAGCGGTTGCCCACCATGCACTTGAACGCCGCGATCTGCACCACGTCGCCCGCGCGCAGCCGTAGCGGCGTGCGGGCGGGCAGTGCCCGACCGTTCACGAGCGTGCCGTTGGTGGAGCCCAAGTCCTCCACCGTGAACGCATCTCCGCGCAGGGTCAGCCGGGCGTGACCGCCCGAGACCTCGGGGGCCTCGTAGCGGATCTCGGCGTCCGGCGAGCGCCCGATCACACAGCTGAAATCGTCGGCGAAGCCCACGACGCGGAACTGCCGCGCCTCAGGCTGCATGGTTGATGCATGTTGCGCTGCCATGGCGATACGTTCCCCTTGCCACCTGGGGTGGCCGCGCGCGACGTTGCGGCGCGGCCACCCGTGCGGTCAGTTCCTACCCGCGGAATGCGCTTGCGATATTCGCGTCCGTCTCCTCCAGCGCCTGGGCGGTGGAGTCGAGGCTCTGGGCGATCTCGGTGATGAGCTCCTGGGCACGCACGAAGCTGGGACGCAGCTCCTCGAAGCGGGACGCATAGGCGTTGGACGCCTCGCCTTCCCACTCGCTTTGCAGCGCGGACAGCAGGCTGTCCATGCGGCTGATCACGTTGCCCACGTTGTCGGCCTCGACCCGGTACTCACCGGCGCGAGAACGCATCTGATCCGGGGTAATCCTAATCTGACCTGCCATGAGAAACTTCCTTTCTCTCATGCGCCGTCCATCTTGAACGGCGCGGTTCCACATGTGGTGCACGGCCCGTTATGAATTGAGCCGCTCCCTCAGCTCGCGGATGCGCCTGGCGCGACGCCACAGCGCCCAGCTCACGCCAACGACGGCGCCTGCCGCGAGAATCACGCCGCCCACGGTGCCAAACAGCAGGCGAGGTGTGTTGAGGATGAATGAGATCCAATCGCCGGTGACCACCACGTCCTCGTAGCGGGCATACGCCGTGTTGCCCGCGCGGTCCGTGACGGCAAGCTCGTAGGTATGGGGCTCGGCATCGGCCGGCAATTGCCACGTGGGCGCACCGTTGACAAGGTCGGCGGCATCCCAAGCTTGGACGTCGCGACCGTCCACCGTGAGCGCCACGCTCGCAAGTTCGACGTTATCGTGCGCGTCGACATGCACCTGCTTTTGCGGGTCAAGATACACCCCGCGAGAGCCGATGCCGGCAAGGCCTGCCACCGGCGCCGTGGTGTCGACGGCGAACTTGACCTCGAAAGCGCCGTCGCGCGTGGCGTTTTTGCCGTCCATGGTGTTTTGCGACAGGTTGCCCGCACGGTCGCGCGAGGTGAGCAAGATGCGATAGAAGCCGTCCTCATCAAAAAGCTGCTGCCCAAAGCGATACGTGGTCGCGCTCCATCCGCCCGTCGAGCCGTCGACCAACTCATAGTCCGCGCCGGCCTTGAGTGCCTGCGTGCGCGAGTCGTGCACGAGCTCAGCGTGGGTGCGACCGGTATCGAGGCCGCTCACGTTGACCTCAACGATGTCCACACCCTGCGGTGCGGCCAAGAACTTGCCGGCAACGTCGCTGCCAGGATTGGCAAAGTAATAGGTCGACCCAAAACGGTTGACCGAGAAGGTCACGGCCTGTTCGGCCGAATTACCGGCAAGATCGTCGACGCGCGCCGTCAGGGTATAGACGTCATCGCGCTCCAAAACATGCTCGAAATCCTCGTAGTGCACGGTCTTTTGACCTGGCAGCTCCTCCTCGCCGGCCGGCGCATACACGTTGCCCTGAGCAGCACCAACCAACTCATAGGTCGCAAAGAGCGGGTCGAAGTTCACATCGGCGTAGCTGATGGACGGCTGCACCGCATCCGCGTACGCCGCATGGTGCTCGACGCCCGAGATGGCAAGCGCCGGCGCCGTGAGGTCGATCACGAACTCGGGCTCTTCGAACACCTCGGCGGCGTTGCCGGCCAAATCGGTCGCCTGTACGGTGAAGCCATAATGCAGCTCGCCGGTAAACGAGATGACGGCATCCTGAACCGCGCGCGGCTCGCGCTCGCACCATGCGGACGCCGCCGGTGCACCCACCGCAGCACCCGAAACATCTTTGGCCCACGCCGTGACGCCGGACTGCGCCGCGTCGAAGTTGCGTTCGTCCACCGTGACGGTGGCCGTGCGCGGGGCCTTGTAGTACATGCCGTTGGCGACGTCGTTGTTGTCGAACTCGACCATGATGCGCGGTGCGGCCGTGTCCACCACGAATTCCTCGCGTGCAACCTGCGCCAAACGCCCCGTCATATCCTCAATCGAGGCGGAAAGCGCCCAATCGGCATCGGAATCGCACGCCACCGTGGCGATCCAGGTCGCCCCGTCACCCGAGGGGTTCTCAAAGTCCTCGGCCACAACCGAGGTGGCGGAGCCATTGCGCTCCACCTGCACGACCTCGCGATGCGGGTCGGACGCGCGGATCAAATCAAAGCTGGGCTCGACGAGCGTCACCGTGGCCGTGCGGGGAGCCTTGTAGTACATGCCGTTGGCGGCGTCGTTGTTGTCGTAGGCAATCGAAAGCTCAGGGGCGCTCGCATCGATGCACACGCCCAGGGCGTCCTTGGGCAAATCGGTGCCCGCACGCAGGGCAAGGGAGCCGGAATCGACCACGTTGCCGGCCCGATCCTCCACGCCCAGGCGCGTGCCCTCGAACACCAGGCGCTGCGCATCGCCGGTCAGCGTCAGCCGGAACTGGCCGTTGTTAGCCTCATCGGCAGGCTCATACGATAACTCCGGGGTCGCCGTTCCCGCCACGGACAGCGCGGCAGAGGCGGGCTCCACGCCCGAAAGGTTATCGCTCACCGCCAGCGTGATGTGCTCGGACTCTGGCGCAAATACCCAGCCCCACTCGTAGGGCTCGCTCACGGAAAGCGCCAGCTCGCCGAAGGACGGACCGGTGTAGTCGATGCCGAATTCCACAGGAGATGCCGGGCACACGGTCCCCGAGAGCGCTCGATACCCCAGCTCCAGCCGATACATGCCCTCGAGCGGCAGCGCATGGGCGAGCTCATGCGTACGAGGCAGCTCGTAGCGGGCGCTCCATGTATCGGAATCCGGCAGGTGGGTGAAATCCGCAAGCGCCAGCGCGGGCAAGGCGGAACCGGCAAGCTCGCCCGGCCGCTGCAGGGTGTTGATGGACAGCAGGCCATCGCTTGTGGGCAGAGCGCGGCGTGCCTCGAACCAGCGATCCTCGATGCTGGCCGTGACATGCACGGCACCGCGGTGGTACGCCGCATCCTTAGACGACGGGGTGCCGGGCGCATCCACCACGCTCAGCTGCACGGAGGGCAGGGTGTCATCGGCGTCCACCAAGATGCCATCGACGCCCCACGTGGCAACGTCGCTCGCACGCAAACGATCACCGCGGCCGTTGCCGGCGTTATCCGGCAACACGAGCTGCAGGTCGGCCAAGTTGTAAACGCCCTCGTCCGTCAAGGGGATCGAAACCCAACCATGCTCGTCCACCGTGAGCGCGCGTTGCATCGTCGGGGCGTGCAGGCCGGCCAAGTCGAGCAGGCGCTCCACATAGGCAGTCAGGGCGTGCTCGTCCAAACCGGCCGTGTTGTCTTCTTGCGAGCCCTGTACGTCCGCCGGGGCATCGCCCTCGCCGCGCGGCTGCAAATCCTGCACGCGCAGATGTAGCGTGCGCGCCCCGCCCACCGCCAGACGGCCCCTGCCGTCCAGCGCCGCGACATCGCGCGCGGGGTCGGGCCGGGCATCCATATAGGCATCCGTCACCGCAGGGGCCGTCGTGTCCACCATGAACTCGCGGGAGACCGAGGAGCTCAAATTACTGCCTCTAAATGACACCTCATACAAACCGTCACGTACGCCGCCGTCGGGGTCGAGCGGCAAGGTGAGCACCGCCTCGTAACGACCGGTGGCATCATTCATGACGAAGGTGGGCTGGACATCCTTAGAGGCAAGGATCTCCTCGCCCTTCCACGAAACATAGCGGGCCTGCACCGCCCGGCGAAACGCCGGCGTCATCTTGAACAGACCGAAGCGCCAGCCGCCGCCCCACAGCGTCACCTGTACCTGGTCATCCTGGTAATAGCGGTCGTTGCCCGCCGAGCCCTTGGGGCCAATCTCAATGCCAAAACCCTGGTTGGGCGCCGGGGCGTCCGCGTTCTCCACGGCGATGCGATCGAAGGTGACATCGCCCGCGATGCTCGCCAGCGAAATAGAGGCGCTCGTGTTACCCGCACGGTCGCGCACGGTCAGCGTCGCCTCGCCCAGGATATAGGTGCCCGCGTCCTCAAGCGGAATTTCAACGGTGCCGTTGTTGCCGATGGCATAATCGCGCTCAGTGAGCGTCTCGGTTACAGAGGCTCCCGTGCCGTCGATCTTGTCGTGCCGCACCAAGGTGAGCGTATAGCCCGCCACGCCGGACGCCTCGATGCCTTCCGCCGCCGGGGCGTCCGCAAGCGAGAGCGTGAGCGTGCGTTTGCCGCCAAACAGAACGTCGTAGGCGGGCTTGCCGTCTTGGCCGGGGATCTGCGCCACTTCGCTGTCGGCGTCGTAGCTGCCCTTGACCCGCACCGAGGCCGCAGCGGGCGCCGTACGGTCGATTACCACCGAAACGCTGTCGGACGCCTCGAGCTGCATGGGCTTTTGCTGCTCGGCAGCCAGGCTCGCACCCGTGTAGGATACGCTTGCCGTATGGCGGCCCTCCGCATCCCATGTGGCAAGCACGGCGCTCTCAAACCGCCGCCTTGAGCCGCGGCCTGAACCCGTGAGCGTCGCAGGGTCGAGCGTTTGGGCAGCGCCGTCAAGCACGGCGGAAATAGGATGCTGTTCAAACCACGCGGCATCGCGCAGCGCCTCGAACAGCGGGTCGGCAATGCGGGCACTCACCTCCACGGAGGCGGCATTGGTATACACCACACCGTCAGCGTCCGCTCCAACTGGTTTACCGCCGAGCAGCACCCATGCCGCCGGAAGCGCATCCTCCTCATCCGTGCGCACGAAACGAATGCGCTCGATTGAGGCATCCTTGAACAGCGGCAACTCGGACAAGGGCGCGGAGGTGACTTCCTTGCCCTTGACGTCCCGTACCCGAACAGTCACGCGGCTCAAATCGACAACGTCCGCCCTGCACGTCGTCGCATCAAAATCGAACACGAAATGGTTTGGCGCGGGCTCTTGTGGGTGCTGCGGCTCCTGAACGGGGATCTCAACCTTATCCACCACCAGATGGATCTCGTCCATCTGCTCGCGCAGCTCTTCGTCGACCGTGCAGGAGACGGACAATCCCGGGCTCACGACCGCCAGCGTCTTATCGTGCAGCCAGGCACCCTTGATGTCGATCGGCTCATGATCGACCCCGAGCACAGCGATGTCCGTAATCTGCGCATCGGCTGGGTCGGCGGCATCGGAGCCGGGGCGGTCCGCATCGGCGTTATCAGAAGGCGTGTTGGCAGTGGAAACATGCTCGTCCGCCGCGCCCGAGGCTGCCGGGGCGGCCCAGGCCAACGGCGTCGCCGCGCCCAACAGCGCGGCGCAAAGCACCAGAGCAGGTATCACACGTTTGTGCATGTGCTATTCACCTTCTTTTTTGCCGAGCCGCGCAGTCACGAACTCGGACGCCGGCTCGCCCTGTGCGGAGGCAAGACCTTGCAGCAACGTGGTGTGCTCCTCCGAGGCCGTCGCGGGCTCATCGGCACCCAACAGCGTGGTGCCCGCCTCGGAAACCGGCGCACTCCCCTTGCCGGCAAGCAACGTGGTGCCCAGCTCGGAGGCGCCCTCCTTGGCGATGGCGCCCAGCAGCGTGGTTCCGGCCTCCGAGGAATCCCCCTCCGCACCGTCATCGCCCAAGGCAGCCTTGGACTCGCGCACCGCCGTAGGGGCCTCAGCCGTCAGGGGAATGGAGGTGGCCCCGTGCCTCACCTGCAGGCTACCGCTTTGCACACCGGGCGCACGGCCACCCGGTGCCGCCGACACCGGGGCGCCCATGGCACGGTGCCCCGAGCGCAGCTCCTCAATGGCGCGAGCCGCCGCACGACCCGTCAGCTCGTCGCGCACCTCACGAACATGATGGGTCACGCCATACGCGGCCGCCGCCACCGCAAACACCACGGCAAGCCCAAAACCCACAACGGCGATCACGCCGAACAGATCCGCATTCATCGCACTTACGCCTCCACATCTTCATAGGCGTCCGTCACCGCTTGGCGCGCCGTTCCCACCAGCGCCAGTGCACGCGCCCGCTCGCCATCGAGCGCATCCGTCGTGGGATGCACCGATGACACCAACTGCTCGGCCCGACTTGCCAGCTCAAACAGCTGCTCCTGCTCAACATCATCGGCGCGAAACTTGCGCGGATAGGTGCACAGTGCATCCAGCGCGAGATTTGCCGTCTCGAGACGGACGACGTCGTTTTCCTCAGATGCCAGCTCGTCAACCAAAAAGGAAAGCTGTTCAAAATAGGGAGCATACAAACCGGCGTCCGAGCCCTCATTGATGAGCGGCACGATCCGCGTCTCAAAATCCGCGATGTCGGCGTACGCCTGCGCCAGCGCATGTTGCTCGAACTCGGCATCCGATGCGGCATCGCGCATCCACTGCGCCGCCGCGCGAATGCGCTCCGAACGCGTGGCGGGCGCGCCCGTGCCATCGGCCGCGTAGTTGTACCAGTACAGTTTTCCCACATTAAACGCCATGGCAGCGTATTCGCTCGAGCCGCGCAGCGCCTCAAGGCGAGGCAACGCCGCCTCGCGGAACTGGCGTTCCTCGGCCAGGGTGAACACCTGGTCCGACCGATACAGATCGGCGAGGCCCTCATAAGGCGCTACCTCACCCGGTTTGATAGAAGCGGCGCGCAGATACGCCTTGGTCGATTCAGACTCTACCGAGGTGGTGCGGGCAATCTGCATCCAGTGCTCGTAGTCGGAGTTGAGCGAGAGGTTGTAGCCGACCGTTCCCGCAACGCCCAGCACCAAGCCGAGCGCCGATGCCGCCGCCAGCGCCACGAAGCGCCGCCACGTGCGTGTGAGCTCCTGACGATGCCCCGCGTCCTCCTCCCGATAATGGGACAGCGCGTAGGCCATCTCGGCGCAATCTTGGAAGCGATCGGCCGGGTCGGGCTGGGTGGCCTTCGCAATCACCCGTTCCAATCCCGGTGAGAACGAGGCGTCAATCTGGCGCAGCGGCATGATTTGATAGGGAGGTTCCGCCGGGTTCTTGCCCGTGAGCATGGTGTAGAGCGTGGCACCCAACGCATATACGTCGGCGCGCGCATCTGTTTGGCCGCTTCCTCCATACTGCTCCGGGGGTGCGTACCCGCGCGTCCCGAGCTGTACCGTGTCGCCCACCGCCGCCGTAACGGATTGACCGTCCGCGCGGTATTCCCGCGCGATGCCAAAGTCGATGATTTGCACCAGGCCGTTGGGCTTGAGCATCACATTCGATGGCTTCATATCGCGGTAAATGACCGGTGGGGTGCGGCGGTGCAAGTACTCAAGGGCATCGCACAACTGCAAGCCCCAGCCCACCACATCGTCCTCGGACTGCGGGCCATCGGCCGCAAGCACGCTCGAAAGCGCACGGCCCTCCACATAATCCATGATTACGTACAGGGTGCCGTGTTCATCTACCAAATCAACGATGCGCGGAATGGCCGGGTGATCGAAGCTCTTGATCATATTCGCCTCGGTCACGATGCTTTGCACAATCAGCTCGCGCTGCTCGGGGTCGGCCACATCCTTGATTTCCTTGGCCGCCCATTGCTTGTTGAGCACGGTGTCGAGCGCAAGATACACCGTGGACATGCCGCCAACGCCGATCTTTGCGAGCAACTGATAGCGTTTGCCGATGACGGTCAATTCACGCCCCGTCGCCTATTCCCCCCAAAGAACACATTGCCGATGTGAAACACCTGACCCATAGTACGGCAGCGCGCGGACAAAAACCCGCGCCTTTCGTCGAACGGCGCGATTTGTACCACGAATAGAAGCCGTTGTATATCCAGGTTTACATCCGGGCGCGGATTCGGGCTCGTGACGAGCTGATCTGGGGAATAGCGGGCGTATTTCCGATAACGTGCGTGCGGATGTGGGGCACCACGTCTATACTTGTTCCATCCATTTTCCCACTTGGAGTCACGCATGAGCACACCGCACCCCTCCACGCCCGAACTGCTCGCGCCTGCCGGCGGCCCGGAACCGTTTTACGCCGCGCTGGCTGCCGGCGCCGACGCCATCTACTGCGGCATGGGCGCATTCAACGCCCGGCGCAAGGCCGCGAATTTTACCGACGAGGCGTTTGCCGATGCGTGCCGTGCGGCGCACCTCGCCGGCACGCGCGTCTACGTGACGGTGAACATCGTCATCAAGCAAACAGAGATGGCCGAGGCGCTCGCGCTCGTGGAGCGCTGTTGGCATCTGGGTGCGGATGCCTTCATCATCCAGGATTGGGGGCTGTTCTTCGAGATTCGCCAGCGCATGCCCGAAATTGAAACGCATATCTCCACGCAGGCGAATATCCACGACGCACGGGCAACCGTTTGGTGCCGCGATGCCGGCGCCGACCGCGTGACGCTCTCTCGCGAGCTGTCCATCGATGAGATCTCCCGCATCGCCCGCACCGGCGTCGAACTCGAGGTGTTCGCGCACGGAGCCATCTGCTTTTGCTACTCGGGTGTTTGCCTGCTATCGAGCTTCACAAGCCACGGGCGCTCGGCCAACCGCGGCATGTGTGCACAGCCGTGCCGCCTGCCCTACGAGCTGGTGGACGAACGTGGGCGCAGCCATGCGCGGCCCGGGCGCGAACGAGCGCTGTGCCCGCGCGACACCTGCACGGTCAACCTACTGCTGGAGCTGCTCGATGCCGGTGCGCACGCACTGAAGCTCGAAGGCCGCATGAAAGCACCGGACTACGTGTACTCCGTCGTACGTGCCTATCGCGCGCAGCTCGACGACATCCTGACCGACCGCGACACGACCCCCGCCGAAGCCGAGGCGCGCTACCGCCTGCTCAAGCGCTCGTTTAACCGCGATTTCACCACGGCCTATCAGCTGGACACCTCCGGCGACGAGATGATGAGCTACGAGCGGTCCAACAACCGAGGCCAAATCGTGGGCGAGGTGCTCGGGAGCCGCCCATTGGGCGGGACGCGCGGCCTCAAGCCCGACGACAAACGGCGTCGCGCCGCCTGGTGCACGCTGCACGTGGACGAGCCTGTGGGCAAGGGCGATTTGCTCGAGCTGCGCCACGACGACGAATTCGATCAGTTCCTCACCACGCACGCGCCCAGGGACCTCAAGCGCGGCGAAACCGTGGAATGCCGCACGGCGCGCCCCATGCCGGCGGGCGCTCGCGTGCGCCTGATTCGCAGCCAGGCAGCAATCGACGCCGCCGAAGCCGCACTCAAACAGCCGGTTGCACGCAAGCGCGCCGTTGATGTCCGCATACGTGCTCGACTGGGCGAACCGTTTGTTGTGGAGCTTTCCTGCGTGGATGCGCCGGAGCTGCACGGCGAGGCCGAGGGCTTTGTGGTCGAGGCCGCGCGCACCCGCCCCGTCCAGGCAGCGGACTTGATTGAACATGTGGGGCGCATGGGTTCCTCGCCATTTGAAGCAGCGCATTTTGATGTTGAGCTGGACGAGGGCTGCGGTATGGGCTTTTCTGCCGTGCACCAGGTACGTGCGGCGGCCTGCGAAGCGCTCGAGCGCGCGATTCTTGCCCCTTACGCAAAACGACCGCAGGACGGGAAGGTGGCCTGTGCGCCGACTGCGGCTGCATCTGGCGAGCATGACGCACATGCGACGTCATCGGGTAAGGCGCCGTCCGATATCGAGCTGTGCGCGCTCGTGACCTCGCTCGATGCCGCCCAAGCGGCACGTGAGGCCGGGGCGGAACGCATCTACATGGCCGTCGATGACGTGGTTGCCGCCGGCCTCTCCCCTGCCGACGTGGCCGATGCCCGCATCGTCCCCGTGCTCGATGAGGTGTGCCGCGAGGGCGACCACGAGCGACTGGATGCCTGGGTGCAGCGTGGGCTGCCCCTCGCCATTGGCAATATCTCCGAGCTGGCACTTGCCGCTGAGCGCGGTGCCATCGCGGAAATCCGAAGCTGCATCCCCGTGCACAACACCTCGTGTATCGATGCCCTTCAAGCACACGGCGCTGCGGGCTTTTGGCTCTCGCCCGAGCTCACGCTCCGCGAAATCGAGGAGCTCGGCGCCGATCGGGCCGCAGCCGGCCTCGGCGTGTGCGTGCTCGGCTATCCGCGCCTCATGACCAGCGAGCACTGCATGCTGCAGGTTGCGGACGCCTGCATCCACGACTGCGAGCATTGCAGACTGCGCGCCCGTAAGTTCAGCCTCAAGAACATCGATGGCCGGCTGCTGCCGGTGCGCAGCGACATCCGCGGCCGCAGCCATCTCTACGATAGCGAGCTGCTCGATGTCACCCCGCACATCCCGCAGCTCATACGCGCCGGCATATCCCGCGTGCTGGTCGATGGCACCCTGATGGATACCGATGAACTCACCCGCATGGTGGTCCGCGCGCGCCGCGCGATAGTCGCCGCGCGCGATGGTCGCACGCCCGATCGCCGACTGCCCGGCTCGAGCTCGGGCTGCCTGTTCAACGGGATCGAATAGCGATGGGCGTATCAGCCGGGTTGCGCGTGCTCTATCGCGATCCGTGGCTTATGGCGGTCGATAAGCCTGCGGGCATCATCGTGCACGGCGATGGCACGGGTGCGCCAACGCTCACCGACGCCGTGCGGGCGCATCTCGTCGCCAGCGGCGAGGCCAGCGCGAGCGCCGCTGCGCAAGCGCTGCAACGCCTCGATCGGGACACCACGGGGATCGTGCTGTTCTCACTGGATAAAGAGGCGCAGCCCGCCTTTGACCGCATGATTGCCGAGCGCTCCATTCAAAAACGGTATCTTGCCATCGTGCATGGACGCTTCCCCGCTGCCAAGACAATGTGCCAGCCCCTCGGACGCGACCGCCACGATAGCCGCCGTATGCGCGTCAGCCGCACGGGCAAGCCGGCGCACACCGATGCAAAGCGCATCGCCTACGCAAAAGCCGATGCACGAGCACCGGAGCGCTCCCTGCTTGCCATCGATTTGCACACGGGCCGCAAACATCAGATTCGCGTGCACCTGGCGCACGCGAAGTTCCCCCTTTTGGGCGATTCCCTCTACGGAGGCCCCTCGTGTTCAGGCGGGTTGATGCTGCATGCCAGCGAGCTGTCCTTCACACACCCCATCACCGGGGCACCCACCCATATCCAGGCTCCCTACCCCGCCCGGTTCCAGCGCATCATGTCCCAGTAGCGCAAGCAGAGCGCCTTTGCCTCCGTGCCGCCCTGCATGGTCATACCCGATGAGAACCCGTGATTCAGCCGCTCTTGACAGCTTTTGATTCCTTTTGCGAACCTGGCTCGCACGGGCGCCTACTCCTCTTCGGGGTAGATAACGCCCCACTCGCGGCGCAGGCGCGTCATGATATCCATGACATCGGCTGCAAAGTCGATGAGCTGCAGCGCTCGCGCATCGCCCGCCACCGCTTGCTCAAGATCCGCCACCTCGTAGCACAGCGCGTATGCCTCAACGCCCTCCTCGACCTCCTCGCGCCGACCATCGGCCGTCCAGGTGATGGTGGCGCGATCGGCACGCGGGTAGCCCATGACTTCAATGTAGCAATCATCAAAGCAAAGCGTGGCTCGCTTGGGCTGTTTGGCATGCATGGTGAGCGAGAACACGCCAAGCTGGCCCTCGGCATTGCGTGTGACAAAACCGCTTTCCTCATCCACGCCCGTGGTAAAGCAATTGGCGAGCGAAACGACCTCTTGAGGCTGGCTTTCCATAAACAGGCGGGCGACTGAGAGCGCATACACCCCGATATCCAGCATGGCGCCACCGGCGATGCCGCGATTCCAAAAGCGGCTGTTTGCATCGTCGTAGCTATGCCAGCTGCCAAAATTCACCTGAGCTAAGCGCATCCGGCCAAATTCGCCCGTATCGGCTCGGCGCATGAGCTCGGTATACAACGGCATGTGCAACACGGTCGTTGCGTCCATGAGCACCACATGGTGCTCGACGGCAAGGGCGCGGGCCTCAGCAAGCTCCTCACTGTTGAGCGTAATGGCCTTCTCGCACAGCACGTGCTTGCCGGCCGCGAGCGCCGCCCGTAGGTACGCGATATGCGTGTTGTGCGGTGTGGTGATGTAGATGGCATCGACCTGCGGATCGGCGTAGAGGTCTTCCACCGAATCGTATACCTTCTCGACCCCGTATTCCCGAGCGAACGCCTCGGCTTTGGCGCGCGTACGATTGGCGATACCGTGTAGCTTGCGGCCTGCCAGTGCGAGTGACTGCGCCATTTGGTTTGCAATGACACCGCACCCGATAACGGCCCAGGTAAGCTCGGGCGCCGTAAAGATATCCTGCGGGAACGGCTTGCCCGCAACGGCGGCAAACGCAGCCTTGGCCGCAGCCGCGGCATCCTTCGGAGCGGGCGCCCCAATCGCATCGGCCATTTCAAACCCCTCACCTCTAGGGTCGAACAGAACATGCCCATTGTGGCACAAACAATTCGAACGCCTGCTCATGGCGATTATCTTTCATATTATTTAATTTCTAACGGTCACCCAGATAGGTGATAAGGGAACGCTCCTCACCTGCGGAACCTCGCTTCGGCCATGAGCAGATGGCGGACCACCCTTGCGATCTTGGGCCACCTCTCGTCGTCGCGCTTGACCCTGAAGAAGTAGACGTAGAGGTTCAGGTAGGACTGCAGGTTCTCGGGGTCCATGCCGGTGAAGCGCCAGAGGTAGCGCTTGAGCCACGAGCACAGGTTGTTCACCAGCTCCATCGCCTCCAGGCACTCCGGGTCCCGCACGTCCGCCTTGTATGACTCGTCCGCAAGCCCGTTCTCCCTGACGAGGACGTTATGGGCCCTCTCGCGGTCGTGGACGAGCGTCGCGCCCTCCGCGACGCGGCCCCCGAGCGCCGCCCTGATGCGGGCGGCGGAGGGCTTGCCGTGCCCGCAGACCACCGCGACGGGTTCCTTGCGGGCGTCGATGCCCACCGCTATGCACAGCTTCTGCCTCGACAGCCCGCGCTTGCGCGCCTGCCCGTATCCCTTGGAGAGGTCCGTGTCGTTGACGTAGGTCTCGTCGACCCAGACGCGGCCCCGCAGCGCGATGCGGGGCCGGTGGCCGTCGACGGCGGCGAACAGGCGGTGGCGCCACTCCCAGGCGGTGTGGTGGCTGATGCGGTAGGCCTCCGCGCAGGCGTCGAGCGGCACGGCGAACAGCGCCAGCCTGATGAAAGACACCCAGGTCGCGAGCGGCTTCTTGCAGCCCTCGAGGACGGTGCCGGTCGGCGACGTGAACCTGGCGCCGCACGCCGGGCACCTCCACCTCCGCACCCCCGAGGGCTCGAGTCCGTCCCTCCAGGCCGGAGAGGCGCCGCATCGCGGGCAGGGAGGCGACGGGCGGAACATCTCCGCCGCCTCGGCGAGCGTGCCGAAGCCGGTCTCGTCTCGGAGCCTGCGCTCCTCGACGGCGTCGGACAGGTCCTCCAGCTCGGCGGGCGTCAGCGACCCGACGAGCCCGGCGTGGGGGCTCGCGTGCTTCATGGCGGGATCGTCCCATCCGCCCGGACGCCCACCCGGAGGGATTGTCGCCAAACAAAGATCCGGGTGGGCGCTCGGGCACATTCTCTGTTTGGCACGCATAAGGATAGCGCGGCCCCGCGGGCCGCGCTATCTATCACCTATCTGGGTGACTGTTAGAATTTAATTGAGGCTTCGTGAGTTCCTGTGGATAGGGGTCACGCCTCCCGCCCCGGCAGCGACGGCCTGAGCGGCGAGCACCTGAGCATCACCAGCGCCATTAGGTTGCCGGTGTTGCGAAACCCGTACGCCTGCCGGATCGCCACCTTGATCTTGTTGTTCACGGCCTCGACGCGCGCGTTCGAGACCCCGAGCGCGATGGACCTGACTATGCCCTCGGCCTTGCGCCGGACCTTGCGCGAGAGCTCGACGAACTGCGGGATGCGGCTGCGGCACGCCCATGACAGCCATCTCGCCAGCCCCTCGCGGGCGTCCGCCTCCGATCCCGCCCTGAAAACGGCCCTGAAGGCCTCCTTGAGCAGGTAGCCGCGCCAAAGCGCCGTGCCCAGGGACTTGAGCGCGCCGAGCGCGTCGGCCTGCCTCTCGGTCAGGTCCCCCGGGTTCTTGAGCAGCGGGTAGCGGAGGCCCTTCACCAGCCCCGCCGGGTCCGCCGGTGCGGCCTCGCCCTTCCCGGGCCGGCCCCGGCGGCGCTTCGGCCGCGGCGCCCCCCTCGCATCGCGCCACGCCTGCCTGCGGAGGTCGTCGAGGGCGTCCGTGCACCACGACACCGCGTGGAACGGGTCTATCGCGAGCTCGGCGGCCGGCATGCGCTCGGCCACCACGTCGGCGATCCAGCGCGCGCCGTCGGCGGTGACGACCTCGACGGCGGCGGCGCGCTCGTCTCCGAGCTCGTCGGCGAACGCCTCGAGCTGAGCCCTGCCGTGCCCCTTCGCGCACCACACCACGCATCCGCTGTCGTGGTCGACGACGACGGTCATGTAGCGGCGGCCCTTCTTGTAGCTCGTCTCGTCTATCCCTATCCGCCTCAGGCCGTCGAGCCTGGAGCCGCCCGCGCGGGCGTCGAGGTCGGCGGCGACGCGGGCGCATATGCCTCCCACGGTGTGCCAGTCGACCCGCATGAGCTCCGAGACCGCGCTCCTGCTGCAAGCGCAGGCGAGCCATGCGACCTGGTCCTCGAAGCCGCGGGTGAACCTGCTCGCCGCCGAGCGCGCCCACGGCACCGCCTCGGACCTGACGCCGTGCTCGGGGCACCTGACCCTTGTCGGCGCGTACTCCACGTAGCGCTTGAGGGCCCCGTCGTCGAGCGCCCGCCACCTGCGGGCCGGGAGCCTGTCGTAGGCGTCGCAGCGCCTCCCGCAGACCGGGCAGCGCGGCGCGCGCTTCCGGGGGCGCGCCGAGACGATTATGGAATCCCCCTCGATTCGGATGGATTCGACCACGGCGCCGTCGAGGCCGGCGCCCTTCTTGGCTATGCTCTTGTACACGCGCGGGACCCTTTCCGGAGGCTAGCTTTTCTTGGCGGAAAACAAAGCCTATCCGAGCGGGGTCCCCGCTGCTATACCCATGCCTTCATCGGGCGCTCAACCCACACAAACCCCCGAAGAGCCATTTAATTTATAAGAAAGTATCTTTCACTCTGCCGTCACAGGGGCGCTTAGCTGCACGCCCACAACACCCGCTGCGGTGACCGTGCGGCGGCATCCAATGCGCCGTTTACAAGGCGGGAATTCAGCATGCGAATCGACTCAAGACGCAAGCGCGCACCACCTCATCTCGAAAAAGCACGCAGCACCTCGAGCCTCGGCTCAATATCTGCAATCAGATCATCGGCAACGTAGGGCGTCGACTCAAGAACGGGGTCAGCATCTCCCGACCCCGCACGATCGAGCGCACCGACGAGCGTGGCAGCGATCTTCTTTGCAATACGACGAAGCGCATGATCCTTGATGCCAAGCTCCCGCGCCAGGTTCTCTAAAGTCTCCGGTGTCACCTCGTCAATCGAGCGAGCGCCGCCCAAGTCCATCGCAAGGTCCCTGCTGTATTTTGGATACAGCGTCGTACACACCAGATCATAGGCGGGGGACAACTCGAACGAGACACTTTGCCCTCCGTTCGATTCCCGATACAAAAGCGAGTAGTTTTTGAGATGCGCATCGCAGTTCCCGATGACATACGAAAAGAGCAACTGCTGCGCAAACGCCATGATTTCACGCACGGGGCGCGCACTCCGCTCGCGCAAGAACGATGCGATGCGCCGAACGCTGCCACCCTCCAGCTCCGCATATTTCGACCCGGGCAACATACGAAACGCTTGGCAGAAATCCTCTTGGTGCAGCCGTTCAACATGCCAGCCCTCGCGCGCCTCCACGATGCGGCGATCAAAGCGCTCAACGACCAAAACGGGAGTCGCGTAACTCAGCAGCGACACCTTGGCCACATTCAGTCCGCATGCACGCGCCGCTTGCATACATAGAAATTCGTTCTCGGGGACGTCGCGCATCGAGCTCGTTTTCAGCATATGCGTTGTGGCCGCAAGGCCGCGCGGAGAAAGCCAACCCGTCTCCATGGTGCAATCAGGCCGGTGCGCGAGGCCAGTCTTTCCCTGCGCACCAGCAAGGGATAATCGCCTGTCTGCATTATGCTCCGCAATCTGAGGAAGACTCTCGAGCATATGCATGATCTCAGCTTGCGTAACGGATACGTATCCCGCATCGACTGGCATTGGAGCGTATTCATCGGCTATGACAATGTCCCCTATGCAGTCACGCCCGCATGCCACAAGCATCGCGAGCCAATCGTCCTCTCGAAGCTTCAGTTCCGCTGCAAGCGCCTGGCGAGCAATCCCCTCGGCTAGCAAACCTTCAAAATACGGACGATATTGCGGCTGAGAAAACGGCTCGGCACGAAGCGGGAGAGATGCTGAGAGCGGAGCGGCGTGAGGGTTCGACAAATACGCCACATCATAGGTAAATGTCGATCCGTCCGCCGCGATTCGACCTACGAGCTCCGGCACGCGATACGACACGCGCGACACAAGCAAGGTGCCCATTAGCCACGCCTCCGACCTACAAGATCGATTCCAAGTGTGTTCAGAACCGTGAGCACCTTGCCGATCTCGGCGGTTGCTTTTCCATTTTCCAACTGCGACAAAAACGTAACGCCAACATTGGCATAATCGGCGAGCTCAGCCTGCGCAATCCCCTGGCGCTTGCGCTCGGCTTTAATCAGCTTGCCAATGGATGCCACTGACCCCAAATACTCTTCCATAGTTCCTCACCGTCTTGCGCGTTCGCGTACGTTTAGCGTAAAAACTCAAAGGTTTTCGCGTTCGCATAATTTATAAAAAATACTATCAGATTTTATGCGTACGCAAAAGATAAGAGTAGGGCACCTAAAAGCGGTTAGCTTTGCATCATCTCAACACTCAGAGCCAACAGTCCGTAAACGCAAAACCCCGTGGTATTCCTTAGCAATCACTCCACAGCTGAACACGTTTCATGCTCAGAAAGGACGCTTGCGTGGAATACCACGGGGCTCCGATGTTCGTTCTAGCGGTTATGCTTTAGAACTTGTGGCCGCACTTCTTGCAGACGCGCAGCTTGGTCTTGTGACCGTCGAGCTCGCCGGCCTCATGACCAACACGGGTACGCTTGCCGCAGGCGGGGCACACCAGGTTGACGTTGGATGCATCGATGGGCATCTCGGTCGGGACGATACCGCCCTGGTTGCCCTGGGTCGGCTTCACGGCCTTCTTGGCCACGGCGACGCCCTCGACAACAACCTTGCCCTCGGAAGGCAGGGCGCGCAGGACAACACCCTGCTTGCCGCGATCCTTGCCGGAGAGCACCTCGACCTTGTCGCCCTTCTTGATGGACATAGACATAGTGGTCTCTCCCTTACGTTAGAGGGTCTCGGGTGCGAGCGAGACGATCTTCATGTACTTCTTGTCACGAAGCTCGCGAGCGACGGGCCCGAAGATACGGGTGCCGACAGGCGAACCATCCTTGTTGATGACGACGGCGGCGTTGTCATCGAAGCGGATGTAGGAACCGTCCTTGCGGCGGACCTCCTTGACCGTACGCACGATAACGCAGCGCACGACATCCTTCTTCTTGACGTTCGCGCCGGGCGTGGCCTCCTGCACGGCGGCCATGACGACGTCACCGATGCCGGCGTAACGGCGCTTAGAGCCGCCCAGCACCTTAATGCAACGAACCTTGCGCGCACCAGAGTTGTCGGCAACGTTCAGCATGGTTTGCATCTGAATCATGGTTGGAACCTTTCCGAACCTAAGCCGGAGAGAGGTGCGACCGCCCTATACAAGAGCAAGAGCCTGAGGCGCTCAGACGGGCGCACGTCACCGGAGGGTTTACTTCGACAAGCCTACTTGGCACGCTCGACGATCTCGACGAGACGCCAACGCTTGGTGGCGGACAGCGGGCGGGTCTCCATGATGCGAACGGTGTCGCCGACGCCGGCCGTGTTCTCCTCGTCATGGACGTGGAACTTCTTGGTGCTGGTCATCATCTTGCCGTACTTGGGATGACGCTTGCGCTCCGTGGTGGTCACAACAATGCTCTTGTTGCCCATGATGGAGGAAACGATACCCTGGCGGACCTTGCGCGCGTTGCGCTCAGTTGCTTCAGCCATTATCTACTCCTACAACTACTCGGTGGCAGCGGACTTCTCCGCTGCGATCTGACGGGCACGCTGCTCCGTGAGGACACGAGCGATGTCCTTCTTCACGGCGCTCACGCGAGCGGTGTTGTCCAGCTGGCTGGTGGCCATCTGGAAACGAAGGTTGAAGAGCTCGGCGCGGCAATCCTTCAGCTTCTCAGCCAGGGCCTCGTCGGAGAGCTCACGAATCTCTGCGGGCTTCATTACTTGTCCTCCCCGTTCTTAGCGCGGGTAATGATCTTGGTCTTGATCGGCAGCTTGTGCTGGGCAAGACGCAGGGCCTCGCGAGCGATCTCCTCGGACACGCCGGCGATCTCGAACATAACGCGGCCCGGCTTGACGACGGCCACCCACTCCTCGGGGTTACCCTTACCGGAGCCCATGCGGGTCTCCGCAGGCTTCTTGGTGATGGGCTTGTCGGGGAAGATGGTGATGTAGACCTTACCGCCACGCTTCATGTAGCGGGTCATGGCGATACGAGCGGCCTCGATCTGACGGTTGGTGATCCAGTGACGATCGAGGGCGACGATGCCGTACTCACCGAAATGGAGCTCGGTGTTGCCCTTGGCCTGGCCCTTCATGGAGCCACGCTGCACCTTGCGGTGAAGAATACGCTTAGGAGCGAGCATTACTGATTCCTCCTATCGTTGTTGCGACGACGCGGACGGGAGGTACCCTCGAGAGCCATGTTCGGGACAGGCTGACCGGGGAGCTTCTCGCCCTGGTAGATCCAGACCTTGACGCCGCAGGAGCCCATGGTGGTGTGGGCGGTGGCGGTGCCGTAGTCGATCTTGGCGCGCAAGGTGTGCAGCGGCACGCGACCCTCGCGGTACCATTCGCGACGGCCCATCTCGGCGCCGCCGAGACGACCGGAGCACTGGATACGGATACCCTTGGCGCCGGCCTTGCGGGCGGACTGGACGGCCTTGCGCATGGCGCGGCGGAAGGCGACGCGGCCCTCGAGCTGCTCGGCGATGGACTGAGCCACCAGCACGGCGTCGAGCTCGGGACGCTTGACCTCGATGACGTCGACGGACAGGTTGCCCTTGGTCACGCCGGCAACGCGCTCGAGCTCGGTGCGCAGACCGTCGATCTCGGAGCCCTTCTTGCCGATGACGACGCCGGGGCGGGCGGTGAGGATGATGACCTTCACCTTGTCGCCGGCGCGCTCGATCTCGACGCGGGAGACGGCGGCACGGGCGAGGCGCTTCTCGAGGAAGCGACGGATCTCGATATCGTTACCGAGGGTCTTGGCGTAGTCCTTCTCGGCGAACCAGCGGGAGCGCCAGTTCTCAGTGATGCCAAGGCGGAAGCCAGTAGGATAGACTTTCTGACCCATGACTTAAGCCTCCTTTCGAGAAGCAACGACGACGGTGATGTGGCTCGTGCGCTTGAGGATGCGGGAAGCGGAGCCCTTGGCACGAGGACGGATGCGCTTGAGCGTCGGGCCCTCGTCCACATAAGCGGCCTTGACGAACAGGTCGTCGGCGCGCATCTGGTTGTTGTGCTCGGCGTTGGCGACGGCGGAGCGCAGGACCTTCTCCACGTCCACGGCGACGGAGCGCGTGCAGAAATGGAGGATGTCGAAGGCCTGAGCGACGTTCTTGCCGCGGATCAGGTCAATCACGAGACGAGCCTTGCCGGGGGAAACGCGCACGTACTTGGCCGTGGCGCGGACCTCACGGGTCTCGGTGGAAGTGTTAGCCATTTACCTAAACCCCCTATTTGGCCTTGTGACCACGGAACGTACGAGTGGGCGCGAACTCGCCCAGCTTGTGACCGACCATGGACTCGGTGACGTACACGGGAACATGCTTGCGGCCGTCGTGGACGGCGATGGTGTGGCCGACCATCTCGGGGAAGATGGTGGACGCGCGGGACCAGGTCTTCACGACGTCCTTCTTGCCAGCCTCGTTCATCGCGATGATACGCGAGAGGAGGCGCGCCTCTACGAACGGGCCCTTTTTGAGACTTCTGCTCATAAGTGCTATCTCCTAACGGGTATCGGTTACTTCTTGCGACGACGGATGATGAGGTCGTTGGACGTCTTCTTCTTGTTGCGGGTGCGGTAGCCCTTGGACGGGGTGCCCCACGGAGAGACGGACGGACGACCGGAGGTGTGCGAGCGACCCTCGCCACCGCCGTGCGGGTGATCGACCGGGTTCATGACGGTACCACGGACGGTCGGACGGACGCCCATCTTGCGATGACGGCCGGCCTTACCGATCACGATGTTGGCGTGCTCGGAGTTGCCCACCTCGCCGATGGAGGCGCGGCAGGTCACGAGAACGCGGCGCATCTCGGAGGAAGGCATGCGCACGATGGCGTACTTGCCCTCCTTACCCATGAGCTGGCAGGCGGTGCCAGCGGAACGGGCGATAGCGGCGCCCTTGCCAGGCTGGAACTCGATCGCGTGGATGAGCGTACCCACGGGAATCTCGGACAGCGGCATGGCGTTGCCGGGCTTGATGTCGGCGCCGGCACCGGAAACGACGGTGTCGCCGACCTTGAGGCCCTTGGGGGCCAGGATGTAGCGCTTCTCGCCGTCCACGTAGTGGAGCAGGGCGATGCGGGCGGAGCGGTTCGGGTCGTACTCGATGGTAGCGACCTTGGCCGGCACGCCGTCCTTGTTGCGCTTGAAGTCGATAACGCGGTACTGACGCTTAACGCGGCCACCCTGGTGACGCATGGTGATGCGACCGGCGTTGTTACGACCAGCCTTGACCGGCAGCGGCTCGAGAAGGGACTTCTCGGGCTTGGTGCAGGTGATCTCGGAGAAGTCCGCGATCGTCTGCCAGCGGCGGCCGGCGCTGGTCGGCTTAAGGTGCTTTACAGCCATTCCTTATCCCTTTCAAATCGGTCCGTTGGCCACTGCAAGCTGGGATTGCGGATGCAGTGACACCGGATTACCACGGCTCCGGGCGTTTCCTTTTCTTACGCACGGAACACTTGAACTTGCCTCCCCTCTCGAAGAGGCAAGCGTCAAGTAACAACTAAGGCGAAATTACGCCTGGGTGCCAAAGACCTCGATGGTCTGACCCTCGGCCACGGTGACGACGGCCTTCTTCCAAGAACGGGTCTTGCCGGCGACATAGCGCACGCGCTTGGTCTTGGGCTTGACGTTCAGGGTGTTGACGCGAACAACCTTCACGCCGAAGATCTCCTCGACGGCGTCCTTGATCTGGAACTTGTTGGCGTCCTTGGCGACCTCGAACGTGTACTTGTTCTCCTCCATGGCGGAGTAGGAACGCTCGGACACGATCGGGCGGATGATGATCTCGTGAGCGGTCATTTAAGCGAGCACCTCCCCGAAGTGAGCGGCGACATCGGCGGGCATCAGCAGCGCGCCGTTGTTGACGAGGTCATAGGTGTTGGCCTCGGCGGGCGTGATGATCCACGTCTTGGGGATGTTGCGGAAGGAGAGGTAGGCGTTGATGTCATCCTCGCGAACGATGATGGTCAGACGCTTGCCCTCGAGGCCCAGGGCCTTGAGCATGGCGACGGCGGCCTTGGTGGACGGCTTCTCGAAACCGTAGTCGTCCACGAGCACGAGCTCGTTGTCGCGAAGCTTGGCGGACAGGGCGGAGCGCATGGCGAGCTTGACCTCTTTGTTGTTCATGCGCTTCACGTAGGTGCGGGGCTTGGGCCCGAAGATCACACCGCCACCACGCCACTGGGCGGCGCGGATGGAACCCTGGCGGGCACGGCCGGTGCCCTTCTGACGCCACGGCTTCTTGCCGCCACCGGAGACCTCGGAACGGCCCTTGGTGGACTGGGTGCCTGCACGCCAGCAGGCCTGCTGGCACGTGACGATGTGGTGCATGACGTGCACGTTCGGCTCGATGCCGTACACGGCGTCGGCGAGCTCGGCCTCGGCGACCTGCTTGCCCTCGACGTTCTTCACTTCAAACTTAGACATAGCGACGGTCCTCCTTTACGCCATGCGGATGGCGACCAGACCGTTCTTGCCACCGGGCACGGCGCCCTTGACAAGCATGAGGTTCTGCTCAGCATCAATGCGGACAACGGAGAGGTTCTTCACAGTCACGCGGGCGTTGCCCATGTGACCGGCCATCTTGACGCCCTTGAGGACGCGGGCCGGGTACGCGCACTGGCCGATGGAGCCGGGGTGACGCTGGATGTGGGAACCGTGGGACATGGGGCCGCGGTGCTGATTCCAGCGCTTGATGCGACCCTGGAAACCCTTACCCTTGGAGGTGCCGATGACGTCGACCTTGGCGACGCTCTCGAAATCAGCGACAGTGACGACGTCGCCGACCTTGTGCTCCTCGCCGTTCTCGACGCGGACCTCACGAAGGTAACGGACGGGCTCGACGCCAGCCTTGGCAAAGTGACCAGCCATGGGCTTGTTCACGTGCTTGGACTTGATGTCGCCGAAGCCGATCTGAACGGCGTTGTAGCCGTCGGTCGCCTCAGTTTTAACCTGCGAGACGGTGCAGGGGCCAGCCTGGATGACCGTGACAGGGACGACGTTATCGTCCTCGTCCCAAACCTGGGTCATGCCGATCTTGCGGCCGAGAATCATGTTGATCATTCGATCTCCAACTCTCGGTGGTCTTGGGACATTGCACGCGCCCCTTGCGCGTGCCCCTAGAGGACCACATACGGACTTGCGCGCCACTCCTTGCATTCGCTTCGGCCCTTTGTGCGCGGCAACCCATTTGCGCAGGTAGATGGCCTAGGCAGAATCCTCCTAGTGGACACAGCTTAATTAGTATACACGCCCGCGGGCGTCTCCATATTGTCTTCGCAATGTTTTTGCAGGTAGGGACGGTCGGCTCTATGTGCCCACGGCGAACCGGTGACCCGCTCGCACCCTGGATGCACTTCTTCAACTTCGGTGCACCTTGCGAAACTTCGGTGCACCCTGCAACCAAAACCAACCGAAAGAATGGCAGCCAGGTGCACCGAAGTTTTCACCTCAAAAAAGAGACTGTCCCCAAATTGAGGTACCCTTCCACCTCAATTTGGGGACTGTCCCTAATCTGAGGTTGTCCCTTTTCTGAGGTTGGGGGCTACTCGCTGCGGAGGGCCTCGACGGGGTCGCGGCGGGCGGCGTTGCGGCTGGGGATCAGGCCGGCGATCACGGTGAGCAACACGCTGATCAGGATGAGGCCAAGCGCAGACGCCACCGGCAGCTGCATCACGTTCTCGATCTGGTGGTTGGCGAGCGCCCAGGCGTTCACCGGAATCGACACGGCCACCACCACGGCTATCGCCAGCACGCCCGCGATGAGGCCCTCGATGAAGGTCTCGGCATTGAACACGTTGGCGATGTTGCGCTTGGATGCGCCCATCGCGCGCAGGATGCCGATCTCCTTCTTGCGCTCCAGCACGCTGATGTAGGTGATGATGCCGATCATGATGGAGCTCACCACCAGCGAGATGCTCACAAAGGCGATGAGCACAAGCGAGATCATGTTCACGATGCTCGTCACGCTGCCCATGAGCACGCCCATGTAGTCGGTGTAGACGATGGTCTTGTCCTCCTCGCCGTCCGCGCGCATGTCCTCGTTGTACGCGTCGATGTGCGCGAGCACGGTCTCTTTGGCCTCGAAGTCCACGGGATAGATGCTCACGGCAGCAGGGTCGCTCGCATCGGCATAGCCGAGCGTCACCAGGTTGTTTTCGTAGGTGAGCTTGCCGGCGTTGGCGTAGCTCGTCATGAGCGAGGCGAGGTCGTCGGCATCCATATTGAAGTGGATCGCGCTGGCGAAGGCGCTCCCATCCACATGGAAGGCGTTCTGCATGTTGGCGGCAAGGCGCTCACCCAGCTGAGGTCCCAGCTGCTCGGCGAAGGCGCCCATCGCGGCTCCCAAACCGGACTGCAGCTGGCTCGAAACAGCCTGGCCGATGCTCTCGCCCACCTGCTCGAACACCCCCGTGAACGCCTGGGCCATGTACGGCGCGAGCTGGTCGCTCACGTACGCGCGGGCGATTCTCTCCAAGCGGTCTGCGACGGGCTTGCCGGCGATGTCCGCAATGGCGTCCAGCGTCGAGCGGGCCTCGTCGGTTTGCGCATACGCGGCGAACACCGTGAGAAGCTTCTCGCCAAAATCGGGCGCCGAGGGGTCGAGCCCGGCTCCTCCCCCGTTCATGAGGTGCGTCACGAACCCCTGCACATACGCGCCGGAAAGCTCCGCCACGCGCTCCAGCTCCTCCGGCGAGAGAACGGGGTCGGATCCCAAATCGCCCAAGATCCCCGAGAGGTCCGGCGCCGGCGCTCCCGCGATGATCGACTCGATATCCACGCCCGCGAGCGCGCCCGAGAGGTCGATGTCCACGCTCGGCAAGCTCAAGCCGGCCATGTTGAAGCCCGAGAGGTCGAGCCCCTGGGAGAGCGCCGCCGCATCGAACGAGAACGCGCTGCGCAGCGCCGCCTCGTCCACCGTGAACAAACTCTCGAGGTCCACGCCGCGCTTGGCCTCCTCCTGCAGCGTGGCGAAGCTCTTGCCCGTGAACACATCGACCTCGGGGTTGGCGAGCTGCTGCCGCACGATCTCGGAATCCGCGGCGCGGTCCATGAGGGCGCGCGTGAGCTCCGGCGTGTAGGCGATGCCCTGGGAGAGCGCGGCGGACTTGGCGGTGGGGCTGGGCTGCACCACGCCCACGATGCGCAAGTCGAGGCCGCGCTCCACCTGCTCCGACATATAATCCGCGTCGTTGGACATGTCGGTCCAGCCGCCTGTCTCGTCGTTCTTGCGATACGAGTCGACCGGGCTCAAGACCTTGAAGCTCGTCCCGAGCGCATCGTCGTAGGTGAAATCGACATCCGCCTCGGGTACCTCGACCTCGCCCGTGCCGCTCATCGAGCTTTCCACCATGGCGTCGAGCTTGGCGGGGTCGAGCACGCCGATGCTGTAGAGGGTGTAGTCGGAGACCTGGCCGCCGCCCGAGAGCACGAGTACGCATTCGTCCGCGGCGCTCGCCCACCGACCGGCCACCACGTCGTACTGCTCGTCGAGCAGATCGGGGTTGTCGATCATCTCGGAGAAGGCCGTGGCGTTTCCCATGCCGGCGCCGGCCATGGCCGTGGCGCTCGCGCCGCCCGTCATGGCGGAGCTCATGGCGTTGGGCGACAGCCTCACCGCGCCACCCGAGGCGTCCGCGCGGTACACGAGCGGCGTGATGCCGTAGTCGTATTGCACGGCAGACACCTCGTCCTCGCGCCCCGCGATCTCGCGGTCGACATAATCCTTGAAACTCGCCATGTCGTTCGACTTCACGCTGGCGAACATGTCGGAGAGCATCGTGAACACCGAGATCTTGTCGTCTAGCTCGGGCTTGACGGCGCCGGAGCCGCTCTCGCGCGCGGCGCCCGAATCGCCATCCGCCTCGGCGGCGTCCTCGCCCGTCTCATCGCTTGCGCCCTCGCCCGTCAACATGCTCGTGAGGTCGTAGCTCTGGCGCGCGATGGTGAGCGGGTAGCTCGACAGCGTGTCCTGCTCGACCTTGGCGATGTAGCCGTTCACGCCGTTGGAGAGCGCCAGGATCGCCGCGATGCCAATGATGCCGATCGAGCCCGCGAAGGCCGTCATGACGGTACGGCCCTTCTTGGTCATGAGGTTGTTGAAGGAGAGCGAGAGCGCGGTGAGCAGGCTCATGGACGAGCGGCGCGCCGGACCCTTTGCGGGCGCACCGGACCCCTCGCCTCCCAGGCTCCCATCCTCGCCGCGCGCGGACCCCCGGCGAGACGCCTCCTCCTCGGGCGTGACGGGGTTCGTGTCGCCCACGATGCGCCCATCCTGGATGCGCACGATGCGCGTGGCGTAATCCTCGGCGAGCTGCGGGTTGTGCGTGACCATGATCACCAGGCGCTCGCGCGCGACCTCGGCGAGCAGGTCCATCACCTGGATGCCCGTCTCGGTGTCGAGGGCCCCCGTGGGCTCGTCGGCGAGCACGATCTCGGGGTCGTTCACGAGCGCACGGGCGATGGCCACGCGCTGCATCTGCCCGCCGGAGAGCTGCGCGGGCCGCTTGTTGACGTGCGCGCCCAGCCCCACGCGCTCGAGGGCCGCCGTGGCGCGGCGCGTGCGCTCGGCGCGGTCGACGCCGGCGAGCGTGAGGGCGAGCTCGACGTTCGCCAGGATGGTCTGATGCGGAATGAGGTTGTAGCTCTGGAAGATGAAGCCCACGCGATGGTTGCGGTAGGTATCCCACTCCGCATCGCCGTAGTCGCGCGTAGACACGCCGTTCACCACGATGTCGCCGGAATCCGCGTGGTCAAACCCGCCCAGGATATTGAGGAACGTGGTCTTGCCCGAGCCGGAGGGGCCGAGCACCGCCACGAACTCGCTGTCGCGAAACGTCACCGACACCCCATCGAGGGCGCGCTGGACCAAATCGCCGGTGGTATAGGTTTTGCGGATATCGCGAATGTCGATCATAGAGCCCCGTCTCGTCCCTGCGGCCTGCACCTGCGCCGGCGAGATCGAGGCCGCCGCGCGCCATGGTGGCCCGCAATCGTTTTCGCACTCCATGGTAACTTTTCGCGGGCGAGGCGCGGGGCGCCACGCTCATTTCGGAAAACAACCGTATGAATTGGACTGACTGAATTGGACGGACGCACCGCACGGCGCGCCGGAGGAAAGGCGTCGCCAGACAACGTCCGTTCGCGAACGGGGCTTGCTCAAGAGACGCGCGCCCGCTCACCGAGGCTGCCGCGCCGCGACCCGCCGATGCTATCGCGCCGCGGCACCGCCACGCGCCTCGCGCTCGGCCAGGCGCGCATTGGTCCATTGACGGAACAGCTCGTACAAAACCGCCACGATGGGGATGAAGAACACGATGCCCACGATGCCGAACAGCTTGCCGCCCGCCAGCGCGGCGATGAGCGTCCACAGCGCTGAGAGCCCCACCGAGGACCCCACCACATGCGGGTAGATGAACTGGTTCTCGATGAACTGGACGGCCAGGTACACGATTACGCACAGCAGCGCGTGCTCGGGCGAGGCGAGCAGCGTGAGGAACGCGCCGATGGCGCACGAGGCGAACGCGCCGACATACGGCACGAAGGCGAACAGCGCCGTGAGAAAGCCGATGAGCCCCGCATAGGGCAGGCGGAACAGCGAGAACGCCAAGAAGATGAGGGTTCCCAAGATGCACGCCTCGAGGCACTGGCCCGAGAGGAACTTGGAATACGTGTCCGTCGCGAGCGAGGCGACGTGGCGGATGCGCGCGGCGTGCCCGGGCGCCAGGTGCGCGTCCATCACGCGATTCACCTGCCTGCCGAGCGTGCGCTTGCTCGCCAGGACATATACCGCGATGACGAAGGCGAACACGCTGCTGGAGAGCACCGAGACCGTGGAGCGCGCGGCGGCGAACACCGAGGACGCGATCGATCCCAGGCCAAGGTTCAGCAGGCCCTGCGCGCCGGACCCCGCGGCGGCGGTCGCGGAGGAGGCGCCGGCTCCCTGGAAGAACTGCGCCAGCTTTTCCACATCGACGCCGTTGGCGGCGAGGCTCTCCTCGATTTCGGGCAGGCGCTCCGCCAACAGGGGCGCGACGGTGCGCGCGGACGCGATCAGCTCGGGCACGAGCATGGTCACGCCCAGGACGGCGACGCCGGCGATGGCGATGAGCACCAGCACGATGCTCGCCATGGTGATCGCGCCCTCCCCGGGGCGGCGCCCCTCGGGCAAAAGGCCCACCGCGCGGTGCAGCAGCCGCTCCATGCCCGAAACCGGCACGTTCAGCACAAAGGCAAAACCCAGGCCCAGCAGCACCGGAAAGAAGATGTCGACGGCGGCGGAAAGCGCGCCGAGCACCGCATCGAGGTGCATCATGGCCGCGTACAGGCAAACACCGAAGGCGATGAGGAAGAGGGCGCGGCGCGTTTTTTGATCGAACATGGTTGCGTGGGGGACCTTTCGGGCTATGTGCGTGATTGTGGCTCCTTATACCCGTTTTGCCCATGCGATTCAGTCCGCGCAACAGTCCCTTCCCCATCCGCGCATACGCTGCGCGTCCGTCTGGACCTATTCACTCGCCGTCCAGAACTCCCACATCGCCTGGGAGTAGCACGCGCTGCCGTATGCCGACGGGTGCGAATAGTCGCGCAGGAAGAGCGGGTCGTATTCCTTATCGGAGAAATCCGCGACCCGCGCGCCCGCGCGCGAGCACGCCGTGCGGATCATGTCGTAGTAATCCGCGCGGACGTCGCGCGTGTACGCGGTCTGATCGTACGCGGCGCCCTTGACCGGCTGGATCACCACCAAGGGTTCAACTCCCGTCTGTCGGCACACCTCGAGCATGAGCTCGAAGTCCTCCAGCTCCTCGGCGCTCCAGTACTCTCCGTCGGCGACCTCCCAGTTTTTCTGGGCGCCCGCCAACCAGCCCCGATAGCTCGAGCGGTACCACGAGTCGTAAAAGCCGTACTCGTTACCCTGCGAGGCCCGCTCCGCGCACGCGCGCCCCTCGGCGATCAGGGCCTGCCAATCGGGCGCGGAATCCGTCGATGGACCGTGGGCGCCGGGGGCGCCGGCACCCCCATCGGGCGCCGCGAGGCCGTGGTCCATCGGCATGCGCGAGCCGCCCTCGGTGCGGGCCGGCTCCCGATGCGCGTCCTTCCAGCGCAGCGAGGCGGCCAAGCGCACATCGGACGCGAGCGAGGACGCGGCCCGGTCGATGCCGCCGATCGCCTGGACGAGCGGCCCCGCCCCGGAGACCTCGGCATCGGAGACGCCGTAGGCGCGCACGCGCTCGGCGACCCGGCTCTTCACGTCGTCCGAGATCGCCTCGTTGCCCATGAACGCATCATAGGCCCCTTGCGAGAACACGCCGGGAAACGTCGAGCTCGGATCGCGGTAGCACATGAACCACTGCATGCTCACAAAGATGACCGCGCGCCTGTCCTCACGGGGCATCTCGGGCGCAAAGGCCCCCACCTCGATCGCCTGCCACAGGTCGTTCACGCCCGCACGGCCCGCTATGACCGACGTCTCCCCGTACCGACCGTCGGCGAAAAGCCGTCCGGGGTGCGCCGCGCCCGCCGTCTTGGACTTGAGCTCGGAGGACCCAAAGACGAGCCGCGGGTTCTTTCCGGCATCGCGCAGCGACCGATACTGCCCTGCCATGAAATTCCAGCTCGCCACCTCGTCGTACCCCGGATAGGCGCTCCGCAGCTCACCCGACGGCAGCTGCGCCACGCCTCCCCCAAGCACGGCGAACACCATGCATGCCAGGCTCAGCAGCACGGCTGCGGCAACCGCCGCGATGCGCTTGCTCATGAGGGTCTCCTTTCCAACGCCATCGCCGTCCCACGCGCCATCGCCGTCCCACGCGCCCGGGGCCTCCGCCCAAAGGGGCCCACCCGCTTGCGTGCATGGAAAGGCGGCGGGGCCTAGAACTCGGCATAGACCGGTGCGGCAGGGGCGCCATACGGCGATGCGACAAAGAACCAGGCGAGCACGCCGGCGCAGAGCACGATGGCGGCCAGCCAGGCGAGCGCGGCGCTCGTCGCGTCCGAGTAAAACCATGTGCGGACGCGTGCAGGCACAGCCGCAGCGCGCGCGAGCGCCTTGCCGAGCGCCCCTTGCGCACCGGCGTCGCATCGCGGGGCGCTCACAGGCGCGCCGCGATCTGGTCGATGATCTTGTTCACGGTGTTCATCTCCTTGCGCTCGACCGCCGTGGGCGCGATCTCCACGCCGAAGTTCTCCTCAATGCCCACGAGCACCTCGATGGCGGCGAGCGAGTCGAGCAAACCGGCGTCGAACAGGTCGACGTCGCGCTCCTCGCGCACGGCGTCGTCCGCGCAGATGTCCTCCAGCATGTCGAGCACCTTGCTCTCCAATTCGTTTCTATCCATGTCCATATCCTTTCTCTCACGCGCATATGGCGCGTCTGAACACCCTGTATGCCGGGAAGAGCGACCACGCCCCCTCGCCACGCATGCGGCTAACGGCCGCCCAGCGCCGCGCACACCAGCGTTGTTATCTGCCCCGAGAACAGGGCGAACCCCAGCACGACGAGCTGCATCGTGATGAACCACGACAGCAATCGGTACCACCGCTCCCTGCGGTGGCGCTTGTAGAACGCCGAGCGTTTTTGGTAGACCTCCGCCGCTGCGAGCAAGAGCCCGTGGTACACGCCGTAGGCGAGGTAGTCGACGGTCAGGCCGTGCCACGCGCCCATGAGCGCCATGTTCACCAGGTAGCCCGCGCACGCGGTCTGCACCCGGTTCGCGAACAGCTTGCGCTTGGTCGCCGTGCGCACAAAGCGCATGAAGACGAAATCGCGCAGCCACGTGGAAAGCGTGATGTGCCAGCGGTTCCAAAAGTCCTTGATGTCCACCGCCACGTACGGCGCGCGGAAGTTGGCGGGCGTGGCGATGCCAAAGCAGCAGCTCGCGCCCACGGCCATGAGTGAATACCCCGCGAAATCGAAAAACAAGTACGCCGCGTAACCGTAGGCACGCGCCACCTCGCGCACGGCGGCGGGGACCGCGAGCGCGTCGACGGTGAGCACGCCTGCGGGGGCCGACGCCGGGTCGTAGAACCCCCGTGCCATGGTGGCGAGCACGAGCTGCATGACCGCGCCCGCAAACAGCATGAGCACGCCGCGCGTGAGCAGGTCCGCGTAGGCGCGCCGGTCGGGGCGCGCGTCCGCGTCCTCCATGAACCGCCGCGAACGGTCGATGGGACCCGACGTGAAGGTCGCGAAGAACGTCAGGAAGTAGGCGTAGTCGAGCGGCGTCAGGTGTTCGATGAGCCCATCGCGCATCTCAATGAGGACCTGCACGGCCTTGAAGGTGAGGTAGGAGATGCCGATGAACCCCAGCAGGTTCTGGTCGAACACCGCTCCCACCTTATATATGACCAGCGGCGCGACGGTCGCCGCAAGCGACGCGCGATACACCGCCAGGCTCTTGGACCCTCCCGGTCGCACCCAGCTGCGCCAGACCGCATAGGCGCTCGCCGACGCCGCCGCCAGAAAGACCGCGAACGCGGCGAGGCCGCGCGGGTCGCCGGCAAACAGCAGCGCGAGCATGGCGCACGAAGCGGCCATGCCGTACGGCTTGATGCGCCGGCCCGTCAGGCCGAGCGCGGCGGCCGGGACCATGAGGACGGCGAGCGCCAGGAAAAACGATGGCGAGGTGTAAAAGCCCATGCGCCGCTACGCCTTCGCCGGCACGCCCACGAGCGCGCGGCGGTCGACCTTGCCGTTGCCCGTCAGGGGCAGCGCCTCGCAAAACGCGATCTTTTTGGGGATCATGTAATGGGGCAGCGTTCGCCTGAGCTGCTCCTTGAGCGCGAGACCGGCGCGAAACGGCGTCTGCGCGAGCGGGTCGGCGGGAACCACGTGCGCCACCAGGTGGGCGACCCTGCCGTCGCGCTGCTCGGCGACCACGGCGACCGCCGCCACATCGGGCAGGCGGCGTATATGCTCCTCGATTTCGCCCAATTCGATGCGAAAGCCGTTGAGCTTGACCTGCAGGTCGAGGCGCCCGCGAAAATGAAGCATTCCCTCGCCGTCCAAGCAGCCCTCGTCGCCCGTGCGGTACGAGCGCACCGGGGCGCCCCCGAGCTCCGCCGCGCCGAACGCCGCCGCCGTGAGGTCGGGGCGGCGGTAGTACCCGCGCGCAACGGTATCGCCCTCGATCACCACCTCACCGAACACGCCGGCGGCGCAATCGCGCCCCTCGGCATCGACGATGCGCAGGCGCGTCCCGCGGCGCGGTGCGCCCACGGGCAGGGGCTCGCGCGACGCCGCCATCCGGGGCGTCACATCGACCGCACTCACCGCGACCGTAGACTCGGTGGGGCCGTACGTGTTCACCACGCGGGCGCGTCCAAAACGCTCGAGCAGACGGGCGGCGACGGCGTTGGGCAGGGTCTCGCCGCAGAACAGGAAGAGCCGCAGCGCAGGCATGAGGTCCTGCGCGAACTCGGCGCTCGCCAGGCACATCCCCGCAAACGAGGGCGTCGACACCCAGACGGTCGCCCCCGACGCGGCCAGCGCCTCCATCTGAGACGCCATGCTCTGCTGGGTCTCATGCGCGAGCGAGAACAACGTGCCGCCCGTCGCCAGGGCGCCGGCGAGCTCGAACACCGACAGGTCGAAGGAGAACGGCGCCTGGTCGACCCATACGTCGGCGGGCGCGGCGCCGTCCACACCGCACGGCGCCTCGCCGCCGCGGCGCGACAGCTCGACGTCCCACGCGCAGAAGTTGTCAAAGCACGCGGCCGTCACCTCGACGCCCTTGGGGTCACCCGTCGATCCGGACGTGAACAGGATATAGGCGATGTCCTCCCCTAAGATCCAGCCCGATCGTCTTGAGCCCTCACGAAACCCGGCGCCCATGATGCGGCACAGGTCCTCATGCGTAAGGACCTCCACCGGCGGCATGTCATCGACGTGAGGGAACTCCTCGACCGCCAGGACCAGCGGGGCGGAGCAGCCGCCGGCGATCTGCCGGGCGATGCTCGCCACCCGCTCCGCGGGGACGGAAAAGCAATCCACGGGCACGTACGGGCACCCGGCCTTCATGCACGCGAGGAATCCCGCCACCATGAGCGGGTCCTTGTTGCCGTACACCAGCACCGACGAACCCGGTTCGACGCGGCGCGCGATGGCGAGCGCCAACGCCTCGGAGGACGCCCAGAGCTCCCCATACGTGAGGTGCGCGCCCGTCGAGACGCGCACCGCCTCGGCATCCGGTCGCTCAAGCGCCGTCTTCTCGATCAATTCCAGGTATCTCATGGCAATCTCCAGGTGTCTCGTTGGGCGGAACCCCTCGGCGTCCCCGCCCATGGCGCGGCGCGCACAAAGGCTCGCGAACGCCCCGTCCCGTCCGACGCCGCCGCAAAGAGCCTACCCCCCCCCGACGCCCATTTGGCAAGAGGGGGTTACGGGGGCCCGCGCATTGCGCCCATTGTGCCCCCGCAACCCTTAAGCAAGACTTACCGCACCGTGACATTGCTGTAAGAGTGGTTATGAACCAGTGAAGCCGGGGCGGGCGGGCCGCGATATGGCCGCAAACGCCTTCCCGGCGGGCCGCGCACCCCCGCCGGCGCGTCCGTGAGCGTCCGCAAAGCGCGCCCGTCATGTGCAAAACGTACCCGTCCCCAATTTCACCGGGGCGGTGCGCGACAAGCGGGCGGCGTGGCGTATTATTGAGAGGTTAGCAATCCGTTTGGTTCAAGGCGGTGCAACAGGGCGTTTGCCGCCCGCGCGCATCGGCCACCGCCAACGGCCCAACCCGTCCAAAAGAAGGGCAGGACTCAATGGTCTCTCGTGTGTACGTAGAGAAAAAACCCGGGTTCGACGTCGAGGCGCAGCAACTGCTCGCCGAGCTCCGCGACACCCTGGGCATCGAGGCGCTCACGGCCTTGCGCGTCATCAACCGCTACGACGTCGAGGGCATCGACGAGGAGCTGTTCGCCCGCTGCGTGCCCACCGTGTTCTCCGAGCCGCAGGTCGACATCGCCTCCGCCGAGCTCCCCGCCGCAAACGGCCCCGTTTTCGCCGTCGAGGCGCTCCCCGGCCAGTTCGACCAGCGCGCCGACTCCGCCAGCGAGTGCATCCAGCTCATCTCCCAGGGCGAGCGCCCCACCGTGCGCGCCGCCCGCGTGTACCTGCTCGAGGGCGAGCTCACCGAGGCCGATGTCGAGGCCATCAAGGGCTACGTGGTGAACCCCGTCGAGTCGCGCATCGCCGCGCTCGAGCTGCCCGAGACGCTCGCCACCGACGTGCCTGAGCCCGAGCCGGTCGAGGTCATCGACGGCTTCCGCGAGCTCGACGCCGAGGGCCTGGCCGCGTTCATCGCCGACCGCGGGCTCGCCATGGACGAGGCGGACATCGCGTTTTGCCAGCAGTACTTCAAGGACGAGGACCGCGACCCCACCATCACCGAGATCCGCGTGATCGACACCTACTGGTCCGACCACTGCCGCCACACCACCTTTGGCACGGTGCTCGAGAACATCGAGATCGACGACTCCGTGGTCGCCGCCGCGTTCGACCGCTATCTGGAGATGCGTCACGAGCTCGGCCGCGACGAGAAGCCCGTCTGCCTCATGGACATGGGCACCATCGGCGCCAAGTGGCTTAAAGCCCAGGGCATCCTCACCAACCTCGACGAGTCCGAGGAGATCAACGCCTGCACCGTCAAGGTGACCGTCGACGTCGACGGCGAGGACCAGGACTGGCTGTTCCTCTTCAAGAACGAGACGCACAACCACCCCACCGAGATCGAGCCCTTCGGCGGTGCCGCCACCTGCGTGGGTGGCGCGATCCGCGACCCGCTCTCGGGCCGCTCCTACGTCTACCAGGCCATGCGCGTCACCGGTGCGGCCGACCCCACGGTGCCCGTGAGCGAGACCATCGCCGGCAAGCTGCCCCAGCGCAAGCTCGTCACCACCGCCGCGGCCGGCTACTCCTCCTACGGCAACCAGATCGGCCTTGCCACCGGCCAGGTCTCCGAGCTCTACCACCCCGGCTACATGGCCAAGCGCATGGAGGTGGGCGCCGTGGTGGGCGCCACCCCGGCAAGCCACGTCCGCCGCGAGTGCCCCGCGCCCGGCGACAAGATCATCCTGCTCGGCGGCCGCACCGGCCGCGACGGCATCGGCGGCGCCACCGGCTCCTCCAAGGCCCATAACGTCGAGTCCATCGAGAAGGACGGCGCCGAGGTCCAGAAGGGCAACGCCCCCATGGAGCGCAAGCTGCAGCGCCTGTTCCGCCGCGGCGACGCCTGCCGCCTCATCAAGCGCTGCAACGACTTCGGCGCGGGCGGCGTGTCCGTCGCCGTGGGCGAGCTGGCCGACGGCCTCTACATCGACCTCGACATGGTCACCAAGAAGTACGACGGCCTCGACGGCACCGAGCTCGCCATCTCCGAGTCCCAGGAGCGCATGGCCGTGGCAGTGGCCGAGGAGGACGTCGAGGAGTTCATGGGCTACGCCGAGGAGGAGAACCTCGAGGCGACCGTGATCGCCGAGGTCACCCACGAGCCCCGCGTGCGCATGGCATGGCAGGGCGACGCCATCGTCGACCTCTCCCGCGACTTCCTCAACTCCAACGGCGCGCCCAAGTACCAGGACGTCCACGTCGTGGCCCAGGGCATCGCCCCCATCGACCCCGAGAGCGAGCTCGCCGAGGCCGCGCTCGAGGAGTTCGGCACCCTCGAGGGCATCTACGAGAGCACCGTCCCCATGGTGCCGGGTGCCGAGACCTGCGAGTCCTTCCACGACGCCATGACCGAGCTCGTCGGCGACCTCAACGTGTGCTCCAACAAGGGCCTCTCCGAGCGCTTCGACTCCACCATCGGCGCCGCCACGGTGCTCATGCCCTTCGGCGGCTCGCGCCAGCTCACCCCCAACCAGGCGATGGTCGCCAAGTTCCCGGTCGACGGCGAGACCACCACGGTCTCCGGCATGGCTTGGGGCTTCAACCCCTACATCATGGATGCCGACCAGTACCGCGGCGCCTACCTCTCCGTGGTCGAGAGCATCTCGCGCCTCGTTGCGACCGGCTTTGACCACGAGAAGGTCTACCTGTCCTTCCAGGAGTACTTCGAGCGCCTGCGCGACGTGCCCGAGCGCTGGGGCAAGCCCATGGCCGCCGTGCTCGGCGCCCTCATGGCGCAGGTTGAGCTCGGCGCGGGCGCCATCGGCGGCAAGGACTCCATGAGCGGCTCCTTCGAGGACCTGGATGTCCCGCCCACCCTCGTGTCCTTCGCGGTCGCCGTGGACAAGCTCGCCCACATCGTGTCCCCCGAGTTCAAGGGCGCAGGCCATCGCGTCGCGCTCATCCAGCCCTGCTACCAGGTCGACGACCTGCTGCCAGAGACCACCTCGCTGCTCGCCGCCTTCGATGCCGTCGAGAGCCTGGTGCGCGAGGGCCACGCCCTTTCCGTGTCCACCGCCGGCTTCGGCGGCCTGGCCGAGATCGTGTTCAAGGCCTGCCTGGGCAGCCGCATCGGCTTCGAGCTCGCCGACGCCTACTACGAGCTCGAGGGCGCGCGCGACCTGTTCGATCACTCCTACGGCAGCTATATCGTGGAGCTCGCCGATGACGCCGAGCTGCCCGAGGTTGAGGGCGCGTGCGTGGTGGAGCTCGGCCGCACCACCTCCGAGTACGAGCTCGTCGGCTACGGCGAGACGCTCGATCTGTGCGAGCTGCAGGAGACCTGGGAGTCCGCGCTCGAGGGCGTGTTCCCCTACCGCAGCGCCGCCGATGACGTCAACGCCCCCGATGAGCTCATCCCCGAGGAGCGTTACCGCTGCGAGGAGGAGGGCCGCATCCGCGCCACCTACGGCGGGCTCAAGATCGCCAAGCCCCGCGTGATCATCCCCGTGTTCCCGGGCAACAACTGCGAGTTCGACTCCGCCCGCGCCTTCCGCGCCGCCGGCGCCGAGGCCGACGTCTTCGTGATCAACAACCTCACGCCCGAGAACGTCGCCGAGTCCACCCGTGAGCTCGCCCGCCGCATCCGCGAGTCCCAGATCGTCATGATCCCCGGCGGCTTCTCCGGCGGCGACGAGCCCGACGGCTCCGCCAAGTTCATCACCGCGTTCTTCCGCGCACCCGAGGTCACCGAGGCCGTGCGCGACCTGCTCCAGGCCCGCGACGGCCTGATGCTCGGCATCTGCAACGGCTTCCAGGCGCTCGTCAAGCTGGGCCTCGTGCCCTACGGCGACATCGTCGACGCAACCGCCGACGCCCCGACGCTGACCTTCAACCAGATCGGCCGTCACCAGAGCCGCCTCGTGCGCACGCGCATCTGCAGCGACCTGTCGCCGTGGCTCTCCCAGTGCAACCCCGACGAGCTCTACACCGTGGCCATCTCCCACGGCGAGGGCCGTTTCGTCGCCAACGACGACGTGCTCGCTCAGCTGCGCGCCGGCGGCCAGATCGCCACTCAGTACGTCGACGTGGCGGGCATGCCGTCCATGGACCTCGATGTGAACCCCAACGGCTCCGTCGCCTGCATCGAGGGCATCACCAGCCCCGACGGCCGCGTGCTCGGCAAGATGGGCCACGTGGAGCGCCGCGGCGACGGCCTGTACAAGAACGTCCCCGGCGAGAAGTTCATGCCCTTGTTCGAGAGCGGTGTGGCCTACTTCTCGTAAGACATCCGTCTCAAGACGAATCCAGCAGTGCATTCGTCGCCTCGCACAAGAGCCGCCGTCCGGATTACACTCCGGGCGGCGGTTCTTTTCCAACCTCAATTTGGGGGCAGCCGCTTAATTGAGGCATTCCGTCTCAATTAAGCGGCTGCCCCCAATCTGCGGTGTCCAATCTGAAAGCTTCACCCTGCGTCTTTCAGGGCATCGCGCATAGCACCGGCAGGCGTCATCGCTCACATTGGCCGACAACGCCTCTTAGAATTACGCCAGTGCAACCACTTCCGGCATTCCCTTATACTCAAGCATCTTGAGCTGATAGGACGCCTCCAAGTTAAGCCAAAACTGCGGGGTCGTACCCAGTGCGGCGCCAAACAGCCACGCCATTTCAGGGGTAATCGAGCGCTTCCCGTGCACGATGTCCGAAATGGCGGACTGCGGCTTGCCTATCGCTTTCGCCAGGCGATACTGGCTAATCCCCATTGGCTCAAGAAACTCCTCGCGAAGTATCTCGCCAGGGGTTGAAATAACCTCATCAATGGTAGTCACAAAGCTCAACCTCCTTCGCCTCGCCTGCTACCCACCTAAAACAAAGACGCCATTGCTGGTTAACGCGAATGCTGTACTGGCCCTCGCGATCGCCTCGGAGCTTTTCCAGCCGATTACCGGGCGGAACACGCAAGTCGCACGTTGCGCATGCAGCATCGAGCATTTGCAACTTGCGGTACAGCGTCTTCCGAAGCTCGGAGGGGATCATCGACGATGTTTTCGAAACAGGGTCTTCCCAAAAGGCCTCAAGCCACTCGTCTCGAAACGTCATCTTCATCACCAGTACTTCTGCATTACAGTTATACTACCGCTTCCCGAAAGTATTGCAACCATGCCTTTCCCTTTCTCCGCTCATATTTCTGATATTATAGTACATATGTTCGTAGAACATGAGTTCTCATTTACTCATCAAGTCGACGCTGCGCATACGCAAACACAGCACCGACTACAAAAAGCCAAGCATGTCCGCACGCCAACTCATGGAAAGCCCCCTCCGCAGCCCCTTCTGCAACCTTCCCGTTAATTGAAGCCCCAATCAGCTATTCTTAGCGCCGAGAACGAAAATTGCAGGCTGCCTGAAGGCTTGCGGAAAGCAAGCTGCATATGGAAAGCCGCATGTCAGAACTCATAATCGCCGACAACCCGTCTCACAATGAGTATCCGGCCCCATTCGAGCGTCCCCATGCTCACCACACCCCATCGGAAAGGCACACCCATGGAGCTCATATCCAAACGTTTAACGCTACGCCCTTGGCTCGACAGCGATGCGCCGGCTCTTTATAACCTGGCGCGCAGCCCCAAGGTCGGGCCGGCCGCCGGATGGACCGTGCATGAGAGCGTCGGGCAAAGCCTCGACATCTTGCGCAACATCTTACGCGGACCGGAGCAGTACGCCATAACCCTGCGCGATACGGGCGAGCTCATCGGGGCAATTGGTCTTAAAACGCGTGAAGATTGCCCGTATCTCTCGTCCGACAACGCATATTCCGTTGGATATTGGATTGGAGAGGAGCACTGGGGCCACGGCTACGCTCCCGAGGCCCTTGAGCGCCTTGTCGAGCATGCCCGCGACGATCTTAAAGCCCACACAATTTGGGCCGATCACTTCATTTGCAATGAAAAATCGCACCGCGTGATGGAAAAGTGCGGACTTCTCCCCGTACGCACCGATATAAGCGATGCCGTGGGACCAGACGGCTCCCGGGAAATCCTGATCATGCGCCGCGATCTTCGCTAGGCCGCTGCACTCGCGGCTTTCGCGTTCGCGCAATCACCCCTTGAACCGTCGTGCCCAGGCCCCAAGGGCCAGTTTGAGATTTCCCCCTACCCGCCAGCAACCCCCTCACCAATACGCCCCAGATTGGGGACGGGCGCCACATTGAGGCGCGCCTGCCTCAATGTGGCGCCCGTCCCCAATCTGGGGTTACCTTCGCGGCTGCGTGGGTATATCGCTAAATGTTAGTTGATAAGAGTTACTTGGAGGAGCCCATGCTCGACTCACACGACCTCGTGTTGTATTACCGCCCGACCTGCCCATTTTGCGTGAGGGTTCTCAAGCGCATGAAAGACCTTGGCATTGAGGGTGCCATCACCCTCAAGAACATCTCCGACGATGAGGAGGCGGAGGCAACGCTCATCAGCGTAGGTGGAAAGCGCCAGGTTCCCTGCCTGTTCATCGACGGCGAGCCCTTGTACGAGTCCGGCGACATCGTCGCATGGCTCGACGCCAACAAGTAATCAGACCCGCACACGAGGGCCCGCCGCAAACGCCGACGGGCCGTCAAGCGTTACGTAACTCAGCCTGCCGCCCAAGCAAACCCAAAGGTGCAGCCCCGCGACTCGCCCTTGCAGCTCAAACGGCCGCAACGACGCGAATCAGCCGACCCTTCCTCTGCCCATGCAGGCCCAACGGCGCAAGCGCAAAGATTCGGCCTACAGCCCGAGCAGCCCCGGCAACTCGGACAGATTGCGAACCACGTCCGCAGCCCCCGCCTCGCGCAGCACACGCGCCGCGCGCTCACACGCCGCGTCCTGCCCGGCGGAATCGAGCGCCTCATACTCCGCCTGCGTGAGCCCCATCACCGAGCTGCCTTCCGCCACGCCGATCGAGCGGACGCCGGCGCACAGGCCCTCGCGAATGTCCGAGACCGTATCGCCCACCTTCACCACGTTGCTCACGTCGCGCACGCCGCGCGCCTCGAGGTTGCGAAACACCATGTACGGGTACGGACGGGTCGAGCGGGCAAAGCTCGAGCTCGGTCAGCGGCACGAACATGTCCTGCTCAGTCTGCGCGCTGTCCACGTAGTAGGACGACATGGTCACGATATCGGCCTCGAGGTTCTCCCCCTCCGCCATGAGCTTGCCGCCTAGCTCGCTCGTGCCAAAGCTCTGGACGATGTAGTCGCCCTCGAATCCGGCGGCGTCCAGCGTGTGCCTATACGCCTCGACTGCCTCCGCATCGCCGTTCGACGCGATGACCACCTGGCCGCTCGGCACTCCCGCGTCGTCGTCCTCGCCGCGCTCGCGCGCCGCCAGCGAGGCCCCGATACCGACCACCGCGACCACGCTCACGATGAGCAGCGCCCCCGCCATGCGACGCGCCGGCATGCGATCGGCTCGGCCCAGCAGGACCTCCGCCTCCAAGGCGTCCGATCGGCCCGTGCCGCGCATGCGCACCGACGTGCGCACCGACCGCGCCGAGCGGTCACGACATGCTAGGGCGACCAAGCCCTTGACCAGCATGTTCACAACAAGAATCACGAGGGAGAGCGCAAAGATGCCATCGAATTCCGCGATGTGCTGGAGCGCCGAGATCCTGGTCGTCACCACCATGGTGCGCGCGCCCACCAAGAACACGACCGCGCTGATGGTGACCATCGAGCTCACGAAGTAGTACCCGAAGACCTGAAGGATGGTGGGCCACGCGTTGGGCGTCACCACGCGCAGGATCGTCTTGACCCACGAGTCGCCCATCAGGCGCGCCGTCGTCTCCCAACTCGCGTTCATCTTGGTGAGCGCGTCCTTCATCATCTGGTACGGCGTGGCAAAGTAGTGTACCACGTTGCAGAGCACGAGGATGGCGAACGTCCCTTGCAGCGACGTTCCCGAAAAGGCAAAGAGGAAGGCGATGCCCAGCACCATACCCGGGACGGTGTTGATCACGCTTGAGATCGCATCGACGGCGCGCTTGGCCGCACGGGGCAGGTTGCTGCGCGCCACCACCAAAGCCGCCGCATACGCCAGGATGCATCCGAGCACCGCGGTCGCCACCGCCACCGCAATCGAGTTGGTGAGCGTGCTGAACAGCTCGGCGTCGGTGAAGATGGCGGCGACGTGATCGAGGGTGAAGCCGGCCTAAAGGGCCACATCTCCACAAAGGGCACGATGAATATCACCGCGAACAGCGCCAGGATACCGCCGAGCACCAGCGCGCTGGCGCCCATGCACACGCCGTCGCGCACGCGCCCGCGGGGCAGCTCGATGGGGGCCGTCTTGTTGTAGCGGATGGCGTAGCGCTCGAGCAGCGCCATGAGGCCCACACTCGCGATGGAGGGGATGAGCATCACCACCGCGATGACCGCGCCCTGTTGGAAGTCCGGCACCGAGCCGAGCATCTGGTTGAACAGCTCGAGCGCCACCACGGTATAGCGGCCGCCCACCGAGGTGGGGATGCCGTAGTCGGTGAAGGAAAGGAAGAACGCCTGGACAAAGGCCACGCACATGGTGCCCACCAGCGGTCGCAGCACCGTGCGGGCGTAGGTGGCGAGCGGCTTGTCGCCCATGACGCGCGACACGATGATGAAGCGCTTGTCGATAAAGCGAAACCCGTTGTCGATCAGCAGAAACGACGTCGGCAGCATGTAGATCACGTAGCCGATGAGCAGGCCGTTGAAGCCATAGATGTCAAACGGCTGGAACCCTATCAGGCGGGTGAGGAGGCCCTGGCGCCCAATCGAGTAGATGATGGCAAAGCCGTAGGTGATGGTGGGCAGCAGCATGGGCAGCTGGGCAAGGACGCCGATCGCCCGCTTGAAGGGGCCGGGCGCGTTGGTGCAGTTCACCGTAAAGGACAGCAGCAGCGCCAGCACAACCGAGATGCCGCAGCTGCCACCGAGACGGCCAGGCTGTTCAGGATGCTCTGCATGAACTCCGGCCGCGCGAACACCCGGGACACGCCCGCAAACGTGACGCCGCCATCGCCGCCGGTAAAGGCCCTGATGACAACCAGGGCCATGGGAAACGCCAAAAATCCCACGAAGAAGAGGGCCACCACGATAAGCAGGGCGCGCAACTCGCGCTCGGATGCGCTCGCGGCAGAGCGCTTGCGTGAAACCATATGCATAGCCAGACCCGCCCGCTATGCCGCGGCGTCGTTGAACAGCGCGAAGATGTTGTCGCGCTTGATGGATTCCTTGATGACGCCGTCCAGGGCCGAGAGCGGCTCATCGAGCAACAGCAGGCGCGGCTTCATCACCAACGTGCGCGCGAGCGCCACACGCTGCTTTTGACCGCCCGAGAGCTCGGAGATCCGCTTGCCCACATGCTCCTCAAGCCCCAAGAGCTCGATCAGCTCATGCACTTCATCGTTAGTTGAGATGCCCGGGTTGTTGCGCAGGCCGTACACCACATTCTCGTACGCGGTGAGATTGGGGAAGAGCGCGTAGTCCTGAAAGACGATGTTGAATCCGCGGCGCTCCATGGGCACATGCGTCAAATCCCCGCCGCACCACATGATATGGCCGTGCGTCACGTCGGTGATGCCGAGAAGGACGTTGAGCAGCGTGGTCTTGCCGCATCCCGACGAGCCGAGTATGGAGACGATCTGCCCATCTTGGATGGCAAGATCGATATCCTCGAGCACGACATGCGCGCCATACGCCTTTTGGATGTGCCTCAATTCGAGCATGGGACTCCCTCACGGTTTTTGGCGTCGTCACGACCACCGAGAAGGTATTGTCCCGCGCGCCCGTAAGCGCCCGGCGAGACGTCCATTAAGGCTTCCCATGCATGTGAAAGGATACGGAAAAGAGGGGCGATGTCGATTGGCGCTGCCCGCGAGTCGATCGCGGCTACTCGCGGGCCGATCGCGACCGTTCGCACGTCGATCGCCGCTGCTCGCGAAGCGCCGACCGCGGCACGTCCCGACCAGTTGCTACGGCGATGTGCGAGCCATCGGCGGCGGCAACGCACGCGCCGCCGCACGGCCAGACTACTGCACGGCGCTCACGTAATCCTCGTCGATGGTGATCTTGGGCACCGCCTCGGGATACGCCTCGATAACCAGGCTCGAGAGGCGCTCCTTGATCTCTGAGGCGCCAAGCGGGCAATCCTCAGGACGCAGGCAATCGAAGATCACATTGGTGTGCGTGGGACCCGGGACCGTGCGCAGGTCGTGAATGGACAGGTGCGCGTCAAGCGTCTTGGCGGCGGCGTCGATGCGATTACGCATATCCACCAGATGGGGGTCGTGCGTCACGATGGGATCGTAATGCAACGTGACGATGAGCCCATCCTCGTCCTTGAACGCCTGCTCGATGTTGTCGAGCGTATCGTGACTGGTCATGGGGTCGGCCTCCGCGGCCATCTCCACATGCGCGCTGGCGAACTGCCTGCCGGGGCCGTAATCGTGCACCATGAGGTCATGCGTGCCCAGCACACCGGGATAGCCCATGATCTTGGAGCGGATGTGGGAGACCAGCGCTGGGTCGGGCGCCTGCCCCAGCAGCGGGCTCACGGTGTCGCGGATGAGCTCGAAACCGCTCCAGCCAATGTAGGCACCCACTGCCAAACCCACCCACGCATCGAGCGCGAGTCCCGTAAGGTGCGCGATCACCGAACACGCCAGAACCGCCGCAGTCGCTATGACGTCGTTTTTGGAATCCTGCGCCGTGGCGTGCAGCGTCTCGGAATCGATGGCATCGCCCAAGCGCTTATTGAAGTGCGCCATCCACAACTTGACGGCACAGGAGAGCAACAGCACGGCGACGAGCGCGGCTGAGAACTCAACGGGCGTGGGCGCGATGATCTTCTCGATCGAGGAGCGGATGAGCTCGATGCCGATAAGCAGCACCAGCACAGCCACGACCAACCCCGAGAGATATTCATAACGACCGTGACCGTACGGATGCTCAGGGTCGGCGGGCTTGCTCGCCAGCTTGAACCCGAGGACGCTCACGATGTTGGAGCTCGCATCGCTCAGGTTGTTGAGCGCATCGGCCACGATGGAAACAGACCCGGAGAGCACGCCGATGGCGCCCTTGGCGCAGCATAGAACAACGTTGAGCGCGATGCAGACCATACCGGCCAGAGAACCGACCTTTGAGCGGTCCTCGCCCGCCCGTGCAAGTACCCATTCGACCATATCCAACATCCTTCCTTACCAGCGAAGCACCCATGGTAGCACCGCGCCACGACAAAACCAAAAGGCCGCCACCCCTTTGGGTAGCGGCCTTTGCGTGAATACTCGACGTGCGGTCAAGCAAAAGAGCGCAACTCTTAGAGCTTGATCTCGATGTCAACGCCCGCGGGCAGGTCGAGGCGCATGAGCGAATCGACGGTGCCGGGGGTGGGATCGAGAATGTCGATGAGGCGCTTGTGGGTGCGCATCTCGAACTGCTCACGGGAGTCCTTGTTCACGTGGGGCGAACGGATGACCGTGTACAGGTTGCGCTCGGTCGGCAGCGGGATGGGGCCGGAGACGCGGGCGCCGGTCTTCTGGGCGGTCTCGACGATGAGCTTGGCGGACTGATCCACGACCTCGTGGTCATAGCCCTTCAGGCGAATCCTGATCTTCTGGGTGGACAACGTAACCTCCAACAGGGAATAGCGAGGGCACCCTCGCGGTGTGCTTACAAGTACGAGCGAGGGACCTTAGTTGGTACCGTTCTTGGCCATGACCTCGTCCACGACGGACTTGGGAGCCGGCTCGTAGGAGTCGAACTGCATGGTGTAGGAAGCGCGGCCCTGGGTCTGGGAGCGGAGGTCGGTAGCGTAACCGAACATCTCGCCCAGCGGAACCTTGGCACGGATGACCTTGCTGCCAGCGCGGTCGTCCATACCCTCGATCTTACCGCGACGGCCGGACAGGTTGCCCATGACGTCGCCCATGTACTGCTCAGGAGTCTCGACCTCAACGGCCATGCAGGGCTCGAGGAGGATCGGGTCGGACTTCTTGAGGGCGTCCTTGATGGCCATGGAGCCGGCGATCTTGAACGCAGCCTCAGAGGAGTCGACCTCGTGGTAGGAACCGTCGAACAGGGTGACCTTGACGTCAACGACCGGGTAGCCGGAGATAACGCCGGTGTTCAGCGCCTCCTGGATGCCCTTGTCGATGGACGGGATGTACTCCTTGGGCACGACGCCGCCAACGATGGCGTTGACGAACTCGTAGCCAAAGCCCTCTTCCATCTTCTCGAGCTTGATGACGGCGTGGCCGTACTGGCCGCGGCCACCGGACTGGCGGACGAACTTGCCCTCGGCCTTCTCGACGTCGTGACCTGGGGCCTCACGGTAGGCAACCTGAGGCTTACCGACGTTGGCCTCGACCTTGAACTCGCGGAGGAGACGGTCAACGATGATCTCGAGGTGCAGCTCGCCCATGCCGGCGATGATGGTCTGGCCGGTCTCGTGGTTGGTGGACACCTGGAAGGTCGGGTCCTCCTCGGCGAGCTTGGTCAAGGCGATGGACATCTTGTCCTGCTCGGCCTTAGTCTTGGGCTCGATGGCGATGTCGATAACGGGCTTGGCGAACTCGATCTGCTCGAGGACGATCTCCTTGCCCTCCTCGCACAGGGTGTCACCGGTGGTGGTGTTCTTCAGGCCCACGGCGGCGAGGATGTCGCCGGCGGAAGCACCGTCGACGTCGACACGGTCATTGGCGTTCATCTCGAGGATGCGGCCGAAGCGCTCGCGGTTGCCGCTCGTGGCGTTCATCACGTAGGAACCGGCGTCAACGTGACCGGAGTACACGCGGAAGAAGGTCAGCTTACCGACGAACGGGTCGGTAGCGATCTTGAAGGCCAAGGCGGCGAAGGGCTCGTCAGCGGAAGCCTCGCGGGTCTCGGTCTCGCCGGTCTTGGGGTTGGTACCCTCGACAGCCGGGACGTCGAGCGGGCTGGGCAGGTAGTCCACGACGGCGTCGAGGAGCTCCTGAACGCCCTTGTTCTTGTAGGCGGAGCCCACCAGGACGGGGTTCAGCTCGTTGGCGAGCGTGCCCTTGCGGATGGCGGCCTTGAGCATCTCAACGGGGATCTCCTCGCCCTCGAGAGCCATCATCATGAGGTCGTCGTCGTAATTGGCGGCGGCGTCGACGAGCTCCTCGCGCTTCTCAGCGGCGATCTCGGCGAACTCGGCCGGGATCTCGTCCATGGCCTCAGGGTAGGTCATGCCCTTGTCATCCGGCTTGAAGTCCCAAGCGGTCATGGTGACGAGGTCGATGACGCCCCAGAAGTTGTCCTCGGCGCCCATGGGGACCTGAATGGCAACGGCGTTGGCGTTCAGGCGCTCCTTCATGGTGTCGATGGCGTGGAAGAAGTCGGCGCCAACGCGGTCATACTTGTTGATGAACGCGATGCGGGGGACGTTGAAGTTGCGGGCCTGGCGCCACACGGTCTCGGACTGCGGCTGAACACCGGCAACGGCGTCGAACACGGCGACGGCACCGTCGAGAACGCGCAGGGAGCGCTCGACCTCGGCGGTGAAGTCCACATGGCCAGGGGTGTCGATGATCTGGACGCGGTAGCTCTTGCCGTCCTTGGGCCAGAAGCAGGTGGTGGCGGCGGACTGAATGGTAACGCCGCGCTCCTGCTCCTGAACCATCCAGTCCATGGTGGCAGCGCCCTCATGGGTCTCACCGATCTTGTGCTTCTTACCGGTGTAGTACAGGATGCGCTCGGTCGTGGTGGTCTTACCGGCATCGATGTGAGCCATGATACCGATGTTACGGGTCTCGGAAAGCTTGTACTTGGGCTTAGCCATGAGTCAGTTCCTTCCTAGAGATTACCAGCGGTAGTGAGAGAACGCGCGGTTGGCCTCGGCCATCTTGAAGACGTCCTCGCGCTTCTTCACGGAAGCGCCAACGCCGTTGGAGGCGTCGATGATCTCGGCGGCAAGGCGCTCGGCCATGGTCTTCTCCTTGCGGGCGCGGGAGAAGTTGACCATCCAGCGGATGCCGAGCTGGGTGGAACGACGGGCGTTGACCTCCATGGGGACCTGGTAGGTAGCGCCACCGACGCGCTTGGGCTTGACCTCGAGCGTGGGCTTGATGTTGTCCATGGCCTTCTTGAAGACGGCGAGGGCGTCCTCACCGGTCTTCTCGGCGACCATCTCGAACGCGCTGTAGACGATGCGCTCGGCGGTGGCCTTCTTGCCGTCCAGAAGGACCTTGTTGATGAGCTGCGTCACGAGGCGGTTGTTGTAAACAGCATCAGGCTGGACCTCGCGGCGATGAGTTTTAGCTGCACGACGCGGCATATTGAATCTCCTCTATCTGAATGGGATCGGGTCTAGAAGCTCGATTACTTCGGGCGCTTGGCGCCGTAGTGGGAACGAGCCTGCTTACGGTTGGCAACCGGGGCGCAGTCGTAGCAGCCGCGGATGATGTGGTAACGCACACCAGGCAGGTCGCGAACACGACCGCCGCGGACGAGCACGATGGAGTGCTCCTGCAGGTTGTGCCCCTCGCCGGGGATGTAAGCGGTGACCTCGATGCCGTTCACGAGGCGCACACGGGCAACCTTGCGAAGAGCGGAGTTCGGCTTCTTGGGGGACGTGGTGAACACGCGGGTGCACACACCGCGCTTCTGGGAGTTGCTCTTGAGAGCGGCGTTCTTGGACTTCTTGGGGACCGAGCGACGGCCCTGGCGAACCAGCTGGTTGATAGTAGGCAAAGCGTACTCCTTCTCGAAATATCCAGCTTCCATTCCATGTGCAACGGCCTGTTAGGGGGAGTCAGCATCCTCCCACGAAACACGCGATTTGCTATGGTACGCGCGCGTACGTGCTCGGTCAACAGACCACGCGTCCGGGCGTTTCTCTATTTGCAGCATATTCCGTAGAGTCTCCACAATCAGGTAAAAGCCCGCCCTCCCCTTTCGGGAAAGGCGGGCCGGCAAACTCAAGCGAAGCTGATCCTAGGCGCCGAATCTCCTGTTTTCCAACTCGCGGAACTGGGCCTTTGTAAGACCGAAGGAGCCCAGGTACGGCGTCATCTCGAAATCGTGGAAATCGCTGCCGCCGCTGCGCAGCAATCCGTGGCGGTCGGCGAACGCGAGCGTGCGGGGGTAGTCGTCCTCGCGCATGCTCGGGTGCGTCACCTCGATGCCCTGAAGGCCCCATCCGACGTAGTCGTCGATCTCGTCGTAGTTGTCATACTCACATGGATGCGCGAGCACGGCGATGCCGCCATCGGCCTGGATGGCGCGGATCCCCTCGGCGATGGGGATATATCCCATCTGGGCGTCGACCTCCTTCGAGGTCTTCCCGGCGAACAGCTCCCGATACCTGTCCATCGACATGTCCTCGGGATACGCCTCCATGAGCGCCTGGAAGATGTGCATCTTGAAGACGGTGCCGAACAAGGCCTTGTCGCGGACGCTTTGCCACGACAAAGGGTAGCCCTTCTCGCCCAGTTCGGCAACGAGCTTCTCATGGAACGCGTCGCGGCACCGAAGCGTCTCGCGGCAGAGCTCGGCGACATGTGGGGCCTCGTCGTTCAGCCACAGGCCGACGATGTGCGCCTTCTTGCACACGCGCTCGTCGTAGCAGCTCATCTCGACGGCACGGACGGTCTGGATGCCGACGTTCTCGGCCGCGGCGCGCACCTCATCCCAATGGTTCACGGTGTCGTGATCGGCGATGGCGACCACCTTGAGGCCGCGCTCCCGGGCCGCCTCGAACACCGTGGGGATGTCCTGGGTGCCGTCGCTGTGGTACGTATGGACGTGCAGGTCCGCATAGATCGGTTCCGCCATTGCGATGTCCTTTCCCTTGGGTGCGCTCGCATGCCGCTCCGCGCGCGGCGCTCGGATGTCCACGCACTGTCGCGCATCGGCGATCGACGGCGCGGAAGAGCCTCGCGCGCCGTCGATCATCTTTGCGCTACTTCTGAGTCGGAAGAGCCCCCACCGTCTCCTCGATCTCGCCGTCCACGGGATCCTCGAATCCCAGGACGAGCGTGGCGATGAACGACACCGCCGCCGAGATGACGATCGTGCCGATCGCGATGAACAGGCCGGACATGCCGCCGTCGCCCACCCACATGGCGAGGTTGATGAGGCTCGGGGTCATCCAAGTGTACGCCTTGAGCGCCATCATGCCGGCGAACAGGCCGCCCGCGGCACTGCCCAGCATGACCGCGTACATGGGGCGCTTGAGGCGCAGGGTCACGCCGTAGATGACGGGCTCGGACACGCCGGCGGCGAACACGGTGAAAGCGGTGGACAGACACACGCTGCGGAACTGCGAGCTCTTGGTCTTGACGGCGCAGGCCAGGGCCGCGGCGCCTTGCGCCATGTTGGCGACGAGCGGAAGCGTGCGGGAGAACGGGTCGTAGCCGGACTGGGCGAGCACCTGCATGCCGGCGATGGCGAGCGTGGAGTGCGTGCCGGTCACGACCATCCAGGGATACACGAAGGACAGCACGGCAATGGCGATGCCGCCAAACGTGTCGTACAGGTACAGCAGGGCGTTGCCGAGCAGGACCGAGACGTAGCCCATGGAGGGGGCGAGCACGAGGAAGGACAGCGGCGTCATGATGAGCAGCGTGCCCAGGGGCACCACCATGGACTTGAGGATCTCGGGCGTGTACTTCTCGAGCAGGGCCTCGAGCTTGCTCATGACCCACACGATGAGGATGGAGGGGATGAGCGTGGAGGCGTAGGACATGCCGTACAGCGGGATGCCGAACAGGTCGCCGATGAACTTGGGGTCGGCGGCCGACACCATGCTCGTCCAGCTCGGGTGCAGCAGTGCGCAACCCATCAGGGCGGCGAGGAACTGGTTGCAGCCGAAGTGCTTGGCGGCGGAGACCGCGGTGAACACGGGCAGGAACATGATGCCGGTGTCGAACACGAAGTTAAAGACGTAGAACGTCATCGAGGTCTCGGCGTTGGCGAGCCCGGCCATGGAGACGAACGTGAGGATGCACTTGCCCAGGCCCGTGCCGATCAGCACGGGGATGAGCGGCGCGATGGTACCGATGATGGTGGAGAGCATGGAACTGATGATGCCGGAGCCCTTGGACTTCGACCCCGAGCCTTGCGCGGCCGGGGCCTGCACGGGCGTGACGCCCATCAGGTTGCAGACCTCGTCGTAGGCCTCGCCGACGTGCTGGCCGATGATCACCTGGTACTGGCCGGCGGACTCCTGGACGCCCAGGACGCCCTCGATGCCGCGGATGGCGTCGGCGTCGGGGATCCCCTGGTCCTTGAGGTTGAAGCGCAGGCGCGTGATGCAATGGGTCACGTACGTGATGTTGTCTTTTCCGCCAACGGCTTCGAACACGTCCGAGGCGACCTTCTTGTAGTCCATATCGATCCCTTCATCGATGTGGTGGGCGTCATGTCTGGCGAAGCGGCAGACCTATCCATCACCTCCTACCGCTCCATAGAGGCGGCCTATGTGCAAGGCGAGATAGAGCACTTCGTTCTCGTCCATCTCGACATCGCATGCATCATCGAGATCGCGGGCGACCGTTCGCGCTACTGCAACCACGGCAGGCGAGCTCTCCTCGAGCAGGGAGAGCATCTGACCATGTTCGGGTATGACCCCGAGGTCCGTGCGGACCCCATGCAGCAGATAGCGCAGGTGGGAGGCGAATCGAGCGTAGGCGATGCCCGACCGGTCAATCTGCAATTGGAGTTGGCGCTCGACGCTCGCGGCCACCTCGTCGATCCTCGACTCGATGGCGTTCGAACCGTCTTGCTCGACGCTTCCAGCTCCGGCCGCACCCAAGATGCCGAAGGCGATACCCGCAGTCTCCTCCACCGGCAACACCAGGTGGAAGTAGCGTTCAGCCCGCTCGGCGATGAACGCCGCCATGCGCCACTCGGCAGGATAGAGCCGGGCGAATTCAGAGGAGTACGGCAGGGGCACGGCAAGATTCTTGCGGCGCCGATCGACCATGAAGGCGATATGGTCCGCGAGGGCGAGAGGGTAGTTGGGGCTCAGCTCATACGAGAGCGTGCCGCGCACGACATCGGCCATCTGGGCGGCGAACTCGAGGATATCGAACGGGACCTCCTCAAACAGCGCCATGTAGCGCTCATCTACGCCGTAAAACGTCCGGTCGATGCGGGCGACATCGAGGTCCTCTCCATCCGTCGGAAAACCGACCCCCAGGCCGAGCGCGACGACCTCCCTGCCCTTGCTATCGAGGCACAAAACGACGTTGTGGTTCAGGCGTTTGACGATTCTCACGAGCACCTCCAACAGATAGCAAGACGGGGCATGAAGAAACCGGCCACTCGGCCGGTCGATCACGCCCCGCAGCAGCTTAGCCTGTTGGGTAACACTCGAGAGTAAGTATAACGTCAGCATTTGAATACCGACAGATTGCGGGACGTCTTCTCAAGTAAGCGGTAACTCACGTTCGGCGAGCGGCGGTTTCAAGAGGGGGGTGTGGTATACGAAAATAGCCCGCCCTCCCCTTTCGGGAAAGGCGGGCTTCAGATCAAGGGAACTCGCGAGCGGGCCTCAGGCGCCCCAGATCGCCCTGAAAGAGGAGGGCGCACGCCTGACGTGCGGCGCCCGACGATTGAAGGGCGAGGTGGGGTGCCTGAGGCCCGCGTAGCGTTAGTCCTCCTGCTCCTCGGGGCAGACCTCATCGGTGTCCACGAGCTTGTTCAGCAGCTCGTCGAGGGAGGCCATGTCCTCGTTGATGACGCCGTTGCCGTCCTTGGCCTGCGCGGGGGCGCCGATCATCTCCTCGTCGGAGTCGAGGTGGTGGCGCGGCGCGCTGGAGCCGAGCAGGATGTCGTCCGGGCCGTCCGGGCTAAAGACCATCTGCAGAAGCTGGGAGAGGTCCTCCTCGTCGGCCACATCCTCGGAGTTATCGAGGATGTAGAGCAGGTTGTGCTCCTCAAGACCGTCGCGCAGCTCCTCGATCGCCTTGGCGCCGATGCCGTCGATGCGCAGCAGGTCCTCCTCGGACTTTCCCACCAGGTCGCCGACGACCTCGATGCCGACCTCGCTGAACTTGTTGGTCCAGCGCTGGGAAACGCCCAGGTCGTCAAAGAGGTACAGGCGCGCGTCCTCGGCGGAGATGGTGCGGCCGTTGCGGGTGAACTGGCCACCCTCGCCGCCGTACTCGCCCGCGCCGAAGTCGAGCTGCTGCGGCAGCTCCTCGTCGAGCTCCTTGAGCTCCTCGGGCGCCCACTCGGGAAGAACCTTGGCGTGGGGCGAGGAGAGGTTCTCGATGGCCTGGTAGCCGTCCTCGGTACGGTAGGTCAGACCGGCCTTGGCGTACGGCTTGAGGCCGGTGCCCGCAGGGATCTTCTTACCCACGATGACGTTGGACTTGAGGTCGAGCAGGTGGTCGACCTTGCCCTCGATGGCGGCCTCGGTAAGGACGCCCGCCGTACGGATGAACGACGCGGAGGACAGCCAGGAGTCGATCGAGGACGCGACCTTGAGCGTACCCAGGATCGCGGGCTCGGCGGCAGGCGGGGTGAGGCCCAGACGCGCCACGCGGTCGACCTCGTCGGCGAACTCGTAGCGGTCCACGTACTGGCCGAGCAGGTAGCGGGAGTCACCGGGGTTGGTGATCTGCACGCGACGCAGCATCTGGCGAGCCATGACCTCGATGTGCTTGTCGTTGAGGTCGACGCCCTGGGAGTTGTAGACCTCCTTCACGTTCTCGACGAACGTGTGCATGGTGGACTCGATGTCCGTGAGCTGGCGCAGGTTGCGGAAGTTCACGAAGCCCTTGGTGATCTGGTCGCCGGCGCGGACCTCGCAGCCGTCCTCGATGCCGGGCATGAACTGGACGGCGGCGGGAACGCGCTTCTCATCCAGGATGCGGCTCGGGTCGTCCGTGTCGGTGAGGGTGAGCACGTACTCGGACTTCTCGGGCTTGATGGCCAGGTGACCGGAGAACGGGGCCAGGTCGGCCTCGCGGCCGAGGATCTTCTCGTTGACGTTGCCGACGATGTCGAACATACGCGAAACGGTCGGGAGACCCTGGGTAATGTCGGCAACGCCCGCGACGCCGCCGGAGTGAATGGTGCGCATCGTAAGCTGCGTACCGGGTTCGCCGATGGACTGGGCGGCGATGATGCCGACCGCGGTGCCGATGGCGACGGGACGACGGGTGGAGAGGTCCCAGCCGTAGCACTTCTGGCACACGCCGTACTTGGAGCGACAGGTGAGCAGAGCGCGCAGGGCGACCTTCTTCATGCCGGCGTCGATCATCTTCTTGAGGTCGTCCACGCAGGTGATGTACTCGTCCTTCTTGAACAGGACGGTGCCGTCGGCAGCCACGACGTCCTCGAGGAAGCAGCGGCCGACGAGGTCGGCGTTGATGTCCTCGGTGCCGGGGATGATCAGGTTGTAGGAGCAGCCCTCGGTGGTGCCGCAGTCCTCCTCGCGCACGATGACGTCCTGGGCCACGTCGACGAGACGACGGGTGAGGTAACCGGAGTCGGACGTGTGCGAAGCGGTGTCGACGAGGCCCTTACGGGCGCCGTAGGTGGAGATGAAGTACTCGAGCGGGAGCAGGCCCTCGCGGAAGTTCGCCTTAATGGGAAGGTCGATCGTCTCGCCGGACATGTCCGCCATGAGGCCGCGCATGCCGCCGAGCTGACGCAGCTGGGCCTTGGAGCCACGGGCGCCGGAGTCGGCCATCATGTAGATGGGGTTCTCCTCGTCGAACATGGCGAGCATCTTGGACGCAACCGTGTCGGTCGCGGCAGTCCACTCGTTGACGACCTCGATATGGCGCTCCATCTCGTTGAGGAAGCCCTCTTCGTAGTAGGCGTTGATCTGGTCGACGTTGCTCTGGGCGCGGTCGAGGACCTGCCACTTGTCGTCCGGGATCAGAGCGTCCCACACGGAGATGGTCAGACCCGAGGTGGTGGCGTAGTGGAAGCCGGAGTACTTGATGGCGTCGAGGATCGGGGCGACCTCGGCCTCGGGGTAGCGATCGCAGCAGTCGGAGACGAGCTTGGCGATGTCGCCCTTGACCATCTTGTAGTTGATGAACTCGTAGTCGGCCGGCAGGCACTGGCGGTTGAAGATGATGCGGCCGATGGTGGTCTCGAAGCGAGCGGTCTTGGAACCGGTCACGTCGAAGTCCTGGACCTCGTTCTTGCCCATCTTGACGCGGAACAGCTTGGTGCCGTCCTCGAGCGTGACGTTGGCCTCGGACTCGGACACGCGGACCTGGACCTTGGCCTGCAGGTCGACGCCGGCCTCGGCGCGGCAATCGTAGGCGCGCAGGGCGTCGTCGAAGCTCGCGAACACGTGGCCCTCGCCCGGCATGCCGTCGCGGGCCTGAGTGAGGTAGTACACGCCGATGATCATGTCCTGCGACGGGATGTTCACGGGCTTGCCGGAAGCCGGCGAGCGCAGGTTGTTGGAGCTCATCATGAGGATGCGCGCCTCGGCCTGTGCCTGGACGGACAGCGGAACGTGGACGGACATCTGGTCGCCGTCGAAGTCCGCGTTGAACGGGGCGCAGACGAGCGGGTGCAGGTGGATGGCCTTGCCCTCGACCAGTACGGGCTCGAAGGCCTGGATGGACAGGCGGTGCAGCGTCGGGGCGCGGTTGAGCAGGACGAGGCGGCCGTCGATGACCTCCTCGAGGATGTCCCACACAAAGGAGGCGCGACGCTCGATGGCGCGCTTGGCGCCCTTGATGTTCTCCACCTTGCCGAGCTCGGTCAGGCGCTTCATGACGAACGGCTGGAAGAGCTCCAGGGCCATCGTCTTGGGCAGGCCGCACTGGTGCAGCTTGAGCTTGGGGTCGGTGACGATAACGGAACGACCGGAGTAGTCGACGCGCTTGCCCAGCAGGTTCTGGCGGAAGCGGCCCTGCTTGCCCTTGAGGGCCTCGGCGAGCGACTTGAGCGGGCGACCGCCACGGCCGGAGACCGGGCGACCACGGCGACCGTTGTCGAACAGGGCGTCGACGGCCTCCTGGAGCATGCGCTTCTCGTTGTTCACGATGATCGCGGGAGCGTCCAGGTCGAGCAGGCGCTTGAGGCGGTTGTTGCGGTTGATCACGCGACGGTACAGGTCGTTCAGGTCGGACGCGGCAAAGCGGCCGCCGTCGAGCTGGACCATCGGGCGCAGATCCGGCGGAATGACCGGGATTACGTCCAGGATCATGTTCGCGGGGTCGTTGCCGCCCTTGAGGAAGGCGTCGACGACCTCGAGGCGCTTGACGGCCTTCTCGCGCTTCTGCTTCTGGGAATCCTCGTCGGCGATGATGGCCTTGAGGGTCGCGGCCTCCTGCTCGAGGTCGATGGAGGCGAGGAGGTCGTGAATGGCCTCGGCGCCCATGTCGCCCTTGAAGTACATGGAGTAGTAGCGCTTCATCTCGCGGAACAGCGGCTCGTCGGAGACGAGGTCGCGCTCGTTGAGCTGCATGAAGGCCTGGAACGCCTCGGAGCGCAGGTCCTTCTCGTCGCGGCACTCCTCCTGGATGTCCACGATGCCCGCGGCGATCTCCTCGGGGGTGAGGGGCTCCTCGTCGGAGAACTCGTCGAAGTTCTCGGGGTTGCCCTGCTCCTTCAGAGACTCGATCTGGCGGGCGCACTCGGCGTCGATCTCCTCCAGGTCGGCCGCCAGCTCCTCGCGCAGGTCGTCGGCGTCGGCCTCGCGGGCCTCATAGTCGACGTGCGTGATGATGTAGCTCGCGAAGTACAGGACCTTCTCTAGGTCCTTGGACTTGATGTCGAGCATGCGGCTCATCGGGAACGAGGTCGGGCTCTTGAAGTACCAGATGTGGCTGACGGGGGCCGCCAGCTCGATGTGGCCCATGCGCTCGCGGCGCACCTTGGCCGTGGTCACCTCGACGCCGCAGCGCTCGCAGACGATGCCCTTGAAGCGGATGCCCTTGTACTTGCCGCAGGAGCACTCCCAGTCCTTGGCGGGACCGAAGATCTTCTCGCAGAACAGGCCGTCCTTCTCGGGCTTGAGGGTACGGTAATTGATGGTCTCGGGCTTCTTGACCTCGCCGCGCGACCACGAGCGGATCTTGTCGGCGGAAGCAAGCGAGATCTTTACCGCATCAAAATCAGTAGCTTCGAAATCTGCCACAGTCAACTACTCCTTATCGGTGGTGGTGGCGGCGAGCTCATCGAGGATGGCGTCAGCCGCATCGGCGGAGGTGTCGGCCTCGTCGAGCGAGGGCAGGTCGTTCAGGTCGAGCTCGGCGTCGTCGGCGGCCACGGGAGCGGCGGGCGCTTCCGGCTCGGCGTCGCGGATGGGCTCGATGTCGAGCGCCAGGGAGCGGATCTCCTTGACGAGAACCTTGAAGGACTCGGGGATGCCGGCCATGGGGACGTTCTCGCCCTTGGTGATGGCCTCGTAGGTCTTGACGCGGCCGATGGTGTCGTCGGACTTGACCGTGAGGATCTCCTGGAGCACGTTGGAGGCGCCGTACGCGTAGAGCGCCCAGACCTCCATCTCGCCGAAGCGCTGGCCGCCGAACTGGGCCTTACCGCCCAGCGGCTGCTGGGTGACGAGGCTGTAGGGGCCCGTCGAGCGAGCGTGGATCTTGTCGTCGACCATGTGGCCGAGCTTCAGGATGTAGGACGTGCCCACGGTGATGGGCTCGCGGAACGGCTCGCCGGAACGGCCGTCGTACAGCACGGTCTTGCCGCGCTCGTCGAGCTGGGTCACGAACGAGGGGTTCATGTGCTCGCCAAAACGCTCGGACGCAAGGTTGAGCATGTTCTTGTTGGCGCGACGGATGACCTCGGCGATCTCGTCCTCGTGCGCGCCGTCGAAGACGGGCGTGGAGACGAAGAACGGGCCGGGGACGTACTTGTCGGAGTCGGCGGACTCGGTGTCCCAACCGCAGGCGGCGGCCCAGCCGAGGTGGCACTCGAGCAGCTGGCCCACGTTCATACGGGACGGGACGCCCAGCGGGTTCAGGATGACGTCGACCGGGGTGCCGTCGGCCATGTAGGGCATGTCCTCCACGGGCAGGACCTCGCAGATAACGCCCTTGTTGCCGTGGCGGCCGGCGATCTTGTCACCCTGCTGGATCTTACGGCGCTGCGCGACGTAGACGCGCACCTGCTCGTTGACGCCCGGGGCGAGGTCGTCGCCGTTCTCACGGCTGAAGCGAACCACGTCGATGACGCGGCCCTCGGCGCCGTGGGGCATCTTGAGGGAGGTGTCGCGGACGTCATGCGCCTTGGTGCCGAAGATGGCGCGCAGCAGGCGCTCCTCAGCGGTGAGCGCGCTCTCGCCCTTGGGAGAGACCTTGCCCACGAGGATGTCGCCGGCCTTGACCTCGGCGCCGATGCGAATGATGCCGTCCTCGTCGAGGTTGGCGAGCATGTCCTCGGACAGGTTCGGGATCTCGCGGGTGATCTCCTCGGGGCCCAGCTTGGTGTCGCGGGCGTCGAGCTCGTAGCGGGAGATGTTGATGGTGGTCAGCAGGTCCTCAGCGACGAGACGCTCGGAGACGATGATGCCGTCCTCGTAGTTGAAGCCCTCCCACGGCATGTACGCCACGGTAAGGTTCTGGCCGAGCGCGAGCTCGCCGTGATCGGTCGAGGGGCCGTCGGCCAGCGGCTGGCCCACCACGACCTGGTCGCCCACACGCACGAGCGGGCGGTGGTTGATGCAGGTGGACTGGTTGGAGCGCTGGTACTTGGGCAGCTTGTAGGTGTCCATGCCCTCAGCGGTCTTGACCGTGATCTTGGCGGCGTCGGCGAAGATGACCTCGCCGGCGCGCTTGGCCAGGGTGACCTCGCCGGAGTCGATGGCGGCGCGGCTCTCCATGCCGGTACCGATGTAGGGAGCGACCGGATGGACCAGCGGCACGGCCTGACGCTGCATGTTCGCGCCCATGAGGGTACGCTTGGCGTCGTCGTGCTCGAGGAACGGAATGAGCGTGGCGGCCACGGAGAGCATCTGGCGCGGGGAGACGTCCATGTAGTCGACGTCCTCGACCGGCACGTCGGCCGGGGCGCCGAAGGAGCCGTCGAAGTCACGCGTGCGGGCGACGACCGTGTGCGGGCGCACCAGGTTGCCGTCGGCGTCGACGGTCACGAGCTCGCCGGTCTTGGGATCGATCGGGGTGTTCGCCGGGGCGATGATGTGGTTCTCTTCCTCATCGGCGGTCATCCAGTCGATCTGGTCGGTGGCGACGCCGTTCTCGATCTTACGGTACGGGGCCTCAATGAAGCCGTACTCGTTCACGCGGGCGTACAGCGCCAGGGAGCCGATCAGACCGATGTTGGGGCCTTCGGGCGTCTCGATGGGGCACATACGGGAGTAGTGCGAGTTGTGGACGTCGCGGACGGCCGTAGGCACGTTGGTGCGGCGGCTGGAGCCGGACTTGTGGCCGGCAAGGCCGCCGGGGCCGAGCGCGGACAGACGGCGCTTATGGGTGAGGCCGGTCAGCGGGTTGGCCTGGTCCATGAACTGGGAGAGCTGCGAGGAGCCGAAGAACTCCTTGATGGAGGCCACGATCGGGCGGATGTTGATGAGGCTCTGGGGAGTGATCTCATCGATGTCCTGAGAGCTCATGCGCTCGCGCACGACGCGCTCCATGCGGCTCATGCCGATGCGGAACTGGTTGGCGACGAGCTCGCCGACGGTGCGGATGCGGCGGTTGCCGAAATGGTCGATGTCGTCGACCTTGAAGCCGGGCTCGCCGGCGGCGAGACTCAGCAGGTAGCGCAGAGTCGCGATGATGTCCTCGTCGGTGAGAACGGCGACCTCCTCCTCGGTGGTGAGGCCGAGCTTCTTGTTGACCTTGTAGCGGCCCACGCGGGCGAGGTCGTAGCGCTGCGGATTGAACAGCAGGCCCTCGAGCAGGCTGCGGGAGGCGTCGACGGTCGGCGGCTCACCGGGACGCAGGCGACGGTAGATCTCGATGAGGGCGTCCTCACGGGTGAGGGCGGTGTCGCGCTCGATGGTGCGCTTGATCACGTCGGAGTCGCCGAGCAGCTCGAAGATATCGTCGTTGGTGACGGCGATGCCAAGAGCGCGCAGGAACATGGTGGCGGACTGCTTGCGCTTGCGGTCGATGGAGACCACGAGCTGGTCGCGCTTGTCGACCTCGAACTCCAGCCACGCGCCGCGGGCCGGGATGATCTGGGCCTTGTAGACCTGCTTGCCGCCGTCCATCTCGGAGCTGTAGTACACGCCCGGGGAGCGGACCAGCTGCGAGACGACGATGCGCTCGGTGCCGTTGATGATGAAGGTGCCCTGGTCGGTCATCATGGGGAAGTCGCCCATGAAGACGAGCTGCTCCTTGATCTCGCCCGTCTCCATGTTGGTGAGACGGACCTCGGTGAGCAGCGGGGCCTGGTAGGTCATGTCCTTTTCGCGGCACTCGTCCACGGTGTGGGACGGGTCGCCGAACTGGTGGTGGCCAAAGGTCACCTCGAGCTGGTGGTTCTGGCTCTGGATGGGGCTGGACTCCCTAAAGGCGTCGCGCAGGCCCTCGTCCATGAAGCGCTCGAAGCTCTCCTTCTGCACGGAGATGAGGTTCGGCAGCTCCATCGTCTCCGGGATCTTCCCGAAGTTGACGCGTGTGCGCTCGGTGGCGGTCACGGTCTTGGTAGCGTTTGCTTTCGGCACCAGGTGTTTCCTCCTTCTTGGGAAAAGGCGGTTGGTCTGACGGCCGCTCGGCCCCTCGCTCGTGCGCGCGGGGCGGACGGACGCGCATCGCATTCCGTCTATGGGCGCGCGCACGGACGCGTCGCCCCTCCCCCAACGCATTCACGGGCTACAGGCATAGCTCCGCCAGGTAAGGCAACCTACTAGTTTAGCAGGTGCCCGCCGTTCGGCAAGAAAGGTCTTGACTCATGGGCCATTTTGGATTAGCAAAGTTTTTCTACAGAAAAACACCTGTTCAACACTAGTGTATCGAACAGGTGTTCATGTATTTTGGATGAAGCGCTTCTGCGGGCGGGCGCCTAGGCCGTCGAACCGGGCACCAGCACCGGGTCGGCGTTCTCATGACCTGCCCCGCGCCCGTAGCTCGGTCGGGCCGCATCGTATTGGATCTCGCGCGCAAGGCCCGCGATGCACGAGGCGTCGATGTTGTCGTAGCGATGGCACGCGCAGAAGTGCCCGGGCAGGGTCTCTCGCAGGTCGGGGGCGGCGACGTCGCAGGCTCCGACCTTGGCAAAGCACCTGCTCGCAAAGCGGCATCCCGCCGGCGGGTCGATGGGGCTCGGCACATCCCCCTCCAAGATGATGCGCTTGCGCTGCAGGTTGGGATCGGGAGAGGGAATGGCCGAGAGCAGGGCCTGGGTATAGGGGCACAGCGGATCGTGGTACAGGCTGTTCTTGGGGGCGATCTCCATCAGACGGCCCAGGTACATCACGCCCACACGGTCCGAGATGTGCTTGACCACATTCAGGCCGTGCGCGATGAACAGGTACGTGAGCCCAAGCTTGTCCTTGAGGTCGTCCAGCAGGTTCAGAACCTGGGCCTGGATCGACACGTCCAGGGCGCTCACGGGCTCGTCGCATACGATGAGCTTGGGGTTCACCGCCAGGGCACGCGCGATGCCCACGCGCTGGCGCTGACCGCCCGAGAACTCGTGCGGGTAGCGGTTCTTCATGTACGGCGCTAGGCCCACGAGCTCGAACAGCTCATCCACGCGCTCGTCCACCGCTTCGCGTGGGAGCAGCTTGTTGGTGATGATGGGCTCGGCCACGATCGCGCCCACCGTCTGGCGCGGGTCGAGGCTCGCGTAGGGGTCCTGGAACACCAGCTGAATATCGCGGCAGAGCTCGCGTCGGGCGGCGCGGTCAAGTGCCGTGATGTCGCGTCCTTCGAAGATGATCCTGCCACTCGTGGGCCGCAAGAGCCCCACGAGCATCTTGCCGATGGTCGTCTTGCCGCAGCCCGACTCCCCCACCAGGCCGAACGCCTCGCCCCGCTTGATGGTGAAGCTCACGTCGTCAACCGCCTGGACGTAAGAAGTCGGCTTGCCGAAGAAGTTCGTCTCAGCCACGAAGCTCTTGGTGAGGTGCTGGACCTCGACCAGTGTATCGGAGTCGTTCGCCTTCATCTCTGCCCTTCTTCCATTCCATGCGCCTCACGGCGGAGCTGCGCGGCTCGATCGGCGGCCGCGAGCGTCTCGGAAACGTGGCACTCGTCGTCGTAGAGGAAGCACCGCACGCGCCTGCCGGTCCCCGGCACGTCCTTGAGCTGCGGGCGCTCGGAGCGGCAGCGCTCGGAGCAGTGCTCGCAGCGATCGGAGAACGGGCAGCCCGCCGGCATGTCGAGCGGGTTGGGCACCGTTCCCGGGATCATGTACAGGCGCTCGCTCGACTCGTCCTCCAAGCGGGGGATCGAGCGGAGCAACCCGGTGGTGTAGGGGTGCAGCGGATCCTCGAACAGCTCGTACTTCTCCGCCTCTTCCACCACCTGGCCGCAGTACATGACCACCACGCGGTCGGCGACCTCGCTGACCACACCCAAGTCGTGGGTGATGAGCATGACCGCCATGTCGAACTCGTCGCGCAGCTTGTAGATGAGGTCCAAGATCTGCGCTTGGATGGTCACGTCAAGGGCCGTCGTGGGCTCGTCGGCGATCAGCAGCGACGGGTCGCACGAGAGCGCCATGGCGATCATCACGCGCTGCCGCATGCCGCCGCTCATCTGGTGCGGGTAATCGCGAGCCCGCTCCTCGGGGCTGGGAATGCCCACCACGCGCAGCATCTCGACCGCACGCGCCCACGCTTCGCGGCGCGGCAGGTCCATGTGCGTGCGGATGGCCTCCACGATCTGGTCGCCCACGCGATACACCGGGTTCAGGCTCGTCATGGGCTCCTGGAAGATCATCGAGATCTCGCCGCCGCGCACGGCCTCCATCTCCCGCTCGCTCGCGGATAGGAGGTCCTTTCCGTCGAAGGTGATGGAGCCTCCCGCCACATGGCCCGGGGCCTGCAAGAGCCCCATGATGGACAGGGACGTCACCGACTTGCCGGAGCCCGACTCGCCCACCACCGCGAGGATCTCGCCGCGGTCGACCGAGAAGCTCACGCCGTTGACCGCGCGCACCACGCCGCGGCGGGTGGGGAACTCCGTCACCAGGTCGTTAACCTCGAGCAACGCCATGGCGCATCACCTCTTTCGGGCTTTGGGGTCGAAGGCGTCGCGGATACCGTCGCCCAGCAGGTTGAACGCGAGGACGGTCACCGTGATGGCAAGACCCGGGAAGATCATGGTGTGGGGCGCCGCAAAGATGTAATTGCGGCCGCGGCCGAGCATGTCGCCCCATTCGGCCGCCGGGGGTTGGACGCCCAAGCCGAGGAAGCCCAGGGCCGCCGCGTCGAGAATGGCAGCGGAAATGCCGAGCGTGGCGCGCACGATGATCGAGGGCATCACGTTGGGCAGGACGTGGCGGAAAATGATCAGCGCATCGGAGTCGCCGATCACGCGGGCGGCGGCGACGTAGTCGGCCTGCTTGACGGCGAGGACCTGGCTGCGCACGATGCGGGCGTACTCGGGGATGGACACGAAGCCGATGGCGATGATCGCCTTGTCGATGCCACGGCCGAGCGCCGCCATGAACGCGATCGCCAAGAGAATCGAGGGGATGGCGAGCATCATGTCCATGAAGCGCATGATGACCGTGTCGACCACGCCGCCCTTGTAGCCGGCGATCGCGCCCAGCGCCACGCCGACCGTGAGCGAGATCGCCACGGAGAGCAAACCGACGGTGAGCGAGATCTGGCTGCCGATGAGAATGCGGCAGAAGATGTCGCGGCCCTGCTGGTCGGTGCCAAACCAGTGCTCGACGCTCGGCGGCAGGAAGGACGCCGAGAGGTTCTGGGCATACGGGTCGTACGGCAGGATCTGCGGGGCGATCGCGGTCACGATCGCGATGAGCGCGAGGAAGCAGATAACGCCCAAGCTCACCATGGCGGGCACGTTCTGAACGAGCGCATGGCGCACGTCGTCCCACAGGGACTCGCCCTTGCGGGCACGGGCGCCTGCGGGCGCCGCGGCGTTCGCAGTAGTTGCCATAAGCCTGCTCACCCCTCTTCCTGAGCATATTTGATGCGGGGGTCAAGGTATGCGTACACCACATCGACCACCAGGTTGATCACGATGAAGATGGCGCCGATGAGTAACACGGCGCCCTGCACCACGGGAAAGTCGCTCTTCAGGATGCACTCGACCACGTATTTGCCCATGCCCGGCCATGCGAAAACCGTCTCGGTGAGCATGGCACCACCGAGCAGGCTGCCGAGCTGCAGGCCGATCACCGTGGTGACGGGCAGCATGGCGCAGCGCAGTGCGTGGTGACGGTTGACTCGCCCGCAGCGCAAGCCCTTCGCACGGGCCGTTCGCACGTAGTCCTCCCCCAGCGTCTCGAGCATGCTCGAGCGCGTCATGCGGGTGATCACGGCCATCGAGTACATAGACAGGGCGAGCGCCGGCAGCACGATATGGGAGGCCGCGTCGGCGAACGCCTCGAAGTCGCCCGCGAGCAAGGTGTCCAGCAGGTACAGTCCCGTGCCCCCCACCGGCGCCAGCAGCGGGTCGATGCGGCCGCCGCTCGGCAGAATGTGCAGCACGCCCGAGAACAGGATGATGAGCAGGATGCCGAGCCAGAAGATCGGCATCGACACGCCGATGAGCGCGAACACCATCGAGATGCCGTCGATCGCCGTGTTCTTGCGAACGGCGGAAAGCACGCCCAGGGCCACGCCCACGAGCCCCGCGATGAGGATGGCGACGACCGCCAGCTCGATGGTCGCGGGGAAACGGCTCATGAGCTCCTGCGTCACGGGCGTATGGGTGTAATAGCTCTCGCCCAAGTTGCCGGTGAGCGCACCGGTGAGGAACGCGAAATACTGGACGATGAGCGGGTCGTTCAGTCCGTTCGCCTCTCGCCACGCCTCCATGGCCTCAACCGTTGCATGCTGGCCCAGCACGACGGGCGCGGGGTCGGCGGAGAACACGCGCATGATGAGGAACACCAAGATCGACACGCCCAACAGCACGGGGATCGCCTGCGCCAGGCGCTTGGCAATGTACTTGAACACGGCCGCCACCTCCTTTCAATACGGTCGGGAGCGCCCGGGCCGGCGAGCAGCCAACCGGCCCGGGCGCTCCGGGCGCTCAGCCGCATTGCGGTCTGTGCGCCCCGGACGACCTTCGATAGGGACTTGTTGCACCGCTACGCGGTCTTGGTCACACCCGCCAGGTGCACCACGCCCGTGGGGTGGATGGAGAAGCCCTTGACCTTGGGGTTATAGCCCGCAAGCGTCTGGGCGTGGGAGATGAGCATCCACGGGGACTCGTCGGCGACCATCTGCTCGCACTTGAGGTAGACCTGGTCGCGCTCGTCGCCCTCGGGAAGGGAAAGGCCTTGGGCGATGAGCGCCTTGTACGCGTCGCTGCGGTAGCGACCCACGTTCATGGAGACGTTCTCGTCGGCGAGCAGGTTCATGAAGTTGTCCGGGTCGCCGTTGTCGCCCACCCAGCCGTACAGGCAGCAGTCGAACGCGTCGGTGTCGACCTTGGTCTGGTACGTCGTCCAGTCGTAGGAGATGATCTCCATCTCGACGCCGGCATCGGCCAGGTAGCCCTGGATCGCCTCGGCGAGCGGCTGTCCGCCGATGGAGTTGTACGGGCGCACGTTCGTGTAGGTGAGCATGGTGCAGGAAGTGATTCCCAGCTCGGCGAACTCCTTCTTCGCTGCCTCGGGATCGTAGGCGGTCTGCTTGACGCCCTCGGCGTAAGGCGCCATCCACGTGGGCATGACCGACGTGGCCGGGGAGGCGTAATCGCCGTAGAGACTCTTGACCATCTCCTCCACGTTCACCGCCTTGACGAAGGCCTTGCGAGCGGCCAGGTCGGAGAACACGCCGGTGTCGTTGCGGAACGCCAGATAGTTGATGTTCATGCCGTCCTCTTGGAAGAGCTTGTTGCCGGCGTCGGTGATGGTCTTCACCACGGAGGCGTCGATGCCGTCGATCATGTCAACTTCGCCGTTGTTGAGGGCGGTCACGCGCGAGGCGTTCTCGGCGATGATACGGAAGATGACGTTCTTAGTCTGGGGCTTGTTGTCCTTGTCCCAGTAATCCTCGTTCGCCTCGAGCACCACGCTGTCACCCTTGGTCCAGCTCACGAACTTGTACGGACCGGAGCCGACCGGCTTCTCGTTCGCCTCGCCCGATTCGAAGGCAGACGGCGCGACGACGGGCGCGGCGAGCGCCATGGCCATGTTCTTGAGGAAGGGCGTCGAAGCGGCGCGCAGCGTGATGACGAGCGTGGTTGCGTCCTTCGCCTCGATGGAGGCAATGCCGTTGCCGGCATCCTTGGAGCCGTACACGAAGGATGCATAGGGCATGTCCTCGGTGCGCGCGGGCTCAAGCTGACGCTCGATGCTCGCCTTGACGGCCTCGGCGTCGCAATCGGTGCCATCGTGGAACTTCACGCCCTCCTGCAGGGTGAAGGTGTAGGTCAGGCCATCATCGGAGACGTCGTACTCCCTGGCGAGGCCGGGCTTCAAATCGCAGCTGCCCTCATCGTAGCTGAGCAGGGTGTCGTAGATGTTGACGATGACCTTCGCGGACTCGCCGTCGTCGACGAACGCCGGATCCAAGCCGCGCGGGTCGGCGCCCTGGGCGTAGGTGAGCGTGTCGGCGCCCTTGCCACCGCCTGCAGATCCAACATCGCCTGCGCGCTTGCTCTCGCCACAACCCGTGAGACCGAACACGCCAGCACCGGCCACAAGACCCATCGCCTCGATGAAACGGCGGCGGGAAACCGTGTAATCAAATGCAGCCATACGTACCATCCCTCTCCTATCGTGTTTCCATTCGCGTTTGTGCGTCCTGCCATTCTAGAAGAGGGCGCACGAGGGATTTGCTTGATTGCACAGCGTTTACTTTACCGAAATAGAGTGGTAACGAAACGGGGAGCTTCTTGGCGTCGCGATTGACCCCGCGGGGCGAGTTGCTTTGTGCCTGCCGGGGCAACCCGTTCAGCGAGGTGCGGGGTTCCCCGGCTACGAGACAAGGGGCAGCCCCGGCAGCGAGACAGCAGGGGCAACTTCAGCAGCGAGAGAAAGGGCAACCCCGCCAGCTACGCACGGAGCACCCCGCCATAGAGAAAACCCCTGCACCTCGGTTTCATGTTCATCCAAGATGCAGGGGCGCTCACATCAAAATGCGCTTTTAGCTTGAGAGGACTCAACGTGTGAGCTGGACGGGCATATGGCAACCATTGCCGATGCCCGGGCAACCCGCAAGGGCTGCAAGGCTACTCCTAGCGCTCCAGACCGCCGCGCTCGTCGATGGCGGCCCAGAACTCGTCGGCGAAGCGCGGGTCGCTGGCGGCCATGAGGGCGTTGGTGGCGATCCAGCCAGAGGGGGTGCCGGTGTCGTAGCCGGACAGCGGATCGATGACGACGGCGTACATGGCCTCGCGGTCCAGGCTGCGCGCCATGGCGTCGGTGAGCTGGATCTCGCCGCCCTTGCCCGGCTGCTGATTGGCGAGCAGGTCCATGACCAGCGGGGAGAGCAGGTAGCGACCGACGATGTAGAGGTTGGAAGGCGCAGCCTCGGGCGCGGGCTTCTCCACCAGGCCGCCGATGCGCCACACGGCGCCGGGCTCGGTCTCGCCAGCGCCCTCGTAGCCGTCGAGCGTGCCCACGAAGTCGCCGGCGATGACGCCGTAGCGGTCCACCTGGTCGGGCGCGCACGGGGCGACGGCGATCACGGACGCGCCGCCGTGGGCGCGGGAGACCTCGAGCATCTTGTCGCAGATATCCTTGGCGGGAACCACGTAATCGCCCAGCAGGACGAGGAAGGGCTCACCGGCGCAGGCGTCTGCCGCGGAGCGGATAGCATGGCCCAGGCCGCGGGGCTCGTACTGGTAGCGGAAGTCGACGGGCATGTTGCCGGCGTGGGCGATGGCGTCGGCGTAGCCCGCCTTGCCGCGCTCGCGCAGCAGGGCCTCGAGCGACCGGTCGGGCTGGAAGTAGCTCAGCAGCTCGGGTTTGCCGGGACTCGTCACGATGATGGCGCCGTCGACCTCCTCCGGGTCGAGGGCCTCCTCCACCACGTACTGGATGACCGGCTTGTCGAGGACCGGCAGCATCTCCTTGGGGGTGCACTTGGTGGCGGGCAGGAAGCGGGTGCCGAGGCCGGCGGCGGGAATGATAGCCTTCATGTTCGAGTTCCTTTCCGAGCGGAATGGGCGCGCAGGCGCCTTTCATCCAGCTTGCAGGATATAGACGCATTCGCCTATGGTACTCGCACGAACCGTTTTGTGCGACCCCCCTCACCGATACCCGACAAAATCGCGCGCAGGACTGCAATGGCACGCAGGCTCTCACGTGCATATGGGCTCGCACGTGTGACCGTATGCACGCGTCAGACAGGTCCACGCCGACAAACGGGCCCGCATCCGCAAACAGCCCTTCAGGTGTAAACAGGCCCTCACGTACAGCCGGGCTCGCACATACAGCCGGGCTCACGTGTCATACAGGTCCACGCCAGCAAACGGGCTCGCACGTGCGACCAGGCCCTCATGCGCAACCGAACTCACACGTCCACCTCGATGCTCACGGGGACCGTGTGCACATGGAAGGGAAAGACCACGAGCTCGAGGCCGAGCAGCAGCACATGATGGCCGACGCTCGCCAAGGGGGAGATCAGCAGCATGGCTCCAAGCACGAGCTCGAACGCGCCGGTGAGCAACGGGGCAACCCAACCCGCACCGGACACGTGGGCGGCAAGCGACTCGTCGATCTCGCGTGCGGCCTTCTCAAGGCCGAGCAGGCCCCACATGATGGCAATCACGTTGAGCGATTCGCGGGTGTTGAGCAGCGTAACGACGCCGAGCACGATCATGACCACATCCGTGCCGACGGTGATTTTTCCCGGGGTGCTGTCGCGGTCGAGAAGATCGGTCACGATGTCCGCAGCGCCCACGAACAGCATGACCGCACCCAAGATATGAGGCAGATGCTCGGCGACTTGCTCCGAGAACAACAGGCAGGCGACGCCCAGAATGGGAAGCAGCAGCGTTGCGATAAAGGCGATCCTGCCGGGAGCTTTTTGATTGGCGAAGCTTCGATCCATTTGGACACGCGACATAATGCGAATCTCCCCGTTCCTGCAGCGGTGCGCCGCATATCGGGCGCCAACGAATCAACTCCCAGTGCTTTACCCGGTGGAGCACGCCACAACACCGAAAAAGGCGCCACCATGGAATCTGCAGGGACGATCAGGAAGGAAGAAAACGCAAATGCGCGGATAAAATCCCGACCGGCAGAGTATATGGCCAAAATCGAATACAGAATGCGCAGGTAGGCGCGTCGTTACTTTTCGCTGTACTCACCATTGCCATAATTATCCGCGCATTTGCGTATTCGATCCCCCGCGGCGGGGCCTCGGGCGGAAGGGCCGCGGGCGGCAAGCGAACGAGGCCCTTCACACAGGTACAACTGTTCCGACGGCAGCCACATTCAGCCGCAACTGAAACGGTACGCTACCGCGCGGGAAAAACGCCGGTCATCCTACTTCGCACGGGCGCGGTTGTAATTGATGAGGCAGCCGGCTTTGACGATCGCGCGCTCCTCGGGGGTCATGTCCGCGACAAAGAGCGAGATGCGCCCGACCTGGAACGCGGGGGCGGTATCGGAGCCAAGCGCAGAAGCACGCACCACCCAGGCAGGGATGTCGACCATGTCCCCATCGAGCGCAGTGCGAATCCCGGGCACGAACACGTAGTCCCCCACCTCGAATGACGGCTCGTCCTTCAGCTGGAAGGGCACCATGCCCCAGTTCATCACGTTGGAGCGATAGCGCTTGGTGGCGTACTCGCGCGTGATGTTGGCAAGGCCGCCGAGCACGCGCTGGCAGCTCGCCGCCTGCTCACGTGCCGAACCGTCACCGGGCTTCACTGCATAGATCGTCGAGCCGATCTCGACCGCGGCGGGATCGACACCCGTAAGCGCGCCGGCCGCCGCGAGGGCGTCGAACACCGGCGCGACCTCGGCGGGAACGGACGGGACGGCAACGGCCGCTCCCCCATCTACTGCAGAAACGCCTTCGCCAGCTCCGACCGTCGCGCAATCGGCCCCGACAGGAGAGCCCACGCCCGTACCAACGGGAGTGCCCTCTCCGGTCCCGGCATCAATGCCTTCGCACGCGCCCGCAGCGGCGGCGCCCTCCCCGGCCGCCAAACGCTCGCGCTCGAGCTCGGCCACGGCCTTGGCGCGACCAACATACTCCGGGTCGCGGCGGCTCAGTGTGAACTCGGCCAAGCCCAGCGGGTTGGAACGGTACGAGCTCGTCTCGCCGGAGGGAATCAGCTCGTCGGTGGTGGTGACGTCGTCCATGATCTTGGACGCCACGCGCAGCAGGATGTTCGCGGCAAGCGGCTCCATCTCGGGCCAGTCCTTGATGTTGGGGCCGTACACCAGCTCACTTTCAGCATCGCCACGGCCGAACCCCTGATACACACGGTGCTCGTAGGCGCTGGCATCGAAGTGGTATGCCACGCGCTCGTCCCAGGTTTCGGCAGGCAGGTCGGTCGCCGCGGTCAGTACGCCGCCCGCCGCGGCGGTCGCGGCGATGGAACGCGCGTCCATGAGCGCGACGCCCGCGAGCTGACCCGCGCCCGGCTTGGAACCCTCGCGGTTGGGGAAGTTGCGCGTGGTGTGGCGGATGGACAGGCCGTTGTTCGCCGGCGTGTCGCCCGCGCCAAAGCACGGGCCGCAAAAAGCCGTGCGCACGATGGCGCCGGCCTGCATGAGCTCGAGCGCCGCGCCGTTGCCCGCCAGCTCGAGAAACACCGGCTGGGAGCTCGGGTACACCGAGAGCGCGAACTCGCCGTTGCCGCACGTCTTGCCACGCAGGGCGCGCGCCGCCTGCATCACGTTGGTAAAGTTGCCACCGGAGCAACCGGCGATGACGCCCTGCTGGACTTGCAGGCGTCCGTCGGGGCGGATCTTGTCAAGAAGCGACAAGGAGGCGTGCCCGCCGCCGACCTCGGCCGCACGCTGCTCGACCTCGCTCAGGATGTCGACCATATTCGCGTTGAGCTCGTCGATGGTGAAGGCGTTCGAGGGGTGGAACGGCAGGGCGATCATGGGGCGCACCGCCGCAAGGTCGACCTCGACGCAGCCATCATAGTACGCAACCGACACCGGGTTGAGCTCGCGGTAATCGTCCGCGCGGCCATGCTCGGCCAGGAACGCGCGCGTGTCCTCGTCCGTGCGCCAGATCGAGGTGAGGCAGGTGGTCTCGGTGGTCATCACGTCCACGCCGTTGCGGTAGTCGGTCGGCATGCTCGACACGCCGGGGCCCACGAACTCCATCACGGCATTCTTCACGTATCCGCAGTCGAAGACCGCGCGGATGATGGCCAGCGCGATATCCTGCGGGCCCACGCCCGGAACCGGCGCGCTCTTGAGGTAGACGGCGACCACGCGCGGATAGGCGACGTCGTAGGTGTCGCGCAGGAGCTGCTTGACCAGCTCTCCGCCGCCCTCGCCGATGGCCATGGTGCCCAGAGCGCCATAGCGGGTATGCGAATCGGTGCCGAGGATCATCTTGCCGCAACCGGCCTGCATCTCGCGCATGTACTGATGGATGACGGCGATATGCGGCGGGACGAAAATGCCGCCGTACTTCTTCGCGGCGGAAAGCCCGAAGACGTGGTCGTCCTCGTTGATGGTGCCGCCCACCGCGCACAGCGTGTTGTGGCAGTTGGTGAGCACGTAGGGCACGGGAAACTCCGTCATGCCGGACGCCTTGGCGGTTTGGATCACGCCGACGTACGTGATGTCGTGACTCGCGAGCGCGTCGAAGCGCAGCTTGAGATAATCCATGCTGCCGCTCGTGTTGTGCGCGGCGAGAATGCCGTGGGCGATGGTGCCCTCGCGAGCCGCCTCGGGCGTGGGCAGCGCGCGGTCGCCCGCGAGCCCGGCTGCCTGCTTTTCGGGGACGATCGTGGTGCCATCAAGTAGGTAAACGCCGCCGTCATAGAGCTGTACGGGTTCTGCCATGAGGTCGCTCTCCATCCTAGTCGCGCGCACCGGGCCGCGTGGCCCAACGCGCTCCGGGGCTATGCCCCTACACTTTAGCTTGCGACAGTATACCCGAGTGCCAAGACAGTTCTGGCACCGCCGCGCTTCTTCGACAAGTTGCAATAAACAACCGTAGCAGCCCCTACGACCATTCTTGGCAGCAGGCGCAGCCCTTACGCCACGGCCCGCGCCCTCATCAGGCGGAACAGCACCGCGACGGTCACCACCCAGCACGCGGTGACAACGACGGCACCCACCAGGCCGATCGCCTCAATCGACACGGACGTGACGACCACGCCGCCCAACGCGGAGCCGGCTCCGATGCCAAAGTTGAACAGCCCTGAGAAGATCGACATCGCGACGGACGACTCGTCTTCCTCGACGCCCTTGATGATCTCGGCCTGAAACGCCACGTTGAACGCCGTTCCGCAACAGCCCCACAGCATAAACACGGCGAGCACGGCCGGAACGCTCCCCGCGACGACGCGCAGCAACGCAAGTGCAACCACCACGCCGGCAATCGAAAGCGCCAAGAACAGCTGGCTCCTACCGTCATACAAGCGAGAAAAGAGCATGCTCCCCAGGATCCCGGCAACGCCGAACACCGTCAGCGAAACGGTGATCATGCCCGCATCGAACGAGGCGACCTGCTGCAAAAACGGCTCGATGTAGCTGTAGCAGGTGTAATAGCCCGTGGCGAACAACATGGTCGCCCCATACATAACCACCAGTGGTCGGTTCTTGAAGAGGTGCGGCAGTCGCGCCAACGTAAAGGGCTTTCCGGCGGGAATTGTCGGCAGCACCGCCACCAGATACGCGATGATGGCGATGGCGATAACGCCCACCACGCCGAACGTCATGCGCCAGCCCAGGGCGAGGCCAATCGCGCGTCCAAGCGGCAGGCCGAATATCTGCGCGATCGAAGAGCCCGTGGCGATCATGCCGATGGCGAGCGACCCGTGCCGAACGTCGACAAGGCGCGTCGCCATGACGGCGGCAATCGACCAAAAAATGGCGTGGGCGCTTGCCACAACGATGCGCGCGAGGACGAGCAGGAAAAACGTCTGGGCAACAGCGGAAAAAACCTGACCAGCCGCGAACACCATGAGCACGCCCAGCAACAACCGCTTGAACTCGACCCGCGAGGCGGCGATCATCAGCGGCAAGGACAGCAGCATGACGGCCCAAGCGTACGCCGTGATCATGAGTCCGCATGTCGCCTCGGTAATGGAAAAGCCCGCCGAAATATCGGTGAGCAAGCCGATGGGCATGAACTCCGAGGTGTTGAGGATGAAGGCAGAAAACGTGAGACCTGCAAGCGCCATCCATTGCCGCGCCGTGAGAGCGTTGCCCCCGTGCCCTTCTTCCCCTTTGAACCGCTCGCTCGCCCCCGACATTGCCACTCCTCCGCCTTTCGCACGACAATCCCCACGTCGCACGCGGCGTGGGGACCTTTTGATCGGGTGAGATTATATCGACCGGGCATCAGCCGTCAGCGCCAGATCGGCGGTGAAAACGATGCGTAACAAAGAACGGCAAATGCGCGGGCGGGCTGCACGCCCACTCAGCGCCCGGCGACGCGCCAGAGCATGCAAATCGTCCCAATAAAGAGGGCGCCCATGGCGACCAGGCATCCCAGCATGCCAGCCGCCCTCGACACGGCTCCGCGGACGCCACCGGGCGCGTCGCTCTCGCTCGTCGCGTATCGGTCGATCTGATACGGATTCTTCATGTCCAAACGCCTCCCTCTGCGCGGGCAGGCCGTCAAGGGGCCCGCTCGTCTGTTCTTGAGGACATCTTCACCTACCTGCATGTTCGCTTCCATCGATTTGACTTACAGGCCCCTTGCGCTTTTGTAAGAAAGCTTGCGAAAGGGTGAAGGGCCCCCTAAGGGAGCGATTCTCTCCATGCAAATACGAACATCTGTTTGCTTATATGCTAGACTGGAGAACTACGCAAACGCGCACGAACACGAGAAGGGAGGCCGCCGTGAGGCCCATGAACGGAGCGAAGCCAAACGCGCGCGAGGTCATTGCGCGCATCCTGGCAGACGAGCGTCTGAGCACCAGCTCACATTTCTCTGAGCGCGTCTACGGCGACGAGCCCATTCTCACAACCGGCAGGCAGATGGCCTCCTATCTGCCCGATGAGTACCGCCGCATGCGCGCCGTCTCCCGCTGGCAGGAGGGAGAGGGCGGAGCGGGCGGGCGTTGGCTTTCCGAAGCCGAGCTGTTCTACCGCCAGGGAACCCTGATGGCGGACTTTGAGGACGACTGCCCCTACCATGGCACCTTCAAGTCCTACTTCCCCACGTACAACGCCATGAGCGATCGGCAGCTGCGCGGGTACTTCACCTGGCGGGCGGCCGTGCGGCACGGCATTGTTGAGGAGACCTCGCTCTCCTTCGTCTACGTCTACCTCTACGAGCTCATCAACGGCATCGGCGTCGCCGATCCGCACGAGGGCTTCCGGGCCCTTGAGTCGTTTTGGCGCTCGTACCGCGAGATCGCGCCCGAGATCGATCGCTTTGCCAGCGTGTGGTTGCAAGATTACGTTGTCTACCATGGGCTTCCCGCCGAGCTGCTCGAACCCTACAAGGCGCTCTCGTTCGACCGTTCCCTCATGGCCCTGCGCGCCGCCGATGAGCACGCCCGCGTCATCGCCGCTCAGGCACCCAAACGCAAGCGTGGCATCTCCGCCCTCCCTTTGCCCGCACGGGCATCCGAGGAACAAGAGCTTTTCTGCGCCCTCGATGCGCTCTCGACCTACCATCTCGCGGGCAGCCGCCTGTACAAGCAACAGCCCGACGCGCTGCGCCACGTGGCGTGCGCCGTCTTTGTCCGCATGAGCTCCTACTATCAAAAGCAACGTTCGAGCAGCTTGATCGAGAGCTGGTTTGGGGAGGAGGTCTCGCTGTCGTACACGATGTTCGGGTCGGCCATGTTCTTCGAGCCCGAGCCGCATGCCAATGCCGTCTACGAGCTCGACCCCATCCACCGGTATCGCTGCGAGCAGGGGCGCTGGACCTGCGAGCGCTTCCATGGCAGCCGGTCGAAGAGCCCCAAGCTCGGGTCCCTCATGCGCGGCGTCGACCGGTGCCTACGCGAGGCGCTCGGGTTTGAGCATCCACTCAAAGTGACGGGAAAGACCCCTAAATACGTTCAGAAGTTCATCGATGAGGAGATCTCCGCCTGGATGAGCTGGCAAGCGGCACACGCTCCCCGCCATATCGAGATCGACATGGGGCAGCTGGCGGGCATTCGCGCCACTGCCGCCGTCACCTGCGACGCGCTGCTCATCGAGGAGGAGCGAACCGGCGAGGGCTCGTTGTTGGAGGCGGCATGCGCGCATGATGCCGTTGAGGAGAGCAGGGCGAATGACCCCGCTGAAGAAAACTGGCCGCGTTGCTCCGAGCAGGGGTGCGAAGTCTCAAGCGCAACTTTCTCGGAAACATCAATCGACAGCACTCAGGCCAAGGGTCTGACGGGCTCCCATACCCTCAGGCCCAACATCGCAGCGAGTTCCCATACTTCTCCTGGCGCGCACTGCGGCCAAAACCCTTTGCCCGCCACATCTTTTGCCGTCCTCGACGCGACCTCGAATGCACCCCTCAAGCGCGGCGGCTCATCCGCATCCGCACCCCCGCTTGCCGCGCATGAGCTCGCGTACCTCTCCGCCCTGCTCTCCGGCGACCAGCAGGCGATCCAAGACGCGCGCACCGCCGCAGGCGTCTCCGAAGACCTGCTCATGGACGCCATCAACGAGGCGCTCTTCGATATGGTGGGAGACACCGTGCTCGAGTTCGGCGCAGACGGCCCCGCCCTCATTGACGACTACCGTGACGACGTGGAAGGAATGCTCAGCCATGCGTAACGCACCCTCACCATCCCTCGATCCGCAGGCCACCCCGCGCGTCCCCAAGCGCGTGGCCGCCGTGGTCCTCAACTCCCTCAAGGGCGGCGTCGTCCCGCGCATCGGCCTGCCCTACATCACCGTGGGTCGCGAGATTGAGATTCAAGCCCTCCTTGCCGATCTGGGGCTCATCGCCGAGGGCGGCGCGAGCTTCCGCTTTCTCGTGGGTCGCTATGGCGCAGGCAAGAGCTTCTTGCTGCAAACCATCCGAACGCACGCCATGGGCGAGGGCTTTGTGGTCGCCGACGCCGACCTCTCCCCCGAGCGCCGCCTGCAGGGCGGGCAAGGCCAGGGACTCTCAACGTATCGCGAGCTCATTCGCAACCTCTCGACGAAAACGCGTCCCGAGGGCGGCGCGCTCAACCTGATTCTCGACCGGTGGGTCGCCAACATCGAAGCGGAAGGCGATTCCGGCGGAACCCCATTGCGCGCTCAGCTTTCCGCACTTGAGGAGATGGTCCACGGCTTCGAGTTCGTCCGCGTGCTCAACGCCTACCGCACCGCATCGCGCGAGGGCGACGAAGAGGCGAAGTCGAGCGCCGTCAAATGGCTGCGCGGCGAGTATCGCACCAAAACCGAGGCACGCGCCGAGCTGGGCATCACCACCATCATCACCGATGACACGTGGTACGACTACGTCAAGCTCTTCGCGCGCTTCCTCACTGGTGCGGGGTACAAGGGCCTGCTCGTGCTCATCGACGAGCTCGTGAACCTCTACAAGATCCCCAACGCCATCACGCGCCAGTACAACTACGAGAAGATCCTGCAGATGTACAACGACACGCTGCAGGGCAAGGCACATCACCTGGGCATCATCATGGGAGGCACGCCCACCAGCATCGAGGACCGCAGGCGCGGCGTGTTCTCCTACGAGGCGCTGCGCAGCCGCCTCACCCAGGGGCGCTTCGCACGCGAGGGGATGCGCGACATGCTCGCACCCATCATCAGGCTCCAGCCGCTCACGTATGAGGAGCTGCTCGTCCTCATCGAGAAACTCGCGCAGATCCACGCGGGCTACTTTGGCTACGCGTGCGCCCTGAACGAGAACGACCTTGTCGAGTTCCTCAAAATCGAATTCGGCCGTGTGGGCGCCGACACGCACCTCACCCCACGCGAGGTCATCCGCGACTTCATCGAGCTGCTGGATATCATGTGCCAGAATCCCGGCACAACGCTGGCGAGCTTGCTGGAGGGCGAGCCCATGGCGAACGGGCTTCCGAGCGCAATGCCCCCGAACGCCACTCCGGGCGGACGGGAAGACAGCGCGCCATTCGTGGAGTTCACGATTTAGTGAACGGCTATCGAGCGAGGATCGCGACGCCTCAAGGAAAGACCGCCGCTTCGAGCCATTCTTTAATACGAACATCTGTTCTGTTTTGTGATATACTATCAGCATGAACCCAAAGACCTGGAAGGAGGCACATATGAACGTTTTCGATCGATATGCCCCCTTTGTGCAGGACTTCATCTACGAGCACGAATGGGAGTCGCTGCGCTCCATCCAGGTCGCCGCCGCCGACGCCATCTTCAATACGGACGAGAACGTCCTACTCACCGCCTCGACCGCATCGGGCAAGACGGAGGCGGCGTTCTTTCCCATCCTCACCGAGTTTTGGAAGAACCCGCCCGCGTCGGTGGGAGCCCTCTACATCGGTCCCCTCAAGGCCCTCATCAACGATCAGTTCCACCGCTTGAACGACCTGTGCGACGAGGCCGACATCCCCGTCTGGCATTGGCACGGCGATGTCTCCGCGTCGCATAAGGCCAAACTACTCAAAAAGCCGAGCGGCATCCTGCAGATCACGCCCGAATCGCTCGAAGCGCTGCTTTTGCATAAGCACCTGGCGGTGCCGCGCATGTTCTGCGACCTTCGCTACATTGTGATAGACGAGGTCCACTCGCTCCTCCGCGGCGACCGAGGAGGGCAGGCTCTGTGCCTTATCGAGCGACTCTCCCGCATGGCGGGCGTCAACCCGCGCCGTATTGGACTCTCCGCGACCATCGGCGACCCCGAGCGCGCCGGAGCGTTCCTCTCCGCAGGCACGGGACGCAGCTGCATCATCCCGCGCTTTGAGGAACCGCGACGCACATGGCGCCTGTCGATGGAGCACTTCTACATCGGCGGTCCCCAGGCGCAGGAGCGAGCGCGTTCGAATAACGGAGTTGCCGAAGCGGACATCGTGAGCTGTTCGCCCGTTCAAAACGATTCGACGAGTCTAGAGGAGCTGCTATCCCAAGCGTACGCGAAAGGCGGCGAGGCCGAGCTCGGACTGCCGCATCAGGGAACGACCGCCGTGCATGAACCCCAAACCGAGGTGTACGTTGATACCCCAGCGTCGACCGAACTCCTCGCTCCAACCGACACCGCACCGCAAGACGCCGACCCGGGGCTTGGATACATCTTCGAACACACCCGCGGACGCAAGTGCCTCGTTTTCGTCAATTCGCGCGAGGAGGCAGAGGCCGTGTGTGCCAGCTTGCGCTCCTACTGCGAAGCCAACCACGAACCCGACCGTTTCCTCATCCATCATGGCAACTTGTCGGCGGCCTACCGCGAGACTGCCGAGGAGCTCATGCGCGACGAGGAGCAGGCCCAAACCACCGTCACCACTGCGACGCTGGAGCTCGGCATCGACATCGGCAGGCTTGAGCGGGCATTTCAAATCGACGCCCCCTTTACCGTTTCGAGTTTCTTGCAGCGCATGGGTCGCACGGGTCGACGCGACCTCCCGCCCGAGATGCACTTCGTCATGCGCGAGGAGCAGCCCGAGCCGCGCGCCATGCTGCCCGAGACCGTTCCGTGGAAATTGCTGCAAGGTATTGCGCTCGTGCAACTGTATCGCGAGGAGCACTGGGTGGAGCCGCCCGCGCTCGACCGTCTTCCCTACAGCTTGCTCTACCACCAGGTGATGGGCATCCTCGCAAGTTGCGGTGAGCTCACGCCCGCGGAACTCGCCCAGCGCGTGCTCACCCTGTCGTATTTCCACCGCGTGAGCGCCGATGACCTGCGTTGTCTGTTGCGCCATCTTATCGAGATCGACCACATCGAGGTCACGGAGTCAGGCGGCCTCATCGTGGGACTTGCCGGCGAACGAGTCACGAACTCATTCAAGTTCTACGCCGTGTTCCAAGAAAACGAGGAGTTCACCGTCCGCTGCGAAAGCGCCGAGCTCGGCACGATCGTGAACCCTCCCCCCGCGGGAGAGCGCATAGCGATCGCCGGCCACTGCTGGCTGGTCGAGGAAGTCGACTGGAAACGTCATCTGGTGTATTGCACCCAGATCAAGGGACGTGTGCCGGCGTACTTTGGCGACTGCGCAGGCGATATCAACACCCATATCTTGGAACGCATGAAGCGCGTGCTCGAGGAGCACGAGGCGTATCCCTATCTCATGGGCAACGCCCGCGCACGGCTCGCGCAGGCTCGGCATGTCGCGCAAAACGCCGGCATTGTCGGGTCGCCCGAAGCGGCAGCGAACAGGAGAGCAGGCACCTTCTCCAGAGGAGAGAGCCCGCTCATCAACCTGGGCGGCGACACATGGGCGCTCTTCCCCTGGCTCGGCAGCTACGCCTTCCTCGCACTGGAGCGCCTGCTCAAGATCAAATGCGCTGCGGAGCTGGGGCTCAAGGGACTCGATCCCTCCCGTCCCTACTTCATGCAATTCCGCATGAAAGCCGACCCCCAGACCTTCTTTGAGGTCGTCGCAGCGGAGGCGGAAGACCAGTTCGACCCCATTGACCTTGTCTACCCGGGCGAGGTGCCGTACTTCGACAAATACGATGAATTCCTTCCGCAAGAGCTCGTGCGCAAGGGCTTTGCGGAAGGGGTTCTGGACATAGAAGGCATGCGCGAACGTGTGGTGGGCTGGCGCGATGAGCTGCACCGCACCGTCGGCACGATTGCGTAGGATCCGCCATGCAGCCCTGGGAGACCTTAGGTGACGCCGGTCATACGTGGCCGGCCAATCAAGAGATCTCGACACGCCGGCGCATGTCCATGGGGAGGGGCAATGGCCGCCACGCATTCCGATCAACCAGGACAGGCGGCAGCCCCTGCACTTTGACGCCAGAGTCGAGCCGCCTGGACATTCTGCTCGTTGCGGCGTTTGGCGGCAGCCCCTGCACATTGGCACCAAAGTCGAGTTGCAGGCGTCCCTAAAAGGGTCAATCGGTGAGCACGGCGCCGTAGAACTCGCGCGGCAAGGGCAGCTCTCCCTCGAACCCATAATCACCGTCGGTCGCGATGAGCAGGTAGTTGTCCTCCCCGCCGAACTCCGCGTCCTCGCACGGCACGACATGAACGTGCGCGAACACCGTCGCCGCGGTTGCCGCCGCATCGCGCAGGAAGTCGATGTTCTCACCACCGCCAGCCGACACCACGTTGGCGAGGTACAGCCCACCGGGTCTCAAGCAGACCTTCGCTTGGCACAGCGCCTCGACCGTCGCCAGACTGCGCACGGGCTCGGAGCCCGAAAAGCAATCGTTGACGATAGCGTCGTAGCGAAGTCCCTCTGCCACGGCGCGCGTGAGGTGGCCGCGAGCATCCGCCGTGATGCTCCGCAGGCGCTCGCCTGCCAGCCGCTCGAGCTCGTCGAGGAAAAACCAGCGCCGTGCCAGGCGCGTCACCGCCGGGTCGATCTCCACCACATCCATGACGAGCCCTGCATGCTGGGTGAGCGCGTGCTTGGGGTACGCATACCCACCGCCGCCGAGCATCAGCACGCGCTCGACCCCGTGGCCTGAGGCGGCGCAAAGAACAGGCTCGGCCTCGAACATCGCATCGAACGCACGGTAGTAGGCAAACACCGGCTCGAAGCGCCGCTCACCCACATACGTCGCGCTTTGGTAGACACCGCCCTGCTGCAGCACGCGGATCTTCTCCCCATGCTCCCCGCGAATGCCCTTGACCCGCGCGATGCCTGCCCGGGTGTGCACGAGCTGTAAACATGAAGACCCCACGGCGAGCGCGGCGGCACCCACGGCAACGGCGCCGATCGCCACGCCGGCGGCAACACCCGCGGTGGGCGGCAGATTCAACGGCTTCTTGCTCATAGCAGCTCTTTTCTCTGATACAGGCCGTGGTCGCAGAACCCCAGATGGCGATAGTACTCACGCGTGCCAACCGCACTGATGACGTTCACATGCCCATAGCCCGCCTCGCGCGCAATTGCGCACGCGCGCTCGACCAAACGACGTCCGAGCCCCAGGTGCTGAGCGGACGTTCCGTCAGCCCCCAGCTGCGTGGCCATGCCGTACACGTGAACTTCGCGAATCATCGCCTCGCCCTCGCGTATGGGCAGGCTGTCCACGTGCATCTCGAGTTTCTCGCGTGCCTCACCAGCCGCATGCTCGGCGCGCATCTCTTCCGCATCGCCTTCCACACGCCCCCGGCCCATCGCGTTACCGAGCGCTCGCACGTACGCGGCGCTCGGCAACGACAGGCGCAGGAACCCGGCGATGCGATTATCCGGTGTCACCCATTGCAGGAACCGCTCACTCGTATTGCTCGTCTCGTATGCCACGACGTCGAGCTCAAGCGCGCTCATATCGACGCAGGCCGTGCCGACCTCGCGAAAACGAATCTCCTGGATGCCCTTCGTCTCCCCCTGCTCGCGCAGGCGCATCTCGACCAGCTGGCGCAAGTTCGGCTTCTTGTTGCCCGCCGCGATGTCGTGAGACGAGAAATCCCGGATCATGCGCGAGATGCGCGTCCACGCGGGCGTGACCGCGACGTCGCTCACCAGGACATCCAGCAGCTCATCCTCCGAGTAAGGGCGCCATGTGCCCCGCTCGTAGCACGCGCACAGCTGGGCGCCCTCGATGAGCGCGCACGGGTAGAGCTTGATCTCGTCGGGCTGGAACGGGCGCTCCCGAACCAGCCGCTCGTAATCGCGCTTGTCGCGCTCGGGCGTGGAGCCAAAGAGGTTCGCCATGGCATGGGCGTGGATCTTGAACCCGAACACCCTCAGCAGCTCAAATGCCTCCTGGATACGCGCGACGTCCATGCCCCGCCCATTCGCGTCGAGCACCTCCTGGTCAAGCGACTGAACGCCCATCTGCACCTTCGTGCAGCCCAAGCGGCGAATGGTCGTGAGCGCGGCAGGCGTCACGGCGTCGGGGCGCGTTTCGATGACCAGCCCCACCACACGGTGACGGGCGCGCTCGTTCTCCCGCTGCTGCGCCTCGAGCTCCTCCCAGCTCGCCCGCTGCCAGCGCGCGGCCCCGCCCCAAACGGAGTCCTTGCCGTACAGGCTGCGAAATGCCTGGTTGTACGTTCGCTCGCCCGCATGCAGGGCATCTTGCTCGCCTGCGGCGAATGCGGCGAACTCGTCGCCGCTTTGGGGAAAGCCGCCGCTCCGGTACATCGCGCGCCGTTCCTCGGCGACAGCCTCGGCACCCGCCCCGTCGTTCAGGGCGCGGAACAGCTCGGCCATGAACCAGACCTGGTACTCCTGTGGGTAGTCACTCCACGTTCCGCCCAGGACGATCAGCTCGATCTTGTCCGTCGCGTGCCCCATCTGCGCAAGCACGTTCAAACGCGAGGAAACCTGCAGGTACGGGTCGAACCAGTTTTGTTCAGCGCGCTCGCAGGCGGGCTCGTTATGCAGATAGCTCTTGGGCATGCGGATGTCGTTCGGGCAGAACAGGCAGCTGCCACCGCACGGCCAGGGCTTGGTGATGACCGTGATGGTCGCCACGCCCGAGGCGCTGCGTCGCGGCTTCATGCGCAGGACCGCGAGCAGGCGCTCCTCGAGCTCGGGCGTCACGCGCCAGCTCTCCCAGCGCGCAGGGTCTTCCCGCTTCACGCTTTGGTAGAACGGCAAAAGGCGGCGCTTGGCAAACGCCCGCTTGTCCGCCTGCTCGCGGCGGGCGGCGGCGTGGCTCAACTTGAGCAGCGTGCGATCGTCGACCTCGCGCCCCGCGCGGAGCTCGGCGAGTATGTCCAAAATAATCTCTTCCATGGTCGAGAATTGTACGCCATCGAACGCCCCGCCCGACCTCCAAGGGCCGGCGGCTACAATACCGCCGAGGAGGAACATGGACACCAGCACGATTCAGGCGCTCATCGCGCTCAACAACCAGTTCTACGCACAGCACGCCGCGTCGTTCGCCGCAACAAGGTCCGCGCCGTGGCACGGCTGGAGCGCGCTCGCCGACCTGCTGCGAGAGCGCTCGCAACGCTGCGACACGCCTGGGGAAACCAGCGCATCGAATCATGCATCGGGCAAATGCGGCATATCGGGACCCACAGCCCCCTCGCCCAAGAAACCGCCGTCCAGCTTACACGCACTCGACAACAGGCGGGCCTCGGTGACCACCCCGATCGCCGCGCCCGGCAGCCGACCGGCACTCGACGGCACCAACGACCGCATCCCCGAGCACCGCGCCCGCACCGTGCTCGACCCTGCCTGCACCGTGCTCGACCTTGCCTGCGGCAACCTCAGGTTCGAGGAGTTCCTCGCCTGCGAGTTCCCGCATGCGCGCTTCTCGTTCAACGCCGTCGACACCTGCCCGGCCCTCGCCTCACCGCAGGCGCTCGCCCAGGCGAACATCCGCTATCGAGAGATAGACATCCTGCAAAGCGCCCTCGCGGGGCACCGCTTTATCGACGACGTGCCGACATGCGACCTCACCTTGTGCTTTGGGTTTATGCACCACGTGCCCAGCCACGAGCTCAGAAGCGCCGTGCTCGAAACGCTCTGCGCACACACGGCCCCGCACTGCCTCATAGTCGTCTCCTTCTGGCAATTCATGCGTGACGAGAGGCTCGCGCGCAAGGCGATGCGAGCCGGCGCCCTCGCGGCAGACGCCTCCTCGCCGTTCGCGGCACTCGGCATCGACACGTCTCAGCTCGAGGAACATGACCACTTCCTGGGCTGGCAAACCGACCCCTCGCCGCTGCGCTACTGCCACCACTTCCCCGAAGCCGAGATCGACGAGCTTGTAGCATCTGTGGGAACGATTGCGCGCGAGGTTGCGCGCTACTCGGCGGACGGATCGTCTGGTACCCTCAATCGGTACCTTGTCCTCGAAAAACTCTGAAAAGCGAGTCCGCCCATGCACGCACGCATGCCCAAGAACTTCGTCCTCGACCAGCGCATCGAGCGCGCCGCCGACGCCATCGAGACCAATGCGGCGGCCTACCGCGGCCACTGGACCGAGGCGTGCTGGCCCCTTGCGGGCGGCGGCGAGGACCCGGGCGCGCCCACACGCTTTGCCCACGTTCATCTAGACCTCGGATGCGGCAAGGGCGCCTACATCGCCGCGATGGCCGAGCGCCACCCCGACACCCTGTTCATCGGCATGGACAGCGAGCCGGTGTGCGTCGTGCACGCGGCGCAGCTCGCACTCGACCGCGGGCTCAAAAACGCGCTGGTCATCCCCGGTGACGCCGCCAAGCTCGACCGCATCTTCGCGCCGGGCGAGCTCTCTGGCATCTCCATCAACTTCCCCACGCCGCACCCCAAACGCCGTCACGCCCACCTGCGCGTGACCACCGCCGAACATCTCAACGGCTACCGCCCGCTTGTCGCCGAGGGCGGCATGGTCGTGCTGAGGACCGACAGCCTTCCGCTGTACGAGTTCTCGCTTCCCCAGTTCGAAACCATCGGCTGGGATGTGGTCTGCGCGACGCACGACGATCGCGCAGACCACCCAGACCAGCCCATCACCGAGTATGAGCAACGACTCACCGAGCAGGGTGCGACCGTCCACGCCATCTACGCGCGCCCCGCCGCCGAAGCGGCGACGGCAGACCAGCTCAAAGCCGCGCTCGACCTGCCCCAAAGCCTCATCGACTACCTTCCCGATGATCTTTTTGCCGAAGACTACATCCCCTATGGCATGAGCTACGCCGTTGACAACCTCCGCAATCGCCGGCGTCACCTAGCTGCACGGGCAAATGCATAAATCGATCCTATTGTCGGTGCAGACTGCATAGATTTTTCGGACCCGCCTCACCAGGTGCGTTCAGATTCTCCAAAGTGGTCAAAATACCCAGTTTGTGCGCTGACACGCGAACTCCCCAGCAACAAAAGCCCAGGATTCGCTTCTCACCCAGCGAGCCCATAAGCCCTCGTCGAAACACTGGTCGATTTGACACCGACAAAAGCCCAGGATTGCCGCAAGCGCAGGTGTATACATGCTCCCAAAGCGACGATTTTCAGCGCACAATTAGGGTATTTTGACCACCTTTGCGATTCTCAATATTTTATGACCCCCTTTTTCGCACACGCACAGCCGACGCGGGCGTCGAACCGGGGCGGGCGAGAGCGCACCCTGCGCGCCAACGCGCCCCCGGCATACCTCTTTCGGTCATAATAAGCACCGACAACTGCAACGAAATGGAAAGCACCCATGTCTGAAGCGACCAACTCAACCGACCCCTTTGCCCATGGCTCCCTGGGTTCGCTCGCACCTAGCTGGTGGGAGCCGGAATCCGATGAAACCGAACAGGCCTCAGAGCCCGAACCCTGGCTCACCCCCGAGGAGGCGTATGAACGCTTCATCGATTGGGTCTCCGCCCGGAGCATCGAACCGTGGCCGCACCAAGAAGACGCGCTGTTCTCCCTCGCCGCGGGCAGCAACGTCATTCTCGGAACGCCCACGGGATCGGGCAAATCCCTCGTCGCGCTCGGTATGATGTTCATGGCCATGGCGAGCGGTCAGCGCGCATACTACACCGCCCCCATCAAGGCACTGGTATCCGAGAAGTTCTTCTACCTGGTCGACATCCTCGGTCGCGACAATGTGGGCATGATCACCGGCGATTCGCATATCAACACGAGCGCGCCCGTCATCTGCTGCACTGCCGAGATCCTCGCCAACCAGGCGCTGCGCGAAGGCGAGGACACCGATGTGGGCTGCGTGGCCATGGACGAATTCCACTTCTTCTCCGACCCCGACCGCGGCTGGGCCTGGCAGGTTCCGCTGCTCACCCTGCCGCACGCGCAGTTCCTGCTCATGAGCGCGACGCTCGGCGACATGACCGCCATCGGCGAAACGCTCACCCGCACCACGCGCCGTGACCTCGAACTCATCGCCGATGCGCCGCGCCCCGTGCCGCTCTCCTACGAGTACGTCAAAACCGCACTCGAGGGCACCGTCGAGCTCGCCCTGCGTCAAGGAGACTCACCCCTCTACATCGTGCATTTCTCCCAAGATGCCGCATTGCAGTCGGCACGCGCGCTCGCCAGTTACGGCGTGGCGAGCAAGGAGCAGCGCGAGGCCATCAAGGAGGCCATCAAGGGCGGTCGCTTTACCACGGCGTTTGGAAAGACGCTCAAGCACCTCATCTCGAGCGGCGTGGGCCTGCACCACGCCGGCATGCTTCCGCGCTACCGCCTGCTCGTGGAAAAGCTCGCCCAACAGGGCCTGTTGCCCGTGATCTGCGGCACCGACACGCTGGGCGTGGGCATCAACGTGCCCATCCACACCGTGCTGCTCACCGGGCTCACCAAATTCGACGGACGCAAGCAGCGCCGCCTGCGCTCGCGTGAGTTCCACCAGATCGCCGGGCGCGCCGGCCGTTCCGGCTTCGACACCGAGGGCGTCGTAATCGCGGAGGCCCCGGAGTTCGAGATCGAGAACCACAAGGCAGAGCTCAAGGCCATGGGCGACCCCAAAAAGATGAAGAAGCTCAAGAAGAAGCGCCCGCCCGAGGGCTTTGTCACCTGGAACGAGGACACCTTCACGCGTTTGATCGCCAGCGAGCCCGAAACCCTCAAGCCGCGCCTGCGCATCACCCATTCCATGGTGCTGGCGGAGGTCGAGCAAGGCGGCGACGCATGGACGCGCGTGCTCGAGCTCATCGACGCCTCGCTGCAAACGCCCGAGGAAAAGGCCAAGCTCAAGGCACGCGCTGCCGAGATATTCGCCACGCTCATCGACGCCGACGTCGTCGTCCGCGAAGCCGAGGATGCCGATGCGAGCGACACGGCGCAAACCAAAACGACCCCATTCACTGCACCCGCAGAAGGCGCAAGCGCGATCTCGCTTACCGAGGACCCCGCAGACCTCGATGGGCAGCGTGAGCCCGATGGCCAGACCGACGACGCGGTGCCCGCGCAGGCCCACCCTCTCGATGGTCCCGCGAGCTACTACCTCACGGTCGACCTGCCCGAGGACTTCGCCCTCGACCAGCCGCTCTCCCCGTTCCTGCTCGCCGCCCTCGAGCTCCTCGATCCCGAGAGCCCCACGTACACGCTCGATCTCATCTCGATGGTCGAGGCGACGCTCGAGGACCCCAAGCAAATTTTGCGCGCGCAGGAGCGGCGTGCCCGCGACGCTGCCATGAGCGCCATGAAGGCCGAGGGCGTGGACTTCGAAGAGCGCCTCGACCGCCTGCAGGACATCACCTATCCCAAGCCCCTCGAAGAGCTGCTCGACGTCGCGTTTGCCAAGTACTGCGCACAGGTGCCCTGGGCCAACGACTACGAGCTCAGCCCCAAATCCGTCTTGCGTGACATGCTCGAAACCGGCTGCGACTTCAAGAGCTACATCGCGCAGTATAAGATCGCCCGTTGCGAGGGGATCCTGCTGCGATACCTCACCGAGGCGTACCGCTCGCTCGACCGCACCGTGCCCGTCGAGCGGCGTACCGAGGAGCTCGACGACATCGTGTCTTGGCTGGGCCTGGTGGTCCGCTCCGTCGACTCGAGCCTCGTGGATGAGTGGGCGAACGCCGGCACGGCGCCCGGTGCGGCACCGCTCAAGCGCGCTGACGTCGTGGTGCAGGACCGCCGCGGCATGACGCTCATGGTTCGCAACGCCCTGTTCCAGCGAGTTCGCTTGGCGGCACAGGACAAGGCCGCGGAACTCGGCGCTTTGGACGAGGAGTGGGGATACGGGGAGTTCCGCTGGAATCGCGTCCTCGATGCCTTTTATCGCGCCCACGACGAGCTGCTCGTGGACGCCGACGCGCGGTCTTCGGCGTTCCTCACGATCGATGACGGCGACGAGCTCACCGATCACGTCTGGCACGTGCACCAGGTCTTCCACGATTCGGAAGGGGACCATGACTTTGGCATTATGGCCGATGTCGATTTGGACGCCACGCAGGACGGCGACGGCATCGTGTTCAAGAGTTATCGCGTGGGTGCAATTGAAGACCTCCTGGATCTGTAGACGCTAGGAGGCGGGCCTCAGGGCAGCCGCTTCCATCTGAGGGCCGTGCGCGCTTTCGCCCCGCCCGGGCTTCGAAGCGCCGCGCGCCCTCCCGCCCTGCTCGACGCGCCATACCCCGCGTGTGGCGTTTTTAATCATTCGTTAAGCTCCATGACCCCTTTGTCATGTTCGCGTCATGCACACGCAAATGCCGAGGCTCACCATTGGTGGCACGCCACCAGACAAAGGAGCCCAGGACATGAAAGAGCGCGAGCAGAATCCCATGCGACGAGCCACCAGAATCTATGACGGCCCGGTCGGGGGCAGACGGTATCGCGCGGGGCAAGCGGGTCCGCGCGCATGCAGGCACGGCGGGGCGCAGCGCACTTTGTTTGCAGGCGCGCCCCTCACCCGCATGCGCCCAAGACGCGTGCGCCGAGCGCGTCGCAAGCGCGGCGGGCGCGCCCTCGCCATCGCGGCCCTCATCGTATGCCTCATCGTCGCCATCCCCGCCTTCCGCTCGCTCGGCACGAACGACCTCGGCTCCTTGGCCGGCCAGACCACCGGCAACCAGGAAAGCCCACGTTCGACACCGGTGCAGGAGTGGCGAAAGGGAGAGGTCCCCCATCTGTACCAGATCGACCCGCAGTGGGCGAATGAGCCTTATGCGGGAGGCGACATGCGCGAGAACGGCTGTGGGCCCACGTGTCTGTCGATGGTGTACGTAGCCCTCACCGGAAACACGAACGGCGACCCCGTCGCCATCGCCCGCATGAGCGAGGAGCAGGGCCACACCGTTGACGGCATGACCGCATGGACCCTCATGAGCGACGGGGCTCAGGCGCTGGGGCTCGCCTCTTGGGAGGTCGCGGCCTCCGCTGACGACGTACGCGCGGAACTTGAAGCGGGAAACCCCATTATCTGCAGCGTACGGCCGGGCGACTTCACCACCACGGGGCACTTCATCGTTCTCGCCGGCATTGCGGACGACGGCCAGGTCATCGTGCACGACCCCAACAGCGCAGAGCGCAGCGGGCACACCTGGGACCTCGAGCGCGTCCTCTCGCAGTGCGCCAATCTCTGGGCCTTCAGCGCATAGACGCCGCGGCAGCCCTCGCTCCGCCCCGCGTCACTCGCCACGGGTCGCGCGGGGCCGGCCCTTACAGCAATCCCGATATCATGCCCACAACCAACGGAACGGCGATCCCCATGGCGAACAGGGCAATCGCCCATGCGGACTCCTTGACTCTACCCAGGCGCGCCAACACGGGTACGCGCGCATGTATGCGCACCTTGTAGAGCATCAGATAGCAAAGGGAGCCCATCGACACCATTCCCACGCCCACATACTCGATTACCCTAAACCAAAGCGGCAGCAATGCATCATGGGCATTGGGGGACACGATTGCATTGACCGACCCGATGAAGAAGACGGAAAACCCGCAATAGATCCATCCGTTCCACAACACAGACACCCAGCGCAGCGGCCTCTCAAATCGCAAGGCGAATCGCTCCCACCGCGCCCGGAGGGAGTTCCACCACAGGGGCGACATGGGACTGCGCCCCGCAATCGACGGTCGCCCAGCGGACGACGTGCGCGCACTGGCCTCATGTTCCTTTGCGACGGCAGCGGGATGCGAATTCGATGCAATGTCGCCGGGCAAGTCCCAAGCGAAGTCCCTCGCGTGCTCGGGCGTCCCCGTGCCGATGGGGGCACGTCCGCCCCCGCCAGACGGGCCCAACGCATCAAGAAGAGCGCGCCTTACCTCGCGGGCGCTGCGATACCGGGCATCTGGATCAAAAGCGCACGCCCGACAAACGACCTCGCACGCCTTGGGCGAAAGATCCGCACGCTCGCACGCCTGCCGATCGCATACATTGGGCGGATCTTCCCCAACTAGACAGAAATACAGCAACTTGCCAAGCGCGTATACGTCGCTGCGCACGTCAGTCTGCCCAAAACCGAACTGCTCGGGCGGGGCGTACCTGCGCGTTATGAAATGGGTGGTGTCGGCATCGGCCCCCTCGCGCCATTGGCGAGCCGATCCAAAATCGATGATGACCGGCGCGCCGCCGCACATGAGAACATTGGAGGGCTTGAGGTCGCGGTGGATGAGCGGCGGGTCGAACGACTCGTGCAGCATCGCCACGGCATCGCACAGGCCGGGCATCACGAGTTCGGCCGTCTTGCTGCCCGCGCCAATCGCCGCCACGAGCGCGCGCACCGTGCACCCATCGACGTATTCCATTACCACCGTGAGTTCGTCATCGTTGCGGCTGCACTCGACAAGACGGGGGACGCAAGCGGGGCACGAGCCCTTCCGCTGGGCATTCCACAGCGCGATATATGCACACCCGGCACCCACGCCCACATCTAGTCGCTTGCGTATATAGCGCCCAGATGAACCCTCCCTCGGGTCACCGCGCACCAATTCGGTTGTCTCAAAATCGGACCGCTTGATAACCCGCTCGACATGCCATGTTGTCGCACTCGCGGCAGACACCAGAAACTCATCGAGTTCCCCGTGAAAATCCGCTATGTCGTCACTTCGCTCCATGGCAAGAATCATACCAGCACGTGCGGACAAGCAGACAGGCTAACTGACCGTGTCCTCCCCCAGGCGATACAGCTCCTCATTGACCTTTTGCAGCGAGCACCCCTGATCGATGCAGAAGATGATAATCGCGTCCCGACGGCATTTGGGATCGAGGGAGCTGGCGCCCGCCGCCATGAGCGCGCGGTTGGTCTCGCGCAGGCTGAGGGCCATGGCGAACGCTATCTGCAGAACCTTGTCGCGCGACGGGTTTCGCGCGCCCGTGAAGATCTGATACCCAAAGGTCTCGTTCAGGTCGGCCATGCGGACGACGCGCGAGCGCTTAAGCCCCTTTTTCTCGAGCATCCGCTCTAAAAACTCCGGTAACGTGACCGCGGGAAACTCGTGAGCGTCGATGAACTCATCAAGGCTCGGCGCATCCAGCAGCTCCTGCAAAACCTCCTCGGTCAAACGCTCCGCCACGTCTTCCCCCATCATCTCGATCGACCTTCATTGTATGTGTTTGGCACGCGAGGGGCGCACCACATGATGCGCCCCTCGCGTTCGCTCATGGCGAGCATGCGGTCCTAGGAGATTTTCCAGGATGCCGCTGCCGCATCCGAGAACGCTGACGAGTAATACAACACGCGTGCGAGGTCCCCTTCAAAATAGACGAAGCCCGTCACCGTGCCGCCCGCCGACAAATCGCCGTACGACAGGTCCTCCGTCGCCTCGGAATAGTACGACGAATCGCTCTGCACGCCGTTGGAGCTCTCGCCCTTCCAGTCATACGAATTGAACGAGGCGGTTTTATCGCTGTTATTCACATAGGTGACGCACACGCCGGTCATTGCCGTGCCATCGTAATTTACCAGGCCGGTCACGATCTCGTCTACGGAAACGGTCACCCCGTTGGCCAGCTCGACCTTCGAGCCTACCGCAAGATTCTCTGCGTCGTCCTCCTCGTCCTCCTTGTTCGAACCTGCCGTAGAGTCGGTTCCGCCCTTGGAGGACGCAACCGCCTGGGGTCCGTTCACCGCGCTGTCGATTGCAGAGCTGTACATGCTCTGGCTCACCAAAACGGCGACGATCGCAACAACGTTTACCGCGACCGCGGCGATGGCAAGGCCCTTTGCGCCCCGCTTGCCACGCAGGCAGGACACGAGCCCCACGATCGCCAAAACTGCTCCCACAAGCGCGGCGAAAAACGAGATGTTGTTGATGATGGGCAAAAGCGATGTGATCAGCGCGAGTATGCCGACGATCAAGCCTGAAATCGCAAGCCCCGAGCGCGGATGCTCCGAATGCGTGTTTCCCACGTAAACTACCTCCCCTAACAGCGGCTCTCCTTGCGAGCCGAACGACATGCCCATTATTGACATCCCCCTTGCCCGTTTCATTAGCTGAGAGCTAATGGCAGCCCCTTTAAGGCGATCGGTCCCCATGCGCGGCAGCTGCGAGCGCGCGATGTCGTGTGCGCGAGGTACTATGGGCAGGTCCGATGCCGTGTAAAACGCTCTCACCCATCTTCGATTGAATCGAGCAGCCATGGATGCACATCCCGCCACAAAAGAAGGTCCTCGCAGGAACGAGGGCTTCTTCGAGCGCGTATACGAGGTTGTCGAGCAGATCCCGCGCGGATGCGTGGCAACGTATGGCCAGGTGGCGGCGCTCATGGGCGCACCGCGCTGCGCCCGCCAGGTTGGATACGCGCTGCACGCGAACCCCCGACCGGGCATCGTCCCATGCCATCGCGTCGTGTTTGCCGATGGGCACATCTGCGAGGGGTTCGCCTTTGGCGGAGCCGAGGCTCAACGAGAGCTCTTGGAGGCAGAAGGCGTTGCGTTCAAAGACGACACGCATGTCGATATGAAGCGATCCCGCTGGCAGGCGGGGCTATAGAGAAAACGGAGCACCGGGCGGCATCTCCGAAAAGACGAATGCGCGACCTGCGTAAACGATCAGCAAGCGTTGTCCGGATGATACGGGCACGCTACGCCCAAGCACACCGAATTCTGTTTTGCGACCGAGCACGCGGGCTGCTCATAGGCAATGTCCAAACCGGCGCCAAGGCACCGATTGAACCACGGAACCGCCGCCTGCACGGCGATGCGCGCATCGCGCTTGCAGCAACGTGGCGAACCCGCCCGTGCGATGCGCTCCAAAATATCAGCGACCATGAGCTGGCCCTCGCTCCATCCTTCGGCCCGCAGAGGCGCGTTGCCTGCAAGCACGGCAAACGCCATACCGCATGAGGCCGCCGCACCGCATACGCCCCACTTGGCGCACGCCGCTCCCGGCACGCAGCATGCGCGGCTTGCAAGCTCATCGAATGCGGAATCGAGCTCGAAATCACCATCAACCGTCTGCGCGCACGCCAGCAACGCCGCACCGACCAGGACATGGTGCACGGGACCGAAGGCCGGGCATTCACCTTGAGCCATAAGATGCTCCAAGAGCTCTGCCGGGTCATTGCCCTCCCACGACGAACACGCCTCGCGCACCCACTCGTATTGTGTCTCGGTCGTCATTATTGTCCTCCTTTATATATCGACATCTATCAATATGATTATATCGACAATAATCGATATAATGCAATCCATCAGGTGAAAGGAGTAGGTTCATGAAACGGCCGACCGTCGCATTCGTATGCACGCACAATGCGTGCCGTAGTCAAGTCGCACAGGCGATGGCGCAGGCCCTCGCGGCGGACGCCCTCGTCGTCCACTCTGCGGGGACCAACCCCGCCAACCGCATCAACCCCGACGCGGCGCGCCTGCTTGCAAGTGAATTCGGCATCGCATCGGACGATCTTCGCCCCAAGGCGCTTTCCCAGATTCCCGAACCGGACATCCTCATCACCATGGGCTGCGGCGTCGAATGCCCCAACCTACCCGCCGCATACCGCGAGGATTGGGGGCTCGAAGACCCCACCGGCATGAGCGACCACGCGTTTCTGCACGTGATGCGTGCCATTCAGCAGCGCGTCGTCGGCCTGAGAGCGCGCGTCATCGCCGGGGAGTTCGATCGCGAACGACTTGCCAACAACCTCAAGACACTGGGAGACGCCAATCGCCTCCGTATCATCGAGTTGCTATGGGACGGCGAGGAGCGCTGCGCCTGCAGCCTGCTCGAGAATCTTGATATCACCCAGCCCACGCTTTCACATCACATGGCGGCACTGCGCGATGCCGGCATCGTGCGCACGCGTAAGGACGGTCGCTGGATGCATTACCAACTCGACCATGACGTTCTCGATGCCATCGCGGCGCTCCTGGGTCAAAGCCTCGCGTACCGCGTCGAAACGAACGAGACGGCGTAAACCTGATCGAGCACCCATCCCCTCCATTGCCTGTCGCACGGTAGACCGCATCGATGCGGCATGATAGACTCGCAGATGTCCGCCCGATGGATTCGGGCCCCATGCGAGGACGCCACTACTCAGAGATACGGACGCCATGCGCTTTTAGACATCCACCTCAACGTACCTGTTGACCTCCAGTTTGAACAAGGAGGGGATGTCTGCATGCAGCTCGCACTGAACCGCGTGACCTACACGCACCCCGCGGCGCACGACCCCATTTTGAATTCGATAACCATCGCGTTCCCCCGTGGCTGGACCGGCCTGCTGGGCGACAACGGATGCGGAAAGTCCACACTCGCGCGCGTGGCCTGCGGCCTGCTGGCACCCGATTCCGGATCGGTGACCAGCGGCTTGCTCTGCGCGTACTGTCCGCAAGAAGCAAGCGACGCCCCCGAGACGCTCACGGACTTCGCCTTGGACTTTGGCCGCGAGGCGCGTAACCTACGTGAGAGCCTGGCGCTCACCGACGACATGCCCTGGCGCTGGGACGAGCTCAGCTTTGGCGAGCGCAAAAAGCTCCAGATCGCATGCGCCCTCTGGCAACAGCCGGATGTGCTCGCAATTGACGAGCCGACGAACCATCTTGATTGCGAAGCCCGCTCGCAGCTGGAGGTCCTGCTCAAGAGCTTTAGCGGCGTTGGCATCTTGGTGAGCCACGATCGAGAGCTGCTCGATGCGCTTGTCGACCGTTGCGCCTCCTTTGAGCCCAGCGGGGCGGATGGGAGCATGCGCGTTGTCGTGAGGCCCGGCGGCTATACGCAAGCCCATGATCAAGCGGAGCGCGAGCTCACAGCCGTTGCCGGCGAACGCAGGCGCGCTAAAGATGAGCTCAAACGCCTGAGTGCCGAGCAGAATCAGCGCGCTCGCGAGGCAGCCCGCGCGGATACGCGCCGCTGCAAACGCCACCTCGATCCCAAGGACAAGAGCGCACGGGCCAAAATCGACCTTGCGATTTTTTCCGGGCAAGACGGCGCTCGCGGCAAACTGCTGCGCCAGATGGACGGACGCATGGCCGCAGCACAGACACGAGTCGACGCCATCTTTATTCCCAAACGCTACGACGGCAGCCTGTTCCTCGACGCGCAACCGAGCCCGAGAAAAACCGTGCTCCACATCCCCGCGGGTCGTATCCCGTTCGATGCGAGCGCTGTAGAAATCACCGCAGGGTCGCTGAACACTGTGGGCACGAGGACCTCAGACGCTCCCGGGGCAACGCAAGCCAGTCCCTCCGACAGCACTGAATGTTCCAAAGTCAACGGACTGCTCCTACCGGACCTCTTTGTGGGAAACACCGAGCACATCGGCATTATCGGCTCCAATGGAGCGGGAAAGACGACGCTGCTCAACCACGTGCGGTGCCTTCTCGCTCGCGAAGCCCCTAAAGGGACCATGCCGCTCACCGTGCTCGATATCCCGCAAGAGCCCACAAAGGCGGAGCGTGACCGCACGCTTGCAGAGGTGCGGCGCCTCTCCCCCGCCGATCGCGGGCGCGTCCTCAGTTGCGTGGCGCAACTCAACTCCGACCCCGCTCGCATTCTGGAAGGCGCCGTAACCAGTCCAGGTGAGCTGCGCAAGCTCATGATCGCGCAGGGACTTTTACGTAAGCCCGCCCTCATCATCATGGACGAGCCCACCAACCATTTGGACCTGCATTCAGTCGAGGCGCTCGAGCACGCCCTGGCCCAATTTGCCGGAGCGTTGCTCTTGGTGAGCCATGACCGTGCGTTTCTACACGCCTGTACGAACGTAACGTGGGAAATTGAAAACGGAGTCCTCCACCCGAGGTAGAACCGCCATCGATACTGGCTTTGCGCGACTCTATAATCTTTAGTAATAGAACATTTGTTCGTGTATAATAAGAACATGTGTTCGCTATAAAGAGTTGCCGATACTTATCATATATGGTAACTTTAGGAGTGTGATTCCATGGAGGTCTGTACTACGAAGATGACAAAGGGCGTCAGCCGGCACGTGAGTTTATCGATGGGCTTGACCCAAAGATGAAAGCGAAGACCTTCGGTAGATTGCTCCTGTTTGAGGAATATGGCGAGAGACTCCCCATGCCTTTCGCTCGGCACCTTGAAGACGGCATCTACGAACTGCGAACTCCCCAAGGATCAAACATCACGCGCCTGCTCTATTTCTTTTTTCTCGGCAACCGCGCAATTGTGACAAATGGGTTTATCAAAAAGACCCAGCGCACGCCGAGGAAGGAAATCGAAAAGGCAAAACACTATAGAGAAGACTGGAGGTCGCGCCATGACTAACAAGAGAGAACATCTCGAAGCCGCCCTCAACGATTCCTCATTTCGCGTCGAGTGGGACGAGCAACAAGCCGAACGCGAAGTCATGAGAAGCATTGTTGAGGCGCGGCTTGCCGCAGGATTGAGTCAGAAAGAGCTTGCAGTACGCTGCGGAATGCGGGCCTCAAACCTATGCCGGCTGGAAAATGGCAACGGCAATCCTTCCGTTGCCACATTGGCAAAAGTTGCGCACGGGCTCGGGAAGAATCTTCGCATTAGCTTTGTGTAGTCACACGCAAAAAGGCCGGCCCCATAAGGAGCCGGCCTGAGTTATATGCTCACGATGCGCATGCCAAGCGCGAAGCGATGATGTTACTCGAACTCGATCGTGCCGCAGGGCTTCGGAGTGAGGTCGTAGAGCACACGGCAGATGCCGTCGACCTCGGCGGAAATGCGGTCGCCGATCTTCTTGAGAAGCGCCCAGTCGAGCTCGGGCACCTCGGCGGTCATGGCGTCGACGGTGTTGACGGCGCGGATGAACGCCGGCCACTCGTACAGGCGCTTGCCGTCCTTCACGCCGGTCACGCGGAAGTCGGGCACGGACACGAAGTACTGCCACACCTTGCCCTCAAGACCGGCATTCGCGAACTCCTCGCGCAGGATGGCATCGGCCTCGCGCAGCGCCTCAAGACGGTCGCGCGTAATGGCGCCCAGGCAGCGAACCCCCAGGCCGGGGCCGGGGAACGGCTGACGCTCAACCATGTTCTCGGGAAGGCCGAGCTCGCGGCCGATGACGCGCACCTCGTCCTTGTACAGCAGGCGGACGGGCTCACAGAGCTCGAACTGCAGGTCCTCGGGCAGGCCGCCCACGTTGTGGTGGGCCTTCACGCCGTCGGACTCGAGGATATCGGGGTAGATGGTGCCCTGAGCGAGGAACGACACCTCGTCGCCCACCTTGCGGGCCTCCTCCTCGAACACGCGGATGAACTCGGCGCCGATGATCTTGCGCTTGGCCTCGGGCTCGGCCACGCCGGCGAGCAGGGACAGGAAGCGGTCGGTAGCGTCAACATAGACGAGGTTGGCGTCGAGCTGGTTGCGGAACACGTCGACGACCTGCTCGGACTCGCCCTTGCGCATGAGGCCGTGGTTCACGTGCACGCAGATGAGCTGCTTGCCGATGGCCTTGATCAGCAGGGCCGCGACCACGGAGGAGTCCACGCCGCCGGACAGGGCGAGCAGCGCCTTCTTGTCGCCGATCTGCTCGCGGCAGGCGGCGACCTGCTCGGCGATAAAGGCCTGAGCGAGCTCAGGGGTGGTGATGCGGACCATGTCGTCGGGACGCTTGTTGAGATCCATGGGGCTCCTTTCGAGGACGCGCGCGATGGGCGCGATGGGACGTCTTGTAGGCGGGACGTCATATATCACACAGCATTATGCCTTTTCCGCGTGATAGATGCGGAAGAATTGTGCGGTGATGATACGATTTCCCCGTAGAAACCTGTCTAAGGAGGACCGATGGTCACCCTATCCGACGCGCGCATCGACGAGCTTATCGCCGAGGACGTGCCTTATATCGACCTGACCAGCCATATTCTGGGCGTCGACGCCCAACCGGGGGAAATGAAGTACTTCACCCGCGAGGCCTGCGTGCTCGCCGGAAGCGAGGTGGCCTCCCGCATCGCCTCCAAGCTCGGGTGCACCGTCGCATGCATCCTGCCCGACGGCACGGAGCTCGAGGCGGGCCAGGCCTTCATGACGCTTCGCGGAACCGCCGCCCAGCTCCATCAGGCCTGGAAGGTCTGCCTCAACGTGTTCGACCACCTCTCCGCCGTGGCCACCAAGACCCGCATGATGGTCGATGCCGCGCATGCCGCCAACCCGTCCTGCGAGATCCTCACCACGCGCAAGAGCATGCCGGGCGTGAAGGACCTCCTCGTAGAGGCCACCATCGCTGGCGGCGCGTTCCCCCACCGCCTGGGCCTGTCCGAGACCGTCCTCGTGTTCGACCATCACCTCTCGTTCATGGGAGGAATCGACGCGTTCATTGAGCAACTGCCCCAGATCCGTTCGCGCTGCATCGAGAAGAAGCTGTTCATTGAGGTGAACGCCGAGCAGGCTCTCGCCCTCGCATGGCACAACGCCGCCTGCACGCGCGCCTGCGCCGCCTCGCGCGGGGCTGTTGCCTGGGCCGGCGTCGACGGCGTCCAGCTCGACAAGGTCGCAGTCGACGAGCTCGCCGAACTCGTGGGCAACCTGCGCGCTCTCGATCCGCGCCTCACCATCATCGCCGCCGGCGGCGTCAATCCGGGCAACGCCGGGGAGTACGCGACCACCGGCGTGGACGGACTCGCCACCACCGCGCCCTTCACCGCCAAGCCCATCGACATGAGCGTCCGCATGCGACGCCTGGGATAGGAATCCATGACCCCCTCTTCTGAACCCGCCCCTTCCGCCGATGCGACCCCGGTGAAGCGCTACTCGCTGTTCACCGCCATCTGCCTGATCGTGGGTATCTGCATCGGATCGGGCATCTTCTTCAAGTCCGACAACATCCTCATCGCCACCGGCGGCAACGTCGCGCTCGGCGTCGCCATGATGCTGCTCGCCGCCACGACCATCATCTTCGGCGGCCTCACCCTGGCCCGCTTTGCCGCGCGCACCACCGGGCACGGTGGGTTGATCGCGTACGCAGAGGAATTCCTGGGGCCGCGCCGCGCCGCGTTTATCGGCTGGAACTTCACCTTCCTGTACATGCCCGTCGTCTGCTCCGTGCTCAGCTGGGTCGTGGGCGTGTACGCGTGCATGACCTTCAACCTGCCTGGGACGTTTGCCTGGCAGATGGGCATCGGCCTGATATTCCTGCTGGCTTGCACCGCATGGAACATCCTGTGGCCCACCTTGAGTGGCTACTTCCAAAATCTCACCACGCTGGCCAAGGCCCTGCCGCTGGTGCTCGTGGGCGTCATCGGCCTCATGGTGAACGACCCGGTCGCCCGGCTGAGCTCCGACATCGCCGCCGCGCCGGCAGCCGGCACCGCATGGATCGCTGCCGCGGCGCCCGTCGCCTTCGCCTTCGACGGCTGGAGCTCCGCAGTGAGCATCGCGCCGGAACTTAAGGATGCACACCGCAACCTGCCCCGCGCGCTCATCGCCGCCCCCATCATCATCCTCGCGCTTTACCTGGGATACTTCGTGGGCATCTCGTGCTTCCTCGGGCCGCAGACCGTCATCGAGGCGGGCGATGCGAGCCTCTCGCTCATGTTCGTCAAGGTCTTTGGCGAGCAGGCCGGTGCGTTGCCCAACGTCATCGCGCTCATCGCCGTGCTCGGAGGTGCCAACGGCATGGTGCTCGCCACCCTGCGCATGCCCCAGTCCCTGGCGCTCCACCACATGATGCCTTGCGAGCGCACCGTGAGCCGCATGAACGCGACGCTGCGCTTCCCGGTGGCGAGCGCCATGATCGCATTGGCCACCACGTTGTTCTGGGTTGGCGTGCATACCGTGGTGAGCGCCCTGGGGCTGCTTCCCAACGGTGACATCTCCGAGGTCGTGGTGGCAATGACCATGCTGATCCTGCCGCTGTATTACGCCGAGGCGCTCCGCGGGGCGCTGTGCGAGGACACCCCCGCGCTCATACGCGTACGCCGCGCCACGGCACCCGCCATCGCGCTCGCGAGCTCACTCACCATCGGCCTGTCGAGCATCTCCGATCCAACGCGCTGGCCGTTCGTCATGGCCTTCACGGCGCTGCTCCTCGTGATGACCTTCGCGCTCACACCCAAGCGGGGCGCTTAGGCGTCCGGGAGCGTACGCTCCTCGCGGGCCTCGGCGAACGCAGCCTTCATGGTGGGGTTATTCCGCGTGAGCTTGCGGATGGTGAGACCCTGGGCCTTGTCGTTCGCCAGGCGCAGGTTGTTTTCGCTCGAGATCAGATTGTCCTTAACCTTCTGCAGGTGCTTGATGGTGGTGTCGATCTCGTCGATAGCCGTCTGGAACTTGCGGCTTGCCAGGTCGTAGTTGCGGTTGAAGCCCTCCTGGAATCCCAGCAGCTTTTCCTCAAACTCCGTGACATCGATGTTCTGCTGGCGCACAAGCTCGAGCTCCTGCTTGTAAGCAAGCGCGTTCATGGCAGCGTTGCGCAACAGCGTGATCATGGGAATGAAGAACTGCGGGCGAATCACATACATCTTCTCGTAGCGATAGCTCACGTCCACGATGCCCGTGTTGTACAGCTCGCTCTCCGGCTCCAGCAAGGTGACCAGCACCGCATACTCGCAGCCCTTCTTCTTGCGGTCGGAGTCGAGCTTCTTGAAGAAGTCCTCGTTCTTGTGCTTGGTGGCCGTGGTGTCGTTCTCGTTCTTCATCTCGAACATAATCGACACGATCTCGTTACCGGCCTCATCGCACTCGCGGAAGATGAAGTCGCCCTTGGTGCCGTCGGAGGCGTCGTTGTCCTTCTCGAAGTAAGCGTGCGGGAACGCCGTGGCGCGCAGTTGATTGAACTGGGTCTCGCAGTGCTGCTCGAGGGTCTCGCCCACCATCTTGGTGGACAGGCGGGCCTTCATGTCGCGCAGGCGCTCGATCTCCTCGTCCTTGTAGCGGATGAGGTCCTGAGCGCTCTTACGGGCCTGCTCGATCTCGAGCGCATGGGCGGTCTCGATTTGTTGCCTCTCGGCCTCGCGCATCTCCTGATCGGCGGCGCGGCCGTCCTTTTCGCGAGCAAGGTCAAAGCGAGCCGCATCCAGGTCACGGGCGAGCTTGGCGCGCTCCTCCTCAAAGGCGGTGCGTGCCTCATTCACAGCCTGCGTCACCGCGAGATCTCGCTGGGTGGCGCCGGCGTCCAACTGCGCCTTGAGCGAGGCGAGCTCCGCGTCGCGCGCGGCGACCATCTGGCGCAGCTCCTCTTTTTGGTCTGCGGCATCCTGCTGCACGACCATACGCTCGCGCTGGGCGGCGACCTTTACCGCGGCCTCACGCTCCTCCGTGGCAGACTCGAGCTTGGCGGAGAGCTCGGCGATGCGCGCGTCCGCCTCGCCCTTCACACGCATGAGCTCCGCAGCGCGCTCGTTTTGCTCCTTTGCGAGCTCGGCCTTGGCCTGAGAGCGGGCGAGCTCGAGAGCCTGCTCATGCTCACGCCGCAATGAAGCGACGCGCTCCTCCACCTCATGGGCGAACTGATCGTCGCGCACCTGGCGAACGATGCCCTCGTAATCGCTCTCATCGAGATTGATGACCGTCCCGCACTTGGGGCACGTGATCTGATTCATATGCACTCCTCACTCCACCGCAACGCCTGGGTGCGCACCACGCGCCCGCAGCGAAATCCTTACCGTCTGACTATACCCGCCCGTGCGGACAAAACTCCGCAACGGAACTCTGTACGGACGGGTCAAGACCAAGTGACGGGGCATGGCGACCTCGGCGAGGCGGGGCATCGGACGCGACGGCAGCAGCTACAGGCACCTTTCAAGTATGACCATGTCTTTCAGCTGAACTCCGGCTTCGGCGATGGGGTGGTCGTAATTGTCGATGAAGAAGTTGGGCAGCACGCGTGAGCGCGTGAAGCCGCAAGCCTCGTAAAAGGGCACGGTCAGAGGGCTGTCGCCCGTACCGACCCGCAGCACGTCGTGAGTCGGCGCATGTCGGGCAGCGGCGAATTCGAGCAGGGCGCGTCCCACGCCTCGGCGCTGATGCGACGGCGCCACTGCAAGGCTCTTCACCTCGGCGATGCGAAGCCCCCGCTCATCGACGCCCTCGTCCGTCACGATCATGCACCCGAGCGCGCGATCGGACACGAGCTCGGAATCAGCCTTGGTGCGGGGCTCATCCTCCGCATACGCCGCGAACATCTCACCTCGGTGGAGGTAAAGCTCGACCATGTCCCACTGCTCATCCGCGAGCAGCAGCAGGTCGCGATACCGATCGCGGTCGCAGTGGACCGGCACGATGCACACTGGTGGCGTCACACGCTCCTCCAAGGGGCTCGAATGGACTCACGCCGCCATTCTATCGTGCGTCACGCACGAACACGGCGGCGCGGACCTGATGCCAGGGGCTGCGCTCGGGAGCGACCTGAAGCACGCGGCACTCGAAGGCAGCGCCGTGCCCATAGAAGAACAGGGTCGAGAGCGGGCCCACCGAGTCCGCGGGAACGTAACCGAGCATAGTGCCATGGAATTTGACCGCGATGGCCTCCGCGTCATAGGGATTGTCGCGCTCGGGCACGAGCTCCAGAGTGTCGCCGGCCTTGAGATCGCCCAAAACTAACGCGCCATCGTGGTGTTGAAACCCGGCGATATGAAATGAGAATAAGTTGCGTGACGGTTCGTACATGATTGACCCCTTTCGACCGCCGAGGTGCACGACTCCATACGTGCCCCTCATTACGGCCCAAAGGTACGCCCCCGTCCGGACAAAACTCGTACGGAACGCACCGCGCCCTCAGCCCCACGCCATCGCATGCTTTACAATTGCGGCATGCAACAACGAATGGAGCGCCATGGATACCGTTTTCGAATACGACAGCCTCCAGTACAGCAGTCTCGTTCCGTTCCCGCGCCTTAAGAGAGCAAAGGAACTCGTTCCTTCCGAGTTTCTTCGTGCATATGATTGGTTTCTGGCCAACGAGGGCAGCAGAATCGACAGGCTGCCATACGGGCAAGGCACACCCGATGAAATCGGTTTCCCCCTGGCTCGCCAGGCCGGCATCCACTCGCCATCCGTCAAAACCATGTCTTATCCCGGAAAGCGATACGTGCTTTCCGTCCATTCAAGCAATCTCGACCGCTATCCAGACAAAAGCCCCATTGCCCTTGAAAACGGAACTTGGATAATCGAGTATTCAGCTCAAGACAACAGCGTTGGTATAACCAAGCAAGACTATAACGGCTGGCTGATGAACTGCCTGAATGACGGCATTCCGGTGGGTGTCATGACCAAGTCGGAAGACAAGGGCTACACGGTCCAAGGGCTCGCGTTTGTAGAAAGCTACAACCCGATCTCACACTCATTTCTGCTTCACGGTCCAGTCAACCCGCAAACCGAATGCAACGGCTACTTTGATTTCACCGAACGGTCATCCTTGACGCGCTCCGAAATCGAGACCTTCGCCGCAGGAAGCGAATCAGAACAGCAAAGAACGGTGCTTCGGGTGCAACGTGCGAAGCAGGACGCATTTCGCAAAATGCTGATCTCAGCGTATGGCAGCAGATGTTCCGTAACCGGCACGAGTGTGCCCGAAGTGCTCCAGGCAGCGCATATCGAACCTTACCGCGGGATCCGCACTCAAACGGTAGATAACGGCATCTTGCTCAGGGCGGACATACATCTTTTATATGACTCAAGACTATTGAGCATTAAGCCCCATAGTCATACAGTCGAGCTTCATCATCGCCTTGCAACAAGCGATTACGCCCCCTTGCAAGACCGTCGCATACTGCTGCCCGAGGGCGCATCGCAACAGCCTAGCGACCTTCGCCTCTCAAACCAATACAAGCTATTTCAAGTCGCGCTTCTAAACGCCAGTTAGCCTCAACCATAAGGAGCCCCACCATGTCCAACTCCTACCTCATCGTCGTCGACATGCAAAACGACTTCATCGACGGCGCCCTGGGCACGCCCGAGGCGCAGGCCATCGTCGAGGCGGTCGCCCAACGCGCCAACAGCTTCGACGGCACGGTCGTTTTCACCAAGGACACCCACGGCAGCGATTACGCCTCCACGCAAGAGGGCCACAACCTGCCCATTCCCCACTGCATCGCTGGCACGACCGGCTGGGAGCTCGCACCCGCCCTCGAGACGGTTCGCACCCACCGCAGCGCTCCCGTGTTCGAAAAGCCCTCGTTCGGCTCGCTCGACCTTGCCCGCTGGCTCGTCGCGCAAAACGACGCCGAGCCCATCGACTCCATCGAGCTTTGCGGCCTGTGCACCGACATCTGCGCGGTCAGCAACGCCCTCACCATCAAGGCACACCTGCCCGAGGTCCCGCTCGCGGTGAATCCCGCCCTGTGCGCCGGCGTCACCCCCGCCGCGCACGACGCCGCGATCGCCACCATGGCGAGCTGCCAGGTGCAAATCCTGTAACCGGGCTCGGGCCTCGTCTTGCGGCGTCCTTTCGCCCCGATGACCCGCCGGAGACAGGCCCCATGCCCACGCACGGGCCTCACCCCGCGCCGTCCTTCGCGAGCTCGCGATTGGCGGCGTTCTTGTATTTTGGCCAGCTACCGTGCCAACGCCGCGGCGTACCGTTTGAATGCGGGGATGAGCTGCATGCGCAGTACATTGCGACGAGCATCGAAACTGCCACTGCGGATTCTCAGCCGAATACCCATCGCACGTGCAACGTCCGCGACGAGTTGGTTGTACAGATGCTCTTCGACAATGTCCTCGTACCACACGTTCAATATGGTCCAACCTGAGCCGACCAGCTTATTCTGTCTGCGGTCATCGCGGCCGGCCTGCTCGATTGCATGGAACTTGCGGCCCTTGTACTCGAGACCGACCTTATGACCGGGGAATGCAACGTCCACATAGCGGTCCCCGTCGGCAGTTGAGACGCGATGGTTGAGCGAGACAGGCCCGAGGGCATAACCACCGAGTCGCCGCGGCCAGGTAAGCAATGCGCAAAGAACGGATTCCATGGGCGAGTTGGAGCCGTCGCCGACCAGCACAAGCGCCTCGCGGGCCCGGACGAGCCCCGGCGCTCCGGGCATCGCATCCAACACGCGGGTGATCTGCTCGACGGAAGTCAGAGGCTTCGCTGTGTTGGTAAGACCATCCCATGAGTCATCAAGGAGGTAGGTTCCGCACAGCTCGAGGCCGATCATCGCCAGCTCCTCGACGGTGCGCTGCCGCTTCTTGTGCAGGTCTACTGTTGCAAGATGCAGAAATGTCAGAGCCGGGCTCGTCACTAAAACATCCCTATTCACGTAAATAAGCGAACGAGGTGGCAACTCCGCCGCGCTGCGGTGGCACACGATGTCGTCGCGGCTACGGGCGCCCGACTCTTTGGACACCAGGATATGCACGGGGCGCGTTTTCACACCCAAACGCTCCATGTCGTCCGCAAACATCGCTTTTGGCGATATGCCGCAGCCATCCAGCTTTTGCGTGCGCGGCCTATCCAAAAACTCCGGCGCTAATCGCCCGCTCGATCGCATAAATTCGAGCGCTGACTCTCCAAAAATGCATACGCTCATGACCGTCGCCCCCTCGGCCCGATACGTTTTGCTCAGTGTGGTCAAAATACCCCGATTGTGCGCCGAGCAATCAGTGGCGCAGTCGCGTTTGCCCAGGATTGGCCAAACCGATTCCGCCAACCACGCGTCGTGGCACCCATTGCTTCCAGCCGCCATCGACAAAACCCCAGGATTGCTCTGCACGAGAAAATATGCACGAGTGTTTTGATTCCGCTTTCAGCGCACAATCAGGGTATTTTGACCAGTTTCTCGGAAACGCATATTTTGTGACCCCCTTTCTGAGGGATTGAGCGCTTTTTCGCGCGCCACGTTGCCGCTGCAGAACCACCCGCCGCCACCCCTCCCTGAGCGCCAAGACAAAAGCAGGGGCCCAATCAGCACTTGACCTGCCCGTATGAGCTGCCTGGACGCCCCATCTGCCCCGTCAACACGCCGATCGCCATTCCATAGCCATCGTCGCAAGGCCTTGAACTGCACGTTCGTTCATTTGTGAACTATTTGAGAATGAATCCTAATATGTTTTCGTTTTAGGCTCATATGAGTCCGGGAGTGTGACATAATGCAGTTGTCCAAGCGCGAGCCTACTTAAGGGTTCGCCCGCGCAATCGCCTGTGTTCAAAGGAGAACAAACATGAAGTTCGTTTGCCCCGTTTGCGGTTACGTTGAGGAGTTCGACGGCGAGGAGCTGCCCGCCGATTTCAAGTGCCCCCAGTGCGGCGTCTCCGGCGACCGCTTCACCAAGGTCGAGGAGGGCAAGATGACCTGGGCCGCCGAGCACATCGTGGGCGTTGCTCACGAGGAGGGCGTCTCCGAGGACATCATCGCCGACCTGCGCGCCAACTTCGAGGGCGAGTGCTCTGAGGTCGGTATGTACCTGGCCATGGCCCGCGTTGCCCACCGCGAGGGCTACCCGGAGATCGGTCTCTACTGGGAGAAGGCTGCTTACGAGGAGGCCGAGCACGCTTCCAAGTTCGCCGAGCTCTTGGGCGAGGTCGTGACCACCTCCACCAAGAAGAACCTCGAGATGCGCGTTGAGGCCGAGAACGGCGCCACCGCCGGCAAGTTCGATCTGGCCAAGCGCGCCAAGGCCGCCGGCCTGGACGCCATCCACGACACCGTGCACGAGATGGCTCGCGACGAGGCCCGCCACGGCAAGGCCTTCGCCGGCCTGCTCCAGCGCTACTTCGGCTAATCCCCCGGTTTAGCCTCGCGCACAGCGTATACGGCAAGCGCCGGCCTCCTTGGAGGGTTATAGGACAAAAAGTGTGTCCGACATCGGGCCGTCTGCGCAGGCAGGCGGCCTTTTTCCGTGGGTTTAAAACCCGGGCCGGCTTATGAGCACTCGGACAAAAAGTGTGTCCAGGAGACGGGTGTATCCGCAGGTAGATACCCTGTTTTCAACGTTTTAAAACCGTCTGCTGGAGGTCCGCCGTGAAGTCCGTGAGATGCCCGTCCTGCGGGTCGAAGATGAAGAGGAACGGGAAGACGTCGGCGGGCAGGCAGAGGTGGCGCTGCCCCTCCTGCGGCGCGTCGTCCACGATCCGCCGAGACGGCGACGCCGCCGCCCTGCGGGAGTTCCTCGGATGGCTCATGTCCAAGGAGACGCAGCTGGAGATGCCCGGCCGGGGAAGGTCCTTCAGGCGAAGGACGGCCCGGTTCTGGGAGGTGTGGCCGATGCCCGTCGCGGACGGAGAGTGGCACCGCGTCCTCTACGTGGACGGGATCTGGCTGGCGCGCGACCTCGTCGTGCTCATCTGCCGCAGCGACGAGCGCGTCGTCTCCTGGTACATGGCGCGATCGGAGACGTCGCGCGCCTGGTCCGCCCTCATGGACCCGATCCCCGCCCCGGACGTCGTCGTCGCCGACGGCGGGACGGGCTTCGCGAGCGCCGTGCGGCGCAGCTGGCCGGGCACGAGGGTCCAGAGGTGCGTGTTCCACGCGTTCTGCCAGGTCAAGAGGTACACGACCTCGCGCCCCAGGCTGCAGGCCGGGGTCGAGCTCTACGGGCTCGCGGGGGACCTCCTGCACCTGGAGACCCTGCACCAGGCCGAGCTCTGGGTCGAGCGCTACCTGCAGTGGTGCGGCTTCTGGGCCGACTTCCTCGAGGACACCTCAGTGGTCGACGGCAGGCGGGTGTACACGCACGAGAGGCTGAGGAGGGCCCGCTCGTCGCTGTCGCGACTCGTCTCGGAGGGGACGCTGTTCACCTACCTCGACCCCGCGCTGACCGAGGCGGGGCCGCTGTCGAGCACGAACAACGCCGCGGAGAGCCTGAACGCGCGCCTGCGCGAGATGCTCAGGAACCACCGCGGCATGTCGCTCATGCGCAGGGTGAAGGCGGTGTTCTGGTGGTGCCACATGCACTCGGGGGACTCCAGGACGGCCACCGAGAAGCTCGCCACGATGCCGACCGACGCCGACATCGACCTGCTCTACAGGACGTACTCCGCCTCCCCGAAGCGCGACGACGGCGGCCCGGAGTGGGGCGACAGGGCCGTGTGGGAGGAGCTCCACCACAGGGACCCCTATCCGTTCTGGCTTGACTGACGGGCGGGAACAGGTGTTCCGTCGGGACACACTTTTTGTCCTATAACCCTCCTTGGAGGCCGGCGCTTTTTCTTTAGGGCTGCACACGTGGACGCCGCCTTATGTGGGCGCCGCCGCATGCAGACGCAGCCTTATGTGGGCGCAGCCGTTTGCAGCCGCTGCCGCTCACAGGCACTACCGTTTGCGGCCGACGCCACATGCGAGCGCTACTGCGTGCGGGCACCGCCGTTTGCGAGCACCGCATCAACGAGCGCTACTTGTGGTACGGCTCGCCGCGCATGATCTTGAAGGCGCGGTACACTTGCTCAAGCAGCACCACGCGCGCCAAGTTGTGCGGCAACGTGATCCGCCCGAACGAGAGCCGCTCGTCGGCGCGGGCGCGCACCTCGGGCGAGACCCCGCACGACCCGCCAATCACGAACGTGATCGAGCTTTCCCCGCGCAGCATGAGGTCGTCCAGATGCGCCGCGATCTCCTCGCTCGAACGCTCCTTGCCTCCGATATCGAGCAGCACCACATGTGAGCGCTCGGGGATTGCTGCCAGGATGCCCTTGCCCTCAAGCTCTCGGCCCGCCTCCTCGCCGCCGGACTTCGCCGGGTCGCGATCCGCGACCTCGACCATCTTGACGGTCGCATAAGCACCCAGGCGCTTTACGTACTCCGCGCAGGCGTCCGCCCAGAATCGCTCCTTGAGCTTACCCACCGCGACCACGGTGATTTTCATCTGATGTCCCCTTGTCCCGCGGCTCAGGCCTTACCGAGCGGCACACCCGCAAACACAGCCAGAGCCGCAATTCAAATACCCTAAAGCTCTCCTTGCACCATGACCCTCAAGCTTCCTTGCGCTATGGATGCCGCCGCCGGCGAACATGGCCAATGCCCTCATGGGCAATCGATGCCATATCCCGACGACGCCCGCCTCGGCAACCAACACCCGTTACCACAGCGACATGCTTCAAGGAGGCCGCCAGCGCACCTACGCCTGGCGATAGGTCTCAAAGAACTCAGCCAGATCTTCCATCGCCTCGCGCAGCACACCCATGCGCGGGAGATACACGATGCGGAAGTGATCAGGCTCGGGCCAGTTGAAGCCACCGCCGCGGGTGATGAGAATGCCCTTCTGGTGCAGCAGGTCGAGGGCGAACTGCTCGTCGTCGTGAATGTTGAACTTCTTCACGTCCATCTTCGGGAAGATGTAGAACGCCGCCTTGGGCTTGACCGCCGTAATGCCGTCGATCGCGTTCAGCGCCTCGTACACGTAGTTGCGCTGCTCGTACACGCGGCCGCCGGGCGCCACGTAATCCTTGACAGACTGGTGCCCGCCCAGCGCGGTTTGCACGATGGACTGCGCCGGCACATTGGAACACAGGCGCATGTTGGAGAGCATGTTCACGCCGAGCATGAAGTCGCTGCCGAGGCGCTTGTTGCCCGACACGACCATCCACCCGATGCGGTAGCCCGCGATCATATGGCTCTTGGAAAGACCGGAGAAGGTGGCGCAGAACAGGTCGGGCGCCAGGCTCGCAATGGAGATGTGCTCGGCCTCGTCCATGCACAGGCGGTCGTAGATCTCGTCCGCAAAGATCATGAGCTGGTGCCTGCGTGCAATCTCGACGATCCCCTCGAGGACGTCCTTGGAATAGACCGCACCCGTGGGGTTGTTGGGGTTGATGATGACGAGCGCCTTGGTACGCGGCGTGATCTTGGACTCCATGTCGGCGAGGTCGGGGTTCCAGTCTGCCTGCTCGTCGCAGAGATAATGGACCGGCGTGCCGCCCGCGAGCGTGGCACAGGCGGTCCACAGCGGATAGTCGGGCGCGGGGATGAGGATCTCGTCGCCGGTGTCGAGCAGGGCCTGCATGCACAGGTTGATGAGCTCGGACACGCCATTGCCCGTGTAAATGCCGTCCATGCTCACGTTGGGCAGGCCCTTGAGCTGCGCGTACTGCATAATCGCTTTGCGTGCGGAGAACAAACCGCGGCTGTCGGAGTAGCCCTCGCAGTCGGGAAGCTGTTCGCGCATATCCTGGATGACCTCGACAGGAGTGCGAAAGCCAAACGGTGCAGGGTTGCCAATGTTGAGCTTGAGAATGTGAGCGCCCTCGGATTCGAGACGCGCGGCCTCGTCGACCACGGGACCGCGGACGTCGTAGAGGACGTTGTCGAGCTTGGAAGACTTCTTAAAGGTGCGAATGGTATCAGACATGGTATTTCCTTCAGGGTGCAAGCTGGTATTCGGGTCGTCGATGCGGGAGCGGGACTCCGGGAAGGCGGCGGCAGGCCGCGCCTCGGCTCGCCCGGGAGGGGCGGGCGTAGCGGGGCTGGAAGGGGTGAAAGCGGGCGCGGCAGGGGCAACGGCGCCGTCGGTCGTGACGGGCGCGGACGTGACGGCGCCATCGGCCGTGGCGGGGACGGGCATGGGCGTAGCGGGCGCGAGCGTGGCCTCGTACTCAGCCGCCCGGCTCTCCCCCGTCAACTCAAAAGGTTCAATTTCAAGGATATCCGCGAGCAGCTGCACCACTGCGCGACGCGGGAGCGTCTTGCCGCTCACGTACTGACTCACCTGGCTCTTACCGAGCTTCGACCCGCGATCTGCAGCCATGCGAATAAGATCGGCCTGCTTGAAGCCACGCTTATCCATAGCGTGACGCAGGCTTGCGGCAAAAACCTCTGCCGTTACCAACGATGCGTTCTTTACGCGCGTGTCCTCGGCCACGTCCACTCCAATCACGAAATTGAACTACGAGTTCAATTTCGCAAGAGTCTACCACTGAAGTTCAATTTGTAGAGCAGATAGTTCAATTTTCACTTCGTACAGACAATCCCGCATCCAACGAATACACCCCGAACGTACCAGTGCCGACCGCTGGCGGGCTGTGGGCGGCTTGCAAGCTATACGGTCCCGCGGGTTGCACGTGGCGTACGGGCCGTGCGCAAATTGCAGGTTATGAACGCTTTTCGCTTGCCGCATTTTTATAACCGTACATTCCCGCAGGTAGATACATATACAGAAATGGAGGTTATGAACGGTTCGTTCATAACCTGTCATTCGTGCCGTGCAAATCGTTCACGGCCTCCGACCGTTCATATCCTGAACAATTGCCCAGGCGCATGCGGACGAGCCCAGTGCGAACTCGGTACACACCAAGAGCCGCAACGGCAAAACCTGGCAATAAAAAAGGGGCGCACGGGAGACTCTCCTCCCGTGCGCCCCGACGTGTGCGTTGTCATCTGCGCCGGCTGCGCTGCCGTCTGCGTCGAATGCGCCGGATGCGGCGAAACGCGCAGCCCCAAAGACCGCTTTAGTAGCGACGGCCACCACGGTCGCCGTAGTTGCCACGGCCGCCGCGGTCACCGTAACCGCCACGGCCACCGCGGTCGTCACGGCCACCAAAGCCGCCGCCACGGCCACCACGGCCGCCACGGTCACGATCGCCGAAATCGCGACGAGGGCCGCGGTCGCCGAAGTCCTTGCGCGGGCCACGGTCGCCGAAATCGCGGCGCGGGCCACGGTCGCCACCGCGATCGCCAAAGCCACCGCGGCCACCGCGGTCGCCGCCACGGCCGCCGAAGTCCTTGCGCGGGCCACGGTCGCCACCACGGCCGCCAAAGCCACCGCGGCCACCGCGGTCGCCGCCACGGCCACCGCGATCATCGTTGTCCAGGCCCATCTCGGTCAGCGGATCGATGAGCTTGTCCATGAGCGCGACGATGTCCTCGGCGTCCAGCTGGGACAGCTGCGGGACGAGCTTCTTGCGCTTGCCGCCGATGGAAGCGGCGAGCTCCTCGGCGTTCTCGTTGGCGGAGACGAGGACGGCACGCATGTCCTCCTCCTCGGGCATGATGCGGGTCACGGCGCCGACTTCCTCAGCCTCGCGCAGGATGCCGTCGAGTTCGCGAAGACGCATGCCGAGCAGGTCGGACATCTCCTTCTGCTCCATCTGGGGCTTGAGCTCGAGGAGCTTGAGGGCACGCATGAGCTCGCTGGCGCGGGCGGCGTCGGCCTCAGCCTCACGGCCCATGGCGAACTTGCGGTTGCGGAGCAGGCGAGCGGCGCGCTGCACCTTATCGAAAAGCTGGTCGTCCAGGCTGGGCTCCTCAGTGGCCTCCTCGGAAGCCTCCTCGGCGGTCTCCTCGACGACGTCCTCGGCCTCGACAGCATACTTAGCGTGCAGTGCTTTGGCCTCATCCATGGGATTCATGAGCTCAGAAACCACGGCGGCCTCCTCGGCCACGACGGCCTCGTCCTTGATCTCGTTCTCGTTCTCGATGTACTCGGACATTTCGTCCTCCTTCTGCGTCCTCGGACGCGTTCATTGGGGGCCTCGCCCCGGTGCCGGCGACCTCTATTTCCGCCTGGGCACCATCTCCACGCCTTCCGGCGTCTCATGCGGCACGCTCCATCTGAGCCTCGAATGCCGCCGTGCACCAGTGTACGCGCCGCGGAGCCGTTTCAATCGTGCGCTTTTGGTGGCACACACCTTTCGCATCCGCCTGAGACCATGACTCAAATCAACCGGCGCCGCGCTAGGCAAAGCGGAGCCAGATGCCACCGCCCGTTCAAAGCATCGTGCGTACAATGTCGAAAAAAACGCGATGATAACGCTTCAATTTCGACATTACACGCACGGAAGACGTCGCTTAGTTGAGCACAAGTTGAGCACACAGAGATGTCGCGCAGCGATACGCGGGTGCCGTCGGCTATGCCAGATAGCGCTCCACATCCGCAACGCGCGCCTCACCGTCGCGGCGGCCTACTTGGTAGATTCGCTCCAGAATCTCGGGGTCCTTCACCGCGATCGGAGCCTTGACCGACTCGCTCGGGCGGATGACGAACGCCTTCCCATCGCGCTCGAGACGGGCGACCTCCTCGAGCTGGGCGTTGTAGCGCTCATGGCGGTTGGCCAGCAACTCAACGAGCTTGGGGTACCTGCGCAGCGTCAAGCGCAGCAGCGGCATGAGCCCGTTCGGTTCTTTGACGAAGCCAGCCGGTTGCGTGAGGACGATGACGTTGCGATCGTACCCATGCGCCATCATCCATGCGGCCGGGATCGAGTCGGCGATGCCCCCGTCGAGCAACTTTCGGCCCCCAAGCTCGACGGGGCGCGCCAGCATCGGCACGGACGCGGAGGCGCGGATCCAGTCGAGGTCTTCCTCGTCGCCGCGCTCGATGTCGTGATATATGGGCTCACCCGTCTCGATGTCCGTGCAGACAGCAGTGAAGCGCATGGGGTTGCGCTGCAGCTCATCCGTATCGAAGGGGTCAAGTTCGAGGGGCACCGTTCGATATGCGAAGTCGATGCTATAGAGGTCACCGGTCCGGACGAGCGTCTTGAGGCCCGCGTAACGCGGATCGGCGCAAAAGCGCTTGTTGTAGCGGATCGCGCGCCCGATTTGCCTCGACTTGATGTTCACGCCGAATGCGGCGCCCGCGGAGACGCCCACGGCATGGTCGAACTCGATGCCATGTTCCATGAACACGTCGAGCACGCCGGCCGTGTACAGGCCGCGCATCCCGCCGCCCTCAAGAACAAGTCCCGCAGTCATTCCGCTCACGCTCCCATCGAATCAACATCGATGGACAATTCTACGCCTTCCATAAGGGGGCGTGAGGCGCGCGATGTGCCACCGCAGCCAATTATTCATGGAAGATGGGGTGCGCGATTCGCACCCGCCCCCAATTGCTCCGATGCGCGATCCGCACCCGCCCCCAATTGCTCATCGCGGCGGAACGATGCAGTCGTAGCGGACGGCCTTGCCGGCGATGCTGTGGCTCGGCTTGGCCCCGGCGAGATGCGGGCCCTTCACCGGGCGCTTGATCACGATCTTGCGCGGGCGGGCTGACAGGGCGGCATCCAATAGGGATTCCTCGTCCATCGGGTCGGTCGGGCATTCGAGCCCGTGAATGAGCTGGAACTTCTTCTTCACCGCCGCGCTCTTCGTGCGGCCAGGGAACATGGGGTCGAGGTAGACCACATCGGGCCGCGCTTCCGGTTCAGCGCCGAGCGCGCAGAGCGCGACGCGGCTGTCGCCCGCGACCAGCCTCATGCGGGCGACGATTGGGCCGAGAGCCCCATGTGCGGCGGCGCGCGTCAACGCGTCTTCCAACAGCACGGCGATCACAGGGTCGGCCTCGCAGAGCGTCACCTCGAAGCCCGCGGCGGCGAGCAGCAGGGAGTCCTCGCCGAGGCCCGCCGTCGCGTCGACCGCGCGCGGGTGCTCCACGCCCTTCACGCGCGCCGCCTTGACGAGCATCTCGCGCTGCAGCGCCCCCTGCTTGATGCGCGGGAGCATCTCGGTGAAATCGGGCTTGAGTTCCATGCCGTCGCGCAAGAGGGAGAGGCCATCGCGCGCGACCTTGAGATAGAGCCTGCCGGGCGCGGGCGCGAACCCATCGGCCAGCTCATCGCCCGCAGCAGTCGCCAGCACAGCCCCCAGACGCCCCGACAACACCTCGGCACGCGCGATCGATGCCGCATCCGTACAGAGGACCTCCACGGCGGCGCGGCCCTGTCGGCCGGCCCGCGTCATGCCCTATCCCCGCCCTTGACGGCGTCCGTCACGCGACGACGCGCCTTGCGAGGGTTGAGCGATGAAGCGACTGCGGGAATATCGATATCCATGCCGAGCAGGATCTTCGCCATCCAGAAGTAAAAGAACAGGACCAGCAACGGAATGAGGCAGGAGGTCACGAGCATGACCGCCAGGGACTCGATGAACTGGTTGAGCGACTCTTGCGCGCCCTCGGCGGCGCTCGCGATGCCGCCGGTCACGGTGTCGATGGCTCCCTGGAAGAAGCCCAGGATGCCGTCCTCGTCCTTCTTGCCGCTTTCTGCCTCCGCCTCTGCCGCGCCCTCCGCAAGCGCCTCAGCCGACTCGACCGACTGCTGCAGGGAGGTATCGTACATGTCGTCGATCCGATCGGTCACCCACGAGCTCGTGGGGATCGCCAGGAGCAGCACCGCGCCGATCGCGGCGAATTTGAGTCCGAGACGCAGCGGGGCGGCGGACCAGCGCGCACGCCCGTACGCCCACACGAAGCCGATGATGCACGCGATCGCGAGCGGCAGCACGATGCCCAGCGCCACGCCGCTGAAGATGCTGATGAGGTACTTCTCCAAGAACAACGCGGCGAGCACGATGAGGAAGCCCGTGCTCAGGTCCATGAGCTTGTCCGCGATGGGCGACCCCGCGTCACCCGGGATGGCCGAGATGAGCGCCGAGGCGCCCGCGGACCCCGCCGTGAGCGTGAGCACGTTGTCGATCTTCTCATCGATGGTGGCAATCACCCCGGCATGCGCCTCGGGCGAGGAGAAATGCGGGGCGAGCCCGAACACGAGCACGGCGATGAGGGCGACGAGCGCCGCGGTGACGATGGCGCGCATGCGCGCATCGGGGCCGAACGTGCCGTCATCCCGGCAATCGATCGCCCGGTCGCCCATGGGCGCCGTGTCCCGCAAGCCGCCCTGCACTCGTTCGAGATCGTTCATAGTGAAACCTCGCAATCACGCGTCGTCGTCACCCGCCATTTTAGCAGTCGCCCCGCCTCCTTCCGGAAAGCGGGGCGACCGCCATGAACGCGCCGATGCGCGACGATATGGACCGGGGTTACGCGCGGTCGGCGATCTCGAGGACGAATCGCTCGGTCTTCTCCCACCCGATGCACGGGTCGGTGATCGACTTGCCGTACACGCCGCCGTCGACGGGCTGGTTGCCGTCCTCCAGGTAGCTCTCGACCATGAAGCCGCGGACGATACCGTCGATGGCCTCGTTGCGGCGGCAGGAGTCGAGCACCTCCTTGGCAATGCGCAGCTGCTCGAGCGGGCGCTTGCCGGAGTTGTCGTGGTTGCAGTCGACCACCACGCCGGGGTTGACGTACCCGGCCTCGGGCGTATAGCGCTCGGCCAAACGCTCAAGGTGCTCGTAGTGATAGTTGGGGTAGGTGCGGCCGTCCAGCCCGATGTAGCCGCGCAGCACCGCATGGGCAAGCGGATTGCCAGGGGTGTCGACCTCCCAGTTGCGGAAGATGAAGCCTTGCTCGGCCTGGGCGGCGTAGATAGAGTTGAGCATGACGCTCGTGGAGCCGGCGGTGGGGTTCTTCATTCCCACAGGCACCGAGATACCCGACGCCACCAAGCGGTGCTCCTGGTTCTCCACCGAGCGGGCACCCACGGCAACATAGGACAGCAGATCGACCAGGTACTGGTAGTTCGTCGGGTAGAGCATCTCATCGGCGGTGAAGAAACCGGTCTCCTCGATCACGCGCAGATGCATGCGGCGGATCGCCTTGACGCCCTCGAGCAGGTCGTCGCCGGCCTCCGGGTCGGGGTTGTGGAGCAGGCCCTTGTAGCCGGTGCCCTTGGTACGCGGCTTGTTGGTGTAGACGCGCGGGATGATGACCAGGCGGTCGCTCACGCGCTCCTGCAGTGCGGCAAGGCGGGTCATGTAGTCGAGCACGGAGTCCTCGCGGTCGGCCGAGCAGGGGCCGATGATGAGCACGCGGCGATCATCCTCGCCGCGGAAAATCGCAGCGACCTCCGCGTCGAAGGCGCGCTTGGCCTCGGCCAGGTCGGAACGGAGGGGCATCTCCTCGCGGATGTCCTTGGGGATGGGAAGCAGGCGCTTGAAATGCATGGACATGGAGGCTCCTTACGGGTCGCGCGGCGGTCGGGGCGGCGGCGCCGGACGATGCGTGATGGGCGGGGCATCGGATGGCGCGGGTCGGCGGGAACCGGGTCGCCGGGCGACCGCATCTGGCGGTCAGGTTCGTTGGGGAGATTATCGCGCCCGCGACGCGAAGACGGGCTGTTGATGAAACGATTTAACCTGCGCGTCATGTGCGGCGGTTGGCGCGCCAGATATGCCATAGCCCGCGGAGAGTGAGCGCCTCGTCGACGGTCGCGTCGTGAGCGATCAAGGCGGACACCTGCAAAGCCCCGTCTCCCGTCAACACAACGGGGGCCTCGCACCCAAGCTCCCCCATAACGGCGTCCAGCAGACCGTCGATGCGCGCCGCCTCGCCCAGCACCACGCCGGACTGCATCGCCGCGCGCGTGCTGCGCCCGATCACGCGCTCCGGGGCGCGCAGCTCGATCATGGGCAGGCGCGCGGCAGCCGCGGTGAGAGAGCGGGCGCCCAAGGCGACCCCGGGCGCGATGATGCCGCCCGCGAAAGCGCCGGATTCATCCACCACCTCGATGTTGGTGGTCGTCCCCAAATCGACCACCACGACCGGGGACCCGTACGCCTCGCGCGCGGCGACGGCGTCTGCCACGCGGTCGGAGCCGACCTCGGAGGGATCGTCGTAGCGCATGCGAATGCCCGTCTTGAGCCCCGGTCCGACCACATAGGGACGGACGCCGCACAGCTTGCCGAGCGCCGAGCGCCACACATCCCCCAAACTCGGCACCACGCAGGACAAGATGGCGGAGGCGGGATCCGGGGTGTCGAGCATGTCGAGTGCGCGGGCGGCCTGGGCCCATGCCTCGTCCGCCGTGAGGCGGTCGGCCGTCGCGACCTCCCATGTGCCGACCAGCTCACCCTCGGCGAACACGCCGAACTTGGTGACGGTGTTGCCGACGTCGACCGCCAGCAGGTCGCAGTTCACGCCCTCGCCCATGTTCCCTCCGTATTTCTCCGCTCGCGTTCGCTCATTCGAGCTTACACTATAGCGGTCCTAATGCCGTAACCCGACTTCCCGCATGAGGGGGAGCGGATATACGAAGGAGCTACAAATGAGTTCTCTGAACGAGCGCGCGCTGTGGCGCGGGCAGCCCTGCGCCGTCGGCGCGTGGCGCGGGCAGATCAGTGCCGCCGGTATTCTCATCGGCTGCATCGGCTGCATCATCATCACGGCATCTTCCGTTTACACGGCCCTCAAGATGGGCGCCCTGCCCTGGCCGACCATCTTCACCTCGATCACCGCGCTGGTCCTGCTGCGCGCGGCGGGCCGCACGAGCCTGAACGAGGCGAACGTGACCCAGATCATCATGTCCGCGGGCTCCATGGTCGCCGGCGGACTGGCCTTCACCATCCCCGGCGTATGGATGCTCGGGCTCGACGCGGAGCTGAGCTGGATCGAGATCGGCGGCGTGGCACTTGCCGGCACGCTTCTCGGCCTGGTATGCACGGCGCTGATCCGCCGCCGCTTCGTCGAGGAATCCGATCTCGAATATCCCATCGGCACCGCCGCCGCGAAGACGCTCATGGCGAGCCGCGCGGGCGGTGCCACGGGCAAGCGGCTCTTCGGGTCCATGGCGGCAGCCGGCGCCTGGTGCGCCCTGCGCGACGTGGCGGGCGTCGTCCCCGCCATGATCGGGGCGCTGCCCATACCCGGCGTGGCCTTCGGCATCTACAACTCGCCCATGCTGCTGTCGGTGGGATTCCTGGTGGGCGGCGCCGCCGTGGCGTTTTGGCTGGCAGGCGGGCTCATCGCGAACTTCGGCATCATCGTGGGCGGAAGCTCCGCGGGGCTCTGGGACGTCGCGACCGCCCAGGGCATCGTGGCGAGCCTCGGCATGGGCCTCATGATGGGCTCGGGCATCGGCGTCGTGGTGCGCGACATCCTTCCCGGCGCGATTCGGGGCGCCCGCGCGAAAGCGCACGGCATCCGCGCCGTAAGCGCCGCCGACGGGGATGGCGCCGGGGTGCGCCGGGGCCTCGGCAGACTCGATGCGGGCGCGCTCGCGTTGCTCGTCGCCGCGGCAGCGCTGCTCATCTGCCTCGTGCTCGCCCTCTCCCCGCTCGCATGCATCGTCGTGGTCGCCCTCGCGTTCGTCACCACCATCATGAGCGCGCAGTCGGTTGGCCAGACGGGCATCGACCCCATGGAGATCTTCGGGCTCATCGTGCTGCTCATCGTCGCGGCGATGGGCGAATCCGACCAGGTCGGGCTCTTCTTCGTCGCCGGCGTCGTCGCGGTGGCGTGCGGGCTCGCGGGCGACGTCATGAGCGATTTCAAGACCGGCAAGATCTTGGGCACCGACCCGCGCGCCATGTGGGTCGGCCAGGCCGTCGGCGCCCTGCTCGGCACCGTGGTGTCCGTCGCCGTGATGTGCGCCCTGCTCAACGCCTACGGCGCCGAGGCGTTCGGCCCCGGGAGGCTCTTCGTGTCCGCCCAGGCGAGCGTCGTGGCGACCATGGTGTCGGGCATCCCCAGCGTCGGGGCATTCGGAATCGGACTTGCCGCAGGGGTCGCCCTGTATTGCCTCGGCATCCCGTCCATGATGCTCGGGCTCGGCGTGTACCTGCCGTTCTACATGACGCTCTCCGCCTCGCTCGGCGCGTTGGCGAAGGTCGCCTACGACCGCGTCGCCGCAAGGCGCCATGGGCGAGGTTCTGCCGACGCGGCGGCAGAAAGCGCCGGCGAGACGGAGACCTCCCATGAGGAATCCGGCATCATCGTCGCCTCCGGCGTGCTTGGAGGCGAATCGATCGTCGGCGTGATCATCGCGCTCGCGTCCGTGGCGACGGGCTTTCTGGGGTAGCCGCCCCGCGCTGAAAATCGCGCGGCGGCGAGCCTTCGCGCCCTCATGGGTCGATTCCGGGCCGTCCACCGAGGAGCCGACCTCGGTGGATGGCCCTCGTCTTATGCTTGAGGGCGTCTGAGCGCACCGCCCGGCACCGGGGCCACCCGGCCAACACGACTCCTGGCCGATATGCACGACCCTTCCCCAGTCCCAGGCGATGCGCCCTTTTGCGGCTGTCCTCGTGAAAGGTACGTGCCATGTGGGTTTTCGACACCACGCTCTATCAGATCTATCCGCTCGGCATGCTCGGCTGCCCCTTCGATGCGCCGGCGTTGGGAGATGACGGGGCGATCCTGCGCGAGCGAGGGCTCCACCGCGTGCGCTCCCTCATCGAATGGGCTCCTTACCTGGAAGAACTCGGCGTGGGAACGATTCTGCTCAACCCGGTGTTCTCCTCCGACACGCACGGCTACAACACGCGCAACCTGCGCGAGATCGACTGCCGCCTCGGCACAAACGAGGACTTCGCGAACGTGGTGGACGCCCTGCACGCCCGAGGCGTGCGCGTGATCGTGGACGCGGTGTTCAACCACGTGGGCCGCAACTTCTGGGCGTTTCGCGACGTGCGCGAACGCAAATGGGACTCGCCGTACAAGGATTGGTTCCATATCAACTTCGACGGCGACACGCATTTCGGCGACGGCTTTTGGTACGAGGGCTGGGAGGGAAACCAGGACCTCGTGAAGCTCAACCTGCGCAATCCCGAAGTGGTGGGCTACCTGCTCGACACGGTGCGCATGTGGAAGCGCGATCTAGGCGTGGACGGACTGCGACTGGACGTGGCCTATAGCCTCGACCGCGATTTCGTGCGCACGCTGCGCGGTCTCGCGAACGAGCTGGGAGCGGAACCGCGCTTCGACGGCGCCCCCGGAGACGGCTTCCCGCTCATCGGCGAGGTGCTGTTCGGCGACTACAACCTCATCGTCAACGACGAGATGCTCGACTCCTGCACCAACTACGAGTGCTACAAGGGCCTGTACTCGAGCTTCAACTCCATGAACATGTTCGAGATCGCGCATTCGCTGCACCGCCAGTTCGGTGGCGAGCCCTGGTGCATCTACCGCGGCAAGCACCTGGTGAACTTCGCCGACAACCACGATGTCTCGCGCCTCGCGAGCATCCTCACCGAGAAGCGCCACCTCGCGCCCGCGTACGGCGTGCTGTTCGGCATGCCGGGCATCCCCTGCCTGTATTACGGCAGCGAGTGGGGGCAACTCGGAGAGAAGGGCGCCGGCTACCTTGCGGACGTGGACCTGCGCCCCGCCATCAGCGCGCCCGCGGTCGAGGCGCTCGACGCCCCGGCCGTCGGGTGGGACGCAGGCACGGGCCCCAACGAGCTCACGGCTCTCATCAACCGGCTCAACCACGTGCGCCGCGTGTCGCGGGCGCTGTGCCACGGCGACTACCGCAACGTGGTTATCACCAACAAGCAGCTGCTGTTCGAGCGCGCCGTGGCGGCCGACGGGGGCCTGTCGGCCGAGCGCGTGCTCGTGGCGATCAACGCGGATGACGCGCCGTTCGCGTTCAACGACGGCAGCCTGCGAGGCGAGTTCGAGGTGCTCATCTCCTGCGCGGCGGGCGGAGCCGCCGCCTCCGAAGGCGGCACGGTCAATCTCGACGGTTCATTGGAGATCTCACCGTTCTCCGTGATGTATCTACGCCGATAATGTGAGCGCACGCCATCCCCTGCCGCGCGCCCCGTCACCCCGTGCGCACGGGAGCGTTACCTATCCATCCGCCCCTTCACCATGGTGAGGGAGATCTTCTTGCGGGCACGGTCCACGCCAGACACCCACACGGTCACGGTGTCGCCGACGGCTACGACCTCGCTGGGATGCTTCACGAAGCGATCGGCCAGTTTGGAGATGTGGACCAGGCCATCCTGGTGCACGCCGATGTCCACGAACGCACCGAAGTCGACCACGTTTCGAACGGTGCCTTTGAGCTCCATGCCCACCTCGAGGTCCTCGATGCTGCGCGCCGCCTGGGAGAACACGACCTCCGGGGCGTCGTCGCGCGGGTCGCGGCCGGGCTTCTCGAGCTCCGCCACGATGTCGCGCAGGGTGGGGACACCGCAGCCGAGCTCGGCCGCGACCGCACCCAAGTTGCCGATCTTTGAGCCGATGCCGGGCACACCGCCGGACGCCAGCGCGCTCGGCGCAACACCCGCGCGGCGCAGCAGCTCGCCCGCGATCTCATAGCTCTCGGGGTGCACGCTCGTGGCGTCGAGCGGGTTCTTACCTCCGGTGATACGCATGAAGCCCGCCGCGTTGAGATACGCCTTGGGTCCGAGCTTGGGAACCTTCTTGAGCTGGCGGCGATCGGTGAACGCGCCGTTCTCCTCACGGTAGGCGACGATATTCTTGGCGACCGCCGGCGTGATGCCGGAGACGTACCCCAGCAGGCTCGCGCTCGCGGTGTTCACGTCGACGCCCACGCGGTTGACCACGTTCTCGACCACGTTGCCCAGCGCGCGGCCGAGCTCGCCCTGGTCGAGGTCGTGCTGGTACTGGCCAACGCCGATGGACTGGGGCGGGATCTTGACCAGTTCCGCCAACGGGTCCTGCAGGCGGCGGCCCAGGCTCATCGCGCCGCGCGTGGTCACGTCGAGGTCGGGGTATTCCTCGCTCGCCAGCTTGGAGGCCGAGTACACCGATGCGCCCGCCTCGTTCACGATGGTGTAGCGCAGCTCGGGTGCGGACTCGGCGATGAACGCCGCCACAACCTCCTCGGTCTCGCGGCTCGCCGTGCCGTTGCCCACTACGATGGTGTTGATGCGGTGCTTGCGCGTGAGGCGCAGCAGCTCGCGCTTGGTTCCCGCGACATCGCGTCGCGGGGGCGTGGGGTACAGGATGGTGTGGTCGAGGAGCTTGCCGTACTCGTCCAGCACGGCGACCTTGCAGCCCGCCCGGTAACCGGGGTCGAGCGCGATCACGCGGGCACCACGGACGGGACGCTGCTGCAGCAAGCCCTCGGTGTTCTTGGCGAAGACCTTGATGGCGTCCTCCTGCGCGCGCATGGTGAGGTCCACGCGCAGCTCGCGCTCGAGCGAGGGTGCCATGAGGCGCTTGTATCCGTCGGCGATGGCGGCGTCGAGCTCCCCCGCGAACGGCCCGCGACGACGCGGGTACCGGCGCTGCAGGCGCTCGGCCGCGGCCTCACCGTCCACGCGCACGCGCACGCGCAGCTTGCCCTCACGCTCACCGCGATTGATGGCGAGGATACGGTGGTTGGGGATGGACCGGGCCGCCTCGAAGAACTCGTAATAGGGCTCGTACGCGGTCTTCTCGTCCGCATCGACGGCCTCCGACTCGATGGCGGCCGTCTTATGCGTGTACTCGCGCAGGTCCGCCGTGTTCTCGGGATCCTCCGCCACGAGCTCCGCCACGATATCGCGCGCGCCGGCGAGCGCCGCCTCCGCCGTGGCGAAGCCGCCCTCGGCGTTGACGTAGCCCGCGGCCGCCGCGAGCGGACCCTCCCCCTGCACGGGCTGCATGAGAATGAGGTTCGCGAGCGGCTCGAGGCCTGCATCGCGCGCCTTCGACGCGCGGGTGGCGCGCTTTTTACGAAACGGCTTGTAGAGGTCCTCCACGCGCTGGAGCGTGGGCGCCTGCTCGATGCTCTCGCGGAGCTCGTCCGTGAGCTTGCCCTGGCCGTCGATCACCGCGATGACGTCGGACTTGCGCTGCTCGAGGTTGCGCAGGTAGGACAGGCGGTCGTCGAGCGCACGCAGCGCGACGTCATCCATACCGCCCGTGGCCTCCTTGCGGTAGCGGGCAATGAACGGGATCGTAGCGCCCTCGTCGATGAGGGCGATGACGGACTCGACGCGCGCGACCGGCTGCCCCAGCTCTGCGGCGAGCGCGGACACGATGCGCTTGTTCATGGCGGCGATGTCTTCCGAGGTGGGTTCTGCGCGCCGCGCTGCCGGGGCATCCGCCAAGTCATCGGCCGTGAGGGAGCCTGCGGAACCCAAGGGACGCATCGCGCCCGCCGTTCTTGCAGCCGATGCAGCAAGCGCTGCGGGCGCGACGGATGCAGCGGACGCGACGGCAGGGCGCGCCCCAATCGATGATTCGGGCGCAACGCCGGACCCCGACGGCATTGGGACAGGCTCGGCTTGCCCCGAATCAACCTGCGCGGTGGCGACCACATCCTTGCGCACGCCGCTCCCTTCGGGGCTCAGCGCGGCGACCATGTTCATGATGGCGGCAACATCGACGTTGTTGGAATCTGCCATACGACAACTCTCCCATCAAAATCGGTTAGGCACTCCATCCTACCCGACCACACGGACAGCACACGCAATCACTATGCACCGAGCGGCATCCCGCAACCGCTCGGCGCATCGGACCATTCTGTCCGACGCGCCGAAACGCCTCGCCCACGCATCGAGCCACTTCACCCATGTGTGCACACGCCTATCCATGCGCCGCACGTCGAGACGCACCGTCTGAACAACCTGCGCTCTGCTATGCTTAGCAGGGAAAATAACCTAAACGAAAGGCCCGCGCGGAATGCATCGCGTCCTATTCATCTGCCATGGCAACATCTGCCGATCGACCATGGCACAGTTCGTCTTTGAGGAGCTTGTGCGACGCGCGGGGCTCGAGAACGAATTCGCCATCGACTCCGCCGCAACCTCGCGCGAGGAGATCGGAAACCCGCCGCACCATGGGACCGTGAACAAGCTTCGCGAGGTCGGGGTACCCGTTGGTGCGCACCGCGCCCGCCAGATCACGCGCGCCGAATACAATGACTGGGACGTCATCGCCTACATGGACGCGGAGAACGAGCGAGGGCTCGGGCGCATCCTGAAAGGCGATCCTCGCGGCATTTGCCACCGGCTGCTGAGCTTCGCCGGAAGCACGCGCGACGTCGCCGACCCATGGTATACGGGCGACTTCGACGCCACCTACCGCGATGTCCTTCTGGGCTGCTCCGCCCTCTTCGAACATCTCACTGGAACCCATGCACCAGCGCTTCCCGGCGCCGACCCACGCTAGGAGCGACCCATGATCGGACTCGGCACCCTCGTCGACGGCGGCTTCATCCTTGTGGGAGGCCTCGCCGGGTTGGCCTTTGGCCGCTTCCTCACGCCCCGCATTCAAGACACCCTGCTCAAGGCAACAGCGGTGGCCATCCTCTTCGTCGGACTCTCTGGCGCCTTGGCGGGCATGTTGTCCCTTGAGGGCAGCAAGCTCGCAGCCGTCAACTCGGCGCTGGTGGTGGGCTCACTTGCCCTTGGATCGCTCATCGGCGAGGTGTTCGACCTCGAACGACAGCTCGACCGGTTTGGCGAATGGCTCAAATACGCCACGCGCAGCAATGGCGATTCCGCCTTTGTCGACGCGTTCGTCTCCGCGTCCCTTTCGGTGGCAGTGGGCGCCATGGCAATCGTGGGCTCCATTCAGGACGGCCTCACGGGAGACTGGACCACATTGGCGCTCAAAGGTGCCATCGATGCGCTGCTCGTGTGCACCATGACGGCATCCATGGGCAAGGGCTGCATCTTCTCGGTCATTCCCGTCGTCCTCCTGCAGGGAGGCGTCACCGTCCTTGCGCAGATTCTGAATCCGCTCATGACCGCCGCCGCAATCGCAAATCTCTCCACCGTTGGATCGATTCTCATCTTCTGCGTTGGCGTCGACCTCATCTGGGGCAAGACCTTCCGCGTGGCCAACATGCTGCCCTCCGTGGTAATCGCCATGGCGGCCGCGTTCTTTATGTAAATGTAGACGCTAGCCCGAGCTTGAGCTTCCAAGCCCAGCTCGTACCCTCCGCGTCAAACTATCCAGCCCACATATCCCAGGGTCAAGCCGCCCAGCCCACAACGAACGCGCCCCTACTGCTTGTTGGAAAGTCCATCGCGACCGAGCATCCCGACGCGCGACTCACGCCCAGCCTTCCACAGCGCGATTCGCGTGCCCCGCTCCAAGCCGTTTGGCACGCCCCACACCAGGCTCTCCATTGCTCGATTCGCGCGGCCCGCGCCAAGCCATTTGGCACGCGGCACGCGCCCCCACACCCCCTTTGAACGGAATGAGGGGTTATTAATTAAAATGTGTGGGGTTTAGCACGGCTCCCAAGATATACGCGGCTTTTTGATCACAAAACCGCAGGTTGCATTCAAAGAATTTGACCGTCTACGCGACTGCCCCTAATTAAACCCCGCACATTTTATTTAATGACCCCTCTTTTAGCATATTTGAGCACCCCGGTATGCCCAATACGTGCCCCGGCATGCCCAACGCGCGCACCGGCACGCCCGATGCGCATCCCGACATGCCCAGCACACACCCCAGCGCGCCCAATGCATACCCTGGCATGCATTGGGCCATGTGCTTAAAACTCCACGTTGCCGAACTCGGACAGCTTGAGATCCGGGTTGTGCTCGGTCGCCCAATCGATGTTCCACTCGCTCGTGAACAGCAGCAGCTTGTCGCCGCGCATGTTCTCCACGCGCAGGGTGTCGCGCGTAAGCGAGAGCGCGGGGATGTCGATGGTGTCGGGCTCGTTGGCGATCCAGCGCAGCGCGGTGTAGGGCAACGGCTGGCGGCGCACCTCGACGTGGTACTCGCTCTTGAGGCGCTGCTCGAGCACCTCGAACTGCAGGGTGCCCACCACGCCGACGATGACCGACTCCATACCGGCGCCGAGCTCGCGGAAGATCTGGATGGCGCCTTCTTGGGCAAGCTGCTCCATGCCCTTGACGAACTGCTTGCGCTTGAGCGTGTCGACCTGCGTGACGCGCGCGAACAGCTCCGGCGCGAACGTGGGGATGCCCGCGAACTGCACCGGCTTCTTGCCCGTGCAGATGGTATCGCCAATGGAGAAGATGCCGGGGTCGAACAGGCCCACGATATCGCCGGCGTAGGCCTCATCCACGATGGCGCGGTCGTCGGCCATCATGGTCGTACCCGTGGCGAGTTTGATCTTCCGACCGCCCTGCACGTGCGTTGCCTCCATGCCGCGCTCGAACTTGCCGGAGCAGATGCGCACGAAGGCGATTCGGTCGCGATGGTTCTTGTCCATGTTCGCCTGGATCTTGAAGACGAAGCCGGAGAAGTCCTCGCGCGTGGGCTCCACGGGCTCGCCGGTGAGCGCGTCGGTATGCGCGCCGGGGCCGGGGGCCAGACGCAGGAAGTCCTTGAGGAAAGGCTCCACGCCAAAGTTGGTGAGCGCCGAGCCGAAGAACACCGGGGAGAGCTTGCCCGCGAGCACCGCGTCGAGGTCGAACTCGGAGTCGGCGCCGTCGAGCAGCTCGATATCGTCCATCAGGTTGCTGTGGTTGTGCTCGCCGATGAGCTCGGTCAGCGCGGCGTCGCCGAGCGTGGCCTCGACCTCGTCGACCTTCTTGGTGCCGTTGGCGCGGCCGTCGCCCTCGAACGCGAGCACCTTGCGGCTGGCACGGTCGAACACGCCACGGAAGTCGCGGCCGTTGCCGATGGGCCAGTTCATGGGGTACGTGCGGATGCCCAGCACGTTCTCGACCTCCTCCATGAGGTCGAACGGGTCGCGCGTCTCGCGGTCCATCTTGTTCACGAACGTGAAGATCGGAATACCGCGCAGGGCGCAGACGCGGAAGAGCTTCTTGGTCTGAGCCTCGACGCCCTTGGCGCCGTCGATGACCATGACCGCGGCGTCGGCAGCCATGAGCGTGCGGTAGGTGTCCTCGGAGAAGTCCTGGTGGCCGGGGGTGTCGAGGATGTTGACGCAGCAGCCACCGTAGGTGAACTGGAGCACCGAGGAAGTGACGGAGATGCCGCGCTGCTTTTCGATGTCCATCCAGTCGGAGACGGCATGACGGGAGTTCTGCTTGCCCTTGACCGAACCGGCGGACTGGATGGTACCGGTGTAGAGCAGGAGCTTCTCAGTGAGGGTGGTCTTGCCGGCGTCGGGATGCGAGATGATCGCGAACGTGCGACGCGAGGAGATCTGGTCTGCAAGAGATGCCATGGGCGCGTGCGTCCTTTTCTGCTGGATAAACATGGTGAAACGTACGTATTGTAGAGCAAAAGGCACCCGCGCCCCACGGCGCACCGAAATGCACAAAGCCAACCGCCTCAGGGGATGGATCGCGCGCACCGCAAACGATCTCACAAGCAGGTCTCGCAAGCCTGGCGCGTCGGAATTAAAGGCGGCATGTTACAAAATAGGCACATTCCCCAATGGAATACTCCATCATGCTAAAGTATGCGCACGCTCGATGCCAAACAGATGTGATGGGAGAAACGCATGGCAACGACACCGCGGGGTTTTAGGGACATCCTGCCCGACGAGGCGGAGATGCGCGAACACGTCGTCGCGACGGTGAAGGCCCGACTCTCGCGCCATGGATACCGCCCCATCGAAACACCCTTGATCGAATCGATGAACACGGCGGAAAAGAACGCCTGGAACTCGGATGCCCCGTTCAAACTCTTCGACGACAACGGGGCGTTCCTGGCCGTGCGCTCGGACAACACCACCTCGGTGGTCCGGGCCATAGCCGATCGAATGGGCGCGGGCGACCTGCCGCTGCGCCTGCGCTACGAGGCCCCCGTTGTGCGTCAGCAGCCCAGCGGAACGGCGCAAGCCCGTCAATTCACGCAGCTCGGATACGAGCTCGTGGGCGAGGGAGGCGACGCTGCCGACGCCGAGATGGTGCTCATTGCGGCGGAGGCGCTCTCAGATTTAGGACTCGCGACGTGGCAACTCGTCTGCAGCAGCGTCGTGCCCTACCAAGCCCTGCTGGACCTGGGCGTCGACCCAGTCCTCGCAGACAGGGCGCTGGCTCTCGTGCACGACAACAACTACATCGACCTGGACGAGCTGGCTCGCTCCAGCGCTCTGCCCGACGCGCTCCAGCGCGCCATGCGTGAGCTGCCCCGCATCACGGGCAGCGCAGAGGCCCTCGACCGAGTCGACGACCTGCTGCGCGACGCCGGGTCGACCAGCTCGACGACAACGGAGCTCCGCTCGCTCCTCCAACGCCTGACATCGCGCAACGCCGAGCTTGCATCCCATCTCTCCTTCGATTTTTCCCTCATGAGCTCCTTCGGCTACTACACGGGGCTCGTGCTCAAGGCATACGCCGCGGACCTCGCCGATCCCGTGGGCTCGGGAGGGCGCTACGACGCCGTGCTCGACGCCGCCTTGGGCCAAGGTGCTGCAGCCGCCGGTTTCGCGTTCTCCCTCGAACGCCTCACCGAAGCCCTCGAGACCTCGCCGCAACGGGCCCCAATGCCCGACATCGTCGATCGAGTAGCGGTGAGCGAGATGGCGCCCCTGCGCATCGCCGTGCCCAAGGGATCGCTAAAAGACGACACCATCGTCGCGCTCGAAGCCATCGGCATCGACGCGAGCGGGCTGCGCGACCCCGGACGCCGCCTAATCATCAGGACACATGACGCGGGCGGCGGCGCGCGCGCCATCGGACCAGTCGAGCTCGTCATCGTACGGGCGACAGACGCGCCCGCCTTCGTTGCGCGCGGCGGGGCGGACTGCGGCATCTGCGGGCGCGACTCGCTCATGGAGGCCAATCTCAACCTGCTTCAACTCGTCGATCTGGGTTACGGGGCATGCCGGTTCATCGAGGCGGAACCCGCTGGGCGCGCAGAGACGAACGCGCGATCCTACGCGCGCCGAGGATGCCTGCGCGTGGCGACGAAATACCCCCGCATCGCAACGGAGTGGTACGAGCGACGCGGCGTCAACGCCGAGGTCGTGACCCTGCACGGCAATATCGAGCTCGGGCCCATCGTGGGACTGGCCGACCGCATCGTCGACATCACCGCGACGGGCACCACCCTGCGCGAGAACAACCTTGAGATCACCGGGGAACTCATGGCCTGCACGGCCCGCTTCTTCGCAAACCCGGGCCGCGCGCGGCTCGACCCGCGCGTGCGCGAACTCGCCAAGCGCCTCGCCGCGTGGCGCGACGACGCGGCGAAAGCCGGCTCTCAATAAGCCCATTCGCTCGACATCCGCTCCCTCATCCGACGACGACCCCAGGAAGGCAGCATATGAACACCATCAACCTGCTCCCCGGCGAACGCCTCACCGTATCCCACCTTGGACGCGAGGGCGCCGTTCCCGCGCAAATCACCCAAGATACAGCGAAGGTCATCCAAACGGTGCGCGCCCAGGGAGACCTCGCGCTCCGCCGCTATAGCGCGGAATTCGACGGCGTGGACCTCGAGGAGTTCCGCGTGTCGCAAGATCAGATCGACGCCGCCCTCGAGCATATCGACGCCCCTCTCGTCGCGGCTCTCGAGAAGGCAGCCCGTCAGATCCGCGATTTTCACCAGCGCCAAGTCCGCCAATCCTGGTTCACCACGCGTGCTGACGGAACCATGCTCGGCGTGCAAGTGACGCCCCTGCGCGCCGCGGGCATCTACGTCCCCGGAGGCAGGGCGCAATACCCATCCACCGTCCTCATGAACGCGATTCCCGCCAAGGTCGCCGGCGTCGAACGCGTCGTGATGGTCACGCCTCCCCAGCGTGACGGCGGGATCTCCGCGGTCACCCTCGCCGCCGCGAACGTCGCCGGCGTCGACGAGATCTATCTGGTGGGAGGCGCGCAGGCCATCGCCGCGCTCGCCTACGGCACCGAAAGCATCCCGCGCGTCGACAAGATCACGGGCCCGGGCAACGCCTACGTGGCGGCGGCGAAGCAACTCGTCTCGGGCGATGTAGGAATCGATATGATCGCCGGGCCCTCTGAGGTCTGCGTGCTCGCCGACGCCAATGCCGAGGCGGCCGTCGTCGCCGCCGACCTTATGGCCCAAGCCGAGCACGACCCGTTGGCGGCATGCTACCTCGTGACCGAAAGCGCGGAATTCGCATGTGATGTGCAGGGGGCCCTTGAGGTTCTGTGCGCCCAAAGCCCTCGAGCCCAGATCACGCGCGCGTCGCTCGCCGACCAGGGAACCATCGTGATCACGCCCGACCTCCCGACTGCCATCGACGCCGTGAACACCATCGCTCCCGAGCATCTCGAGATCCATCGAGCCGATGCCCTCGGGCTCCTTGGGTCCATACGCAACGCGGGCGCGATTTTTGTGGGCGCATGGAGCTCTGAGCCGCTGGGCGACTACGTGGCAGGGCCCAACCACACGCTGCCGACCGGCGGCACGGCGCAATTCTCAAGCCCGCTCTCCGTCGATGATTTCGTCACGAGCTCATCGGTCATCTGCTATACGCAACAGGGGTTGCTTGCCGACGCCCCCGCCACCCAGGCCATGGCCCAAGCCGAGGGCCTGTGGGCCCACGCCCTCTCGGCCGGGCTGCGTCGGCGCATCATCGACGAGGGCCCCGATGCCGTGGACATCGCCGTGCTCGCCGATGCGGACCTCAGCGCCATAGCCTGGCCCGCCGATGGCACCGTGACGATCGCCCAGGGCGCCGGCCGCCCCAGCGAGGACGGGGAGTCGATGTAGCCATGGCCGAGCTCTCCCCCCGCATGCAACGACTCGTGCAGCCACGTTTTCGCTCCATCGAGCCGTATGACCCGAATTTCACGCCGACGCGCATCAACCTTTCCGCCAACGAGAACACACACCCGCTGCCCGCAGACGCGCGCAAGGCTGTGGACGAGGCGCTCGCCGCCATTCCGCTCAACCGCTACCCCGACCCGATGTCGGACGCGCTCCGCAGCGAGATCGCCGCGCGTCATGGAATCACACGCGCTCAGGTCTGCGTGGGAAACGGTGGCGACGAGATCCTCTACAACTTTCTGCTCGCCTTCGGCGGACGTGGGCGCACCGTCCTCATATGCCCTCCGTGCTTCTCTGAGTACGCGTTCTTTGCCCAGCTCACCGAGACGCATGTCCGCAACGTCGGTCGCGAGGCGCGCACGTTCGCCCTGGACGAGGAGGCGCTGCTCGCCAGCGCGCGTTCCTGTGACCTGGTGATCATCACCTCGCCCAACAACCCCACCGGCGACCTCGCCGACCCGGGCCTCATCCAGCGCACCTGTCACGCCTGCCACGGTCTCGTGATGGTCGATGAGGCCTATATCGAATTCGCGGGCGAGGAGGCATCCTCGCTGCACCTGCTAGAATCTCTCGACAACCTCGTCATCCTACGCACGCTCTCCAAGGCGTATGGCGCCGCCGGCACCCGTTGCGGCTATGCGCTGGCGGCGCCGGACGTCATCGCGGCGCTCTCGGCAGTCCGCCAAATCTACTCCGTCAACGTCCTCACCCAAGCGGCCGCCCTCGCCCTCATCCGTCATACCGCCTCCTTCGAACCCCTGGTCGACGCCATTGTCGACGAACGCGAACGGATGCGCTGCGCCCTCATGAGGCTCCCCGGGGTCACCGTGTGGCCGAGCAGGGCGAACTTCTTGCTGGTTCGTCTGCCCAACGCGACCACCATCCGCAACCGCCTGCGCGACGACCACTCGATTCTCGTGCGGGATTTCAGCGCGACCCCGGGGCTCGATGACTGCCTGCGCTTCACCGTGGGGACGGCCGAAGAAAACGACGCCCTCATCACCGCGCTTTCCGAACTGCTGTCAGAGGAGGACTGATCATCATGACCGAGGCTATCGCGACCGAGAACATCGAGCAGCCCCACCGTCGCGCCAACGTCGCGCGCGCCACCGGCGAGACGGACATCACCGTCACCATCGATCTCGACGGCAGCGGCGTCTGCTCCATCGCCACCGGGGTACCGTTCTTCGACCACATGCTCAACGCCTTTGGCCGCCACGGCCTATTCGATCTCACCGTCCGCGCTACGGGCGACATCGACGTCGATGCGCACCACACCGTGGAGGACACCGGCATCGTGCTCGGCCAGGCATTCACCCAGACGCTCGGAGACAAAGCGGGCATCACGCGCTTTTCCGACGTGTGCATACCCATGGACGAGACGCTCGTCCAGGCGGCCGTTGATATTTCGGGGCGCGGGCAGGCGTACTGCGACCTTCCCATTCCCACCGAGCGCGTGGGCTCCTTTGACACCGAGCTCGCCGTCGAGTTCTTCTACGCCTTCGCCCGCGACGCGCGCGTGACGCTGCACGTACGCGAGCTCGCCGGAGCGAACTCGCACCACATCATCGAGGCAGCCTTCAAGGCGGCTGGCCGCGCGATGCGCTACGCCTGCGAACTCGACCCCCGCGTGAGCGGCGTGCCCTCCACCAAGGGCTCGCTGTAAGGGAGGCATCCGTGAACGAACCGAGCATCGTGGTGGTCGACTACCACAAAGGCAATCTGTCGAGCGTCGTGCGCGGGCTCACGCGCGCGGGGGCGCATGCCTTCGCGTCCGATGACCCCGATGCGATCGCGAGCGCCGATGGCATCGTCCTGCCGGGCGTCGGCTCGTTTTACGACGCGATCTCGTACATGGCCGAACACGGTCAGGACCGCGCCGTGATCGAAGCCACACACGGCGGCAAGGGCACGCCGTTTTTAGGCATATGCCTGGGGCTGCAGTTACTTTTCGAACGCGGTGACGAGGGCGTTCCCGCAGACGCGCCAACCGTCCCCGCACCCGACCCCCGCGGCACGGGCCTCGACGCCGGGTCGATTTTCGAGGCCGACGGGACGCGCTGGGTGCGCGGGCTCGCCGTGCTTCCCGGCAGTTGCACGCGGCTCGAATCGGCGCGTCTCAAGGTTCCCCATGTGGGCTGGGATCAGGTGCACCTTACCGAGCACGGACGCCCGTGCCCCTTGCTGGAGGGGTTCGCCGAGGGGTCGAATGTCTACTTTACCCACTCCTATGCCCTCGGGGCCGACGTCGATGAGGACGACGTGGCGGGCGTCACGCACTATGCACGCAACTTCGCCTCCGTTGCGGCGCGCGGCAGCGTCTTCGGCTGCCAGTTCCACCCCGAGAAGTCCTCCGCGCATGGGCACACGATTCTTCGCAACTTCGTGCGCCTGTGCTCCTAGGAGCTCACAGCGTGCCCCGGGAGTTACACCTCTTCGCATCGCCCGCACCGCATCCCCCTGCGTCGCACCCCACCACGCCCGCACCGCATCATCCACCCTCTACCGAGGAGGCCCCTCGTGATCCTCTTTCCCGCCATCGACCTGATTGACGGTAAGGTCGTACGCCTCGAACGAGGCGACCGCAACCGCATGAAGGTCTATTCCGACGACCCCGTCGCCATCGCACGCGAATTCTCGCAAGCGGGCGCGCGCTGGATCCACGTCGTCGACCTCTCCGCGGCGTTCGGCGAAGACGACGGCGCATGCGCCGCGAACATGCGCGCGATTCGCTCGATTTGCTCCATAGAGGGGCTATCGATCGACGTCGGCGGCGGCGTCCGCTCCCTCGCACGCATCGACCAGCTCGCCGCGGCGGGTGCCAAGCGCATCGCCCTCGGCACCGTCTTGGTCACTGAACCCGGGTTTGCCGAGGTCGCAGCGCGTGGATTTGGAGAGTTGCTCGTTGCAGACGTCGCTGCCCGCGACGGGCAGGTCAAGGTCAACGGCTGGCGCGACGGTGTTGGGCGCAGTTGCGACGAAGTCGTGTCCGAACTCGCCTCGCTGGGATTCAAGCACCTCGTGTTCACCGATATTGCCCGCGATGGCATGCAGACGGGCATCGATGTCGATGCGTATCGCTCGGTTGCCAGGGTGGCCGGATTTCCCGTAGTCGCCTCGGGCGGCATCTCGACACTTGAGGACATACGGGCCCTTGCCGCCGCCGGACCGGAAGTCATCGAGGGAGCCATTACCGGACGCGCCCTGTACGAAGGCTCCTTCACACTCGATCAGGCGCTCGATGCGGCGACTGGGAGGTAGATCATGCTCACCAGACGTGTTATCCCCTGTCTTGATGTGCGCGACGGGCGTGTGGTCAAGGGCGTGAACTTCGTCGACTTACGCGACGCCGGCGATCCCATCGAGCTCGCCGCCGCCTACGACCGTGAGGGTGCCGACGAGGTGGTTTTCCTCGACATCACCGCCACGAGCGACAACCGCGTCACGACTATCGACATGGCTGCCCACGCCGCCGCCGAACTCGCCATCCCCTACACCGTGGGCGGCGGATTCCGCGACCTCACCGGCATGCGCACCATGGTGGCGGCGGGCGCCGACAAGGTCTCCATCAACTCCGCCGCCGTACGCGACCCTGATCTTATCACGCGCGCCGCCGCGGCATTCGGCAGTCAAGCCGTCATCGTGGCGATCGACGCCAAGCGCGTGGGCAAACCTGGAGCGCCCGGTGCCGATCGGTGGGAGGTGTACCTTGCCGGTGGACGCACCCCCACTGGCATCGATGCCGTTGCCTGGGCAGAGGAAGCGGCTCGCCGCGGGGCTGGTGAGATCTTGCTCACCAGCATGGACCGCGACGGCACAAAAGAGGGATTCGACCTCGCGCTCACTCGCTCCGTGGCGCGCTCGGTGCCCATACCCGTCATAGCCTCGGGAGGCGCGGGAACTCTCGAGCACTTCGCCGAGGGCGTACTCGAGGGCGAGGCCGACGCCGTACTCGCCGCAAGCGTCTTCCACTTTGGCACCTACTCGATCCGCCAGGTGAAGGAATACATGGCCGCCCAGGGCATTCCCGTGAGATTGGACTTCTGATGAACATCGATGACCTGCGATTTGACGACCGTGGCCTCATCACCTGCGTGGTGCAGCAGCACGATACGGGCGAGGTGCTCATGGTCGCCTGGATGAGCCGAGAGTCGGTGCGCCTCACGCTCGAGACGGGCACCACCTGGTTTTGGAGCCGCAGCCGGCAGGAGCTCTGGAACAAGGGCGCTACCAGCGGCAACATGCAACGTGTAATCGAGCTGCGAGCCGATTGCGACGCCGATACGCTGCTCGCGCTCGTCGACTCGCCCGGCCCCGCGTGCCATACCGGAAACCGAACCTGTTTCTTCAACGCGCTCGAGGCGGAATAACGTCATCCGTCGGCGCGGCGCAACGGCGAACCACCGTCCCACGTCATCGCATCATCGAACAGGAGACCAACATGGGAGTCAGAACCGCCAACGTACAACCCGGTAACATCGGCGAGACCCTCGAGGGGCTGGCCGCTACCATCCACGCGCGCCGCGATGTCTCTCCTCAGGAGAGCTATACGGCACGCCTGCTCACTGATGTCGAAGACGAGCTGCTTAAAAAGCTCGCCGAGGAGGCCAGCGAAATCATCATGGCCTGTAAGGATCGCGATCACGATCACATTCGCTATGAGGCGGGCGACCTGGTATATCACCTGCTCGTGACCCTCGAACGCTATGGCATCTCGCTCGACGAACTCGCCGGCGAGCTCAATGCCCGGATGAAGTAGTTCCCGTCATTCGCCCGCAGGCGTTCAGGCGTCGGGGCGGTTAAAAAAGGGCCTCGGCGCGCAGCCGAGGCCCAGGGACAATGGAGCAACGATTACTTGCAGAGGGACAGGGCTTCCTCATCGGCGACCACGACGCAGTTGGGGTGCAGCTGCAGGATGGACGCGGGGCAGGAAGGCTGGATGGGACCGAAGCACATGTCGTGCACGGCCTGGGCCTTCTTCTCGCCGTTGGCGACCACGAGCACCATGTAGGCGTTCATGATGGTCTGGATGCCCATGGTGTAAGCCTGGCGCGGCACGTCATCGATGTTGTCGAACAGGCGGCTGTTGGCCTCGATGGTGCTCTCGGTGAGGTCGACGCAGTGCGTGCCCTTGGAGAAGCAGGTGTCGGGCTCGTTGAAGCCGATGTGGCCGTTGTTGCCGATACCGAGCAGCTGCAGGTCGGGGTAGCCGGCCTCCTCGACGATGCGATCGTACTCGGAGCAGGCGGCGTCGGCGTCGGGGTCAGAGCCGTCCGGCACGTGGGTGTTGGCCTGGTCGATGTTGATGTGATCGAACAGGTTCTCCTTCATGAAGTAGTGGTAGCTCTGCGGATCGTCGTGGGACAGGCCGCGGTACTCGTCCAGGTTGTAGGTGCTCACCTGGGAGAAGTCCAGATCGCCGGCCTCATAGGCCTTGATGAGGTTCTGGTAGGTGCCGATGGGCGTGGAGCCGGTGGCAAGACCCAGCACGCAGGTGGGGTCGGTCACGACCTGAGCGGCGATGATGGCCGCCGCCTTGCGGCTCATGTCCTCGTAGTCCTTGGCGTGGATGATACGCATAGCGCGCTCCTTTCCTCCGGGAGATCAAATCCCGGTCAATGCGGCCCCGTCGGCCGCAACCAACGAAAGACGCGCACCATCCAGGGCGAGGGCGCGTATGTTAAGAGTCCCCACCGTGTCGAGGCCCCTGCCCGTCCACAGCGACTTGGGCCCCTACGCCCAAGTACCTCTATTGTGAAGCTTGCCGCGGGAATTGCAAGGGGTCGCAGCTCGTCCGGCGCCGCGCTCCTCGCGTACCGAATTAACCCAGCAGAACTCCAACGCCGCGCGCGACCCCAGCATCGCGCGCACCGCTCCGTCCATACGACAAGCACGCAAGGCGCCCCGTTGCGACTTGCTCGCAACGGGGCGCACAGAAGATATGCGCGGGGAACGCCGGCGTATGTGCATAGGGGCGGAGCGACTGTGGTCGCCGTCCTGAAGACGGCCCCGGACTCACAGTGGGCGGCGCCCCAAAGGCAATCCCGCGCTCACAGCGGGCGCCGTCCTGCCCAAATCCGCATTTATCGCGAGCGCGTCACGATGAGCTGATCGAGCTCGGACACGTCCGCACCCTCGCAACCCTTGATGCTCGCGTACTCCGCGGAGTTGCAAATCAAAATGGGAACCGTCAGGTCATAGCCCTCGGCGGCGATCGCGGGGCCGTCGAACTCGATGAGCACGTCCCCCTGGCTCACCACATCGCCCACGGCGGCATTCACCTTGAAGTGCCTGCCGTCCAGCTTGACCGTCTCCAGGCCAACATGAATGAGGACATCCAGGCCCTCGGCGGTGTGAATCGCCACGGCGTGACCCGTGGGGAAGATCGCCTCGATCTTGCCGTCGGAGGGCGCGACCACGCGATTACCCGAGGGCTTGATGGCCACGCCTTGGCCGAGCAGGCCCTTGGCAAACATTTGGTCGGCAACCTCGGAAAGCGGGATGACCCGACCTGCGAGCGGCGAGGGCAGCATGCTCGTGCGACTGTTCACATTCAGCGATTTGAGAAATCTGTCGAACATCTATCTCCCTTAAGGATTTCCGTGCCCCTCCATTCTATCGAACAGCGGGGCCGAAAACCAATACCGGAACGCAGAAGTCGTCTTAGGGAAGCTCGCGCTGAACGACCGCGACGATCGAGTCAACGGCGGCCTGGGCGGCGTCCTCCGTCTCGGCCTCCGCCATGACGCGCACGAGCGGCTCGGTACCCGACGTGCGCACCAGGATGCGACCGCGCTCGCCCAGCTGCTCCTCGGCAGCACGAACGGCATCCCAAACCGGCTTGCAGTCGTCGAGCTCCGCCTTGCGCTCGCTGCGAACGTTCACGAGCACCTGCGGATAGATCTTCACCGGCGAGCACAGCTCGGAGAGCGACATGCGCTCGGCGCGCATGACCTCCATGATGCGCAGGGACGTCATGATGCCGTCGCCCGTGGTCTCGATGTCGCCGAAGATCACATGACCGGACTGCTCGCCACCCAGGCTGTAGCCCTTCTCGCGCATGCAGGCCGTCACGTACTTGTCACCCACCGGGGTGGTCTCGTACTTGAGGTTTGCCTGATCGAGCGCCTTGAACAGGCCCAGGTTGCTCATGACCGTGGGAACGACGGTGCCGGCGGTGAGGCGGCCGTGCTTGTGAAGATACGTGCCGCACACATAGAGGATCATGTCGCCGTCGACCACGTTGCCGCGGTCATCCACCGCCAGGCAGCGGTCGGCGTCGCCGTCGTAGGCAAAGCCCACGTCGAGCCCCTGCTCAAGCACATGACGACGCAGGCGCTCCATGTGCGTGGAACCGCAATCGACGTTGATGTTGAAGCCATCCGGCGCGTTGGAGATCACGCGGACGTCGGCGCCCAGCGCGTCGAACACGGGCTTGGCCACCGAGGAGGCGGAGCCGTTGGCGCAGTCGAGGCCGATCTTTACGCCCTGCAGGGAGAAGTTCGCGCTGGCAATCAGGTGCGCGATGTAGCGGTTGCGGCCCTGCATGTAGTCGACGGTGCAGCCGATCTCATCGCCGGAGGCGAACGGGATCTCGCTCTTGCCGTCGATGTAGTCCTCGATCAGCTCGAGGACTTCCTCGTCCATCTTGCAGCCCTCGCCGTTCATGAGCTTGATGCCGTTGTCGGTGTAGGGGTTGTGGCTCGCCGAGATCATGATGCCGCAGTCAAAGCGACCGTCAACGGTCTCGTACGCAACGCCGGGCGTGGGGATGACATGCACCATGTAGGCGTCGGCACCCGACGCGACCAAGCCGGAGATGAGCCCCGACTCGAACATGTAGCTCGACCGACGGGTGTCCTTGCCTACCACCACGCGGGCCTTGCGCCCCTGACGCGCGCCGTAGTACCAACCTACGTAGCGACCAATCTTATACGCGTGCTCGACCGTGAGGGTCGTGCCCGCCTCGCCGCGGAAGCCGTCGGTTCCGAAGTACTTCATTCGCATTCCTTCCATACGCCCAGCGCCCGTACGACGCCAGTCCAATGTGGGGCGGACATTGTTAGAACGAAAATTCCGCACCGTCGTAATGGTACAAAAAAAGGGCCCACCGAAAAACTCGGCAGGCCCAATTCCATACTGGAAACGTGTTCGCAAACGCCTTAGCGCTTGGAGAACTGGGGAGCGCGACGGGCCTTCTTGAGGCCGTACTTCTTGCGCTCGACGACGCGGGCGTCGCGGGTGAGGAAACCAGCGGGCTTGAGGTCGGCGCGGTAGTCGCCAGCCTCGAGAAGGGCGCGAGCAATGCCCAGACGCAGGGCGCCGGACTGACCGGTGATGCCGCCACCATCGCACAGGGCGATGACGTCGAAGGAGCCGAGGGTGTCGGTCACCTTGAACGGGGCGAGAGCGTCCTCAACGAGCTGATGACGGCCGAAGTACTCCTCGGCGTCGCGCTTGTTGATGGTCACCTTACCGGTGCCGGGGACGATACGGACACGAGCAACGGCGTTCTTGCGACGACCGGTGCCGTAGTAAACAACGGTGTTCTCAGCCATCTTTTAGCCCTCCAGCTCGATCTTAACGGGGTTCTGAGCAGCGTGCGGATGCTCGGTGCCAGCGTAGACCTTGAGCTTGGTCAGCTGCTTGCGGCCGAGGGTCGTCTTGGGGAGCATGCCGCGAACAGCGCGCTCGACAACCTTCTCCGGGTGCTTCTCCATAGCCTGGCGGAAGGACTCCGCCTTGAGGCCGCCATTGTAGCCGGAGTGACGGTAGTAGGTCTTGTGGTCGGCCTTGTTGCCGGTAAGCTGGACCTTATCGGCGTTGATGACAACCACGAAGTCACCGCAGTCGGAGTTGGGCGTGAACTGGGGCTTGTTCTTGCCGCGCAGGATCTTGGCAACCTGGGCAGCGAGACGGCCCAGCGTGGCGCCCTCGGCATCGATGAGGACCCAGTTGCGGGCAACCTCACCCTGCTTGGCGTAGTGAGTCGATTTCGAAATCACTTTTCCTCCATGTACAGTACGTGTCTTAACAGAGTTTCACGGGGCTCTGGAAAGTAACTTGTCAATAATACCGCCCCCGCCCGCGAAGTCAACGGTGCCAACGCGGGTGTGCGCAACTTCTGCACAGGCGGCGAGCGCAAAAAGGAACCCGGGGGCCATCGCGCCTACCCGGGTTCCCGACCTCTCCGCCCTCTGATGGGGCTTCTCTGAGTATCTCAGTGGAGAGGACCCTTTGTTCACTCTTCTTATACCACGAAGTGCCAGCAGGTAGTCTTACTGGTATGAGAAATCAAGACCAACCGGTAAGCGGTCGATATTCAGCCGCCAACGGAATGCGCGGTATCGGCGTCACGCCTCCGTCCAGCCCCTATTTGCCCACGAACTCCCGTATCTCATCAATATGGGCAACCGCCTCTTGACGGCCCTGAATATACAGATCGAGCAACTTCGCCGCATCGTGCTCGACATGCCCCACCTCAACGGGGCGCGGCGGCGCCAGCACAAATGCCCGGCCCTCACGCTCATATTCCCAAATATGCTCGCGCTGCTCGTTGTAGCGCACGTGACGATTCTCCATTGCCTCCAGCAAATACGGATATGCGGCGTATGCGCGCTGAGCAGCCGGCATGAGCCCATAGGTGCCCTTGACGTAATCGCGATCCTGCGTGAGCACCACAATCGCCCGGTCAAAACCCGCATCTTCGAGCGCATGCTCAACCGGTACGGAATCGGCGGCGCCACCGTCCAGATACAGGTGCCCGTCGATCTCGACAGGCTGCGTAACCAGCGGCAAGGACGTGGAGGCGCGCACGGCGTCGATGTCGAGCGTTGCATTGCGAACCGGCAGGTACGCGGCAGTTCCGAACATCACATCCGTGGCGCATGCATACATTTCCATGGGATTTGCCAGATAGGCGTCATTATCGAAGGGGTCAAGGCGATCCTGCACGTCGTTAAGCATGAAATCGTAGCCAACCATGCTGCCGGTGGTAATGAGCGACTGAGCGCCCATGTAGCGCGGATCATTGCAAAATGCCAGGTTCACGCGGTTTGCACGACCGATCTGACGGCTCTTGTAATTCAGGCCGTTGAGCGCACCCGCAGAGGTTCCGTAACACGCCGCGACCTCAACGCGGTGCTCCATGAGAACGTCGAGCACGCCCGCGGTGAACTGGCCACGAAAGCTGCCGCCCTCCAAAACAATCGCAACCTTACCCGCGTTTTTCGCCTTGTCTTCCATCTGAGCTCCTCTCGTCTGTATGACTTGTACCCCAATGAGTCGTGAAGATGAACAGATGTCCGCAAATCATGGGGCTTCTTCTCCCGCTGTGCGTCACATGAGTGCCCTGAAGACGCTCGAGACGCGAACGTGGTACACTATTCGCTTACGGATTGCGCCACGTTCGCAGTTCGGGTACTTTGACAGGTCGTCGCCGCTCATGCGGCACCACGACCCTCACATGAGGGGCCGACTGGTTTCGACACGATAGTTCTGAGAGAGGAAGCAGGCCGTGGTCTCCTCGCCCACGTTAAACAGGGGTACCGTCAAAATGAATTGACAAGAATTCTTCTTTTGAGCCCCAGCTGGCTCTCGCTGCTTAATTTATAGCGGCGCGTCAACCCGGTGATTTCCCCGACACCGGCGCGACGTCATTTGAGGGGAATGCTCCCGCGCACGTAATCGGTATGGCGCGGGCTAAGACCGAACCGGTTGGGACGCCGAGAGCGTGTCGCTCCGCGCGAGGCGTCCGAGACTAAATGAGTGACTGAGCCTGGAGATGCCGATCAGGGAGCTGTCGTGGACCGGAGTTCGATTCTCCGCGGCTCCACCATAGGAGAATTAGTCGAACACCTTTGATAGCAAGGGTGTTCGGCTTTTTTCTTTGTCGGGTTAAAGTCATCCGGCAGATTCTGTTCTGCCAGCGGTTTTTAATTGCAGGTTCGACCCCGAGAATCGAACTCCATGCGGGTCGCACGCGGCGGGCCCACCGGCTGCCTCGGCGAGACCATCGACGGCAATTCCTCCGCTGCGCGTCTCAAAAAACCTCCTCGACCCGCAGGCCTCCTGCGACCGCCATGTCTCCCAAGACCTTAAGCTGAATCGCGCTCCTGCGCATCCGAGGACGTGTGCCGGCAATTCCTCATCCGGAAATACCGATTGGGCGAGCCGCCGAACTCTTTGATGAGATGGGCTGCCATCGGCACGACGGTCCCGTCACCAGAACAAACAGCAAGTTTGCGCTCAACGCGCTCGGGAAGCGCGGCATGCATCTCAAATCCCAAATGAGAAACGATATCGCCACATCGGACAGGCCCTCGGCGCGCACCGATGCCGTTCGGGGCAAAAGAGGGACTCTTCGCCGAAATGAAGACGCGCCGGAAAAAAGCAACCACCATAGTGGGGAAATGCCGAGTCGGAGCTTATCCCAAGAAAGGAACGAGCTATGGTTCATGCAACAACCCGCAACAGATTGCTGGTGGGCGCAACGCTCATCGCGCTCGTCGCGCCGCCGGTCGTGGCACCGTGGAGTGCAGGGGCAACCGAGTACATCCAAAACAATACGACGCAGGTGACCGCCCTTCCTCAGGGGCAGGTCGCCAACTTGGCGCTCAACGATTTCGCCACCGTGAGCGCTTCCGGCACCGAAGCCGGAACGCAATGGCAGCCCGAGCGCGCGGTCGACGGCGACAAGGGCAAAGATTTTGCCTGGCGCGACAAGGGCGAGAACTTCCGAAGCCCCAATGCCTCGCGCTGGTCGGCGGAAAACGGGGACGAGGGCTGGCTTGCCGTCGACCTGGGCGCCGAGGCGAACCTCGATCACGTGACCGTCACCTGGGGCAAGCAGTACGGCGTGGATTACATCATCGAGACCTCCAGCGACGGCCAGAACTGGACGCAGGCCGGGGAGACGCAACACGGTGAGGCGTCAAAGGAACAGGAGACCAAGCTCTCCGGCTCCGCCCGCCATGTGCGCGTGCGATTCACCAAGCGCAACAGCACGTGGCCCGTGGGAATCTGGGAACTCGAGGTCTTTGGGACATGGAAGGACAACCCGCCCTCTCGCCCAGACGGGGGCCTTCCATCCGTCCTCCCCATGCCCGTGATCTATGAGGGACGCGAGGGCGATGCGTTCGTGCTGGACCCCAAGTCCGATATCGTCGCCCCTGGTGAGGCCAAGGGGGAAGGCGAAAAGCTCGCCGAGACCCTTCGCGCATCCACCGGCTACTCCCTAGATGTCGTGGACCAGAGCACGGACGCCGTTGCCGACATCGAGCTCTCCGTCGAGGGCGCGCGCGAAGAGGAGGCCTACACGATCGACGTCTCCCATGAGGAGCTCGCCATTTCCGCCTCCACCGCGCACGGCCTGTTCAACGGCTGCCAGACCACCTACCAGCTGCTGGGACCCTGGTCCACCGCGACGTACGTCACCAACGGCCCTTGGCGCGTCCCTGCGCTCCACATCGATGACGCCCCGCGCTTCGCCTACCGCGGTATCATGCTCGACCCTGCCCGCTCGTTCCTCACCAAAGACGAGGTCAAGCAGGCCATTGACGTCCTCTCCAAGTACAAATACAGCTATTTGCACCTGCATCTGGTCGACGACCAGGGCTGGCGCATCGAGATCACCAACGACGGTCGCGAGGCCGGCGACACGATCGATTACACCAAGCTGAGCCAAGTCGGCAGCCAGACCGCCATGGGCACGACCAACCAACAGGAGAAGCCCGGCATCTCCGGCTTCTACACTCAGGCCGACATGCGCGAGATCACCGCGTACGCACGCGAGCACCACATCAAAATCGTGCCCGAGATCGACATGCCCGGCCACTCTCAGAGCATGCTGCACTGCATCCCCCAGCTCAACACTCCGGGTTCCTCGCATGACGGCACCAAGGACGCCCAGGGCAACCCGATCCAGAACCCCGCGGACTACATTGTGGCGCCGCACCAGGCCACGGGTGCCGTTGGCAATTCCTATCTCGATCCCAACAGCGACTACACTTGGACGTTCCTCAAGCACGTGGTGAAGCAGGTGGCTGAGCTCACCGATGCCGAATACTTCCATTTTGGCGGCGACGAGACCCACAAGCTCAACACCGATCACCCAGGGCAGGTAAAGCCCTTCCTGACCAAGGCCGCCACCATGGTCCGCGACATGGGGCTCAAGCCCATCGGCTGGAATGAGTGGGCAATCGGCGACATGCAGCCCGGCGACGGCATCCAGTACTGGAACGGCGGCATGGGCGACACCATCGCCAAGATCAAGAACCAAGGTGCCAAGGGCCTGTACTCGAGTGCAGCCCACTGCTATTTCCCGCAAAAGGCGGGTCAGGACATCTGGGGCGCCACATGGGCGACCGGCATCGCCGACATCAACGATTTCTACAATTACGATCCTGCCCGCGAGATGAGTGCGACCGACGATCAGATGCTTGGCGTCGAGGGCGCGATGTGGAGCGAGCACGTTCGCGGCATCCAGGACTTCTTCTTCCCCTCGTTCCCGCGAGCGATGGCGACTGCCGAGGTGGGCTGGACCCCTCAAGCCAAGCGCAACGGCCAGGTAAGCGACCTTCGTCGCCGCATGGCGGACGTGCTGCCCCAGCTCACCATTGCCGGGGCCGACTTTTACGCCAAGGACGGCTTGGTGCACACGCCGCAACTTGCGGCCGCAGACGTGATGATCGCGCTCCAGCAAGACGGGAGCGGCGCGACCGTCGGATACGGCTACATGCCCGAGACCTACACCCAAGATGCAAGCGCGACCATAACCTGGGATAACGGCACATCTGCATCGCTGACCGTCAAACAGGCACGCGAATACAGGCCCTCCAACCCCGACAACAATAACAACCGCGCTCAAAACGGCATCTTTGAACTTGTGCTTTCCTCGCCGGTGCCAAAAGAGGCCAAGAGCGGGACCATCGAGTTCAAGGTCAAGGACCAAACGGCCACCGACACGCTGCAAATCGAGCGCGAGGTCGCACCGGAACCGCTTCAAAAGCACACTGTCACGCTCGATCTCAATGGGGGCACCGGCCCTACTGCCACCTTGGAAGTCGCAGACGGAGACAGGTTGCCCGCCGTTGCTGCCCCCACGTTCAAAGGGCATGTGTTCGCCGGCTGGTTTGACAAGGCAACCGGCCAGCCATGGGATATGGACGCGCCCGTGACGTCGGACCTTGTGCTTATCGCACGCTGGAACAAATCTGCCATGGAGATCGCACCGGCGCCGAACAAGCCCAGCGGCTCTGAAACAAAGCCCGAGCCAAAGCCCGAACAGAAACCCGGCGCTCTTCCCAGCACCGGAGACGCCACCACCGTGCTTGGCGTATTCGCGGCTCTTCCGGGCATCGCCGCCCTTGCCGGCGGAGCCTTGCTGCGCAAGAAGCGCTAACAGACAAATGCGGCATAGGCCATTCAGAGGGGTCCGACACTCGGGCCCCTCTTTTGCATTTGCCTGCTCCACACAGGCGATCATCTCGGAATTGTTGGTGTAAGCGAAATCGATACATGTGCGAGCTCATGAACGTAGAGGCGCGGAAGCGGCAGATGCAGTTCGCCGGGCAGCTGGTCGACATGGCGAGCATAGCCGCCCGATATGAGAAGCCAGAAGATCTCTACGCTGCAGACGGGGTTCATCCAAGCAAAGCCGGTACCCTGCTCATCGCGAACCACATTGCAAGCCTTGCCGGGGAATTGCTTTCCTCTAGACGAGACGCCGTGAGCTCCTTGAGTCGCTGGGCGTCACGCGTTTTCGTGATTGTGGTCAAAATGCTCTGATTGTGCGCTGACTTGGAGACGAGATGCGCGCAGAAACCTAATACATATCCCAGATAGTAGTCATCTGTTCATCATCCTTGCCTCCCGATCCCTCCCCAAGGCGAAAATCGCGGGAAATACGCTGGGTCGCGAGGCTTTCACCGCCGTTTCCCGGCGCCTCTTGGCGCACAATCAGGGTATTTTGACCACACCCAGAAAAACGAACGGCCGTTGACAAGCGAAATCCGCGCTTTCCAGTATGCGAGATTATCGCCCTGCATAGACACTGGCAATTACCTGCGGCAATTCGACAGCCTCTGCATAGCCTTGCTCGCTCTCCTATGTGACTAAGTCACGCTCATTTCCTGATATGCTGAAATCGAACAAGCCCAAGAGAAAGGCACGACATGAACCGTCGCACATTCCTGAATGCCATATTCCTCGCGAGCGTTATCTCCCTCGCCGGGCTCACTGGCTGCCTTGGCGCACCTACCGGTGACAACGGCAACACAAACAGCGACAGCGGCAGCAACTCCAACTCCTACCAGCAGGTTGACGCCGAAGCCGCAAAGGAGCTCATGGATACCGAGGACGATTACGTCATCCTCGACGCTCGCACGCAGACCGAGTACGACGAAGGACACATCCCCGGAGCCATCCTCATCCCGCACGACACCGTGGCGACCGCCGCCGAGAACGCACTGCCCGACAAGGACCAGCTCATCCTCGTATACTGCCGCAGCGGCAATCGCAGCAAGGAGGCCTCGCAAGCGCTCGTGGACCTCGGCTACACCAATGTCGTCGAGTTCGGCGGCATCAACAGCTGGCCCTACGAAGTCGAGAAGTAAGCGCACACGCCACAACACAACCTATCCACCCCAACTGACGGGCGGGGCGAGACCATTCCCCAATCGAGTTCCGTTCTTTTGGCTTGGAGACTCCTCTAGTCGTAGCGGCTTGTGCGCCTACGGTGGGATACGCATTGGGACGCGCTTGCCCCGCTGCGCCACTAGGCCACGCCGACCACGCGCAGCGACTCGCCGTCGACAGTAAATGCCACGTCGAGCCCCGCGTAGGCCAAATGGTGCACGCGCTCGGGCTCGTGCTTGCTGCCAGCGCGGCGCGGGTCCTGACGCAGCACCTCAACTAGGCCCGGTAGCTTGGAGGCCGGGACACACCCCTGCAGCTCGAATGGGAAATCGACCACGAGCTCCTGCCATGGCGCTCGGTCGGTCCAACCGCCGGTCGCCTCGGGATGGCTGTCGGCGAAGGGGATGTAGGGCTTGATGTCGAAGATCGGCGTGCCGTCGCGCAGGTCGGCGGCGAGCACGTGGATCACGGGAGCGCCGTCGACGATCTCAATACAGTCGAGCTTCACACAGGTCAGACCGATGGGATTGGGCCGAAAGGGGCTGCGTGTGGCAAAGACGCCGCGACGCTCGGAGCCGCCCAGGCGGGGCGGGCGAACGGCGGGGGTCCACTTCGCCGTGGTGCCGGGCTTACTGGCAGTCGCCGCATCCATGGCGATATCGGCCGCCGTTCCACCGGGCGTGCCGTTTTCGAACTCCCACAGCAGCCACAGATGGCTGAACTCCTCCAGCCCATCAACCGCCTGCGGGAGCGCGAACTCCGGCTCGAACACGATGCGCCCCTGCAAATGCGGCGCCAAGAAGCTGTTGCGCGGAATGCCGAATTTCTGCGGCAGGTCCGTCTCGATATGCGCGATGGGCGTCATTTCCATGCCGGCCCCCTACCCGTGGAACCGCGCGACGGGAGCCAGGGGCTCGGTGCGGAACACGCGCTCGACCGCCGTCTCGTACTCCTCGACCTTGCGGGCCTTGCGCACCGCGCGATGGACCGCCATGGGGTCGGCGAAGGCGCACTTGGCATAGAACCACCACTCCTTCATGCGGAAGACCGCATTGCCACCGATCTCGTCGAGATAAGCGGCATATAGCTTGTCGTGGAACTGCCTGAGTTCGTCCGCGCTCACAGCCGGGCCACCGGTGAGCATGCGCGCAAGGGCCGGATTGGCGAGCAACCCGCGTCCGAGCATGATGTGGCGCGTCTGCGGATACACCGCGACGAGGGCCGCCTGGTCCTCCGCGCCGAAAACGTCGCCGTTGTAGGCCACCGGGAACGGCGCGCACGCGAGCGTCTCCCCATACGGCTCCCAGCGCGGTTTGCCCTGGTAGCGATCCTTCTGCACGCGCGGGTGCACGATGAGTTCCGCGAGCGGCAGGCTGTGATACAGCTCGAGGATGTGCTCGTACTCGGTGTCGCTCTCCAAGCCCAGGCGCGTTTTGACCGAGACGGGCAGCGGCGAGCGCTCGCACACATCGCGCAAAAACACCTCGAGCTCGTCGAGGTTGCGCAGAAAGCCGGCACCCTTGCCCTTGGAAACGACCGTGCCCGAAGGACAGCCCAAGTTGAGGTTGACCTCGCGGTAGCCCAGCTCGGCCAGCTCGCGTGCGGCCCATACGAACTCGTCCGCGTTCTTGGTAAGCAGCTGCGGAACGACGCTCAGGCCCTGGTTGTTGGCCGGGTCGACCTCCTTGAGGTTCTTGCCGCCGAAGGGGGACCCCACGCGCGGCGGTGGGAGGAAGGGCGTGTAGTAGCGGTCGAGCGCACCGAAGCACTCGGCGTGCACCCGCCGGAACGCATGCCCGGTGATCCCCTCCATGGGGGCGAGCGAATAGATCATCTAGCGATCCTCCCAGGGCGTGATGACCAGCTTGAGGCAGCCGTCCTCGTGCGCCTCGAACGCGCGGTACGCCTCCACGATGTCGTTAAGCGGGTAACGACCGGAGATGAGGCAGCTCGTGTCGATGCGGCCCTCCTGCACCAGGCGCATGGTCTCGCCCATGTTGCACGCGTCCACGCCGCCGGTCATGAAGACGAGGTTCTTGCCGTACATCTCGTGCAGCGGCAACGTCTGCGGGCCCTCGTACATGGCGGAAAGCACCACCACGCCGTGCGGGCGGGCGATGCGCCAGGCCATCTCGAAGGTGTTGGAGCCGCCGGCCGCCTCGATCACGCTGTCGGCGCCGCGGTTATGGGAGAGCTCGCGCACCGCGGCCTCCACGGCGGCGAGGTCCATGCCGCTCGCGTTAATCACCTGGTCCGCCAAGCCGCGCTCACGGGCGAGGGCCAGGCGCGCGGGGTCGATGTCGATCGCGATGATGTGGGCGGGGTCGTGCAGGCGGGCGCACATCATGGTGGCGAGGCCGACCGGGCCGGCGCCGATCACGGCCACCGTGGAGCCAGGCTCGATCTCGGCGATGCTCGCACCCCAATGGCCCGTGGCAACGATGTCGCCCAGGAAGAGCGCGTCCTCGTCAGACACGTCCGAAGGAATGGGCGCGCAGGTATGGTCCGCATGCGCCACGCGCACGAGCTCGGCCTGGCAACCGTCCTCGCAGCAGCCGAGCTCCCAACCGCCTTCCACGCAGTTGTTGACCCAGCCGCGCTCGCAGTAGAAGCACTCGCCGCAGAAGGTCTCGCAGCTCACGGCCACGCGATCGCCGGGGCGGAGGCTGCGCACGCCCTCCCCCACCTGCTCGATCACGCCCACGAACTCGTGGCCGAGCACCGTGTTGGGCGTGGCGCGTGGAACCGCGCCGTGAATGATATGCAGGTCGCTCGTACAGATGGTCGAGCGCGTGACGCGGACGATGGCATCGGTGGGCACTCGCAGCTGCGGCTCGGGCCAATCCTCGAGCGCGATGTGTCCGTTGCCGTCGTGTACCAGGGCCTTCATGGGGGTCTCCTTATCGCTTGTTCGCCCGCAATGATACGCGATTCGGGAGCCTCGTGACATGCCGCCGGCAACGTCCGCCTGCGGTCTTCCGTCCTAAAAATGTTGATGTCCGCATTTTTAGGACGAAAGACCGTCTGTCTATGCAGAGAAAAGTATCGCGTCAACCACATCCAACACGGGTCCCTCCATCTTTTGAGACATCGCACAGCGTTCACATTTTCGATTGTGGTCAAAATACCCTGATTGTGCGTCGATGCGGCACTGGAATGAGCGTAAAAAATTTATTCATTTCTCGGATAGCGATCAGATGTCTATTATCTTCTTCCCTCGGGCGCTTTCCGAAATCGCAATGGGAGAGAAATGCCGAGTCTCAGAGCTTTCACAGCAATTTACCTACTCCTCTTAGCGCACAATCAAGGCATTTTGACCAGAGCTCCAAAAACGAACGGCCAGCATAAAAAGAATCCGTGCATTATTGGCATGCCAGACATTTTCTCCGCATAGATATCGGCGAACACCTGCGACGATTCGGCGGCTCGCGCATAGCCCCACTCGATGCTTGAAAGTTCCCTGCGGCGCCCGAAGTCAAAGCCGACACACTTGCCATTGCTCGGGCCGCCGACGCGCCTGAGAAAGAGCTTGCGGTACGCGTTGGCGCGCGAGAAATGCACTTCTCGCGCAGGCACACAGCGGCCCTGCGCCATCCACTTCTTCGACCTCGTTGCCGTCCTCCAAAAAAGCTCCCCACACCCGCACGTCGGCTTTGCTCCTGCATCCAATTCTGCAGATCCTCGGGCGAGGGGAGGTACTTGGCAAAGTCCCCCAGCAGCACGTCGCCCAAGCGGTACCCAGCTACGCCAATAGGGTGGTTAATGCCTCTGAGCGCGTACTCTGCCAACGAACGAAGGCCATCATCTTTGCCCTCCACGAACTTGGGCGTATCATTATGGGGACATAATTCTGGGACCCATCTGGAGGTGTTCAATGCCGACCTGCGTCCCCATCAAGGCAATGAAGGACACCACACGGTTTGTCGAGGTGGTCAACGGCGCCAAAGAACCCGTCACGGTGACCAGAAACGGGTACGACACGCTCGTTGTCATGACGCCCGAGATGTATGACGGAATGCGGCTCGATGCCGCCCGGCATAGGCTCTACGAACGCCTGGCCACCGCAGAGGCCCAGAGGGCAGCGGGAGACTACGTAGACGGCGAGGCGTTCTTGGAGGGGCTCCTCGACCATGCCCGCTAAGCTCGCCATCACCGCCGGCGCAGCGCTGGAGATCAACTCCATTGTTGATTACATCAAGGAAGAGCTAGGGTCGCCCGCGGCCGACAGCTCATTCGTCTCCGAATTCAGGCGGGTCGCGCGCCTCGTTTGCTCCTTCCCAGAGTCAAAGCCCCTTTGCCCCGACCCGTACCTGCGCTCGCACGGCTACCGCTCGTTTCAGGTGAAGGGTTATATCGCGCTTTACCTGCACTCCGAGGACATCGTTTACGTGGACCACGTGTTCCACCAGTCGCAGGATTACGCAGCCGTCGTTGTGGAGAAAGACGAAAGGAGGCACTCGCCATTGTATTCGTAAATCAGCTCGTAGCCCTCTCGGCCGTTGTTTTTCTTGATCTTGTTGGAGGGCCAAAGGAAGCCTGCAAATCAGCCATTTTGCCTATGGCGGAGTTATTCTGAAAACGCAAAGCCATGACAGGCGGCCTGCAAAGTACAGGTTACTTGCTATAATTATGTTCACAATTATGCAAGGAGGTCCTTATGCCAGTCTGCGTCCCCGTGAAAGACATGCGCGACACCTCTCGCTTCGCCGAGCTGGTTGAGTCTTCTGCCGGTCCGGTTACGGTCACTAAAAACGGATACAGTAAATTCGTCGTGATGCGCTCCGAGGATTACGATCGCATGGAGGCCGAGCTTGCCCGCGCGCGCCTGATGGGGCGCATCACCCTGGCGGAGCGAGAGCGCAACGACGGTCTCGCCAAAGATGCCTTCGAATCCCTCGCGTCGATCGAGGAAAAGTATGGCCTATGATGTCAAGGTCCTCCCGACGGCGGAGCTCGAGGTCGAGGACATCGTCGAGTATCTCAGCGGATTCGGCGTGCAACCCGCCCGCCATTTCATTGAGGACTACAGGCGCCAGCTCGAGCTGCTCGCAAGCGGCGTTATCGACTACGGGCTATGCAAGTTACCGGAGGTCGCGAAGCTGGGGTACCACGCCTGCCGCGCCAACTCCTACATCATGCTGTACTACTTTGAGGGCGATGCGGTCGTCATTGCCCACGTGTTTCACCAAAGGCAGGACTACGCCCGACTGGTGTAGCAACGGATTTTGAAATCACGACAGACATGGACGTGTGCGCACGTGCCCACATTGAACTGGATGGGCAAGGAGAAGGTCGTCAACCACCACAGGGACGTGTCCTACCGTGTGCTCGAGCGCGTGCCCGAGAAGGGGGTCATCGACTCGACGGGCTCCGACTGCGGCAACATGATCATCCACGGCGACAACCTCGAGGCGTTGAAAGCCCTGTTGCCCCGGTTCGAGGGAAAGGTCGGCTGCATCTACATCGACCCCCCTAATCCGGACAGAATCAGGACATGTCTTGATTTATTGAGGCATGTCCTGATTTTGTCCTATAATTGTCCACATCAGACGATCGGAGGCTGAAGTGAACAATACGAGAGCAATTCCAGAGTGCGAGTCTCTTGCCGTTGAGTTCAAAAGCGATCTGAAAAAACTACCCGACAGCGAAATCATTGATACCGTAGTAGCACTCAGCAATACAGATGGCGGCAGCCTGTTTCTTGGAGTCGAAGACGATGGAACAGCAACCGGTGTGCACAAGCAACACGCAGACTCAACGCAACTAGCAGCGTTTCTCGCGAACAACACCGTACCGCCCGTCTCCGCCCGCGTCTCAACCCTCACGTTAACCGCCGACGGAACCATATCCACCACGGGGGTTCCCGTGATTGAAATCGATGTGCCGCGCTCGATGGCGATTATGTCTAGTTCCAGCGGAAAGATCATGCGAAGGCGCATCAAGTCCGACGGAACGCCCGAGAGCGTTGCGCTCTACCCATATGAAATCATCACCAGGCTATCGACCCTCGGGCAACTTGATTATTCCGCGTTCCCGATTCCTAATTCAACACTCGATGATCTTGACCCCATAGAAATACAGCGTCTCAGGAGCATCCTTTCCCGCAACAAAGGCGTTGACCAATCACTTCTCGAACTTTCAGATGAGGAGCTGCTAGGCGCGCTGCGCATGACAACATCGGTCAACGGAATTCCAACCCCAACCGTAACCGGCGTGCTACTTGCCGGCAAAATCGAAACCATACGCCGCGCCGTCCCCACTCACGGGGCAGTATTCCAAGTGCTTGCGGGAACAGACGTGCGCGTCAATCAGGACTTCGATCAACCGCTTCTTTATACCATCGACAAATTGGGCGATATGTTCGAGGCATGGAATCCCGAACGGGAATTCGAAGACGGTCTCTTCAGAACATCTGCACCAGAATTCGACCAAAGGGCATTCCGCGAGGCGATTGTCAACGCCTTTGGGCACAGGGATTACTCTGCAATGGGACGTGTTCGCATCCTCATCGACAACGAGGGCCTCACGATCTCCAACCCCGGCGGCTTCATTGAGGGCATAAACATTCGCAACCTCCTTACCGCCGAGCCCAGAGGGCGCAACGAATGCCTTATGAGCGCCTTAAAGCGCGTTGGCCTCGCCGAGCGAACGGGCAGGGGAATCGACAGAATCTATGAAGGATCCCTGTCGTTTGGGCGCCCCCTTCCCGACTATTCGGGAAGCAGCTCAACTACCGTACAGGTGTTCATCGCCCGCACCGCGCCCGATCCCCTCTTCATGAAAATGATCTCCGAAGAGGCTGCGCGCACTGGCAGGCCCCTGTCGTTGCGCTCTCTCCTTGTCCTAAATGCTCTAAAGGACCAGCGAAGACTGTCTGCTCCCGATCTTTTTGAACAGCTCCCCTTCTCCGATGCAATGGTTCGCTCGACCCTCGGCAATCTTATCGAGGGGGGCCTCATTGAAGCCTGGGGCCAAGGCGGCAGTAGGACGTACACGCTGAGCAAAAGCGTGTACGCACGCGTGGGAGAAGGAATTGGATACGTACGGCAAGCAGATATCGATAAGGTGCGCCACGAGGAGCTCATCTTGAAACTCGCCAAGCAAAACGATGGCGTCATCACAAAGCGTGATGTAGAGCAATTGCTGCACGTGGGAGACAAACAAGCATATCGAAAGATACTCAAGCTTGTCCAAGAGGGAAAGCTTGAGAAAGTCGGAGCGGGTCGGGCAACGAGATACCTGCTTGTCTAGCCTTGCAAGCCGCAGCCCGCGGACAAAGTGACCCTTATACCAGGGCCGGTTTCGGTGATGCCGTTGACTTCCTGCGCCGTGTGGGCAGTCGCGTTGCGAGTCGACCGGACGTGCCTGAGCAGATAGTGAATATCGTCCAGTCCCCATGCGGTGGATGACGCGATGCGGGTGGGACGGATTACTCGTCGGCACCGCTCTCAATCAACTCGATTCGGTCGCCGTCGATGATCATCGTGTCTGCCTGATTGAACGCGAAGTCGAGCTCGTCGAGATGCTCCTCGCGCTCCCGCATGATCGCGCTCACTCGGTTCTCGGACTCGAGGCGGTCCTGCAGGATTCCCCTCCTGCTCGCGAGGTCATCCCTCGCCGCCTGGCGCATCCGCTTGGGTGCGACCCTCTGCAGGTTGGCCTCCGCCTCATGAATCAGCCCCTGCATGAGGTTCTCCGCGATGAAATCGTCCTCAGTGCGCTCGGCGAGCTTGAGCGGGGCTCCCTTCAACTTGGATACCGAGGTCGAAAGGGCGTTGTGCACACCCCCGCGAGCTGCGGCGTATTCGTTCTCCTTCGCCTCGACGCGCGCCCTCACCCGCTCGATTCGCTGCGAGCTGTAGTCGTTGTCGAACGCCATGGCAACTTCCTGCGCGAGTGCGAACAAGCGGAACGCGACCGCGGCGCGCTCCTCCAGCGGCGCCAGATCATCGCACGCAGCTTTGATCTTGCCCTCATCGAGTCTCTTCTTCGCAGCGAAGTCCTCGCCCTTCTTTCGTATGGCGCCGATCTGGTAATTCAGAGCTTTATCGGCCTCGGTCATAGCGTCCTCGATGATTTGGAGCCCTACCGTGTACTTCTCCGATGACGAAGCGTACTCCTCCAAGCCCGATGCGAGTCGCAGCAGCTTGTCGTACCCGGACTTCAGGCTTGCATCGCGCTCCCAGCCCATCTGGCGCTGGATCTCGTCGATGCCGTCCTGAATGCCCTCGAGCTGGCTTGAGATCTGCGCCATATAGGCCTGACCGACCACGAGCGCACCGCCCTGGAGCGCGAGGTTCGCCACTGCGGCGGGCTGCAGACCAGTTTGCTTGATTCCCGCCATGGGGTTGAATCCGCCATCAGAATCGAAGCTCGACAAGAGGTTCCAGCCGTCGGAATGGCGAACGCACAGGTCGGACCAACTCACGCCCTCGGGGAACTTGACGACTGCCATCCCATACTCCGTCGCTGCTTGAGCGGCGGTGACGCCCACCGGGATGAGCGCGTCTGCCCTGGCGACTAGACGCGACCCCGTGTCAAGCACCGACGAGCGCGCGGCGCCGGCCCTGGCGGCGGCGAGCTCGTCACGGCTCGCGGTGGACAGCGACGCCTCGCGAGGAGCGATTTCGACGCTGTCGTCAGAATCATCTTCCCCAAAAAGCCAACCCAGGAAGGACATCTCGGGTCTCCTTTCAAACGGTCACACAGCCATTATCCCACCCTGCGAGGTATCCAGAGGGGTGCGCTGCGGTCGAAATGACATGTCGCGGCCCCAGACGACTTCGGTAGCTTCGAGCCCGAGGATCGCGACTGGTTCGGAGTGGTGTTGCGCCGGCTCACAGAGCTCTCGGCATAAGGACACACCGCCGCGAGTTCCGTCGCCCCGTGCCCCCGCGCAGGCGCGAACGGCGCCAAGGCGTAACCGATGCGGCGGGGTTCGGGCCCTTCAGGCGTACGCCGCCTGTCAGGATCGCCTCCCCTGGCAACGGACTCCCCTTGTGCCCAGGGTGCGGCTAACGCCGGAGCCGGACGGCCCGCGTGCGGAATCAGCGCTCGGGTTCAGCTGTCAGCTGAATTGCGGAGCGGTCCGCGAGGCGGGCGAAGTCTGGACCGAGCCAGACGCCGGACTCGCCGGGGCCGAGGACCAGCGGCAAGGCGGTCGCGGCGCTGCTCGCACGCCACGACCTGCTGCAGGCACTCCGACATCACGAGCCGCTCGGCGGGCAGTGGCAGCTCAATGGAGCGCAGCCACTCGCGGTGGGCGCGCGTCCACGCGCTCTTACCGGGGTAGACCAAGCCCTTCCTGAACAGCATCTTGGAGAGCAGGTGGCGACCTCACGAACCGGTGCCTCTCCGCCTCGTCGGCGACCGTCGACGGCGCGCGGCCTATCCCCCGGGCGACCTCGCGGCACCCCTTCCCCCTGTCGGGCATCCTCTCGATTGCCTGCCGCTCGCGTCTCGCGAGCCTCGCGTAGGCCCTCTCGGACGGCGCCTTCTTCTTCGGCATCGCTGCCTCCCCTCGCTCTTGGGCCGGCCTCCCCGGCCCTCCGAGGGGAGACTATCCTCCAGGCCCATCGATACATGTCGCGCTGAGTGTTGGAGGCGTTTCGATAAAGTTGGAAATCAAGGGTGCAGACCTTTCCTTACTCGTCACATAGACACATTCGTATGTAGCTCGTCCCAGTGAGATAATACAAAGCATGAAATTCGCAACGGGAAAGGCCACCACCATGAGCGCTTGGATGATTCGCGCGGGGCGCGAGGGAACGTTCGCAACCGATTGGGTCGAGAACAGCATCATCGGCATTGGCTGGGACTTCGATGGTCTGGACATCGCCAACATGGGCCGCGACCAGATCAGGGCTGCATATGCTGCGGCGCACCCCGCCGAGAGCAAGCAGAAGGTTGCGGCCAGCGTTGGACAGGTATTCCGCTTTGCCCATTCCATGGAGCAGGGGTCGACCGTCGTCATGTACGACCCCGCCGAACGTCTCTACCACATCGGCATCATCGCCGGTCCCTGTTCACCCGTTCCGGAACCCGAAGGCATCACCTATACGCGTGCCGTCACCTGGAACAAAACCGCACCGCGCGATGTGCTCTCCCAGTCTTCCAAGAACTCGCTTGGCGGCATTCAGACCATCTTCGCCATCTCAGCCGAGGTCATGGCCGATCTGGAGTCGGCAGCCGCTCATAAGCGTCCGGCGGCGGGCGTCGGGCTCGCCTGCAACCCCGACGAGCCAGCCCAAGCTTCCAGCGATGACTCATCCAGTGACGACGAGGCGCTCACCGCCACATACGACAACGGCATCGAACTCATCAAGGACCGCGTGAGTCAACTCGGTTGGGAGGACATGGAGCGTCTGGTGGCAGGAATGCTCAAGGCGATGGGTTATTGCGCCCGCGTGACACCCAAGGGCCCAGATGGCGGACGCGACGTGATCGCCTCCCCCGACGCGCTGGGGCTCGAGTCTCCGCGCATCGTTGCGGAGGTCAAGCACCGCAAGGGAGCCATGGGCGCACCCGCGGTGCGTTCGTTCATCGGCGGGCTCCGCGCGGGCGATCGCGGGCTCTACGTCTCAACCGGGGGCTTCACCAAGGAGGCCCGCTATGAGGCCGACCGCGCCAATGTGCCCGTTCGCCTGCTCGACCTCGACTCCTTTGTTCGCCATTATGTCGAGGTCTACGACAAGGCCGACGACGAGACCCGCAGCATCCTCCCGCTCACCCGCATCTGGTGGCCGGCGTAAGCGGGCATCCGATACAACTCACATCGAATTAACGGTATCTTCTCGCCTCAATCGTGGTATAAACAAGTTGGAGACGTCGTATAGACGTTTCCTCCAAGTCGCGGAGGGGTGTCCCTCCGCTTTTTGTATTGAGGGGTCGCATGAGCGAAGTCAGCATCTTCGTCGATGAGTCCGGTGGGCAGGGCGGGGACTCGAAATATTATGTCCTGACCATGCTTTTCCATGACCAAGCCGATGACATCGCGCCGATCATCGACTGCCATCGCAAGGGGCTTGCTGAACGAGGGCTCCTCGACCTGCCATTCCACGCCGGGCCGCTGATGAACGGCCACGATCAATATGAGGGGATGCCTCTCGAAAGACGCAAAGCATACTTCTCGCTCTTTTTTATCGATTTGCAGCACCTCCCTATCACTTACCAGACCTTTTTCTACAAGAGAAACGAGTTTGCAGACAAAGAGGCGCTGTCGAACCGCATGCGTCGCGATATCACCACCTTTCTGTTTGACAACCTCTCCTTCTTCCAGTCGTTTGAAAAGGTAAAGATCTATTACGACAACGGTCAGCAGATTGTTGCAAGCGCGCTCCATGCAGCCATCGAGTATGTCCTCTCGACCAACAGCCATCTTTACAGGAAGAGCAAAAACGCCGACTTCATCTTGGCCCAGGCGGCTGATTTCCTCTGCGCTATAGAACTCGTCGCTCGCAAATTCGACAACTCAGAAGCTTCAAGAACGGAAGAGAAATTCTTCGGCAGCGCTCGCAACTTCAAAAGAAACTACCTCAAGAAGGTCAGACGCAAGCTTCTGCGGGAATAAGTGATCCCCATGGGGCAGAGCACGGGCGCATCGAACAGAATCGAGAACATCTCGACCTCAAACAAGCGCCTGCGCGAGCTCATGCTCGAAAAGGCAGAGCCAAAAAACCGTGACGAGCGCGAGATCGCCGGCTATCGCTATGTTCTGGACCTCATCCACGAGAGTCATGGTGGCATCCCTGACCCGTTCAACGACGGCAATGGGCGCATGAGCAGGCTACTCACGCTGCTGCTCATGTATCGCTCCGGCTACGACGTGGGAAAGTACGTCTCGATCGAGAAGGAGACCGAACGCACAAAAGAGACCTACTACGAAGCCCTTGCCGCAAGCTCCCAAGGCTGGCGGGAGGGAAAGGGCGACTACACCCCCTTCGTCACCTACATGCTCGGCATCATCGACGCCTGCTATCGGGAACTCACCAACAGGTTCTCGCTTGCGGGCGTCCCCGCGAGCAACGAAGACGCTGTCCGCATGTTCTTCGACCGGCTAATCGGCTCGGCCACAAAGCGGGAGATCATGGACGCCAACCCGGGGATGAGCCAGCGCACGCTGGAGCGCATCCTCTCAAAGCTGCAGCAGGAGGACATGATCGAGAAGATCGGCGCCGCACGATCAACCGCATATCGGCGGTGTTAAGGCGTCACAACGCCGTGGGCGTGACACAACGGGAGGTCGCTACGAGGCCGACCGCGCCAACGTGCCCGTGCGCCCGCTCGACCTCGACGCCTCCCGAGCGAGTCGCAAGATCAGCTGCGCGTTGTTGTGGATAAAGGAATCAAGGCGAGTCATGTCGGACTCATCGAAGCCCTCGATCGCCGTCCACTCAAATGAGGGAAGCGTGCACATAGCGGAGTCAAACCCAAGCTCAACGGGTCGCTCGATAGAAACCTGCACCTTGCCACCATCGAGGACGTTGGAAAACGTCAACTGCGTCCCGTCCTCGAGCTCCGCATAGTTGTAGAACATCGGGCACCCCTACCGTCGCGATTACAATCCCAACAGATCGCTATGGCTCCCCGTGCGCGTAGCAACGAGGACCAAGCCTCCCTCATCGATGCGATAGATAAGGAGCCAGTCCGGCTCAATATGACACTCTCGATGACCTCGATACGTCCCGCCTAGAGAATGATCGCGCATCGACTCCGATAAGGCTTCTCCGCGCACGAGCATCTCGAGGGTGGCCTCAAGCTTTGCAAGATCTTTACCCTGCCTCTTGAGGCGCTTGTAGTCCTTCTTGAACTTTGACGTAAACCTTAGCTCCAGCATGGCCTACTCCTCGTCGAGCGCAGCCATTGCCTCCTTGACCGTCCGATAGGGGCCAGAGAGATTGCGACCCGTTGCAGCATCATCCATTGCGGCCAGGGTCTCGGAGTTGAACCCATATGGATTCGAAGGGTCGAACGGGAAGCCGCCCCGACGATTAAACGCAGAAACGAACATTCGGATTGCATTGCTCGGCGACGTGCCAATTTCGTCACAGATGGCAGTAAAGCGGCTCTTCTCGTCTTTACGAAGCTTGGCAGAAATCGATTCAGATGCAACCGTGATGGACATGGCAACTCCTTTAATACATTAGATTACTTTGTAACACATTGTATACCCTCTTTGAAGGCCCGTTATCAACCCATAAAGAAAGCCTTATCCTTTAGTATCCAAACACCTGTTCGATGGATTTCGATTGGACGCCACCGCATGCGGGCCTGGCTATGTTACGGTATTCATTTACATGGCTACATAGACCAACACAGCTACAACGACGCAAAAGGAAACCACCGAGAGAGCGAGCATGGCAAAGAACACCGCAAACTATGGCAACGACAGCATCCGTCAGCTCAAGGACGAGGAGCGCGTACGCCTGCGCCCCGCCGTCATCTTCGGCTCGGACGGGCTCGACGGCTGCGCGCACGCCGCCTTCGAGATCCTGTCCAATGCCGTCGACGAGGCGCGCCAGGGCTACGGCAACCTGATCACCCTCACTGCCTTCCGCGACGGCTCCATCCAGGTCGAGGATAACGGCCGCGGCTGCCCGCTTGATTGGAACCCCTCCGAGAAGCGCTTCAACTGGGAACTCGTCTTCTGCGAGCTCTACGCCGGTGGCAAGTACAACAACAACGAGGGCGGCGACTACGACTTCTCGCTCGGCACCAACGGCTTGGGCTCGTGCGCGACCCAATACGCGTCCGAATACATGGACGTCACGGTCTGGCGCGACGGCAACAAGTACTCCCTCCACTTCAAGAAGGGCAAGGTCGTGGGCGCCAAGAAGAAGGCGCTCGAGATCGAGCCCTCCGACGAGGACCGCACCGGCACCACCATCAAGTGGCGCCCGGACCTGGAGGTCTTCACCTCAATCAGCATCCCCCACGAGTGGTATCGCGAGACCATGCGCCGCCAGGCCGTGGTCAACGCCAACGTGACCTTCCGCCTGCGCATCGAGGGCGACGACGGCGAGTTCACCGAGGAGGACTTCTGCTATCCCAAGGGCATCGAGGACTACGTGCTCGAGAAGGTGGGCGCCGACTACCTCACCGAGCCCTTCTTCATCGAGGCCGACCGCCGCGGTCGCGACCGCGAGGACCTGCCCGACTACAACGTCAAGATCACGGCCTGCCTGTGCTTCTCCCGCACCTTCCAGATGCAGGAGTATTACCACAACTCCTCCTGGCTCGAGAACGGCGGCTCACCCGAGAAGGCGGCTCGCAGTGCGCTTACCAGCGCAATCGACGCCTATATCAAGCAACAGGGCAAGTACAACAAGAACGAGAGCTCCATCAAGTGGCAGGACGTCCAGGACTGCCTGGTGCTGGTGACCAACTGCTTCTCCACCCAGACGTCGTACGAGAACCAGACCAAGAAGGCCATCAACAACCGCTTCATCCAGCAGGCCATGACGGCGTTCTTCAAGGAGCGCCTGGCGACCTATCTGATCGAGAACAAGGACGCCGCCAACAAAATCATGGAGCAGGTGCTCATCAACAAGCGCTCCCGCGAGAACGCCGAGAAGACCCGCCAGAGCATCAAGACCAACCTGCAGCAGAAGACCGACATGGCCAACCGCGTGCAGAAGTTCATCGACTGCCGCTCCAAGGACAAGAGCCGCCGCGAGATCTACATCGTAGAGGGCGACTCGGCAGCGGGCGCCATTCGCACGTCGCGCGATGCCGAGTTCCAGGGCGTTATGCCCGTCCGCGGTAAGATCCTCAACTGCCTGAAGGAGGACTATCCGCGCATCTTTAAGTCCGACATCATCATGGACCTCATGCGCGTGCTGGGCTGCGGCGTGGAGATCAAGGACAAGCGCATCAAGAACCTGGGCGCCTTCGACCTGGACAACCTCAACTGGAGCAAGGTCATCATCTGTACGGACGCCGACGTGGACGGCTACCACATCCGCACGCTCATCCTGACGATGCTCTACCGCCTGGTGCCCACGCTCATCGACGAGGGCTACGTCTACATCGCCGAATCGCCGCTCTACGAGATCAACTGCAAGGAGAAGACCTACTTCGCCTACACCGAGCTGGAGAAGAACGCCATCCTGGCCCAGATCGGCGACCAGAAGTGCTCCATCAACCGCTCCAAGGGTCTTGGTGAGAACGACCCGGACATGATGTGGCTCACCACCATGAACCCCGAGACGCGCCGCCTGATCAAGGTGGAGCCCGAGGACGTGGCAAAGATGGAGTCCATGTTCAACCTGCTGCTGGGCAACGACGAGGCCGGCCGCAAGCGCCATATCGCCGAGCACGGCAAGGAGTATCTCGACCAGCTGGACCTGCAGTAAGGACGGGCGCACGCCATCTGGCGGCCCCGAGCGAACCGCAGCACAACAGCCCCCCAAGAAGCATCAAGAGGAAATCGTGGCAAAGAAGAAAACCAGCACCCCAAACAAGAAGAAGCAGGTCAACGCCGATAACGTCATCGGCCTGCACTCGGAGGTCACGGCACAGCCCATCACGGAGACGCTCGAGACCAACTACATGCCGTATGCCATGAGCACCAACGTCTCGCGCGCGTTCCCCGAGATCGACGGCTTCAAGCCCTCGCACCGCAAGCTGCTGTACACCATGTACAAGATGGGCCTGCTCAAGGGCGAGCGCCAGAAGAGCGCCAACATCGTGGGCCAGACCATGAAGCTCAACCCGCACGGCGACGCCGCCATCTACGAGACGATGGTGCGCCTCGCCACGGGCAACGAGGCGCTGCTCGCGCCGTTCGTGGAGTCCAAGGGCAACTTTGGCAAGTACTACTCGGGCGACCTGACCTACGCCGCCTCGCGTTACACCGAGGCCAAGCTCTCCCCCATCTGCGCCGAGATCTTCAAAGACATCGACAAGGACCCGGTCGACTTCGTGGACAGCTACGACGGCGCCATGAAGGAGCCGCGCCTGCTGCCCACCACGTTCCCCAACATCCTGGTGTCGGCCAACAAGGGCATCGGCGTGGCCATGGCATCCGATATCTGCGGCTTCAACCTCAACGAGGTATGCACCGCTACCATGCACTATCTCGAGGACCCCGACTGCGACCTGCTCGAGTACATGCCCATGCCCGATTTCTCCACCGGCGGCGAGATCATCTACCGCCGCGAGGAGATGGAGCGCATCATCGAAACGGGCCTGGGCAGCTTCCAGATCCGCTCGCGCTGGCGGTGGGTCCCCGAAGAACGCATCATCGAGGTCTACGAGATCCCCTACACCACCAAGACCGACGTGATCATCGACCGCATCGTCAAGCTCTCCAAGGAGGGTAAGGTGCGCGAGATTGCCGACATCCGCGACGAGACCGACCTCTCCGGCCTGCGCATCGCCATCGACCTCAAGCGCGGCGTGGACCCCGAGAAGCTCATGGCCAAGCTCTATCGCACCACCACGCTGCAGGATTCGTTCTCGTGCAACTTCAACGTGCTGGTGGACGGCTACCCCCGCGTCATGGGCGTGCGCCAGATTTTGCACGAGTGGGTCGCGTGGCGCGTCCAGTCCACGCGCCGTCGCGTGAACTTCGACCTTGGCAAGAAGTCCGAGCGCCTGCATCTGCTGCACGGCCTCGAGGCCATCCTGCTCGATATCGACAAGGCCATCGCCATCATCCGTGGCACCAAGCTCGAGGCCGAGGTCGTTCCCAACCTGATGCGAGGCTTCGACATCGACGAGACCCAGGCCGAGTTCGTGGCCGAGCTCAAGCTGCGCAACATCAACGAGGAGTACATCCTCAACCGCACCGAGGATATCGCCAAGCTCGAGGCCGAGATCGCCGAGCTGGAGGAGATCCTCTCGAACGAGGACAACATCAAGAAGGTCATCCGCGACGAGCTGGCCGCAGTCAACAAGAAGTACGTCATGCCGCGCCGCACGGGCAGGATCGAGCCGTCCGACGTCATCGAGGTGAGCCTGGAGCCCGAGGTCGAGGAGTACCCGGTCACCATCATGCTCTCGCGCGAGGGCTACCTCAAGAAGATGACGGACCGCGTTCTGCGGAAGGCCGCGGAGCTCAAGTACAAGGACGGCGACGAGCCCTTCATCGAGTTCCCGTCCGCCAACACGCACGAGCTGTTGGTGTTCACCAACAAGAGCCAGGTGTACAAGTGCAAGGTCGCGGCGTTCGAGGACACCAAATCCGCGCAGCTGGGGTCGTATCTGGCCACGGACCTCGAGATGGATCCGGATGAGAGCGTGATCTGGGCCATCGACCCCGAGGATTACAAGGCCGACGTGCTGTTCATCTTCGAGAACGGGCGCGCGGTGCGCGTCGCGCTTGCCGGCTACGTCACCAAGACAAACCGCAAGCGCCTCAAGAACGCCATTTACGGCGGGTCCAAGCTGCTGTACGCCCAGGTGCTCAAGGAGGACCGCGACATCGCGCTGGTCTCGAGCGACTACCGCCTGATGAACTTCAACACGGCGCTGCTCAAGACCAAGACGACCACCAACACGCAGGGCGTCCAGGCGTTCACCGCCAAGAAGGGCCGCGTCATCACCACCGTGAGCACAGCCGAAGAGGTGCTGGGCGCAGGCGTCTCCGCGGAGAAGTTCACCGCTCAGAGCCTGCCATGCGCCGGCGCCCTCATGAAGGACGACGACATGCCAAGTCTGTTCGACTAGGGACGGGTTCAGTCGCAACGCCTGCGCATTCCCGCGGGCGCTGCGACCATGCCGTTTTAGCCGCTTTCCTCCCTCTAAAGGAAAAAGTCCCTCGCACTCACGATGCGAATGCCGTCAATGTCAGTATCATAGGAGCCCTGCCTCACGACCACGATCTTCTCATGATTGTCCCGTATCGACTTCAGAGGAGCGATCTCGCGTTCCCTGGTCTCGCTTGCGAACATCTCGTCAGTCGCCTGCACGTAGAGCACACGCCCATCTTTCGTCGCGACGAAGTCGACCTCCTTGCCATAGAGCTTGCCCACATGTACGCTCCATCCCTCGTAGAGCAGCTGGAGATACACGGCGTTCTCGAACAGGCGCCCAGTATCCGTGACCCTATAGCCGGCCATCCAAGTCCTGAAGCCGGTGTCGACGATGTACTCTTTGGGGTTCGTCTTGAGGAGCGCCTTGCCGTGCAGGTCGTAGCGTGCGACGCGGTAGAACAGGAATGCCTCCTCGAATGCCGTCACATATGAGGAGACAGTCTTGTTAGTGGTCTTCGACCCCGCAGAAGTTAACACGCCGGCGATTCGGTTCGACGAGCACTCGTTGCCGATGTTGTCCGCCAGGAATTCGGCAACATGGCGCAACAAAGAGGAATCGGTCACCGCGCTCTCACCCTTACCGCGCTCGTGGTTTATGATGTCGCGCACGGCTATTGCCTCATAAACGCCGGACATGTACGCCGAGTGTTGCGCCTGGGTCGTTTTCAGGGATGCAATAGCGGGCATGCCCCCGTACTCGAGGTAGCGAGTCAGCATCTCATCGAAGAGGACGGGCTCCCCGCCGAGAGCAATCCCGACAGGCCTTCCCGATGCGAATTCGACACCGCAGAAGTCGGTGAATTCGGAGAATGACAGGGGCAACATCTTTATTGAAATAGCCGCCCTATATCATTAAACTTTTACTCGGTTGAAACCGAGTCGGAAAGGACCGAGTATGGATTTCTTTGGTCGTGAGCGTGAGCTCGCCCGCATTGAGCGTGAAATCAAATCGGACGGCCAGAGCGCCATACTCGTGTACGGGCGCCGACGCGTGGGCAAAAGCGAGCTCATCAAGCAGTCTCTGTCGACAACCAACTGCCGCAGCATTTATTACGAATGCAAGGAGACCTCCGAGCAGAACAACCTCGAGAGCCTCTCCGCCCTCGTATCCGAGGTCTTCGACCTCCCACCCTTGGGCTTCGGCAATCTCGAGGCGCTTCTCAACCACCTCTTTACTCTGTCCGTCAAGGAACCCCTTACGCTTGTCCTCGATGAATACCCGTACCTGCGCAAAACGGTCAAAGGGCTCGACAGCATCCTGCAGTCGTTGCTGGACCGTCATCGCGATTCATCCCACCTCACGCTCATTCTCTGCGGATCGTTCGCCGAGGTCATGAAATCGCTACTTGAGCGCGAGAATCCTCTGTATGGGCGAATCAACCTCACCATCGACCTCAAGCCGATGGATTATTACGACGCGGCGCGTTTCTACCCCGATTTTTCCGCCGAAGACAAAGTGCGTCTATACAGCGTGTCCGGTGGCATTCCGTACTACACGCGCCTCATCGATCCGGACCTCTCCGTACGGGAGAACATCATCGAGCTCATATCGGAGCCGGGGGCGCGTCTGGAAAACGAGGTCTCGATGTATCTCAACACGGAGATCTCGAAAATCGTGAACGCCAACGAGGTCTTCGGGGCGCTTGCCGACGGCTATTCGAAATATCGCGACATCTTATCCCAGTCGCACGTATCCAGCGGGCCCACCATGGTCGATGTCCTCGACCGGCTCATCCGCATGGAGCTCGTGCAAAAACAAGCCCCCATCAACGATCCGCTCAACAAGAAGAAATCGAGCTACCGGATCATCGACGGGCTGTCGCTGTTCTACTACCGCTATGTCTTTCGATACGCCTCGCAGCGCACCTTCCTCGACCCACAGGTCTTTTACGACCGGTACATCTCCCAGGATTTTGAGACGAACTACGCGCCGCATGCATTCGAGGAGGTATGCCGGCAGTTCCTCATCCGAAAGAACCGCGCGGGGGAACTGCCCGAACTGTTCGATGATATCGGCCGCTATTGGTACGACGACCCCGCCAACAAGACGAACGGCGAATTCGACGTGGTGACGCACGACCCGCATGGCTACGTGTTCTATGAGGCGAAGTTCCGAGGTACGCCCGTCACGCAGGAGATGATCGACGAGGAGATCGAGCAGGTCCGTTCAACGGGGCTCGACTGCTACGCCTACGGGTTCTTTTCGCGTTCCGGCTTTGACGGAGATGTCGATCCGAGCAAGCAGCTGAGGCTATTCAGCATCGAGGAGCTGTATCGCTAAGGGCGATTGCCGATGGACGGTTCTTGATGCAAAGGGGCGGCCTTCACGGGGCTCTCCCTTTCCATGTCAGACAGGATTGACGGCAAGACCTGCCATCTCTCCTGCGGGCAAGACCTAGTCTTCGAACGCATCATGAGCAGCGACGGTTCCCCTTGCGAGCTGCTCTCTCAGATTCTTTGGCACAACGGCTTCGCCTACGCCATCCGCCATCTGCCTCAAGCTGAGGATGCGCTCTTGCTCGTCCACTCGTACTGCCCCCTCCGCACGAAAACCTGGTGGCCAGGCATCTCAGACGGAGGGCTTGCCAAAGGTGCGCTGCATTATGGCCCCACCCGCACTCCCGACAAGCGCAAGGCACCCACCGAACTCCGCATGGCCACAGAGACGTCATGACTCCGCCGGCGCGCGACCGCCCAGCGCGTTATGCGGCATGACGTTCCATGCGGCCATCCAGACGCCCAGGATCTCGTCGAGGTCTTCCATCGTACTCACGCGCGTCTCCCCCAAATCCCCGAGGGAGCGCTTCATCAGCTCGGTGGGCATGATCTTCCCATCCTCATGGGCAATGTCGAACACGACGCTCTCCCATGTCGCCTTGAGGGCGAAACGGTCCGCGAGCTCGCGGTACCGATCCGCCAGCTGGACACGGAAATCGGCGAGCTGCTCTGGATCTTCGAAGTCCACGTCGGGGAACTGCGCCTCGAGCGATCCGCTCACCACGTCCCCACGGGGCCCGTACGTCTGGCGCGCCAGCTCCAGGAACGAAGGTCGCTCTCCGCCTTCTTCCCTAAGAACCTCTTTCATATGGTCCGCCATAACAACCGGATAGAAGGCGACCACGTTACCCGGAAAGAACCATGCGCCGCCCAACCTTGTGAGACGCGCCATGATGACCCCGCATGGCCCCTGCTCGCCCTCGCGGAAAAGCCCTTCAGAAAGCGAGTAGTCACGCACCTGGAACGTGTTGCCGGCGAAGGCGTCCTGCAGCTCGAGGCGATGCGCGGCAATATCGACATGTTCGACGGAAAACATGCTGCTGAATTGATTATTCACCGCCTCGCGAAGCTTGCTCAGATAGCCGTTTCCGCGTCGGTCGGGATTCTCCTCGCAATACAGCTCGATACCCGAGAACCCGCTCTCCAAGGGCTTATCGAAGATGGCCCACTCCAACGCTAGCTCATGGAGACGCTCGACATGCTCATATGACAGCTCATCGAAATCAGGCTCGACCTGAGCGATGAACTCCTGATACGCCGCCTCCGCGAAGCCGGGGTAACGACGCTTGAGAAAGCTAATCACGCGGCCAAACTCGACACCCGGTGCTTGCGAGGACATACGAGCTCCTAACTGGGCGCATTTCGGTGGCGCCCAAAGCCAAGCCGAAGGCATGCGGACAAACGGGGGCAGAAGGGCAAGACGCCCGCGGAAGGTAAATACATACCGCGCGGGCGTTATCAGATTCAATTTTTGCAAGCGCCGAGCCCGGTGTCAACGACCTGCGCAGGACGGTTTGCTCGTGACGTGGATATGTCCCGGTATGAGGGCATATCTTCCCAATCCGCTGGCTTATGCCCCCATAATCGTCAGTTATGACACTTTTTTTCGATTTTGCAAAAGTTGGTTTCTTAACCCTCACTCCCACTCTATATTGAAAGTCGCAGGTAGAGGCACCGCGACTTTTCTTGCAAGCCCCTGACCAGCAAAGAAGTCGAAGGGCGTTGCACTCAAGCGGTACTCAGAGGCTGGGATCTCGCCCCTCAATCCTTTCCGCCATAAAGCGTTCCCATTCGGCGCAGTCAAGGTCGCTAGTCAGAGAGACGCTTAGATTTCTCGTCAATCAACCTATCGGGAGGGTTGATTTCCAACCTCAGCGAAACACTTTGACCGCATAGCGGGTTTCCGCAGCTATCGAGACGGGCGGGAGACCCCGCAAGGGGTCTCCCGCGCACGTTCCCGCCGGTGTAGGATTCGTGACGGGGCGTCGCGATAAGTCCTGAGGGCATGCTCCGCCGACCCGCCGCGCGCCTCCTCCAGACTCAGCGCGACGGGGCCGCGTGCCATTCGGTTGTCCCTCGGGGGCTACTCTGCCAGCGGCGCCTCGCCCCTCTCGGCGCGGGCGCGCTCCACGCACCCCGCCGTCAGGTCGAGCTCGGCGGGCTCGAGCAGCTCCACTGTGTTTCGTCAAGTAGATTTGAGCAGAATGGGCAGTAAAATCTGAGCAGGGCGC